>JAESFH010000020.1_pt1 | contig 506322 bp, 419 predicted proteins | sample 9269381 | NCBI WGS metagenome assembly JAESFH01 (sample SAMN14504062, study PRJNA617094) | algae metagenome | isolation source: Aphanothece sp. CMT-3BRIN-NPC111 and co-occurring heterotrophs from well... | place: USA: Clark Mountains Wilderness, California | collected 2010-04-18
GATTAGGGTTATCTGTAATTTTAAAAACTACCTGGTATGGCTGATCTTTAACATGTTCACATTGTGTTTTCCATTGGAACTTAAGTTGAGCGGGTGGAACAGAGGGTTGAAAAATTGCAGGGTCAGGTGTATAGGTAGCAGCTGCCGAAGCAAAATTAAAGATCTCCGAGTATGCTTCAATTTTTACATTATCATTATCGGGATCTATTCCAAAAATAGTAGCATCTAATGTAGTTCCGGCTTCAACACAAACATCTTCTGGCACAATCAGGTCTGGCCTTTCATTATCGCAGTCTTCAATAATAATTTGCATGTCACGTCGTACAAAACCCATGTTCTTCCAGGTGCCATCCAGGTTTCTCCATTCTCGAATGACAAAAGCAATATTATATTCACCCGCGGAGCCAGGAGCATCCCAGGTTATGGTACCTGTGACAGGATTTATGTTGAAGGTAGGTGGGCCGGTGCCAAGTTCATTTGCAGCATTGTAGTTTGTATAGAACTGAGGATTATTAGGATCTCTGTAGTTGACAACAGTAGTCTCACGTTCACGGAATGGAATCACCATTTCATAAGAAAGACTATCACCATCTAAATCAAACGCTCCAGGATTATGAAACCAGGCAACACCTGTACAACCGCGATCAATAGGTGGAACTGCAAGTGTTGGTGTATTTTCATTACAACCGAAAAAAGGATCTGCTATAATCTGTGATTCAATATAGAATCGTGTGTTCACAGAACCATCCATGTTCACTACACCTTCATTGCGATTAGGTTCGCTATAGCTGATAAGATAAGTCGAGTTACCAGCGTAAGTATGCGCGATGGTATATGAAGCTGTTGCTATTCCTTCACCAAGATCTGGTCGTGGGGTATTTTGAGTTTCAGGTACAAGTATTCCTGGAATCCCATCATTATCCGGATCGCTGCCGTCCCCAAAATCAAGAATATCATCTTCTCCTCCAAATAAGACATTCGTATTAATTGTATTGGTGAAAACAGTAACTGTAATCCAGAATTTAAGGCTGTTACAAGCATCTCTGCGCACCGTAATCTCACCCGCACGCAAATGCGTAGCGTGAGCAGACATGGAAAAGACCAGCAAAAAAGCTATCGATAAGTAGAAAATTCGGAGTAGACCAGGCTTCATTCGTAATGTTGCGAAAAAGTTTATACCAATTCAACAAGCTAAAAAGGATAAGGTTTGGATAAAAAGTGCTTCTTATTCCTTGAAATCGCACTTAATGTAACGGTATCTGGTAATATAATAGTCTTGAAGGGGTAAAATCTTTTTAAATTTTTCTTCTTTAATTACTGAAACATCAATTTTTGAAAACCAGTTAATCCATTTGCTCGGAGCTCGAGAAACCTTGTTACAGCAACTATTTAATGTAAAATTGATCCTGTTCTAAGTTTTTCATCCTTCGAACCTTTACCACAGATTAGCCTTCAACTAAATTATTCTCCGAGTAAAGAAGACAAGGTGTTGTCTTAACCCCTCCGGGAAAAGTGGATGCCTTATTTAGCATTTCAATTTTCTGAATATCTTGCAAAAAAAACCAATCTCTTTCGTTTCTAGATGACAAAACCTGATTCTCTCCCAATGAGTAATGCTACGCAGAAACGCGAAGCAGAACTTCAAAAGATCATCAGGCAGATGAAACAAGACAATCTTAATAGTAGTCAGGTTTATAAAAATTCAGAACAGGAGCTCGAAAATGTTAAGACAAAGCTTGCCCCGTCTACCATTTAATCTTCTCAATAAACAACCTATCCACTTTTCTCACTATGCGTCTTGTTAGAGAAATCCCCCACCCAGAATTTAAAATAACGGTGTTTGCATGGAATAACAGATATCTCATTAAGCTTGAACAGGGAATGCTCGAACAGACCTTTAAAATTGATCAATGGGAGGTTTCTGGTGATGAGGAACTTATAAAACTTTTAGATGCGGAATTTCTTCAACAGGCAATTTTGCGTTTCCAGCAAATGGGGCACTCATTCTACGAAGCAAGGGAAAGAACTGGCCTGTAAACGTTTTTTACAAGCAAAGTAAAATTGTATTATTTTGCGTCCCCGATGGAAGTTGCCGAAAAGAAAAATAAGAATAAGAGGTATAAGCCAATCCTTGACGGTATACCTGATTGGCCTGTATACCAGCTTAGTAAAAATAGAAAAGAATTTGTCGAGGAAGTAGCTCAAAAGACCTTTGAGCACGTAAAACAACTTCGCCCTACCACGAAGCAATTGCTCGATGAGCTTGAGGCAACGATCTATCGCGAACAACAGCGCATGAAGCGTAACAGGTGGAGAGCTGACGCTATTGATGAACCTAAATTTTGGGCAAAAGTAAAAGAAGAAGTAGTCGCCCTCACCAATAAAACATCAGAAGAAGCGCAGGTGAAAGCTGATGAATTACTGTTTAGAATTTCCCTTAGATATGCGGACGAAATTGCAGGTAATTTTAAACCTAGTTCATACAAATTAACAAGGGAGTTATTAAAAATCTGGTTTGGCAGATTGCTAAATGGAGCCAGGGTAAAAAAGTTCGGTGCGATCTTCCGCAGTCATTATACCTTACGCGATAAAATTCACATCGTTGGGAAAGTGAAGCAACTCCGGAAGCTGGCGAAGCAAGGAACTATCATTATGGTTCCCACGCACTTTAGCAATTTAGATTCAATACTAATTGGCTGGGTCATTCACTCCCTGGGCCTACCAGCTTTCATCTACGGTGCTGGATTAAATCTTTTCAACATCAAGATTCTGGCCTATTTCATGAATAGTCTTGGAGCTTATAAAGTAGACAGAAGAAAAAAGAATATCCCATATCTAGAATGTTTGAAAACCTATTCTACACTCGCTATTCAAAGGGGTGCACATAGTCTTTTCTTTCCTGGTGGAACGCGTTCACGCAGTGGCATGATCGAGAAGCAATTAAAACTGGGTTTATTAAGTTCTACCATAGAAGCACAACGAAATTTATATTTAGAGAACCCACAGGCAGAAGAGGTAAGGAAAATTTTTATTGTTCCGGTTACGCTTAACTATCATTTTGTTCTCGAAGCTCCTGATTTGATTGACGATTATTTATCAGCGAAAGGCCAGGATAAATATCTTCCTGAACAGGATAAATATGGAAGCTGGCAATTGATACAATTCCTGTTTAAATTCTTTACCAAAGGATCTAATATTTCTGTTTCCATTGGTAAAGCATTAGATGTTCTTGGTAATTATGTAGACGAAGATGGAAATAGTCTTGATGTTAACGGAAGAGTTATCAATACAAGAGATTATTTTATAACCAATCAGGAAGTTTCTATAGACAAGCAACGTGAGGATCAATACACGCGAATGCTGAGTCAAAAAATAATTTCAGAATATCATCGAATCAATCGCGTTTTTGCAAGCCATCTTGTTGCATTTGTTGCATTTGAAATGTGGCAACGGCAGCATTCCAAGTTGGATCTTTTTGGTTTGTTGAGACTACCAGAAGAAGACCTGGAAATTCCTTACGAAGAATTTATTACAGTTTGTAAACGTGTAAGAAAAGAAATCTACCAATTAAAAGAAGAAGGTAAAGTCAATCATGCAACTGAAGTAAAGGGTAAGATAGATTTAGTAGTGCGGCACGGAATGGAGAATGTAGGAATCTTTCACCTGAAGAGGCCACTGCTTTTCAATAAGCAAGGAAATATTATTACGCAGGATCTCAATCTACTATATTACTATCACAACCGGCTAGTTGGCTATGACCTTGAAAAGTATATCTGACGAAAAACCGGTAGGTGTTATTGGAGCAGGTAACTTCGGAAGCGCTGTCGCTAACTTACTCGCACCGCATTGTAAAGTTTTGCTTTACGCCCGCGATGAAAATGTAATCAAACGCATTAATGAGCAGCATGAAAACCGCGGCCACAAAATACATCCGAATATCACCCCGGTAAACGACCTGGCGTTTGTCGCGGACCAGTGTGATATTATTTTTCCAATTGTGCCATCGGCTCACTTCCGATCGATGATGAAACGGCTATCGCCACATCTTCATCCTTATCATATTCTTATTCACGGCACAAAAGGTTTTGATATTACACTTGCTGATGGCGATACCATTGACACTGTGAAATCGCTTGACAGAAGCCAGGTGAAAACCATGAGTGAAGTGATCATGGAAGAAAGTGTTGCCATTAGAGTAGGATGCCTGGCGGGGCCAAATCTTTCAAAAGAATTAGCTGCCGGCCAACCTGCTGCAACAGTGATCGCGAGCCAGTTTAATGAAGTGATTGTTTTAGGTAAGAGACTTCTCAGAAATAATCAATTTCAGGTCTATGGAAACAATGATCTTGTTGGTGTGGAGCTGGCAGGTGTACTTAAAAATATTATCGCCATTGCAGCAGGTGCGCTGAGCGGAATGGGCTATGGTGAAAATGCAAAAGGTTTGCTGGTAAGTCGTGGAATGGTTGAGATGATTTACTTAGGGCGAGCACTGGGTGGAAATACAAAAGCGTTTTTGGGTGTAGCCGGTGTTGGCGATCTTGTAACAACCTGCAATAGTGCTTTAAGTCGAAATTTTAACGTGGGTTACCGGCTAGCGCAGGGAGAATCTCTAGCACAAATCCTTGAAAGTACAGATGAAGTTGCTGAGGGTATTAACACTGTAAAGATCGCAAAAAAATGTGCTGATCATTATCGGGTAAAAGCGCCAATTACGAGCACGTTATACAAGGTTCTCTTTGAAGATTTAACAATGAAACAGGCGCTGCAATATCTCATGCGTTATCCTTTAAATATAGATATTGATTTTATTTAGTCAAGGCAGCCAGTTGAACCATAACATTTCGCTCACACTTGCTATTCCTTCATGTAAAGGATTGGAGAAAGTTGAACCTGTCAAGGCTTAAAGCAGACACACTTCTTTAAATGGAGTGGTCACATCTAGTAGTCTTAGTATTTTCAGGATATACTTTCTTAATTATTTTCTCTATCAACTTCTTTGATGGTTTCGTGGTAAACGTGATCAGTAGAGACATAAAAATGCTCATAAAAATCGCTTCTCCTACGCTCCTCTTTGTAGACCATGGACAATAAAGCATTAGGATCATGTATATAAAGAATATAAAGCAAAAATTAGCAAACTTGCTTTTCCATATCTTATTGAAAAGTCTCATATCGCTTTGCGTATTTTCTCTGCAACAGATGCAAGCTCTTCCCTTGGAGGGGAAAGTTTCGGTCTTGTAAAATTCAAATCATCTGTCACATTCATTGGCACAAGGTGCATGTGTGTATGTGGTACTTCAAGACCAATTACAGCAACACCTACACGTTTACAGGGAACAACCTTTTTTATAGCGAGTGCAACTTTCTTTGCAAACACGTTCATCCCAGCCAACGTAACTTCATCAAGATCGAAAATAAAATCTACTTCCTGTTTCGGCACAATCAACGTATGACCAACAACGAGAGGATTGATATCGAGAAAAGCAATGAACTTTTCATCTTCTAAAATGATGTATGCTGGGATTTCTCTGTTAATTATTCTTGTGAATATGCTCGCCATGAAAACAAGAATTATGCAGTTATATTGACTACTTCAAATTCAATTTCACCGGCTGGTGTAGTGATCTTTGCTGTCTCACCTTTCTTTTTGCCCAACAACCCTTTACCAATGGGAGACATTGTTGAAATCTTCCCAGCCTTCAGATCAGCTTCTTCTTCTGACACTAAAGTATATGTTACAGAGGCGTTGTTCTTCTTGTTTTTGATTGTCACCTTTGAAAGTATGGATACTTTAGAAGTGTCGATATTATTTTCATCAAGTAACCTCGCGCTGCCTACCAGGTCTTCCAATTGTGCTATCTTAGCTTCAAGCAATCCTTGCGCATCCTTTGCAGCATCGTACTCTGCATTTTCACTCAAATCACCTTTATCACGAGCCTCGGCAATTTGTCTGGCAATGTCAGCACGTCCTTTTGTTTTTAGTGTACTCAACTCATTTCTTAACCGCTCCAATCCATCCTTCGTATAGTATGATATTTTGCTCATGACAGTAACTGTTATCTCTACAATTAGTAACTTATTTTTCGTTCAATTATGGAAAAAAAAGAGACAACGGCCTCATGCTTGAGACCGTTGTCGTACCACAAAGTTAATATTTTCTAGTAAAAGCAAAAATTACGTGCCTACTAACTCCGGCAGGTTGGTTTGAATTTGGGCGAGAATATCGTCATCAAATTTGGCCAGGTAAAGTGTTTTAACTTTTGAAAGCTGTTCGACCGTAAGGCCCTTCGCCCCTCTTAAGTCAGCTTTATATAAACTTGCGTTTTCGAAATCTGCTCCCATCACATAACAATTCTGGAGACTCGCTTCCATCAAAAAAGCATTGCTAAAATTAGCCTTAATTAAAAATGCGCTTTCGAACTGTGACTTAATAAGAAATGCATCTTTAAAATTTGCACCACTCGCATAGGCCCCTTTCAAGTTGGCCTGATTCAAATTTGAGTTTTCGAAGTTTGTCTGATTAAGGCGTGCATTTTCAAGGTTTGCTTCGATTAAAGAAGACTGTGAAATATTTGAAGAATTAAGGTTAGACCCAGAAAGGTTCACATAGTTGAGATTGGTGCGCGGCAGAAAACAGTTCACGAGATTGACTTCATGAATTTTATGACGATTCAATCTTTTAATGTTACCAACTGTTCTAAAGGCTGCTTCTTCAGATTCCCATAAACGAAAGTCGTCAATTTCATCTTTATACGTTCTGATGCGTTGGCGTTTCTCCCCATTTTGATTAAGCCAGAAGATAAGAATACCGATTACCGCGATATCGAAGATCATCCCATGTGCTTCTGCTAGCACTTGTTGTATAAAGGTATCAAAATCACTAATGTAGTAAGGAAGACTTAAGCCGATAACCAAGACAGCAACAAAAACAAGAACTATGGTTGATGTGAGAAGAGGCTTTTCAATTACCGAATTATAAAATTCAGACCACTGCTTAATTCGCTTTTGTAAAAACCCCATAGAGTAACTTCCGGTTTGACATCACCTGGATTTCCTATTACAATCCAAGTGCTTTTAATTTGTCTACCAAAGCTACATTTATTTTCTCGTGCGATTCAAACGTCCAGCCTGCAATATGGGGGGTGAATGTTACATTGGCTCTGCCTTTCAAATTGTTGAATGATTGCAATTGTTCCGCACTAAGGGTATGAAGTTTTTCATTTTCAAGTACGTCCAATGCAGCACCTCTTACCTTTCCGCTTTCAATCGCCACAGCAAGATCGGACAGTGGTACAATCTCTCCTCGCGCTGTATTAATAAGTATAATATTCTTTTTAAAGCGATTGTAATAGGTCATGTTCACCATATTACGTGTTTCGACAGTCAGTGGAAGGTGCAAACTAAGGATATCGGTTTCCTCATAAATACGTTCCATAGTCACTTCGCAGCAGAAATGATTCGTAAAACCGTTTTTATATTTATCATACGCTAAAATCTTACATCCGAATGCTGCGACGCGGTGCGCGAAAGCCTGTCCCATATTACCGTATCCTACAAGTGACACAGTCTTTCCCATAATTTCCTCGCCCCTGTTCCCCTCTCTATCCCACGTTAATTCACGCACTTGTTTATCCGATTTGGGAATATTTCTCAAAAGACCAAGCAGTAATCCTATTGCAAATTCCCCAACGGCATCCCTATTGCCTTCAGCAGCATGAAGCACAGGGATATTCTTTTCTTTAAGAAATGACAGATCGAGATTATCAAGTCCTGCTCCTGCGCGACCTATAAAGCGAATAGCAGGCTGTTCGCCTAGCAATGCTTTATCTACAAATGTTTTACTGCGAATAATTAAACCATCATAAGACGAAATTATTTTTCGTATCTCTTCACGTGAAATCTCCGGGAGATAATCAAACTGCCAACCAATTTGTTCAAGCATTTGAAACAAACTGCTGTGCATGGAATCAGCTATGAGACACCTTTTTTGCATTACTAAATCAATAGCAAGTGAACGATAAAGAAGTAAATGGTAAGACCCAGTAAATCATTAAGGGTTGTGATGAATGGCCCTGCAGCTAATGCTGGATTAAACCCAAGTTTATTTAATACAAGTGGTGTGATGGTACCAATGAACGATGCAAACACCACAACGCTAAACAAGGCTACTGATACCACCATGGACAATTGATATTCGCGAAACAAAACAATGTTGGCGCCTAGTACTAATACGGACAAGAAAAAGCCATTTAAAAGCGCAACAAAGAAAACCTTGACTAGCCGATTCCAATGGCCTTCATCGACATAACCAGGGTTCGCAAGACTTTGAACAACGAGTGAAGATGATTGAATGCCAACGTTCCCACCTGTAGCTTGTATTAAAGGTGTAAAAAAAGCAATGGCTGTGATGCGTGACAATTCAGCTTCAAATAAGCCCATGAACTTTGCATTCATCAATCCACCTACAATGCCAATCAGCAACCATGGTAAACGCGCGCGCGTATTTCGCCAGACACTATCATCCTCCTCAATATCCTCGCTAATACCAGTCATTAACTGACGTTCTTCTTCCGCCTGTTCAGTGATCACATCTACTATGTCATCAATCGTTATTCTGCCCACTAAGTGTTCATGAACATTGACGACAGGCACAGATTCAAGATCATATTTTTTCATAATCTCCGCCACTTCTGAACTCTCCTGGTATGTTTGTATTGCGATGATATTCTTATCACAAATGTTGCCTACGATAGTTCGTGCATCAGAAATGATGAGATCCTGAAGTGCCACTCTTCCGATCAGCTTATCTTCATCATCAACTACATAAACAGTATAAAATTTAGAAACATTTTCCGCTTGCTTTCTGATCTCGTCAATGCACTGCACAACAGTCCAATGAAAACGAGCTTTCATCAGCTCCTTTGCCATTAATCCTCCAGCTACATTTTCTTCGTAACGAAGTAGTTCTGTAACCTGCGATTTTAAAACAGGCTCAAGTGCGGACAGAACTTGTTCACGTTCCTTTACGGGAAGCTCATGAAGAATATCTGCAGCATCATCCGAGGCGAGTTGATTGAGGAGGATTACAATTTCATCAACTTCATAAATCCTTAGAAATTTTTTCCTTGTATCCGAATCAAGGTCATTAATGATCTCTGCTTGCTGATCTACAGGAAGAAGATTGAGTACATATTTTGATTCTTCTGATGTGAATTCGTAGAGTAGCTCCGTAATGTCTGCAGGTTTGATGTCGGTAAGTGTTTCACGAATAAAAACACTGTCCTGCTTATCAAGAGCTTCCTGAAAGCGGTCACGAAACTCTTTGGTAAGTTCAAATTCAACGATTGGTTCCTGCACGACTATCTTCTATTATCTGCGTAAGCTCAATAAAATTTTCTACTGAAAGCTGCTCAGCCCTTTTATCAAGTAAAGTCAATGCCGATACTTCCGCACCCAAATTAAAAGTTTTTAAAGCGTTGCGCAAGGTTTTCCTGCGGTTATTGAAACCCTGCTTCACAACCTGAACAAATAATTTTTCATCACAACCAAGCACAGTCCTTTCATTTCTCTTTAAACGAATCACAGCAGACATTACCTTGGGCGGAGGAATGAATACACCAGGGGGCACTTTGAAACAATTTTCAATTTTATAATAAGCTTGCAACAATACACTCAGTATACCATAAGTCTTGCTGCCATGAGGTGAAGCAATACGATCTGCTACTTCCTTCTGAAGCATGCATACCACTTGATCAACAGTATTCCTTCCTTCTAGTACCGAGAAAAAAATCTGCGATGAGATGTTATAGGGAAAGTTTCCAATAATAGAGAACTTCTCATTAAAAATGGTATCCAGATCCATCTCCAAAAAATCGCCCTCGATTATTCTATCGGCAAGACCCGAGTAGTTAGTTTTGAGATATTGAACTGACTCTTTGTCGATTTCCACAACCTTAAGATCAACATTTTTAAAAGCTAAGAGGTACTGTGTGAGCACGCCCATACCTGGTCCTATTTCCAGTACCCGATTTTCATTTTCATCTAGCTTGAGCGCATTAACAATTTTCAGGGCAATGTTCTGATCTTTCAGAAAATGCTGTCCCAAATACTTCTTCGGCCTTACCTTTTCGCTTTTCTGCATAAAGTTTCAAAGGTATAAAATAGCATTATTACCCAAGTGTTTACCAAATATCAAATAGTCGGTATTACCATATAAACTATATTTTTGTTAATTCGCATTCAAATACATTCAATGACAAACCCATCGAAGATTCAGGAACGGCCAAGAATTGGAATAACAATTGGTGATTTGAATGGTGTAGGGCCGGAAGTAATACTCAAGGTATTAGCAGATCCACGCATGCTAGCCATGATAACACCCGTGATATATGGTTCTGGAAAAGTGATCGCCTTTTATAAGAAGCAACTCAATATTGAAGATTTCAATTACACACAGGTAAAGAATAAAGGACAGTACGCTGCTAAAAGTATAAATGTCGTTAATTGCTGGGAGGATGCCGTTGAAGTGACACCAGGGAAACCTTCAGCTGAATCAGGAAAAGCAGCATTAATCGCTATTAAGCAAGCTTGTGAAGAATTAAAAGAAGGTGTCATTGATGCAATGGTGACTGCGCCAGTGGATAAACTCACCATCCATAGTGCAGAATTTCCTTTTAAGGGTCATACCGAGTATATCACGCAATTTTTTGGTGCAAGTGATAGCCTGATGTTCATGGTTTCCGAAAATTTGAGAATTGGTGTGGTGACGGAGCATGTGGCACTTAAAGATGTCGCTAGCCTGACTACGAAAGAAAAGATTGAATCGAAATTTCTCATCATGGAGCAATCGTTGAAGAATGATTTTGGAATTGCTAAACCAAAGATTGCTGTTCTTGGCTTGAATCCACATGCCGGCGATGGTGGTTTAATCGGGCAGGAAGAGGAAATCATCAAGGCTGTAGTATCAGAACAACGAAATAAAGGAAAGCTGGTGTTTGGTCCCCTTCCCCCAGACGGCTTCTTCGGAGCGGGCCAGTATACCCGTTATGACGCAATTTTAGCAATGTATCACGATCAGGGTCTTATTCCTTTTAAAACAATAGCTTTTGAAACTGGCGTAAACTATACTGCCGGCTTATCCGTAATAAGAACGTCACCTGACCATGGCACTGCATACAATATTGCAGGGAAAAATCAGGCAAATGAGGCATCCTTAAGGGAAGCAATTTTCTTAGCTGCGTCTATTTTTAAACAGCGTGGAGAACGATCTACAGAAAAATAATCGTTATGAATATTGGAAAACAACCGTTTAACAACTATAATGGGGATTATTACATGATTTTTGCGAATTTTACTCTGAAGTAATAGTTGAAATGGATATCGTTACAAAGAAACAACTTAATATACTCATTCAACTGGCAGAAGCTGATAAACACTTTGCTAAGATAGAACGAGAAATGATCTTTAAAATAGCGAAAGAGCGGAACTTCCCGGAGGATGCCGTAAATGATCTTATCCGCAATCCTGAACCAATTGATTCGCTCGGTGCCTTATCCAATGAGCAGAAGTTCGAATACCTGATCTCAAGCATTGAACTCGTGCTGGCTGATCAGAATGTGTTTGAAAGCGAGGTTATTTTTTGCAAGAACATTGCCATTAAGCTCGGTTTTAAGAAGAACGTGGTTGAATTTATCATGGAGAACTATCCTAAAAAGACCCGTGATGAATTGAAAGTAGCGTCACTTCGAGAATACGTATAGAACCGATTAATTTCCTCATCTATAGCCGTTTCTAATATCCTCAGAACGCTTTAACAAAGGTTTTGACCTTTCCACTATTTCTACTAAATTTGCCGACTATTTTAAAAATGCAGGGAGAGTATGGGGTTGAACGCATTTAGAGTAAATATTATAGGCTTAAGTCCTAAAGAGCATCAATTTCATTATGATGTTCAGGATGATTTTTTTGCGCATTACGGCACAGGCCTTATTGAGAAAGGTATTTTTACCGCTGACGTTGTACTTGACAAGCGGGAGACCTTTATCGAAACTAGTTTTAAAATAAAGGGACAAGCAAAGCTGATCTGCGACCGTAGTCTGGATCCATTTGATTACCCCATTAACATAAAAAAGAAAATTGTTTTCAAATTCGGGGATAAAGATGAGGAGCTAAGTGATGAGATCATTATGATTCATCGCGATACTGACACCCTAGAACTTGGACAGTATATTTACGAGTTCATTAACCTTGATATCCCGATTAAAAAACTTCATCCGAGATATCAAGATGAAGCTGACGATGAAAACGCTGAAGGTAAAATAATTTACTCCTCCGGCGAATCAACCGTCAACCCTGAAAGTGACGAAGATATTGATCCCCGTTGGGAGAAATTAAAGAAACTAAAATAAACGTTTGTAGATTATGCCAAATCCTAAAAGAAAAATCTCGAAAACCCGAAGAGATAAAAGAAGAACTCACTATAAGGCCTTTGCTAAAGAATTAGCGATTTGTCCTACTACAGGAGAACATCATCTTCCACACCGTGCATACTGGCTAGAAGGTAAACTTTACTTCAAAGGTAAAGTGGTGATGGAAAAAGAAGTTCTTGCTTAATGCGGATGATTTCATTCCATTGCTATAGAAAATTAAGCAAACCCTGCTTGATCAGCAGTAATGCCGATAAAAAAATCATTTGTATTCCTTGACAGGAATCACTTAAGAATTTGCTCGATGCCAAACATCGGGCATTTTTTATTTTATAGGAATCTTCTTAAAACCACTAGCGAATAACTGAATGAACAAAATAAGAGCTGCCATCACAGGTGTAGGCGGATATGTTCCCGACTACATACTCACCAATAAAGAATTGGAGACACTGGTGGATACAAGTGATGAGTGGATCCTCTCTCGCACCGGCATAAAAGAGCGGAGAATTCTAAAAGGAGAGAATCAGGGCGTGTCTATTATGGGGACAGCAGCAGTTAATGATTTACTACAAAAGACTAACACAGATCCGAAAGAAGTTGATCTCATTTTGTTTGCCACAGTAACACCTGACATGACATTTCCTGCAACGGCGAACCTGGTTGCTTCAAATGTTGGTGCCGTTAATGCATTCAGCTATGATATGGGCGCAGCATGCTCTGGTTTCATCTATGCACTTACAACCGGTGCGATGTACATTGAATCGGGCAGATATAAGAAAGTAGTCGTGATTGGGGGCGATAAAATGTCTTCCATTATTAATTATAAAGATAGAACCACATGCATCATTTTTGGTGATGGTGCAGGTGCTGTTTTGCTTGAACCAACGACAGAAGATGTCGGCGTTATTGATTCATTACATAGGAGCGATGGCGTTGGCGAGCAATATTTAAAAATGCCTGCTGGCGGAAGTCGCATGCCGGCATCCAAAGATTCAGTGGAGAACAGACAGCATTATGTTTATCAAGAAGGCGCAGCTGTTTTTAAGTTCGCTGTTACCAATATGGCTGACATCTCAGCAAAAATCATGGAGCGGAACAATCTGAAAGGTGATGATATCGCCTGGCTTGCACCACATCAGGCCAACAAACGTATCATCGATGCCACTGCGCATCGCATGGGTCTTGTTGAAGAAAAGGTAATGATGAACATCGAGAAGTATGGCAACACCACCGCAGGAACGATCCCCCTATTATTATGGGATTATGAGAAAAGAATAAAAAAAGGTGACAATATTATAATCGCAGCATTTGGTGGAGGATTCACGTGGGGCTCGGTTTACCTTAAGTGGGCTTATAATTCAAATTAGCCCTTCATATAGTGAAATAGTAAATTTTTGTTTGATTTGTAACTTTAAAGTCATTTTCATGTATGGCAACAATTTCTGACCTGAGCAAAGGTAATTTTGTAAGATATAATGGTGAGGTAATGCAAATTGAAGAATTACTGCACCGCACTCCTGGCAATCTACGGGCATTTTACCAAGTAAAGATGCGCAATGTGCGCAACGGAAAAGTCGCGGAGAACCGTTTTCGTCCTGGAGATGAAATTGAAATTCTTAGGGTAGAAACTAAAGAATATCAATATCTCTATAATGATGGAGACAGTCTTGTGTGTATGGATAATGAAACCTTTGATCAGGTTTACCTCGATAAAAATCTGTTAGGTAATTCTATCAATTATATCAAAGAAGGCGTAACACTTCTGATTGCTTTTGAAAATGGTACCACCCCCATTACTGCAGAGGCGCCATCACATGTAGTGTTTGAAATACAATATACAGAACCTGGTATGCAAGGAGATACCGCCACACGTACACTAAAACCTGCCACCCTTGAAAACGGAAGTGAAATTCGCGTTCCACTTTTTGTAAACACTGGCGATAAAATAAAAGTTGATACACAAACTGGTGATTACATCGAACGTGTAAAACAATAACTGAACGAATCATGAGCAAAGCCCGAGCATCAAAAAAAATTTCTACTGCTAAAAAGGATGTTAAACCGACACGGTTGTCAAATGATTCAGGATCCGCAAACCAACCTGAAATGAAAACATCAGAAATCAGAGACCTAATAGATTTCATCTCCAAGTCCGGACTGAACGAGGTGAACATCGAAACAAAAGAACTTAAGCTGCACGTAAAACGTGAGCCAGATCAAAAAGTATTTAAATCTACTCCAGTGGCTCCGATAGCTGCTGTTGCACCTACGCAATACATTAGCCAACCGCAAGCTCAGGATTCATCAGCAAAAGCTGAAAAATTTGAAAGTAGTAGCAGTAAAAAAACTGCAGACATCAAATCTCCAATGATCGGAACATTTTACAGGTCATCTTCTCCAGAGACTGGACCATTTGTATCAGTAGGCGATAAAGTTTCAAAGGGCCAAACCGTTTGTATTATCGAAGCGATGAAGTTGTTCAATGAAATTGAATCTGAAGTATCGGGAACAATTGTAAAAGTAATGGTAGAAAACGCAACTCCTGTTGAATACGATCAGGTGCTTTTTGTAGTTGAGCCAGATTAATATTTCGAATTTCTAGAATTCAAATTTCTGATTTATTGAATAGCACTTCTAAAAAAATGTGAGGAAGTTCAGGGATTTAAAACCTGAAATCCGAAATTGATTAATATGTTTAAAAAGATACTAATTGCCAACCGCGGAGAAATTGCCTTGCGCATCATTCGTACCTGCCGCGAGATGGATATTAAAACTGTTGCCGTTTATTCTACTGCTGATCGTGATAGCTTGCACGTACGTTTTGCCGATGAAGCAGTATGCATAGGAGACGCGCCCAGTAAAGATTCTTATCTCAATATTCCAAGAATAATTTCCGCTGCAGAAATTACAAATGCCGATGCCATTCATCCAGGCTATGGTTTTTTATCTGAGCGAGCAGAGTTCTCAGCTATCTGCCATGAGTATGGAATAAAATTCATTGGCCCTACGCCCTCCATGATCCAGTCTATGGGTGATAAATCCACAGCAAAGGATACGATGAAGAAAGCAGGAGTTCCTACCATCCCTGGTTCTGATGGTTTATTGAGTTCAATAGAAGAGGGGCAAAAGCTTGCGCGAAAAATTGGCTATCCTGTTATTGTGAAGGCAACTGCTGGAGGTGGCGGAAAAGGAATGCGCATCATCAACGATGATTCGGAATTTAAAAAAGCATGGGATGATGCAAAGCGTGAAGCCAGTGCTTCCTTTGGTAATGATGGTTTATATCTTGAAAAATTTGTTGAAGAGCCGCGTCACATAGAAATACAAGTTGTAGGAGATCAATACGGAAAAGTATGTCACCTTTCTGAACGTGATTGTTCCATACAGCGCAGACATCAGAAACTTGTTGAGGAAACCCCCTCTCCTGTCGTGAGCCAGGAGCTTCGTGAGAAGATGGGAGAAGCTGCTATTAAAGGAGCTAAAGCGATCAACTACGAGGGCGCAGGAACAATTGAATTCCTTGTTGACAAACACGGTAACTTTTTCTTTATGGAGATGAACACCCGTATCCAGGTTGAGCATCCAATTACGGAAGAAGTAACTGACTATGATCTTATCAAAGAACAAATCAAAGTCGCTGCCGGAGTTCCAATCTCAGGTACAAATTATTATCCTAATCTCTTTGCGATGGAGTGCCGTATCAATGCGGAAGATCCAGCAAATGGATTTAGACCTTCTCCTGGTAAAATCACCAATCTGCACATGCCGGGTGGCCACGGGGTAAGAGTAGATAGCCACGTTTACGCAGGCTATACAATTCCTCCAAATTACGATTCCATGATTGCAAAACTTATTGTTAGCGGACAATCACGGGAAGAAGTGATCACCAGAATGAAACGAGCTTTACAGGAATTTGTAATAGAAGGTGTAAAAACTACTATTCCATTCCACATCAAACTTATGGAAAACCAGATTTTCCGTTCTGGGAAGTTTACTACGAAATTCCTCGAAACGTCGTTTGATTTTTCAAGCCTCACTGAGAAATAGGTAGCGGTGATACCACTCATATAAAACTCATTTAAAAAGGATACGCTTTAGTATCCTTTTTTGCTTTTTACGATAACTTAGTCCGAAGGAAGGACTAACCTAAAATTAGATTATCGTGAAGAGAAGAGATTTTATTCAACTTGCAGGATTAGGATTTGGTGGTATGCTACTGCCATCACAAATAATAGGCAAGACTGTATCTGAAGAAAGACTACTTGAATCTTTTTTAGATACATTACAAAAAAAGAAATTCGCAGATGTTGCTTTGAATACTGCGAAGTCAGCCGGAGCCACCTATGCTGACATTCGAATTGGAAGATATCTTAATCAATTTATTTCAACCCGTGAGAATAAAGTTCAGGGTATTGAGAGCAGTGAATCATATGGATGTGGTATCCGCGTGATTGTAAATGGAACTTGGGGCTTTGGTGCAACAAACCAGGTAACGGAAGAAGGTATCAAAACAGCAACACAACGTGCAGTTGCCATCGCGAAAGCAAATTCAAAATTCCAAACCGAGCCAGTGAAACTTGCACCTGTTCCACCTTATGGCGAAGTAAGCTGGAAAACGCCGATACAAAAAAATGCTTTTGAAATCCCGGTAGCCGAGAAGGTAGATTTACTACTTCGCGCAAATGCTGCTGCCTTACAAAACGGAGCGACCTTCGTTAACTCCAATCTGTTTATGATCAATGAACAGAAATATTTTGCTTCAACCGATGGCTCTTATATTGATCAGGACGTTCACCGTATTTGGCCGACGTTCACCGTCAACGTTACTGATAAAGCTTCAGGAAAATTTAAATCACGCCAGGCACTGAGCGCTCCCATGGGATTGGGTTACGAGTATCTGATACCAAAAGCTGAAGATAAATTGTGGGCTCCATTGGGAATGGTTCATTACAGAAATAGTTACGACATGGTAGAAGATGCAGCGATGGCTGCAAAACAAGCCAAACAAATGATTGCTGCCAAATCGGTCGAGCCAGGTAAGTATGACCTTGTACTTGAACCTAATCACCTTGGGTTAACCATCCATGAATCGGTTGGCCACCCATTGGAACTTGACCGTATTTTAGGATATGAAGCAAACTATGCCGGGACAAGTTTTGCTACGCTCGACAAATTGAAATCAGGAAAATTTAATTACGGAAGTAGAGTGGTTAATATTTTCGCAGATAAAACTCAACCAGGCTCGTTAGGTGCAGTTGGTTATGACGATGAAGGAGTTAAGTGCAAACAATGGGACCTCATCAAAGAAGGAGTCTTTTCCAACGTACAAGCAATACGCGATCAGGTACACATTGTAGATCAAAATGAATCGCATGGCTGCTGCTATGCACAAAGTTGGAGCGATGTCCAATTTCAGCGAATGCCTAATGTTTCTCTCGCTCCAGGTAAGGATCCCTATACCGTTCAGGAGATGATCAAGGATGTTGAGAAAGGAATTTATATTGCAGGAAGAGGGTCTTACTCGATTGACCAACAGCGATACAATTTTCAGTTCGGCGGCACCGTGTTCTATGAAATAAAAAACGGTGAAGTTACGGGAATGCTAAATGATGTAGCATATCAATCAAACACACAGGAGTTTTGGAATAGTTGCGTTAAAATCTGTGATGACAGAGATTACCGTTTGTTCGGATCATTCTTTGATGGAAAGGGACAACCCTCTCAAGTAAGTGCAGTTTCGCATGGTAGTGCAACGTCACGCTTTAATGGTGTGAACGTTATTAACACTGGAAGAACCATTTAACCTAAACCTATACATGAATCGCAGAGATTTTATACAACTGGCCGGCCTTGGTGCCGGAGCCATGATGATGCCTGCGCTCCCCTCCTTCGGGAACAACGTTGAGATACAACGTATGCTCGATCCGCTGATGGACGTGACGCAGAAAAAACAACTTGCAGACATTGCACTCAACACTGCAAAGTCACTGGGAGCAACTTATGCTGACGTGCGCATTGGAAGATACCTGAATCAATTTGTTACGACTCGCGAAAAAAAGGTTCAGAACATTACAAACCTTGAATCTTTCGGTGTTGGTATCAGGGTAATTGCAAATGGAACATGGGGCTTCGGAGCAAGTAACCAGGTGACACCGGACGGAATTAAAAAAGCCACGGAACGTGCAGTCGCTATTGCTAAAGCTAACTCCAAATTTCAAAAAGAACCGGTGAAGCTCGCACCCAATTCTTCTTACGGAGAAGTAAGCTGGAAAACGCCAATCAAGAAGAATGCATTTGAAGTTTCAGTAAAAGATAAAGTAGATCTGTTGCTTAACGCAAATGCCAAAGCTTTGGAAAAAGGCGCAAGCTTCGTGAACAGTATTCTCTTCCTTGTCAATGAGCAAAAGTACTTTGCTTCTACTGAAGGTTCTTACATAGATCAGGATGTCCATAGAACATGGCCAAATTTTGCAGTAACAATGATTGACCGCCAGTCGGGTCAGTTTAAAAACCGAGCTGCATTTAGTGCACCCGTTGGAATGGGATATGAATACCTTGATGCTAATCCTGCAGATAAAATTCAAGGTCCGGGCGGAATCATCCTGTACAATAAGTCTTACGATATTATTGAAGACGCAACGATGGCAGCGGATCAGGCAAAGCAAATGATCGCAGCGAAATCTGTTGAGCCAGGTAAGTATGACCTTGTGCTGGAGCCCTCACACATGTGGTTGACCATCCATGAATCTGTAGGCCATCCAACTGAACTAGACAGAGTGCTTGGATATGAAGCTAACTTTGCCGGAACAAGTTTCCTTACGCTGGATAAATGGGAATCCAAAAACTTCCAGTTTGGAAATAAGATCGTAAACTTCGTTGCCGATAAAACTCAGGTAGGATCACTTGGCAATGTAGGTTTTGATGATGAAGGTGTAAAATGTAAATCGTGGGACCTTGTTAAAGATGGCGTCCTTGTTAATTACCAGGCCATTCGCGATCAGGTTGGAATGCTCAACCAAAAAGAATCTCATGGATGTTGCTATTCTCAAAACTGGAGCGATGTTCAATTTCAACGCATGGCAAATGTGTCGTTGCAACCTGGTAAAGAACCATTAACACCGGAGCAGATGATTGCGGGTGTTGAGAAAGGTGTTTACATTGTTAAAGACGGATCTTTTTCCATTGATCAGCAGCGCTATAATTTTCAGTTCGGTGGTGTGCTCTTCTTCGAAATCAAGAATGGTAAAATTGAAGGCATGTTAAAAGATGTAGCGTATCAGGCTAACACGCAGGAATTCTGGAACTCTTGTACTCAGATCTGTGACGAACGCGACTACAGATTAAACGGTGCGTTCAATGATGGAAAGGGACAACCAAGTCAATCCAATGCGGTTTCTCACGGATCGACTACTGCTCGCTTTAATGGAATCAATGTGATCAATACAGGAAGAACTCTCTAATCAATCTAAAGAATAATAATTTTATGGCTATACTTTCTAAAGAAGAGGCTAAACAAATATTGGAAAAGGTAGTCGGCTTTTCCAAAGCTGATGGCATTGAAGTGAATCTGAATGGTGCTGACAACGGTAACATTCGGTATGCGCGAAACAGCGTAAGTACTTCTGGCGAAGACAGCAATGTTAGTCTTGCAGTACAATCCTATTATGGTAAAAAATCCGGCTCTGCAACCATTAATGAATTCGATGATGCTTCCCTTGAAAAAGTTGTAAGAAGGGCGGAAGAGCTCGCGCAACTTGCGCCAGAGAATCCCGAATTTATGGAACCGCTGCCTCCACAAACCTACAGCGATTCAAAAACATGGTCGGAAGCAACGGCAAAAATTACACCTGACTATCGTGCAAAAGCAGCGTCAGATAGTATTACCCCTGCGTCAACCAAAGATATTACAGCTGCGGGATACCTCGAAGACAACAAAGGTTTTACCTCGATGATGAACAGTAAAGGTTTGTTCGCATACAATCAGGCTACATCAGTTGACTTTACCGTTACCATGAGAACTAATGATGGAACAGGATCAGGTTGGGTAGCTAGAAATTTCAATGATGTCAGTAAACTTGATACTTCAGAAGCTTCGAAGATAGCGATCGACAAAGCACTGCTTTCAAAAAATGCTAAGGCTATTGAACCGGGAAAATATACAGTCATTCTTGAGCCTTCAGCTGCAGGTGATCTCATCAACCTCATGCTCACAAACATGAATGCCCGCCAGGCAGATGAAGGAAGAAGTTACTTATCAAAAAAAGGTGGTGGCACAAAGCTTGGAGAAAAAATAGTGGATGAACGTGTTAACATCTACACAGATCCTTTAAATGACGAAGCACCTGCATCTCCCTGGATGGGAAATGGACTTGCGCGTAAGAAGATGGATTTGCTTAGAGGAGGCGTTGTTAAAAATCTAATCTATGATAGATATTGGGCTTCGCAAAAAAATGTTGAAGCGGTCCCGTTTCCTGGCAACAGAATAATGGAAGGTGGCACGGCCTCACTAGAGGATATGATTAAGGATACAAAGAAAGGAATTATCGTAACACGCTTCTGGTATATCCGCGCAGTAGACCCACAAACACTGTTATATACAGGTTTAACAAGAGATGGAACTTTTTATATTGAGAATGGCAAAATCAAACATCCAATTAAAAACTTCAGGTTTAATGAAAGCCCTGTGATCATGCTGAACAACCTTGAGACATTGGGTAAACAAATGAGAATATCTACAGGAGGATTTGGCGGTGGCGGAAGCTCTCTGATACCTTATATGAAAATACGAGATTTCACTTTCTCAAGTTTATCGGATGCGGTTTAAGGTTTGACTACCCGAATTAAAATGCCATGGACTTTGTCTGTGGCATTTTTGTTTTTGGTATTCTTAACCATCGGCTCAGGTTTATTAAAAGAAAAGATTTACATGAAAGGATTGCATACCAGTAAGTAAAATATTAAATATGTTCGTTAGAACTAAGAACATTTACCTCTTTCGATAAAACTTAAACAAATCCCCTTGAAACGCAGAGATTTTATTTACCTCACAGGATTGGGAACTGCTGCAGCCATGATGCCAGGAATACCGCTCATAGGCAAAACCATTTCACCAGAACAAGCTTTGGAAGGAGTTGATCCTGCCAAGAAAAAACAGATGGCTGATGTTGCGCTAAACGCAGCACGTTCAAGCGGGGCAACCTATACAGACGTGCGGTTAGGACGTTACCTCAATCAATTTGTAATAACGCGTGAAGACAAAGTAGAGAACATTGTAAATACCGAATCTTACGGGATGGGGATACGTGTTATAGCCAATGGCAGCTGGGGCTTTGCAGCTACTGATGCCCTTGACAATGATAGCATCGCTAAAACGGCAGCCTTAGCAGTTTCCATTGCAAAAGAAAATTCTAAAATATTAAGTGAACCTGTTCAGCTGGCTCCGCAAAAAGGTTATGGAGAAGTAAGCTGGAAAGCACCCATTGAAAAAAATGCATTCGAAGTTCCGATCAAAGAAAAAGTAGACCTTCTGCTTGGCGTAAATGATGCCGCTATGAGAGGTGGTGCGGACTACATCAACTCATTTCTTTTCCTTGTAAACGAGCAGAAATATTTTGCCTCTACTGATGGATCGTATATTGACCAAGATATCCATCGCATCTGGCCAACATTCTTCATTACCAAAATTGATAAAGAGTCAGGTAAATTCGAAACAAGAAATGCATTGAGTTCCCCTATGGGCATGGGGTACGAGTATCTCTACGCAAGGCCGCAAGACAAAATACAAGGCGTGACCACTCTTTATAAGGGAAGATATGATATGCTTGAAGACGCACGTGCAGGAGGAAAACAAGTAGGCGAAAAATTAAAAGCAAAATCTGTTGAACCAGGTAAATACGATTTAATTCTTGATCCATCTCACCTTTGGTTAACGATACATGAATCTGTTGGACACCCATCAGAACTAGATCGCGTGCTTGGGTACGAAGCAAACTTTGCAGGTACAAGTTTCCTTACACTTGATAAGTGGGAGTCAAAGAATTTCAACTTCGGAAATAAAAACGTCAACATCATCGCTGATAAAACGCAAGTTGGATCGTTGGGTGCTGTTGGCTACGATGACGAAGGTGTTCAATGTGGACAATGGGATGTTATTAAAGATGGTATACTGGTGAGCTATCAGGCTATACGCGATCAAGCGCACATACTTGGACTAAAAGAATCACAAGGTTGCTGCTATGCTGATAACTGGAGCAGCGTTCAATTCCAACGCATGGCAAACATTTCTTTACAAGCCGGAAAGGAAAAGAAAAGCATTGATGATCTGATCAAAAATGTTGCGAAAGGAATTTACATTATTGGAGACGGATCATTTTCCATCGATCAGCAACGCTATAATTTTCAGTTTGGCGGCCAGCTTTACTACGAAATTAAAGACGGTAAAATTGTTGGTATGTTGCGTGACGTGGCTTATCAATCTAACACAAAAGAATTTTGGAACTCTTGTGCAGGCATTGCTGATCAAAATGACTATCGCCTGGGAGGATCATTCTTTGATGGTAAGGGGCAACCAGTACAGACCAGTGCAGTCTCCCACGGCTCTTCAACAGCACACTTTACAGGAGTTAATGTCATCAACACATCAAGAAACATCGGATAACCATGCCTATACTTACTAAAGACGAAGCATTTGCTTTATTAAAAAAAGTGCTTTCATATTCTAAAGCAGATGAGTGCGAAGTGAATCTGTCAGGAACAGATAATGGTAACATTCGTTATGCACGCAATTCAGTTTCTACCAGTGGCAAAGTAAGTCAGAGAACTTTAGTAGTTTCCTCTGCATTCGGAAAGAAGCTTGGCATCGCTACCATTAATGAGTTTGACGATGCTTCACTAGAAAAAGCGGTGAGGCGTGCTGAAGAACTTGCTCAGCTTGCACCAGAAAATCCAGAATATGTTGGTTTTCTTGGGCCGCAAACCTATGCAAGCTCAATCACCTTTGTGCCTGCAACAGCTGCGTTAACACCTCAACAAAGAGCAGAATTTGTCAATCAAAGTTTAAAAGTTGCTAAAGAACAAAAGGCAGTAGCAGCAGGATTTTTAGAAGACAATTCAGGCTTCAATGCTATGATGAACTCTAAAGGCTTGTTCGCGTATAACACAGCAACAAACGTAAATTTTTCAATCACTGTCCGAACAGAAGATGGAAAAGGCTCAGGCTATGCCACACGCGGTTACAATGATGTGACTAAGCTAGATACCAAAACAGCTACTCAAATTGCAACGGAGAAAGGTGTAAAATCTGCAACGGCAAAAGCTATTGAACCAGGCAAATATACTGTGATACTGGAACCAGCTGCATCTGCAGTATTGCTGGAAAGAATTCTCTTTGGACTAGATGCAAGACAGGCAGATGAAGGCAGAAGTTATTTGAGTAAACCCGGTGGACTTACACGCCTAGGTGAAAAACTTATGGATGAAAGAGTAACAATTTATTCTGATCCTATGAATCCCGAACTTCCTACAGCAACCTGGAGCGGAGATGGAAGACCACAGGAGAAAGTTACATGGATTGATAAAGGTGTAATTAAAAATTTGACCTACTCCAGGTACTGGGCAGAGAAGAAAGGAGTAAAGGCAATTCCTAATCCTGACGGTTTCATCATGCAGGGAGGAACGGCTTCGCTTGAAGACCTGATCAAGAGTACGAAGAAAGGAATCCTGGTTACAAGGCTTTGGTATATTCGGGATGTCGACCCACAGACATTATTGCTCACAGGTTTGACAAGAGATGGTACATTTTATATTGAGAACGGAAAGATCCAGTTCCCAATTAAAAACTTCAGATTCAACGAGAGTCCTGTTATCATGCTGAACAATCTTGAAGAACTTGGAAAGCCTGAAAGGACGGTAAGTGTTGAATCCAATATAAATTATCTTATACCGCCAATGAAGATTCGTGATTTTACATTCACAAGTTTGTCAGATGCCGTATAATTAACAATTGTCTTCTAAAAAAGCCCCGGCAAAACCGGGGTTTTCTTTTTAGAATACTTTCGTAAACGAATGCACTATTTAGGGATGAAAATTTATGTTCACATCATTCCGTTTATATAATTCTTGTTAAGAGAATAAATGATATCTGAGAAATTGCAGTATGGCCGATAACAAATTCTTTTTCACACGACTTCAATATGAATCCGGTGATTGGGATGTCGATCAGCGCATGCCCTCTAATCTGCTCAATTCTCTTATTGAATATACTACATTAAAAGTTGATACACAGGAGAACATTGTCTCTCTCTCCAGCAACGACATCTTCCGTTGCCCCTTCTGCTATCTCAGCGGCCACAAGCTTGTAGAGTTCACTGCACAAGAAAGGAACAACTTCGAAAAATATGTACGCAATGGAGGCTTCGTTTTTGTTGATGACTGTAATCATGACATCGATGGCCTTTTTGCAAAATCATTCGAATCACAAATGGAAAGAATTTTCGGGCCAAGCGAATTGAAAAAGATTCCGAAGAATCATCCGCTGTATTCTATATTCTTTTCATTCGATGGCCCTCCTACAACTTCCCAGGAGCTTAACGGCTGGGGCGATGATATTGTACATGACTATTTGAAAGCGGTAGAAGTAGATGGACGAATGGGAGTGTTATACAGTAATAAAGATTATGGATGCGAATGGGATTATGATTTTCGCAACAAACGGTTTTATAAAATAGATAATACAAGATTTAGTGTAAACATTGTGATGTACGCGTTGATGCGTTAAAAAGCAAAAGGCCAATAGCCAAAAACAATTTTTATGGAGCAAGACTTGAAGGCAGTCGAACAATCAGTGGAAGAAATTATTGGAAAACTTCTTGCGCTAAAGCAGGAGATTAGAAAGGTGATCATTGGTCAGGAAGAAACAATAGATCAACTTCTGATAACTTTTCTTGCGGGAGGACATGCATTACTTGAAGGTGTCCCAGGTCTTGCGAAAACGTTAATGATTCGGACATTGTCTGAAGCAATTGATCTTCGTTTCAGACGTATTCAATTCACACCTGACCTTATGCCTTCCGATATCATCGGTACTGAGATCCTGGAAGAAGATCATGGAACTGGAAAAAGAATTTTCAGATTTAATAAAGGCCCAATCTTCGCAAACATCATTTTGGCGGATGAGATCAATCGCACTTCACCGAAAACTCAATCAGCTTTGCTTGAAGCAATGCAGGAATTTGAAGTTACCTATGGGGGAACAACTTACCCACTGGAACGGCCTTTCTTTATTCTTGCAACACAAAATCCGATAGAGCAGGCTGGAACATTCCCGTTGCCGGAAGCTCAACTTGATCGTTTTCTTTTGTACATCAGAATTAATTATCCGACAGCAGAAGAAGAACGAATGGTGCTTGAAAGCACAACAGGCAGAAGAAATACTACTATTCAAAAAGTAATTGATGGCACAAAGATCAAAGAAGCACAAGCCCTGGTGCGTGAGGTTCACATCAACGGAGATCTCATCACCATGGTAAGTGAAATGATTCGTGCCTCTAGGCCCACGCAAAGTACGGTGAAAATGGTGAAGGATAGTGTGCGTTGGGGAGCCGGACCGCGTGCAGGGCAAGCCATGATATTGACCGCAAAAGCCAGAGCCTTGTTGAAAGGAAGATTCGCAGTTACACAAGAAGATATACACCACGTTGCGTTCCCAGTTCTTCGTCATAGAATCTTGATGAATTTTAAAGCTGAAGCAGAAGGGATTGTGGCAGATGATGTTACAAGTCACCTTATCCAGCAATTTAATGTCGGAAAGAAGAATATTCTTTAAGCAATGGATGCGCGAATAAAAGAAATATTAAAGCCAGAAGTAATCAACACTGTGAATGGTCTTGAGTTGATCGCGCGCATCATTGTTGAAGGCTATATGAGTGGTGGAAATAAAAGTCAGAGTATTGGCATTGGACAAGAATTTAGTCAATATCGACATTATGAGCCTGGTGATGATTTGCGACAGCTTGACTGGAAAATGTTTGCACGATCTGAACGATATTATATTAAGCAGGCTGAAATTGAAACAAACATTACTGTTAAATTCTTCATCGATGCCAGCAACTCGATGGAACATGCAGAAAATGGTATTACGAAAATTAATTACGCCAAGGTAATAACCGCTGCACTTGCCTACTTGGCGAGAAAACAAGGAGATACTTTTGGATTGTACACAGTAAATGACGTACACATCGGCCTTACGGAGCCGCGCGCAGAACATCAGCAGTACATCAGATTTTTGCATCATCTTGTAGATTTAAAAGCTGAGGGGTTATGGAAGAAAGAAGGAGTAGAACAATTACTCAGTCACAAGGGTAAAGAGCTCATCATTTTTATTTCTGATCTATACGATGACCAAGAAGATGTTTTGAATTTTATAAGCAGATTGAAAACTGCGAGAAATGAAGTTGTTGTTTTTCATTTACTTGGTGCACATGAAATAGATTTTGACTATAACGGATCATTTGCTTTTAAAGATCTTGAGACAGATACTGTTATAAAAGTTGATACACTTGCTCAACGCACTGCGTACGCTGAAAGGGTGAGGACTTGGATCCAAAAATTAAGACTTCACATGCTTGAAAAAAGTATTCACTATCATTTAATCCGATTAAACGAATCGATGGATGAAGTACTTTATAACTTTCTAAAAAGCCGTAAAGACCTTCGTGCCTGATGAGCTTCTATAATCCCATATGGCTTTGGTCACTTACAGGACTATTAGTTCCAGTAGTGATCCACCTGCTGAGTCGCAAGGAAGGAAGGACAATATTGGTGGGAAGTGTTCGCCACTTACAGGAATCAGCCACAGCGCAATTCAGAAGCATCCATTTAAATGAAATCGTTTTACTCCTGCTGCGTTGTTTTCTTATCATGTTAATTGTGCTGTTACTAGCTGGAGGACATCTCATTAACAATGAAAGTGAGCAGAAAAAATGGATTGTATTAGAAAAAGGCATTGAGCATTCACCTTATAAAAAAATAATCAAGCAATTAGAGCTTCGGGGATTTGAAGCTCATCTTCTTTCACCTGATTTTCCGCTACTCGCTGATAGTAGCGACATAAAACCAGTAAGTAACTATTGGGCGATGGCTGAAGCATTATCTGAAAAAGGAATTGACTCGGTAATTGTCTTGAGCTATAACTATCTTAAAAATTTTAAAGGAGAAAGAATCAGCCATCCGAATTTTCAGTGGCTTGTACAAGACCCGGTAAATTTAGAACTGAATTCTAAAGCGACTAAGATAAGCAGTGATTCGGTCTGGCTTCGAAAAGGCTTTTTCACAGCTGAGTACACGTCATATCTAACAACGAAATTAGGTACAAAAGAAATTGAAGACTCTGACATCTTACCACCTGATACAATTAAGATCACTGTTGTCTCAGAGAAAGCATTTGAACCTGATGCCTTGATCATCCTTGCAGGTCTCAATGCAATACAATCCATTACACCATGCAAGCTTCTTATTACAACATCCGCGTTAGACAATTTTAAACAGCAAAAACAGGATTGGGTCGTTTGGCTGTCGAACGCACAGATTCCCCTTCATGAAGATAGAAAGTACAAAGTCATTGGATACAATGACTGCGCAAATGGCAATCTGGATTTATTAGTTGAAAGTAATGCAGCTGCATTGTCATGCGAGTTGAAGGATTCGGATTGGGTTATCACGGATAGACTAAATGAAGAAAATGTTTTAGTGCATCATTTCACGTCGAGTCTCGCTGAGCTTTTGCTTTCCAGGAATCAACAAGGGATCACCGATAAAAGAACTTTATCACAAGCTGCTATGTGGTCTCCCACAAAAACATCAGCACAACGAGGTACAAACAAAGAGGTATTAGATTTGGATAAACTTCTCGCAATATTAATTATGGTGACGCTGATGACTGAACGGTGGGTAGCATACAAAAGGAATCAATGACGAATAAGGCATCGTATTACTTCAGTAAACTAAAAAAGAAATACCTGTTTCTCAGAATCAGCGAAGTTCTTCTATGGTCTCTTGCTGTAGCAACGATCACTTACGCTGCTTTAATTTTCGTACCCCTTAAATCTTCCTTACACGCTGCACTTTCTGCAGGAAGCGGTTGCCTTGCTTTAACTATCCTGACAGTAAAGTTACAATTCTTAAAAATCACAGAAGAACAACTTATCTCATTTATAAACATCCAGTTTCCTGTTCTGCAGCAAAGCGCAGATTTATTGGTAAGAGAAAATGAAAGTCTAACAAGTTTGCAACTGTTGCAGCAAAATAAAATAAGAAAGACATTCGAAGACGTTTACCCAAACATTAAAATTCCAAATCATATTGGTAGGTCCTTTCTAGTATTTACAGTTTGTCTCGGTCTCACCATGCTGGTAATGGCCTTCGATTTTAAACTTGGAAACTCATCGGACACCGCAGAGTTCAAGGAGAGTGATGCGACACAAAACACCTTAAAGAAAAATTTGCCGGTTGCCATTGAAAGACTTTCCATCACAGTCACTCCTCCTCGTTATACAAACCAACGTCCTCAAACTGTTGATAATCCAAATCTGGAAATATTAGAGGGGAGTATGGTCTCGTGGAACATTGCTTTTAGCGATTCGGTAAAAGAAGCGTGGATTGTTTTCAATGATGATTCGCTCGCACTCAAAAACAAAATGCAATTTAATGCTAATCGTACTTTCACCAGCTCAAGCTTTTATCAGATCGTATGGAGAAATGACAACACGTTAAAGGCAAGTGACTATTATAAAATTGAAGTTACCGCAGATAAACAACCGGAAATTACAGTTCGTAATCTCACACAATTCACTGAACTTAGCATAAATGACAAACTTAACATTGCTGTTAATGCCGCAATTAGCGATGATTATGGTTTAAGTAATGCATACATCATTGCAACAGTAAGTAAGGGAAGTGGAGAATCGGTAAAATTCAGGGAGGAGAAATTAAATTTTACGGCTCCTAGTAAAATCGCAGGTAAGAAAGTACAAGCATCAACACAAGTTGATCTATTAAAACTAGGAATGGAGCCAGGCGATGAATTGTATTTTTATGTTGAAGCCTTAGATAATAAAGTTCCTGTCGCAAATCGGGCGAGAACAGAGACGTTTTTTATACTCCTGCAAGATACTACTACAGAAGAAACATCCATAGAAGGTGGCTTAGGTGTTGACTTAATGCCAGAATATTTCAGAAGCCAACGTCAAATTATCATTGATTCTGAGAAACTTCTGAAAGAGCAAAAGAAAATTACTAAACAAACTTTTAGCTCAAGAAGTAACGAATTGGGATACGACCAGAAGGTATTGAGGTTAAAGTATGGAGAATTTTTAGGTGAGGAATTTGAATCGGGTATTGGTCCTGCATCTTCGCTGCCGAGTGAAGAAGACCATGAGGAGGAAGAAGAAGACGTGACGAAGAAATACGGTCACACCCATGATACGGAAAATGAACATAATATTGTTCCTGATAAAAAATCGGAAGAACACGATCATGACCACAAGGCGGAAGGTGATTCACAAAAGGATGAAAATCCCATGGACGCTTATATGCACGTTCACGATGATCCTGAAGAAGCAACATTTTTTACACAATCGATACGTGCAAAGTTAAAAGCTGCACTTACAGTAATGTGGGATGCAGAACTTCATCTTCGTCTGCACGATCCAAAAACATCTTTGCCATATCAATATAAAGCATTGAAGTTATTAAAAGAGATCAGCAATGATTCACGTATCTATGTTCACAAAACTGGTTTTGACCCTCCTCCTATAAAAGAAGAGAAGCGATTATCAGGAGATCTTAGTGAAATCAAAAATACACGTAATTTAAAAAGTACAATAGACACGGAAGCATATCCCGCTATTCGGAAAGCATTGGTACTAACCGAAACGCTGATTGCAGAAAACGCGAACAGGGTGAGTGTGCCCCAAAAAGAAATTCTATTAAAAGCTGGTACAGAATTGTCTGCGCTAGCACTTCAACGTCCTGCGCAATTCCTCACAAGCTTATCGCTTATCAAATCGATCAATGCGGATGAAGTAAGTAAGGATAAAGTTACTGCTTCCCTCATTATAATTCGAGAAAGCTTATGGAAAGCACTGCCGAATGAAACTTCTAAGCCTACCAGCAGCAATGTGACTACAACGGCACTCAATCAATCGTTTATTAACAATCTGGAGACCTTGAAAAATGAGTGATCTCTTCGCTTTCGATCCCATTTTTTCTCAAGCTATAATCGGTATCATTATTATAGCAGGCGGCGCGCTCTTCATTTACTTAGAATTAAAAAAACAAATACGCTTTAAAGGACTTCGAATTACAGCGATCGTTGTCATGCTCCTTGCGCTTACATGTTTATTATTAAGGCCGTCAGTAAGCGTTAAAGTAAATACAAACGTAATTTTATTAACACCAGGATATAATCCAAAACAAGTGGATAGTATTGCAGCCAGAACTGCAAACACAATTCTCTTCCACACAGAAGATACGAAAGGGTACAAAAACTCCAAGCCACTACAATCGTATCACGAGCTTGCTCGTATGAGTAGTGAATTGAAATACGTTGTTGGACAAGGTCTTCCCTCTCCTTGGCTGGAAACGCTTGATTCTGCACATTTCAAATTCATTAATTCTCAAACTGCAAAGGGTATCATTCAATTGTCTATTAGTGATCCTGTTTTTAATAATCAAAGCGCAAAAGTATCAGGTGTTATCAATGATACATCTGTAAGCAAATTATTACTGGAAGGGCCGGGTGGTAAAGTCGATTCTATGGACGTAAAAGATAAAAAGCATTTCAAACTTTCCTTTACACCAAAACAACCTGGAAGTTTTCTTTATACGATTTCCGTTCGAGACAATAAAGGAAATTTGCAAACTGAAAAAATCCCTGTAAATGTTCGAAAAAATGAATCGTTAAAAATTCTCTTCGCTCAGCAATTCCCAACCTTTGAAACACAATACCTGAAGAAGTTTCTGGCCTTAAACCATCAACTTGCTTTACGATACCAGGTGTCTAAGAATACGTTTCGCTATGAATTTTTAAATCATAATACTATCGAGCTAAAAATCCTCAATAAAAATATACTTGGCAATTTTGATCTTTTAGTGATTGACTCAGATGCCTTTCAACAATTGTCTGCCCTGGAAAAAACAGCACTGCAAAAATCAATATATGATGGACTGGGTGTAATCATCCTCTTCAATCAAAGTCCGGATAAGTTGAAATCATTTAAAAATCTTCTTCCTTCATTCAATAAAATCAAAAGTGATACTGTACTTCTTGATTTAGGCGGACAGAAAAAAACAAGCTTGCCAACGTGGCCGGTAACACCGGCTGCAAATGTTTCCATTTTTTCTGTAACAAAATCAAATGAGAGAATTGTATCGGGCTATCGTTACTATGGATTTGGTAAAGCAGCATTTCAGTTACTGCAGGAGACTTATCGCACTTCCCTTCAGGGCGATTCCGTTGCTTACAGCATGTTGTGGTCTAATCTCGTGGCAGAGACCAGTAGAAGAAAAGAGAGAAAATATCAGATACAAATAAAAACTCCTTTTCCATATTATCCTGATGTGCCGATCTATTTTGATATTATTGGAACAGGCCAACCGAAAGTCCTAAACGACAGTACGATCGTTGCATTGGAAGAAGACTTTAATATTGATAATGTATGGCATGGTAAAACATGGGCCGGCAAACCTGGCTGGCATAGACTTCACATTCCAGAAGACTCTACGTCCCTACCCTACTATGTATCAAATGAAAACGACTGGCAAACATTGTATGCAACCAATACAACGATTGCAAATGAAAGCGTAGCAGAGACAGAGATAGGGAGTAAGAAGATTACGCGTTTGCAACGAATATCACCACTGGTATTTTATATTCTCTTGTTGATAAGTGCAGCCTTCCTGTGGATTGTTCCGAAGGTGTAGGAAAACGTTGGTTGGTTTGTCGTTGATACGTTATTCTTTATTTGTTGATCCGTTGAACCTATAATTTCTAATTTCTATCACTTCTTCTTCGGCTGACTCTCAATCAATGTCACTAACTCTGCGTACCATGGAGCGCCATACTTTCTTTCGAGTGGATCTTTTAGGAATTTATAAATAGGAACTTGCAATTCTTTTCCCAGGGCGCAAGCTGGGGAGCAGATGTGCCACTTATTATAGTTCAGTGCTTCAAAATTCTTTTTGGTAGTTACCCTGATAGGATAAAGATGGCAACTGATTGGTTTTTTCCAGGTGATCTTTCCATCCAAGTAGGCCTGCTCAATACCGCATTTCAATACACCTTTTTTATCATAGATGGCGTACACACATTCCCTGCCGTCGATAATGGGAGTACACAGTTCACCTTCATCATCAACCGTGTGTGTACCTTGCTCTTCTATTGCCTTAATACCTTCAGCAGATAAATATGGCTTTACAACAGGATATATTTCTTCGAGAATGGCAAGCTCGCTTTGTTCCAGTGGTGCGCCAAAGTCGCCCTCAACACAACAAGCACCTTTACATTTCTCCAGATTGCAAACAAACTCCTTGTCGCGGATATCGTCAGAAACCAGAATTTCACCAACTTTCATCATGGTGTAAAGGTACAATAAAAGGTTTGTTCGTTGGAGATTATCAGTTGAATTGTTAGCCTTTGATTCGTGATCGGTTGATCCGTTAAAATGTTATTCATTGAGACGTTATTGGTTACGGGTTATTCATCTTGAGTCGCTGCGGCTAATTGTAAGTTTTACTTCGCTGCTAAAGCATCTTTGTGAATTTATACGTAAAGGTCATCGATGATTACACCCACTCCCGCATCAACGAATAACAGATCAACGAACACGTACATCCCAACTTCATCAAAATGAATGCGTTTCCCACGCAAACCAACAAATCACTTTAACCAGCAAAAAAAATCGGCTTAAAAAATTCCAAAAGAGAATCATTCGCGTGAAATGATGGTTACTTTTACAGGTTATTATGAGTGATTATCTAGCAAGCCTGAATGAGCCTCAACGTGAAGGCGTTTTAAATACAGAAGGTGCGTGTATGCTGATTGCCGGTGCAGGTTCTGGCAAAACACGTGTACTTACTTATCGCATTGCACACCTTATCCAAACTAAGGGTGTGGATCCGTTCAGCATTATGGCGCTTACCTTTACCAATAAGGCCGCCAAGGAAATGCGCGAACGTATCGAAAAAATAGTAGGACATGACGCGCGCAATTTATGGATGGGAACTTTCCACTCTGTTTTCGCGCGCATTCTAAGAGCAGAAGCTCCCTATCTTGGTTATCCTAACAACTTTACAATTTATGATACTGACGATGCAAAGTCGTTGATCAGGTCTATTGTGAAAGAAATGGGACTGGATGAAAATGCGTATAAGGCTAGTACGGTTTATAACAGAATCTCTGCTGCTAAAAACAGACTTATCGGCTGGCAGGACTATCTTGCAAATATTGAATTAGTAGCAGATGATGCTGCTAACATGCGACCTGAAATCGGAAAGATTTATAAGACTTATGCGATGCGCTGCTTTAAGTCTGGGGCGATGGATTTTGACGATTTGCTATTCAATACCGACAAACTTTTTAAAGAACATCTTGACGTTCTTAATAAATATCAGCACAGAATTCAATATGTGCTGGTAGATGAGTTTCAGGATACAAACCTTTGCCAGTATTTTATCATTAGAAAGCTCGCGTCTGTCAGGGAAAATGTTTGCGTAGTTGGCGATGACGCACAAAGTATTTATGCTTTTCGTGGAGCTGATATTACTAACATCCTCAATTTTGAGAGAGACTATCCCGAATTAAAAATCATTAAGCTGGAACAGAATTATCGTTCAACACAAAATATTGTTAATGCTGCAAACTCGGTAATCAAAAGAAACCGTGCGCAGCTGCCGAAAAATGTTTGGACTGCCAATGAAGAGGGCAATCTTATTGAAGTCATCAAGGCAACTTCTGATAATGAAGAGGGAAGGTTAATTGCCTCGTCGATCTTCGAAGAAAAGATGCAGTTTCAATTGAAGTTCAGTGACTTCGTAGTGCTTTACAGAACCAATAGCCAATCGCGTGCGATTGAAGAAGCGCTTCGGAGAATGAACATCAAGTACAAAGTGATTGGTGGCCTTTCCTTCTATCAACGAAAGGAAATTAAAGATCTTCTCGGATACTTGAGATATGCTTTGAATCACCAAGACGAAGCCTCCTTCAGGCGCATTATCAACTTGCCAAAACGTGGAATTGGCGACAGCACTGTCGATAAAATTGTTGTAGCGGCAAATGACCATGGTACTTCTATATGGGAGATTATACAAAATCCTTCACCCTTTGTTGGTGGACGTGCCGCTGGTCCCATTGAAGATTTTGTCGCAATGATCAAGCGATTCAATCTTGAAACACAACGCAAGGATGCGTATGATGCAGCATTTGAAATTGCCAAAGGTTCGGGGCTATTGCGCGAGCTTTACGAAGATAAAACAGTAGAAGGCTTAAGCCGATATGAAAACGTTCAGGAATTATTGAACGCTATCAAAGAGTATACTGATAATCCTGAAAGGGAAGATAAATCTCTCGGTTCCTTCCTTCAGGAAGTTTCGCTTGTCACTGGGCAAGACGATGACAAGGATAAAGATCCCGACAAGGTTACGCTGATGACGATCCACATGGCAAAGGGATTGGAATTCAAGTACGTTTATATTGCAGGAATGGAGGAAGATCTTTTCCCTTCTCAAATGATGTTGAGCAGCCGTGCAGACCTGGAAGAAGAAAGAAGACTTTTCTATGTAGCGGTTACGAGGGCACAGAAACGTTTATTCTTAACCCATGCTGGAACGCGTTACCGTTTTGGAAGGTTGAAGAACTGTGAGCCTAGCCGTTTTCTTGATGATATCGATGGGCGTTTCATAAAAGTCAGCACTAAGTACATGGGCGTAGAGTCTGCGCCTCCTCAAAGCCAGTATGCTAAAAACTTGGTGAGTGGTATTAAGAAAACGATTAGCTCAGCGCCAGTTGCCAAAACGGCTATTGCCTATCGGGCTCCTGCCGATTTTGCGCCAAGCGATACCGCGGCACTGCAAGAAGGCATGAAAGTTGAACATCCAAAATTTGGCTTTGGAACTGTAGTGAACCTCGATATTTCGGGGGCAGATAGAAAGGCCAAAATCAACTTCGCTAACATTGGTGAAAAAACGCTTTTACTCAGCTTCGCGAAGCTCAGAATCATTAATTAAACCCAGTAAAAAAGGTTGGACTATCAGCTACAAAAGCTTAGTTTTGCTTACCTGCCGGAGTACATCTTGATAAAGATCCGGCAATGAAGCCAACCTACTTGGAATTCTTGTTAAGTTTACAAACGAATCAATAAAGATGAACGGAGAGTACAATACCCAGCGGCCTTCCATTATTTTAAAAGAATATGGCCGTAATGTTCAAAAACTTGTAGAATACATCAGAAGTATTCCAAGCAAAGAGAAAAGAACAGAATTAGCTTATACACTGATTGAGTTAATAAAACAACTTACCCCAACGGTTAAAGATCAACCTGAGAATCCACAAAGAGTTTGGGATGATCTATACATTATTGCAAATTTTAATTTAGATATAAACAGTCCATACCCTGTTCCTGAACCAGAAATACTTTTCAAGAAGCCTGAAAAAGTACATTACCCTCAAAGTCAGGTGCGCTTCAAGCATTATGGAAAGAATATTGAAAAGCTTGTAAAAGAAGCGCTGAAGAAGGAAGATCCACAGGAACGTCAGGATGCCATCATCTACCTTGGCAAGCTGATGAAAACCTTTTATGGCAACTGGAATAAAGAGACTATCGATGATTCCGTGATCCTGAAAGACATCCAGGAAATGTCAGGTGGTGCATTAAACATGACAATCGAAAAAGTACGAGAAGACAACCTCTTCGAAAAACTTTATAAAGAACGTAAGAAGACGAAGCCACAGCAAGGAAGTGGTGGTCCACGTCACCAAGGCGGAAGTGGCGGCGGTCATCGTCCTTTCAATAAAAACAACAAGGGAAGCAATAATAACTTCAGAAGAAGAAGAGATCAATAATTTTTTATCAGGTCTTAAAGATTTAAACAGTGGTCACGATAAGTGGCCATTGTCATTTCAGTAAAGCGAGCCTGATCCCACCAGCATTAAACTTTCTAAGTAATAAAATCTTGACATTCAATGAGCGTATTTAAAATCCGTGGAGGCAAAAAACTAAAGGGAGAGATCGTGCCGCAAGGCGCAAAAAACGAAGCACTGCAAATATTAAGTGCTGTTCTGCTTACTCCTGAACCAGTCACTATCAATAACGTTCCCAATATCGTTGATGTGAACAAACTGATTGATCTGATTAAAGATCTCGGTTGTAAAGTTGAAAAACTTGGTGACGAATCGTATCGTTTCACTGCCGGAGAAGTAAACACCAAATTTCTGGAGACAGATGATTACCGGAAAAAAGCCGCAGCGCTTCGTGGTTCAGTTATGTTACTGGGGCCAATATTAGCACGTTACGGAAAAGCCAGTATTCCAAAACCTGGTGGTGATAAAATTGGAAGAAGAAGATTAGATACACATTTCATAGGATTTCAAAAGCTTGGCGCTAAGTTCAACTTCGATGCATCAGAACATCTCTTTCATATCGATGCTTCTGAATTGAAAGGCGCATATATGTTGCTCGATGAAGCTTCTGTTACAGGAACTGCAAACATCATTATGGCAGCAGTTTTGGCAAAAGGTAAAACCACAATTTACAACGCTGCCTGCGAGCCTTATCTGCAGCAGTTATGCCTGATGCTTAATCGCATGGGAGCAAAAATTACTGGCATAGGTTCTAATCTTATTTACATCGATGGTGTAGAAAAACTCAAAGGAACAGAGCATACTTTGCTTCCGGATATGATCGAGATTGGTAGTTTCATCGGACTTGCCGCCATGACACAATCTGAGATTACCATAAAAAATTGTCGTTTGGATATGCTGGGAATTATTCCAGAGATTTTCCGCAGGCTTGGAATCAAGATGGAGTTTAGAGGTGACGATATTTTTATCCCTTCGCAAGAGCGTTATGAAATTGAAACTTTCATTGACGGGTCCATCCTCACCATTGCAGATGCGCCATGGCCCGGATTCACGCCCGATTTATTAAGCATTGTATTAGTAATTGCCACACAAGCAAAAGGCACCCTACTCATCCATCAAAAGATGTTTGAAAGCAGGTTGTTCTTCGTCGATAAATTGATTGATATGGGCGCACAGATCATTCTTTGTGATCCACATAGGGCAACCGTTATCGGCTTAGATAGAAAGAATTCGTTGCGTGGCATAAAAATGTCCTCACCGGATATTCGTGCAGGTGTGGCATTGCTTATCGCAGCGCTTTCTGCCAATAGTGTAAGCGAAATTTCGAACATAGATCAGATCGATCGCGGGTATCAAAATATTGATAAGCGTTTAAAAGCATTGGGTGCTGATATAGAAAGAGTTGTTTAATTACAACTAATTCCGGTAGTTAGGGGTCTAATTGAAAAAAAGAATCATGAGATCCCCACTACTATTGATTTTTGTACTTCTCGTCGTATTTAAGAGTTACGCGCAAACCCACTGAGACAAATACAGATGTTGAAGCAGCTCCGCGGACATTAATAAAAATTTCACCACTTCAGTTTTTCGTCCGCACTTTTGAATTAAGTCTTGAGCATCTAGATGCTTCCTACAACAAAGCTTTTCAAATCAGCCGGATATCGCTCAGGGCATGATGACTATGATGATGGCGTTGGCGGAACGGCCACGTTAGCTTATCGCAACTATGCACGACCAATAACAAGACCGCTAGAAAAAAAGCCAGAAGTAAGGCAAGGGATCTATTACAGTCTTTATGTTCAAGGAGAATATTTTAAGGGCATAGAAAAGTATAACGACCCGCAGCTGCCAGAGGTTGAGCGCACAATCACTTCTATAAGCCCCGGCTTTACGATTGGTTTGCACCGTACTATTTTCGAAGTGCTATACTTCGATTTCTACAATTGGAGGTGGTATTAAATTCAGCGATGTGAATTACGACAATAGCTACGATATAACCGATCCAGGTTACGAAGGAATCCATCCAAGAATTGGTGCTATGGTTGGAATAGGGTTATAGCTTTGGGATCAAGCGCGTGAATAATTATCTAATTAATATCAGCTAAATAATCCCCTAAAGAAAATTACACTTCAAGTCTTATTGCTACCGGGCAGTGATCAGACCCCAGGTATTCATTGTAGATCATGGCATCTTTAACCTTTGGCATCAATGATTCAGAAACAAGAAAATAATCAATTCTCCAGCCAACATTCCTGGACCTTGCATTGAACAAGTAATTCCAGTACGTGTATTTGATCTGTTCGGGATAGAATCGTCTGAATGTATCAACGAAGCCGGTCTCCAGTAACTTATTAAATCCATCAATCTCACGCTGCGTATAGCCTGCTGACTTATTAAAATTTTCTTTGGCCCTGGTAATGTCAATTGGTTGATGCGCTACATTTAAATCACCACAAACTACTACAGGCTTTTTCTGTTGAAGTCCATTTAAATAATTTCTAAAATCAACATCCCACTTCTCCCGATAATCCAAACGCTTTAACCCCTCCCCTGCATTGGGAACATATACGGTTACTAAGTAAAAGTTTTCAAACTCCGCTGTCATTACCCGACCTTCCTGATCATGTTCTTCAACATTCATATCGCAGGTGACATTCATAGGCGGAACCTTAGCCATAATGGTAGTGCCTGAATAACCCTTTTTCGTTTTACAAGAATTAACATAAACCTTGAAGTCGGGCAAAAGCTCTAAAGCCGATTTAACTTCCTCAAGGGAAGCCTTCGTTTCTTGAAGACAAAGAATATCGGGTGCCATCGCCTTCACGTCTTTAATGAAATCCTTTTTAATGATGGATCGGATGCCATTAACATTCCAGTTTACAAGGTGTAGCTCAGCCATGGTTTTAAATTAGTGTGCGAATAAGCAGGAAAGTAATAAAACGAAAAAGTCCCACCAGGGCGGGACTTTCAAAAATATTTTCTAATGGATTAAGCCTTCTTAGCCGCAGCTTTAAATTCTTCTTTAACTTTCTCGATATCAATGTTCTTTATAACCGGCTGAAAGTTTTGGTTCTTCAGGGTTTGACGTCTCACCGCAGCCTTAGCCTTATCTTTGCGGTTTTTTCTCTTAAGTCTTGTTACTGCCATGGTGATTTCTGTTAAAAGGATTGCAAAAATAAGCCAGTATTTGGGTATTTCAAATGATAATCCGAAAAAATCTTTGTTACCATCTCATTGACCAAACTAAGCGAAGACGAAGGCTGCGTTGCTCAAACCGCCCCATACCCCGACCATAGCGACATTTTTATGGTAACCCATGGAGGATTTAGAGCATGGAGCGTACATGGAGCGTGCATGGACCGTACATGGAGGAGATCAAGCTCGATAAAGCTACTTTTTCAGGCGCTCATTAGTACTTCTGCCCAACCTTAATTTAACTTGCACGCCTTCTCATGAAATAATGGAAAAACCATCTCTACCAAAAGGAACACGTGATTTCGGGCCAGCGACTATGGCCAAAAGGCAGTTTATCTTCAATAATATCAGGACAGTATTCCAGAAATTCGGGTTTCAGCCGCTGGAAACGCCAGCCATGGAAAATCTTTCAACTTTAACGGGTAAGTATGGAGAAGAGGGTGATCAATTACTATTCAAAATTCTTAATTCAGGGGATTTTTTGAAAAACTTTAAAACAGAAATTCTCTACCCTACCAGAATTAAGCATCATTCTAATCTTTTTTTCCATCGGCTGTTTGCTAAGTATCTAGAGCTTAATTTAAAAGATATAGAAGATCTAACAGTTGAGATTTTTGAGTTTGAAAAGATTGATCATCTTCTTAGTCGTGACGCTATTACAGCATTTCTTGAAAAAAATAAAAACGAAATAATTACGGTCCTTGGGGATTACAAGAAGTACAATGAGGGTATAACGGAATTCAATAGTTTAAAAAAATATACTGACGCGCTAAAAGCTATTCCTACGTTTTCAACTCCGGTCCTAGACAAGTTTGACCAGTTCATTACCAGGTTTCTCATTGACAGGTATAATTCTCAACATTTAACAAAGGACAATGAGTTATCAATTACCGAAAAAGGACTTCGCTACGATTTAACAGTTCCCTTTGCAAGGTACGTGGTAATGAATCGCCATGAGATCAGTTTTCCTTTTAAGCGATATCAGATTCAACCTGTATGGCGGGCGGATCGTCCTCAGAAAGGTCGCTACCGCGAATTCTATCAATGCGATGCTGATGTAGTCGGTACAAGTTCTCTGGTTTGTGAAGCTGAGATCATTCTCATGATCAAGGAAGTTTTCAAAGGACTAAACATAACCGATTACACCATTAAAATAAATCACCGTGGTATTCTTTCAGGAATTGCTGAAGTGATCGGTGCTCAGGAAAATGCAACTTCATTATTTGTTGCCATCGATAAACTCGACAAGATTGGAGAAGAGAAAGTAAAAGAAGAATTGCGTTTGAAGGGTTTTACAGAAGAAAGCCTTACACTTCTTTTTAACATCTTGAATGTGAAAGGGAGCATTACCAACAAGATGGCGTATCTCTCTACCAAATTTGAAACAAGCAAAGATGGACAAAAAGGCTTACGCGACATGAAAGAAGTTTTCAATTTATTGGATGATTATAAATCAGACGAAAGTCATGTTGACTTTGATGTTACACTGGCGCGAGGACTAAGTTACTATACAGGATGTATCTTCGAGGTAAAAATAAATAACGTGATTATTGGCAGTGTAAGTGGTGGAGGCCGGTATGATAATCTGACACAAGCTTTTGGCGACAAAGAAAATCTATCAGGAGTAGGATTTTCATTTGGAGTTGACCGCATTTATGATGCGATGGAAGAACTGAATCTCTTTGCAAAAGATGCACAGGTTTCTTCAAAAGTTCTGATTTGCCACTTTGATGATGAAAGCATGCGTTATGGCCTGGCAGTTCTCAGCGCATTACGAAATGCTGGCATTGCTACAGAAATTTATCCTGACCAATCAAAAATTAAAAAGCAACTGGATTATGCCAATAAGAAAATGATTCCTTACACCATTGTTATTGGTTCAGATGAAATCAAGAGTGGTAAGCTGGCCTTTAAAAATATGGAACTCGGGGAGCAGGAAAATGTTTCAGTTGAAGAAATTATCAGGAAGATAAAATAACTGATGTCAAACCCGGTAAACCATTGGATCTCTGCTAAGAAACTGACATTGTCGGACCTCGATGTATTTTTTTTACAGCATGATGTTCAGCTTCATTTATCCCAAGACGCCATTCAAAAAATAAAACGTTGTCGGGAATACCTGAATGAGAAACTGAAGCAAGCACGCGAACCTCTTTACGGAATCAATACAGGTTTCGGTTCACTTTATAATCGAAATATCTCCTCCGATCAACTAGAAAAGCTCCAGGAGAATCTTGTAAAATCACATGCATGTGGCACCGGGCCTGATGTTCCCGAAGAGATCATCAAGCTGATGCTGTTGCTAAAGGTGCAGTCACTTGCTTATGGACACTCAGGTGTACAAATAGAAACAGCACAGCGACTTGTTGACCTTTATAATAACAACGTTCTCCCTCGTGTTTTCGAAATGGGATCACTTGGAGCTTCAGGAGATCTTGCGCCACTCGCTCATTTATCTCTTCCATTACTGGGATTAGGGGAAGTTTATTATAAAAAGAATATACTTCACGCTGATAAAGTAAATGGTTTACTGAATTGGTCAGTCATAAATTTGCAAGCAAAAGAAGGTCTGGCTTTATTAAATGGTACGCAATTCATGAGTGCGTATGGCATTTGGTGCTCCTGGCATGCACAACGGTTACTGAGAATCTCCAACATCATCGGTGCATTATCGTTGGATGTTTTTGATGGGCGGATAGAACCGTTCTCTCCGCTTGTTCACAAGATACGCGCGCATCAGGGACAGCGCCAGGTAGCGGAAGCGATTACTTCATTGCTCAAAGACAGTGAATTGATCACGCAAAGCAAAAAGCATGTTCAAGACCCTTACTCATTCCGTTGCATCCCACAAGTACATGGCACCAGCGCAGATGCCATTGCTTATACAACAGAAGTTTTTCTTACTGAGATCAACAGTGTGACGGACAACCCGCTGATTTTCCCTGAGGAAGATGAGATTATATCAGCTGGAAATTTCCATGGTCAGCCTCTTGCGCTTGCACTTGATTTTCTCGCCATTGCATTATCTGAATTAGGAAGTATTTCAGAACGCAGAACGTATCAGTTAATATCAGGTTCCAGAGAGCTACCCAATTACCTTGTTGCTAATCCTGGCATTAATTCAGGTATGATGATTCCACAATACACAGCAGCATCGCTGGTAAGCCAGAACAAACAGCTTTGCACGCCTGCTTCTGTTGATAGCATTGTTAGTTCAAACGGACAGGAAGACCATGTGAGCATGGGCGCAAATGCCGCTACCAAGGCCTATCGTGTTGTGAATAATCTATATGCGATTTTAGCAATAGAACTGCTTACGGCATGCCAGGCGCTTGTCTTTAGAAGACCTCTCAAAACTTCACCTCAACTAGAGCAATTAGTAAATACTTTCAGGCAGCAAGTACCGTTTATAGAAGATGATCGTTTATTGCATGACGATATTAAAAAAGCCGAAAAATTTTTAAAAGATCTAATGCTTTAAAATGAAAATAGCGTGGCTTTTTATGTTTGTTTTCGGTCTCACTGCGGTGATGGCTCAGCCCTATACAAGCAAGCCCAAGGGGACATTTACTGTTACCCAGGTAAAAGGTTGCGCACCATTGACAGTGACTCTAAATGTTCCTACTTGCAACGGCTCACCTGGGTGCGATGTTAGCTATACAGGAAAAGCTGACGACTTTAAAACCATTACTTTAGCCGGCACACATACTTATACCGACCCTGGCATTTATAGACTTACTTTGGTAAGGGGTGTAGAAGTAGATGAGATTGAAATAGAAGTTTTTGCAAATACACCTCCTACCATACAGGTAGTAAGTTGTGGGAACAACAAAGTTTCTGTTGCCATTCAGGATACAGACTATGACAGCTACCGCATCAACTACAACGATGGTAGTTCGGAAATCAACATTCCTCCTGGCACAACGCATCAATATACGTATGCGTCATCAGGTGATAAGACTGTAGCAGTTCGTGGCATCCACAATGGTGCCATTGATAATTGTAATGCTACCGTCACAAATGTTACTGCGCTCACTACACTTCCCGCTCCTATTATTTCCAGGGCAGAGGTACTTAACAATACCAGCATCAGGCTCAATTTCAATGGGCAGCCACACATTCAATACCGTGTAGAAGTTGCAGACAATAATAGCACGACTTTTCAACTGCTTAAAACGCTGCTGAATAGAACCGTTGACACGCTCAAAAATTTAAAACCTGAAGACCGATTCTATTGTTTTCGCATTGGTGCATATGACCCGTGTAATAATACCACGGCCTACTCTCCAATAGTCTGCAGTACAAATTTTGACCTGGCAATTCGCAATAATGAAAACCAGCTGACATGGAGCACGGGAGCAGCTGCGAGTATTACAAGTCAGCAACTTACGAGAGTTACACAGAATAATGCTACGAGCTTTACTGAAACAGTAAATGGAAATTCAAAAAGTGATACCAATGATTTGATCTGTGGTACTGAATATTGTTACCAGCTTGTTGTAGGATATGGAACAAACAGCGAGAGTGTTTCTCTGCAAAAATGTGCCGTTGCGATATCAACCGATATACCTTCAACGATTAGTAATATCTCATCTTTCGTAAATGATGATAATTCAGTAACACTTCAATGGCTGACTGATCCTCAGTTCACGCCTTCAGTATTTTCAGTATTTAAAACACAAAACGGAGAAAATACGCTTTTATCCGAAACGCCTGCACCACAAATAACAGATGATACGTATAGCATTGAAAACCCATCCTGTTATAAGATTCAATACTTGGATGCCTGCGGCAATCAGAGTGAAATTAGTCTCGAAGCTTGCCCCATGTCACTTACGGGAAGTGTACAAAATGATAACTCGATCCAGTTGACCTGGACAGCTTACACAGGTTGGGCCAATGGCGTTAGCCACTACGTTATTGAACGTTATGCTATAGATGGTCGGTTAATTGCAAGCATTGATGTCGGCACCGTAACAAGCTATGACGACGTGACCCAGGATCTCGCCCAACAGATGTTCATTTATAAGATCAGGGCGTATCCTAATGACACCGGAGCAGGAATTCCGGAGAGCGTTTCAAACAAACTCGTGCTTACAAAAGAACCAAATCTTTTCCACCCGACTGCCTTTACTCCTAACGGAGATAATTTGAATGATATTTTTAATGTCTATGGACAGTATATCGAAGAATTTGAAATGGACATCTACAATCGCTGGGGAGAATTGATGTTCACAACTTCACAAATAGATGAAGGTTGGGATGGCAAGTATAAGGGCAACACCATGCCCGAAGGCACGTATACTTTCGTTGCCAAGATCAAAGACATCGCGGGCAGAACTTTTAAACGGTCAGGTACGGTACTGTTACTTCGTAAGGAAGTAAATTAGTTATGTTTTCCAAATACGTCCAGCGGCTCTAGTGTTTGTGAGGCTTTTTAAAACCAGCAATGGCTTGTGAACTACCCTGCTGCATTTTATATGCAGATACGTGTTTCTTAAAATGAAGTCTATTTTACTTTTGATTAAAGGTCTCGTAAGCTGTTGGACGATATGTGTAGGCGATTGATCTTTACTATTTGTATCTTCGAGCATTAGTAGCATCTTTGAATCTAATTGTACAATGAACAACACACAGGATATTGATAAAGAATGGCAGAAAGCAGATGCTCAAGTATTTTGGGGTGAAATTGCGCCCAGTGAGCATGTTGTACAGATCTATGAAAATGATAAAGCTTTTTTGGACCTGCTTATCGGTTTTGTTATCGGTGGTTTAAGATCTGGAGAATCTGTAATTATCATAGCTACTTCAGCTCACATACTCGCCATTAATGAAAAACTCAAGGCTGAAAATTTTGATCCATTTTATCTTGGTTTGAAGAATCAATATATCGCACTTGATGCAGCTGAAACATTGTCCAAATTTATGATTGATGGCTGGCCGGATGAAAATCTTTTCAGGCATGTAGTCTCTACTGTCCTCGCAAGGGCGCGAAAGTATAATCGACACCATATTCGCGCTTTCGGAGAAATGGTTGCCTTACTATGGGCAAAAGGTTATAGTGGCGCCACAGTAAAGTTAGAACATTTATGGAAGGAGTTTTGCGAGGTGGAATCCTTTTGCCTTTTCTGCGCGTATCCACAAAGTGGTTTTACTGAAGATCCTAATACTTCCATGATGCACATCTGTGAGACCCATTCGAAAGTGATTAGAATGGTGGAAGAGCATACTAATGAGATCGTTTATAGAAACGTGGTTTAGGAAAAGAGTTTTACTCATGTTCAAATCTGTTTTCCCTTAATCAAGAGCACTGATCTTACTGACTGTTCTTTCAAGTGCAGAAATTTTTGACGCTCAGGATCCTTTCGGAAATTTTCAAAATCACCTTCTGTTTCAAATTCAACCAAGTGGATTTCATAAGGTGGTTCAATACTTTGTTCTATGATCTGCTCACTTCCAGGCCTGATGCGCAAGAGCAGTCGTCCATTATATTTTTTTATTGAAGGAATTGCAACGGCTTCGAATTGATCAAAAATTTCTTGTTGTCCTTCTTTAATATAAACCAGTTGCGTAAGGTGAATCATATTGAAAAGTTGTTGGTAAATAATGATGACTTTAAAGTCAAGATCAATGGCGTGATTTACAAAATAGTTCTCTAATTGTCATACAATTTGGATGATTGTGTGGTTAGATAATTTCGAGGATTGTCGGCTGTGTCTTGTGAGATTCTATAGTTAAAGAATTCTTTAATAATACAGATGGCTCCAAAGCTCGCTATCATTGGATGAATGGTATAGACGAAGATTTTACGGATCAAATTACTTCAATGCTCAATACGTCTACTTTTAAATCTAGTGACGACTATCTTCATCATGATCAGCGTGCCGATTGAAAACACAACGGAAATAAATCCATAAACGCCTACTGCCTGTTCATCATATACCACTACCTCATTCTCATCAAAATATCTTCCCATTTCGTTGTAAGGAAGATCGTGTACTTTGAAGTATGTGACTATGAAAAACGTTGTTACAAAAAGCAATATGGCAAGCAGGGCAATGAGTAGAAATGATTTCACTCGTTTGATGATTATGTTATAATCCATATCTACTGATAATCATGTTAGCTTACAAAATACTTTAGGACTAGCAGTGTAAAACATGTTCAATATAACGATTCCTCTCCTTTTTTTAACTCTTAAAGGCACTGAATAGGGACAATGTTAGGTAGAACTTGAAACATGAATTTAACAGCGATGCGTGAGCGATTGCACTGGAAAGCCCGAAGTGTGTCGGCCTGTGCAAGGGCGGACTTGTAAGGAAAAGCGCGACCGTGGCTTGCCTGCTGTAGTGATAACGAAAGCAGGTAAGCCAGGGGCACGCCCAAATATTTCCATTGTTACGGGTATAAGATTTAATATTAATTTTACCAAGAAAATAAAGGAGAGCAATATGTTTGACATGATGAAAATGATGGGCAAAATGAAGGAAGTTCAGGCCCGGATAAAAGAAGCTCAAGATAACCTTGGCAGGTTGCGTGCTTCGGGTGAGTCAGGCGGTGGAATGGTGAAGGCTACGGTAAATGGCAAGCGCCAGTTGATTGCCCTCGATATCGACCCGATGCTTTTAAAAGCTGACGATAAAATTGTTGTTCAGGATCTTGTGGTGGCCGCGGTAAACAAGGCGGCAGAAGAAGCAGATATACTGGCGAAAGAAGAAATGAAGAAGAGTACTGATGGACTACTGCCAAACATTCCAGGGCTTGATTTAAGCAGCATGATGGGATGACGCAGACCGCTGTTGTTATTCTCAATTACAATGGCGAAAAATTTCTGCGCCAGTTTTTACCATCAGTTGTTTCGTGCTCAGGCAATGCTTCAATATTTATTGTTGATAATGGATCAACAGACCAATCCATTGCCACGGTTCAAAAAGAATTTCCGCAAGTGAAGGTCATTGCACTTCAGGAGAACTTTGGTTTTTGTGGTGGATACAACAGGGGACTAAAAAAAATTAAGGCGAAATATTATGTATTGCTCAACTCCGATGTTGAAGTAACGCCTGGATGGCTTGAACCCTTAGTGGATATGCTTGAGAAGGATATGCGTGTAGCCGCACTTCAGCCGAAGGTATTGTCTTATCATCAAAGGAATATTTTTGAATATGCGGGAGCAGGTGGTGGTTATATCGATTCGCTCGGCTATCCGTTTTGCAGAGGGCGGATCTTTAAGCATGTAGAAGTTGATGCAGGACAATACGATGATACGCGTGAGATTTTCTGGGCTACGGGTGCTTGCATGATTATTCGCTCGTCTGTTTATGAACAGTTTGATGGACTGGATGAATACCTCTTCGCGCATATGGAAGAGATTGACCTTTGCTGGAAAATCCATAGGACAAATAGTAAAGTGATGTATTGCGGTAAGAGCACCGTATATCACGTTGGCGCTGGAACGTTGGGTTATGATAACCCGCATAAAACATTCTTAAACTTTAGAAACGGACTTATTCTCATTTACAAACACCTGGACTCCGGAGAGCTATGGTATAAGTTGCCCTTGAGAATGATGCTTGATTGGCTCGCAGCTTTCCTTTTTCTATTGCAGGGAAAGAGCGCAAATGCGTGGAGTGTGTTAAGAGCGCATCACGCTTTTATCAAAGATATTGGGATACACAGGAAAAAAAGAAAGCTGATACACAAAGACTATCCACGATACACTGCTAGTAATATTTATAAAGGATCTATTGTATTGGACTACTACGTGCAGGGTAAGAAGAACATTGAGGTTAACAACCTGTAATTTTCTCTTCTAGAATTTAGGGAAGTTGAGTGAGGTGGTTAATAGTCCCAAATGGGGCTCCTCTTTCTAAGGTGCTTCCGCATGTTCATTACAAATGCCAGGGCAAGGTAAATAAGCACGGGAGACCCGAACGTGATAAATGATGCGTAGATGAAGAACAACCTTATGCTGGATGTTGCCATACCCAGTTTCTCACCTAACTGTGTACAAACACCGAAAGCATAAGCTTCGAAAAAATCATGGATCTTCTTTAACAAATCACTCATATCCTTTCAATTTAAATTTCAACTTCTTTAACGGTTGATTTATCGACAAAAATCCGACTTACAAATATAACATACCAACGCTAGGGTAATTGTCGCTGAAATCTTATTTTTTTGAGTATTATTGCAAAAATATACACATAAGTTTAGTTTTGAACCCTTAAAAAACCAACATAATCAAAATCCAATGAGAAAAGCTGTTTACTCATTTTTAGTCATCGGTGCATTAAGCCTTGCGGGCTGTACGCTGCCCAAGATGGTGAAAATGTCAAAAGACCAACAACTTACCGTAACTCCAAACCCATTAGAAGTTCACAAAGATACTGTGGCTTTCGATATGGCCGCAAATCTTCCAGCCAAAATGCTGAAGAAAGGTACTACCTACACAGTTAACACCTACTACAAGTATGGTGAAAAAGAACTGGCACTTGATCCTATTCCATTTAAAGCTGAAGATTATCCTAACAGCAAAACTGAGCAACCTAAGGTGACAAAAAACTTTTCGTTTGCTTATGCTCCAGCTATGAGATCAGGTGTATTAGAGGTTGAAGGTGTTGCTGGTAAAGGCACAAAAACAAAAAATTCACCTCGGATGCAAGTTGCAACAGGTGTTATTACAACTTCAAAACTTGTAAAACCTGTTTTCTTCGCAGCTTACGCTGAACACGGATATAACAACCAGGAAGAACTTGTTCCTGTTATCATTCCTGACTTCATTTTTGAACAAGGAAGATCAGTATTGAGAACAACTGAAACAAGAGGAGATAAAGGAAAGCAACTTGACGCTTTCATTGCTTCTAAAAATGCTACACGTACAGTAACTATCACTGGTACTCACTCACCTGAAGGTGCTGAACGTATCAACTCTAAACTTTCTCCAGATCGTGCTGCAGCGATTGAAAAATTCTATCGCGCGCAAATGAAGAAGTATGACTACAAAGGAATGGCTGATTCTATTAAATTCATCATCAAGCCTGTTATTCAGGATTGGGCTGGATTCAGAGCAGAAATGGCTAACTATGAAGGAATAACGTCTGAGCAAAAAGCTGAATACCTAAACGTCGTTAATGGCGGTGGTTCATTCGAAGATCAGGAAAGACAATTAAGAGCACTTCCTACTTACAGAAAAGTTTTCAAGGATGTATATCCTAAATTAAGAACCGCTAAAACTGAGATCTTAACAGTAAAAGAAAAGAAGACAGATGCAGAGATCTCTGTATTGTCAAAGCAAATTTCACAAGGCCAGGCAAACGCTGATACACTTTCTTTCGAAGAAATGATGTACGCTGCAACTTTAACTCCTTCTTTAGAAGAGAAAGCTGCAATCTACGAAGCTGCTACTAAAAAAGGAAGTAACTGGAATGCTCACAATAACTTAGGTGCAGTATACATTGCTCAGGCAATTGAAAACTCAGCTAACGCAGCTTCTTTAGCTGATAAAGCTTTAGCACAACTTGAAATTGCTGCAAAAATCCAGGAATCTCCTGAAGTTCATGCTAACCTTGCATCAGTACAATTATTAAAAGGCAATCCTTATGCTGCTTATAGCCATGCTACAAAAGCTTCAGGCTTAAACGGTGACAATGCTGCCGGATTGAATGGTGTGAAAGCTGCTTCTGAGATCTACCTAGCAAAATACAATGATGCAGTTAGTTCTGCTTCATCTGCGGCTGACAATGCTGAGAATCTCTTCAACAAAGGCTTAGCTCAGATCCTAAACAAAGACTATCAGAACGCATTGACTTCTTTCCAACAAGCTGCCACTAAGAATAGCAGTTATGCTCCGGCATACTACGGTGCTGCCATTGCATCAGCTCGCTTAGGAAATGCTGAAGGTGTTGTAAGCAATCTTACGACTGCTGTAAAAGGTGATCCTCAGTTAAAAGAAAGTGCACTGAGCGATCTTGAGTTCGCAAAATTCGCTGCAACTGAACCTTTCAGAAACGCATTGAAATAAAGAATTTCCATTGGATTTATGTAAAACCCTTTCCTGCTCAAGCGGGAAAGGGTTTTTTATTTCAAGCTTTCTGACTTTTGGTTTTGCCAATCTCACCTCAGATACTATTTTTACGCCCGCACTTTATTTAACCATATGAGAGAAATTCAATTTAGGGAAGCCCTTCGGGAAGCAATGTCGGAGGAAATGAGACGTGATGAGAGCATTTTTCTGATGGGCGAGGAAGTAGCCGAATACAATGGTGCATATAAAGTTAGTCAAGGCATGCTTGATGAATTTGGCGCAGGCCGCGTAATTGATACACCTATTGCCGAGCTTGGTTTTGCAGGAATCGGTGTTGGTGCAGCAATGAATGGGATAAGACCAATCATTGAATTCATGACTTTCAACTTTTCGCTTGTAGCCATTGACCAAATTATCAATAGTGCTGCTAAAATGATGTCAATGTCGGGTGGACAATTTAATGTACCTATTGTTTTTCGCGGCCCTACAGGTAACGCAGGTATGTTAAGTTCACAACACTCGCAGAATTTCGAGAACTGGTTTGCCAATACACCAGGTTTAAAGGTGGTTGTTCCTGCCAATCCTTATGATGCAAAAGGTCTTCTTAAAACTGCTATTCGCGATAATGACCCTGTAATCTTCATGGAGTCTGAATTGATGTATGGCGATAAGGGACCAGTACCTCAGGAAGAATACCTGATTCCGATTGGTGTAGCCGATGTGAAGCGTGCAGGAACAGATGTTACGATTGTATCCTTTGGTAAGATCTTGAAGGTAGCACTTGCTGCTGCAGCAGAGCTTGAAAAAGATGGGATATCTGCCGAAGTGATAGACTTGCGTTCTGTTCGTCCTATCGATTACGCAGCAATTGTTGAGTCCGTTAAAAAGACAAACCGTCTCGTTGTTGTAGAAGAAGCATGGCCATTGGCAGCGATCTCTTCAGAGATCACTTATCATATTCAGAAACATGCTTTTGATTATTTGGATGCTCCAATACATCGCGTCAACAGTTTGGATGCGCCTCTCCCCTATGCACCAACATTGATCCAGGAAATTTTACCAAATGTTGATAAGACAATAAAAGCAGTGAAGGCGGTTCTTTATAGAGATTAAATTTTATCGACATAAGTTAAAAGACAACGCTGCTAAGTGTTGTCTTTTTTGTTTCTAGCCAGCGTGTAGTGTTACCCTAGAATTATTTCAGCGTTGATTCAGGATCCTTCGTTCGCACACCCACGTAATCGCCACCGCTCAAGATGACGGTGACCGGCTAGGTATTAACTTTACCGTCATTGTAGCAGATTGGATGGAAGTCGGAACAAAGATTAACGAATGCAGATTTTAGAAGTAAGTTGGACTTGTTACAATAATTCAGTCTCCGTGTTCTGTGAGGGAATTCTCAAACAATATTGTTACCGAACTATAGAGATCTTACCTCTTTTTTGAAACACGCTACCATTAGCCTTGAGCATCATCTTATAGATGTAAATTCCATTGGGAAGCAATGCTCCTGACTTCAATGTGCTCCAGGTGATCAAATTTGTACCAACATGTAAATCATTATACTCCAACTTCTCAATCAGATTTCCATTAAGAGTAATAATTTGGATCTCGATCGTCTCTGGATCATTTACTCCAGTATGGTTAATCTTGAAATTAGTTTCCCTGCTAACAGGATTTGGAAAGGGATCAAACATTGTAACACCAGTTTCAGATTTCACCTGAAACGAAATTTCAAAAGGGACCGCTCCGCTTTCATTTCCAGATTGATCCTTTGCCTCAATACGCAAAATATATTTTCCATTGGTTAGATTTTCTGGGGTAAATGAAATACTGAAGTTACTCGTATCGGTCGCAGCCTTCCATAAAACATCGCTTCTGTTAAAATTGATTCTCCGAAAAGAGCATTCTTCGGTATCGCAGGGGTATGCCAGCAAAACATTGATACCAGAAGTATCTTTTTTAATCAAGGTGCGGTTCTCGTCCCAGAGCTCAATACGAATTTCGGGATTCGGATTAATAAATTCATCACGCTCAATATAACGGCCATCAAATGTTACATCTAATACCGGACTGAAAACTTCTGCAATGATGTTAAGATGCTTATTTAGTTTGAGAACATTGTTCTCATAATACTGTTCAGGATGTACATAAGGGTTAACAAACACCTCAACATCGTTCAACCCTTTTCTAGAAGCGGAATTTATAGTAACGTTAAAGCGTGTTGTATCTCCCGGTGCAGGTGGCGCTATTGAAAGAGATTGATCGGAGCTCGTTAGTGTAGTATGATTAAATACCTTAAGTGTTACAGGTATTTCGGCTGGAAATTCTCGATCTGTAACATTGACAAAACCATATTGACCTGTCCAGACTTCACCCTCCGATAATTTTTGTTGTTGAATATCTCCATTGTAAAAGATCAACCCTTCAGCCACTGGCTCAAAAGTCACAATCCATTGGTCCAATTGTGTGGCAGTAAGGTTTACGTCATCAAACGTATTATACACCAGTTTTAGGTAAGGATAGGCTTTAGCATCAATAGACGAGATATCAAGTACTTCATTCTCGTAAGTCGCAATAAATTTCTCGGAACCGGAAATGCTGATCGCATAAACTTCAATTTTAACCTGATCAACTATTTCTTTGTCACTTATTTTCCCAGACATGGTCTTCCACAAGTTTGCCGGACCAATTAATACTGACTTCATTTCGCCTGAATTATATCTGCCTGTGACAGTTCTCCCCACTTCTAACATTTTATCTTGAGGAGCATCATCTTCTACACGGTTAACTTTTGCATCACCTGGCATTATACCTTTCCGAGCTGATATCACAATGGGTTCACCTGGTTGTAATTCCTGAATCTGCGGAATTGAAATACCAAGGTCTCCTAACTTAGATAATACTTCTTGAGGCCAGTTAGCAAAATTTGGATCACCAATGGTAAACATTACAACGGAGTCGCCAAGCGCTATGTTTTCAATGTATTGAATGATGTCGTCTCCGTTCCCCGTCAGAAGCTGGGAAGCATCAAAGCTGTTGATTGCCCATGGCTCTCTTCCGCAGCTTCGTCCGGCACGATTGTACCAGGTAAATGGAAGACCAACGTAAGGCACGGTAGACCTCCTGTCGAAGGCGATCAGGTTAATCGTGTTATCTCTGCATCCAAAACCCTGTATATGCAGATTGTATTCCGCATTATTTATTTTAATACTTACCGTGTTGGGCAACTCTGGTGAATCCGCACCAAAAGTTTTTATGGCAAGGGGTGTCACTGTTTCCTGAAATTTTATATTTCTTAATACCGGATCTCGTACTAACCCTGTTGAGGCGTTTTCGGAAAACTGCGGGAAGTGAATCTGCGCCCAGCCCTCTGGCCCGCCCTTAATGTATGTAAATGAACTTGTTGCCCAATCTTTGCTTTCGTTCTCAAGGGGTTCTTTAAGCTTGGTTCTCCAGTAGTAAGTAAGCGTATCCTGCTCCAACAATTGAATAGCGTGGCGTGCAAGTACTGATGCATTTACATTAAATATTTTTTTAAAAGGACTATCAAATGAATCCGTAGTATCAACTTCGATTAGAAATTGTCTTTCATTGGAAAGTATATCAGTATGCTGAAATGATAAACTGACTTCACGTACGTTAACAATAGAAAATTTACGAGGATAGAGATTCTGTGTTCCATTCAATGGAATGAAATAGTCAAGGTAGGCAGCGTTGTTGTCTTCTCTTAACTCCGTAATTTGGTTTCCTGCATCTACCCGAATTTCAAAAGTATTGTTGCCTACACCTTTTAGATTTTTATCCCTGATGATAAATCGCAAAGTATCGCTATAAAACACGGGATCGTAAATTGAATCGTACGTCACTGTTGAACGATCGCTGAACGTACGGATTACATTCACAGCCATGCGATCCTCCTTCGCCTGCCCGTAATTTCTTACAATAAATGTCAATGCAAATGAATCAGCTGCAGCTGTTACAGGATTATCATTGAGAGCAGAAAGAAAAACGTTTTCATCTTGCACAGCATAGTCAGCATGAGGCGCACCAAACAAACGCACTGCCGGATCACCGAGCAAGAGCATCTGTTGCACCTGCGCGATATTCAGTTCATCGGGCAAAACGTTTCGAAGAAAACGTCGGCTAACTTCTTTTTGAATATCACCTATTCCTTTAGTAATGAAAGTAGAATCTTCATAAGCTGTTCGATAGAATAATCCAGAGTATTTCCGGAGCGTATGAGCAAAACCAAATGATGTGTGCGCTATGAATCCAATTGCTCCCTTATCTGCAGTGTTAATCCAGTCTTCACCAAAAAGCTCAGCATTTAAAAAGAAAGCCCCTGCGTCACAGCCATTCATCAGCATTACCGGATACTTACCTTTATTATCATATTTCATCACCGGGTCGCTGACATAGCCAACATCAAAGTCAAGCGTTGCAGGAGATGAATGACCAAAAAATGTTACAAGGTTTACTCCTGAGTTCACTTCTTCCGAAATATTAATGAGTTTAATATCAGTTGACTGTTTGGCTACAGCCTGCACAACCCCACCCAGGTAAAATTTCTTTGCTGATTGCGCAAACTCCTCAAGGTAACTTCTGAAAGCTTGTGGCTCTCCAACTTCAATTCCTCCACTAAGGTGAAGGATATGTTTCCTTCTTAAATCATCAAACGGACGAGCTTCAGTTTCTTTTACTTTATTAAGATACGCTGCTACTTCTTGTGAAGTTGTGCTTGTCAGGCGTCCCGTTGCTACTGCCTGATTGAACGTTGTGCCAGCCAGCCCGGCAGTAAAAGCAATATCGGATGACGGTGATCCTGCTGTTGGAACAAGGTCTTTGAAAACAGGAAAATCCCCTGGCTTCCTGTAATAGTTATAAGCTACATCAAGACCTTTACCAATGAGAAATAAGTAATCAGGAAGTTTTGTTGCTTCAAGAGATTTCATCAATTGGAATATGGCCAATGGAGTTTGTTCACCATAGCTAAATTGATTGTAGAGATCATGAATATTAACAACACGGGGGCTAAAGCCTCCTCCGGTTTCAGATGCGCGATAATCAGCATAAGCCTGGACAGGGTCACTGTAACCGTTCGCTGCCTTACGCAATAAAGGATGTGTTATGATTAAATAATTAAATGAATTGCCATTGATGGCAGTAAAGCTAATACGTTGTAAAGCTGGCAAAATAGGTTCTGCTACTACTGCAAGTTTGCGAGATACATTTGTTGAACGCACTACCGCATCTAACGTTGTACTAGATTGTCCGCCTACCTGTATTACGTTAGCCGGGTCTGTTACATCGAAGATTCTTGAATTGGACAGCGGATTTTTTATCTGTAAAAGAGATTTCGTTGCTGTATTTTCTCGTAAAGTAAAAAACGCTTGCTTAGATCCTGCGATGTCCAACTCTTGCGCATAGCTCAATTTCAAATAATTCACACTCACCCTTGCAGGTCCTCCTGCTCCGGATACCTTTACGCTTACTGCTAAGTTGCCATTGGAATCAATATCGGACCATTGAATGGCTTCAGCTATTTTGATTGATTGATACCCAGATACCTGTTGGGTTGTTAATAGACGTGAAGCTTGTCCAACAAAAATTTGAACAGTGTGTTGCTGTGGTCCTCTGCCAGTGGTAAGGACTTCCAGAATGGGCTGTGGTTGTGATGCGATTTGACGAACTATATTTGTAATTGAAAAACTTGCAGCAGCCTGACTGTGAGCAATGATCTGGCTCATCCAACCTTCACCTTCATCGAAGCTGGAATACAAAATCTGTCCGTAGTCTTTGCCGTGCGAAAAATTGTTCGCTAATATTGTCATCTTCTCATCCAGGTGATATGCTTCTGGGTTAAGTCCAGTGTTCGATTCCTGATAGAATGAAATTCGTTTGCCATTTGCAGACCCTACTGTGAGGAAGTAACTGGTAGTATCACTATAAAGATTATAGTAATGATGCGGTTGAGAAGAAGGATCTATGTATAGCTGCTTGTCTAAGGTTCCATCATTTTTTCTGCCATAAAAATCAATAACATCACCTGCGTCAAAACGACCATCATTTTCTCCTGTTATCAGAATCGCTTGTTCAACACCACGGTGGAAAAGCTGAAGTTTTTTCGGATTTAAGGTACTAACTGGAAATCCAATTGAATTAAGGGCTTGGTGTGAAACTCGGTATATGCCGTCTTTGCCAACAGGAATTTTGACATACTCCTGATTAAAATTAATCCATTCGTTACCGTATTGGGCGTACGAAGAACTTAACACAGCACAGCATGCAATAATTAGAGCTACTAACCTTCTCATTAAATCTTAAAGGTAACTAAGATACCATGATCCTGAAAGATTGATACGGTCCGGAAGGTTGAAGTAAATGGTTTAGTCAAAGGAAACCATCCTACTTGAGCAAGGATTTGGTTTTTTATTGCTTATTTCTTAACAATTCGATGTGAACTTACTTCCTTGCTATTATTAGTTTAAAAATATTAAATGCCTTGTTCAATTTATCACTGAGCGGCAATTCATGGTTAGTAAGTACTTACGGAAGAAAGGATGCCCGAAAAATCGGTAGTGATTACTTTAACTGGTTCTTACTGCTCATCACTTGAACAATACCTAAAGTATAAAGAAAATAGCTGATAGAAGCGCGAATTCTGATCAGGAATGTACATTTCGATGTTCATAATTGTACAATTTCCTATTTATTTGCCTCAGTTTTCTTCACCACACGTTCAAGCTTAAAAACTTAATTGGCTGATAAATAGGATCATATAAAATTTTTAACCTTGTGGACAACCAGTACTTGGTCATGCATAGTACTTTCCCGTATAATGATGCAAGGGACGGTTTAAAACGGATGTATGAACCTAGAAAACACACAAGTACAGATGAGAAAAGGAATATTAGAGTATTGCATCCTGCATATTATATCACGAGGCGAAGTTTATGCTTCCGATATGCTGGATGAGCTTACAGCAGCAAAGATGATTGTCGTTGAAGGTACACTCTATCCCCTGCTCACGCGCCTGAAAAATGCTGGATTATTAGAATATAAATGGATCGAATCGAAATCCGGACCACCAAGAAAGTATTATAAACTCACGGATAAAGGAAGCAAGTTTCTCGGAAAACTTTCAGAGACATGGGATGAACTAGTTCATTCCGCACAAATGATCACTTCAAAATCTAATAGTAATTTTAACGCGACTCTCTAAATCTATATGAAAAAGAATATCAGTATCAACATCAGCGGAATCATCTTTCACATAGAGGAAGACGGTTATGAAACGCTCAAAAAATACCTGGATTCTATAAATAAATATTTCTCCACGTTTGAAGATAGCAGTGAAATTCTTGCTGATATCGAAAGTCGTATAGCCGAAATATTTTTATCCAAGCTGACAGAAGAAAAGCAGGTGATCACTGCTGATGATGTTAACTCATTGAAAGCAACGATGGGAAGTGTTAGCGATTTCAGGGCCGTGGAAGAACAGGACCAGATCCATACAGAAACATCATCTGCGCAAGCAAATGCCGGGTCTCAATCGCAACAGACAGAATACACAAACACGCAAAGTGCTCATTCTTATACACCACCGAAACAACTATATCGTGACCAGAAAAGGAAAATTGGTGGTGGTGTTTGTTCCGGGCTTGCCAACTACTTCAACGTAGATGTACTTTGGATTCGGTTGATCTTTGCACTGCTTACATTTGCTTATGGTGTGATCGTGCTCGTTTATATTGCCATGTGGATTTTTGTACCAGGTTCTTATGATCTTGATGAACCTATCGTGGCAAAAAAAATGTATCGAGATCCTGAACGCAAAGTAATTGGCGGAGTAGCAGGAGGCGCAGCGGCCTATTTGGGAATTGACATCATTGCAGTGAGAGTACTGTTCATTGTACTAACAGTGGCAGGAGGCCTTGGACTCTTTGTATATATCGTGTTATGGATTGTGCTTCCTGAAGCACGTTCACTTACTGACAAAATGCAAATGCAAGGTGAGCCTGTTACCTTATCAAACATCGAGTCGAGCATTAAAAAAAATCAGTTTGAAAGAACAGCGGATGAAGATACGTTTACAAAAATTATATTATTCCCCTTCCGCCTTATCGGGATCATTTTAAATTCACTAGGCAGAGCGCTAGGACCACTGGTTGATGTGGTGCGTGTTATCATTGGTGTGGTAATAGTTTTTATCGGAATTATTTTCGTACTCAGTACCATAACAGTTTTCGCCACAGCACTTTTTGTAGTACCATGGATTACAGAAATAAATGAAGTTGTTGATGCATTTTTACGTGCATTCCCAGCATGGTTAACAGTTGCCGCAGCCGTTGCAACCATCGTTCCGGGAATATTTGTGATCCTTTTAGGTGTCTCAGTTATTGCTAAACGAATCGTTTTCAATGCAGCAGTAGGTTGGACGTTGTTTGTACTGTTCTTTGTAAGCTCTGCCATGATCGCTGTTAATATTCCTAAAATGATTTTCTCCTTTCATGAAGATGGAGAGTACATTGTTGAGAACACTTATCAGCCAACAGGCAAAACAGCTGTACTCCGCATCAATGAATCCGATGAAATGGAAAACTATCATGCTGTGAGAGTAACGCTTAAAGGGCATGCTGATCCACACTTCAGATTAGTACAATCTTTTGAATCACAAGGAAGTAGTCGTTCTAAAGCAATTGAAAATGCCAAAATGGTAGATTATAATGTGGTTGTAGCTGATTCAATTTTCACCTTCGATAATAATTTGAGATTCAAACCGGATGCAATATTCCGTGCGCAACAGGTTAAGGTAACACTGTTCATTCCATACAACTTCCCTTTCACAATGGATGAAGAAACCAGCCGGTTTATTACAAATTATGTAGATGGAGATTACCTCGATGGAAATACCTGGAAGATGACAGAAGACGGAATGGAGTGTGTTTCTTGCCCTGTTACTGAGGAATCAAAAGTAAGTGAACTGACAGATTTTGATGAAATAGAAATACGTGGAAAGTTCGATGTCCGCATCATTGCTGGGGATGAGTACGGTGTCGAATTATCAGGTACCGACCAGGCAAAAGAAAAATATATTATTGAGCGAACAGGACAAACACTCATCATTAATCATCAAAGTAAAAGAGACTTCGACTGGAAATTAAAAGATCTGAATATTGAAGAAGTTGAAATTAAAATTACCCTTCCAAGACTTGAGAAAATTGAAGCTACGGGAGTGGGTAGCATTAAGATGGAAAAATTTACCAGCGACGAATTAAGGATTGATTTGCGCGGTCCTGTAAAATTCAATGGTAGCATTGATGCACATAGCATCGATATTAATCTAACAGGAAGTTCAGAAGCAGACCTTTATGGAAATGTCAATAATTTGAACGCGCGATTGGAACTGGCGTCAAAACTTAGAGCGTATGGACTCGAAGCGCAGGATGGATTTATTGAAACTTCTGGAGCTTCTTCTGCAAAAGTTAATATTTCCGGCACGTTAGAGATGGAAGAAGGCATGGCAAGTGAAATCGATTACCGCGGAAATCCAGATGTTATTAAAAGAGATTAATTCATTATAAAACCTGCAATATGTTATTTCTACTACTCTTTATTCTGATGTACTTAATTACCCTCTTTTTTTGAAAAACCGGTATGTTAATTGAACAAGCTTCCTGATAACAAAACTTGGATGCATAAACTGAAATTATCTTTAATCATAGTATTACTTCTGATGGCTTGTGGAGCATACGCGCAGAAGCAAGGCATTAAAGGAAAAGTAATTTGGATTGAGGGCGACCAAATGCCTGGTCCAGGAAAAACTTTAGGAAAAGGGAAGGGAGTCTCACGTGAAGTTTACGTCTACAAAGCAACAACAATGCAACAGGCTAAACAATCAGCAGGATTCTTTTCAGATCTTCAAACAGAACTTGTTGCCAAAATTGTAAGCAAAGATGATGGCAGCTTCTGTGTTAATCTTCCCGTTGGAGAATATTCAGTCTTTACAAAAGAACCAGAAGGGTTATTTGCAAACCTTTTTGATGACCAGGCACGCATTAATGTTGTAAAAGTTGATAAAAAGAAGTTTACAGAAATGACCTTCAAAATCAATTACCAGGCGGCCTACTAAAAAAAGTTTTCATATCCACGCAACCCTTTATTCCATTTAAGCATCTTCGTAGCAGGATCTTAAATGGAATTCAAAATTTACCGGGCAAAAGAAGATGAACTGATAAAAGGTTGTCTGAGACGCGATGGAAGCGCTCAGCAGCAACTTTTTGATCTCTATTCATCAAAAATGTACACGATATGCTACCGGTATGTCAAAAATTCCATGGAGGCAGAAGATATTCTCGTCACCGCCTTTACTAAAATCTTCGAACGGATCGGCCAATTCAAAGGTGAAGGCAGCTTTGAAGGCTGGATAAAAAGAATCATGGTAAATGAATCTCTCACATTTATCAGAAGAAATCGCAGCATGTACGTGGAGACCGAATTAGAGCAGGCAGACCGCGAACCAGATTACAACAAACTTAGCGATCATTTAGAAGCCGAAGATCTCATGAACATGATACAGCAATTACCTGCTGGCTATCGTGTAGTCTTTAATATGTACGCTATCGATGGCTATTCTCATAAAGAGATAGCCGAGCAATTAGGAATAAGTGAAAATACATCGAAATCACAATTAAGCCGTGCAAGAGTTTACTTGCAAAAGATGTTGCTTGAACAAGATTCGATGTTGGATACTAAAATTGGAAATGATGAATCAGCAACCTGACAAATTTTTTCGTGAAAAGCTTGAGGGCTTTTCAAAACCTGTACCAGCTTCTGCATGGAATAAGGTGACAACACAACTTGATAAAAAAAAGACTAGTGTAATCTGGCTAAGAATTGCAGCTGGCTTACTAATGATCTGCGTTGCTTCCTTTTTGCTATGGAATAGTGAGCCTGAAGTTGATCAAAAATTTGTTGCTTCGAAAAAAGAGCAGCCTGCTCCAAATTCTTCAAAAGAAAAAGCAGTTGTTCCAAATGACACTGCGAAAGTCGTGCTTCAAGATTCTCATCAAACCGATGTAGTGCAGAAACCTGATGTGAAAAAGAAAAAGATTGCTCCGCTTCACGCTAAACCTGAAAAGAGAAACGAAGTTGAGCAAGTGGCTTCACAAACTAATTCTCTTGCAGCAAACACAAATGAAGCTTCAGCAAAACAAAAGTCAGAAGATGTTACTCCTGAAACAATTGCATCAGTTGAAAAAGGAGTTCTTACTAATTCAATTGTCCCTGCATCAGAAGAGGCTACAATCACCATATTATACCAGGCTGAAGAAATTGATAATAAATATTTAGATAAATCTTCATTAGAAGAAGCAACCTCTGAAGACAAAAAGCAATCTACGTTGAGAAAGCTGTTAGATAAAGCTTACGACCTGAAACACAATCAGGATCCAATAGGCAGTCTGCGGCAAAAGAAAAATGAAATTCTAGCGCTGAATTTTAAAAACGACAAACAACGTAGTCAAAACAGATAACATATGAACAAAATATTTATTACTGCATTGCTTCTATTCATTGTTAATGCAGTTGTTGCACAAGATAAAACACAGGAACAAAAAGGAGACACTGTAGTGGTTCCGTTAGCACGCACCAGCCAGATCATCTTCACTATTAAAGACAGAAGTGATCTGGAGATCTTGAAGCATTATAACTTTCAAGACATGTTTCAAGACATTTTAAAACGACTAGAAGCTGCCGACACTACAAGAAATGATACTACCGAAAACACTAATAACGAGATCGCGCAGAATGAAGAAACCGAAAACGAGAAGGAAGAAGATTGGAGTACTCCTTCGGATCGAGATGACGATGACGAGCGAAACGATGAGCGCTCGGATGATGACGATGATGAATATGATGCAGAATGGGAAGCGAAAATTCAAAACAGACATCAACGGGTAGGCAAAACTTGGCAGTCATCAAATTTCGATTTTGGTACCAATAATTATATTTCTGATGGCGACTTTCCAGATGCTGATAATGCGCTGTATTCAGTACGCCCATGGGGATCGTGGTACATTGCTTTTAACTCTACACAACGTACAAGGTTAGCTCGAAATTTTTTCCTTGAATGGGGAATGGGTATCAGCTGGTATAACTTTAAATTTCAGAAAGATGATGTGATGATGGTTAAAACTGATGATGGGGTAGATTTTGTGATTGACACACGTGCTGTTGATCATATCAAAAGCAAACTTACCGCTACATACCTTAATGTATCCTTAGTTCCACTTCTTGATCTTGGTGATTACAGTCGCAAGCCAAGAGTTTGGGATGGACATGGAAGTGAATTCAGAATAGGGATTGGACCTTACGTTGGATACCGAATAGGCAGTAGATCAAAAATGGTATTCAAAGAAGATCATCATCGCGAAAAAGAAAAGCAACGCGAAAGTTTTTACCTGAGCAATCTACGCTACGGTGCACGTTTTCAAATTGGATTTAGATCAACAGATTTTTTTATAAACTATGATATCAATGAATTGTTTACAGAAGGCAAAGGTCCTAAACTTAACGCTGTAAGCTTTGGCGTCATCTTTTAAATATTATGTGTTGATGTTAAGGTGTTGATGTGCGGATGTAGTGATGTAATTACATTAACACATCAACACCACATCATTCAAATCAAAATTTATCCTTCTTAAAGAATACCATCTCTCGTTCATCGCCTCTTAGCTTAAGCTCCCTGCTTACTTTCGAAGCTGTTGGCCAAATAACTCCTGCCAGTATAAGATAGGAGACAAAACCTAAAGTATAGATATCGCTTCTTGTTTGGTAAAAGCCTCCTGCTAACATTAGCGATGCTACAACGATAAGGCTATAACGAACGATTGTTAATCTGAAATATTTCTCAAGTTTTTCCCTTAACCCTTGCCCTTTACGTGCTGATTTAATTTTTTTAACATAGAAAAAAATAAGAAGCATCCATAAAGTGATTGTGATGCTGATGACCCAGGTAGGCGAATGCTGTTGTGAGATTTGCACCTGATGAGATGGCAAAAGATGAAGTACAATAAAGAAAATGATAGGAATCATCAGTATGAGCAACAGCCTGCTTGACAGCTTATAGAAATATTCGTTTATGGTTGTGAAGTCCATAGGGTACAATAAAGGTAAGTGCAAGTTGGGATTGATGTTTTCACAGATTGTAAATTATTTTGTATATTTTTGATCATTATGACGGAAGGCATTGCAAACTTATCAAGGAAAGAACAAGTTTTCAGAAAAGCTGCAGAGCTGTTTAAGGCAAAAGGTTATGCGGCAGCATCCATGCGCGACCTTGCGCAATTGCTAGGCATAGAAGCTGCAAGCTTATATTCTCATATCAAATCAAAAGAAGAGATTTTACAAAGCCTGTGTTTCGAAATGGCAACAGAATTCAGAAAATCTCTTGAAGAAGTAGAAAAACAAAAAGTTTCTGCCAGTGAAAAACTTCGCAGAGGTATCATCGGTCATATTCAGGTAATGGCGAAAGATCTCACGGCCTCCGCTGTTTTCATGAATGAACATCGCCATCTAAGTCAACCCTTTTTACGCGACTTCCTATTACTGCGTATCAATTATATTAATCGCTTTAAAACAATTATTGAAGAAGGCGTTAGAAATGGTGAGTTCAAAAGCACCATCGACCGCAAGCTTGCTGTAATGACTTTGTTTTCCTCCCTCAACTGGATGCCAATGTGGTACGATCCTTCCGGAGGCATTATCGAACCAGTAGAACTGGGTGTTCAACTCGCCGACATGCTGGTGAATGGTCTGAAACAAAACTCCTAATTTAGCTGTTACTAACAAGTGTTTGCTTTTACTTATCTTTAGATTATTCTAAAGGTGGCAGGTAAATTTTAGCAAATCATAATTAGAACAGCATCACTATGTACGGAGGAGGAAACACATTCGAAAACGTAAAAACAGATAGCGTTTTACAAGAAGATCCAAAGAAGTTAGCCGAGTTTGAAGCACGAATAGAAAGAGGTGAGAAAATCGAACCTACCGACTGGATGCCTCAACTTTATCGCAAGCAGCTCATCCGCATGATCGAACAACATGCGCACAGCGAGATCATAGGCGCTTTACCAGAAGGAACATGGATCACGCGTGCACCAGGCTTTCGCAGAAAGCTCGCGCTAATGGCAAAAGTTCAGGATGAAGTTGGCCATGCTCAGCTTCTTTATAGTGCTGCAGAAACGCTTGGCAAAACGCGTGAACAAATGATCCTTGATTTGATCAGCGGAAAATCTAAGTACTCCAATATTTTTAATTATCCAGCCTTTACATGGGCAGATTCTTGTTTTATTTCGTGGCTGGTAGATGCAGGTGCAATTGTGAATCAGTTGGCGAATGCTAAAGGTAGTTATGGACCTTATTGCCGTGCGCTTGAACGTATCTGTGCCGAGGAATCATTTCACTTGAAGTACGGCCATCATTGCGTGATCTATCTCGCTGCCGGTACTGCGGTACAAAGGCAAATGTTTCAGGAGGCTATTAACCGATGGTGGGGACCAATGATGCATTTTTTCGGTCCTTCGGATAAAATATCTGAACATACTCAGGTGCTGATGAAGTGGCGCGTAAAAATGGCTACTAATGATGATATGAGAAATCAGTTTTTGGATATGTATGTTCCTAAAATTTGGGAGTTAGGATTTACACTTCCTGATCCAAAACTTGCAAAAAATCCAGCTACAGGAAGGTGGGATTATACCGAACCTGATTGGGAAGAATTTAAAAGAGTGATTAATGGAGATGGCCCTTGCAATAAGGAAAGACTTGAAGTAAGAAGAATTGCTGAAGAGCGTGGTAAGTGGGTGCGTGATGCTATGAAGACACCGAAAATGTCGTACGTCAGTCCTCTCGTTTAAAAGAGTTAGTTGAGATTAGAGAACGGCCCAGCCATTAATTGAAGTTCTTTGACAATGGCCTTTAGTGCTTCCGTTGGAGAATTAAAAATACTCTTCAAGTATATCAGCGAACTACTATTTTCCGGCAGCTCATTATTCAACCATTTCCAGATATCATCGGCCATTATCAACAACTCATGACTATGATATTTCGGGTAGTATTTGGAAAGTATATCAAGTGTCCAGAGAAAATCTAAGTATTTCATAAGTGTTTAAAGTGAACGCTAAAAATTGGTGTTTCGTTTTCGAAATTTAACTTTTTTCTATACTTCAAACGGTTGCAGAACCACTATATTTAAGCCGACAAAAATTATCAATATTGTGAATTCGCTAGATCCGAGGGTTAATCGGCTACCAAAAATTGGTGAGCCTGAACAAATCAAACCAAAAGCACCATTAGATCAATTCGGAACTTTTGAAGTGTTTGTACAACCCAAAGATGGGAAACCTTTTCAGCACGAAGGAGCTGTGCATGCGCCAAATCTGGAGATGGCTTATGTTCTCGCCAAAGAAACTTTTACCAGGAGATTTACCTGCTCATCCTTATACGTTGCTGACACAAGAAATGTTTATGTTTCTGCAATGACTGACGGAACGACCAACGTGTATGAGTTAATCAATGAGATGCCTCAGGAAATAATAACGGATACAACATATGAAATTTACCACCTGATGAAAAGAGGTAAACAACTCGTGCATGCCGGCACTGTAAAAGCATCTACGCCAGAGGAAGCAATAGCCGCAGCAAAAAAACAATTTCAAGGTGATAAAATTGTCTTTAATGTATGGGCTGTAAAAACTGATGACATTCGTTTTACAAATGCGGAGGATAAAGATTTATGGCTGACACTACCAGAAAAAAAATTCCGAGACGCTGCTGATTATAAGGGCGGTGATAAATTGAAAAACTTCCTGGAAGAGCGCGTTAAAAAATTTAAGGATTAGCTATGAATGAAGTTGCGATAAAAGAACTACTCTACAAAATTGCTGATGACCAACTGATCCTTGGACACAGAAATTCGGAATGGACCGGCTTTGGTCCTTTGCTTGAAGAGGATATTGCCTTTTCGTCAATGGCGCAAGACAAGGTAGGTCAAAGCCAAGCACTTTATACAATCCTACATAAGTTGGGAGAACAACATCCGGACACCGTAGCGTTTACACGCAATGCAGACCAATTTCACAATAGCATTTTGGTTGAGCTGCCAAATGGAGAATATGACTTTAGCCTCATCAGACATTTTCTTTATGATACAGGTTTGGCTCTTCGTTTTGAAGCACTGACAAGATCATCCTTCAAACCACTTGCGGAACTTGCTGTTAAGATTCGAGGCGAAATAAAATATCATACACTTCATGCCAATACTTGGATCAAGCAGCTGGGCAGCGCGACAGAAGAAAGCGTAAGACGTCTTCAACAATCACTTGAGCTCGCAGTGCCTTACGCACTGGGAATGTTTGAAGAATCAGTGTTTGAAAAAGAATTAATTGAACTAGGAATTTTTGAAGGAGAGGAATCAATAAGAGAAAAATGGTTCGGGAAAATAGAATCCGTTTTATCTGAAACAAGATTAGTATTACCGGATGTAAAAACAATTTCGCCTGTATATGGTGGCCGTGTCGGGAAGCATAGCGCTCATCTTCAACCCTTACTGGATGAAATGTCAGAAGTTTTTAAAATCGATCCTTCAGCGGAATGGTGATCTAATTGGATTCTGAGTTCTGGATTCTGGATTCTGGATTCTTTAAAAAATATTAATTCTTAATTCTTAAAATGATATGAAAGATAGGGTAGAAGAGCTTAGAAGCATTGTTGAATCTTATACTGCTAAAATCGGTTCAATTTCTTCAAGTGAATTTTCTGATAAACCGCTCTCAAATAAGTGGAGTAAAAAAGAAGTACTTGGACATCTTATTGATTCAGCTCAGAACAACCTGAGAAGATTCATTTGTGGTCAGTATGAAGTGACACCTTCACGAATCGTGTATGATCAGAATTTATGGGTCATCGCCAATGCCTATCAAAATGCTGCTAAAGAAGACGTAATTGCCTTGTGGCGACTCATGAATCTAAGGATTTGTGATGTGCTTAAAAATATGCCTTCAGAAAATTACCAGAAGCTTTCAGATAACGGCAGTTTAAACACTTTAGAGTGGCTCGCAACTGATTACGTAAGGCATTTAAAACATCATCTTAACCAGATCATTTCCGGCTCTTTTGATGTTATCTATAAATCATGAACGCACTAACCAACAATATTATTCTTCAATGGTTGGAAGAAGTAAAAGATCCAGAGATACCTGTATTATCGTTGGTAGATCTTGGCGTTATTACTGAAGTAATTATTATCAACAACAACGATGTTAAGATTGAACTTACACCAACTTTTGTCGGCTGCCCCGCGCTTGATATGATGAAAAGTGAGATTTGTGAAGTGCTGAAAAAAAATGGTATCAATAAAATCGACATAGAAGTTTCTTATCGCAGACCTTGGTCATCTGATCTTATTTCCGAAAAAGGAAAACGGGCTTTAAAATCGTTTGGACTAGCGCCTCCTCCAGCTCAAACTTTGTTTACTGATATTGACGTGCTGGAACATGCTGAATGCCCTCGATGTGATGGAACAGATACTGAACTCAGAAACACATTCGGTCCTACCTTGTGCCGATCCATTCACTATTGCAACACTTGCCAGGAAGCTTTTGAACAATTTAAACCCCTTTAGTTGGGGTGTGTATTCGTAACACATTGTTTGTTCAACCTAGCGGGCTAAACCCCTTTTCGTTTCACCCCGGCCTTCCTAATTATTCAATTTCTTGTTAAACAATACATAACAACACGGGTAAACATCAAATCCAAAACATTTTTCAACTGTCCTGCGTATCTGTCCCTTAAGGGAGCCCAAACCATGAGTAAATATCAATATATAGGAATCTTCATTTCTTGCTGTGCTGTTATTCTTTGCAGTTGTGGGGAAAAACCGGATACAGAACAAACCAGCTTTACGAAGGCAGACTCTCTTACAGACACGTATTTAACACTTCAGGATAGCATTTTGGAAGTCTGGAATGAAATGATCAACGATGACAACCAGAAGATTGAGTCGATGCACAATGTACTGCATGAACTCAGGGTATCAGGTTCGGTTGAACAGCAGGTTCTGGAGTCCTACGAAGAAAGATTAAATCAACTCAGCAATACACGATACACGCAAAAGACAATGGGCGATGCTGATATTGTCCAGGAGTATGATTTTGCTTCTAATACTTTGGTAACCGAGTTAATAAGTCTTGCAGAAGCACAGCCTCAGTTCGCTTATAACACGACATTGCAAAAACTTGTTGATGAAATTCGCCTGGCAGACCAACGTGTAAATAATTACCGATACGAGTATGACCGCATTACTTCGGAATACAACAAATTCATCGAACAAAATAAAGACTCGCTCACCGAGGTTAACATGGATAGCTTCCTGGTAGAAAAACCTTTGTTTCAAATGGTTGCAGAAGAATAAAGCCCGGTGTTTACCAGGCTTTACAACTTATCTTCTTGTTCTTTTTCTTTCGCGGTCTCTTCCTCCGGTACTTCTGGTGGTCTCTTCTCTTCTACGACCTCCACCACTCGAAGATCTTACGCCATCTCCACTAGCTTCGGTAACTTCGATTCTCACCATCCTGCCCTTGTATTCAAATCCATGCAAATGGTCTCTTACAGCTTGTACGTGCTCCTTGTCAATTTCAAAGAAAGAGTAAGCGCCCTTTAAATCCATCTTACCAATCTTGGCTTTGTTAATTTTTGCTCTGTCGCAAATCAAGCCTAATAACTTACCGGCATCAAGGCCGTCCATCTTACCAAGATTGATAAAAAGACGATCACCAGTAACATAATGACCGCGGCTACTTTCACGATCTCCTCTATCTGCACGTTCGCTTCTATCAGACTTATCACTTCTATTTAAATCTGGGGCATCACGGTAGTAATCCAAAAAGTGATTAAACTCTAAAGAGGTAAACCGTTTAATGATCTCTTCTTTGCTAAGGTCTTGTAATGCTTCGTATACTGTAGGCAAGAAACCTGCAATCTCTTTTTCGTTAAGGCTAACTTCTCTCAACCGATGAACGATATTGATTACGCGCTTCTCGCATACTTCTGCACCGGATGGCACAAGCTTATGTGTGAATTTAGATTGGATTAGTTTTTCAATCTGTCTGATCTTTTGCGTTTCTCTTTTGTTGATCAACGCTATCGAAATTCCTTTCTTACCAGCCCTGGCGGTACGGCCACTGCGGTGGGTATAGAACTCTATTTCATCCGGAAGGTTCATGTGGATTACGTGGGTAAGATTACTCACGTCGATACCACGTGCTGCAACATCGGTGGCAACAAGAAGCTGTAACGCTTTACTCTTAAAGTTACGCATCACACGGTCGCGTTGCTGCTGTGTTAAATCACCGTGTAATGAGTCAGCATTGTATCCATCTTTAATAAGATGCTCCGCTACTCTTTGCGTATCAACTTTTGTACGGCAGAAAATAACGCCGAAAATGTCAAGGTTATAATCAACGATACGCTTTAAAGCAGGGTAACGATCTTTATCATCGACAATCATATATTGATGCTCAATGTTCTGATTGCTTTGGTTCTTCTCTCCTACCTGAAGTTCAACAGGCTTGTTCATGTAATTGCTGGCAATTTCACGAACTTCTCTTGGCATAGTAGCCGAGAATAACCAAACATTTTTGTTCTCTGCTGTATGCGAAAGAATATGATCGATGTCTTCCTTGAAACCCATGTTCAGCATTTCGTCAGCTTCATCCAGCACAACGAAACGAATCTCTCTGAGATTGATGACTTTGCGCTCAAGCAGGTCCATCAGTCGGCCTGGGGTAGCTACAATAATCTGTGCTCCTTTTTTTATACTTCTGATTTGTTCGGCAATGCTCGCCCCGCCATAGACAGGAACGATGTTCAATAACTTAACCGATTTGGTAAAGTTATGGAAGTCGCTGGTAATCTGCATGCAAAGCTCTCTTGTAGGCGCTAATACCAGCGCTTGTGTAGTTTTGCTTCGGTCATCAATTAGATCGACCAACGGAAGTCCGAAAGCTGCGGTTTTACCAGTACCGGTTTGGGCTAAAGCAACCACATCCTGATTTCCTTCGAGTAAAATAGGGATTGCTTGTTCTTGGATTGGAGTAGGTTTTTCGAATCCTAACTTGTGGATTGCCCCTACAATTTCCTTGGATAAACCCAAGGTTTCAAAAGATTGCATGAATAAATATTGTCTTAATGATAATTCGCAAATGTAGTTAATTAATTGACAATCACGTCAACCACCCACTCTTACAAAATGCGTTCCCATGTATAACTCATTGGGATGGTTATATGTTCCATTATGCTACTCGCAGGAGAAACCTTTATTTTGATGAATGCAATCGTTGCTTAAGAACCTCAGACTTATAGTTCATTATCCTATAGCTCCTCATCGCCAATTTAACTTTGGCAGTTAGGTTTAAGAATACCATAAAAAGTGTTTGATTAATCTGTCCTAACTTCGGTCTCGCTGGGTTGTTATCCTGCAACAATCGTCATAAGATGAATGACGATTCATTATCAGCAAATAAAAAAGTCACCCTTGCAGGTGACTCATTATAAAATTTAGAACTGTTCTATTGATATCAGATAACCTATCAAAACATCACGTTATACATTTTCCGATGACATTTTCGCAGCATAGTACTCGCGATTCATGCGTGCTATGTTAGTAACACTTATTCCTTTTGGACATTCTGCTTCACACGCAAGCGTATTGGAACATGCACCGAAGCCTTCAGCATCCATTTGTGCCACCATGTTTTCAGCACGTGTTTTGCGCTCTGGTTGGCCTTGTGGTAGTAATGCTAATTGAGAAATCTTTGCACTTACAAACAACATTGCCGAAGCATTCTTACAGGCCGCAACGCATGCACCACAGGCAATACAAGCCGCAGCATCAAAGGCTTTGTCAGCATCAATTTTAGGAATGGCAATTTCATTGGCATCAGGTACACCGCCAGTGTTTACTGAGATATATCCGCCTGCCTGGTTGATACGATCAAATGCAGAACGATCAACCACAAGATCTTTTAATACCGGAAACGCTGCAGCACGCCATGGTTCAACTGTAATGGTCTCACCATCTTTAAAACTGCGCATGTGTAACTGACAGGTTGTTGTCTGAAGTGGACCGTGAGGTCTTCCGTTGATGTACATACTGCACATCCCGCAAATTCCTTCACGACAATCATGGTCAAATGCAATTGGCTCCTCCCCTTTTTTATTCAAGTCGTCATTCAATACATCGAACATTTCCAGAAAGGACATGTCTGAAGAAACATGATCAAGCTGATAGGTTTTAAAACCACCTTTGCTGGCCTTATCTTTTTGTCTCCAAACTTTTAACGATATTTTCATAGTGCGTTGATTCTTAGTCGTTGATCTGTTATTCGTTATCCGCTGATCTGTTATTCGTTGATCCGTTATCCGTTATTTGTTGATGGAATCAATGTCTCCTTTGTAATCCATACCACAGAGATCACGAAGAATCACTGAGTTACGCAGAGGCATTGCTCACATTTACTTATAGCTCCTCTGAGTCAATTTTACATTCTCATATAACAGCTCTTCCTTATGTAACGTCTCCGCGACATTGTCGCCCTTATATTCCCATGCTGCTACGTAAGCAAACTGATCGTCATTTCTCAAAGCTTCTCCATCTGGTGTTTGTGATTCTTCGCGGAAGTGACCTCCGCAAGATTCAGAGCGATTTAAGGCGTCATCTACCATCAATTCACCCAGCTCCATGAAGTCAGCAACGCGGCCTGCTTTTTCAAGTTCCATGTTTAACTCGTTACCACTACCCAAAATGTTTACATTCTGCCAAAATTCTTCCCGTAGTCCCTGGATCTTTACTTTCGCTTTCTTCAAGCCTTCTTCTGTGCGAGACATTCCGCAGTAATCCCACATCACTAATCCAAGTTCGCGATGAAGCTGATCTACGGTCTTCTTACCTTTAATATTTAATAAGGTTCCTAACCTCGCATTTACATTCGCCAATGCTTCTTTAAAGGAAGGATGGTCCGTACTCATCTTTTCACTCCAGCCTAAGTTAGCAAGGTAGTCGCCAATGGTAGCAGGGATTACAAAATAGCCATCTGCTAAACCTTGCATCAGTGCACTTGCGCCCAAACGGTTTGCACCGTGATCGGAGAAGTTTGCTTCACCTAGCGCATAGCAACCAGGAATTGTTGTCATTAAATTATAATCCACCCATAGGCCACCCATTGTATAGTGCACTGCGGGGTAGATCATCATTGGAACTTCATATGGATTATCACCTGTGATCTGCTGATACATATCGAACAGGTTACCATACTTCGCTTCAATAAGTTTTTTGCCATCACGTTTAATGGCATCTGCAAAATCAAGGAACACGGCTAAGCCTGATCCTACGCCCTTGCCTTCATCACAAGCATATTTCGCATTGCGCGATGCCACATCACGCGGCACAAGGTTACCAAATGATGGATATTTTCTTTCCAGGAAGTAATCTCTTTCTGACTCAGGAATGTTAGCGGCATCTTTGCCTTTTAATCCTGGTCTTGCTGTTTTCGGTACCCAAACTCTTCCATCATTTCTTAACGACTCAGACATCAGCGTAAGCTTAGACTGATGTTCGCCAGATACGGGAATACAGGTTGGGTGAATTTGTGTAAAACATGGATTCGCAAACAAAGCGCCTTTCTTATGCGCCCGCCATGCAGCCGTTACGTTAGAACCTTTTGCGTTGGTTGAAAGGAAAAATACGTTTCCATAACCACCTGTACAAATCAATACAGCATGACCGCTGTGTGATTCTATCTTGCCGGTAACCATGTCTCTGGTAATGATACCACGTGCCTTACCATCGGACACTACAAGGTCAAGCATTTCTGTACGGTTGTACATCTTAACTTTACCTGCAGCAATTTGTCTATTCAATGCGCTATAAGCACCGAGTAATAATTGTTGACCAGTTTGACCGCGGGCATAAAATGTTCTTGATACTTGCGCGCCACCAAAAGAACGGTTGTCAAGCAAGCCGCCATATTCGCGGGCGAATGGTACACCTTGTGCAACGCACTGATCAATAATATCGACACTCACCTCTGCAAGGCGATAAACATTGCCTTCGCGCGCGCGATAATCGCCACCTTTTATTGTATCATAGAAAAGACGATAAACACTATCGCCATCATTACGATAGTTCTTCGCTGCATTGATACCGCCCTGAGCGGCAATACTATGGGCTCTTCTTGGGCTATCCTGATAGCAAAATGCTTTAACGTTATAACCAAGTTCTGCAAGAGAAGCGGCTGCTGAAGCACCTGCAAGGCCGGTTCCAACTACAATAATTTCGTATTTACGTTTATTGGCTGGGTTTACGAGCTTAAGGTTGAACTTATGCTTTTCCCATTTCTCGCCTATTGGACCTTCAGGAATTTTTGAATCTAATGTCATATTGTGTTCAGATCAATTGAAATACATAACGATAGGAATCAATGCAAACAATGCCGGAACAATGATGGCAAAGGCAACACCTATTACCTTAATAACAGGATTATACTTCACATGGTTTAGCCCGAGGGTCTGAAAAGCACTACCAAAACCATGATAAAGGTGAAAAGCCAGAATTATCATGCTAATAACGTATAGAAGAACGAATCCGGGACTCTCGTAAGCAAAATCTACGGTTGCAAAAAGATCTTTAGTTTCTACTCCATCATAATTTTTAGTCGGAATATTTCCCCAATGCATCTGGTACCAGAATCCACGCAAGTGAATGACAAGGAAGATCAGGATTAAAGTTCCTAAAATCCCCATATTCCTCGAAGACCAGGTAGAAGGGTTATTGTTAACAGCATAGCCAACAGAGCCTCGGGATGCCCTGTTCTTTCTTGTAAGCCAGATAGCCCAGATCACATGGAAGATAATCATTGCATAGTTTACATAACCAACAATCTTGATTACTGGATTTGAGGTCATGAATTGAGCATAGATATTGAATGCCCTTCCTTCATCATGATGCAGTAACTGAAGATTCCCAATTAAATGCACAATGAGAAAGAGAATGAGAAATAGACCTGTGAGGGCCATAACAAGTTTTCTCCCTATTGTGCTGGAGAAAAAATTCGTAAACCAATTCATATATTGCGTTTCCTGGAAGTTTTGAGGTGCGCCAAAAATAGTCCCCGATGGTTTACCAAACAATTAAGCTTGTTATTTTAATATATTCTAAATAGCCGGTGGATGTGTACTCTTATAGCAGGTTGCCTGCACTGAACAGGAAAACGATTAAGGCGATGGCAATGATCATGACAAATAAAAACCACTCCTTTTTAAAGAAGGTAATGATTTTTTGAATGAGGGGTTTCATAGTTGAAGGTTATACCAGCCATTATCCAAATACCTTGCCGGATCAGGAAATTCCTGATTTCACCTTATTTTACTCAGTATTTTTACCTAGGGATGTTCAATATGAGCCTTTAAACGAACGATATTCCCATAAATGGAAACTAAGCACAGCCGTCATTTAGTACATAGTACCAAGATGAAGGTTACATAGAGCGAATACGAGCGGTATAGGAGGAGTAAACAAAGACATATCGCTATAAGGTCGCTATAATATCACTATAACGTCGCTATAAAGGAAGAAGATATTTTTGGAAGTGCAAGGACTCTATTGACTTAAAGGAGTGCCATTCTAAAGTAGTGAGAATAGCCGGTAATTCCTAGCAAAAGCTGTTTTATTTTAATCCCTGCTAGGGTTGATCATTCAAACGTCCTTTTCAATAGCGTTTCCCGGGAGGCTTAAAGATAAAAGCTCTAAATTTCATTGCGTATAGCTTTGAATAAGATTCCCTTTTAACTTTACCTCACAACCACTTCTGCATGTATTTGATTTTCGATACGGAAACCACCGGTATTCCGCATAATAAGACTGCACCCCTGTCTGATCTTGATAACTGGCCAAGAGTTGTTCAGCTCGCCTGGCAGCTTCATGATCAGAAAGGAAAGCTGATTTCTCAACATAATTACATTATCAAGCCCGAGGGTTTTGATATTCCTTACAAAGCAGAGCAAATTCATGGTATCTCTACGAAGCGGGCATTGGCAGAAGGACATGAGCTTAAAACAGTTTTAGAGCTCTTTAATACTGACCTTGCACGCACAAGTTTATTGGTAGGTCATAACATAGAGTTTGATATCAACATCCTCGGAGCTGAGTTTATCCGACAGCAACTGGATACAGAAGCAATTTTAAAACTTGACAAAGTCGATACCGGAATTGTCTCTACAGAATTTTGTAAAATGTCAGGCGGAATTGGTGGCAGATTAAAAATGCCACGACTTGTTGAGTTACACGAAAAGTTATTTGGAAAGAATTTCGGTGATGCGCATGATGCCTCATACGATGTTGCTGCTACAGCGCGATGCTACTTTGGGTTACTGAAAGAAAAAGTTGTCAATCCGTTTGACTCAACACCAGTTGAGGAAATTGAATATGAAGAACCTAATCTTGAAACAGGTAATTCGGCAAAGCGTGAAAAGAAAAAGCAGGCCGGATATTCCTTGACAGAAGAAAAGGCTGCGCTGACTGACAAGCCTTTTGTTCATTTCCATGTTCACTCACAGTTCTCCGTACTGCAAGCAACACCTGATGTTAAAAATCTGGTAGCCAAGGCAAAGTCATTAGGCATGCCCGCGCTAGCACTCACTGACCTTGGTAACATGTATGGTGCTTTTAAGTTTGTGCGTGAAGCGCTAAACCAGGAGATCAAACCAATTGTAGGATGCGAGTTCTATCTGGCCGATGAAAGAAAAAAATTAAAGTTTACAAAAGATAATCCTGACAAGCGATACAATCAGGTGTTGATCGCAAAGAATAAAAATGGATATCACAACCTGGCGAAACTAAGTTCACTTGGCTTCTTAGAAGGCTCCTATGGTATTCATCCGCGTATTGATAAAGAACTTGTTCAACAATACAAGCAGGATCTTATTGCCACAACGGGCACACTGCTGAGTGAGGTTCCTTACCTCATCCTTCACGTTGGTGAGAAGCAAGCTGAGGAGGCATTTAAGTGGTGGCACAACGAATTTGGTGATGACTTCTATGTAGAGCTAAACCGTCATGGTATTCCGGAAGAAGATCACGTGAATGAAACAATGCTACGCTTTGCCAACAAGCACGGTGTAAAATATTTTGCAGCAAACGAATCATATTATCTCGATAAGGAAGAATCTAACGCGCACGATGTTCTTCTTTGTATCAAAGAAGGAGAATTCAAATCAACTCCAGTGGGTCATGGCAGAGGCACACGTTATGGTTTGCCGAATGATCAGTACTATTTAAAATCGCAGGATGAAATGAAGTCAATCTTCCGCGATTTGCCGGAAGCAATTGAAACCATTAGCGAGATGTTGGCCAAGATTGAGAGTTATACACTCGAAAGAACTGTATTGCTTCCCAAATTTGATATTCCTAAAGACTTCAACACTGAAGATGAATATCTCAGATACCTTACTTATGAAGGTGCGAAGAAAAAGTACGGAGACATTGCGCAAACTACTAGGGATCGTATTGATTTTGAATTAGAAACAATTAAGAAAACTGGCTACCCTGGTTACTTCCTCATCGTGCAGGACTTTACTTCAAAGGCGCGCGAGATGGGTGTTAGTGTTGGGCCTGGTCGTGGGTCAGCTGCTGGCTCGGCAGTTGCGTACTGTATCGGAATCACCAACGTTGATCCAATCAAATACGATTTGCTGTTCGAGCGTTTTCTGAATCCTGATCGTGTGTCCCTTCCCGATATTGATATTGACTTTGACGACGAGGGCCGTGATAAAGTATTAAGATATGTAATCGATAAATACGGCAAGAGCCAGGTAGCACAGATTATAACGTATGGTACAATGGCCGCGAAGTCATCTATTCGTGATTGTTCACGCGTGATGGAGCTGCCCCTGTCAGAAGCAAACATACTTGCGAAATGGGTACCTGAACGTCCAGGCACTACGTTGGATGCCGCTTTCGCGGAAGTAAAAGAACTCGGTGATGCTAAAAAAGGTAACGACCTCAAGGCAGAAGTTTTAAGGCAAGCAGTGGTGCTTGAAGGATCGGTAAGAAACACAGGAGTGCATGCTTGCGGCGTAATTATTACACCCGACCACCTTACTAACTTTGTTCCTGTAGCACTAGCGAAAGATTCGGACATGCTGGTAACGCAGTTCGATAACAGTGTAGTAGAGAGTGCGGGCTTGTTGAAGATGGACTTCCTTGGGTTAACTACCCTGTCCGTTATCAAGACCGCTTTAAAGAATATCAAAAAAAGTAAAGGCCTTGACATCGACATGGATGTAATTCCATTAGATGATGCAAAGACTTATCAACTCTTTCAACGCGGTGAAACAACCGGAACGTTTCAGTTTGAAAGTCCGGGTATGCAAAAATATCTGCGCCAGCTAAAGCCCGATAAATTTGAAGACCTGATCGCGATGAACGCGTTGTATCGCCCAGGTCCAATGGAATATATTCCTGCCTTCGTTAACCGAAAGCATGGACGAGAGCCGATCAAATATGACCTGGCAGAAATGGAAGAGTTTCTCGCGGAAACTTATGGTATCACAGTATATCAGGAGCAGGTGATGTTGCTTTCTCAAAAGCTTGCAGGCTTCAGCAAAGGTGACGCTGACGTTCTCCGTAAGGCAATGGGTAAAAAACAGAAGTCGGTGCTTGACAAGATGAAAGACAAATTCATCGAGGGCTGTAAGAAGAATGGGCATAAGCCAGAGATCTGTGAAAAAGTCTGGACTGACTGGGAGGCATTCGCACAATACGCGTTCAACAAATCTCACTCTACTTGTTATTCACTTGTAGCATATCACACTGCGTATCTGAAAGCAAATTACCCTGCGGAATATATGGCAGCGGTGCTTACACATTCGCAGAACAACTTAGAGAATGTAACATTCTTTATTGAAGAGTGTCGTAACCTTTCTATAAAAGTACTTGGCCCACACGTGAACGAATCCGGTGTTTACTTTGAAGTGAACAAACAAGGAGAAATACGTTTTGGATTAGGTGCTATTAAAGGAGCAGGAGATGCTGCGGTAGAAGCCATTATCCTGGAGCGAGATGCAAAAGGAGCTTATATTGATATCTTTGATTTCTCTAAACGCTTAAGTCAGCGTTCTGTAAACAAGAAAACTTTCGAGTGTCTCGCCTTGTCCGGAGCTTTTGATTGCTTCAAAGATTTGCATAGAAGACAATATGTTTTTGCAAAAGATGGTGACATCAGTTTAATAGAGAAGGCCATTAAGTTTGCTACCAAAACGCAGCAGGAAGAACAAAGTGCCCAGGCGAGTTTGTTTGGAGGATCAAGTGGAACTGCCATGCCTAAACCAAGAATAGAACAGGTAGAACCATTCAGCGAACTTGAAAAACTAAATCTCGAAAAAGAGGTTGTAGGTATTTATATCTCCGGTCATCCTTTAGATAACTTCAGGTTTGAAATGGAAACATTCTGTACCGTCCCTTGCAATCAGTTTAACGAAATTGAAAACCTTGCTGGCCGTGAACTGAAGCTTGGTGGCATTGTAACAAACGTTGAACATCGCACAACTAAAACAGGCAGACCTTTCGGTAAATTTTATATTGAAGATTACACTGGCAACACATCATTCATGTTGTTCGGAGAAGACTACCTGAAGTTCAAGACCTACATGAACATTGGATGGTTCTTATTTATAGAGGGATCAGTAGTGAAGAACACGTGGGGTCAGCAGAATCTTGAGTTTAAGATCCGAAACATCGACTTGCTGAATGAAATTGGTGTGAAGCGAAGTAAAGGTGTATCACTCAGGATAAATGCTACCGACCTCACAAAAGACATGATTGGCAAGATTGAAGATGTGTGCCAGGAGTTTACAGGAAATACCCCTTTATATCTCAAGCTCAAGGATGAACAAGAGAGCATCAACCTGGAACTGATGTCGCGAAAGTTTAGGGTGAACCCTATTAATGACATGGTGAAGAAGATGAAGAAGGTGGCCGATGTAGAGATTAATCTTTGAGAAAGTGTAAGTTATCCGTTACTCGTTGATACGTTTGGCCCGAACGTTTAACGAATCAACAGATAACGGATAAACGGATCCAGATAACGTAATCCCAAAAACAACCGACAATTCTTATTAAACTATGAACTATTGAAAGTATCTTTATGTTCGATAGAGTAGAAACAATAAAACCTTAAAAAAAATGGGCAAAACACTCGTACTTAATGACGCCAATTTTGACGCAACAATTAATTCTGATAAACCTGTATTAGTAGATTTCTGGGCAGAATGGTGTGGACCATGTAAGATGATCGGACCAGTAGTAGAAGAACTTGCAAACGATTATGATGGGAAGGCCGTTATCGCTAAGCTAAATGTTGATGAAAATCCTAACGTAACAGCACGATTTGGAATCCGTAGCATTCCTACGCTTTTAGTTTTCAAAGGTGGTCAGATTGTTGACAAGCAAGTTGGTGCAGTACCTAAGTCAGTGTTAGCACAAAAAATTGAAGCACAAGTTGTTTAAATGCACGGCATAAGACAAACGTAGCAGATATATAATTGACAAAAAGTAGTCAACAAGAAGGCACTTCGAAGAGAGGTGCCTTTTTTCGTTTAAGAGGTTGTCTCTAACAGACCTCAATAACCGTAAGGCTGCATCTAATTTTCGATTTCAATCTTCTCTCCTGTTCGCCAGTAGGTTCTTGGAAGTCCCTTTGAAAGGTTCCACTCCCAACCAGCTATTAAAGCGTAAAGCACAAGGGCAAATGATTTACATACAAAGCATGAATTAATCCTAACTATTATACATACATTTACGTAATTAATACTATTACTGCTCATGAAAGGAACCAACCTTGGTGAATTTGAAGAACTGGTATTGCTTACCATAGCTGCATTAATAAGTGAAGCATATAGCGTTGCCATTTGTGATGAGTTAGAAAAGCATACTGGTCGGATAACGAAGCTTGGTGTTGTGCATGCAGTGCTCAATCGCCTTGAAGAAAAGGGATTAGTTAAGAGTACACTGGGAGAGGCAACAAGCGCGAGAGGTGGAAAGCGGAAGAGATATTATACTGTTACAAATACAGGTAAGGAAGCGCTTATCAAATCTAAAGAAGTGCGTGATCAGCTGTGGAATATGATTCCTGAATTATCACTCAAGCCTGCAAGATGAGTGAGCCAGAGAAAACTTATCCTCCAAGATGGGCAGAACGATTTCTGGCCTGGTACTGCCGCGCTGACCTACTGGAAGATTTACAAGGAGACCTGAATGAATATTTTCAGCGTAACCTGAAAGCAAAAGGAGCAAGAAGAGCCCGGATCACTTATATCCTAGATGTCTTTAAGTTTCTCAGACTGTATACTATTAGAAAACCAGAATTCATCAACCTCTTAATTCATTGGATCATGATTGGCAGCTACATTAAAACATCAGGTCGCAGCATCGTGCGTAATAAACTCTTCTCTGCTATAAACATCTTCGGGTTGTCTGTTAGCATGGGCGTTGGATTAGTGCTTATTGCCATGCTTTCAGATTTGCTGTCGTACGATAAGTTTCATGACAACCATAAAAGAATTTATCGTGTTATCAGTCAGTACCAGTACATGGACAAGAAAGATGACGGCTTTCTCGCTACTACTTCACTTAAAGCTGCAACCAGAATTAAAGAAACTTTTGCAGGCGTAGAGAATGTTGCAATACTTCGCAGAGAGCTTCCTGGTGACGTTTCGTTTGGAGATAAGACTATTCCACTTTCTGGCTTCTGGGCAAATGAAGCCATCTTCAACGTATTCTCTTTTAAGCTACTCCAAGGTAACCCCGCCACAGCCTTAAAAGAACCTTTCTCAATTGTACTCACAGAGAAATCTGCGCTTAAATTATTTGACAATACAAACGTGTTAGGAAAAATCGTTACACTAAATAAAGACAGGGATTATACGATAACTGGCGTAGTAGAAGATGTTCCTGTTTTCTCTCATATTAAGTTTGACATGCTTGGCTCAATCAGCACAAGAGACATCACGGAGAAAGATCCTAAAGAAGATTGGGAATGGGATAGCGTTTGGAATACATGGGCATATTTGCTTTTACCACAAGATTCAGATCTCACTACTTTAAAAAATAACCTTAATGAGCTGAGTAAGAAGGAGGATAAGTCTGTAGCGTTCACGCATATTGAACTTGACTTACAACCGATGGACACGATTATGACGGGTGAAAATCTTAGCAATGAGATTGGGACTGTGTTGGGCGGAACGATAATTTGGGTTTTAGCTGGGCTATCCTTTGTCGTAATCTTATCCGCTTGTTTTAATTATACAAATTTGTCAATTGCCCGTTCACTCAAACGCTCAAAAGAAGTAGGCATCCGCAAAACAATTGGTGCAGTAAGAGGTCATGTCATCAATCAGTTTATTATAGAATCGGTTATTATTGCCTTATCAGCATTAGTAATCGCTTTTTCTTTGTTTCTTTTAATAAAGCCCCATTTCTTAAGCATCGAACAATCTCTTCAGAATACATTAGCACTGAACCTTTCACCAAAGCTGATTCTGCTGTTTATTTTATTTGCAATCATTGTTGGAATCTCAGCTGGGTTTTTTCCAGCAGTGTTTTTCTCAAAGATCAATGCAGTACAGGTGTTGAAGAGTCAAACAGGTGTTCCGGCATTGAAAGGGCTGACGCTACGCAAGGTGCTTATTGTTTTTCAATATACCATCTCCATTATATTCATTACAGGAACTATCGTTATCTATAAGCAATACAAACATTTTATGGCTTATGACCTTGGCTTTAAAACGGAAAATATTTTGAACATAAACCTTCAGGGAAATAAAGCAGAATTGCTTAAAAAAGAAATAAATGAATTGCCCGAAGTAAAAGGGATATCTCAGTCGTTGATGATTACCAGTATTGGGAACTATTGGGGGACAAAAGTGAGAAATCCAAATGACCCAAATGATTCAACCAATGTTTACTACAATACCATTGATGAAAACTATTTGCCACTGCATGAACATAAACTTATTGCAGGCAACAACTTCGCTTCAAAAACAGGTAAGGTTGAGGAAAGTGAGGTTATTGTCAATCAGCATGTTTTGAAACGGTTTAACATTGCGAAACAAATTCCAACTAAAGCCATTGATGAAATTATTAGAGTTGATGGTAAAGACTTAAGAATAATTGGTGTGATAAAAGACTTTGAATACGGTCGTGCGAATGGTAATGGTGATAAAGAAGTTTTACTGCGCTATTCCAATGAAGAAGCACAATATTTAAATGTCAAAATGCATTCTAATGACTGGATTGCTACGCATGCTAAGTTAGAATCAATATGGAAGAAAATTGACCCTGTTCATCCCTTGGATGCAAAATTTTATAACGAACAACTTGAAGAAGCTTTCAACGGATTAAAAGCTTCTGTAAAGATAGGCGGTTTCCTTGCCTTCCTCGTGATCTGTATTTCTTCCATTGGCTTACTCGGAATGGTGATATTTACAACAGAAACACGCGTGAAAGAAATCAGCATACGAAAAGTTCTCGGTGCCAATGAAGGAAAATTAATGTATTTGTTAAGCAAAGGATTTATCATTTTGCTTTCAATTGCCGCAGGCATCGCGCTTCCTATCACTTACATGTTCTTCGAGAAAATATTATTTCCGGAAATCGCAAACCATGCTCCTCTTTCTTTAACAGAGATGCTTACAGGCGTTCTTGTAATCATGGTGATTGCTGTGCTTATGATCGGGTCCCAGACATTAAAGGTAGCACGCACTAATCCTGCTGAAGTGTTGAAGAATGAATGATTGAAGGGTTGGTCCGATCTACATGATCTTCTTGATACGCTCGACCATTTCAAATACCGCGGGGCAAACCAAGGTGTTTTTAAAAGTAAGCTCAGTAATCTGAACCATCTTTTTACGATCGGTATGGGGATACTCTCGGCATGCTTTTGGTCGATCGTTGTATACTGAGCAATAATTTTCGTTATCAAGAAAAGGACAAGGAGATGATTTTAAAACATAATCCTTGTCTTCATCTATGCGTAGATATTTATCAATGAAATCACCTGGTTTCATTCGTAGCGACTTGGCTACACGCTCAATGTCGTTTTGATAAAAGATGGGGCTGGTGGTCTTGCAGCAATTAGCGCATGTGAGACAGTCTAACTCCTCAAAAACAGCATCGTGCGCTGCGTGAAAAACATCATCTACATGCCTGGCATCATGCTTTTTCAAGCTGCTAAGAAATTTCTTGTTTTCCTTCTCCTTATTCCCAGAATGTACCTTAAATGTTTCGAGATTCACCGGCTTTATTATAACTTTCCTGTACAAAGGTCGTAAAAAAGATCTTTAATCCTCTCATCAATGGCAACTTCTACCTTAGCTGCGTCTTCAGTTCCAGATGTTCTTTCAGAAACCCCGCGTATCTCCACTATCGACATGATGCGCTGCATTGTTATGGTTATTATGGCACTAGATCATACCAGGGATTTCTTTCATGATGACGCCTTATTGTTTAGTCCGACTGATCTCGAACGAACAAACCCAGCGCTATTCTTTACGCGCATCATTACACACTTTTGTGCACCAACCTTTGTTTTTCTCTCAGGAACATCCATTCAGTTAAGTACATTCCGGAAAAGCAAAAAAGAGCTTTCTATCTTTCTCTTGACTCGCGGCTTATGGCTGATCCTGCTTGAAGTGACAGTAATACGATTCAGTTTCTTCTTTCAGTTATATTACGATGTAACCTTCTTTCAAGTGATTTGGGCTATAGGCATTTCGATGGTGCTGCTTTCGACTTTAATACACTTGCCTTTTAAACTGATTGTTGGTTTAGGAGTAGTCATTACCTTTGGACATGATGCGCTTCATGCCATACAACTTCAACCCGGAGATCCTTATTTGCTCTTATGGTCATTTATTCACCAGGTAAATGCTGTTGAAATATCAGCTTGTAGACTCTTTATCATTCCTTATCCATTTTTGCCATGGCTCGCAATCATGCTACTTGGATATGGTCTAGGTGCATGGTATCGCAAAGACATTGATTCCAAAAAAAGGAAAAAGTCACTATTGATCATTGGCGTTGGAGCAACGGTGGCATTTATCATATTACGTTATTTCAATATTTATGGAGACCCAGCTCCTTGGATGATGCAAAAAGATTTGACTTACAGTTTCATGAGCTTTGTCAATGTCACGAAATATCCACCCTCCCTCATGTACACCTTGATGACCTTAGGACCTGTACTCATCCTCCTATCAATAATGGAAAATTGGAAAGGTGCAGCAATTAAACCTTTTGTCGTTTTTGGGAGAGTTCCGTTATTCTATTACATACTTCACTTCTATTTAATTCACGCTTCAGCATTAGCGATGAATATGATAATGACTGGAAAAACATTGCACCAAATTGATTTTCACTTTAATAAAAGCTTTGGAGGAATAATTGCAGGGGAAGGAGTTTCTTTAGGAGGCGTATACCTTGTCTGGATTAGTATAGTCCTGATCCTTTATCCTGTATGTAAGCGATACAACGATTACAAGAGTACGCATAAGCACTGGTGGCTGAGCTATTTGTAAAGTTTCATTAAAAATTCTAGAAATGGAACTTCTTCAAGTCTCTTGCCTTAAAGAAGCGAATTAAAAAAAACCTCTATGTTAAAGTACATCTTACTTATTTTAACTCTTTTTGTACTTGAAGAAAGTGCTTTAGGACAAACAAAAATTTATGGTAAGGTTGTTGATGGAAAAACATTTGAAGCGCTGCCCTACGTTAATGTCTTTCTTAATAATACTACAATAGGTACTATTACTGACAACGCCGGAGAATACACTTTAACCATACCAACCGGAGAATTTGAAGTTGTCTTTTCTTTTGTTGGATATCAACCGAAGAAAAAGAAAGTATCTCTTGACAATGACAAAACCAGCAGGTTTGACGTTGAGCTGCTTCCCGCAAAACAAGAATTGAAAACTGTGACTGTAACAAGCAGTAAGGATAAAGAGTGGGAGAAATTATTAAAACAATTTGAAAGAACGTTTCTGGGTGGTGGCTATGCTGCAACACAATGCAGGATCATTAACCCATGGTGTATTGATTTGGAGAGACAAAAAATTTCCGGGAAACCAATTTTAGTAGCACGCGCGTCACAACCCATTGAAATAGAAAACCTGGCGCTGGGTTACAAACTTTACTACAACTTGCAGCTTTTTCAAGCTACAACTGAAAACTACAAATTTAGCGGATATGTACATTTTGTAGCACTTGAAACATCGGATTCCACTCAGGCGGTGGTATGGCATAAAAACAGGCTAGACGCATACCACGGATCTACAAGACATTTATTTAAATCAATCATAGATAAGAGAATTGAAGAGGAAGGCTTTGCACTTTACGCTTACAGGCCATTTATTAAAAAAACTATTAAAAGATCAACGGTCTTTGCACAAGATTTAAATAAGGTTGTTATACCATATCAGCCGAGTGCAGTACAATCAGACACAATTAATAAACGATTTGACATTAACATCGGAAGCAAAATCGAAATTCACTACCTGCGCGCTATTGCTCCTAACAAAACTTACGTTGACATCAGTGCTCCCGTTGCCAGTATGAATTTCACTTCCCGTACCATCAAATTGAATAACAATGGAGTCATTCTAAATCCTTCTATTATGACAACGATGGGATACATGAGTGATTCCAGGGTAGCAGATCTTCTGCCCTACGATTACCTACCAGAGAAGCAAGCTGATTTTTTTCGTATTGATCCAGTTTCTTTAGACGTTGCAGGCATAGCGTTGCTGGAGGAGAAAGTTTACCTCCATACGGACAAATCATACTATTATCCCGGGGATATGGTCTGGTTTAAAGGTTACCTAAAATACCGCTCACCTCAATTATTTGATTCACTTAGTGCTGCCCTTTATGTTGATCTCATAAGCCCTGAACATAAAATTCTTCAAACTAAAATCTTTCAAATCGATAGTGGCCGTGTCGTCGGGGATTTAGTAATTCCTAATTACCTGGAACCGGGTCATTATTATTTAAGAGCTTACACAAACTGGATGCGGAACTATGATGCCAAAAATCTCTTTGTGAAACCGCTTCCCGTTCTCGGCTTAGATGAAAATGTTGAATCAACAGTGCGTTCTACTGAACACAACCCAGCTAAAATACAACTAGAAATAAAACAAAATAAAGATACGTACTATCCAAGAGACTCAATATCGCTGACTATATCCTTGAAGGATGAATGGGATAATCCGGTTGCTGCGGAACTGTCCGTTTCAATAACCGATATGAAGACTTCAGTTCCGTTACAGGAAGAGAGCAACATCGTAAAAAGTTTCGCAGCACAAGATGATAAATTGAATTCCGTCAAAAATGAAAGGTCCTTTGCTGTTGAATATGGTATAAGTTTAACCGGGCAATTTAGAAATGACAGAGAGAAACCGAAGAAAGCACGACTTACTATTATTCAGGGAAATCTTGATGACATGGTCGAGGTTGACACAGACGAACAGGGATATTTTTCGGTTAATGGTTTCCAATGTTTTGATAGTACTGAATTTAGTCTCAGAGCTACTGATTTAAAAAGGAGAAAGCTTGTTGGTAAAATCTCCTTACATCCAAAAGAATTTCCAATGGTTGAAGACACTTTACCTCAACTAAAACTCTCCGTTACTAAAGCGGTACAAAAGTATAGGGTACCAACTCCCGATGCTTCCGCTGCCACAATATTGGAAGAAGTAGTCATCAAAGGAGATAAGATTGAGATTGAACCCCGTACAATTCCACAGATCGGTCGGCCTGATATCGCATTAGATCACGTATATTTCAGCCGAACGAATGCTACGGATCTCTTAGAGTCAATTATGAAGCGAGTACCGGGGATGAGACTACTATATGTGGATGACACTTATTATGTTCTCTTAAGTCCAATCTCAAGCTTAGGGTCGCCTTCAAGTATGGAGCCGCTGCTGGTAATAGATGGTGTGCCGGATCACTCTGTTGGAACAGTGATGGATAAAATCTCAACGATCCATCCTTCTTCAGTTCAACGGGTTGAAGTTTTTAAATACGGTAGTGGTGCCATTTACGGAATGCATGGGAGTAACGGAGTCATTGCTATCTACACCAAGCTGGGAGATAAACCCGAAGGACATAAAGAAGGGTTTGATAAATCATTATTTCAGCAGGAGACAATAAGAGGATTTTCAGTTCCGAACAAATTCAAATCACCTTCGTATGGCAAAATACCTATCGAAAGCATTCCGCCAGATTATCGAACTACGTTGTACTGGGAACCTTTATTAAGAACGGACAGTGAAACCGGTAAGGTTTCCGTTTCATTTTATGCTGCCCATAAAGAAACAACATACCGTGTTATCGTTGAAGGTGTAACCTCGACAGGAGAACCCATTCATCGAGAACAAATAATTGAAATTCTAAAGTGATTATTTTGCAGGGGAATTGTGAACCATTATGAACGGAAGCGTAAACTAGTTTATTGACCGATCGTCTTTAATGGAGTATTCATCCAGTAACTTTTTTTTCGAGGTCTATAGACTGTACTTCGTTTTGTTGCAGCGGCTTATCATGAGCAACAAACGAAGCAGTATCATACAACGGTAGGACACCAGTATTTAGCTTTTGAACAAACAACTCCCTAAACTGATTTACGGGAATATAGGTAACAACATTTAATCCTCTTCCCTGAAGATCTTTAATATGTTTGAAATCAATTTTTAGTTTAGGAATCAACTTGGAAGGATGCTCCCAAATATCAACGTGCTTGTTCTCCTTTAAATATAACACAACTACGTTTTTGTCAGTTGACAAGATCTGGCCTTCCCTTATCTTCAACATTTTATCTCCTAGTTCAATGCTATAGTTTTTAATGGCAAGCGATGAAGCAAGGTCGGGAAGATGATTTACCGTTATAATAAACGCATTGCGGTTTCGGGAAAAAACTATATCTGTTACTTTAAAATCAATGGGTTGGGCACCTGGAAAAAGTTATTTAAAGAAATGTAATTTAAGAACATACAAGTATCAGCTCTGGCATATTCTAATTTCATCATATAACAATTTTGGCTCAGGCAATTGCATCTCATATGTAGAATACTCCAACTTATGGATAGCAAAGTTTTTATGCTCGATATAAATTCTACCTTTTGCCATATGCGAGCTCCTGATACCATTTCCTTTGATTCAAATTCAATACAATACAATGGTACTTGATCTAAAAGTATATCTCTCCTCATATAAAAGGAATGGTTGCTTAAAAAAATTCTTTTTCAACTCATATACAAAGGAAAAGGACAAAGTGTTATAGTTTCTAATGGCGTCATGAACGCGTAAAATGGTCAATTCATTACCACCAAAACTCCGAACCTTTGCGTTAGGAATAAATTTCTTTTCCCTGTTATCATACGCCACCTCCGTTGTTGAATCCCTCGAAAAATCGTCATTGATTTGATATTCGTACAACTTTATTCTGGATTGAGTTCTATCATCTGTCTCAAACCCGTTATCAACAATCTCGACTATTGCTTCATTCAAATTGATGTATTCGTTTTTGGATAACTGATAGTCCCGGTAGTAGGCGTCATAAGAAAACGGATACCTCGGATAGTTCTTACCAATATTTTCAATCGCAGTCTTTACTACTTTATAGGCCGATAGCTCGCTTTTTCTTTTACTGGTAATTTCGACTGCTTTTAAAACAAATAAGGATTCTTCAATTTTTATCGTATTAATTAAACTGTCTTGAAGTTGATTTAAAGGAACCAATTTTGACACAAAACCAATGCAAGAAATTACTATTGTATCTTTAAGGCTTTTGTATTTAAAGGGTAATTTAAAATCGCCTTCTACATTCGATATAACGCCTGCAGATTTACTTTTTAATTTAATCGTTGCGAAAGGAATGGGTTGATTTGTAGACTTAGAAATAATCCTGCCTTGAATTACATTTGGTTCCTGCGCTCTGCTCTGAGTAGAGCAATAAAAAAGACTGATTAATATTAAAGCTGGAAAGTGGGTTTTTCTCATCCAACCAATTTCATCAAACTATTCTTTCAAAACAAATGATTAAAGTAGTATCGTGCTTCACGAAGTTCTATCAATGTTTCCTTTTTAAAGAAAACATGTTAACAAATTAATCAGTCTTGCAATACATAATTAAATTCATCCTGCACCCACTTGCCATCTTTGTCTTCGCGCTCAAGAAAAACTTTAAGTCGATCTTTTGTTACGCGATGAAAAGTAAGTGCCGTCTTCTTGTCGGGGCGCTCGAATCGAGCTCTGTCTGCTTCGAGAAACATTAAAGGATATTCGTAAGGTTTGTCTTTCTCTTCCCACCCGATGTTGCCAGGACTGAAGTGCCTTAGTTTCATTACGGGTCCGGTTGCTGTTTGTTCAATGACAATAAATTCATAGAAAATTACTTTACCGTCTTTAACGCAACGGTACGAACACATCATCGAATTCCCGAAAGGCTCGCTCCAGTTTTCTTCCATGTCGCCCCACTCACCACTGGTCGTCCACTTGCCCGACATAAAAGCAAGGTCTTTTATGTTTCTAACAGGCGCCTGACTGTAACCAACATTCAAAAACAAATACAGGGTTAAGAAACAAAAAAGTGTTTTCATTGGATATCCTTTTTACAAATCTAGTCATCTAAAAACGTCAATAGCATGTTTTTTCCAACACAGAACAGGTTAAAAAAGATTCTTAACCAAGTGCAATGCGTTTGTTGCTTTATCTTTGATCCTAAATATCCTTATGAAGAAAATCATTGCTGTTTCCGGAAGTATAAAACAGTCCTCCTCTAATACCGCAATACTAAGGGCAATCGAAAAAATGGCGCTTAAAAATTGCGAGTTCGTTCTTTATGAATGCATTGGGGAATTACCTTTTTTCAACCCTGACCACGACAACAATGGTGTTGATGCTTCTGTTGCAACTTTTCGCGTATTACTGAAAGCTGCAGATTGTGTCATTATTTGTACTCCTGAATATGCTTTTGGCATTCCGGGCGTGTTGAAAAATGCACTTGACTGGCTTGTTTCATCTGGCGAGTTGTATCAGAAAAACGTGATAACCATTAGTGCTTCGCCTGGCCCATTAGGTGGAGATAAAGCACATGACTCACTGCTACTAACATTATCAGCACTAGGTGCCGACCTGTCAGAAAACAGAAAACTTATTATAGGATCCTTAAGAAGTAAAATGGATCAACAAGGTCGCATTACAGATTCTACACTCGTCACAGAGTTAGAGGAGATTTATAATAAAGCTGTAGGCAAGGCTACAATAGAAAAGGCCTGACTTACGGGTCAGACCTCTTCTTTTTGATGTTATATATAAATAGATCGTGCTTAATAGCAATAAATTTGCGTGCCAACCAAATCTGCAACCAGTCCTCAATTAGAAATTATATCGAAGATTGATCCTACTTACATCTCTGCTTGGATAATCCAATTATTGATAAAATTCGTTGCAGGAAGTCTACATTTTTAAACTTCTCAATCAATAATATTAGTTTAACTAAGTCGGAGAATGTAAGCTTGCTTGCGAACTCATGCTAGTTTTTCTTGCTAGTGTCTCGCGAAAAGTTTTAGCATTATAAATGGCATGTACGTCAATATCATTGTTGAAGTAAATGTAAACTTCTTCAACGCCTCGATATGCTTTGATGTTAGCAGATACTTGATCCAACTTTTCCGTGCTATAAGGAGAGAGATAAAGCTTAGGCACACCATGAAATCTATAGTATACTGTAGAAGCCGTTTTGAGAACATCATCCGGAAGAGCGGGATAACTGATGCCGCAGAAGGTGATATTATGTTCCTTTAAAACCTTATAAACAGTACCATTCCACCAGCTCTCATGTCGGAACTCAACCACATTTGCATAGGCAGCGTCTAAATGTTTTAAAAGCACCTCGATGTTTTCCTCGCTATACACGAAGCGAGGATGAAGTTGAAACAACACTGTACCTAATTTACTACCAAGGCCATCAGTTACAATTTTATAGAAATCCTGAACTTCAGAAGTAATGTTCTTAAATCTTTTATAATGTGTAATCAGCCTTGGCGCTTTTACAGTAAATTTAAAATCTTGCGGAGTTCTATCATGCCACCCTTTGAAAGTTTCAAGCTTCGGTACCCTATAAAACGTTACGTTAAGTTCTACTGTATTAAAGTGCTCGCAGTAATATTCTAACCACTTCTTCTGCGGTACGCCCTCTGGATAAAAGCGGCCCTTCCAATGCTTATAAGAAAACCCAGAACAGCCGATCCACCACTTTTTCATACCTTAACGGAAGAAAAAATTATACCGATCACTTTACTGATATGGAATTAAGAACTGTCGTTTTAGCCTCTTTAATATTTATCTTCTACGCTCGTAATGATAAAAAAAAAGAACAACAGGCAGCCGATATAAAAAATCCACCAGCGCTATTGAATTATCATGTAGTTGCTACTCACCTGCATGATACTTCTGCTTTTACCGAAGGACTTTTGTTTCATGATGGTAAGTTATTTGAAAGCACCGGTTCTCCCAACGATCTGCCCAACACAAAATCTGTTGTTGGCATTAGTGATTTAACAACAGGAGAATTGAGTCCCGTGATTGAGCTTGACAGGGGAAAGTATTTTGGTGAAGGCATCACCTTTCTAAATGATAAATTGTATCAGTTAACATATACTTCCCGAGTTGGCTTTATTTACGATGCCAGTACTTTTGCCAAGATTGGCGAATTTAAAATCCCTACTAAAGAAGGTTGGGGATTAACAACAGATGGTACGCATTTAATCATGAGTGATGGAACCAATACTATTACTTATTTGAAACCTGATTCACTCGTCGCAGTAAAGTCGATCAAGGTTTCTGATGACAAAGGCGCAGTCACAAACATCAATGAGCTTGAGTACATCAATGGTTTTATCTATTCCAATGTTTATACCACTAACTACATTATCAAGATAGATCCCGCTACTGGTGTGGTGTTGGCAAGACTTGACTTAACATCACTAGCACAGGACGCGAAATTGAAAAATAAGAACGCGTTAGAATTAAATGGAATTGCTTATGATTCTGTGACGAAAAACATTTTTGTCACTGGTAAGTTCTGGTCTAACATTTACGAGATCAAGTTTAATCATTAACAATGATGTCTTACTTACTGGAAGGACAGGAATCAGAACGTTTACTTTTTCGCAGGCTAAGAGAAGAAGACTTTCATGCATGGCTTCCGTTTTTCGAAGATCCATTGTCAAATAAATATTGGAAATCTGAAATAACAGATCCCGTGCTGCAATGTAAAACGTGGTTCCAGAAAACTTTCCAACGTTACGCTTCTAACACTGGTGGAATGAACGTGATCACCGAGAAGTCTTCAGGTGCATTTGTAGGACAATGTGGACTACTCATTCAGCATGTTGATGCCGTTGAGGAACTTGAACTAGGTTATTCCATTATGCCCGCATTCAGGAACAGAGGATTCGCGACAGAGGCGTCAACAAAAGCAATTGAGCACGCATTTAAAAATAAGCTTAGCAATTCACTGATATCAATCATCCACGAGGACAATATTGAATCAGAAAAAGTGGCAATAAAAAATAAAATGCAGCTGGACAAAAGGACAATGTACAGTAGTAACCCTGTTAAAATTTACAGAATCTTTAACATCGACTAATTCTTATTCATTGAAGGCTGCTTCTTCTGGTTAGCATTTTACTCGTTGTTAATTATAATTGATCGGCACGATTTTACCCGTTTCGATTGATAAATGAAATAATATGCAAGCAACAGAAACACTTTTAACAGGGTACACGGATCAGGAAAAGGGGGCCTATCTTGGAGCACTTGCTTCACTCGCAACAGCCGATCGCCAGGCATCTGAAGAAGAGATGGAGCATTTGCATCAGATGGCACAATCAGCAGGCTTAACCCAAACGCAGGAACAGGCCGTGATCCGCTCAGCGACAGACTTATCAGGAGAAGAATTAGCAAAGTGCCTTGATATTCTTAAGGGCAGCGAACTCAGATATTCTCTCATTACGGATCTTATTGCTTTGGCGAAAGCAGATGAAAGTTATTCTGAAGAAGAAAAACAGAATATAGAAAAGATCGCTCAGCATCTTCAGGTTGATAAAAAACAATTTTCAATACTGGATCAATTCGTTGATAAGGCTGCAGAGCGGAATCAATCACCAGAAGAAATTACAAAGCCGGGATTTCTCGAATCGTTGGGAATGAAAGATCAGTTTTCGAATGCAGGATTTAATATGCCATCTTCAGGAAGAGGACTTTTTGGGTTTCTAGGACCTATGCTGCTGGGAGGCATTGCTGCAAAAGCATTGGGAGGAAGAAGAAGTGGTGGACTAGGAGGAGGCCTGGGTGGAGCACTCGGAGGACTTTTAGGCGGAAGCAGCCCTATGGGCATGGGCGGTGGAATGGGAATGGGATCCAGTATGGGATTACCAGGAGGTTTAGGATCACTTGTTTCGGGCTTGAACAGAAGCAGAGGTAATCAAAGTATGGGAGGATTGCTATCGAAACTTTTCCGTTGATATTTTTTATAAGTAAGAGCCATAGATGGCTCTTACTTACTTGTTAGGTATCTGATCTTCACGCTGTGATGCGCTCATATTTTGCTTTAACAAACATAAACACTCCATAGCCAACGAAACCCAAGGCGGCTATTGCCATGAGCACAGAACCGAATTTATTTTCTAAAAACTTAAAGGCGCCCTCAGTATCCTGAACTTCACCGGGGTTTGCATTCAAGGCAGCATGAAACAACAAGTATCCGATGATGAGAAGGACCACACCACGTGAAACATATCCTATTGTACCAGCTTTTTTGAAGACATCACTGAAGTTAGACTTGATCAGCTGGATCTTCTTCATAAACTTTCCTGTGACGCCTTTGTAAATCTGGTAGCCTCCACTAATCATAATGATCAACGCAACTAAGCCTATGATCCACACACCTGCTGGCAGTTCAAGTATTTTAGCAACGATGGTTTGCTTTGAATTACCACCGCTACCACCACTGCCGTTTAATACAAGTTTGGCTGCGTAGATGCCCAGCGATAAATAAATTAAAGCACTAACGGCATATCCAATTCTTGTTACAATACCCTTAGCGTTATCTCCTTTGTGATCAATATCTTTAAAGGCTTGGAATAATCGTAAGGTCACATATCCAAAAAGTCCCAATGCTACAATAGCCAGTAATATTTTACCCAATGGCTGTTCATAAATCAAATTGAAAGCATCAGTTTTAGAAGCCTTCTCTCCGCTTAGACCAACAGCAGCCATCACTGTTAAAATTCCCAGCAAACAGTATACAACGCCTTTTGAAATTAACCCAAAGCGGAAGAACTTTTCCAACCATTGAGCTTTGGAATTCATGACTGACGCTGTAATAGTAGTTCTCATATTTTTTTGTTTTTCAATCAACAATAAAAACATGTGCCGTTTAATTTAGATGGAAAATCATCACTAGCAGCATAACTGATTTTCCAGACAGCATGTTAAGGAAGCATGATTACCACTGATAATAATCTCCTTAATATCACGGATATTTTTTATGAACCGGTAGTGAAAACTTTACCGAGAGGAGTTGAAGTTTTAGCACAGTTCCCAAATGCTTCTTTACATGAAGTTGACAGTCATTGGAACATTTCTCATTTACATGGTTCCGAAGGCTCTGCAGAACATTGGAATCAGATTAAGAGAAACGTTCTTGTACTTGGTACAAAAAAATCAATCACCAGCAGACCAAACAGCAGAAGTTCACATTTTGTAGCGCCATCGCTGGCCAACGGCTGCACCATGTCTTGTATTTATTGCTACGTTCCAAGAAGAAAAGGCTATGCGAATCCTATTACGTTGTTTGTAAACATTGAACAGATACTTCGCCATGTTCAGCGCCATGCAGCAAAACAAGGCATCAAACTTGAACCTGATCAAATTGATCCTGCATACTGGGTTTATGATATTGGTGAGAACAGTGATTGCTCTGTCGATGCATTACTCTCCAATAATATTAAAGACACTATTGAGCTTTTCAAGCAATTGCCAAATGCAAAGGCATCATTCGCAACGAAGTATGTTAACAACGAAATGTTGGCATATGACCCTCAGGGGAAAGCAAGAATAAGATTTAGTTTAATGCCTCAGGGAATTTCAAAGATCATAGATGTTCGGACCTCTCCTGTTCACACGAGAATACAAGCTATCAACAACTTTGTTGATGCGGGGTGGGAAGTCCATATCAACTTCTCCCCTGTTGTCTATTACGAAGGCTGGATTCAAGATTACACAGTATTGTTTGAGGAAATTAACGATGTTTTAACGGAGAAAGCTAAGCGCCAATTAAAGTGTGAAGTTATTTTTCTTACACATAATGACCGACTTCATGAAGTAAATCTGCAATGGCATCCAAAAGGTGAGGCATATATCTGGCAGCCTGAAATTCAGGAGACAAAGTATTCGCAAACTGGTGGCCGAAACCTTCGGTATAAACGCAACCTCAAAGCAGAACTGGTGGACCAATTCAGGGAGTTACTATCCGCAAAACTTCCTTATTGCGAGATACGATACATCTTTTGATAAAACATTGAATGCAAGCAACGTTATGAGCGGGCATGATTTTAACGCGATCATTCATGGTTATAAACAGAACAGTTATGAAACGCAACGATAAGAATAAAAACGAGGAGCCATTTCCAGCAGAGCACACGCCTAATCCGCCACAGATGATGGACCCGAACCGTCAGGATGCAGGAAACGAAAATAATAACAATACCGATGCTAATGCGAGAAAGCCAGAAGCAGAAAAAGAAAAGCAGCACCTTCTGAGTGACGATGCAGACATTGAAGATGAAACAACTATTTGATTAGAAATAAAAATCGTTTATCCATGGCTTTTAAACCTGGATAAACGATTCACAATTAATTATGATGAAATAATTTAGATTATCTCTACACTCAAAACATTGTTAACACCAGCTGGTGGGTTTGTAAACCCGCGTACAATTACAGTGTAAAACCTTCCTGGTACTAAGCGGACGTTATCTACGTTTAAAACCTGGTCCCCAGCTTTTACTTCAAGAGATTGTTGCTTCGCATCAACCTCCGCATATGAAGTTGCCTCTTTAAAAGATTTGCCAGTGAAAAGTGTTGTTGCATTCTCACCTTTAAGATTCAGGTCAACTGCTGGCGCGTCCGGTGACAAGTTTACAAGTCTTACCATAGCTTTTCCTGCAGCCGGAGCAGCAGCACTATCTTGTACCACTAAACCTTCCAGGCTAGAAACTCTGTCTACAATAAACAAAGAATACGCCTTGTTTTCAGCAAAACTAAAAGTAGTGTCTACTAAAGCACTTGAAGCATTGGCTGCATTGAATTTGATGTTCCTGTTACCAGTATAAAAATTCAGATAACCAGAACGATCAGTATAATCAAAAGCATTGGTGTTAATACGCTTGTCATCTACAATGATGTCAAGACCGGGAGCATCTGGCGATGCATGATATATGGAAACATATGATACAGGAACGGGCTCAACCACATTCTCATCATCAAAGTCCGAACAGCTCGCCATCACAATAATTAGGGCAGCAGCAAAAAAGATTGATCTAAGCTGGCCTATAGCACTGAAAAAATTACTTTTTATCATGTAATGGATTTTATTTATGTCACTAATACATTCGTTTCAAAAAAATAATTCAACAGAAAAAATATTGTTGGTGATGTAAAATTTAATATAGCAGTGTAGCGTTAATACAACTTAACCTCTACAATATTTCGTCATCATTGCCAACTCGGTTAACACCAATGTTTGTTATGAATTCTTAGTGCTTATATTCGGGCACGCAAGAATATGAACATTGTTGTCCATCACGTCATTCAGAAACCGTTACTGTATTTAAGGAGCAAACTTCCTGAACGGAATTTCTTTATCCTTTCAAGTATTCTTGTTGGGTTGATCTCCGGGCTTTCGGCAATTATTCTAAAATACCTTGTTCACACTATTGAAAAATTTGTTACCTACTATTCCACCAATTACGAGGAGTTTTTGGTATTCGCACTTTTCCCCTTAATCGGAATTTTACTTACAGTACTCTACATCAAATACTTTTTGAATGACAAACTGAAAAGAGGTAGTGCCGAAATTGTTTTTGGTATTGTTAAACGCTCCAGCATACTTCCCGCTCGCGAAATGTATGCTCATCTTATCACCAGTGGGTTAACAGTAGGCTTCGGAGGATCTGTAGGACTCGAATCACCGATGGTGAGTACAGGGTCAGCGATTGGTTCGAACTATGGAAGAGTCTATCAACTGAGTTATAAAGAACGAACAATTTTACTCGCTTGTGGTGCTGCCGCGGGAATAGCTGCAGCCTTCAATGCACCTATTGCGGGTGTGCTCTTTGCGATTGAAGTATTGTTAACCGACGTGAGTGCATCTGCATTTATTCCTTTGATTATTTCAGCAGCATGCGGAGCATTAATCTCGAGGATAATTTTGGTGCAAGGTGTAATACTTACCTTTTCACTACAGGAGCCATTCAACTATCATAACTTACTGTTGTATGTTGTGCTTGGCATTTGTGCTGGTTTTGTTTCATTATGCTACGCCAAGATTTTTCGTAGCATAGAATCGATGTTTAAGCAATTTAGTAACCGCTGGGCAAAAGCCATTGGCGGAGGGGTTGTTTTATTTATTCTCATCCTGCTCTTTCCTCCGCTTTTTGGCGAAGGTTATGAAACGATCAAGTCTATAGCGGAAATGAATCCGGAGGTATTAACAAAAGCAAGTCTCATCCGAGATTTTATTACCGACGATTTTGATCTTCTTCTCTTTATGGGCGCATTAATTTTCCTCAAGATAATTGCTGCAGCCGTTACCATAGGCAGTGGCGGAAATGGTGGAAGTTTTGGACCCTCACTTTTTGTAGGTGCATACCTGGGCTTTGTATTTTCCAGACTCGTTAACCTATCAGGTTTGGCAACAATACCAACCAGTAATTTCACTATCGTTGCCATGGCAGGTATTTTAAGTGGCGTGTTCTATGCACCGCTCACGGCAATATTTCTCATTGCTGAGCTCACAGGAGGATATGAGCTCATGATCCCCCTCATGATTGTATCATCGCTTAGCCTGGTGGTAACTCATTTTTTTCAACCGTTGTCTATGGAGGGTAAAAAATTAACAGAGAAGCTTCAGCAGCCAATAGAAACGCGTGATAAATTATTGTTAAGTCGATTAGATCTCAGTACACTGATTGAAACAAATTTCTCCGTAGTAAAGCCACAAATGTCTCTTGCCGATTTGGTAAAAGTAATTGCCTCTTCCTCCAGGAATATCTTCCCTGTTGTGGATGAGAACCAAAGGTTGGCAGGCCTGATCTATCTTGATAAAGTAAGGCAAGTAATCTTTAATGCAAGTCTATATGAGACGACAACAGTTCAGCAACTCATGGTACAACCTGCAGCTGTGGTTGAGCTGGATGAGAACCTGTATCAGGCGCTCTCAAAATTTGATGCTACCAATCAGTGGAATATACCTGTGGTTGACAAGGGCATTTATGTGGGATTTCTTTCTAAGTCAACAATTCTTACGCGTTATAGAAATGAATTATTGGAATCCGCATAGCGCATCACGGCCGTTCTAGCCGTGTCCTTCTGCATTGCGTAGTTTCTGAATCTTTACAGATATTTCTTTTGTAGATTTTGAGTGATTCAGTCGACATGATAAGTCCGTCTTGCTGGAATAGCAGAAGAGCACGAAGGATTTTGAGCACGAAGCTAGGACGAAGGATAGTTGAGCTGTAACGCTCATACAAATGCCTCTGGAACCACCCCGTCAATTGTAACAAAATTATGTTGATTGCCCGACAGATTTTGTCGGCCTGCGGATCTTTCTTGAACATTGATCTTAAAACACCTTCTAGAAATGGCTGTTTATTATAAATGGATTTTTAAGAATTAGATCTGTAAGGATTATGGAAGTTCTACCGTTTCAAACCAGTATTGAAAAAAGTTTCTGATCTTCATATCAGTATCGTTACTCTTTGATGGTTTTTGAGCAAATGAACTGGCGCCCGCGTCATAGCATTCTTTCACGATGTTGCCGTTAACGGAGCCACTCAGTACAACTACCGGAATGTAACTGTACCCTTTATTACTCTTCAACTGTTTTAAAATTTGTACTGCATTGAAAGGAGCTGCATTGTAATTCAATACAAAGAGTGAAGGAAGCTTAACATTTTTCTTACCGCATTCGTTGAGGTAATTAAAGAATTCATCACTGGAAGCCACAAAGTCAATATTAAAGGAATACTGATTTTCATTGAAGATGGTTTCTACAATATAACGGTCATCTTCATCATGCTCTAACTGTAAGATAGTACGGCTCATGAGGGCAGGTGTTTTTGCAATAATAATGAATTACTACTGCAATCGCTGCTGAGTGTCGTATTAACCTAAAAAGTAGGATCAATTAAAATCAAGAAATGGAGCGAGTGTTCTGCTCAACAGATTTTTCTGTAGCAGATGTCGTTACTGTCAATCGTGTAAGTCCCATTTCAACAAGTATAGCAGTAAAGTTCTTGCTGTCGAGTGGTTTGATGAGGTAGCCGTTCGCACAAAGTCCACAAGACTCTACATACCGTTTCCCGTCTTTGGAGGCAATTAACATCACTACCGGGATATTCTTTTTCTCAGAATGGTTTTTTAATCCTTTAAGTATCTGTATCCCATCGACCTTGGGCATTTTTATATCCAGCAAAATTAAAGATGGGTCCGGGTTTTCTTCATTAAACAGATATTGCAGCGCCAGTACACCGTCATCAATATGTGTGAGATGATTAATATTTAGTTTTTTCAACGCGTGAATCGTTAATTCTGCATCATCAGCATCATCTTCGATTAACAATATTTTAAAATTCTCCATGCTGCCAGCACATTAGGGGTTCATCCTTAAGACTTAGTACTGGCATTATTACCAGATCAAGCTTCGGGACAAGTAGGTTAAAACAATTTTACCCATTTCCTGAGGCATTACAAGCAGCAGTTTTTAATTTATAATTCTTCTGGAAGCTGGTTACCAAAACGGATATTATTACTCAAGGCATGGTTTTTAAACTAAGAAGTAAAAAATGCATGATGGAAGAGGAAAATAACAAGAATCCAAATCAAGAAGAAATGACGCCCATTATTGATGGAGACGCAAGGCCTGATATCGACCTAGATGGAATTGATGCACTGAAGAATAAGAAAGATAAAAAGGACAAGGATAATGTTACCATAAACCGGGCACGGGATGTTAATTCTCTAGAAGATTACAAAGACAAACAATAGAGCGTTTGAGGGGGAGAAAAAGGACTATCTGGAATACGGATAGTCCTTTTTTATTGTATTTAATTCTTCGCAAAACCTGAGAAATGCGAAAATTTACTGAAGCGTTTTCCGTTTCAAAAGCACTCTACCAATATACAACTGCTGGCATAATTTTTTTCGATAGGTAACCAACAAATTTAAACCCGCTTAGCTATGAAAAAATGCATTTTAAGTCTTATGCAGCGCCAATTTCGGCTCTAGTTTGAGGAAACGATTTGTCTTTATACAAGGTTAATAATGGACTGGACAGTTTTCTTAAAACCATCCGTAGTATTTGGTTTCGTTAAATACTTTTTAGCGCCCATGGAATACGCAAAATTTATATCGTCCTGCGAGGAGGAAGTGGTTAACACAGCAATCGGAATATGTGATAAAATATCCATTGATTTAATGTGTGTTAGTATCTCCTTCCCATGCATCTTCGGTAAGTTCAGGTCCATTACAATGACATCAGGCAAGTGATGAGCAGTTTCCAGAAACGGTATCGCCTTGTCTCCTTCGGTTACAATATCTATATGATAATCGATTTCATTTGTATTGAAGGCTTCCCTTAACAATTCTATGTCATCAGCATCATCTTCAATTAACAGTATTTTAAGCTTTTTCATCCGTACTGGCAATGTTGAAAAGTTTCAAAAATAATCATAAAATAGTCGTTTAAAAATTTAGTGCAGTGATAACAAACGGTACCACTACCACATCTTCCGAAAATTACATTATCGGCATTGGTGCTTCAGCAGGAGGTCTTGAACCAATCAATGAGCTTTTTGACAGCATGCCCGAGGATACCAATTTTTCATTTGTCATCGTTCAGCATCTTTCACCGGATCATAAAAGCCTAATGGGCGAACTGCTTGCCAAGCATACACGCATGAAGATCATGGAAGCTGAAGATGGAATGCGTGTAATACCTAATTGCGTATATCTTATTCCAAGTAAAAAAATAATGACCTTATCTCAAGGTATGCTGAAGCTTCATGACAAAGAACGCTACCAGGTACCGAACAACGCCATCGACAATTTTTTTGAATCGCTGGCAAAAGACAAGGGAAAGAATGCCGTAGGGATCATACTATCTGGTACAGGCACGGATGGTACAAAAGGCGTAGAAGCTATTAAGAGAAATGGAGGACTTGTGATTGTACAAGATCCCGTCACTGCAGACTTTGATGGTATGCCAACAAGCGCCATTGCTACTGGTATGGTCGATCTCATTCTGGCACCTGAAATGATACCGGAAGAATTGGTGGAATACCTTAAAGATTCTCCTTACCTAAGAACGCTCGAAAAATTTACGAAGGATGATGAAGCCCTAATAGGCGAAATACTTACGCATGTTCGAAATGCAACTGCTCATGATTTCAGTCAATATAAGCGACCTACAATAACAAGAAGATTGGCCAAGAATATGGCCGAAAGGGGTTTTAAAGAAGTAAAAGATTATTGCGACCATTTAGCCCAATATCCTGAAGAAGCCGCAGTGCTGGGGCGGGAATTTTTGATCAACGTAACCAAGTTTTTCCGTGACCCTGAAGCCTTCGATGAAATCAAAACAAAGATTATCCCTGCAATATTTGCCGGGAAAAAACCGCACGATGTAATTAAAATCTGGGTAGTAGCTTGCAGCAGTGGCGAAGAAGCCTATACGATGGCAATGCTGTTCCATGAGTACATGGATAACATCAGAAGTCATGATTATAATATCAAAATCTTTGCAACCGATCTTGATAAAGATGCACTTCAAACCGCCTCACTTGGCGTTTACCCTGAATCTATTTCTAAAGACATTTCTTCCGACAGGCTGAATCGCTTTTTTATTAGAGAAGGAACTAACTTTCGTGTTATACCTTCTTTAAGAAAAATGGTGGTCTTCGCATACCATGATATCACTAAAGATCCTCCATTTGGAAAGTTGGATCTGATCAGTTGCAGGAATATGCTCATTTACATGAATCTCAAACTTCAGCGGCATGTTCTTAAGTCATTTTTGTTTGCATTAAACCCTGGCGCGTGCCTAATGCTGGGCGCGAGCGAAAATGTGGGCGTGCTCAAGGAGTCTATGAAGGAAATGAGCAAAAAATGGAAGATATATAAATGCATCGCGAAGGCTAGAATAGTTGATGGGGACAGCATTCTTTCTCCAATCCACGCCAATAGCGTAACTCCTTTTTCAAACGCCCACAAGCCGAAGAATGCAATCAATAATCTTTCTGAAATATTCAAGGAAACACTCATGGATGAATACCGGTATGCTGGTATCCTCATCGATGAAAACATGGAGGTAAAACATGCCATCGGACATTTCAAGGATTACATGCATTTTCCCGAAAACAATCTTACTTTCAATATCCTTAAACTTGTTCATCCGGATTTGAGTGTAGCATTGGGCATGAGTATTCGTAAAGCTATTCATGACCAGGAAAAAAATATTCTGAAGAACGTGAAGTTTCAGGATGGGAAAGTTGAGAGAACGATTAACATCATTGTTCGCCCATATTTGCAGCAACAAGATTATCAGCAGTCTTTCGTGTTCATCGTACTTCAGGAAGAAGAAGAACAGCGAAAGAAAGTTAAAAAGAGCGCTCTAAGAAAAAGGACACCGGTAGATGATCAGAGAATAGATGAACTAGAAAAAGAACTTCGGGAGACAAAAGAAAATCTTCAGTCATTAATTGAAGAACTGGAGACATCCAATGAAGAGTTGCTCACCAGCAATGAAGAAATGATCTCGGCAAACGAAGAGCTGCAAAGCACAAATGAGGAACTGCAATCTTTGAACGAAGAGCTTCATACTGTTAGCGCAGAACATCAATTGAAAATTAAGGAGCTCATCGATTTGAATGATGACCTTAACAACTATTTTAATAACAGTGAGATTGGTCAAATCCTCATCGACAAGCATTTTATTGTTCGCAAGTTTAGCCCGGCAATTACCAAACAGATTAACTTAATAGAATCTGATATTGGGAGGCCTTTGAATGACATCACCAATAATTTAAGAAATGTTGATCTGATCAATGATATCAGAAAAGTATTGCTTTCGAATGAAGGCATTAAGCGGGAAGTAAACGTAAAGGACGATCGTTCTTTTATCATGAAAATAAACCCTTACGTGCGGCAAGACAAAAGTTTGGATGGTGTTGTCATCAACTTCATTGACGTCTCAGAAGTAAAGCAATTGAACAGTATCATTGAAGGTGTCTTTAACAGTGCATCAAGTGGAATCACTGCCAAGCGTGCTATTAGAAATGAAGCTGGTGAAATTATTGACTTCGAATACCTTGCAGCCAATCATGCTGCCGAAGAAATTATTGAAACCTCCGGAGGATCACTTGCAGGTAAAAGGCTGCGCAAAGAGCAATCCATCAATAAAGATTACTTTAAGCGATACGTGCAAGTAGTAGAAACAGGTAAAAACGATTATTTTGAATTCTACAATGAAACGACACAACGATGGTATGAAGTCGTTTCAGTAAAAATGCAAGATGGTCTTATTACTACCTTAACAGATGTAACGCAAAAGAAAAAAGCTGCAGACCTTATTGCACAGAGCTATGAGGACTTAAAACAAACTTCAAGCAAACTGCAGGAGACAAATTACAGGCTGGAACAATCTAATATGGACTTGTTACAATTTGCGTCAGTCGCTTCACATGATCTCAAAGAACCACTGCGTAAAATTCAAACTTTTGGCAATCTTCTTTATTCCAAAGTTGAGCGAAAATTAGAAGACCACGAGAAGAACTATCTCGATAAAATAGTAACAGCATCTCACAGGATGCAGATACTTATTGAAGATGTACTTACACTATCGAAGCTGAGCAATACCGACATTCCTTATACAAACACCAATCTCCAGGCAGTTATACAACATATTGTAGATGACCTTGAAATTAGTATTCGTGAAAAAGGCACAAATATCATTGTTGGTAAATTGCCCGATGTTCAGGCAGTAAAAGGTCAGATGCATCAATTGTTCCAGAATCTTATCAGCAATGCCCTGAAGTTTAATGATAGTCACTCACCACTGGTGAAAATTGAAGCAAGAAACGTTACGGCAGAAGAAGCATCCGAGTATGACATTGATCCTGCTGAGCATACCGTGATTTGTGTAGAAGATAATGGAATAGGGTTTGATGAAAAATACAAAGACAAAATCTTTGGTATCTTCCAGCGATTGCATGGCAATAACAACTATCATGGAACGGGTATCGGACTGGCGATTTGCAAGAAGATAGTTGACAACCATCATGGATTTATCAGGGCAGAGAGCCAACCTGGCAAGGGGTCCTGTTTCATTATCATTCTGCCGAAGGAACAAAAAGTAGATCTTTCAACAAAGAGTGAAACACTAGCACCTGAAAGCATGAATACAGTTTCTGAACGTTGAGGAAAACGCAACCCGATTTTACTGCGATAAGAGACAGGCCTCTGTTTCCGCAGTAAAATTTAACAAGATCATACTTTTAAACCGGGCATAGGATTTTTACTGCCGCACTTATGGATGTACCATAACCAATTCTTAAACCATAAGTAAACTTTCATGAAAACAGTATTAAAATCGCTCTTCCTCGTTGTGATCCTGGCTGTAGCATCTCCAACATTATCGCTTGCATCAGACTCAAATGACCTTCCAATCGAGCATCGTGAAGCCCAACTTAAACGACTCGAGGAAAGACTCAATGAGATCAAAGCAATGGATATTAAAAAGCTTTCTAAAGATGAAAAGAAAGAGCTTCGCGGAGAAGTAAAGAAAATTAAAAAGGAAATGAAAGTAATCAGTGGCGGAGTTTACATCAGCATTGGTGCAATTCTGGTTATCATATTATTACTGATTCTTCTTGCTTAAGATCTGATTAAAAAGTTTTGATGTTCGTTAGCTTTAACAACATCAAAATTTTTTTTGTTTATTCTCTCTCCAAACACTGTTAACCTTCTCGTTAACTGTCATATTAACGAAGCCTTAAACTCCGGCGCAACTCTTTGCCGCGATGCTTGCTCGAAGGCGTAGCCAATACCAATCAACGAAGCATCCTGATAAGCACTTGAAAAGAACGTCAGGCCGACTGGCAAACCTTTTACCAATCCCATCGGTACTGTAATATGCGGATAGCCAGCCATGGCTGCAGGTGAATACATTCCGTAGCCCGTGAAGTGATCTCCATTTACCAAGTCTGTACACCATGAAGGACCATTTGTTGGTCCGCATATTCCATCGAGATTATTGGTCTTGAGCACATCATCTATAATTCCCCTTACAGACATTACTTTCTTCAGCGCTTCCTGATATCCTTTATCATCAAGACCTTTTTTCTCTTCTGAACCCTGCAATAGCTCTTGTCTAAAATAAGGCATCACTTTCTCAGCATTTTTAGTATTGAAATCGATAACATCTTTCAACGATTTTACCGGAGCATTTGTATTCGACAAGTACCGATTGAGACCATCCTTAAATTCATACTGAAGCACTTCCAACTCATCCTCCCGTATCTTAATCTTCGAACGAACTTCTACTACAATGATCTCCGCACCCTTGCCTTTTATAAGATCTATTGCTTTTTGCAATAGAAGATCCACATCTTCATGACCTTTAAGAAATGATTTTTCAACACCGATGCGTTTGCCTTTCAAAGCATTATCATCCAAAAAGCGGGTATAGTCTTCTGCCTTATCAGCTGAGGAGGTATCTGCAGTGTCAAATCCGGCAATGGCATTCAACACAATGGCAGCATCCCGAACGGTACGCGCCATAGGACCGGCTGTATCTTGCGTATGCGAAATAGGAATAATGCCAGACCTGCTCACCAGTCCAACCGTTGGCTTGATTCCTACCACACCGTTAATAGAAGATGGACAAGCAATTGAACCGTTTGTTTCTGTACCAATGGCAATAGCACACAAGTTCGTAGCTACTGCAGTACCTGATCCTGAGCTTGATCCACATGGGTTATGGTCAAGGATGTATGGGTTTTTAGTTTGACCTCCCCTACTGCTCCATCCACTGCTAGATCGAGTCGATCTGAAATTTGCCCATTCACTTAGATTTGTTTTACCAAGAATGATGGCGCCAGCATTACGAAGTTTTTTAGCAATGAAAGCATCTTGTGCAGCATGATGGCCACTCATTGCTAAAGAGCCTGCAGTAGTCATCATCTTATCACCTGTGTCAATATTATCTTTTATCAGGATGGGAATGCCATGAAGCGGACCTCGAACTTTACCTTGTTTCCTTTCCTCATCCAATGCTTCTGCGATACTTACTGCATCGGGATTAACTTCGATCACTGAATTTAATTTCGGACCACTTTTATCTACCGCAGCTATTCGTTCTAGATATAGTTCTACAATTTTTTTTGAAGTGTACTCACCCTCCTGCATTTTGCGCTGCAATTGTTCAATGGTTATTTCGTGAAGGGCAAAGTCAGAATCTTTTTGCTGAGCCTTAGCTTCGTTGGGAGCTGAAGAAGACGGAGCATTGCAAGCACTATAGATCAGGGCATTCAGACTGATAGCAGACATTGAAGCGTGCCTGATGAAATCTCTTCTTTTCATAGTTTAGTTAATGAACTAAAATAGTGCTTAGGATAGCTATAAGCAAAAGAAGTTTAAGATTGAATCTTAAAGTTTATATAGTTGAAAGACACTAAAGGCAAAATCAGTTGCTTAATGATAATAGAGTGGTGGGCAGGTGTTCTCAAAAGTGTCAGCATAGAAATACTGACACTTTGAGGAAGGTTACTTCTTCTTTTCTCTTTTTTCAGCGCGTTTCTCCTTTAAGGTTTTAACGGGCTTCTTTTTGTCTTCTTTTCTTTTGTCTTGTGATTTTGCCATAACGTTGAGATTTAGAATCAAATTTAATGAAAAAGTATTTGATACCATTCCAGCATTTGCAAGCATTTTAAAATAGAACAAGCAGGTTTTTACCAGATCGGCAGATATCACTTTTAACTTTAATCAACCTGCGAAGCTCCAGCCGGATTAATACTTTACCTGGAAGCACTGGCCGGATTAAATTACATAAAGTTCTTTCAGAATCAGGATAGAACCCTTCAACAAGGCTCGTACCTTCGATGTAGGCTCGATGAACGTTCGATCAAGGTTCGATAAAAGGGCATTTTTATCGAACCTACATGGTATCTACATCGCATTTACGCTGTTTCTACGAGCCAGTTGCCTTAGTGTCAACACGCAGCAATCAGACAAAGACTTTCGCTCTCTAAGTGAGCAGCAAATGCGTAACGACTCATTTTGGCCGATGTCAAGAAAATGAATATTATTCAATAAAATTCCTGGCTGGTAATGCATTGTAATGATCCAGCAAAATGTAAAAGGAAGATGTCGCATTTTTAATACCTTCAAAGTTCAATTAACTAAATGTTGAATGGCTAATCCATTATTCTTATTTATCACGCTCGTCTTATCTTTTAGCGTGAGCGCGCAAGTCACCAATCAAAACCTTTTTGATACTACCGGGTTTATACCTGATCACTATACAAAGCGCATTGCAGAATTTAAAGGACAACCGGTTGTTACAGGTCAAATAATTTTTCTTGGCAACAGTATTACCGAAGGAGGAAACTGGGAAGAACTCATCGGCTTGAAAGGAATTCTGAATCGTGGCAATGGAGGTGACATTACTTATGGCGTGCTTAAGCGGTTAGACGATATCACCGTCCGCAAACCTTCAAAGCTTTTTATTCTGATTGGAATCAATGACATTGGAAAAGACATTCCCGATGCTGTAATCGCAGATAATGTTTCTAAAATTATTCAACGGGTAAAATTACAAAGCCCGGTTACCAAGATCTACCTTCAAAGTATTTTACCCATTAATCCAGGTCATCCAAAATTTCCGCAGCATTATGACAAAGAAGATCATGTAGTTCACACAAATCGTTTGCTGCGAGAAGTGGCCGTAAAAACCAACGTTACTTTTGTGAATCTTTATCCATTGTTTTTAAATAATGAGCATCGCCTGGATCAAAAATTCACAAATGATGGTTTACATCTGAAACCCGAAGGTTACAGAATTTGGGTTGAGTACTTAAAAGATACAGGAAGTTTATAGATATCAATAGGTACTGTAGAACTTGGTACCCATCACCAACAACGGCATTTAATGAAGGCACAAACAGGTAGTAAGATCAAACTGAACTCCGGCATGATTATTTTACAAACAAGTTTTCGTGGTTTCAATAAGATTTGTAGACAAATTTCAACATACGCTTCAAGCTTACGGATTTCATGGACCTAAACATTGACAATGATATGTTTAGGTAGTTAATTTAAACGTTACAATACCCCCTATGAGAAAAAAACCAAATAAGTCTACAACCACTGTAGCCACAAATGGTGTTCACAAGAATGGCAATGGGAACGGTTCACATCACGCGGCTGTACTTCCGGCTAAAAAATCATCAAAATCAAAACCTAAAAAATCAGACCTGATTCAACCTCAAATTGATCAGCATACTTTACAACAATTTTCTGGTTTATTAGATCATAGAGAACTGTTAAAGGTTCTTACAGAAGTAAAACACGGGAACTTCACAGCCCGCATGCCTTTCGATCAGGTTGGCATCAGCGGTAAGATTTGCGATACCTTCAATGATATCATCTCAATGAATGAGATGATGATGCTGGAGTTTACCCGTGCCGGACATATTATCGGTAAGCAGGGAAAGCTCAACCAGCGTATTGAAGTTCCGGTAGCACGCGGAAGCTGGAGCACTGGTATCGATTCACTCAATGTTCTTATCTCCGATCTTGTACACCCTACAATTCAGATAGCACACGTAATTTCCTCGGTGGCGAAAGGGAATCTTTCTCAACAAATGCCATTGGAAATTGGGGGACACACCCTTCAAGGGGAATTCGCGCAGATTGCAAAAGAAGTAAATGACATGGTGAAGCAGCTGAATCTGTTCTCCATGGAGGTAACGCGTGTGGCCCGTGAGGTAGGTTCCGAAGGTAAGCTTGGTGGACAGGCTAAAGTAAAGGGTGTTGCAGGGGTATGGAAAGATTTGACTGACTCCGTAAATGGTATGGCGGGAAATCTTACCACACAGGTGCGAAGTATCGCTGAAGTAACAACCGCTGTGGCGAAAGGTGACTTGTCTAAGAAGATCACGGTGGATGTGAAAGGTGAAATCCTTGAGTTGAAAAATACCATCAATACAATGGTGGATCAGCTGAACTCATTCTCATCAGAAGTAACACGTGTGGCACTTGAAGTTGGTACCGAAGGTAGATTAGGTGGACAGGCTCAGGTAAAAGGTGTTGCCGGTACATGGAAAGATCTAACAGACTCTGTAAACCAGATGGCTTCTAACCTTACTGGTCAGGTGCGTAACATTGCAGAAGTAACAACCGCTGTGGCGAAAGGAGACTTATCACGCAAGATCACGGTGGATGTGAAAGGTGAAATTCTTGAGTTAAAGAATACAATCAACACGATGGTGGATCAGCTGAACTCATTCGGATCTGAAGTAACGCGGGTTGCGCGTGAAGTAGGATCTGAAGGAAAGCTGGGTGGCCAGGCAGACGTACCAGGCGTTGGTGGTACATGGAAAGATTTAACGGACTCCGTAAATAAAATGGCATCCAACCTGACCTCTCAGGTGCGAAACATTGCAGAAGTAACAACTGCGGTGGCGAATGGTGACTTATCTCGTAAAATCACAGTGGATGTTCAGGGTGAAATCCTTGAATTAAAAAATACAATCAACACCATGGTGGATCAGCTTCGCGGATTCGCTTCTGAAGTAACACGTGTTGCAAGAGAAGTGGGTACGGAAGGTAAACTTGGTGGACAGGCGAACGTACCAGGCGTTGCAGGTACGTGGAAGGATTTGACTGACTCTGTAAACCAGATGGCAGGTAACCTTACAGCCCAGGTTCGTAACATTGCAGACGTTGCGATTGCTGTGGCAAATGGCGATTTGTCTAAGAAAATCACGGTGGACGTGCGCGGAGAAATCTTGCAGTTGAAGGAAACGTTGAACACGATGGTGGATCAGCTTCGAGCCTTCGCATCGGAAGTAACACGTGTTGCCCGTGAGGTAGGTACTGACGGAAAACTTGGTGGACAGGCTTTCGTGCCAGGCGTTGCAGGAACATGGAAGGATTTAACTGACTCTGTAAACCAGATGACAGGTAACCTCACAGCCCAAGTTCGCAACATTGCCCAAGTAACAAAAGCTGTGGCTTCTGGTGACTTGTCGAAGACCGTTGCGATTGACGTTAAAGGCGAAATTCTAGATTTGAAAAACACCATTAACACGATGGTGGAACAGCTTAACTCTTTTGCGTTTGAAGTAACGCGTGTGGCGAGGGAAGTTGGTACTGAGGGTAAGTTGGGTGGTCAGGCTGAAGTGAAAGGTGTTGCCGGAACGTGGAAAGATTTGACTGACTCCGTAAACATGATGGCGTCAAACTTAACATCTCAGGTGCGTGGTATCGCGAAAGTGGTAACCGCTGTTGCCTCTGGTAACTTGCGTCAGAAACTTGTAATCAATGCAAAAGGTGAAGTTGCTCAATTGACAGAAACGATCAACGAAATGATCGATACCCTCGCGGTGTTTGCCGATCAGGTAACGACTGTTGCACGTGAGGTAGGTGTTGAAGGAAAACTTGGTGGACAAGCTTCAGTACCTGGTGCATCCGGAATCTGGAAAAACTTAACTGAAAACGTAAATCAGCTTGCGCAGAATCTTACTACACAGGTGCGTTCAATCTCTGAAGTTGCCTCCGCGGTAACAAAAGGTGACTTGACACGAATGATTCGCGTTGAAGCAAAAGGTGAAGTGGAAGCATTGAAAGATACGATCAACCAGATGATCGCTAATCTGAGAGCTACAACATTGCGTAACCAGGAACAAGACTGGCTGAAATCTAACCTTGCGAAGTTTACACAAATGTTGCAAGGTCAGAAAGATCTGAATACTGTAACGAAGCGTATTCTTTCAGAATTGGCACAAGTGGTAAATGCTCACTATGGAGCGTTCTATATCTTAAAGCAGGACGATGAAACAGCACAGACTCGACTCAAACTGTTCTCGGCATATGCTTACAAAGAAGACAAAAACATTCCAAGAGAATTTAAGATTGGTGAAGGTCTTGTAGGTCAGTGTGCGTACGAAAAAGAAAGGATTCTATTAACGAATGTTCCTAATAATTACATCAAGGTGACGTCAGGATTAGGTAAGGCCAAGCCAGCCAACCTGATCATTCTCCCTGTATTATTTGAAAATGATGTAAAAGCAGTTATTGAACTTGCTTCACTCGATGCATTCAGCGATACCCACCAGGACTTCCTGAACCAGTTGACAGAATCAATTGGTATCGTGTTGAATACTATTGAAACCAACACACGTACAGAAGAACTTCTTGCACAGTCTCAGTCACTGGCAAGTGAGTTGAAAGTACAGCAGGATGAATTGAGAAGAACGAATGATGAGCTTCAGGATAAAGCCTTACTTCTTGTTAAACAGAAAGAAGAAGTGGAAGCTAAAAACAAGGAGGTTGAAGACGCCAGAAAGTCGTTGGAAGAAAAAGCAGAACAGCTTATGATTACTTCCAAGTACAAGTCTGAGTTTTTGGCTAACATGTCGCATGAATTAAGAACGCCATTGAACTCGCTCTTAATTCTTGCACAGCAATTGTACGAGAACATCGAGGGTAATCTTACAGAGAAACAGGTTCGTTATGCAAAAACCATTCACTCTTGTGGTGATGACTTGATCAACCTGATCAACGATATCCTTGATCTTTCAAAAATTGAGTCAGGGTTTATCTCTACTAACATTGCTCCTGTTCATATTTCTGAGATCTCTTCGTTTGTGGAAACTACGTTCAGACCGATCTCCGAAGCACGGAATCTCAAGTTCAACATCGACATTCAGACTGATGTTCCTTCATCCATGGAAACAGATATCCAACGTCTGAATCAGATCTTGAAGAATCTCTTGTCGAACGCATTCAAGTTTACTGAAAAAGGTGAAGTTACCTTAAAGATCTTTGAAGCTAAAAACACATGGAAATTTGGCAACTCGAATCTCGATCATGCGAAGAATGTTATCGGCTTCTCTATTAAGGATACCGGTATCGGTATTCCGCAAGACAAGCAAATGATTATTTTTGAAGCATTCCAGCAGGCTGAAGGTTCTACATCACGTAAGTATGGTGGAACAGGTCTTGGATTATCAATTAGTCGCGGTCTTGCAGAACTTTTGGGAGGAACAATAGAACTCCTTAGTTCTCCGGGTGTGGGTAGTGTTTTCACACTCTATCTTCCAATTGAAAGTCAGCCAATGACTACTACCAAAGACAAGGCACCTGAAAGCATTAAAGCTATTCAGCAATATGCGATCGAGAATGAAGACCTCAATACGCTGCTTGGTTCTTTAAAGATTACCACAGAAGGCGTTGAATCAAAACCAACCATGGACATCGTAAATGAGATGATCAATGAGACTGGTGATGATCGTAACAACGTTCAGTCAAACGACAAAGTAGTACTGGTAGTGGAAGATGACCTTCGCTTTGGCAAGATCATTATTGAGAAAGCGCATCAGGAGAACCTTAAAGCGGTGGTGGCGACTAACTACCTTGAGGTGTTTGATTTTATCAACAGGTTTAATCCTATCGCGATGACCCTTGATGTTAAATTGCCAGATACCAGTGGTTGGAAAGTTATTGATCTGCTTCGAAACGATCTAAGCTATCGCCACATCCCAATACATGTTATTTCAGGAGAAGAAAACAGAGTGCTGGCGTTGAAACGGGGTGCAAGAAGCTTCCTGTTGAAACCACTTGATAATGATTCTATGAACGATCTTTTCACTGATATCATCACCTTCAATGAGAAGAAAACGAAAAACGTGTTGGTAGTGGAAGACAACGAGATAGATTCTTCACAAATTGCTAAGATATTATTATCGGATGAGGTTGAAGTTCATATCGCAACTACCGGTAAGCAGGCTTTAGCACAAATGGAGAAGATGGATTTTGATTGTATTATCTTGGATTATACGCTCCCCGATATTTCAGGACCGGAGCTAGTTCAAAAAGTAGGTAAAACGAAGAAGAAACTTACTCCTGTCATTGTTTATTCAGCAAGGGATTTCAGTCGCCATGAATTAACCCAGATCAATCAGAATTCTAACGCAGTTTTATTAAAAGGTGTAAATTCTATTGAACATTTGTTGGAAGAAACCATCACTCATTTGCATATTGCACACAAAGACCTGGCCCAGGATAAGAGAAGAATTATCGAAAATATTCGAAGCAAAGAAGATATTCTGACAGGTAAAACAGTGTTGGTAGTAGATGATGATGTTCGTAACTTGTTTGCATTGACAACGGTATTCGAGCGTTATAATATTAATGTGATCACGGCAGAAAGTGGTAAGGAAGCTATCCAAACGCTGAATGATAATGCAAAGGTAGAAATGGTGTTGATGGATATCATGATGCCAGAAATGGATGGCTACGAGACTACTCAAAAAATCAGGAGGGAACATAAAAACAGTTCCTTACCGATTATTGCGGTGACTGCAAAAGCGATGAAAGGTGACCGTCAGAAATGTATTGATGCCGGAGCCTCGGATTACATTACCAAGCCGGTGAAGATCGACCAGTTGCTTTCTTTAATGAGGTTATGGTTCTGTAAATAATATTTTAGGTTTTAAATGCAAAGCGCCCGCAATCCTAGGACTGCGGGCGCCTAGCTTCTGAAGCTTAATTGCTAAAAGCATTAAACCAGCAGCCGAAATTGAAGTAGTAAGAAAAGATGATCTATAAAAAAAGTAGATAACGAAACTGATGCAGCCAAAGATCTTACTCGTAGATGATCGTGAAGATAACCTCTTATCTATCGAGACCATTTTGGAACCCGATGGATATAAGTTCCTTAAAGCAAATTCTGGAAGGCAAGCATTGAAGATACTGCTTCAGGAGTATGACTTTGCCATGATTCTCATGGATGTTAAAATGCCTAATCTAAATGGGTTCGAAACTGCTGCCCTTATTTATGAGCGGGAGAAACTGAAACACATTCCCATCATTTTTATTACTGCTAATAATTTTGGTGACGATAACATTTTCAAGGGTTATCAGGCCGGTGCTGTTGATTACATCTACAAGCCTATTAATCCTGGTGTACTTCGGGCAAAAGTGTCGGTTCTTATCGAACTTTATAAAAAGAACAGGCAGCTTTTAGCGCAGGAACAGCGATTAGTTTCTATCAATAAAAATCTTGAGATCGAAATTAAAGAACGAAAAGCGTCAGAAGAAAAGGTAAAGCAACTCAACCGGCAATTGTTGGATAACATAGCCAGTCTTGAATCTGCAAACAAGGACCTCGATCGCTTTGCCTTCATGGCCTCGCATGACTTACAGGAGCCGCTGCGGAAAATCAGAATGTTTAGCGACAGGTTATTTCTCAAGTATCAAACCATGATGGATGATGATGGGAAAACAAATATTTCAAGAATACAAAAGGCTGCTGAAAGAATGCAGAACCTTATTACGGATATTCTCACATTTTCTAAAATTACAGTTGATAAGTCCGGTTACATTGAGACAAATATCAATCAATTACTCGAAGAAGTACTCGTTGACCTTGATGATGAAATAAAGAGTAAGAATGCAAAGGTGTTTATCGATAAGATGCCTGTGCTAAGCGTAAACCCAGGCTTAATAAAACCACTTTTTCAAAACCTGATTGGTAATGCTCTAAAGTATTGTAAAAAGAATACCGAGCCCGTTGTTCGCATCACCAGTGAGCAAGGTTCTACATTAAATGGCAAGGGCAGAGATAACATCAATTATTGCAAAATCTTAATTCAAGACAACGGTATAGGATTTGATCAGAAGTATGCTGAGGAAATCTTCGGGATGTTTAAACGACTGCACCACAACACTGAATTCCAAGGAACCGGTATTGGACTGGCTTTATGTAAGAAGATAGTGGAACAGCACAAAGGCTATATTTCTGCGCGGAGCAAATTGAATGAAGGCTCTACGTTCATTATATCCTTACCAACTCAGTTGAAGGAAGAATCAGTACCGGCAGTATTAAACAATAACTAGTTAGTTGTTAAAAGATCTGGCTTTAATCCAGTCGGTAGATAAAATTTTATTGAGTGCATTACAAAGGTCATCAAACCTTGAGGGCTTTAATAAATGATGCACTGCTCCTAGTTCATTAATCTCATCAATATCGCGGGGAGCAAAAGAAGTTGAATACATGATGACGGGAATAGCATACAAACCATTATTTCTTTTGATCTCTTTAAGAACTTGTTTGCCGTTGAGTTTAGGCATGTTCAGATCCAAGAAAATAAGATCAGGAAGAACAACAACGTCTGTTTCCAGCTGTTTAAAAGCCTCATCCCCAGTGTTGGCACTGTAACAAGTAATGGTAGGATCTACTTCTTTTAAAGCTTCCATAAAAATTTCCTGATCCTCTATGTCATCATCGATTATGAGTAATCGTTTATAAATATTAGTAGAGGAAATGGTATTCATTGGAACCTTTGTGATGACAAGTTACAACTGCAAAGTAAAAAAAATATAATCGAAATGATCCTAATTATTACATTCGACTTACTTTTCGAATTTAATAAAATCTTAAAACTGAACCTATTGACGTGCTTAAACTTCCTAAGTGAATAGGACTTTAAGATTGTACAAGTTAAGATACAGGAATCTATTTCAATTTTTATTGTTAAGGAAGAGGAATAGATCATCTTTCACTTGTCTTAGCACGGCAATCCAGAGACCAGCATTAATCAAAGTCAAACACCGTTTGGCATAATATTTAAAATAGCGGCACTATTCTTTAATACAGTAAAGCATGGCTTCAATTAAAAAAGGTGCAATCATTGTAAGCGTTTTCGCGCTGGTGCTGATAGTGGTCGGCTTCATGGTCGGCAGATCGATTTTGTATGATAATATCAGACAAAAGCTGGAAGATCAGCTGCACGCATTGAGAGATTCAGGATATATCATTCGTTATGATTCTATTACCATTGACTGGAACAAAAATGAAGTTGCGGTCTATCAACTATCCGTTAAGCGCGAGGTAGATACAACATTGTGTAGTAACTCCAATTTCATCTCTTCGAATTTCATTAAAGCCAAAGGTCTTAGGATACTACCGCTCTTGTTCAAAAGTCATTTAAGTTTTGCAAGTCTCGAGTTTGATTCATCCCATCTTGTACTCCACCAAAACTTTTTATCCAAAGAGGAAGTTTCTACTAAACCACGCAGAGAGTTCACGATTAAAGTTGATGATCTCACCCTTCCTTCACTACACCTCGATTACTTTGATAGTATTGAATGCAAACCAAGAACACGCTACTCCTCTAATGTCGCCGTTACTGACTTTGTGTTATCTTTTTACAAGGACCAACCCGCCTTCTATAATCTTTCGACGTTTGCTGTTGACAGTGTGAAAATTGATTTGCCTTTTGATTTTTATACGCTAACCCTTAACAGGTTAAAACTCGACATTGGAGAAAAGAATTTTCACCTTGACACACTCAAGATCATTCCACACCTGAGTAAAATAGCTTTTGGTAGAAAAGTGGGATTTGAAACGGATCGATTCGAAGGATCGATCCCATACATTAATCTTTATGGCCTTGTCATAAACCGTAAAGATTCGCTCACGATTAATGCTGATAAAATGACTGCTCAGTTTTTTCTAAAGGTTTTCCGTGATAAACGATTACCTTTTAAAAACAAGATTACTAAACTGCCCATTGATCAACTTAGAAATCTCTCTATGGGATTAAAAATCCCCTTACTCGTTGTTAACAAAAGCTATGTTCAGTACGAAGAATTTTCAGTAGGGGCAGACTCCGCTGGTCGTTTATATTTTGATGACGTTTATGCAACCTTAAAAAATCTGGACAACACCGATAAGCCCGGTAGTGCAGCAACTGAGTTGACGGCAGAATGCGCCTTCATGGGGAATGGAAAGCTTCAAATAAACGGACAGCTTCCCTTACAAAAAGACAAAAAGTATTCTATTAAGGGATCACTTGAAAACTTCGACTTTCCCAGTTTGAATGCGATGCTTGAGCCAGCTGTAAAAGTTCGTGCAGAATCCGGGAAATTGAATCGCCTCGCCTTTGCTTTTACCTATGACGACAACCGCTCTAAGGGAAGTCTCAACCTGGATTACAATAACCTTAGGTTGACCACCTTTAAAGACCCATCAAAGGGGGAGGGCAGAAAAAAACGAAGAAGAAAAAATTCGGATGATGATGGGAACGAGGTAAGAAAAGACGGATTAAAAAGTTTCGTTGTGAATGCTTTTATCATTCGTAGAAACATGGATGGAAACACTCCGGAAGAGAAAAAAGATGGAACAATCTCGTTCAGTCGCGATAAATCAAAATCAGTATTTAACTACTGGTCAAAGTCATTGCTTTCCGGAATAAAATCTGCTTATAATCTTGATAGGCTAGAAGACAGTCGCATCAAAAAAATGCTGGAAAAGAAAGAGAAGTAATAGCCTGTAGGAGGCATGAGAATTTACCTGCACTATTGAAATGTGAATATCATGCAGTGGAAGAGATACCGGGCCTGGTGGATAATGTTGATAGTGTTAGTGGTGCTGGTAGCTTTCCGGTTGACACTCCCCTATTTCGTAACACGTTATACCAATAATGTTCTAAGCAAACTTGAAGGATATCACGGATCGGTAGAAGATGTAGACATTTCACTGCTCAAAGGAGCCTATCAAATCAAGAATCTTAAAATCTCAGCGCGAGAGGGAAATAATAAAATGCCCTTCGTCAATATTCCTGTTACAGATCTTTCTATAGAGTGGGGTGCGATAATGCAAGGAGCGCTGGTAGGTGAGGTTGTATTTCATCAGCCCGTATTGAATTTTATAGCAAATGCTGCAAATAAGGGTGGAGAAAATGTTGATTGGACTCAGCCCATTAAGCAATTGATGCCTCTCAAGATCAACCGCCTCACTGTTGATAATGGAGAAGTTGCCTTTTATGATTTCTCTACGAAACCGGAGGTTAATGTATTTCTTCACAACGTGCAGCTCGATGCAACCAACTTAAGCAACGCAAAAGACAATCCTGAAGAACTTCCGTCTCGTGTGTATCTACAAGCCTTATCCATTGGAAACGGTCAGCTCAATGCAGCGATGAAGATTAATCTGCTCAAAAAAGTACCTGACATGGACATGGACCTAAGTTTTGAGAATGTTGATATGACCGCACTCAACGATTTCTTTAAAGCTTACGCTGCAGTAGATATCGAAAAGGGAAATTTCAACATGTACTCCGAACTTGTGGTGTTGAATGGAGAAATTTCTGGATACGTTAAACCTCTTTTTAACGAGCTCAAAGTTGTCGATTGGAAAGATGACCGGAAGCAACCCGCAGCGATGGTTTGGGAGTCAATGGTAGGATTTCTCGCAGAAGTTTTTGAAAATCAAAAAGAAAATCAATTCGCTACACAAGTGCCTTTGCAAGGACAAATTGCGGAAGTGAATTCACCATTTCTACCAACGATATGGAATGTCTTCAGCAATGCTTTTATTCAGGCGTTTGAAGCTGATACAAAAGGAACTGTTTCAATTGCATCGGCGGTACCAATGGCTGATCAAGAAGCAGCCCCTGAAACTAAAAGCAAAAAAGATCTTAGAAAGGAAAAAAGAAAGCAGAAGAAGGAAGAAAGAAGATTAAAAAAGGAAAGGAAAGCAAAAGAGGAGAATGAGAAAGCAGATAAGAAATCTGAAAAAGATAACTCTTGAATTAGAACCGGATTTTATACTACAAACCATCTTGTTCTTATAACTCAATAAATATTAACTACTAGAGATATTCCTTCAAGGCCGTTAAGCGCAAAGGCTTCTCAATAAATTTTACACTGTCATAGTCGTAAGACTGAACCATTTCTGTGGGAAGAAATCTATAGGCGCTAATAAGATTGATTTTGCAAAGCGGGTGTAGTGCTTTGATTTCCTCCATTTTATCCCAGCCCAATCCATCCGGCAGATTGTTATCAATAAAAAGAATATCAGGGACAATTTCGTTCAAAAGACTGAGTCCAGAAGTTAAAGTATACGCAAGATATACATCGTAATTCAATTCAATTAAATAGGTTTTCATTAAATGACATAAATCTTCTTCGTCATCAATGATCACTACAATTTTTTTCACCATAATACCAGACTGCACTTTAAAATTATACTTCCTGCTTCTCCGGACTTATCAGAAAAACTTGTACCATTTAATGTAGATTTAAATACTCAGCAGAAAAAACCGAAACGGGTATAATTTTTTAATCTTTTATATCAAAACAACTTTAAAACTAAATTAATATGAACTCAACAAGCAAACTACTCTTAGCCATTATTGGTGCGGCTGCTGCTGGTGCAATTATTGGAATGCTGGTTGCTCCTGAAAAAGGTAGCGATCTACGCAGAAAATTAACTGACACTGCAGGAGATTGGTCAGATCAACTAAGTCAATTATTAGCTTCTGGAAAAGCTCAATTGGAAAATCTGAAGCAAACTGCAACGAATGAAGGTGAGAATTTAGCAGAAGAAGGTGAAGATACTTTCAATAAAGTTAGAGAAAGAATTTAACACAAGAAGGCTGTCTCAATCAATTGGTACATTCAATTTTGAGGCAGCCATCTTAACGCCTGATATTGTTCCTACCCATGATTTCCGAGCCAGTACAACCCACATCACCTAAAGAAAAAATTCGGGATATTCAGCAAAGGGCGAAGACGCTTACTGATGATGTCGCTGAGCTTCTGGACCTATATTACAAGCTCGCTGTAGTGAGCGCAACGGAAAAGGCATCAAATGCCGCTGCTGTTAGCATTACCGTTATGATCATACTTTTCCTGTTGATGTTTACGCTACTCTTTGCAGGACTTGGTGTTGGCTGGTATTTGGGAGACCGTTTTAATAGCATGTTAATAGGCTATGGTATCGTTTCAATAATTTTCCTGCTTCTTATAGGGATAACACTGGCAGTTCGAAAATCATTTCTTTTTCCGTACATCAGAAATACAATCATTAAAAAAGTTCTATGAAGAACACCGCTGCCGTAAAACCAATTATGGGATTCGAAGATCTTTTAGATGAAAAAAAAAGATTAGAGTCTCTAATTGAAAATCAAAAAAACATCATCCGGCATGATCTCGAAGAACTAAAGAATGAATTTAAAAAAGAGATAAGGCCTGCTATAGAAGCCGCCACGTTCATTAAAAAAGTAGCCAAACCAGAAACGAGAAATCAAACCATAATGAGTGTTGGTGCAAACCTCGCTGTTGATTTCATTATTGGTAGAATTTTGGGAAAGTCGAATTTCATTGTCAAGTTATTCCTTCCCAAGCTTATTAAAAACTATTCATCTCACATCTTCTACAAGTTGAAAAGTAAGAAAAAGTCAACCCCTACACGCTACTTGAATTCCAATGGCATTTCGCACTCACTGTAGTCAGGAATACAAGCCGTACCCAACCAGTAACTTTTAATCGATTCGACCACCTTACGAAGTGCATCGAAAGTAATAGGTTTCACGATGTAAGTATTGGCACCAAGCTCGTAACACTTTCTTACCTCCACTTCATTTTTTGTAGTCGTATAAACAATAACAGGAATTTTTTTATAGACAGGATGCTGTTTCAGCTCTTTTAAAACTTCCTTGCCATCTTTCTTCGGCATATTGAGATCCAACATGATTATTTCAGGATAGGAATGTCCTCCATCAGAAGCAATTGAGTCAAGATAATTAATCACTTCAACTCCGTTACCAACAAAATCCAACAACTCGTGATCCCCGCCTTCATCAAACGCCGTTTGAAGAAGAAAGCGATCATCAACATCATCCTCAGCAATAAGTATTAAGTTCTTTTTCACAGGCTGAAAGCTAAATAAATTCAGCTGTTTCAATATTGTTGGAATGACGACCTTATGTTATGCCCGTTATAAGGACTTTTGAGAAGCTGGATTTTTTATTTGATACACTCGTATTGTAGATACCAATCTACAGCAGCAGCATAATTGGATTTGTCGCTTCGATTACTGTGGCATCGATTTTTAACAAGACATGAAAACAAAGTTATGAACAGAAACACAGTCAACCGAATGCCGGATCCGGATAAAAAAGATAGGCCACCCGTTAGAAAAGAATCTCTTTCAACGCGCGCTTCAGATAAACTGAATGACGGAACACCGCTACAGGAAAACCCGGCTCAACGTGAGTATGAGAACGATCCTTCCGGAGAGTATAGAAGACCGTTAACCAATCAGGACGAGCAGCAGAAAGCTACCAATGCTCAAGATAACAACAGCCCGTTGGGAGAAAAGGAAGCTGAAGGAATTTAGTATTCGAAGCAAAGTCCAGTTCACCAAACTTTTCAGTTAAGGGCAGCTTTACTTCGCTTCGTTAAACGTAATAATGAAGGTAGTTCCTGATGCGACTTTTGATTTAACTTCAACCGTTGCATTGTGTGATTGCAATATATTGAGGGTAGATGCAAGTCCCAGCCCTATGCCGTTTCGCTTGGAGGTAAAATACGGCTCAAATAACTTTGATAAATTATCAGCAGGAATTCCACAACCATTGTCGGTAAATTCCACTGCATAATTCTCTTCAATCTGGTTGACCATAATGCTCAACTCACCCTGATTGTGGCTTATGGCTTCAATAGCGTTAATGATGATATTAAGAAAAGCGATCTTAAGTTTCTCCTTATCACCTTTGATATAGCATGGATACTCAGGATAATTTACTTTTAATTTTATCTGTTTTAAAGTAATCCGATCTAGCGCAGCCGTTATTGTTTCGTCAATAGCAGTCTGCAAGGTGATATTTTCAAATACCAATTCAGTGGGCCGTGAGGAAGTAAGGAGCTCCGTAATCAGGTCATTGATCCTTTTGCCATTCCTTTCGATAATATCAAGATAAATTTTATCTTCAGAATTGATGGAAGCAACGAGTTGCTCAAGTGACATGTGAATGTTGCTCAATGGGTTTCTTACCTCATGTGCGAGAGTACGTACCAATCTTCCTGTCGCAGCAAGTTTTTCAGCGAGCAAAGTTGCACGTTCTGTTTTTTTCTGATTTGTGATATCATGAAGAATTCCCTGCAGGTACTGATCATTATGATTATCCTTCTCCTGCGAAAGAAAAAGAATACAGCTTCGTTTTTTACCCTGATTGTTGATGATTTCAACTTCGAGATCATTAACCTCTCCCCTGGTGGCGAGCTGTTGGCGTATCGAGTAGTGCAAAGATTCGCCTTCAAACAACTCGTATAAGCTCATGTTTAGTAGTTGCTCCTTATCATAACCAACAAGGGTACACATTGCCTCATTAACGTCCTTAAATAACAATACGCCATTAGTTGTAAAAACTGCTTCTTTAGATTTCTCAAATATATTTCTATACTTCTTCTCGTTTGCTTTTAGCGCTTTCAATGTTGCTGAACGCTCGAGCGAATAACGAATGCAACGTTCAAGTTTTTCAGTAGTAAGGTCTGACTTTACAAGATAATCTACCGCGCCCATTTCCATTGCCTGTTTATCAATCGCAGAGTTGCCTTTACCTGTTAAAAGGATAATTGGTTCTTCACAATTAATCTCGCAAGATTCCCGTAAAAGATCGATACCAGTTTTGGGACCTAACCTATAATCAACGAAATAGACGTCAAAATCTTTACGCGAAATATGTTCGAGTGCTTTTTTATAATTATAACACCATTGTATATCAAACTTGTGGTCCTCTATACTTTCTATAAAAGTGCTGGTAAGAATAAAATCGTCTTCGTCATCATCAATAATTAATATGCGTATACGCTGATCTAAATTAGGCATGTTCTAATATTGATTTTCCGGTAAAATAATTGTGAAAGTAGATCCTTCTCCGGGCAAACTTCTGGCATAGATAACGCCATGATGATTGTCAACAATTCTCTTACAGATGGCAAGGCCAATTCCAGAGCCTGGATATTCTTTCTTACCATGGAGACGTTGAAATATCATGAATATCTTTTCTTCATACTCCGCCTCGAATCCGATGCCATTATCTTTGAATTCGATTGCGTGACAAACAGCATCACTTGAAAGGCGATAATGTTGTTTCTCTTGGAGTGTTAATTTTCTTGTATCAATTCTTATTGCAGGCGATTCACTTTCCTTGCCGAATTTAATTGCGTTGCAAATCACGTTACTGAATAGCTGCTCCATCTCAGAAGGCACAGCTTTAATGATGGGTAATAAAGACGTAACTTCTATCGATGCTTTTGTTTCCTCAATTTTCAAATCCAAATTCGTCAATACTTTCTGCAGTATATCGTTGAGGTCAGTTTTGGTAAATGCATTAGAACTTCTGTTTGCTCGCGAAAACTCTAATAAATTATCTATTAAAGTTCGCATGTTGTCTGCCGAGGCAACAATGCGGCTCATAAATAACTGCCCTTCCTTATCAAGTCCTTCGCTGTGTTTCGTTCGGAGACGTTCGCTAAACATTGAAATTTTCCGAAGGGGCTCTTGCAGGTCATGCGAGGCGATGTAGGCGAATTCCTCAAGCTCTTTATTTGAACGATTTAACTCACACAAGCTTCTCTCCTGATCCCTTGCTGCAATTCTCATGGATGTAATATCCCGAGTAATACCGCAAATCTTTTTTACCCTACCATCCTCCCCGAGAATAGCTTTGCCTTTTGTTGAAACGGTTTTTATCTCTCCTGATTTCGTTTTGATATCGTACTCGTAGTCAAAATCCGTCCCGTTATTCACCCCTTCCTCGACCGATCTTTTAAGTTCTGCAGCGTATTCTGGTAAAACGTGACGCAAGTAAAAATCAAAGCCCGCCTGGTCATGTACTTCATTTACTTCGTAGCCAAGCAATTTATACATTCCGGCAGTCCAGGCCGTGTGGTTTGTTACAGGATCCCAGTTCCAACTTCCGAACTGAAGCAGGGCTTCAGTTTCATCGAAGAGTTCTTTCTTAATTCCAATTTCCTCTTCAATGCGCATTTTGTCTGTTATATCCTGAGCTATGAATAATACAAGTGAATTTTCACTTGAGGTGTTTTTAATGACGTTAGCAGTTGTATTGAAATAACGGAAACCGTACTGTTTATCAACCAACCTGCAAACAAATTGTTGGGAATCGTTTTCAGAATGATTGTAGATATTTTCAAGCACCAGTTTCTTATCCTCTGGATATGCAATATTTTCAAGCAAATGATCAGAATAGCTTACGTTCTCGCTATTCAAACCAAAGTACTCTTTGAAATTCTGATTAGCATACTGTATTCTTTTCAAATCCCTATCGTAAACGAAAACAAGTGCAGGAAAAAAATCTGCAATTGCTTCCGCTATTCTAAAATTGTCAGCATACTTTTCAGATTCGAAGAAAAACTTTAGAAAATTTATCTTCTCATGGATCGCCATACTAGAGCTCCTGATTATTTAAATCTTTGTACTGCTTAATTTTATTATACAGCGTCTTACGATCGATCTTTAGTAGTTTGGCAGCTTTGCTTTTGTTAAAGTCTACCTTCTTTAGAGTTTCCAGGATCCATTCATACTCGGCATCAATACTGACACTTTTTAATCCTGGTTCTCTTACCACAGGCTGAGTAGTTGCAGTTGCCACTGTTGCCTCCCTAACCACGGCTGCAGGAGCTGTTGCCTCGGGGGCATTTTCAAACTGTAACTTTCTATAATTAACAAGTTCAAAAGGGATACTCTTTATATCTATCACACTACTATCGGAGAGCAGCGTTGCACGTTTCACAACATTCTTCAATTCACGAAGGTTACCATGCCATACGTATTTTTTAAATACGTCTTCCACCTCTGGCGAGAACCGCTTTACGTTTTTGTTCAACTCCTTATTTGTTTGCACAAGGAAGTGATTCGCAAACACCATGATATCATTAACACGCTCACGAAGCGGAGGTACACTGATTTGGAATTCATTAAATCTATGATAAAGATCTTCGCGAAATTGACCGCTGCGACATGCATCCCATAGCTTCTTGTTACTGGCAACAATAATGCGTACATCAAGATCGATATCTTTTGTGCCCCCTACTCTTCTCATTTTGCGCTCTTGCGTAACACGCAGTAGCTGAACCTGAACATCATAGGGAAGATTTGCAATTTCATCAAGGAATATAGTTCCACCGTTAGCGAGTTCGAAGCTTCCTATTTTCTGACCGATAGCGCCAGTAAATGAACCTTTTTCGTGACCGAATAATTCACTACCTGCTAACTCCCTGGATAGTGTACCACAGTCAATGGCAATAAAAGGTTTGTGATTACGCTTACTCCTTTTATGCACTTCCTGTGCGATTACTTCTTTTCCACTACCACTTTCACCATAAATGATGATACTGTAATTAGTTGGCCCAACCAGATCAATCTGGTTAAGAATATTTTTGAAATCAAGACTGTCACCAAAAATATAACTGCCTGACTCAACATTTCGTTTTGCATGTATTAATGCTTGCTTTTCCTGCTCTTTAATAGATGGCTCTGCATCTGCTTGTGGCACACCATCAGCAGTTGTTTGCTTATTCTCTTCCGTTGTTCTATTTGTTAGTGCTTTTCGTATTGTTAGCAGTATTTCATCTGGAAGCAATGGTTTAGTTACATAATCCATCGCGCCAAGTTTCATAACTTCTACTGCAGTTTTAATATTGCTATATCCGGTTATAATGATCACTGGTACAGAAGGATTTTTCTCTTTAATCTTCCTGAGTATAGAGCTTCCACTCATGTCTTCGAGACGAAAGTCGCAAAGGATAAGATCTGGTTCTACTGACTCAAGAATTTCTAAAGCGAGTTTACCGGTAGTTGCCTCCAGTACTTCGAAGCCGTGCTTCGAAAGAAATCGCTTTAAAACAAAACATAAATCCTTGTCATCATCAATGATTAGTATTTTTTCCATGGGCCGTTATATGTTCTTTAACAATTTAAATTTCTCAGGCTAAAAAGGCACGCATTTGCGCAGCGGGTATATGTAATTGCTCGCGGTATTTGGTTACAGTTCTGCGCGCAATTTCAAAGCCTCTTTTAGCCAGTACTTTTACAAGTTGCTGATCTGAATAAGGACTTTTTTTATCTTCTAATTTAATAACCTCTTGTATCGCCTGCTGAATTACCTTATTACTCACAACTTCACCTTTATGATTTGCGATACCTTCGGTAAATAATGATTTCAACAATACATTACCGAAATGGGTTTGGACATATTTGTTACATGTAATTCTTGACACTGTACTAATATCAACGCCAACCATATCGGCAACGTTTTTAAGAATCATCGGTTTTAATTTTGTAATGTCACCTTCTTCAAAATATTGATTTTGAATTTTAACGATGGCTTCCATTACTTTTAGCATTGTATTCTCGCGCTGGCGGATGGCATTCACAAACCACTCTGCTGCATTAAGCTTACTCTTAAGATATTGTTTAGAACGATTATCAGTTCCACTTTTCTCAGTATCATAAACCATTTTTTTCCATGAAGAACTGATCGACAATTTTGAAGAACGTTCGCGCGCAAGCATAACATGGAACTGGTCGTCTTCCTGCATCAAAACAAAATCAGGAAGAATAGTTTCAGTTTGCGGTGAAGCATTTGCTGCCGTAACTGGTTTTAACTTTAATGTGCTCAACAAATGAAAAGTATCTTTAAGATCTTCTTCATCAATTTTCAACTCATTAATGATGCGCTCGAAATTGCGGTGCATCAACTCGTAATAATAATTATCAAGTATTCTCAGCGCCAACTTTACATCAGGGCCTTGTTGCATTTTTCTAAGTTGTGATGCAAGACATTCCTTGATATTAGTTGTTGCAACACCAGCAGGTTCTAGCTCCTGAATGAACTTGATAACCTTTTGCACAAGCTCTGGTTCAACCCATTTATTATACTTTAAAGAATAATCATCAGCGAGGGCGTCGGCTGTGAATTCAAGAAAACCTTCATCCGTAAGACTGTCTATTACAAAGTGTCCTACTTCAGCTTCTTGATCTGGTAAAGTATATAGTGCTAATTGATTTTTTAACTCTTGTCTAAAATCTTCCATTTGCACAAGAGGCTTTTCAATAGGTGCCTGTGTTTGGAAGTGTTGGGCATTTTCAAGTTTATAGTCTGGTGTATCGTCATAGCAATACTCCTCATAATCTTTGAAATCCTGACCCGCATCTTGAGATGAATTATCAAAAGCTGAATCTTCATCAGCCTTTTCCTCAATTAGCGGATTCTCCTCTAGCTCATTCTGAATACGCTGCTCCAATTCAATGGTATTCAAATGCAATAACTGTAACATTTGAAGATGTTGAGGATGGATCTTCAATTGTTGTTTCTGTGTCAGGTTCTGGTAAAGCATACGATTAAAGGGTCGGTTACACTTCGCCTAGTATTACAAGCTTGGCACCACTTTATAAAGAAACCAACAAAAAATGTCAAAGTACCTGTAAATCAATATTATAGATTTAAAATAAAACCATTAAACTGCAGCCGGATTATAGCCGGTGTGGAATTAATTACCAGCTAAGTTAGACTAAAGTTTGGAATAATGTGGAAAAAACTGCTCACGGTATCATTAATTTTCATCTTTTCTGTTGTAATACTGATCACACTCTCTATCTACTCATTTCAGCGTTTTGATAGTTACGTTCGTTATGCTGATGCAGTGGAACACCATCATGTTTTGATCACTGCTTTAGATCAACTTCAGATACAACTAGCAGAGATTGAAACAAATCAACGCGCTTTTTTATTGTTCAATGACTCATCCTTTTATCACGAATATCAACGCTACATTGAAGTATTAAAGAAAACATTCTCTGAGGTCCATCAATTTACTGAAGGCAATCAAGCCCAGCTCAGAAGGCTCCAAACCTTGAATGTTACTATAAGGAGTAGACTTGACTATCTCCATTCGGGAATTCTTGTAGGATATCCGCCAACAAATTATAAAGAAGGAAAGGGCTACATGGACAAATGTTTTGCGCTGATGAAAGAAATGGAAGAAGCGGAAAGGCAACAACTCCAGGAGAAAATTGAAAGGAAGGAGTTTTACGAAAGCACTACTCCAACACACTTTCGCATCGTGTTTATTTTTGCCCTTGTAATATTCACCATCTCATTTGGTCTACTACTCAAACAATATCGCGACAGGTTAGACTATCAGCGTAAGCTTGAAAAAAATATCATAGAACTGAATCAAGCACACGAAGAATGGGAGCAGATATCGTACGTTGCCTCGCACGATTTACAGGAACCGCTTCGAAAAATCCGAACGTTCAGCGACATGTTGACATCGCGACACCGAAATGAATTAAATTCAGAAGGACTGAAGTTATTAACGAGAATCGATCATGCATCTGCCAGAGCACAATCGCTTATGGTTGATATTGTTAATTATAATATGGTAGTTTTTACAAAGGAGGAACTACAGCTTGTTGACCTGTCACAACATCTTCACTTTGTCATTAATGATTTGGAAGAAAAAATAGCAGCGAGTAAAATCAAAGTTACTACAGACCCGCTGCCCGTCTTTAAAGCTTATCCTTCACAAATTACACTATTGTTTCGATGCCTTATTGACAATAGTATAAAATTCATAAGACCTGACGAGCCAGGAAGAATTGCAATATCATATTCCATGATTCATAAAAATGAATTGACAGCAGAACTCAATTTACCCTATTCTAATTATCATCAAATAACGGTTAGTGATAATGGGATTGGCTTTGAAGGCCAGTTTGGTGAGAAGATTTTTAAAATGTTTCAACGTCTGCATCCTCAAGAATCAAATTATGAAGGTCGTGGTATTGGACTGGCCATCGTAAAAAGGATTATGGCGAATCATTTGGGGCAAATCGTTGCCCAAGGAGTACTTGGCCAAGGCGCAAAATTCATCTTGTATTTTCCGATTCAGTAGTAGACTTTCCAAAATGAAACTTCTGCTCGATCACATACATCTGAGAATAGCAGAGTGACATGCAAGCCAACACAAGCATTGATACATTATTCTTAACTTCTTTGGAATACAACCAAATCATTTCTGCACCCAATGAAGTTCCCGGCATCACGCAGTAGTCAACAATTATTCTTGTAAAGTCTTTGACTATAATAATCATATTCTTTTCATCTTCATCGAGAAGAGAAAACAAAGTGCCGCTAGAAATTAATGTAAATCTGTCGCTACTGCGAATTTTTCTCTACGGTCGTTGTCGAGAGATGTTGAGAGAATTACCAACTGCTGGTATACTGTACACAAGTGCTGTCTTCTTGGGCACACTATTGGTGAATCTTTAAATCAATTAAACAAACAAAATGCTACGCTGGACACTAACTTTTCTTGTGATCGCGTTAATCGCGGCCATCTTTGGATTTACCGGGATAGCAGCAGGTGCTGCTGAAATCGCAAAAATTATCTTCTACATATTCCTTGTATTCTTTGTGATTTCACTGATCGCAAGTGCGTTTAGAAGGGCGGATTAAGATACAAGGTTTCGTCAGTAGTATCACGTGCCTCTTCCCGGCATATTGATTTCTTTTACCTCTTGCTTTACAATAAATACTGCAGTCTTATCTGGCGTAATACCACTGCCAAAGTTAAGTGTATAAACCTTTGTGAACTCAGCACCGAAGAAGAGAATGATAGAGGTATAGTAGACCCACAGTAGAATAATAACCATAGAAGCGGCAGCTCCATACGTTACACCAATGTCTGACGTTCCTAGATAAAATCCGATAAGAAACTTACCGATAAGAAATAAAATAGCAGTAAATGCAGCACCTACAAATGAATCCTTCCAACGGATTGTTCCATCCGGAAGCACTTTGAATATGATAGCAAAGAGCGTGGTTATTACCACGTAAAGGATCATATAATTTAAAACCTGAAAAATGTAAACTGTAGCCTCGTCAAATAATCGCTCAAGCTTATCATCCAGCAGATCCATAAGCGCATGTATTGCTAGCGAAACCATCATTAAAAAGCCAAAGGTTACAATTAAGGAAAATGAAATGAGTCGGTTCATTAACAATTTTAGCCAGCCCTTTTTGGGCTTTGCCTTCAAAGCCCAGATATAGTTAATTGAATCTTGTATTTCTGCAAACACACCGGTTGCACCAAATATTAAAGCCACAACGCCAAGCACTGCACCGCTGGTACTGAATTGAGATTGCTCGATATTCTTAATGATCTCCTGGATTTGAATGGCAGCCTCATTGCCCACCATTCCGTTAATCTGATGATATAACTTTCCCCTTACAGCATCCCTCCCGAAGAAGATGCCTGCAAGAGAGATCATGATGATTAATACGGGACCTAAAGAAAAGACCGTGTAATAAGAAAGTGATGCGCTTAATTTCATTCCATTATCTGAAATAAATTCAGAACCTGCCTGGCGCAGGATAAGCCACCACTTACGCATTACCTTGCGGAATTTCCTTTTGTATCTCAGTCACCTGAGTTATAAATTTTGAAACATCTTCAGAAGCGTAGGGTCCGTACCCATCAGACAACGTACCGTGTACGCCATCATTAGTTTCGATTACGTATAGCACGGTCATATCACCGGGATCAGAAACACCTTCAAAGCGATAAAAATTTACGATCTTAATATCTTCTGGTTTATACGATTTCGAATTGTTTGCAAATGTTTTCATTACCGCATTTTCAACACGGAAATCTTCTTTGTAACCCCGCCCCTTTAATTCATTGGTGCAGGCTGAAAGGTTTTTTAACCAAGGCACATCTTGACCTTGTTTTTTATCTAATGTATCAGGAGTTTCCATATAAATAGTTTTTTGCTTATGATCCTTTTAAAAAAATGATTCCTGACATGTTTAACAGCACATCAGGAATCAGTCTGGTGTTTATTCAGTTAGAATTTATTTCTCAACCGCTTCATGCATGTCGCGATAACGTTTCACAACGCTGTGCGCAGTTTCCAGGTTTGATTTATGATCCATAATAAGTTGCCTTAGGTCGGCAGGAATTTCTGCGTCTGACTCTAATGCTGAGTTATATGCTTTTAATGCAGCATCTTCACCGAATTCGCATAACTCGAGGATCGATTTCCTATCATGTGCACTTACTGCCGATCTGATGTCCATCCATACACGATAGATTTTTCCAGATTGGGTAGTATCATCAGCAGCATTGCCGCCCAACTTTGCAACTTCTGCTTTCAGTTCTGTTGCGAACTGCGTACTGTGCCCAGCCATATTTGTAAACATTGTTTTTAAATCAATGTCTGTTGGCTTAAGTTCTTCTACAGCTTTTTGATAGCCTTCTGTACGATCGTGATTAATTCTGATCAGATGGTTTACTACAGTTACTAATTCTTGATTGTCGCTCATTTTCAGCCCCCTTTTTGTTTAATTACTATTTAGGTCTTATCTAGAAAACTCCCAACTCACCGCCTTCGAAGAGAACCGGAGAATAGAGAAATGACGAACAGCACCAAAAACAAGAAGAAAATGAATTTTGCGATGGATGCCGCTCCGGCTGCAATACCACCAAAACCAAATATAGCTGCTACTATAGCAACGATTAGAAATATTATTGTCCAGCGTAACATATTATTTTTTTTTAATTTAACATGAAGTAACCTTACAAAAGCTTGTGCCAGTTGTTTCGAGCAGCTATATGCAGGTTACAAGCGTTTATAGGTGGTAAGGCCGTTTTGAATAATCAATTCCCCAATCTGTAGATAGTTTTCCACTCGCTTGGCTTTATCTTTCTATATAAATCGATTACGACATCGCTTTTCAAATTTCCCTCGGCCTTGGCACGACGTTTTATCTAAACGATTGTATAATTGAGACTCCTATGACAATACTGGATATCAAGAACCGTTGGAATGAAGTGAGAGGAAGACTCAAACAGAAGTATGGGATACTTTCGGATGAGGATCTCACGTTGTATTTAGGTTACGAAGGAGATCTGATGGGAAGGCTTCAAAAGAAGCTGGGGATGACGAAGGCGGACGTTTTAAGAATTATTGGAGAAGCTTGATTATTAATAATATGAAAACGTTACTTAGAATTATCGTAATGGCGACGCTAACATTTTTAATGTTTTCGATGGCTGATTGGGAGGGTAACGAAACAGGCAATAGCCAATCAAAAGATATAAATGAGAAAGAGGTAGTTGTTAATGCTAGTCATTAAAAAACTATTTTAAAAATTTTAGCTAGTGGGGTTTAAAAGTCGCTATCGTTCTGGTAGCGGCTTTTTTTTGTGCCTATTCGAAAGACTTGTGTTATAAAAAACAAAAGGCTAGATAACGTTTGTCATCTAACCTTTCATCAAGATACTACTCCCTGAAGCTAAGACCTAATTACTTCTCCTCAACTTCTTCTTCCTCCTCTTCCTCGCTTTGGTCTTCCATTGCAGCAGTCTGATTGATATTATTTTCTGCTAACTGCGTTAGAAGTTCATCAGTTTCTTTTTCTTCTTCCAAAGTCTCACCTAACAAACTAGCAATTTCTTCATTGCCGAGCGTCTTCGCCAATGTGCATAAGCCGCCATAGGCTGCAATTTCATAATGCTCAACTTTCTGAGCAGAGATGATCAAAGCAACGTCACGTGTAGATGTTCCTTCTTCGGTATCCTTAATGATAGATTCAGCTTCTTTTACCAAACCTTCCATTGCCTCGCACTTCTTGCCACGAGGTTTTTCTTCCAATAACTCGAACACCTGCTCCAACCGGCTTACTTGCTCTTCAGTTACTGCAAGGTGATCAGCAAAAGCATTTGCAAGTTCTTCAGAAGTAGCAGCCTTCTGGAATTTCGGAAGCGCCTTTACAAGATGTTTTTCTGCCCAATAGATGTCTCTTAATTCATCAATAAAAAAATCCTGAAGCATTGATTGGTTCTCTTCCTTGGTGTAAGTAGTTGCAGCTTTTTTAGAGGTGCTCTTTTTAGTTGACTTTTCCATAACTGAATAATTTGAGTGTAAATGTTAGTTTATCTGTTCACACACTTATAACTTAAGTGCATTAGTGTTATTAGTCACCAGGATTACAAATCTTACGCGATACGTTCTGATCACTTAGCTAACACATCGTAAAATTGAAAAAACAATGTGCCTAACATCGGCTAAAATAAGAACCGGCTTTGGGGCAAATGCATATACACGTTGTACTACAATTTCCTCAGGCAAACAGACTATCGGGTTCTTAATTTCTATAGGTATAATTGGATAAAGTTGTCAGTTGTATTTAATTTTTCAGCCATGTACATCAATAAGACTTGCATCTGAATCCGCTCTACTTAAGTCTGAACGAACCGGCCTTTTTTAATTTTGAAATTTTTTGATGTACTTAATGTATTACTTGTCAAACCACGCTAATACATTATGAAATCGCTTCTGACTTTAACAGTAATTCTAACAGCTTTTGTTTGCTGCACGGCTCAGCACATTGCACCTGACATTACGCAAAAAAGATGGAAAGCATTGTGGATTGCAGTCCCAGGAGAGTCACCTACCGAATATGGTGTTTATAATTTCAGAAAACCGATTAACGTTTCTACAAGACCTTCAACGTTTATTATTCATGTGAGTGCTGACAATCGCTATAAGCTTTTTGTCAACGGGAAGCTTGCTTCTTTAGGACCAGCACGTGGCGATTTGTTTCATTGGAATTTTGAAACCGTTGACATTGCACCATTCCTTCAAGAGGGCGAAAATATTGTTTCAGCAATTGTATGGAACTGCGGGAAGCAAAAACCAGAAGCGCAGATTTCAAAACGCACAGCATTTATCATGCAAGGAAATACGGAAAACGAATCAGCTATAAATACAGATAAGACATGGAGATGCATTAAGGATTCAAGTTATACCGCGCTTGCCCCTGAATTGCTATACACGTACTATGTGTCTGGCCCAGGTGAAATGGTAGATTACAATAAGCATTCTGATCTGTGGCAGCACCTCACCTTCAACGACAAGTCATGGAAAGATGCACAAGAACTATTTCATGGATTACCCAAGGGAATCTTTGATTGGAGTGATGGGTGGATGCTCGTGCCTAGAACTATTCCAGCAATGGAATTAACACAAGAAAGATTGGGTACAGTACGGGAAGCTATTGGGATTAATCTACCAAAAGATTTTCCAGCTATAAAAAAACCCATCACTGTTCCTGCTAACACTAAAGCTAAGATTCTACTGGACCAGTCACATCTCACAAATGCATATCCTATAGTTGAATTCAGTAAAGGCAAAAATGCAACAATCACTTTGCGATATGCAGAAGCATTATATATCACTGAGAATACTTCCGACTGGAAAGCGCAAAAACAAAAAGGAAATCGTAACGATATTAAAGATAAAAGATTTGTTGGTGTGGCAGACCAAATTATCAGCAGTGGAACTGACCATCAAAATTTCACACCACTTTCATGGCGAACATTCAGATATATTCAACTCGAAGTTGAAACTTCAAAAGAACAACTGGTCATCGAAGACCTTTACGGAATTTTTACCGGCTACCCTTTTGAAAACAAATCAGAATTCAAATCTGTAGATCCTGCTTTATCAAAAATCTTGGAAGTTGGGTGGCGTACTGCAAGGCTATGTGCCGTAGAAACTTATATGGACTGCCCCTACTACGAGCAACTTCAGTATATTGGTGATACAAGAATCCAGGCACTCGTCACGCTCTTTAACAGTGGCGATGACAGGCTTGTGAGAAACGCCATCAATCAACTCGACTACTCGAGAATGGCAGAGGGAATAACGTTGAGTAGATACCCAACTGCAAATCCACAGCAGATCCCAATGTTCTCTCTATGGTGGATTGGAATGCTCCATGATTATTGGATGTACAGACCGGATGACAGTTTTGTTAAAAATAGATTACCGGGTGCTAGACTTGTATTAAATTTCTTCAAAGGTTATCAACAAGAAGACGGCTCTTTACGCAACGCCCCTTACTGGTTGTTCACCGATTGGGCTGAAGGAAACGGTTGGGAGCGTGGCGTTCCTCCATTAGGGAATGATGGAACATCTGCCGTGCTTGATTTGCAATTATGCCTTGCTTACCAGGTTGCAGCAAGTATGGAAGAAAGCATCGGTATGAAAGAGTATGCAGAAATTTATAGGGCTAATGCTGAGTTATTAAAGGAAACAATCAGAAAAAAATATTGGGACGACCAAAAATTGTTGTTTGCTGATACTGAAGAGAAAAAATACTTTTCACAACATGCAAATACGTTGGCAATACTTGCCGGGGTAGTAGCAGACACCGCTGCAACAAAGCTTATGGAGAAGATCGTTACAGATAAAACATTGACACAAGCCACGATCTATTTTAAGTACTACGTACATCAGGCACTTAACAAGTCAGGATTGGGCAATCAATATCTTGATTTATTACAGGACTGGCGCGATCAACTTGATAACGGGCTTACTACCTGGGCCGAAATTTCGGATCATAATAACGCCCGCTCTGATTGTCATGCCTGGGGTGCCAGTCCAAATATTGAATTCTACCGAATTGTTTTAGGAATTGAAAGTGCGGCACCTGGATTCAACCAGATTACAATAAAACCGAATTTAGGAAAACTGAAACAAGTGGCCGGTACAATGCCACATCCAAACGGAACAATTCAGGTGAATTATACTTTAACGAAGGACAAACTAAAAGCTGAGATCACCACTCCTCCAAATACAACTAGTAAATTTTACTGGAAGGGCAAAGAGCATGAACTCAAACCTGGAATTAAAAATACCTTAAACTTATAATGAAGTAAGTTAGTTCAGGGCAGATATGGCAGGTCCATTTCAAATTGCCTATTTGGCTGAAGCTTAATTTAATTGCCATGGGCTTAAGCAGTGGCAATTGATAAACCACCAAAAAGGCTCTAGCCAAACAGCTTGTTATTAGTCTGAGAGAATTTGAAATGCATGCATGTACTAAAGACCACTTCACTTCTATAAAATGTATATCTTTATTCAAGGATGAATAAGAGTCAAGACAAGATCAGTAAAAGAACCATCTCTAAATGGTTGATTAATATCACCCTGATTTTTAGTCTGTTTACTTTTGGTGGCACTGTTAGTGAGCATCAGTTACAGCATCGAAAGGCTACGCATACCGAGCAGAAAAATCTTAATGCAAATAATGGGAAGCGAGCTATCTCGCTCTCAAGATTTTTAAGTGATTCAAGGGTAATAGCATTTCACCTTAAGCACACAGGCTATCATGTTGCTCTTTTGTCGCAATATTATCAAGCACTTCTTAGAACCAAACTTCACAGCCAAGCAGAATGGCTGAAAACCTTTAAAAAACCAGATAAGGTTTCAAAAACAAAGTATACAGCGCGTAGTGGAGACCATCCAATTACGAGCATCTCCAGAGGATAATTCTTTTCCTCGTTAGCCATTGCATAATGGCACTCTTCCATTAATCATTTATAACATATTGAGGTTCATCGCCTCGTGATAATGACATTTTATTCGATGGCAAAACTTAAAAAAGCATTAAGACTCTTATGCTTGATTATAATGATCATCCTCGCATCTTTCGGGATGGGCATTACCGGCAATTTTCTTTCAAACAATAGAGAAAGATATATGAACAATGAAATTCGAACTGAACAAGTAGACAAAAAAGAAGACGAAGAAGATTCCGAATCGAAGGAAGAAAAGAATTAGTTATAATCTTACGCTTCTAATGCAACGGGACAAGCAGAGAAAGAATAATCTATAACTCTTTAAGAAAATCTTATTTCACTTTTGATAATATCGCAAGCATAATCTCATCCGAATGAAATTCAGAAAAGCTGTTAAAGAAGATGTCCCTTTCATTGTTCAATTATTAGCCAATGATAAACTTGGGAGCCTACGGGAAGACTTCCAGAATCCATTACCTGATCGTTACTATCAAGCATTCGAAAAAATCAATACAGACCCTAACCAGGATTTGATTGTGGTAGAAAATGACAACACAGAGGTTGTTGGAACGTTACAGCTCAGCTTCATCCAATACTTAACTTATCAAGGCGGAATTCGTGCGCAAATAGAAGCCGTGAGAATAAGAGAAGATGTAAGAGGTGGAGGGATAGGACAATTAATGATGGAATGGGCGATAAACAGGGCTAAAGAAATAAATGCACATCTATTACAACTTACTACTGACAAGACACGACCAGAAGCAATTAAGTTTTATGAGAAGCTAGGCTTTCGGGCATCTCATGAAGGAATGAAGCTGTCACTTTAAGGTCCATCCACAAACCTAAAAAGAGCACCAACAATTTCTTCATTTGTGAATCCTCAATGGTTTTAAATGATCATGCATTAGTTAAGCATCTATACCTAATGTTTAAAACCTACATAAAAGAAGGCCATCTTCTACCACAATAGAAGATGGCATTACTTAAGACATTAAGCGGAAAGATTGTCAGGCAAGCAGTTTCTCTGCAATGGTAACATTGCCCGGCTTGTCTTTCGCTTTTACAACAATGTGAGTTCCAGCGAGAACAGCATTGGCTGCAGTAATCTTATACAACCAAATGATTTGTGAATGTTCACGCAGGGTTGCAAAGCCACGCTCGATAAGTTTGTTCGCTGCATCGCGGATCTCAACTTCCACCGATAATACTTTAAAATCATCAGTTGCTTTTATCTCCAGGATATCTCCTAAAGCACCGTTATAGTTGCTCGTATTGATCAGCTTTATCTCTGGCGATTTTAGGTAGTCTGTGAGTGCAACTGAGTAACCGCTTGTTAATCGGTTGGTGATACCGGCCTGATACTCGACACTATTAACATCATCGGCCATCATAGCCTTTGCATACTGAACAGCTTCTAAGAAGCGTTCTTTTTTATCGGCCTGATGGGGCGTGAGCAAGTGACGCTTTTTTGGCGGTTTACACATAATCAGTTTACCACGCACTCTTCTATACACCACAACATTGCTTAGTTTGCCACTTACTGTGGCCATAATTGGATTGTTACCTACATTTGACATAATAAAGGGTTTTAAAGGTTAAACATTAATTTTTAAACTTCTCAACAAAACAGCGCTGTTATTGTGTTGATATGTCAAATGTAGGCTGGCACTCCGCATTCCATACGCGGACTAAATATTTTTTAAAAATTTATTTTCCTTCTTCATGCTGTTCCCTGACACTCCTCTGAGGCTCCTCTGACACTTGCCTGACACTTTCCCAGACTTTTCCATTTTTGGGAAGATTCAAAGGATTGTTGTGTTTCTGGTTAGAGATACCAAAAGGAAGGTTTTGAACTTCTTGGCCTAGTAGTGTTTGATTACCAAAAACACAACACCATTATTTTACTGAACCGCCTGGAAAGAAATTCCAAGTCTCCAATTGCAAAATTTATTCTCTCTACTCGGCGATTTCTCTGTGCTCTTTGCGGTTTTGAATTCAACACAGAGGAGATAGCAAAGAAAATTCACGCTGAGGGCCCGGAGAAATTCATAGAACAAATTTGCACTACACCTGTGCCTGCGATATCTTCAACAACGCATTCAAATCACTTAAGGTGTTGGCCTCTTTGGCAACCTTATCTTTTCTCCACCTTGCCATTCGCGGAAAGCGCAAAGCTATTCCAGATTTATGCCTAGGCGATTTATTAATTCCTTCAAAAGCAATTTCAAAAACAAGTTCAGGCTTTACACTTCTTACCGGACCGAAACGTTCTACGGTATTTAGTTTTACCCAACGGTCCACCTGTCGGATCTCTTCATCTGTTAATCCGCTATAAGCTTTTGCAAAGGGTACAAGCTGTTCCCCATCCCAAACAGCGAAAGTATAATCTGTATACAAGTTGGCTCTTCTGCCATTACCTCTCATCGCATAAATGAGTACTGCATCAACTGTAAGCGGATCGATTTTCCATTTCCACCAGTCACCTCTTCTTCTTCCATTGCGATAAATTGAATCTTTTCTTTTCAACATAATACCCTCACTGAGAAATTCTCTGGAGCGGTCTCTTTCCGCTGCCAAACTTTCCCATGTATAAAAGTCAACACGAGGTGATAGTCGCAGCACTGTGCTTACATTGTTGCAGATTTCTTCCAATAATTTTCTTCTGTCTTCAAAACGCCATGTTCTGATGTCTTGTCCCTGCCATTCCAATACATCATACGAAACAAAAGAAACAGGAACATCCTTTAATATTTTCGGGGAGATTGTCTTTCTACCAATTCGGGTTTGAAGATGATTAAAGGTTAGCGGAAGATCATCTTTAAAAGGAAGGATTTCCCCATCTATTACGGTTCCTTCGGGTAACAAACTTAACATCACCTCGTACTCCGGATATTTATCCGTGACCAGTTCTTCACCACGAGACCAAACAAACAGCTCACCATTTCTAACGATGATTTGTCCTCGTATGCCATCCCACTTTCTCTCGGCAATCCACTCAGCAGGATCACCGAGTGAACTCGCTTCATCTTCTAAAGCATATGCCAAATAAAAAGGGTAAGGCCTGGAAAAGTCAGTGTTTTCATCAGCAAACAAAAGGTCTTTAAAAGTATCAATATCAGGGGACCAGTTCCCCATTAGCCTATGCGCAATGATGTTTTCTTTTACATCAGCATGTTTGGCTAATGCTTTTACCATCAATTGTTGTGATACGCCAATTCTAAATCCACCTGTAATAAGTTTATTGAAAACAAACCTTTCCATTTCGCTTAACTGACTCCATGCCCATAAGATCTTTTCCTTCTTCTGGAGCACTTCCATTGGTTCTAGTGCTTTGATAAAATCGATCCAGTAGGTGAGCGAAAAATTCGACTCCTCATATTGAGCAGGAAGCATAAGCGTAATGGTCTCGGCCAAATCTCCAACAACATGATGCGATTCATAAAATAACCAATCAGGCAAACCAGATAATTCATTTGCCCACTGTGCAAGGTAAGATGCATTAACGGTGCGCTTAGGCCTACGGTGAGAAAGCAAAGCAATCGCCCATAACTTATCCTGATCAGAAGCCTTCTCGAAATACTCGATCAGCGCTTTGATCTTACCCAACGTTTTTGTGGTTTGATCTAGATCAGTGAATAGTTTGGTGAAGTGTTTCATAAACGTTTCCAGTTTCCAATTTCTTTGTTACCGGTTACCAGAACGCGGTAACAAGGAACCTTTAACAAGCGAGTTATGCGGTATCATTCTTAACCTCCTCAACATTTTCAACACTCATTTCCGCCATCTCCCCTAGTTCTCCCTCGTACTTTGTTTTTACTTCATGTGCTTCAATTCCGGTTGTGTTCAGCCACTGGGCAAATAGTTCGGAATATCCGTGTGTCACAAAAACTTTACTTGCACCTGTCTCTTTGATTGCAGTGTTCAAGTCATCCCAATCTACATGATCTGAAAGTACAAAACCTCTGTCTGCTCCTCGCCTTCTTCTTGTCCCTCTTAGTCGCATCCAACCTGATGCAACGCCAAGTGAGTATGGTAAAAATCTTCTTACCCACGGTGACCCTACTGCTGATGGAGGACAGATAATCAAAGCGCCTTTCAAATCTTCTTTGGATGTTTCGTTTGTTACTCTTGGTGCTTCGGACAAATCAATTCCCTGCCTCCGCATAATTTGATTAATTGAATCCACTGCGCCATGTGTAAATATTTTTCCGATGGTCGTGTCTACATTTTTAAGAATACGTTGACTTTTCCCTAAAGTATATCCCGTAATTAATGATGCTTTTCCCTCTGATTTGTTTTTCAGCCACCACTCATTCATATCGTTGAAAACTTCCTGCTGCGGCTTCCATTTATAAATTGGCAAACCAAACGTGGACTCTGTGATGAACACGTTACACTTCACAGGGTCAAATGGCGTTGAGATTCCATCATCCTGAAGTTTATAATCGCCTGAAAAAACCCAGACCTCACCTTTGTATTCAACTCTTATTTGTGCCGAACCAGGAATATGCCCGGCAGGATGAAATGAAAATTTAACACCATTGATATTGGTGACCTCACCATAGTCTAATGTTTCAATGTTGTTTTCTAAATAAAGCCTGTGTTTAATAACAGGCATTGCCAATGATGTACACAAATAATGTTTATGACCTGCGTAAGCATGATCTGAATGTCCATGACTTATAATTGCCTTATCAACGGGTTTCCATGGATCGAGATATACACCCGCTTGTTCGCAATAAATACCTTTGTCTCTAAATTGAAGTAGGTCCACAGCTTATAAACCATTTAATAATAAAATAGTTGAATAGCTGCTAAAAATCGGATGCCATCATAGAAGCAGAATAAGTTCTACTGGAGAAAAATTTAGAAGTGAGAGAATACTTCTAACTCCTAGAACTTAAAGTAAGCGGCAAGATGACAAATTACGCTTAGACAATTTGCTAGTAATTAAACAACATGGAATTAGCCACGCGGCCTTTCTGGAAGACGGAAACCATGATTACACTTCCATACTCATCGTCAGTAAAGTCTTGATAAGTTTCTTTACCTAACAGATGGTTAGCAGTCCATGGAATTGTATTTGAATGACCAACCATCAACACTGTTTTACCTGCATGTAATTTTAACATATCATCTATTGATGCCTGGCTTTTTGGTTCATATCCCTTTATCGCTATTCCTTTTGCTTCGGATAAAGCACGCACAGTACTTTGTGTTCTCTTATAGTTTGTTGAGTAGATCGCATCAATCTTAGTTTTGCTAAACATCTCAGCAAGCTTTGTTGCACGAGCATTACCTTCCGTACTCAATTCAGGATCTTGTCCCCCTCCTTCACTTGATTTCTCTGCATGACGAATCAAAATAAATGTTGTTATAACTTGGTCTGTTTGCGCAAAGAGCTGCATTGATATACCGAAGATGAAAATCAGCACAAAGCACTTTTGTAGTATTGATTGCGGAAATATCATTTGTATTTATTTTGTATGTCTTGTGGAATATTACAGTCAGTTTTTCTTCTTGTGTCTGCGAGATTAAAAATTTTCCAACCCTCTTTACTGCGGTAGAGTTGAAATGCATCTACACCACAATGGCTAAAAGTTTTATCAACATAAAAAGCATAGCCGCACCATCCCTGTGCAAAATCTCCATCGATCTGAATCTTCACATCCCAGATCTCTTCGTTCCATACTTCTTTATGGGGAGTTCCTACAGCTTTTAAAAATCCATCGATAGATGATTCTGTTCGCAGCGTTGGGTTTCCTGATTTGTCTTTAAAAATAGTTGCAGTAGCAACGTTGTCAGCGAAAACCGAATGAACCATAGCACTGTCTCCTTCCTTCATTCCCTGGAAGAGGCGCGCTACTACTTTGGAAACAGCTTGCTCGTCCTCCGCATTTTGAGCTTGGGCAGATGTAATCACTGCAAATGTCAGAATCAATAAATAAGCATACTTGAAAGGCATAGTCTTCTTTTTTCTTTCAAGATATCAAATCTGCTTAACTGCGTTCGAAAATTTTTGTTAACGGGGATTTTTCCTCCATGATCATGTCTGGGAATTGATTATTTTTAAGGCTGCACAAGAACCCCTTATGAGACAAAAGCTACTTTCCAACCTTTTTTTGATGATTTTAATGTCATCTACCTTATTCGGGCAAAATTCCGACAGCCTTGAAGCTGTGCTCGACACCGTAAAAGGTGACCGAAAGGTGAAAACGCTAAATGAATTGTTCAGGTTTAACCTTCATGCTGATCCTGTAAAGGCATTAGGCTATACACGCGAAGCGTTAAATCTTGCTACAGAAATTGACGACAAACGTGGTATGGCAGCCTCTTACAATAACCTAGGTGTTGCTTATAGAAATCAGGGGGCGCTGGATAAAGCTCTTGAATACTACATTACTTCTCTTAAGCTCTACGAAACACTTGATAATAAAGAAGGCATTGCCACAACTAAGAATAATATTGCTAATATCTACTCCATCAAAAAAGATTACGGGCAAGCCATGCGTTATCTGGAAGAATCTTTTGCATTGTTTTCGAAGCTTGGTGATCAACCCAGGATCATCGGTTCGATGAATAATCTTGGTAATCTTTACAGTGATATTCAGCTTTTTGAAAAGGCGCATAAGTATTATTCAGAAGCTTATCAGTTAAGTGAAAAGAGCGGAGTGAAGTTTGCAGACCCGCTCAACAACTTGGGTAATATCTTTTTTAAACAAGGCAATTACGATAAAGCAATAGAATATTATTTGAAGGCCTATGCGATAGAAGAAGCAAATAATAATCGGTTAGGCATGCTTAACATTGTAATAAACCTTGGCATAGCTTATACAAAAGACAAGCAGGCTAAATCAGCCCAGCCTTATTTAGATCAGGCAGTAAAACTTAGCAATGAACTTCAGGCGTTTACATCATTGCCATCTGTTTATAAGGCAAGCGCTGAGAATTATTACAATCAGAGTAAAATGAAAGAGGCGTACGAAATGCAGCTGAAGTACGATGAAGAACGTGAAAAGATCTTTGGTGATCAAAGCAGCCGTAACATCGCCCAGATGGAGATGATCCTCGACTTCCAGGAAAAGGAACGTGAATTTGAGGTCCTGAAAAAAGAGTCAGAGATTCAGCGATTAGAACTTCATAATAGCCGCTTGTTTATTATTATGGTAATTTTAGCAGTGCTGGTAGTACTTGCGTTGTTCAATCTTTTTTACCTTGACAGGAAGAAAAAATTAATCAACTCTTAAATCTAATGATAACTTATAGTGAGGCTCGTGGAATACTTCAAGAGCTTACAAAGAATGCAAGCCTCCTCAGGCACATGCGAACCATCGAACTTGTGATGGAAGCTTATGCAGAAAAATTTTCGGAAGATAAACAGGAATGGGCTATTACAGGTCTGCTTCATGATGCGGATTACGAAGCTTACCCTGAAAAACATCCTGCTGTAATTGTTGAAAGACTACAAGGCATGGGAGAGGTAAAAATCGCACATGCGATCTCTGCCCATTACACTAAATGGAATGTTGATTATACAAACCTTTTAGACAAAGCTTTACTTGCCTGCGATGAACTCACAGGTTTTATCGTTGCCTGTGCGCAAGTTCGTCCTGATGGTATTGCTAACCTCGAGCCCAAGTCAGTTATTAAAAAATTAAAAGACAAGGGCTTTGCTTCAAAAGTTGAACGTGACGAAGTGTATAAGGGTGCTGAAATGTTAGGGGTAGATTTAACAGAACATATTGCCTTTATCATTGAAGTGCTGAAAAGGAATAAAGAGGAGTTGGGAATTTAATGTTCTAGCAGCATCCATGTTTCCAGCGGATAAAAATATTGAGATCATATCAGCGCCCTCCATTCTTGGCCTTAAGCCTACAGGTGTAGAAACATTAGGTGAAAGCCTACTTGCCGCTGGCCTTGCTCAGTGCTTGCATCATGAGCGACCCATTATATATATCGAGACACTCAATCACCTTTATCAATATGAAAGGGATAAAGAAGATAATTGTCTTAACTCAAAAGCGATCAAAGATTTTTCTATCACCCTTGGCAGCGGTGTTTCCAATAAATTAAATAAAGAAACATTTCCAATCGTTTTAGGTGGCGATTGTAGTATTCTTATCGGAATAATGTCCGCACTAAAAGCAAAAGGAAATTATGGTTTAGTTTTTCTTGATGCACATGCGGATTTTTATCAACCAGAAAAATCTATTACAGGTGAGGTTGCGGATATGGATTTGGCTATTGTTACGGGTCGTGGCCCCGATACATTAACCAACATTAATGGATTGCAACCATATGTTAAGGATGAAAATGTAATCCATCTAGGACAAAGAGATTGGGAAGAAACTAGAAAATTTCAATCACAGGATATTCGCGAAACAGCAATATCATGTTTTAGCCTTGCTGATATTGAAGACAAGGGAATTCAACTTATAGCAAGTGAGCTGCAACGCATCTTGAAATTAGATGTTGAAGGGTTCTGGATTCATTTTGATACTGATGTTTTATCGGATGATATAAACCCAGCAGTTGACTACCGCATTCCCGGTGGCCTCACCTTTGCACAAATAGAAACGTTTATAAGAACTTTATTACGTACAGGAAGAATGTCAGGAATGAGCATCACCATATTTAACCCAAGGTTAGATGATGATGGATTAATCTCGAAAAATATTGCAGAGAGCCTAGGACGCGCATTCAAGTAGAAAGAATTTAATGGACTCGGAAATAAAGCCAATAGAATCAGTGGTGCTGTATAACAGAGCTGTTATATCTATTGATCAAAATGATAGTCGCTGGATTTAGTATTCTTGTTCTCGCTTAACCATCTTTTCAAATAAAAAAAGCTGCCCGATTGGACAGCTTTTTTTTGAATAATATAATCAGTACTAACACTACGTTTTACTGATGAAACTTTTTTAGAATAATTTAATAATATCATTGGCGAAGATGAACACCATCAGCGCAAGCAAGAAAACCATTCCTACTTTCTGAGCCGTTTCTAAAAACTTATCAGAAGGCTTACGTCTTGAAACAATTTCGTACGTAAGGAACATCACGTGTCCGCCATCTAGTGCTGGTATTGGCAAGAGATTCATGAAAGCGAGTACAAGAGAAAGTACTCCGGTAAGCGACCAGAATCTAAACCAGTCCCATTCTTCACCGAAAGCCTGCATGATACCAATTGGTCCTGACAACGATTCCTTAGGTGACAATGCACCTGAGATAACTTTTCCGAAAGCAGTAATCTGTGTTTGCAAAGTTTCGAAGGCACGTTTAGTACCTAGTGGCACTGACTCGAGAAACCCGTATTGGATACTTACTTCAGCATCTTTAAGATAACCTTCTGGTTCCATCCAGGAGATGATACCAATTGCTCTTTGCTCTTTAAATGCTTCTTTATATTTGATAGTTTGTCCATCTCTTAAGATAGAAAACTGAATTGTATCACCTGTTGTTTTCTTTACTACATCTGGAACCTGGTCAGCGTACTGCACGGGAGTTCCATTTACTTCAAGCATCACATCACCTTGTTTCAATCCAATGCGTTCTGCAATTGTACCTTCTTTAATAGCGCCAATTACAGTGGGAACACGATAGGCTATGAACTGACCTCGATTTTCCTTCTTATTAAAATTCTGAATGAAGTCTGCCGGAATAGGAATATTCACCAATTGACCATCACGTTCAACAGTGTAAGAAACATTTGTACCCAATAGCGTCTGCGGCTTAATCAGTTCCTGGAGATATTGATAATCCTGACCGTTGATCTTAACAATCTTATCGCCGGTTTTCAGTCCAACACTTTCCCCGACTGTTCCAACCTGAAACCCGCCTTTGTTATTGATCGCATCCTTTAAGATGTAAGTATCACCAAAAGCATACGTGATTCCGATGAATATAATTACACCAACAATAACATTTACTGTGATTCCACCCAACATCACAATGAGACGTTGCCATGCAGGTTTGGAACGGAATTCCCAAGGCTGTGGGGGCAATTTCATTTTTTCGGTATCCAACGATTCATCAATCATACCGGAAATCTTTACATAGCCTCCTAAAGGGATTGCGCTCAATGCATATTCTGTTTCACCTTTTTGGAATGACCAGATTTTAGGAGGGAATCCAATAGAGAACTGTTCGACACGCATGCCGAAATATTTAGCTGCAATGAGGTGCCCGAACTCATGCACGGCAACCAAAAACGAAAGACTCAGCAACAACTGAGCGAGCATAATCATCCAATCCATTTCTACTTATTTACTTTTGTGTTAATTAATTTCATCGCGTGGATACGGGTCTCTTGATCCGTAGTAACAAAATCCTCATATGAAGGGCTTTTGATAAAAGCAATTTTTTGAAGGCATTGTTCCACAATATCCGACATTTCCATAAAACCAACATTATTCTTTAAAAATTCAGCCACAGCCACTTCATTGGCTGCATTTAGGACGCAAGACATATTACCGCCCTGCTGCAATGCTTCAAATGCCAACGCAAGATTACGAAAAGTTTCTGTATCCGGCTTTTCAAATGTAAGGGATGGATAGTTTGTAAAATCAAAACGTGGAAAATCTGATTTGAATCGATGCGGATAAGTTAATGCGAACTGAATAGGCAAACGCATATCGGGCAGTCCAAGTTGCGCTTTTAGTGAACCGTCCTGAAATTGAACAAGAGAGTGGATAATGGACTGCGGATGAACGATAACTTCAATCTGCTTCGCTTCTAAACCAAACAGCCATTTGGCCTCGATTACCTCAAGACCTTTATTCATTAAAGTGGCTGAATCAATTGTTATTTTCGCACCCATTGTCCAGTTCGGGTGCTTCAGTGCTTGTGCTTTTGTTACCAGCTCAAGTTCCTTTGTACTCTTTCCTCTAAAAGGCCCGCCTGAAGCTGTCAGGATTATCTTTTCAATTTTATTATGAAACTCCCCTACTATACATTGAAAAATTGCCGAATGTTCTGAATCAACCGGATAGATATTAACACCTTTTTCTTTCGCCAGTTTGGTGATATACTCTCCTGCTACTACCAATGTTTCCTTATTTGCTAGCGCGATATTTTTGCCAGATTGAATAGCGGAGATGGTAGGTTTAAGTCCAGCGTAACCTACCAAGGCCGTGAGCACAAGATCTATGGTGTCCATTTGTGCTACAGATGATAATGCATTTTCGCCAGCAAAAACTTTAATATCATGTTTTATTAAATGTTCCTTTACGAGCGGGTAATGTTCTTCATTACCAATAACTACTGCGTTAGGACGAAATTTTAGCGCTTGTTCGATGAGCAACGTTGCATTGTTCTGTGCAGTGAGCACTTCAACTTCAAAATGGTCAGGATGTGAAGCAATAACTTCAAGAGCCTGTTTGCCAATTGAACCTGTTGAGCCAAAAATGGCGATACGTTTTTTCTGTGGAGTCAAAGCGTGGTTGTGAGATTCCTATTGATAACTACTGAGACAAGAATTTGTTTAAAATATCTTTGGCTGCATCAGTGATAATGGTTCCAGGTCCAAAAATAAAAGAAGCACCCGCATCAAACAAAAACTGGTAATCCTGTTGTGGAATTACACCACCTGCAACAACTAAAATATCGCTTCTTCCAATTTTCTTGAGTTCTCCTATCAGTTCCGGAATTAACGTTTTATGACCTCCTGCAAGGCTTGATGCACCAATAAGATGAACATCATTTTCTGCGGCCTGCATGGCTACTTCCTCAGGTGTTTGAAATAAAGGACCAATATCAACATCGAATCCAAGATCAGCAAAACTGGTAGCAATAACTTTTGCACCACGGTCGTGCCCGTCTTGTCCCATTTTAGCAATAAGAATACGCGGCCTTCTTCCGTCCAGTTCAGCGAATTTATCTGACAATTTCCTTACGTCATCAAACGCACTTTCGTTTTTCATTTCATTCGAATATACACCGGAAATTGATTTGATCGTGGCCTTATACCTTCCAAATACTTTTTCCATTGCACTTGATATCTCTCCTAATGTAGCACGCTTTCTTGCAGCATCGATGGCAAGTTCAAGCAAGTTGCCACTACCAGATGCTGCACAAGTTGTAATAGCATTCAAAGCTGACTCAACATCACCCGCATTGCGTTCACGCTTCAATTGTTCCAAGCGTGCAATTTGTTCTAACCTCACGGCACTGTTATCAACTTCAAGGATTTCAAAGTCGGGTTTTTCGTCCGTCTTATACCTGTTCATCCCAACGATTACATCACGGCCCGAGTCAATTCTTGCCTGCTTAGCTGCAGCAGCTTGTTCAATACGCATTTTCGGGATTCCACTTTCTATTGCTTTTGTCATCCCTCCTAGTTTCTCAACTTCTTCCATTAACTCCCATGCCTTTTCCGCTAACGAGGCTGTGAGACTCTCCACATAGTATGAACCTGCAAATGGATCAACAACTTTTGTTACACCAGTTTCTTTTTCAATATACAACTGTGTGTTTCGTGCAATGCGTGCAGAAAAATCTGTAGGTAAAGCAATGGCCTCATCAAGAGAATTTGTATGAAGAGATTGTGTGCCCCCTAATACCGCAGCCATTGCTTCAATACATGTCCGAGTTACATTATTATAAGGATCTTGTTCGGTGAGACTCCATCCGGAAGTCTGACAGTGCGTGCGCAGCGCCATGCTCTTAGGATTTTTAGGATTGAAATCTTTTACAATCTTAGACCATAGCAAACGTGCTGCACGCATCTTCGCTACTTCCATAAAAAAGTTTAAACCAATTCCCCAAAAGAATGACAACCTCGGTGCGAAATCATCAATGTCAATTCCCGCATTAAGCCCTGTTCTGATATATTCTAATCCATCGGCAAGTGTATAAGCGAGTTCAAGATGCGCAGGCGCGCCAGCCTCGTGCATGTGATAACCACTGATGCTGATGCTATTAAACTTCGGCATGTGTTGCGAGGTGTATTTAAAAATATCTGCAACGATGCGCATAGAGGGTGCGGGAGGATAAATGTAAGTGTTCCGCACCATAAACTCTTTCAAAATATCATTTTGAATTGTTCCGCTCAATAGCTTTGGTGATACGCCTTGCTCTTCGGCTGCAACAATATAAAAAGCCATGATGGGAATCACTGCGCCATTCATTGTCATGGACACAGACATTTTATCCAGTGGAATCTGATCGAACAAAATTTTCATATCGAGCACGGAGTCGATCGCAACCCCAGCTTTTCCAACATCACCTGCTACCCTTGGATGGTCTGAATCATAACCACGATGTGTTGCTAAGTCAAATGCAACAGACAGACCACGCTGCCCTGCAGCAAGATTTCTCCTATAGAAAGCATTCGAATCTTTTGCAGTTGAGAATCCTGCATATTGTCTGATTGTCCATGCTTTAGATGTATACATGGTGGCATAAGGACCACGTAGATAAGGCGGTAGCCCTGCCGTAAAATCAGTATGTTTTAAATATTTAATGTCCTCTTTTGTAAATGCAGATTTGATTTTAATTTCTTCCGCACTAACCCATCCATTGTTTTCTTCCTTTGTATCTGATACAGGAGTAAACTGATTAAATTTAATTGCTGAAAAATCGGGCATGTTAATTTTTTTGATTTGTTTGAAACTTAATCCATGCCTTCTCCGCAATTTCATTTACCATTGCTTCTATAGCATACGCTCCTGCGAGCGGATCTTCAACTTTGCTAAAATGTGATTCATCTCGAAGGATGTTAGAAATATTTCTGGCGATGCGATCTATCATGGCGTTGTCTTCATCGTGAGGATAGACAGTAAGTGAATCAGCTCCACCAATGATAGAAGCCATTGCACTAATCGATCCTTTCAGCATACTTTCATGTGGTTGGAATTCATTGCTTGCCCACGGCTCTATTCTAGAATGAATATGTAAATCGCCAGGTAAATAACTTTCCATTCCGTAAGCACGGACGACCTGATACCATAACATTCGCAACGCTTTAAACTTGCTGATCTCGACAAGAAAATTATTGTGAACAGGAAGGGAAAAGGAAATGGATCTAATAATTTTTTCTGTATTCAATCGTGAAGTATGTGATTCAATACTTTTTACTGCTGACGTCAATGCATCACTTATTTCCTTAACAGGAGTTGATGAATTTATGAAACACCCTAAACTCCTAAAAACTTTGTCCTCAACAATATTGTCATGGATAACAAGCGGAGATTCTTTCCAAAAAATATTTCCTTTACCAGAAACAATTTTATTTTCTGATTTATAACGGTGAAGTGAATTTACTAGTTCTGCACTTACATCACCATAAAATGATAGTGTACAATGTTCCCATTGAATCCCAGCGAGAAGTTTCTGAAAGCTTATACTGTTATGCTGTAAATTAAAAATTATACCCTCTGCACCATTTTGCAAGTGATGTAGCGCTTTCTTGTTGGCTGACAACTCGTCAGTGACTGTAACTACTGGTGTATTGAACCAACTTCGATTACCAAGAAAATAAGTATTCGATGATGATCTGTAAAATTCATTTTCCCCGTATGATTGAAGTGTTTTCTTATCATAATACGGTAAATGTTCAATTCCATCAGAGTCCTTCCAAATTAATTGGTTAAAAGGGTCACCACCATTGACTTCAGTAGTTGCGATTCTTTTCCAGTCACTATTCTCCAATTTGGGAAAAGCCTCACTTAATATCTTCTGTATATCTATTTTCTCCATCAGGAAATCTAATTCAACTCAATTTTACTTAAGATTTAACCATCCACTTGTATTTCGAAATTAAAAATTTCAGAAGAGAAATTTTTTCAAAAAATCAAGCGGGTCAATACTTGTTTTCATATCCCCTTTTTTTACATCTTTGTCTCCCCTTTCCAGTTGGGAAACGAAAAACCCTTAACAATTCACTGCTAATGGAAGTAAGCTGCGGCACAGTATGGAACGATTGTCTTGAAGTAATTCGCGAGAATACTGATGTTGAGAACTTTAATACATGGTTTAAACCCATTGTTCCAATACGTGTTGAAGGTGATGTACTTACTATCCAGGTTCCTTCACAATTTTTTTATGAATGGCTGGAAGATAACTACGTTCCCGTTCTTAAAAAAGCAATTCATACCGTACTTGGCGGCACTGGCCGCCTTGAATATTCTGTGGTAGTAGATAGCGGCAATCGTCAAACACCACCTGTTGCTGTAAACTATCCAGCGAATGGCACTAACTCAAGAAGAAGTGCAGTTAACAACAACGGCTTTACTTCTGATGAGTATTCTCCTTTTACATTCAAAGCTTTAAATCCTCAAACTGTAAATTCAAGACTGAATAACAGTTATACATTCGACAATTTTGTAGAAGGAGATTGTAATCGGCTCGCACGCTCTGCCGGTTTGGCTGTTGTGAAGAAACCAGGTGTTACATCATTTAACCCGTTGATGCTTTATGGTGGTGTGGGTGTCGGAAAGACTCACCTTGTGCAAGCGATAGGAAACGAGATCAAGAACAACATGCCTACTAAAGTTGTGTTGTATGTTGATCAGAATGATTTTACGAGTCAGTTTTTAAATGCACTTCAGAATCATAAGCTTCAGGATTTCCAAAACTTTTATCTCCAGGTAGATCTCCTCATTCTGGATGATGTTCAATTTCTTGCCGGTCGTGAAAAAACGCAGGAAATGTTTTTCCACATATTCAATCAGCTGCATCAGTCCGGTAAGCAGATCATCATGACGAGTGATTGTCCTCCACGCGATCTCAGAGGCTTCCAGGAAAGATTGCTGTCGAGATTTAAATGGGGATTGACTGCTGATCTTCAGGAACCTGATTTCGAAACTAAGCTGGCCATTATCAACAGAAAGATGCTTGCGGATGGAATTGAAATTCCTACTGAAGTATCAGAATATCTTGCATACAGTGTAGATACCAACCTTCGCGACATGGAAGGTGTGTTGAACTCGCTGATTTTTCATGCTACTCTGCTTAAAAAAGAAATTGACCTCGAACTTGCTAAAGAAGTTCTTAAGAATATCATCAAAGAAATTCAATCGGATGTCAGTGTAGATTTCATTCAGAAAACTGTTGCCGAATATTTTAAGTGCGATCTGGATGCGATGAAGGGAAAAGTTAAAAAACGTGAAATCGTTATTCCACGACAAGTGGCCATGTATTTCTGTAAACGCTATACACAATTAACGCTCGCGCTGATTGGTGAAAACTTTGGTGGTCGCGACCACTCTACGGTAATTCATGCCCTTGAATCTGTAGAAGATATGATGAAGACCGATCCTAATTTTAAAGCTTCTGTTGAAGAGTTAGGGAAGAAGTTGAAGTTGAGAATAGCTTAGTAGAAGCTCTCCATTCTTCCTTTAAGAAGAACTTTAAAATTATTAAGAGTTAAATTTTTGGATGTCTCCCAGACGCTTTACTTTTTAATACTTTCTTTGTCTGATTCCATTCTTATCCAAAACAGTTAGGGCATTTTGAAAATCAAATTCCTTTTTAACAATTAGATCTTCAACAATTCTTCCTGGCTCATCTGCTTCGTATTCATCAAGACGCAGGTAGATAACACCGCCTTGCGGTTTGTAATTGTGCTTAAATATCAATTCACCATAATCGCGATCGAAAGTTAAAATTGTGCGATGTTCCTTAATGGCAATATCCATTACTACATAGTCTTGAACACTTGGATTATCTACTCCAATCGAGATGATATCAAAGCCTCGGTTTTGTAAGTATAAGATACTTTTTAATGGAAAATTTTCATTGGCTAACAACTTCATGCGTTAAGCCGTCCTTCCTGTGGGGGTAAATAAAAGACCATCATGAATACAATCTTGTATATAACTAAATACAGCCTGAAGAGACTCCTTTGTCAAACGAGGATGATTCTCCAAAATTTCGCTTTCATTCCACCCTTGCGCTAAGAGTCCAACAATATGCTCAACGGAAATTCTGGTTCCCTTTATTGTAGGTTTACCTAGTAAAACTTCTTTGTCTGAAACAATATAATTTTGCCAATCCATAATAATCTAATTTAATAATGAATCACCAACTAAAAAAATAGGCAAATTCAACTGATATTACCGAATTATAAACGGTATCTCCACTTGTTGCCGTGACGTATTAATTCCATAAAGCGATCCACGGCCTTTAAACTTTTCAAAAAACTCAATTACCTCTTTTGGGTTTTTAACACGTTCGCGATTGATGTAAAGAATGGTGAAGTTTTCTGGTATCCCGATTTTCTTCAGCACGCTTGTGTTTTTAATCTGAAATATTTTAACACCATATTCATTTGCTTCAAGCTGTGCACCTAACGACTCCGCAGTTAGAATCTGGCGCTTAATAACATCAGTTGCTCCATTGCGATTGACCAGTGTAACATTTGCCGTTGATGATTTTCCATTTCTAAGATAAGTCACGTTAATCTTATCTCCCGGGTAACGGTAACTCAACTCTTCTTCAAACTCACTTTGCGTGTTGATGTCGGTACCATTAATCTTCGTGATGATATCCCCTAGTTTTAAACCAGCCTTGATCGCTGGTCCATCTTTTTCTAGACGCTCAAGCAACACGCCGTTAAACGATTTTACATCCGTTGGAAGGTCATATTTTTTCGCACTCTCGTAATCGTATTCAACAACACTTCCACCGAGAAATGCCTTTTGAACAATACCATATTTTACAAGGTCATCAAAAACCTTTTTTACAATATCTACCGGCACAGCAAATGCATAGCCTGTATAAGATCCAGTTCGAGAAAGAATGGCAGTGTTTATGCCGATGAGTTCACCACTTTTATTAACAAGTGCTCCACCAGAATTACCAGGATTAATAGCAGCATCAGTCTGAATAAAAGATTCCAATGGAAACTTGTCCTCCAAAATTCCAATTCTCCTGCCTTTTGCGCTCACAATTCCTGCTGTAACAGTAGAGGCTAGTGAAAATGGATTTCCTACGGCCACTACCCACTCGCCTACATTCACATTTTTCGAACTGCCTAAAGAAACAGCCGGCAAATCTGATTCATTTATTTTGATAACAGCGAGATCAGATGAAGGATCTGTTCCTATTAAGGTTGCGGGATATACACGCTTATTATAATTAACTTCTATTCTTTCAGCAGATGCTACTACGTGATTGTTCGTAATGATGTAACCATCAGAGGTGAATATAACACCGGAGCCACTGCTTACCTGCGTTTGTCTGCCAGCACCACCTCCTCCTTCGCCTAAAAACCAATCCCAATAGGAATAAGAAACACCCTCTGCAATACTATTAATGTAGACAACACTTTGCGTTGCCTTTGCTGCAGCACCGCTAAAATCAACTGCAGGGTCTGCTGAAACGATTGGATTGATGTTAGTTGATGCCGGAATACTTGCACTCGGGGAATCATAGCGAACATTATTAAATTGCGCCTCCGGTAAGTTTTGCAACAATGATGGTTTAATAAAATAATGATATCCTGTATAGGAGCCACCAATGCCTGCCAGGAACCCGATAACAATAATCTTAATGGTTGTCTTCATATCTATAGCGAGATTATCTTATTAAGATGATTAATACGAATTAAAAGTTTTATAAGTGGAACCAATCGCAAATATAAACTTGATATTTTATGTGTTAATAATTGTTTTTGGTTTTCTCAAGGAACGCATGCTTATTGTCATGCCTTTCAGTCTGCTTTGTTGATAAACATTTCACTATACATTAACGCGAAATGCTTTAAAAAATCCACATCTGAAGTACTTTAATTTGCTTATTTTAAAATTATCTTGCGGCTTATGGGAATACGTTCGACACTCGCCAAGCCATTTTCCGCATACATTGCCTCCCAAACACAAAAGTGGTCTCTCAATCCGTTTCCCTATCAGGAGCAAACTTTAAAAAGTTTGATTGCTTCTGCAAAAGCAACACGGTTTGGAAAAGACCATGGTTTTGATGGCATTCGCAATTACGATGATTTTAAAAAACAGGTTCCCATTAAAGACTATGAAGAACTTAAACCGTATGTCGAACAAGTAGTTGCTGGTAAACCTGACATTCTGTGGCCAGGAAAACCGGCATACTTTGCTAAAACTTCCGGAACGACATCGGGCACAAAATATATTCCCATCACAAAAGAATCGATTCCCAATCACATTAACAGCGCACGCAATGCTTTACTGAGCTATGTACACGAAACAGGCAATGGAACATTTTTGGATGGCGGACTAATCTTTCTATCAGGAAGTCCGGAGCTTGACGAAAAGGCTGGAATAAAAACAGGACGGCTTTCTGGCATTGTGAATCATCACGTTCCGGGATATTTGCGCACCAATCAAAAGCCGAGTTACCCTACAAATTGCATTGAAGATTGGGAACAGAAATTAGATAAAATCATCGACGAGACACTTAACGTTGACATGACGTTGATCTCCGGAATTCCCCCTTGGGTTCAAATGTATTTTGATCGAATTCAAGCCAAAACCGGGAAGAAAATAAAAGATGTTTTCCCAAACTTTTCCATGTTTGTTTATGGCGGTGTCAATTTTGAACCCTATCGCGCTAAGCTCTTTGAAACTATCGGCAAAAAAATCGACTCGATAGAAACGTATCCAGCCTCTGAAGGATTTATTGCATATCAAGATACACAACACGAGCAAGGTTTATTGTTATTACTCAACAGTGGGATCTTTTTTGAATTTATTCCTGCAGAAGAATATTTTAATGAAAACCCTTCACGCTTAAACATAGAGGAAGTTGAGCTTGGTAAAAATTATGCAGTGATCATTAATAGTAACGCTGGCCTTTGGAGTTATTCTATTGGCGATACAATTAAATTCGTTTCTAAAAATCCTTACCGCATTGTTGTCTCCGGGAGAATCAAGCACTTCATTTCTGCTTTTGGTGAACACGTAATTGGAGAAGAAATTGAGAAAGCAATGAAGCAAACAATGCAAAAATTTCCCGAAACAGAACTGGTGGAATTTACAGTTGCACCACAGGTCGCTCCTAAAGAAGGCCTACCGCACCACGAATGGTTAATTGAATTTGCAAAAATGCCTAATGATCTGGAGGCATTCCGGCTTGAACTGGATCATCAACTGAGAAAGTTGAACGTTTATTATGATGACCTGATCTCCGGAAGTATTTTAAGAACTTTGAAGATTACTGATTTACCAAAAAACGCTTTTATAGATTATATGAAATCCGTTGGGAAGCTAGGTGGGCAGAATAAAGTACCGCGTTTGTCCAATGACAGGCGACTTGCAGATGATCTTCATAAGCTAATATCACTTTAATCTTCATCACGTAAGGAAATCTTCATTTTCGCTTACTCAGTGTCGGAGGAAAAGACCTAACTTATTGTATCATTGCATATGCATAGGCTTTATAGTCTTTTTCAAGCTATTGTTTACTCCTTCCCCGTTCAATTATTGTTGAACAACTTTAAACGTAACCACATCCTTGTACTGTGCTGGATCGTTTTATTTGCCATGATCACGGGAAGTTTTGGCAAATATTTGGGCGTACCCTATCTGTTTCTAGACCCGGAGTATTTGAATAAGGTAAACTTTACAAGTTTTTTTATTATTGGTTTATGCACTGCAGCATTTACTACCGCATTTCATATTACGAGTTATATTAATGACGGACATCGCTTCTCTTTTATAGGAACACTTGCGCGGCCATTTACAAAGTTTGCGATTAACAACAGCGTAATTCCTTTTGCTTTTCTCGTTACCTATATTCTGCAAATTGTTCGGTTTCAGATTAACAATGAATACGCTACAGATGTAGATGTTATTTTAAATCTTGCTGGGTTACTCTCAGGCTACCTTGTGATGACCCTGCTTTTCTTTGTGTATTTCGTATTCACGAACAAAGATATTTTTAAGTATGTAGTCTGCCAGATCGATGAGAAGATAAAACTAAAAGTAAAAGTGACACGTGCGAGTGCAATGCAAAAACTAGACATCGCAAGGAAAAAGCAAGTACGTGTTGACAACTACCTCGACTATGATTTTCGACTTAAGAAAGTAGAACGCAATAAGTTTTATGATCGCGCCACCATTCTACAAGTATTCGATCAGAATCATTTTAACCTGGTGATTATTGAGTTATTGATTTTTGTGATCGTTCTTGTGCTGGGCATCTTCAAAGATTATCCAGCATTCCAACTTCCAGCTGCGTCCAGTTTCATGATCTTACTCACAATTTTCGTCATGATGGCGGGAGCTTTTTCATACTGGTTTGGTAATTGGGCCGCAACCTCAGCCCTAATCCTGTTCCTCATTTTCAATTTGCTGGTCGGTGATGATTATTTCACTAAACGATATGAAGCGTTTGGTCTAAATTATGAAACAAAGACAGCAGAGTATTCAGTAAAGTCTCTTCGTCAGCTAAACGATACCACCTTAATTAAGGAAGATCGCAATGCAACCTTCGAAATGCTGAACAACTGGCGCAACAAGTTCCCTTCAGACAAAAAACCGAAAATGGTTTTTCTATGTGTCAGTGGTGGTGGAAAGCGTGCCGCGCTCTGGAGCTTTTCTGCAATGCAGACTGCTGATAGTTTATCTGATGGAAATTTATTTAAGAACAGCATACTGATTACAGGAGCATCAGGAGGACTAATTGGTGCAAGCTATTACAGAGAACTTAAGCTGCGTGAAATAAAAGGCGAGAACACCAAGCCTTACGCACGTATTCATCGCCAAAATATTTCTACGGATAACTTAAATCCAATGATCTTTGGTTTACTCGCCAATGATTTGTTTGTTGGCTTTACAAAATTTGAATATGCAGGAAATGCGTACCAAAGAGACCGCGGATATACTTTTGAAGAACAACTGAATAACATCACAGGAAAGTTGATGGATAAACCCATCACTGCATATGATTCATCAGAACGGAAAGCAGACATTCCTATGATGATCTTAACACCAACAATTGTTAATGACGGTAGAAAACTTTATATCGCCTCGCGACCGGTCTCCTTCATGAACTATGAGATCATGAATTTTCCAGAATACACTTCCCAAAAATTTAGTGGTGTTGATTTTCAAAGGCTGTTTAAAAATCATGGTGCAGAAAAATTACGATTTCTCTCTGCCTTGCGGATGGCTGCCACCTTCCCTTACATTACCCCTAATACGAATTTACCGACCAGTCCGTCCATTTACATTATGGATGCGGGCATCTCAGATAATTTCGGTTTGACAGATGCTGCAAGATTTTTGTATACGTTTAAAGATTGGATTGCAGAGAATACTTCTGGTGTGGTATTTCTCTCTATCCGCGATTCACCAAAGCTGGGTACCATTACCAAGCATGAAGGCCAAACCATTATTGATGCTGTAACACAACCGATTAGTAGTGTTTACAACAACTTTGAACATTTTCAGGATATCGGAAGTGACATGTTGATCGGATATTCAAAGTCATGGTTTAACAATAAGATCCATCGTATCGACATTGAATACGAAGCCGAAGATTATGTACCCATTTTGCAAAAGATGGATAGCATCAGAAAACATAACGCGCGTGCATCACTCAGCTGGCGACTCACTACACGTGAGAAGCAAAGTGTTATTGATAATCTCAGTTCGGAAAAAAACACTAGGGCAATCGAGAACCTCCGTAAGTTATTGGCTGAGTAAACCACCGGTATAGATTCAATACAGCACACCCTCGTTTGTATATTGCTATTTCATTCGTAAATCGTATCCCATAATTTGTATTTTTTAAAATGACTGTTAACCAGCAACTTCAACATACGTTAGAATTAATAAAGCTTGAGCGGCAGGCTGACCTTGAGCAGTATCGCCAAAAAGTGCTGCTGCAATCTATTTCGCAGCGTACAAAAAAGGGAAGCACATGGTATCCTGTTTCGCTCAAAAGAGATTATATCGGAACGGGAGAACGACCAATTATAGAAGTTGACAGGACCAATCACCTCGATCAACCGCATTCATTTCAAAGTGGTAAAGCAGTGAGTGTTTTTACCAATGCTTCGGGTGCACCTGAGAAGCATCACGTGAATGGCGTGATCAATTATGTTCGGGAGAATACAATGGTCATTACCCTGAATGCTGATGAGCTACCTGACTGGGTAGAAGATGGGCTACTTGGTGTAGATGTGATGTTTGATGAGATGAGCTACCGCGAGATGGAGTTTACGTTGAAAGAAGTAATAAAGGCTGAAAATAATAGAGTTGCTGAGTTAAAAGATATTTTACTCGGAGATGAAAAAGCGAGAACGTCCGATCGGAAGATAAATATAGACTCAATCAATATTTTAAATGAGAGTCAGCTTCGCGCGCTGAAGAAAGTAGCAACGTGTGAAGATGTCGCATTTATTCATGGTCCTCCCGGTACGGGTAAAACAACTACCCTAGTACACGCAATAGTCTTTACAGTTCAGGAAGAAGGACAGGTGCTGGTAAGTGCGCCTAGTAATGCAGCAGTCGATTACCTTGTTGATAAACTTAGCGAGCAAGGCCTTAATGTTGTTCGCATTGGTCACCCTGCGAGAGTAACGGAACAATCCCTAAGTAAAACACTTGATGCACGCATTGCAGCACATCCTAATTACCACGAGCTGCGAGAGTTGCGAAAACGCATGGAGCAGATGCGGGCGATGGCTTCAAAATATAAAAGGAATTTTGGTTATCACGAACGTGAGCAGCGCAGATTGATGAAGCAGGAAGCAAAGCTATTGAAGAGTGATGCAGATATGCTGGAATTTTATATTACAAACGATATCTTACAAAACGCACAAGCGATCTGTGCAACACTCGTGGGATCATCGCACCCAATGTTGCGTGGTAAAAAATATAAAACTGTTTTCATTGATGAAGCAGGACAAGCGTTAGAACCTGCCTGTTGGATTCCACTCATGCGGGCCCAACGTGCAATTTTTGCTGGTGACCACCAACAACTTCCTCCTACTATTAAATCAATTGAGGCCGCACGGCAAGGACTTTCAAAAACATTGTTTGAAAAAGGAATTGAGCGTCAGCCTGCGACAGCTTCCATGCTTGAAGTGCAGTACCGCATGCATGAATTGATCATGAAGTTTTCATCGCATTATTTCTACCAGGATAAATTGATCGCGCACGAATCTGTAAAATCTGCATTACTGCGACCAAGTCAATTGCCAGTAGAATTTATTGATACTGCAGGATGTGGTTACAACGAGAAGCAGGACCCAGAAACCTTAAGCAGGGCTAACGAAGAAGAAGCGCAACTGCTCATTCAGCTTGTAGAAAACCTTGTTGAAGAAATAGGGACTACTGCCTGGCTGGATGAACAAATAACACTAGGCATCATCACTCCGTATTCTGCGCAAGTTGATCATCTTCGTAAACTTGCAGAAGGGTCTGCAGTACTGGAGCCGTTAGGCCGACTGACTACCATCAACACGGTAGATGCATTTCAAGGCCAGGAAAGAGATGTGATCGCGATCAGCTTTGTAAGAAGTAATGAAAAAAGCGAAGTAGGTTTTCTGGGAGACATCAGAAGAACAAATGTGGCTATGACTCGCGCACGTAAAAAACTGATTATGGTTGGTGACAGTGCAACGCTAGGATCTCATCCTTTTTACACTGACCTAATCGATTACGTTCAGTTGCATGAGTTTTATAAAAGTGCTTTTGAAATTAGCCGCTAGGCGTCTTCTTGTTTAGCTGTTGGTAAGTTATTCGTTATTCGTTATTCGTTATTCGTTATTCGTTATTCGTTATTCGTTATTCGTTATTCGTTATTCGTAAATGTCTTTTGCAGATAAAATACTTGGTTTTTACAAACAACTTAAGATCAATGCGCCATTGCCCGATGATGTCGAGGTGTTGAATCCCTACCAGGATAAGATTGCATTTGAACTTTGCCAGAAGTTTTATAAGAAGTATTACGAGGATGACCAGCAAAGAATAATTATTCTTGGTATTAATCCCGGAAGGTTTGGAGGAGGAATTACGGGTGTTCCATTTACGGATCCCATTAAACTTGAAAAGATCTGCGGTATACCAAATGATCTTCAAAAGAAAGCAGAGCTCTCTGCAGACTTTATTCATGCTATGATTGCTGCATTTGGCGGAGTAGAAAAATTCTTCTCTAAATTTTATTTTAACTCTGTTTCTCCATTAGGTTTCACTTCTCAAGGAAAGAATCTCAATTACTATGACACAAAAGCATTAATGTTAAGTCTTGAAAAGTTTATTACTAAATCAATACGAAAGCAAGTAACTTTTGGAATCAATACTAAAATCGCATTCTGTCTAGGGGAAGGTGATAATTATAAGTACCTGAGCAACTTTAATAAAAAAGAAAAAATATTTACGGAGATCATTCCTTTAGCTCATCCAAGATTTATCATGCAGTATAAACGCAAGTATGTGGGCGAGTATATAAAGGATTATTTGAAGAAATTGAATATGATAGATCGCTAAAATTGTTAGACCAGAATTTAAGAAATTAACAGAATGGTCAAATAAAGGCGCGGCAAAAGATTATTTGGTGTGCTAATGATGAAAACCTGAAAAAACTGCATAAAGTGTCAGGAAAGTCTTAGAAAGTGTTAGGGAAGTGTCAGAGGAGTCTTAGAGGAGTGTCAGAGGAGTCTTAGGGAATCTCATCCATTATTTAAGAAACCATTACAGTAAAACCAAATTTTATTTCGTTCTAGGATATTCGTCACCTTTATGGTTATAGCGAAACAACGTGTCAACCGCCCTTGTCTGCAACAATCCGATACCCAGGATGAAGCATTAAAAATAGCTCGAACATTTATGTTCAGAGGAACAAACGAAGCATAAGATGATGCGTTGCAATTCTGCAAATTCTAAAATTCTGTAAATCCTGATCCTGACAATTTAACTCCTCCGCTTCGCTCCTCTCACTGCTTCAGCTGTCCATGGATCTTCCGGCCACGAGTGTCTTGGATACCGAGGCCGTAGCTCTTTTCTAACTTCAGCATAAGTAGTGTTCCAAAAACTTTTAAGGTCCTGTGTAACTTGTACTGGCTTATAACCTGGAGAAAGTAGATGAAGTATAATTTTTATACGGCCTTCATTTATTGTAGGTGTATCGGCCAAACCAAATACCTCTTGTAACCTTACTTCCATAGCAGGAGGTCTGCCATCAGCAAAATAATTGATGTGAATCATTGAACCACTTGGCACTGGCAACTTTGCTGGTGCCAATACTTCCATTCGCGAAGTCAAGTTCCAAGGCAATAGTGATTGAATAATTGAATTCAAATTAAGGCGCAAAAAATCCGCAGCTTTGGAAACGTTTTGAATAAAGGGAGAAAGCCAATGTGAAACAGTGTTTAATAAATTTTCCTCAGAAACATCAGGCCACTCCTCATCAGGTCTCCATTTCTTAAGGCTCATCACTCTTGCCTGCCATGCTTCATGCGGTTCATCCCAACCTAACATTTTAAGCCCTTTTTCCTTTACAACCTCACACAACGTTTCAACTCGCAGTTCAGTTGGAATGCTCTGCAACGGTCTTGATGATACGGTAAGATTTCCAACACGATGCTCTATCGTTCCTGTAACCATTTCCCGTGTATCATCCCATTTTACAACTTGTTTCTCCTCCGACAGGGGTATAAGATCTTCTTCAGAAACCGGTGCTGCCATAAAAATTTTTCCCTCACCCATTCCTGCATCAAGATCTGCAATGGTTATCCAGGCTTCTCTTGCCAATGGATCATGATCCTGGAGTTTAGCAGTACGTCCATTCGCTAATTTATATCGTCCACTTAATTTATCAATTCGCTTTGCCAAACGTTCTGGATAAGCAGCGAATAGCAACCTACCTACTAATGTATCTGTAACATTAGAATTATCAGTTTTTACATTCAGTAGCTTCCGCCATGAACTTGCCACCTTCTCAATTCTTTCTAGCACATTACTCTCTGCATTCACACGCTCACCACCACGCCATCTTCGAATGATATCTACACGTAAAGAAATATCCGCCCCAGCATTTTTGTTAAGCGGATCGCGCTCTTCCAACAATGCCGAAATATCAGCCGCCACGCTTACGGCTACCGTTGCATCTAATGCAGATGCATCAAGCAACATATGGGCGAGTCTTGGGTGTGTTGGCAAGCGAAGCATTGCTTTACCTTTAGCTGTTATTCTGTCTTCTGATAAAGCTTCAAGCTGATGCAGGAGATCCTTCGCCTGGCTTACTGCACCTGCAGGTGGAGGTGTTATCCATGTCAACTCAGCAGGATCGAAGACGCCCCATGCAGCTAATTCGAGCATGAGCGGTGCAAGGTCAGCTTCCAAAATTTCCGGGACACGCTGTGGTACTATGTTCGACTGGACTGCCTCACTCCATAACCGGTAACAAATTCCGGGTCCTAATCTTCCGGCTCTTCCTGTGCGTTGATCTGCTGAATCTTTTGTTACCCTTACGGTCTCCAATCTTGTAAAACCACTTCGTGGATCAAACTTCGGGACACGAGAAAACCCACTGTCGATAACTATACCAACTCCTTCTATTGTTAGAGAAGTTTCTGCAAGGGATGTAGACACTACAATCTTTCGCCTCTTTTCCGGATGCGGAAGAATTGCCTCCTGTTGTTTTCGATAAGGTAAATCACCGTACAATGGATAAATAATTGCATCGAGGTTCTCGGCTTCCAGGCTTGCAATAACACGATTGATCTCCCCTGCACCTGGAAGAAATACTAGTATATCTCCAGCATGATCTTGTAATACTTTTTTAATAGCCCGCACTACATGAGAAACCAACTGAGTATTGGGTTCAAAAGGAAAATAATTTATCGTTACTGGAAATTGCTTTCCGGTACTTGTAATAACCGGAGCATTGTTCAACATGGATGACAACTTTTCGCTGTCCAATGTTGCAGACATAATAAGAATGCGAAGGTCGGGCCGCAATACCTGTTGCACCTGCAAGCTTAATGCTAATGCTGTATCGGCATGAAGACTTCGTTCGTGAAATTCATCAAAGATTAAGAGGCCAACACCATCAAGTGCATTGTCATGCTGGATCATCCGGGTAAGAATGCCTTCTGTAACTACTTCAATTTTCGTTGCTGCTGTAACCTTTGTCTCAAACCTTACCCTGTAACCTATTGTTTGACCAACCTGTTGCTGCAGCATTGAAGCCATTCGCATCGCAACAGATCTTGCAGCCAACCTTCTGGGCTCAAGCATCAGAATTTTCCCTGATTCGAGCCAGCGCTCTTCAATAAGTTGTAAAGGCAATACGGTTGATTTCCCTGCGCCCGGTGGCGCCTGCAGGATTACAATCTTGTTGCTTTCTAGCTGTGTCTTAAGTTCTTCTGTTATCTTCAGTACCGGGTAAGGCATCTGCAAAAGTACAAAGTCAGCACAAACTTTTCTTTACTTCTCATTCATACCGAAGAGAGTTGATCGGATTGACTTTCGCGGCTTTCAAAGTCTGGTAGCTCACCGTTATCAAAGAAATTAATAACACAACTGATCCAGCAATGATGAACACTTCTGCAGAAATGGATGTGCGGTAAGGAAAGCTTTCAATCCAATTATTCATCGAAAACCAAACCAAAGGCGTGGCAATTACGATCGATATGAAAATTAGGACTATGTATTCTTTCGACAACAAGACAAAAATGCCCAGAGATGAAGAACCGAGTGCTTTACGAATACCGATCTCTTTTGTACGCTGTGTCGCTGTGAAAGCAGATAACCCAAAAAGTCCTAAGCAACCTACAAGGATGGCTAGTATGGCAAAGGTTGTAAACAACTTTCCAAATTTGCGTTCGTTGTCATATTGCTGATTGAAAAAATCATCGAGGAAAAAGTATTCCATGGGATTACCTGGAAAAGCTTTCGCCCATGATGCTCTTACATGATCGACAGTTTCTGAAAGATTATTTGTGTTAACTCGCAGTGAATAATACTCTCCTGAATAAGCAGTACAATAAAATATGGTTGGGTCAAGCGATTTTTTTAGAGAAACCTGATGATAATCATTTACAACACCGACAACTATAGGCGACCAATTATATGCTTCAATTGTTAGTGTTTCACCAATAGCATCTTGCGGATTTTTAAAACCCAGCATCTTAGCCGTTGATTGTGTTATTATTACTGATGTATCCGGATCCTCAGTATAGTTTCTGGAAAAGGCCCGGCCGGCAATCAATTTCATTTTGAATACGTCTAAAAACTCATAATCCATACTATTGATCCTCACCGTTACCTGCTTATCCTCAGCCGAACCATATGGTTTCACTAAGGCCTTATATTCCCGTTGCTTACCAGGTACCGTTGCTGATGTGGCTATGCTTGAAATAGCAGGGTTCTTCTTCACCTCATTTCTAAAAACATCAATAGAGGAATTGAAAGCTTCACGATCCCGGGCAGAAATTCCAGGACGTTCAACTACAAGAACCTGATTGATATTCATCCCAATGTCTCGGTGCATCATGAAATTTAGTTGACGATAGATGATGAGCGTACCAGCAATCAGTGCTACCGAGGCAACAAATTGCATTACAACAAGCCCTTTACGAAGATAAATGCCCTTCGTATTGTTTTTCAATTTCCCTTTCAAAACTGTTACGGGTTTGAAAGAAGACAAAACAATTGCCGGATAAAAACCGGATAACACAGTCCCTGAAACCCAAAGTAAAAACACGAATACTATAAACCAAAGTTGCGTAAGGTTTACAACGGAGAAGTCAGTTCCTGTTAAGGCGTTAAAATATGGTAACGCAAGCATCACAAAAAACAAAGCGATTATTACTGCAATCATGTTGATCATAGCAGACTCCACTAGGAACTGCCTGATCAATTGATTTTGAAATGCCCCCATCACTTTTCGAACACCGACTTCTTTTGCACGTTCCATAGCCTTTGCAGTAGAAAGGTTGATATAATTAATCCATGCAATTACCATTACAAAAACTCCGATCATAGCCAGAAAGGTTACAATATGATCATCTCCATTTGACTCGGCCTCTTCCGCTAAATTCGACTGTAAATGAATACTACTAATTGGCTGAAGCGATAATACGTCAAGTTGATTTCTTTCTTTCAATCCTGGGTTGTATTGACTGACAATAGAAGAGAATTTTGATTCAAGTTGCTCAGGATCTGTTCCTGAACGTACTTTAACAAAAGTGTACATGTCTTTCCGCTGCCAACTTTGGTCGTATCGTGCAAGGGCGCGCTCACTTCTTCCAAATAAAGTTTTATAAGAGAAAAGAACATCAAATTTAAGGTGTGTATTGCCTGGCAGATCTTTAAAAACTCCTGTTATCTTCACTAACTCATTATTATAGTCATCATCCTGCATGCGTAGCATTTTCCCAATAGCATCTTCGTTACCAAAATAGAGTTTTGCATATTTTTCCGATATCACAGCAGTCAATGGTTCTGCCAAGGCGGTTTCAGGATCACCAGAAATCATTTGATACTGCATCATCGGCAGGAAAGAAGAATCAGCATACATAAACCTGCGTTGCTTAAAAGCAATAGGGTCAGGCTTTGCGTCTTCATTCGTGATGATTACATTATTTTTATAGCCCATGTTGTAAACTCGGGCATAACTTTCAACTTCGGGAAGTTCTGCTTTTAATGCCGGACCTGCTCCAGGATAGTTTTCAGCACTGGAAACGGTGAGCTCGTTATTTAAATATGATGTAAGGGTAAGCCTGTAGATGTTCTCCTCGCCTGGAATAAAGCTCTCAAAGCTCTTTTCAAACTGCACATAAATTGCAATCAACAGGAATACAGTCATTCCTATAGAAAGCCCGACAATATTGAGGAAGGAGAAGAATTGGTTTCGTTTGAAGCTTCTAAGAGCAGTAAGAAACAGATTATGCAGCATGAAAGATGGTTTTAAAATATAAACTCCTTCTTAATCAAAAGGGTTACATCAATTATTCAACTAAATATTAGAAACCAGGGTCTTTAAGAGTAGATGAGATTGAAAGCCTTTCTTCTTTAAGTTGAATTCTATGTAAAGATTTTTTTCTTGCCATGAGCGATGTCCTAAAATTCCTCCTGGAATTGGCGTTCTAAAGGTTCTTCTAAAGAACTATGTGAAAATTTACTTGTTTAAGGGCCATTAAAGCTGATTGAAGTGCTGGAATGTTAAAATAACTCTTGTCCGAAATTTCTCCAGAACAACTAGTGGATAAGTGCTGTCCGTCCCACGCATCATACTAAAATTAGAATTTTTTCACCCGTGTTCCATACTAGGGAAATCTACATTTGAGAACAAACGTTTTCGGACTTGCTCACTTTCAACCTGCGGGAATCGATCACAAAACTTAATAGTGATAAATCATCATGCTTAAAAGAAAAAGAGTTTTACTGGTAGTAACATGTTTATCTGCATTGTCATCGTTGGTGTTTGGGCAGTCGCCTAAGACGGCAGTAGTACGATCACCATCAAAAAAAATTAAGGCAGAGTTCTCACTTACAAGCAGTGGACAGGCGTCTTATCGCGTTTTCTACAACAATAAAATAATAATCAAACCATCAACGCTAGGTTTTGAATTCAAAACAGCTGCTCCGTTGACGACAAACCTTGACATTGTTAATATCAAAAATACATCGTTCAAAGAAACATGGAATTTGCCATGGGGTGAACAAGAAAATGTAGTCAATCATCATAACGAATTAAGAATTGAATTAAAAGAGAACAAAGCGCCTCACCGACTTGTGAATATTGTGTTTCGCGCTTTTAATGATGGGGTTGGTTTTCGATATGAATTCCCTGAACAAAAAGGAATGGATGAAGTCATTGTTGCCAACGAAAATACAAACTTCAGCCTTACGGGAAACCATGAGGTGTGGTGGACACCAGGAGATTGGGACACCTATGAACATCCCTATACACATAGCCATGTTTCTAAAGTCAATGCATTTTGTTTTAAGAAAAATACGTTAGCCAATAGCCACATTGTAGAGAACTCCGTTAACCCGCCTGCTACCATGAAGACAAGCGAGGGAATTTATTTAAGTTTTCTTGAAGCTTCCCTGGTGGATTATGCTACAATGACTTTGCAGGTTGACACCTCAAACTACACCTTAAAAAGCAGTTTGGTTGGCTCTGATCTGTTGGGGTACAAAGTAAAAACAAAAGTCCCCTTTAACACACCGTGGCGTGTTGTATTAATTGCAGATAAAGCAGCATTGTTAGTAGAATCGAATTTAATTCTCAATTTAAATGAGCCTAATAAAATTGGCGATGTGTCCTGGTTCAAGCCAACAAAATACGTAGGCATTTGGTGGGAGATGCATCTCAACAAATCATCGTGGGATGTTGCCAGCGGAAAGCATGGCGCGACTACTGAAAACACAAAACGTTATATTGACTTTGCTTCCAAAAACAATATTGGTGGCGTTCTTGTTGAAGGCTGGAACACAGGATGGGAAAGGTGGATCGGTTTCCCTGACCGCGAAGGTGTGTTTGATTTTGTAACGCCTTACAAAGACTACAACATTCAAGAAGTTGTAAGCTACGGTAAAAGTAAAGGAGTAGAACTTTTCATTCATAATGAAACTTCTTCAGCTCCCAGAACATACGAAAAACAATTAGACACTGCTTTTACAATGTATGAGACCCTTGGTGTTCATGCGATTAAAACCGGTTATGTTGGCCCAATCATTCCAGATGGAGAATATCATCATGGGCAATGGATGGTGAATCATTACCAGAAAGTAGTTGACCATGCAGCGAAGCACAAGATTGCTGTGAATGTTCATGAACCAGTTGGTCCTTCCGGTTTAAGAAGAACTTATCCTAATCTTGTTTCGGGAGAAGGTTTGAGAGGCCAGGAATTCAACGCATGGGCTGATGATGGCGGAAATAAAACGGATCACCTTACGATAATTCCATTTACAAGAATGCTTGCAGGGCCAATTGATTACACCCCAGGCATTTTTAATCTCAAATTAAAACCGCATAAAGACAAGAACCAAGTCAATACAACGTTAGCTCAACAACTCGCGCTATATGTTGTTATCTACAGTCCCATACAAATGGCTGCTGACTTAATAGAGTCGTATGAAGGACACCCGGCCTTTCAATTTGTAAGAGATGTTGGCGTTGACTGGAAACAAAGTAAAGTTCTGAACGCGGAAGTAGGACAATACATCACTATTGCACGGGAAGAAAAAGGAACGGGAAATTGGTTTATCGGAAGTATTACAAACCAGGAACCGAGAGATCTAAAAATTAAACTCGATTTTCTTGATGCCAAAAAAACTTACAAAGCAATCATCTATCGCGATGGGCCAAATGCGCACTGGGATAAAAATCCTTCCGACTATAAAATAGAAGAGAAAACAGTAAAGAAGAACACTGAACTTAGCCTTGTTTTAAAACCTGGGGGTGGCACCGCTATCAGTATTTTTGAAGAATAGAAATACACAGCAAATACAATCCCCTTTAACAATGAGTATATGTCAGATAAGGCAAAATTGTTTCACATTAGAAAGATTGATATGATGAGAAAATCGCTGACAAAAATTGAGCTTACTGTGCTGGAAACTTTAAAGAAAACAGGAAGAAAATCCGCTTTTCAAATGGCGGAGCATCTTGCAGGAACTTATGATACGTTAACTGTTCTCAGAAGCCTTCACCAACTTCTGCAAAAAGAGCTTGTAACCAGAAACACGATCCAGGGAGAACGGTATTACCTCATAAATTTTAAGAACGAGTCACAAGTCAAAATGCTGCTTGATCCAAATCCTGATCGATCCAGTAAAATGTTGTAATCTACGCTTCAAACCAAATCCACCGCACGCACATCCTCCCTATTACCACCGACTATCCTAATTCACCTTATTATCACAATTTTTGATGCTAATTATAGTAACTTGTACTATAAACCTGTTGGCGTCAATTGTGCGTTATGACGAGAAGATTTTACCTATTCTCTTTAATTCTATTTTCGATCATTTTCATACCTGTAAAGGAAAGGGCTTTAATGGCTCAACCTTTACCCCCCAAACTAAAACACCTTACGGTAGAAGAAGGCTTATCACACAATTGGGTGCGAAGTATTCTTAAAGATAGTCAGGGCTTTATGTGGTTTGGAACCTTTAATGGACTCAACCGATATGATGGCAAAAATTTTAAGGCATACAGGGTAAATACCGGAAACAATCTGAGCGATAATTTTATCGAATCTCTTGCAGAAGATCACTTTGGAAATATTTGGGTGGGAACTTTTAGCGGAGGTTTGAATGTCTTCGATCGAAGTAATGAGAAGTTCACCACTTATCTCCATGATCCTCTAAATCCTTTAAGCATCAGTGGAAATAAGATCTACGCCATCTATTCGGATAAGGATAAAAATTTATGGATTGGAACGGATGCAGGTTTAGACCTCTTCGATTACCAGACCAAATCTTTTAAACACTTTAAACACGATCCTGCAAATGCAAACAGCCTTGGAAAAGGTTTTGTCTCTGCTATTTTTCAAGATCACGATGGCTTATTGTGGATAGGAACTAACAAAGGCCTTAACATTTTCAATATTGCTGAAAGTAAATTTAAGCGATATGACCATTCGCCTTCCAACAAAAACAGTTTAACGCACCATTATATCAAAACAATTTATGAAGACAAGTATGGGAATGTTTGGATAGGCACATGGGGTGGTGGTCTAAGTCGCTTTGAAAAGGAAACTGAAACATTTGAACATTTTACAACGGAGAGCAACACATCAAATGGATTAAATAACAATGCGGTTATAGCGCTTACAGGAGACAACGAAGGTCATATTTATGTTGGTACAGAAGGTGGAGGTCTGAATATACTTGACATTCAAACCCGAGAATTTACACATCTCCAGTCGAGCGTGGAAAACTCGGATGGATTAAAAAGCAATTCTATTCATACACTTTATTATGATATAGAAAGTGGCGTGCTGTGGATTGGAAGTTATAACGGTGGTATCAGTTACTTCAGCAAATGGGATAAGCCTTTTGTTCATCATGAAGCTAAAAAAAATGGTTTAAGTGATAATCATATTACTTGTATTACAGAGGACAAAGACGGAAACTTATGGGTTGGAACGGATGGAGGTGGCGTTAACTTCATCAGGGAAAAAACGAGGCAATTTCAATATTTTCAACATGAAGAAAATAATGGAAACAGCTTACTAAGCAATGCGGTTTTATCAATCTTATGTGATAGCAGAAATGATATTTGGATTGGTACTTTTAACGGTGGATTGGATTTTCTGGATAGAAAGAAAAACAAACTCAAACATTTTATTTATAGCCCTACAAATGCGAAAGCTTTAGGCGGAGAACATGTGAGTGCGCTGTATGAAGACAAGCTGGGAAACATCTGGATCGGCACCATGACAGGTGGATTGCACCTTTATGACAGAGAAAAAGATTCTTTCACCCGCTTTCAATATGATCCCGCTATCAAGGAAAGTATCATTGACAATTTTATTATTGGCATCTGTGAAGACCGCAAAGGGGGGCTTTTGATCCAAACAGGTAAGGGCCTTGAAGTATTTGATTACAAGAGAAAAACTTTCAAAAGATTTGGTACTTCCTTCGCTATAAACTTCGATGTCCCTTCATCAGTGCACGAAGACAGTCAGGGAAATCTCTGGATTGGCTCGCAAGAAGAAGGGTTATTTAAGATTAAAAGACCGGAAAATAAACTTACCGTTTTCACTGAGAAAGACGGCCTACCCAGCAACAGCATCTCTGGAATATTAGAAGACAACGAGGGAAATTTATGGATCAGCACATTGAAGGGCTTGTGTAAGTTTCACGACGCAGTGAATGGCAATTCAAATGCTGCCAACTTTCATTCCTATTCAGTAGAAGATGGGTTGCAAGGAACAGAATTTAAACCTGGTGCTTATTATAAAAGACGAAATGGTAATATGGTTTTTGGCGGACAAAGCGGGCTAAACGAGTTTGACCCGGCAACCATCAAAGCAAATCCCTTTATTCCACCAATAAAAATTACTGGTTTCAAAGTGTTTAATAAAGATGTCAATTTTGGAAATAGAGAACTGTTAAAACAACCTATCAATCAGTTGGAGCAGCTAACCATAACGCATAAAGAGTCGGTCTTCACTTTTGAATTCTCAGCGTTAAATTTTATGCATGCTGAGAAAAATCAGTACGCATATATGCTTGAGAATTTTGATCGGGACTGGAATATGGTCGGGAATCAAACAAATGCTACATATACCAACCTCGATGCAGGTGAATATATTTTTAAAGTAAAGGCTTCTAACAATGATGGTATCTGGAATGAAACTGGAACTAGTATAAAAATCACTGTACTTCCACCGTGGTGGAATGCCGTGTGGTTCAAATTACTCTTATTCACGTTTGCATGTACTGCTGCCGTTAGTTTTTATAAACTTCGAACTTTTCAGTTAAAACAGAAAAAGAAAGTTTTGGAACAGCAGGTCTTGCTTCGAACGGCCGCCCTGCAAAAAGCAAATAAAATTATTGAAGAACGTCATGAAGAGATTCGAACACAAAACGAATCACTGTTCGGTAAGAATTCAGAGCTGGAAAAACAGGCAGCGGAGATAAAAAGAATGGCTGAAGAGATTAAGGAATTGAATGAAGCAAAGTTGAGATTCTTTACAAACATATCACACGAATTGCGAACACCCTTAAATCTTATTATATGGCCACTTGAAGAGATGCTTCAAAGAAAAGCAGACCCTGATCATCTTGATGAGAAATACAACCTGATGCACAAAAATGCTTCGCGTTTAATTAAACTTATAAATCAATTGCTTGATTTTAGAAAGATTGAAACAGGCACACTCCGATTGAAGCTGGAGCATAAAAATATAATTCATTCCATTGAAGACATATTTGATTCATTTAAAGACTGGGCACAACGTAGCCACATTCATTATCTACTGGAAAGCAATGTGGATTATCTGGAAATGAATTATGATGAAGATAAGCTCGAGAAAATATTATCGAACCTGTTGTCTAACGCCTTCAAATATGTGAAGGAGAATGGAAGTATCAAGGTGAGTGTGATGATGCAATCATCCAACCATCCTAACTCCGAAGGCGTTCTTTCTATTTCTGTCAAAGATGATGGTGAAGGAATTGCTGAGGAGAAAATAGGATTGATCTTTAATAGATTCTACGAAGGAAATCCATCAAAAATTGCCGGCACAGGAATAGGTCTCGCACTTGTGAAAGAACTTGTTGAACTGCATCAAGGTGAAATATTTGTTACCAGCAAGATAAATCATGGATCAACGTTCGAATTTAGACTTCCGATAAATCTTGAAGGTGAAGCTTATAAGCTATCTCCCATTACAGTCGTCAACGAAAATTTCGCAAGCATACCAGATGAGCATTTGTCTGTTTCTGCATCAGGAAGTGTTGAAGCTCTGCCCCTGCTCTTGATCGTTGATGATAATGAGGACATCAGGAATTACATCAGTAAAAAGTTAGGGAGCGCATATCACATTGAAGTTGCAAGCAATGGTAAAGAAGGAACTGAAAAAGCATTCGAACTGATTCCAGATCTCATCATTAGCGATATTATGATGCCTGATGTTGATGGCTTCGAGTTATGCAAGCAGTTGAAATCAGATGAACGGTCCAGTCATATTCCCATCATCCTGGTGACTGCGCGGTCAGGTGACGAGGCGCAACTGCAAGGCTTATCAATAGGCGCGGATGATTATATAACCAAGCCTTTTAAGTTGGACATCCTCCAGCTCAAAATCAAAAACATACTTTTTACAAGACAAAAACTTAAGGAACAATTTGCCAAAAACCCGTTCTTTATTCCCGAGAATTCTCAGCTATCTACAGCGGATGAAGCTTTCTTAAAGAAAGCTGTAGAGGTAATCGAAAAAAACCTTGACAATTCTGATTTTGATGTCGAAGCTTTTAGTGAATACTTCAACATGAGCCGAAGAAATGTCCTTCGTAAATTGAAAGGAATCACCGGCTTGTCCATTAATGAATTCATTAAAAATATCAGGTTAAAAGAAGCGTACAAATTGTTGATGCGAGGCGAACTGAATGTTGCTGAAGTCTCCTACTCAGTAGGATTTAACGATCAGAAATATTTCAGTAAATGTTTTAAAGAACACTTCGGAAAATTACCATCGGAAGTAAATCATAAAGTTGTGTAGCAATTCAGAAAGTGCTTCTGATTTGCTACATATTCACCTTATTTCCATCAATTCTTCAATTCAAGAACTACTACTGAAAACGGAGGTAACTTTACCGATAGGTTGTTATTTTTCAACTGTGCATCTTTAAATATGCCTGGCTTAATCTTTTGAGGATCTTCAAATGTATTATGGTCTTGAAGTTTAGCGGAAGTCAAAATCTTTCCATTTACAGTTTTAGAATTTAATCCATTTAAGTTTATAGAAACCTCCTGCGCATTTTTAGAATCAATATTCGTAATTGAGATATGTACCAGACCATTATTGTCAACTGAAGCAGAAGCGGTCACAGCTTGCAGCGTATCTTTCCCTAAAGCGTAATTTTTAGATTTAAGTGTTATCGGAAGAAGTTTTGCATCCTGATGCACATTGTACATTTCCATTACGTGATACGTAGGTGTGAGGACCATTTTTTCTTCATCTGTTAAAATTACAGCTTGTAAAACGTTAATAGCTTGCGCTAGATTAGCCATACGAACACGGTCTGCATGATTATTAAAAATGTTTAAGGTAACTCCGGCAATCATTGCATCGCGCATCGAGTTTTGCTGATAGAGAAATCCAGGATTTGTCCCTGCTTCAACATCGTACCATCCGCCCCACTCGTCTACTATCAGCGCTACTTTCTTTGCAGGATCATATCTATCCATAATAGTAGAGTGCCGGGTAACAAGCGTTTCCATTTTCATGGCCTCCTTCATGATTGTAAAATATTGTTCTTCTGAAAAAGCCGTTGACGGACCTTTTTTATTCCAATCGATTACAGAATAATGATGGAGTGCAACACCTTCCAACATGTTGTGTGGTATGTCTCGCATCAAAACCTCCGTCCAATTGTAGTCGGATGAATTTGCTCCTGATGCAATTCTAAAAAGCTTTGATCCATTGTTCCAATTCGTCATGAAGGTTGCGTACTGGCGATAGATGTTTGCGTAATATTCTGGTTTCATATTTCCACCACAACCCCACGCTTCGTTGCCTACACCCCAGTATTTTACATTCCAGGACTTCTCTCTTCCATTTTGCCTTCGCAGATCAGACATTGGGCTTTTTGTTTCAGAATTTACGTACTGAACCCAATCTGTAAGATCCTTAACTGTTCCGCTACCAACATTTGCAGCAAGATAAGGTGCTGCACCAATAGCCTCACACATATCGAGAAAATCATGGGTACCGAAACTATTATCTTCTGTTATACCACCCCACCATGCGTTAATCATCGCGGGTCTTTTATCTTTTGGTCCAATACCATCTTTCCATTGATAAGTGTCAGCAAAACAACCTCCTGGCCATCGTAGGTTTGGAACTTTCAACTTTCTTAAAGCTTCAATAACATCCTTCCTTATACCACGTTCATGAGGAATTTTAGTATTGTTCTCTCCAACATAAAAACCTCCATAAATACACCTCCCGAGGTGTTCAGCAAAGTGTCCATAAATATGCTTGCTAATGGTAATTTGAGGATCAGTACTTTGAATGTGAATTTCGTTTTTGGTTTGCGCATGAGACAAGCTTACAACGCAAAAGAAGAATAGAAATAAAATTAATCTGGAATGTAGAATATAATGTGTCATGTTGTCTGGATAAAGTGGCTCTCCAAATTACACAAATTTTTAAAAGTAAAAAATACACTTAAAAAGTAACAAAGAACTTCCTGTATTTAAAATGCTCTCAAAAAATGTAGATAACCCCGTAAAGAGGAGGTTGCTAAAGCGCCTCGCGGAGAGCCCTCGCAATACCAAACTCAAGCCCTCTTAATTCAGCAAGACCCTTTAACCTGCCTATTGCGGAATATCCAGGGTAAGTTTTTTTATGAAGATCATCAAGCATCTGGTGTCCATGATCAGGTCGCATAGGAATTGATTCTCCCCTATTTTGCATCAGCATCACAATTTCCTTTACAACTTCATACATATCAGTATCACCACCAAGATGATCGGCTTCGTAAAAATTACCTTCATTATCACGCTTGGTATTTCTGAGATGGAGGAAGTGAATGTTTTCTCCGAATCGCCTAATCATTTGTACAATGTCATTGTCTGGCCTTGCACCAAAAGAACCTGTACAAAAACATATTCCATTAGAAGCTGAGGGAACTGCGTCTAATAATTCAGCAATGTCATTTTCTGTACTAACAACTCTTGGCAACCCTAACACTGAGTAAGGTGGGTCATCAGGATGAATCGCCATGGCTACACCAACATCTTCAGCAACAGGAATAATTTGATCAAGAAAAAGAAAAAGATGCTGTTTCAATTTCATGGCATCAATACCCTCATAAGTTTTTAGTGCTGCGAGCACTTGGCTTGCAGTAAAACCTTCATCGCTGCCGGGCAAGCCGAGCAGGGCATTTTTATAAACCCGTTCTATTGTTTCTGGCTTGTTTGTGTCAAACCACTTTCGTGCTATCTCTAGTTCCTCTATTGAATAGTCTTTGTCGGCACCTGGCCTTTTTAACATGAGCAAATCAAAAGCAATAAATGCTGCGCGTTCAAATCTTAAGGCTTTGCTTCCTGTAGGCAAGGTATACTCAATATCGGTTCTCAGCCAATCGAGTATAGGCATAAAGTTGTAGGTAACAACCTTTAACCCGCACTTTGCAACATTGCGAAGGCTTTGCTTATAGTTATCAATGAATAATTTATAATTCCCTACACGCTTTTTAATATCTTCATGTACAGGCAGGCTTTCAATAACAGTCCACGTCATTCCTGAATTTTCAATACGCTCTTTTCTCTTATTGATTTCTTCAATTGTCCATACATCACCTACAGGTATATGATGCAGTGCTGTAACCACTCCAGTACATCCGGCTTGTCTTATATGCTGTAAGCTTACAACATCATTAGGGCCGTACCACCGCATTGTTTGTTCCATTAACATAACGAACTGTTTATATATTTAAATTGAATGACGCAAATTGACCAAAACCTGATTGAAATAAAATGGGGAAGGTGAATTTCTCCACCTTCCCCGGTACTAACCCAAATCAATATATTAATATCCAGGGTTCTGCGGATACTTTCCATTTTCCGAAGTAGGATCTACAGCACCATCAATCTGGCGCTGCGGGATCGGACGTAATACGTGGTGAGCCTGTGGAGACGGCACTGTTTGGCCCGCCACCGCTGCTTTATTGTTATACAGATTTACCCTTTGAACAAGTTTACCTGTTCTTACAAGATCAAACCAGCGCATTTGTTCACCGGCAAGTTCACGACTGCGTTCGTCAAGAATGTAATCAATTCCACGCGCTGTTAAATCTGCTTCAGTGGTGGCTGTCATTGCCGCGACCGCTCCTGTGTTGACAGCTGCACGCGTACGAACCACGTTGATTAAAGAAGCTGCTTCACCAATGTTGCCAAGCTTGTATGCTGCTTCCGCTGCTATTAAATATGTTTCCGCAAAACGGTGAACAATGAAAGGACGTACAGATGCTATGTTGGGATCATTGTTTGCACGACCCTGAGTTGCATTGTATTTGATCAATGTTGGATAAAATTTATTTTGGTTATTAACAGGAACAAATACAAGGTCACTTGTAGCTGGAGGACTAGACGGAATTGCAGACTTGTCAAATCGCGATCCTTCCTGGTCAGGTAACATGATTACATAGCGTATACGTTGTTTGATAGGAGCAATCTTCGCTTCAAGATGCTTTGGCACCATCCATACTGCAGTATCACCTACTGTTATTCTGGGTTTACCAACTTCAGAGGCGGGAATGTATCCTGCATCTGCATCTGCCTGAATCCATCTCGGAATATTATTAGCAGTTGCTGAATTGGCGATCCAAACAGTTTGAAATGATTTATTGAAACGCGAATCGTTAACCTTATCAGCAAAAGCAACATCAAGTAACCATGGCGTTGGCTTATAACGCACAAAAGGTCTTCCGTTAGTCACATCCCTTACCATCCCTGGCAGATCTATATATCTTGAGCGAAACAAGAACAGACTCACATTCTGACGCGTACCTTCATCACCAGGGGCACCGTTAGCTCTGTTATCATTGTATTGCGTGTCATCAATCCAGTTTACCTGCCACAATACCTCCTTACCGAATTCATTTCCCTGGCGATGTACTTCTGCGTAATCTGGCAGAAGGTCAACGTCAAACGTAGCCTTGTTGTCAATCAATTGCTTTGCTGTTTGATAAGCCATTTGAAAATCACTTGCTTGGGCTGCACTCGACCATCCCCTGGTGAGATAAACTTTTGACAATAAATGTAGCGCGCTTGCCTTCCATACTCTTCCTTGTGCTGCTCGCCTGTCAGGCAGTTCGAGTGATGCCTCAGTTAAGTCTTTAATAATTGCATCATACACTTCATTCAATGGCGCACGACTTGCAATATCAGAAGGGTTTGCATTGAACTTCAAAGGGCCAGAGCCAAGATCAAGCGAAACTGCACCAAATGTTTGAAGTAAAATAAAATACCATTGGGCGCGTAAAAATTTTGCTTCGGCAAGCAATGCGAGCTTTTGAGATTCAGACAATTCAGTAGATTTCTGGCCGTATTCAATAACGCCATTACAGGTATTGATGGCTACATATCCACGATTCCAAGGGCCACTAACATCTCCGTTATCTGTCGTTAGGTTGACGTAGGTATTCAATGGTGGATTTTGAAGTTCAGAGCCATGTGTAAATTCATCTGTGCCGTATACCGTCAAATTCATTCCGCCTTGTGTGCCATAGAAAAATCTGAAGTACGAATATGCGGCCGTGAGACCTGATTCTAATCCCTTTTGCGTTTCGAAATACTCAGGTGTAAGTTGAGATTTAGGATCTTCATCTAGCACGTTGTTACATGCTGATGCCACCATCATCATGAATGCAATAATTATTGAAGTATATATTTTAAATATCCGTTTCATAGTATGTAAATTTTAATGCTATTAGGATTAGTACTTGATGTTGAGACCAAAGATCACAGCACGGGTAAGAGGAGTGTTGGGTTGCACAGTTAAGCGTTGCCCCCACCCAGTTTGTGCTGCACCACCTCTGCCAGTTGGTTCAGGATCTAATCCTCCAGCATCAATGTATGGAGAGAAGAAAGCTTTGAATGGATTGGTTGTTGTTACGTAAACACGAACAGCATTTATACCTGTTCTTTCCAGGATGCTCGAAGGTAATTTATAACCCAGGTTGATACTTCTGATTTTCATAAACGAAGCATCAAAATATCCCATGGTTGATCCATATTTATTATCATTTCCCAAGCTTCCAGGAACAGGAAAATCATTGGACGGATTCTCAGGACTCCAGTAATTCACATCAGGTCCATTTCTTCTTCCTTCGAGAGAGTTGATTGGATTATTCGGATTACCCTGGTGTAATGTGCTCACCAGCATTCCACCTACTCTTCCGAAAATCACTACTGATAACTCGAATCCTTTATAACCAAAACGATTAGTTATACCACCTTGCCAGTCGGCCTGCAAGCTTCCTAAGATTTTACGATCATCAGAGCCTGCCTTACCATCGGGGTTTACATCTTCTATCCGGATATGTCCTGGTTTAGAATTATCGAACGCAGTAGCTTCTCCTTCCTGACCGATCTGCCAGATACCAGTTTTATTGTAATCATAAATAGCATCGATAGGATGGCCAACAAACCATCCGTTGTTGATATCGGATTGTGCACCTCCTGCAAGTTCTGTTATTTCTTCCCTGTTAAGGAAAAAGTTTAAGTCAGTAGACCATGTAAATCCTGATGCTTCATTTTCTACATTCACACTGCTCAAGGTAATCTCTATCCCTTTATTTTCAGATTTTCCAATGTTCTGGAAATATGAACCCGGTATACCAGCAGTCACTGGCAAGGACCTTGCCTGAAGAATGTCGGATGTTTTTGCCTGATAAAGTTCAACGCTACCGGTGATGCGATTCTTGAGTACGCCAAAATCTAATCCCACATTTGCTGTTGTTGTAAATTCCCAGGTAAGTTCTGCGTTTGGTACATTTTGCACTAACAAACCATACTGCCCTGTATTTCCAAAATTATAAGGAACACGGACTAGCTGGCCAAGTGAGGAATAGGGTGCAACGGCTTGGTTGGAAGTTCTTCCATAACCTAAACGCACCCTTAAATTAGAGACAGCACCGATACCTTGCATGAAGGATTCATTATGAACATTCCATGCAGCAGCCGCAGCAGGGTAAGTAAACCATTTATTTCCCTCTGCCAGTCTTGATGATCCGTCAGCACGTGCCGTGAGTGTTAACAGATAGCGATCATCGTAGTTATAGTTAACTCTACCCATATACGACAAAAGTCCCCAACGCTGATAACTACCTGTACCATCCTGAAATTTATTTGCTAGGCCGATATTATAGAATTGTACCGGGTTCGCAATTACATCCTGCATATTGACTGTAGTGTGGGAATTCTCAAGCTCCTGAACACTAAAGAGACCAGTAAAATTTAATTTGTGCTTATCCGAAAGGGTCTTCTCATATAATAGAAGATTCTCCAAGGTATAACTCCAGTTCGTTTCGTTTCTCAATTGCGCTGTGCTTACGCCACCATTGAGAAAAGGCGTATTCGATCCGCGGTAATCGCCGAATTCATCTGTGGAGTAATCGAGACCAATGTTCGCTCTGTATTTAAGCCCATCCACGATGTTGATTTCACCGTAAAGGCTGTTGAAGGTTCGAAGTCTTCTTCTTTGTTGCTTCCAGAGATCTTCATTGTTTAATAAAAGCGGATTGCGCGTAAGATTATCGATACTACCTGTTGCAGGCAATTCATAGACAGTTCCATCATCATTGTAAGCTTTATATAGTGGACTCAATGTTAGTATCTGAAACATTGGGTTTGCGTTTTCTCCATCTGTTATATTTACAGAGTTCAGCGAGTTGACACCTATTTTAATTCTTTCTCCAATGGTTTGATCAATTGTTGCACGCAAAGAATATCGTGAGAATGCCTGACCTGGCAACACTGTTGTTTCTTTAAAATACCCTGCTCCAAATGAATACTGTGTATTTTCTGTTCCGCCCGAAAAGCCGAGGCTATGATTCGTGATATAGCCTTTCTTGTAAATTTCATCCTGCCAATCAGTTTGTTTCCCTGCAGCATAATTTGCCTTTTCATCGTCAGTAAATCCGTTTAACGCGCTCGCTTGAGCCTGATTGTAATTTGAGAGTGTTCTGAATTGAACGTATTCTTCTCCGTTGTAAACATCATACTTCTCGATGGTAGAGGTTTGTCCATGATAACCATCATAGGTTATTTGTGGCTTTCCTTGCTTGCCTCTTTTTGTTGTTATAATGACAACACCGTTTGAACCGCGGGATCCATAAATAGCAGTAGCAGATGCATCTTTCAAAACATCTACGGAAACGATCTCATCAGGATTTAAATCGTTGATTGTTCCACTGAAAGGAATTCCATCAACTACAATTAAAGGATCGTTATTACCCGCATCTGCCGCGCCCAAAGAACGACTTCCGCGGATACGAATTTGCATTCCAGCACCTGGTCTTGATGACGTGCGATCTATTTGAACACCTGCAGCACGGCCTTGCAACGCCAGGGCTAAGCTTGGAGTTGGCACCTCACGTAAAGCTTGTTCACCTACCTGCACGACTGATCCTGTAACGTCACTTTTCTTTTGTGTTCCGTAACCCACGACTACAACTTCCTGAAGCGATTGAACGTTGGGCGTAAGGGAAACATTAATAACAGTACGACCATTGACAGATTCCTCTAAAGTATTATAACCAATGAAAGAGAAAACGAGAATCGCATCATTTGAGAAGGGAGCGTTAATCGAATAGGCACCGTTCGAGTCAGAAGTCGTGCCTGTAGTTGTATTCTTTAAAATGACATTGACTCCCGGCATTTCAATACCATTCTCATCTTTAATAATTCCAGAAATGACTGTCTGTGCATACGCCGATAAACAGGTAAGCAACAGGAGTGGCAGCATGAAACCTAACCGCAACAGACAGCTGAGTCTGCGCGAGTTTTTGTTCTTCAGTAGAGATGTTTTCATAAATTTTGTTTGGTGTAATTGGTAACGATTGCATTGACAAGCACCAATAGGCCTGACTTTTTATTTAAATCATGCTTTTTAGGCGCTTAATCACCGTTTTACGGACTCTTTTACCGCAAAAGGTTTACTAATATGAAAGAACAATTTAAAAAATGCAACCGATTGCAAATTATTTTTATAAAAACATTGAAATAGCAAATATTTGAGTCAATTTAGCATGCAACCGATTTAATATACGCAAAGGCATTGTTCTATTATGACGAAGGGAAAAATACGATCACCATTCAACACCTAACTCCATGAATAACCTCAGCATCTTCTTCAGGAATTTTTCAAAGTACGCTATCGTGATCTTTCTGATTTATATGGCGGACCCATCACTAGCACAAAGCACAGTGGATCAAAAAAAAGGGCTGAAGGACTTCTATCAAAACTACTTTCCCATCGGTGTTGCAGTTTCCCCTCAAGCTTTAAAAGGACCAGAAGCTGAATTAATAAAGAAACATTTTAACAGTGTCACTGCTGAAAATGCAATGAAAACAGGACCTATTCATCCTGAAGAAAATCGATACAACTGGGAGCCTGCAGATTTAATTGTAAGTTTTGCAAAGGCAAACGGAATGAAAATGCGCGGTCATACTTTATGCTGGCATAATCAGAATCCAAATTGGTTGTTTAGGAATGCAAAAGGTGACACAATAACCAAAGATGTTCTTCTAAAACGACTTAAGGAACATATTACAACAGTAGTAACGCGATATAAAGGAACCATTTATGCGTGGGATGTTGTGAATGAAGCAGTGGATGACAATAACAACAAGTTTTTAAGAGAGTCTGCATGGTATAAGATCTGTGGAGAAGAGTACATCGCAAAAGCGTTCGAGTATGCGCATGAGGCCGACCCAAACGCAAAACTCTTCTATAATGATTATGCTACTGAAGACCCGGGGAAAAGAGAACGCATTTATCAATTAGTTAAAAAACTTGTTGAAGCGAAAGTCCCTATTCATGGTGTAGGCCTGCAGGGCCACTGGTCTATTTATGAACCCACAGACGAAGCTATTGAAAAATCTATTGAAAAATTTTCTGCTCTTGGATTAGATGTACAAATAACGGAATTAGATGTATCGGTATATCCGCTGGAACATAGCAGGCGCGAGCGCAGGCCGGATGATATTGACACTTTCACAACTGCTATGGACGAAAAACAAATTACACAATACAGGATGTTGTTTAAGGTTTTTCGGGATCATAAAGAAGCAATTACCGGTGTAACATTCTGGAATGTCTCAGATAAACATAGCTGGCTCGATTCATTTCCTGTTTCAGGTAGAAAAAATTATCCTTTGCTATTCGATCAACAACTTCAACCCAAGAAAGCATATTGGGGGGTCATTACCTTTTAAATTTTAATTCTTACTAATCCATTGTAAAGATGCCACGTATACATCTTCTGCTTTTTATCACACTTTTGATTTTAACCATTTCCGTAAAAGCACAACAAACTTTAGCTACGATTGAAGTCCAAATTCCCACTGAACAATTGGCATCCAGTCGGCCTTTAAAAATAGCTGTGGATCCGATAACCTTCTTGCCTGATAGTTTACTTGCGTTGGTCGAAGTCAGGGGAAATAAAACCATTACAGTTAACACTCAGATTAACTATGAACCACAACGAACGCTGTACTGGACAATTGAACCCGTTAAGAATTTGAAAAAAAGAATTTTTAAGCTTCAACAAAACTTTCAAATCAACCCAAGAGTTAAAACTTCTAAAGTAACCGTTGTCGATAAGGACGGGGCCATCATTATTCAATCAAAGCAAAAAAATCTTCTTCAATATAATTATGAGACGGTTTACCCACCTGCAGGTGCTGATTCAGCATTTAAGAGAAGTGCTTTCATTCATCCGCTCTGGTCACCTAAAGGACAAGTACTAACACGGATTCAACCACCGGATCATTATCATCATTATGGAATCTGGAATCCATGGACGCATATTTTGTATGAAGGTGATACGCTGGATTTCTGGAACCTTAATAAAAAACAAGGCACGGTTAAATTTGCAAACTTTAACACCATTAAATCAGGTGATGTCTTTGGCGAGTATCAGACATTACATCAACATACTGCTTTTCGAAACAATGGTGAAGAAGTAATTATTAATGAAACGCAAACCGTTCGCATTTATCAATCTTCAGGGCATGAAAATTATTATATAACAGACATTACCATAGCAATGAATTGCCCGGCAAAACCGGTGTTGCTATTAGAGTATCGTTACGGAGGTTTAGGGTGGCGCACCACCGAGCAATGGACAAAAGACAACAGCGAAGTGATGACATCGGAAGGCAAGACAAGAAAGGATGCTGACGGTACAAAAGCGCGATGGTGTATGGTACAAGGACTTGTCGATGCCGATACAGCAGGCGTTCTAATGATGTCTTATCCTACAAATTATAACCATCCGGAGCCACTTCGCATCTGGCCCGAAAACCAGTATGACCGAGGCGATATGTTTGCCAATTTTGATCCTACAAAAGATATGGATTGGCTACTCGAACCCGGAAACGATTATGTTTTAAAATACAGGCTTATCGTTTTCAATGGAAAATGGAATAAGAAAATAGCTGAAAACGCCTGGCGAAATTTTACAGACACACCAGTTATTACGATCACGAAAAACTAATGGCTCTTTAACTTCAAATATTCTCCTATGAAAAAAAATATTTCAAGAAGAAACTTCTTAGGCACGACAGCAAAGACAATTTTAAGTTCATCAGTTGTATTGAACGGATTTCCTACTATTGTTCCATCTTCAGTTTTTGGAAAGAATGCACCAAGTAATCGGATTAACATTGGAGCCATTGGTACAGGGCGAATCTCCCGCATTCATGATATGCCTGGTGTGTGGAAATATGATCATGCTAAAATAATAGCGGTATGTGATGTGGATAGCAAACGTGCCGATGAAGCTAAAATTCTGGTAAACAATTTTTACACTACAAAAACAGGAAAACCTTACGATGGCGTAAAAGTGTATACGGATTATAAAAAACTTTTAGACAATAAAGATATTGATGCTGTATTGATCAGCACACCAGATCATTGGCATGCACAAATAGGAATAGATGCAGTAAGGGCAAAAAAAGACGTTTATCTTCAAAAGCCAGCTGCGTTAACTATTACAGAAGGCAGAGCATTAAGCGATGCCGTAAAAAAAACTAAACGCATTGTTCAAATAGGAAGTCAGCAACGTTCTTCTACTCAATTCAGATATGCAGCTGAACTGGTACGGAACGGCCGGATCGGACAACTAAAAACAGTATACGTTGGGTTGCCTGGAGATCCTTCCGGAGAAGAAGAACTCGAAATGCCCGTGCCTCCAAATCTTAACTATGATATGTGGCTAGGCTCCACACCTAACATATACTACACTGAAAAAAGGGTACATCCACAAGTAGATTTTGGCCGACCAGGATGGCTCCGGTGCGAGCAATTCGGCGCTGGCATGATCACCGGCTGGGGATCTCACCATATCGATTGTGCACATTGGGCCATGGATACGGAATATACTGGTCCGGTTGAAGTTTCCGGCTGGGCAGAGTTTCCTAAACACGGCCTATGGGATGTTCATGGAAAATTTCAAACTGAAGCAGTGTATGCAAATGGCGTAAGGATGATCGTGAGTAACGAGCTACCTAACGGAATCAAGTTTGAAGGCACGAACGGTTGGATTTTTGTGACGCGCGGCAACTATGCGGCGACTTCCAGCGATCCAGTGGCCAGCACCGATGTTAAACCACTCGATGCGAGTGATCCGAAAATTTTAACATCCGTGATTACTCCTAATGAAATTCATTTGTATGAAAGCAAAGACCATCATGGGAATTGGCTTGATAGCATTAAGTCAAGAAAAGAACCGATTTCTCCAATCGAAATAGGGCATCGCTCCTGCTCCACCTGTCTTATCCATCATATTACCATGAAACTTCAGCGGAAGGTCTATTGGGATCCAGAAAAAGAGATTTTTAAAAATGATGACGAAGCCACGGCCATGCTTTCCAGACCACAACGCCCGCCATACATTATCCGGTAGATTGTGTACATTCGTCAGTATATCCCTATTAAAGTATAACGATAATGAAGTATTCATTTATCCTTATTGTGTTATTAGCAAGTTGTGTCGGATACAAAATGGATGATTTGACAGACAAAAAACTAGTAAAACTTATTACGCTTGATCCCGGGCACTTTCATGCCGCCCTGGTTCAAAAAAGTATGTATCCCGAGGCAGACACTGTTGTACATGTTTATGCACCCGAGGGACCTGATGTTAACATGCATTTGAATAGAGTGGAAGGATTCAATACCCGTAAAGATAATCCCACACATTGGAAACAAGAAGTTTATACCGGCCATGACTTCTTTGAAAAAATGCTTCAAGAAAAAAGCGGGAACGTTGTGGTGATCTCCGGAAACAATGAAAGAAAAACTGATTTTATAAAACAGTCTTTGCAAGGTGGTTTTCACGTACTGGCGGACAAACCGATGGTCATTGATCATAAAGATTTTGATGCACTTAAAGACGCATTTTCAACGGCTGTAAAAAATAATCTTTTGTTATATGATATTATGACCGAGCGTTATGAAATCACTACTATTCTACAGAAAGAGTTTTCTATGTTGCCAGAAGTTTTTGGCGTATTGCAACAAGGAACTCCGGCATCACCAGCTGTAACAAAAGAAAGTGTTCATCATTTTTATAAGTATGTAGCAGGAAGCATCCTAACGAGACCCGCATGGTTCTTCGACGTTAATCAACAGGGAGAAGGTATCGTTGATGTTACAACCCACTTGGTAGACCTTGTACAGTGGGAATGTTTTCCTGAACACATAATCGATTACGAAAAAGATATAAAACTTATCAGTGCAAGAAGATGGCCGACAACAATTAGTTTGAAGCAATTTAATGCAATCACTAAACTTGATAGTTTTCCTGATTATCTGAAAAAAGATTTAGTAAAAGATACTGCAATAAATGTTTACGGAAATGGAGAAATCAATTATCAAATTAAAGGAGTTCATGCAAAGGTTTCCGTAACATGGGCCTACCAGGCACCTGAAGGTGGAGGCGATACCCATTACTCAATTATGCGTGGGTCAAAGGCAAATCTTGTTATCAGACAAGGACCAGAGAATGAATATAAGCCAACGTTATACATTGAGCCAATTGTAAATGAAGCTGGATATGAAAAGACTTTATCAGAACAATTGAAGAGATTACAGCAGAACTATGATGGTATCGCTATAAAGAAAACAGATGCAGGCTGGGAAGTAACTGTTCCGGAAAAATACAGAGAAGGGCATGAAGCGCATTTTGCTCAGGTTATGAAAAGGTTTATTGAATACTTGGGAAATGGAAACCTTCCGGAATGGGAAGTGCCAAACATGATTGCCAAGTACTATACAACCACAAAGGCGTTGGAATTGGCGAAGAAGAGTCAATGATATATTAAAATTATTCCTCATCATGAAATTGTATAAAACAAAAAGAGGTATTGTTATTGAGAAGAACGAAGTGTTTTACTTATTGATCAACGATGATTGGGATATCTTCATCAACGATGATCAACTGTATGCAAAACTATTGAAGATCACTGAAGAACTAAGTCCTAATCCGGTAGGTAAGGATTTTATCTTACGCGATTTACAGCCTCCAATACAAAACCAGGAAATTTGGGCAAGCGGTGTAACTTACAATAGAAGTAAAGTAGGACGACAGGAAGAATCAAAAGATTCTGGTGCAAGTGATTTTTATGCAAAGGTTTATGAAGCTGAAAGACCTGAAATATTTTTCAAAGCATCTGCGCATCGTACAGCCGGGCACGGAGAGCAGGTTCGAATTAGAAAAGATTCTACCTGGAATGTGCCAGAGCCTGAACTAACTCTTTCAATAACTACCACCGGTAAAATTGTTGGATACACCATTGGAAATGATATGAGCTCAAGGAGTATTGAAGGTGAGAATCCGCTATACTTACCACAGGCTAAAACTTACGACAGAAGCGCAGCGATTGGCCCTTGCATTTATGTCACAGATGCGCCCCTTCCTGAGGATACAAAAATATCTATTGAAATTTACAGACGTACAAAAGTTTTTGAAGGATCAATCATGATCAACCAGATCAAACGAAAGTTTACGGAACTTGTATCATTTCTGTATAGAGAATGCAGTTTTCCCCATGGCAGTTTTCTGATGACAGGCACTGGCATTGTACCTGAAAGCAACTTCACTTTGTTATCTGGTGACGAAATCAGGATTACTATTGATCCAATAGGGACACTTATCAACACGGTTCAGTAATAATTATTGTTGTAAAATTTATATGTTAACAGGTAAAAACATTATTGGAGAAAGATTGTCTAGCGAAGGTTCTACAACCTTTCATGGTGAAAATCCTGCCACAGCCAAAAAAATTCAACCTGCTTTTTATGAAGCTTCTCCAAAAGAAATAAACCAGGCAATCAATTTAGCTTTTGAAGCGTCTCAGGAATACAGAAATAAAAGTGGAAAAGATAAAGCGGCGCTGCTGGAAGCAATAGCGGATGAGATCCTTGCTACTGGAGATAGCTTGATTCAAAAATGCGCAGAAGAATCAGGTCTTCCTGGAGCCAGAATAATTGGCGAACGCGGACGTACGATGAATCAGCTTAAACTATTTGCAACACTTCTAAGAGAAGGTTCATGGGTGGATGCAAGAATTGATCTGGCGGATGAAGAAAGAAAACCTTTACCTAAACCAGATATCAGAAGCATGCTAAAACCTCTGGGCGTTGTGGGTGTTTTTGGTGCAAGTAATTTCCCATTGGCCTTTTCTGTAGCAGGCGGTGATACAACTTCAGCGCTGGCTGCCGGATGCCCAGTCATTTTTAAAGCACATCCCTCCCATCCCGCAACATGTGAAATTGTCGGACTAGCGATTCAACGGGCAATAAAAAAAACAGGAATGCCTCAAGGAGTGTTTTCCATGCTTCATGGGCAGTCTACTGATGTTGGATTATCCATTGTGAGACATCCGAAAGTTTCAGCAATTGGATTCACTGGATCTTACCGAGGCGGTAAAGCAATTTTTGATGAAGCTAACAAACGAAGTGTACCAATTCCGGTATATGCAGAAATGGGAAGCAGTAATCCCGTCTTCATTTTACCGGGTGCCTTAAAAGAGCGCAGCCAAAAAATTGCAGATGACCTCACTGCATCAGTTACAATGGGTGTAGGACAATTTTGTACTAATCCCGGCCTCATTTTCATTGAGCAATCAGAAGAAGCGACACAATTTGTTTCGGCTCTTGGTAACAAAATACGTGAAGCTTCATCTGGTGTAATGCTTAATGGCAACATCCGAAATAATTTCGAAGATGGACTTGGGAAGCTGAGCAATACGAAAGGTGTCAATACAATTGCAAAAGGAAAAGATTACAATGATCAGGGTTACGGAACATCAGCACACCTCCTTCACACCGATGCCTTCCATTTTATAAATGATGAAGCTTTGCAAGAGGAAGTCTTCGGCCCGTCAACACTTGCCGTTACGATTGAGAATAAAGATCAACTCATCAAAATTGCTTCGGAACTACACGGGCATTTAACTATTACATTGCACGGTACTGAAGATGATTTAAAAAATTATAAGGATGTCATTTCATTGTTGGAGCAGAAAGCCGGAAGACTAATCATCAACGGCTATCCAACTGGTGTAGAAGTTTGTGATGCGATGGTGCACGGTGGCCCTTTTCCTGCAACTACCGATAGTAGAAGTACTTCAGTCGGCACTGCTGCGATAAAGCGTTTTACCAGACCCATTAGCTACCAGGGATTTCCTGACTTCCTTTTGCCGGAAGAGTTAAGAAATTCCAATCCACTAAATATCTGGCGTCTAAAAGATGGCCAGCTAGTAAAGTGACGACTACTTTTCAATGAACTCCAATACATCAATTGGCTTTGACAAATTGCTTACACAATGATGATACACCTTTTGTATAACGAAGAATTTAAGAATGAACGGCTCTAAAGAGATCACAATCTATGATATAGCAGAGGCATTAGACTTATCTCCAGCTACTGTAAGCCGGGGACTAAAGGACCATCCTGCCATTAAGAAAGATACCAAAAAGAGAATACTGGAGAAGGCAAAAGAGATGGGTTATCAGCATAACCAGTTTGCCAGTAATCTTCGCAGGAATAGGACAAATACAATCGGTGTTATCGTACCGCGTTTGAATAGCTATTTCATGTCAAGCGTTATAGCAGGTATTGAGAAGGTTGCAAATCAAGCCGGGTATAATTTAGTGATCAGTCAGTCACTTGAATCCGTAAAAAAAGAAGAGATCAACGTACGCACCTTGTACAATAGCCGTGTAGATGGGCTGCTTGTTTCACTCGCTTATGATACGGAGACCATTTCTCACTTCGAGCTTTTGCTTGATAAGAACATACCTTTAATTTTTTTCGACCGTGTTTTTTTGCATCCACAGTGCACGAACATTATTATCGACAACTATAAAGCAGGATATGAAGTTACACAACACCTCATTACGCAGGGTTGTAAACGGATTGCGCATATCACAGCAAGCCTCAAGAGAAATGTTTATGCCGAGCGCTTAAAAGGTTACAGGCAGGCATTGGAAGATAACCATATTACTTTTGATGAAGAACTGGTTTTCTATAATAACCTGAGCGATCAGGCAGCCATTGAAGTTTCGAAAGAAATATTAAAAATGAATAAGTTACCAGACGGAATATTTTCCGCAAATGATTCCTGCGCGGTGAGTTGTATCCGTGAATTAAAACAGGCAGGCATTAGAATTCCAGAGGACATTGCGGTAGCCGGATTCAACAACGATCCATTGTCAAAAGTTATTGAGCCAAATCTTACTACTATAAATTACCCCGGTCAGGAAATGGGTGAAGCTGCAGCTTCCGTTCTCATCAGACGATTAGACAAGCTAGAGGGTATTAACCTTAATACAATTGTGCTGCGTCACGAGTTACTAGTTCGTGATTCTACTTTAAAAAAACGTAATCTTTAATCTTATATATAAAATTCTCTTTCCCATTGTTATGAAACGTCTTTTCTTAATACTGATAGTCTCTTTAATTTTTTTTAGCAGTCACGCTGAGGACGGCTATAGGCTATGGCTCAGATATGATAAGATTAACAATCCTGTAAAGCTGGAGTCTTATCAAAAATTAATTACGGACTTCATCATCGATGGAGAATCACCAACACTGTTATTGGCGAGAAAAGAACTTGAAGCAGGACTTAAAGGATTATTAGAGCAGGATATAACACATGCAAGCAATAAAGAAACCGCAAGCTTAATGCTTACTAAGTTTTCTTCTCCACGGATCAAACAGTTAAAACTTAATATCAACCCTGATCATATTAGTGCTGAAGGATTTTCTATTGTAACAACAACCGTCAATAAGAATAAATCAATTATGATTGTTGCGCATAGTGATGTTGGACTTCTCTATGGGACCTTTCATTTTCTCAAGCTGATACAAACGCAAAGTGACATTGACAATATTTCGTTCGAAACATCACCAAAAATAAAACATCGCATTCTAAACCATTGGGATAATCTTGACAGAACAGTTGAAAGAGGTTATGCCGGTTTTTCGCTTTGGGACTGGCACAAGCTTCCTGACTATATTGATCCACGTTATCATGATTATGCACGAGCAAATGCTTCCATCGGAATCAATGGAACTGTGCTAACAAATGTGAATGCCAACGCGCAAATACTTACGGAACAATATTTAGAGAAAGTGGCTGCACTTGCAAATATCTTCCGACCTTATGGAATAAAAGTTTATTTAACCGCACGTTTTAGTGCACCTGTGGAAATCGGAAAACTAACAACTGCTGACCCACTTGACACTGAAGTAAGGCAATGGTGGAAAAATAAAATAGATGAGATCTATCAGCATGTTCCTGACTTTGGCGGTTTTGTCGTAAAAGCAAATTCTGAAGGACAACCGGGACCGCAAAATTACAAGCGTAATCATGCTGATGGTGCGAACATGCTTGCAGAAGCCTTGGCACCACACAACGGCATCGTAATGTGGCGTGCATTTGTGTATGACAACGAAGTGCCTATTGACCGGGTAAAGCAAGCACAAAACGAATTCAAACCACTCGATGGAAGTTTTAAAAGTAATGTGTTGGTTCAGGTAAAGAACGGACCGCTTGACTTCCAGCCAAGAGAACCTTTTCATCCGCTTTTTGGTGCAATGCCGAAAACCCCTTTGATCATGGAATTTCAGATTACCCAGGAATATTTAGGGTTTGCAACGCACCTGGTATACCTCGCTCCTCTTTTTAAGGAATGCCTTGACAGTGATACGTACACAAAAGGAAAAGGCTCAACGGTTTCAAAAGTTATTGATGGATCGTTGGACAACCATACCTTAACAGGAATTGCAGGCGTGGCAAACATTGGCAATGATCGAAACTGGACTGGTCATATTTTTGGGCAATCGAATTGGTATGCTTTCGGAAGGCTCGCGTGGGACCATCAACTTACCAGCGAACAAATTGCTGAAGAATGGATTCGAATGACATTATCCAATGAGGCATCAATCGTTGACAAGTTGAAGAAGATGATGATGGGTTCAAGGGAAATAGCAGTGCAATACATGACGCCACTTGGGCTGCATCATATCATGGGTTGGAATCACCATTATGGACCTGGGCCATGGATCAAAGATAAACCACGCGCTGATTGGACCTCTGTGTATTATCACCAGGCGGAACAAAATGGAATAGGTTTCAACCGAACAACTACTGGTAGCAACGCGCTGGAGCAATACAGCAAACCAGTTCAGGAAATTTATGGATCATTGGAAAAATGTCCAGAGGAATTTTTATTGTGGTTTCATCACGTAAAGTGGGATCATAAAATGAAATCAGGGAGAACGTTGTGGGATGAGTTGTGTTTGAAATACTACCAAGGAGCGGATTCAGTTCGATGGATGAAAAACGAATGGAATTCTTTACAGGGAAAGATAGATGAAGAAAGATTCAACCATGTGAACGGTTTTCTTAACATTCAACACAAGGAAGCGCTTTTATGGCGAAATTCTTGTGTTCTTTATTTCCAGACTTTTTCAAAGAAAGAAATACCTGAAGGACTTGAAAAACCTGATAAGCCGCTCGCCTACTATGAAGCTCTCGAATTTCCGTTTGCTCCTGGAATAAAGCCTCGGTGGTAAAATTTTATAGATGATCAGAGAAACTTGATCCCGTCATGCTCCAGCTTGCGATATTTCTCGCGGTCGAACATGTAATAGAAGGCTCCCTTCTTTGAACTTTCTCTTTCTTTCTCATTCAGCTTTTTCAAAAGATTAAGCGAAAGAATTTTCTTGGTGAAATTTCGCTTGTCTAACTCGGTTTCATAAATGGCTTGATAGAGATTTCGAAGTTGAGGGAGTGTAAACTTCTTCGGGAGCAATTCAAAACCAATAGGATGATTAGCGACCTTTTGCTGGAGCTGGTCCTTTGCTTTAGCGATCATTGCTTTATGATCAAAAATTAATCTAGGCAATTTATTTAAAGGAAACCATTTTGCTTCATGGCTCAGTTGCTCACTGTAATCATGAATATTAATTAAGGCGAAATACGCTATTGAAATTACCCTCCCCGCACTATCACGTTTAATATCAGAGAAGCAATACAACTGCTCCATATAAATATCCGTAAGGCCCGTTAACTGCTTTAAAACTCTGATGGCAGCATCATCAGCACTTTCCTTTTTGCTGATGAACCCGCCCATTAATGACCAGTTTCCTTTCTCAGGCTCAAAGTCTCTTTTGATCAGAAGGGCTTTTATTTCCTGCCCGTCAAAACCAAAAATAATACAATCGACTGCCAGTAAAAGTTTATCCGAATTCTTATACTTTGAAAGTTCCATGAAATTAAAGCTGCTAAATAATCTTTCAAGATAATTCACCCAGCGGTAATTGTTGCAACAATTCTTCTTCCTTAGGCTAAAGAAATAGTAAGTTTTTTTATTCTGTATCAAGAATACGATTCCAAAACTAGTTTTCATCACCTTAGAGCTTATTCTTTAATGCCCCATCGCACTCAATGCCTACATTAAGAGTCTCTATTGTAGCCAAAAACTACATGTTTTAGACGTTGGGCAGTACTCCCCCACTCTTTGGAAAATCTTTTTGAATGAATTCAAACGCTTTAAAAGACCATAAAGCTTCCGGTTATTAGGGCTGGCGCTTATGATTAAAAGTTTGCAATGAATGGGTATGCTTTTTTATTCCTTTTGGTCAGCACTCTCAACCAATGATAAGAGGCTGATAAATCGAAATAACAGTAGCTAATACTTTTTTATGGAAACGCAAAACGTGACTGCTATCTTAAATCTGATCCAGCTAACCGCTGTCATTATATTATTTCTGTACACAAAAAGATGTTTTTCATCGTTTTCAAGTAACGTAAGAAACAGGCTTCAGACCTATGAGATTATTCTGAATGTTTTTATGGGTTTCATTGTCTTCTTTGTCATCTCCAATAAAGCTGTACTCGTTGAACATCGCGTTTTCTTTTTCTTTATTTCCTACCTCATGCATATTGGCAGTTGTTTAATGATACTGAAGAGTTTAAAACAAAAAGAAACAATTTACCCCAAGTCCTACTTGATTTTTCATAACGGAAAATTCATGAAAGGTTCTATCGTAAAAAGTAATTTAAGTGAAAACGACATTATGAAATCGCTTGAATTAAAGGGAGTTTTTAATCTTGGCGATGTTCACACCATAATTCTCGAAGTTGACGGTGAACTTACCGTGATCTATAAGGAAAAATTTAGAAGTGTAGCATAAGCAACGCTTAAAACCAACATCAGAAGATTTCAATATTCGAAATAACAGGACTTGCTTTGGAGGCTGTAATGCTGACGCGAACTTTGCTTGCTTCTGCAGGATTTAGTTTTACAATACGCTTATAGCCAATTGTTGTAGCTGTAGCAACCCTCTGCCAGTTTCCGTCATTCCACAATTCGATGTTAAATGATTTTACGCGCTGGCCAAGTTTTATATATTCCTGCAACATTACATAATTAACCGTAACAGTCTTGCCGAGATCAATCTCGAGCGTTCCCGTTGTTGTGTTATCATTGGTAGCCCAGTAAGTTTCTTTGTCACCATCTGTTACTTTTGCAGCTGCATACGCATCAGCTTCTCCGCGATAAGTGTCAACCTTCACTGCTGCGTTTGCCGCGAGATTGATTTTAAATTCTTCATCCAAAAGTTTTCTCCATCCTTTCAAAGCGGCAATGTCATTTTCATGGATCACACCTCGCTGATCTGGTGGCACATTAAGTAATAAGGTTGATCCACGTCCTACCGAAGTTAGGTAGATCTCAAAAAGTTTTTCAGGTGATTTTACCAGTGTATCTTCTTTCGAATGATAAAACCAACCCGGGCGAATTGAAACATCAACTTCCCCTGGGATCCAACGCGTACCATTTTCTGACCCACTATTTAACAGACCTTCAATACCAGCTTTCCCTGCAAATAGTGTATCAGGTGTAATGGTATTCCAATTTGTTTCACCTGCAATTCCTTTTTCATTTCCTATCCAACGTACACCTGGGCCAGCATCGCTAAAGAATATTACGTTCGGCTCCATTTCACGCACCATGTTTAGTGTAGTCGGCCAGTCATAATAAGTTGAGCCATCAATTTTGCGTTGGGCTCGCTCACCACCATAATAACCATCACCCCCATTGGCACCATCAAACCACATTTCGAAAATGGGTCCGTAATTATTAAATAACTCTTTCAATTGATTTCTGTAGTAATCAACATATTCAGTCGAACCATACTTCGCATGATTTCTATCCCACGGTGAAACGTAAATGCCAAATTTAAGTCCTTGTTGTTTACATGCTTCTGCCACCTCTTTAACAATGTCACCCTTACCATCTTTATAAGGACTTTTTTGTATATCGTGCTCGGTGTATTGGCTGGGCCAGAGACAGAATCCATCATGATGCTTACAGGTTAGAATAATTCCTTTGAACCCCGCTTCTTTTAGTGTGACAACCCACTGCGTTGTATTTAATGCTGAAGGATTAAACAGTTGAGCTTGCTCATCTCCATATCCCCATTCCTTATCCGTAAATGTGTTGATGGTAAAATGGATAAAGGCGTTCATCTCCATTTCGTGCCAGGCAACTTGCTCAGCACTCGGAACAGGCAAAACCGGAAGCGGAGCACTAACTTCTTTTTTCGAACATGCTAATAAAAGAATGGAGGCGGTAAATAAAAGCGCAGGATACTTCATGTATCGAAAGTAATAATTAAAAGCTTTGAATCAGCTGTTGATTATTGTAATTAGTGAAGGCGAAAATTATTTCTACCTTTTTCAATCTTCATCAAGCATAACTTTAGATAGAAATTTAACTATATCCCAGATCAAGCTCGATGATTACGGTCAATAAGTTTATGTTGGTTTGTATATAGCGTTAGGTACTCAACCAACCCTTGTATTCGTTAAAGAAAAGAATTTTAACACAAGTAAAAGTAAACTGCTATTCGAACCGGTTGTATCGATGGTTAGGTAGCGATGAATTTCTTATTTTTGCTTTTTCAAGTCGAACAGCCGCCATATACAAAGCAAGTCTAAGCTTCGGCTGAATTGTCTCTCTTAAAAACAAATTATTAGCAAGACCGAATGGCGAAACGTGATATTATAGTAGTAGGAGCATCAGCTGGTGGCGTAACAGCATTAATCGATTTCATTGAGTCTTTACCTAAAAGTTTTGCAGGATCTATTTTTGTAGTATTACACATTCCGCCTCACTCGCCCAGTGAACTTCCTGCCATTCTCTCAAGGGCTGGTTCGCTAAAAGCAGCACATGCGGTAGATGGAGAGCGTATTAAATCAGGACGCATATATGTTGCGCCTCCTGATCATCATATGCTTTTGGAAGGAAGTTCCATCCTTGTTAAAAAAGGTCCGAAGGAGAACAGGTTCAGACCTTCTATCGATGCATTGTTTAGATCCGCTGCATACGTATATGGGCCTCGCGTAATTGGTGTTGTATTGTCAGGACTACTCAATGACGGCACTTCAGGACTTTGGTCAGTAAAGAGATTGGGTGGTCTTGGAATAATTCAAGAGCCTAACGATGCATGTTTCCCAAGCATGCCATTAAACGTGTTGGAGTATGTTGAGGTAGACCATATTCTGCCTGCATTACAAATGGGTTCGTTGCTTAACACATTAGTTTCGAAGTCAGTTGACAAAAGACCAACGTTACCCAAAAAACAATTGGAGCTGTTAAAAATGGAAGTTGTTATTGCGCGACAAGATAATGCTTTCCAAATGGGCATTATGGATATGGGGCCGCTTACTCCTTTTACTTGTCCGGAGTGTCATGGCGTATTGGTAAGACTAGTTGAAGGAAAGCTTGTTCGTTTCCGATGCCATACTGGTCACGCATTTACAGCAAGTGCTTTGCTATCAGAAGTAACAAAAAGCGTTGAGGATACATTGTGGCAGGCGATGCGTGGTCTGGAAGAAACTACAATGCTTTTAGATAATATTGGAAAACATTTCAAGAAACAGGGGTTTAAAGATGCTGCGGCACTCTTTTTTGATAAAAGCAGGATGACATCAAAAAAAGCAAAAAGTCTCCACGATTCCGTTTTCACACAAGAACTTCTCAGCGAGGACCTCAGGCATAAAAAAATAAAACGTGGCCCAATGAAGAAAAAAATAATTAAGAAGAAATAAATACTTTCTTGTACTAATATTCCTTACTTGAGTAAAAATAATAGCATTAGCGCATGTCGAAAAACGGACCCATCATTTTAATTGAAGACGATCTCGAAGATCAGGAGATGACAAAAGAAGTTATAGTGGAAATCGGTATAACAAATACCATTGTTTGTTTCACGTCCTGCACGGATGCATATAAATATCTCAGCACGAACTTGCATATCCAACCTTTCATTATTTTAAGCGATATCAATCTGCCTAAAATGAATGGTATTGATCTAAAGCATATGATCAATGCAAACGAAAGTTTGAGAAGTAAAAGTATTCCTTTTATTTTCTACTCTACCTCTGGCGACAAGCAGACCGTAAGCAAAGCATTTGAAGAGCAAGTGCAAGGTTACTTTATCAAAGATTTTAGTGTTAATGATATTAAAGAAAACTTAAAACTTATTCTTACCTATTGGCAAAAATGCCGGCACCCTAATAATTGAAGTTTTTCCTTTTACTCAAGTAACATCATTTTTCAACTCATAAACAATACCACATTCTTTGAGAAGTCTAAGAACTTCTATCAATTTACCTGGCAAAGGAATATAAACGAAGCTTTCATCTCTCTCGAAAATACGTTCGCAAAAGCGGGATAATTCGTCATGCACGAATTCCGTCTTTACCGCTTCCAACCTTGATACAGATATTATAAGACCCATTAAGTTAAATCACATTTTACTTATAGGATGAGCTATTGGGTGGCGCGAATATAATATCATTAAGGACAAATGAAGTTTTTTTATAAAGAAACTGAAATTTGCTGATGTTGTTCTCTTATTGAATGTGATGTGAACAAAATTCCACGGTAATCTTAAAAGATAAACGAGGAAATCGTTAAGATAACAGGCGTACTACACAATGGGTTCGTCCTCTACAATGATGCAGAAAAAATCTTCCATAGACATGTTGTGAATAGAAAGAATTTTAAATAATGATTTAAGGGTAATGTTCGCTTTTCCTTTTTCTATTCTCCAATATTGAATTTCTGGGAGATCATAAACCTGCGCGAATTCTTTTATTGTTGAATACCCCTTCTTTAATCTTAATTCAGCAAGTCTATCACCTACTACAGACAAAACAAATTCAAAGGTTCTTTGTGACGGCATAATAACATTTAACATTAACGATATAGAAAAAGATATGCCCGCTATAGAGACTGTCTGGTATGATTTTTTTCTTATGCCCTCTTGTTTGATTATCATAAATGATAATCTATAAAAAGTATTTTTAACGTGCCTTTTTATATTTTTCGGATTAATAGTGCTTTTTGTTTGACAACCCTAACGGTGAAATGACATTGAAAACATGTTTACTTATTACTGATGACCCTGATGATCATCAGGCTTTTACAGAAGCACTTTCTGAGATATCAGCCAAAGCAATAGTGCTAAATGTAGTGGACAGTGAGAAAGCTTTAGATTTTCTGAAAATCAAAAAGCATACGCCCGACTATATTTTTATTGATCTATCCATGCATGGCATCAGGATCAATTCCTTTTTAAAAGCTGTAAAGAGTGACATTGACTTAAGTTTAGTACCTACTGTTGTATATGGACAAGAAAAAGATTTTATTAAAATTGAGAACCCAGAAAAGGTAGTATTTTTTATAAAGGATTATGAATATTCTCACTTACGCGATTTTTTGAAAAATTTTATCAAGCCGTCGGAGGGCAAGAACGGAATTTAGAAAAAAGATTGTGTTTGTTGAGGACAACATTTTATTCTCAGTGATTACAATCACTACAATACTATTCTGGTGATTGTTCAGAGGAATGATTAGGCAACACAATATTAAATATTGTTCCTTTTCCAAGCTCTGATTCTATTTCAATCTTACCACCAATTTTATCCACCGCCTCCTTCACGATGTAAAGACCAAGCCCAGATCCTTCCTTAATATCTGTGGCTCTAAAAAACATGTCAAAGATTTTCGGAACGAGTTCGCTATGAATACCAATGCCATTATCCTGAAACTTCAGCGTAGCTTTTTGTTCGTCTGTGTTTACCTCAATAACAAAAGATGATTCCTTATGGGTGTCTAGGTATTTAACCGCATTCGAAATCAAATTATTCATGATCATTGATATCCTGTAATAATCTGAATAAAAAGGATGCGGATCGTTCACAGAAACCTTAATGCGAACTTGTTCAAACCCTGACATGAATTGCATTTTCTCCAGGTTCTCTCGTATTACTTTGTTAAAATCTATCGATTCAATTTTCAGTTCCTGCCTTGCATTTCTAGAGTAGTCAAGAATCTCTTTCAACGTATCATCTAACTTATGAATGCTAGACCCCATCAAGTCGTGATAATGATGCAGCACCTCAGAATTATCTTCCATTTTTGCCAGGTTTAATAATCCTAAAACTGACATTAATGGTGCACGTAAATTATGCGAGACGCTATAAACAAAAGTATCCAGCTCCTTATTAATTTTTAATAATTCTGCATTTTGTGCAGCGAGTGCTGCCATTGCTTTTGATTTTCCCTGCTCGGCCTCTTTGTGCTTTAATGCATTTTCAATAGCACTTGATAGCCTGCTTAAATTGGATTTAAGAATATAATCATCAGCACCTCGCTTAATACAGTTCACGGCAAACTCATCAGACACCGCACCAGTTACAAGAATAAACGGAATCTGTAAATGTAAAGACTGACAAAGGCGTAAGGCTTCATTAGAGTTAAACTGCGGTAATGAGTGATCGGAAAGAATTACATCTGCATCATATGTATTGAGGGCTGCTAAATACTCTTCTTTTGTATCTACTCTCATCGCCGTAACAGATAAACCACTTTTCTTCAATGCGTATTTAATAAGCTCAAAATCTTCCTCCATGTCTTCCAGGCAAAGAATTCGCAACGTACGTTTCATCTCCATTTTTTTACCTTTTTGATTATGTAGTACCTAAGGTGTAAATACCATTCCCTTACAGCCAGTTAATTTTATGAATAATATTAATGGTCGCGTAGAGTCTGCTCTACATTAAAACGCACAGGCTACCGTGACTGTGGATGTAATAAAAAGGATACATTTGCTTAAATCTAAGCGCGGACTTTTTTAAATCAGAGACTGAATCGTTGAGATAGCAAGGAAGGCGTTCAGTTCAAATATTTCTGACATACCAGATGTACTGCAAGAGAAAATTCCAAAATCATGAAGCCTCGTAAGCAAATAGTAAACGAGAGAATACATTGACATCAGGAAGGCGTTGTTACCAGACTAATCAGGAAATGCAATTAAGAAATCGTTCATCATCAACTGATATTCTTCTTCTGTAATCGGTTTACTTGCTACTTTAAAAGCTCCTAAGTTCATGCAATCTTCCGTTAACTGATGATCTGCATAGGTTGAACAGATGCATACCTTTATGCGTGAATATCTTTTGCTCGACTTTAAAAATGTCAGCGTCTGTTTGCCATTCATCAATGGCATATTGTGATCAAGAATAATTAAATCAGGAAGGTCTTTGTCGTTTTTCGTAGCATCTAACAGATCGATTACTTCAGCTCCTGTAACAAGCGTTGCCAGCAATTGTATGTCTCTACGGTTTACATAAGCCTTTTCAAAAAAAAACCTGTCATCCGCGTCATCATCCGCGATGAGCACCTTTTTAACATCTCGTGTATTATTCACTCAGCAGCAGTATTGTTTTGATGTAGTGGCAAGCTAATAATGAATTCGGTACCAACGTCAATTTTGCTGATCACATTGATAAACCCATTATGTTTTTCCACGATTTTTTTTGTTATCGCCAGCCCTATGCCTGTGCCTTCATAACTATCCTTGGAGTGCAGTTTTTCAAACAAGTTGAAAATACTTTTAGAATACTTCTCATCAAAGCCGATACCGTTATCCTTTATATGAAGGTGGCAATACTCGCCAGTGATTTTTTCGCTCATCGAGAACTCTGTAAGCTTTCCTTTGCAAAATACTTCTATCGTAGGACTCACATCTTTCTTGCAAAACTTGATGGCATTGCTAATTAGGTTTTGAAGCACCTGCCGCATCTGACCCCGGTTCACTTCTATAGCCGGGATATCATGCACAATAAGCGAAACGTTTTTTTCTTTAATGATCAATTCAAAATCTTCCATTAATTCCGCAATCATTCCTTTGAGGTCAGTAACCTCGAACTGATTATCAGTAGCAGATAATCGTGAATAGTTTAAAATATCAATAATCAGGACTTTCATTCTGCTGGCAGAGGAAGTAATCTTTTCTACGTATTGCCTCGGAACTTCAGAAAGTTGATCATTAAATTTTTCCTTCAGCAAATGTGAAAAGATTTGAATCTTACGCAGTGGTTCTTGTAAATCATGAGATGCTACTGAGGCAAACTGCTGGAGATCATGATTGCTTCTTTCCAGTGCAGTATTGACTGCTTCAAGCTGATCGTTTTTTAATTTTAATTGCCTTAACGTTTCCTTCTGCGCAGTGAGATCTGTAACGATGATGCTTAAAGAAACGCCATCGTGCATGTTCAGGGTTGTAATCGATAGCTGAACAGGAATGATTGTATTGTTCTTGACCAAAGAGACCTCACCTTTGATATCCGAGTGCCATCCTTGTGCTACAAGTGTGTTATATTTTTCCTTATCAGCGTCATTCACAAAGCTTTCAAATAATTCTGTCACCACTTCGGTTGAGTCCTCTCCCACCATTGCAGCGAAACTGGAGTTACTGTATACAATTACGCCTTCCGCATTAAGCGTTACAGCACCCTCGGCCATTTTTTCAATGAAAACCCTATAAGCATGATCAGCAGATCTAAGCGTAAAAAGTTCATGGCCATTTTTACCCTGTACTACCAGGGCGTCTATCTCACCATTTTTAATTGCCTCGATAGTATCTTTCGCCTCTTCCAATGCCTGGCGCAAAAAATCAATTTCTTCCTGCAATTGCTCGTATGGCTTTGCCGTTTCCATAGCTTCAATTTTTTATACCGAGTGCTTCGAGAACTTTTTTTAAGTTTGACAAGTCTCCAATAAGTCTTCTTTGTGGAGTAGGGTGTAATTTAACAAGCATGGGCAAGGCAACGATTTGTTCCTGCTCTGCTTTTTCCTGGTGTTTATAAACGTCAATAATTTCTAAGGTATATTTTCCAGCAAGGTGTGTTTCGCAGATGTGTTTAATATTTGTAATTGCGCGCAGTGAGTTCGGAGTAGCTCCGGTAACATAAAGCTGTAAAACGTAGTCGCTCTGCACAATTTTTTTCTTAACTTTTTGACCGGGCTTTACTGGTTTTGAATCGCCCATATTATTTTTTTACTGGCTTGATATCTAATCCTATCAATACTTTCTCTTCATTCGATAAATCTCCTATTATCTTTCTGATGGGAACTGGTACTTTTCTTACGAGCGTAGGGATAGCAAGAATCTGATCGCCTTCAGCCAATTGCGGATGGATCAACAGGTCTATCACTTCAATGGTATATCTGCCTTGTAAGTACTCTTCACAATATTTTTTTAAATTATTTAAAGCAGCAATAGATTTTGGCGTGTTGCCTGCAACGTATAGCCGCAATACATATTCAGCTTCTGGTTTTTTCATTTTTTCTTCTTAATCGGAGAGTTTTCCAAATCTTTATTTAATCTTTTTGCAACCATCTCTTCACGATTCTTTTCCAGTATTTCCTTTTTTAATTGTTCCTCCAGGTACGTTTTACTCAACTCATCTTTCACGGATTCAAATTCTTCTTGCAGGCTCGCAATCTTCGCCTGAAGCACCGTTTTCTTTCTTTCTATTTCTCTGTCTCTTCTGGAAGTAGCATGTGTTTTCATTGCCAACCCTGTCGCTTCCATCAATTGTTGTTCTTCTCTTGCAGAACCCACCATAATACCATCAGGCCCAAGGAATACGTCTACTAAGCTCAATCCATCATCGTTTATCACAAATTCCCTGACTTGATTAGAATGCTTCATGCCTCTTGATTTCATGATATACATCCCACGATTTCGCTCCCCGTTAGATTCAATGTCTCGGACCAGGAGCCATGCATCAACAATGGAAGACACACCTTCATCTGTTTGCTCACTGGTACTCGTACTTAAGGTAAGCGCAGTAAACAATACAGTTACTTGTTCCGTCTGAAGGAAATCTATCAGGCGGATAAGCATGGATTTAACATCACTGATAGAACCCATAGTCACTAAGTTAGTGATGGGATCAAGAATAATTGTAGTCGGCTGAAATTTTTTGATTACTTTATGAATAGCCACCAGGTGCATTTCAAGTCCGTACAAGGTCGGCCGGGAAGCATGAAACATGAGCAGCCCCTTCTTAACATGCTCTTCCATATCGATGCCGATGGATCTCATGTTACGAATGATTTGCTGAGGCGATTCTTCAAAGGAAAAGAAGATGCATCTCTCGTTTCTTGTGCAAGCCTGATGTGCGAAATATGCAGCAATGCTTGTCTTACCTGTCCCCGAGGTGCCTGAAACTAAAATACTGGAACCCCGAAAGAAACCCTTCCCGCCAAGCATGTGATCTAGGGAGTCTATTCCTGTAGGAACTCTTTCTGTCGACACCTTATTATCCAACTTGGACGAAGTTATCGGCAACACAGAAATTCCGTCTTCATCAATAAGAAACGGATATTCATTGGTTCCATGAATTGATCCTCTATATTTTACGATCCTTAATAACCGTGTTGAAATCTGATTACTTGTTCGGTGGTCCAGCAAAATGACGCAGTCCGAAACATATTCTTCAAGACCCTGACGTGTTAAAGAACCTTCGCCCTTTTCGCCTGTTATGATGGCCGTTACTTTTTTATCCTTCAACCACTGAAATAGTCGGCGCAACTCCGCTCTGAGTATGCCTTGGTTTGATAGTCCCGAAAATATATTTTCAATGGTATCTAACACGACTCTTTTTGCACCCAACGTGTCAATAGCATGTCCTAATCTTATAAAAAGTCCTCCAAGATCATACTCACCTGTCTCTTCAATTTCAGTACGATCAATATGGACGTAATCCAACTTGATCATTTTATTTTTTTGCAGTTTATCAAGATCAAAACCAAGTGATGCCACATTCATTGACAATTCTTCAGCCTTCTCCTCAAACGCCATAAAAACCCCAGGCTCATTAAACTCGAGCGCTCCCCGCACCAGAAATTCAATCGACATCAACGTTTTGCCGCAACCTGTACCGCCACATACTAACGTTGGCCTCCCCAATGGTATTCCACCTCCTGTAATTTGATCGAGACCAGTAATTCCGGTAGGAGACTTTGGTAAAGGTCTTGTTATGGAGGGTTGCCCTGATTTATTGCTTAATTTACTCATAATAAAAAAATGCAGTTTTTTAGATTCTAATTTCTTAAATGGCCTTACAGCCACCGTCAATGTGAATGAAGGGTGATGCTTATTTTTAAGCAATCATTTGTCGAAAAATTGAACTTATGCTTGCATAAAATATATTTAGATACTCGTTTAAATCAAAAATTTGCCTAGCAGAAAGCAAATGGGCATTAATGACAAGCATAAACTTAACAACGATGATACTGTTGGTAAAAAGTTATGCCAACAGTAAAAAATAGCTTGGCCCTCCGCTAATAAACATTGGTGAACTTAATCAGTGCATTGTATCGAAAGAAGGTTTCTAAATTGCTATTTTGATTAGGTTTTTATATGAATGGATTCCTGCAGTTTATTTTAAAAGTAAGGTTAGCGTGAGAGATGTAGAAAATCAGCGTTAAGGATAATCGAGTGCGCCTTTCTATACCTAACCTTTGAGTTGTGAATATTATAAATTTACATAACGATACGGCTAACAGCCCTATTAATCTTTCAATTTTTTAGCCATTAATAATACGAATACAATTGAACTTTACAGATTGCTACCTTTCCTAAAGTGATGAACATCTCATCAAAGAGAGCAACATATCATTCTTGTCTCTGCCTCAACTAATTCTACCACTCACAATGCTGACCTACCTTATGCCTTTAATCTTATTCTTTAAGCAGATTTTAAACTAGCATATATTAGGTTTTCTTAAGCTCGCTTCGGTAAGATTTTAAGGCGATAAATTTTCAGATCTTAACATTATGGCATAGCATTAGTCGATCATCTAGCCTGGCAGGGAAAGACGCTTCAAACTGGACCATTTTGTTCGAAAGCTGCTTCAATGCTGGATGATAAGCAGGTATTGCATTAAATATATCAGATGAAAAAACAAGACATTATAGTAGTGGGTGCATCCACTGGAGGAGTAACTGCCTTGAAAGAGTTTGTTAGAACAATTCCTAAAGACTTTAAAGGATCAATTTTTATCGTATTGCATATACAGCCTTATACTGAGTCGAGGCTTCCCTGGATCTTAAGTAAAGCCGGAACATTAGAAGCAGTGCATCCAAAGGATGGAGAAACAATAGAAGAAGGCAAAATCTACGTCGCCTATAATGATCATCATTTAATTTTGGAAGAAGGTAAAGTGAGGGTTAAACGAGGTCCTAAAGAAAACAGGTTCAGACCCTCAATCGATGCGCTTTTTCGTTCAGCAGCTTATGTTTACGGCTCGCGCGTTATTGGTGTCATCCTTTCAGGAATTTTGAATGATGGTGTTTCTGGTCTTTGGACCATTCAACAAATGGGCGGTACTGTTATCGTACAAGAGCCTGAGGATGCAGAGCAGCCTCAGCTACCCTTAAATACAATGGAATATGTAACACCGGATTACAAACTTGCTGCCGCCGATATGGGACCGCTGATTTCTGGTCTTGTATTGAAACCAGCTCCCGAGAAAAATAAATTGTCAGAAGAAGAATTGAAGAGATTAAAGTTGGAGATAATCATTGCTACAAAAGACAATGCTTTCGAAATGGGTGTAATGGAAATGGGAGAATTAACGCCTTTCACCTGCCCTGAATGTCATGGAGCCTTGGTGCGCTTAGAGGAAGCAAAACTTATTCGGTTCAGATGTCATACTGGTCATGCTTATACCGCCAGTTCTCTATTGGCTGAAGTTTCCGAAACAATCGAAAGCATGTTATGGCAGTCAATGCGGGGCCTGGAAGAAATGAACATGCTAATGAAGAATATTGGCGATCATTATGAAAAATTAAAAGATAAGAAAGCAGCGAAATTATTTCGAGCTAAAGCTGAAGATAGTGCAGACCGTGCCCGTGTCATTCATGATTCGGTAATTCAACAGAATCAATACAGCGAGGACATGCGCTTAAACAAGGAGCATTTCGACTATTGATGTTTTCCTTCAGAATTCATTACAATGCAAATACTGTTTTAAGAGTATTGAGATAGTATTACCAGAAGTGCGACAAGTAGTTCTTGCTACTAACTTGAAGATGTACCTGCAAGAGCTGGCCTTGCAGTAGTAGGTTGTGTTGATTTGGCTCCGGCAAATTCCTCTCATCATGTTCTTCTCCATTACAGAATGGAGAAATTAGAGTGCATCTTAAACTAACAGTCATCAAGGCTGACTCAACACTAAATCTTAGCTACATAAACTAGCGTTTTAAGAACGAATTTGAAATGTAGGAATGAGAACAAACACAATGAGATTAACATTGTTGGTTGATCAGATGTCTACCCAAAGTTGAAATTATCTGATGGTATATTTCTTTACACCTTCAACGGTAATCTTGACGGGTTTGATTAATCCGTTTTCATCAAAATGCATCTCATCAATGCATGTTGCACGATGATTTGCATCTGTCTCAGACAACGGTCTTCTGTGATAAATAATATACCACTGATCTTTGCCAGGAATTTGCATCACTGAATGATGTCCTGCTCCGCGTGCAACGCTTGCATCTTGTTCAAGTATAGTTCCTATTCTCTTGAACGGTCCGAAAGGTGAATCTGCTATAGCATATGCCACCCGATAATCAGGCCCACCCCAATCTCCTTCTGACCACATGAAATAATACTTATTATTTCTAATGAACATGAATGGGCCTTCTACATACCCCTCAGGCGTTATCTCTTTGTAAATTGTTCCATCTTCAAATGGATCCAGTCCTGTAAAATCACTTTTCAATTTTACAATGTTGCAATGGCGCCATCCACCATATAACATATAATACTGGCCGCCCTTGTCTTGAAATACAAACTGATCAATTGGCTGTGCTCCGTTTTTGATTTCGTTGATTAATGGCTTACCAAGGTAGTCGGTAAATGGACCTTCTGGCTTGTCGGCAACACCCACTCCAATTCCACCAACTTCTCCTTCACGGACATCGTTGGCAGCGAAGAATAGAAAATATTTATTATTATTCTCTATCATTGCCGGAGCCCACATTGCCCTCTTTGCCCAACGCACTTTGGTTGTATCAATAATTCGTTCATGCTTTAGCCAATGGATAAGGTCGGACGATGAAAATGCATCCATAAAAACCTGCTCATCAAAAGGAGCCGAGTATGTAGGATAGATCCAAAATTTATTTTTAATGATCACACCTTCAGGATCTGCGTACCATCCTTCGAAAAGAGGATTTCCAGAAGTCGTTTTTTTCTGTTGTGCAGATAAAGACAAGGAACATAATAGCAACAGTGAGAACGTAAGCGCGGAAAGAGACATTGAATATTTCACATTTAATGATTTGAACAAAGTTAGAAGATATTTGCGTGTTACAAATTTTCTTTTAGCAGCTATTATTCAAGTTGCTAGATGTTCTTAAGTAAAAGTCATTAAGTTTCTATTGGAACATCAACATACTTGAAAAGGAAATAACATGGGAAGTCCTTTAGAAATCGTTATACTTCATACGACATTCTGAATTCAGCAAGCTTCACATTTGGAAATCCATACTCATTCAATATTGACTTAAAGCCATGCATAGTAGACTTCTCTCCATGAACTAAAAATATTTCCTTGATCTTTTGTTTATTCTGCCGAATTAAGAGCTTGAGCAAATCGCTATAATCAGCGTGAGCACTGTATTCATTCATAAAGACCACCTCCGCTTTTACTTCCAACGTCTCCTGCATAATTGTAACCTCTTTTGCACCATTGCTAATTTTTCCACCTAATGTTTCAGGTTCACAATAGCCTGTAATTAAGATTGTAGTTCTAGGATCGCTGATGTTGTTTTTCAAATGATGTAGAATTCGCCCGCCCTCCATCATTCCTGAAGCTGCAATAATAACAGAAGGTTTATCGTAACTATTGATGCCAATAGAATCTTGTTTCTCTGTTACATAATGAAGGTGCTTGAATTCAAAAGGATCAGAATCGAATTTCATGTATTCATGCATTTCATCATTGAAGTAATGCTGATAGTTTTTCATGATATCCGTTGCATAAACAGCAAGCGGACTATCAATAAAAACATCGATATCAGAAAGTCTTTTTTCTTCTGCCAGCTTATTGAGCGAAAAAATAAGTTCTTGTGTTCGTCCGATACTGAAAGCTGGAATGAGCAGGTTTCCTTTTTTCTCAATGCAGGTATAGTTAACCATCTTTAATAAACGTTCTTCCGTATTATCGAGTGGCTCGTGCAGCTTATCCCCATAGGTAGATTCGCAGATAATTATTTCAGCCTCCGGAAATGTTTGTGGTGCTTTTAAAATACGATTCGAAAATCTCCCAACATCACCCGTAAAAGCAATTTGCCTCTCTTTGCCATCTTCAAGAATTGTTAGATTAACCACAGCACTTCCTAAAATATGTCCTGCATCTGTAAACAGTAATGTTATTGAATCGTCAATAACATAAGGAGTATCATATTCAACAGTATTGAATAATGAGAGACATAGATCAACATCATCCTGATCATACAACGGTTCTGTTTTTTCGGAATCTGTTTTTCTCACTTCATTCAGTTGAATACTGGCGCTGTCATTTAACAGAATCGTACAAAGTTCTAGCGTTGCTGGTGTGGAAAATATCTTTCCTCGGAAACCTTTCTTCACTAACCTTGGAATAAGGCCGCAGTGATCAATATGGCAATGTGATAGTATAAGATAGTCAACGCTATCGGGTTTAAACAAAAAATCGGAATTCACGTCTTCGTTTTTGGCGCCTTTACCTTGCACCATTCCACAATCCAGTAATACTCTTTTTCCATTTGTTAACGTGATCAGGTGCTTACTGCCCGTTACGGATTGGGCGGCACCATAGAAAGATAGTTGCATAGTTACATTTTACTCCGCTACCACATCTTATAAAAGCATTCCCTTACCAAAAACCGCTTTCACTTCAATAACGTAGAACAAAATATTCGCTTTATTAACATCAATTGTGCTGAGCAGCTTTGGTTTTCATAGCGGCAACGTCATAGTTGAATATTGTACCAATTGAGTAAATTGACTTTTTTCAAACAATACAAAAGATGGATTCAGTTTGGTTAATAGACATGGGCTATGTAACAAAGGCGAGTAAAGGCCGAGGTAAGGTTGATTACATTGCTACAAAGAAATTTCTTGAAACAACTTATAAGTCATCATGCCTTGCCTTGATATTTAATAGTGTCGATTCCTATGGTGTTGATTTCGGGTTAAATCAATTCTATTACACAGTGAAAAAGGCAGGCTTCATTGTTAATCTTTATCAAATGGAGGGAGGTGCACAAAAACAGGTCGATGTTGCAATCGGATCGCACCTTGTTTATTATGCTTTGAAAGGTTATCACATTATCCTTTCTTCTGGCGACATTGATTTTGTTCCTGCAATCCATATGGCGAGAAAGGATGATGAGAAAAGTGAAATAACATTGCTCACGTTTAATTTTGGCGTCCATGACGAGCTGTCAAAACTCTCAACATCACATTTATTTTTCGAAGACAATCCAAAGATTCTTAAAGCGTAAACAATTACAGTTTTCAAAAGACACATCCGCAATTCTTCTAACAGAAAATCCGAAGGTTGGGGAGTTATAAGGTGATGCCAATAAATTCCTCGGCAAATTTCAATTTTTGTGATTCTGTATTATTTAATTATTCTAAGTTCAGTAGTCGTTGTAAAACACATGGGAGGATTAATAGCAATCATTCTACTTGACCTATACGCTTATTTTGTCATTACCACTATTAATATGTATTGCATAGTATACTCAAATTGTACAAACTATTATTAAAAGCGTTTTCAAACTACAATCTCCTAGTTCACGTCTAAACTACTAGGTTTCGCGTTGTGCTGCTTTTTGCAGGGCATTCATTAATTCTTCAATCTTCACTGGTTTGGCAACATACTCGTTCATCCCAGCCTGAAAACAAGCCTCCCTATCTTCTTGCATCGCATTTGCGGTCATAGAAATTATAAAAGGTTGTTTAATTTTTCGGGACCTGATGATTCTTGTTGCTTCCAAGCCATCCATCACTGGCATTTGTATATCCATTAAAATCGTGTCGTAAAAATGGGCGCTTATTTTATCAATGGCTTCCATGCCGTTTAATGCAACGCCAATATTTTCATAACCTAACTTAGTTAGTATTCGCATTGCTAACTTTTGATTGACAGGATTATCATCAACTAATAAAATATTGAGAGGATGTGTTTTCGCAAAATTCGTTGTCAGTAGTTGCTTCGGCTCCCCTTGGCTTGCGGTAGTTAATACACTTTCAGGTTTAAGTGCAAGTTGTATCACTTTACATAGTTGCTGTTGTTTAACCGGCTTGGTAAGTACAGCCGCAAATAAATCTGAACGTTTTAATTTACTATCCTCACCCATGGAGCTTAAAAGTACAATAGGAATTGCCGGATACTTTTCCTTCACAAAATGCGACAATTGCATCCCATCCATTTCAGGCATTTGCATATCGGTTATCAACAAATCAAATCTATCGCCCCTAGCAAGTATTTTAATAGCCTCCTTGCAAGACAATGCAAGCGTTGTGGAGAGCTTCCATTGCTCTAGCTGGCCTTTTATAATAGCGAGATTCGTTTCGTTGTCATCAACAACTAATACCCTTTTGCCTTCGTTTTCAGTGGTATTGAAATTGTAATAATGCCGAATAGAATGTTCGCTCAATCTATTCCTAATAGTAAAGGTAAATGTGGTACCAACATCTAGTTTACTTTCAACAGTAAGCGATCCACCCATTAATTCTACTAATCGTTGACTGATCACTAACCCTAAACCGGTACCACCATATTTTCGTGTGGTAGAAGAGTCAGCTTGAGAGAAGGCCTTGAACAAGCGCGGAAGTTTTTCTTCTGGTATTCCAATACCAGTGTCTTTAATGTGAAAAATAAGCTCGATTTCCTTACCTTCTATTTTCAATAAACCTACTTCTATAACGATCTCACCTTTATTGGTAAATTTTAATGCATTGCCAACTAGATTAATTAACACTTGTCTTATCCGGTGGCTGTCGCCAACAATTTGTGCGGGTATTTGATGGTTGATTTGATAAATTAGGTCTATGCCTTTTTCGGCCGTTTTACTACCAAATAAATCCAGTACTTCTTCTATGCAGTGACGTAAATCAAAGTCATGATAATCGATCTCAAAGTTGCCCGACTCAATCTTTGAAAAATCGAGAATATCGTTAATAACCGTAAGTAAAGCTTGACCACTGCTTAATATTGTGTCGGTATATTCTTGTTGCTCGGAACTAAGGCGGGTATCAGCAAGCAAGGAAGCCATTCCTAGAACCCCATTCATTGGAGTCCTTATTTCATGACTCATTGTAGCAAGGAAAATACTTTTTGCCTGGTTAGCGCGTTCTGCCTCTGACCGCGCTAATTCTGCTTCTTCATTTATACTTTGTAGAAAATCGGTTTGTGATTGCAGTTGTGCATTTAACCCAAACATATCTTCAGCTTGCTCTTCCAAAGCTTTCTTTTGTTGCATCACTTCTGTAGTTCTTTGCGCTACGAGTTTCTCAAGTTTAGCTTTTTCGTTTTTAATTGAATTAAATCTTATCTTAAAGAACGCAGCAATACAAATAGCAACAATGAAAGTAACAAGCGTTCTGAACCACCAGGTTTTCCAATAAGGAGGGCTAATGGTGATTCTAATTGAGTCCCCTTCTTCGATCCAGAGTCCTTCATTATTTGATACCATCACCTTGAAGATGTACTCGCCTGGATTAAGATTTGTGTACGAAGCTTTTCTTTCCGTTTCAACGTCAATCCATTCATCTTGCAGTCCTTCCATTTTATACCTGTACCGATTCTTTTCGGGATGTCTTGAGTTTAAAGCAGTAAATTCAAAAGAGAATTCGTTTTTATCATAACTCAATTCTATGTTATTAGTATGAAGAATATCCTTTTTTAAAATCCCATTTACTCCAATCTTTACCGGTTTATTAAATACTTTAAAGCCAGTAATGTAAACCGATGGCTTTATGTAACTATTCATAATGCTGTCGGGGTGAAATAGATTAAACCCATTATTCCCTCCGAATAACAGTTCACCTGTAGATAGTTTATAGGACGACCATCTATTAAATTCATCCTCCTGCAAACCGTCACTTTCGGTGTAATTAGTAAAGGTTAGTTTTTCAGTATCGAAACAGGAAATCCCTTTGTTAGTGCTGATCCATAATTTATTGTTATCATCCTCCTCAATACCCACGATCACATTGCTGGGTAATCCATCATTTTGCGTGAAGATCTTGAACCTATTGCTTTCCGGAGTAAAAAGGTTTAAACCACCACCGTTGGTCCCTATCCAAATCCTTTTTTTCGAGTCCTGAAATAATGTGTATATACTGTTACTGGACAAACTGCCTTCCTTGGAAGTTTTTTTGTAATGCGTAAACACATTTGTATTCGTATTGAATACTTCAATACCATCGAGAGATGTTGCAATCCAAATGTTTCCTTCAATGTCTTCCATTAAGTACTCCAGGTGAGAACCGCTAATAGAGCCAGGGTTATTTGGATCGTGGGTAAAGCGAGTAAAGTCATTGGTTATAGGATTGTAACGGTTGAGTCCGTTCCCCCAAGTAGCTATCCAAATATCTCCCCTTTTATCTTGAAGGATGTCGAATATATTATTGTCACTTAAACTATTTTCTTTGTCGGGATCGTTTAAGTAGCGTTTTACTTCTTTCGTTTGAGTATTAAAATAATTTAATCCTCCCTGCCACATCCCAATCCACAAACCTTCACTATTATCTTTTTCTATTGCTAAAATCTTATTATTGGTAAGCCTGCTGGAAAGCATTGTAAAATTTCCAGACTTCCTATTGAAGTAATTGACACCCCCGCCATCGGTTGAGATCCAGAAATTTCCTAATGTATCTTCTTCAAATCCGCTGACGCAATTATGGCTTAAGCCGTTCTCGTCATTCTTATTGTAAGTGTAACGCTTGAAAATGTACTTCTCTTTATCATATATATTAACACCCCCGAGCCTGGTGCCCACTAGCATACGGTCAATGCTGTCAAAGAGAATACTGGTTACCGAAGTACCAAGTAAGCTTTTTTCATCACCCATACTTAATGTATACCGAAAAAATTTGTTTTCATTCGGCATCATCTTATTTAACCCACCGTCAGTGGCAATCCATATTGCTCCGGATTTTTCTTCGTTTATATCAAACACATAGTTATTACACAAGCTATTAACATCAGACGGATTGTGGAAGAACCGGTCAAATTTTTCAGGTGACCTCATTTTATTTAATCCTCCATCAATGGTTCCAATCCACAACGCATTGTTGCTATCTACAAAGAGGGAACTAATGTTGTTACTACTTAAGGACCACACATCCTTAGGATCATGCAGAAAAGTAGTGAAGGACTTTCTATCAGGATTTAGTAACTGTAGTCCTCCTGCTGTTCCCACCCAAATCCTTTTAAGCTTGTCCTCTGTTATTTCCCGCACAGCGTTGAGCGCAAATGATCTTATACTGCTTTCCTCGTTAAGAATGTGCTGAAAGGTTTTGGTTTCAGCATCGTACACATTGATCCCTTTGCCAGTTCCTACCCATAAGTTCTTTTGAGAGTCCAAATAGAGACTTAGAATATTACTATTGCTGATTGATCCCGGATTCTTTTCATCCGCCAAAAACCTCTCAAAACGATTAAGCTCACGATCAAAAAGATTCAGTCCTTCCTGCGTTCCAATCCACAGGTTCCCATCTGCGTCTTCTTGAATACAATGAATATTATTGTCACTAAGACTGAAAGTGTTCTTTGGATCATTCCTATATACTGTGAAAGAATAACCATCAAAGAGATTGAGACCATCTTCAGTAGCTACCCATATAAAACCAAACCGGTCTTGGTAGATATCTAAAACGTTACTTTGAGAAAGTCCTTGTTTTGCAGTAAAATGTTCAAATCTTAAATCTTGGGAAAAGCTAAGCGTTGTGTAAAGAGAAAAAAGAATGATAAAGAAAATATAAGCATTCCTTCTGGCAACAATAAAAATATAATGGCAGTAAAGGAGGATAGAATTCATGGACAGGTGACTTCATAGGAATATTAAATTCCGTTCATTTTCTGCAGTCAGGTTAAATGACATAAAACTAATTTCCTATGTCTGATTTTTATAAAAATACTGACTTCTATGTACCGGTATTTATAAGAAATATGCACTTCATTACATGTATGCGAATACAGTGGTAATATCAGAATTGAGTTATTGGAATCGAAGCATTGCTTGGCCTTCTATTACACTTGTAATACACGCAGTCGAACAGAGTGAATGTCGTTGTTATTGCCGGCTGAGTCCATTAATCTTCTTAGAAATTTTTAAATATTGTCCCGCAATTAAATCAATTTGAACGCAAATACGAGTTAAAGCTTTAAATGACCACGAGCGACATGGCCCAATTGAGACGATGTTCACGCGATCAAAGACATCATACTCTGGACGTACTAGCACTTAGTAATTCAACCAGGGTTACTAAGCGGACTTGCCATTGGTACTGGCGCGATTATTTAGTATATAGCCGATTAATGCATTGCCTAACTCCATTTTATGATGGAACCACTACTAAACGGTTTTTCAAAACCATCGGTTAAAACGATGCCTCTCTCGGAAAATTACTTTAAGAATCTCTTTTTCAAAGCTGGAATTGGTATGGCCATTACCGATGTTACAGGCAAGTTTTTAAAGATTAATCAAGCTTGTGAGAATCTTTTAGGGTATTCTGAGCAGGAACTGTTGCAATTGGATATAGGGAGAATTATTCCGCCTGAAGATTATCTACAACTTAACAGTGATATACAAAAACTTGTCACTGGTGCTGCGCTAGCGATTACTACAGAAAAAAGATGTAGAAAGAAAAACCAAGAGATCGTATGGCTAAGATTTAATATATCCCTTGAAACAGATGCGGCTGATATCCCACAAGGTCTGATTATTATATTTCAAAATATTACTCATGAGAAAAAAGCGCAGGAGAGCTTACAACTAAGCGAAAAGCGCTTCCGTTCTTTGTCAGAAACTTCACCTGACGTCATTACCCGGCATGATAAAAATTTCAAATACTTGTATGCCAATCCACAAATAGAAAAATACTTAGGAATAAAACCAGAGGAGTTTCTCGGCAAATCTTACCGTGAACTAGGAATGCCGGAAAGTATATGCAGCTTTTATGATACGCATTTGGCAATGGTCTTTGAAACGAAAGAATTCCATAGTGTGGAATTTGAAATGCCTGGGACAGATATGTATATACAATCAAGATTAGTTCCCGAGTTTAATGAAGAGGGTGAAGTGGTTTCTGTCTTGGTACTATCAACCGAAATCTCTGAACGAAGAAAAAAGGATGAGGAATTACAAAGACTCCTTTCCCATCTTCAGTTAGCAACTGAATCTGCACATGTTGCCACTTGGTGGTATGATGTTAAAAGTGAAAAACTTGAGTGGTCAGGCTTACATAAAAAAATGTGGGGGTATGACGAAAACAGGAATGATCTATACTTCAAAAACTGGTATGATCTAATCCACCCGAACGACAAGCAGAATACACTGGATATTCTTGAAAAAGCAAGTGGAGGCAGTAGCATTTACGATGCTCAATACCGCATTGTTCGAATAAGCGATGGTGCTATGCGCTGGATGCGCTCGTTCGGACAATATCAATACGACAGTGACCGGCATCCAAGGACACTCACGGGCGTGACGCTTGACATCACTGAGCAAAAAGAAGCTGAGGAGCGTTTCCGGAAGACTGAAGAACGGTTCAGGGGTACCTTTGAAAATGCAGCTGTCGGAATTGCACATGTGGCCCTAGACGGAACATGGTTAATGGTAAACAATCGCTTATGCGAGATTGTAGGATATGATCAACGAGAGCTACTTCAACACAGATTTCAAGACATAACGCATAAGGATGATCTTGACGCTGACCTGAAGCAAGTACAACAATTAATCGAGGGCAAAATACCAACTTATTCACTAGAAAAAAGGTATATAAACAAACGGGGAGATACTGTTTGGGTGAATCTTACAGTATCTATGGCGCGGGATAGGGAACAAAGACCCGAATATTTCATTTCTATTATACAAGATATCAATGAACGAAAACGCGCCGAACAAGCGCTTCAACAAAGCAACGAACGCTTCAAGTTAATTAACAAGGCGACACAAGATGCCGTTTGGGATTGGGATTTGGTAACAAATGAGCTGTATTGGAATGAAACCGTCTATACATTGTTTAATTACCGACCGGAAGAAGTAGCTCACACCATTGATTGGTGGTATCAACACGTGCATTCAGATGATAGAGAACGGGTCGTAAATGGTATTCATCAAGCCATTGATAACGGAGAAAGTTCTTGGTGGGACGAGTACCAGTACGAATGCGGTGATGGTTCATTCAAAACTGTATATGATCGTGGCTTTATATTACACAACGAGGATGGCAAGCCCTTGAGGATGCTGGGTTCCATGCAGGACATTACGGAGCGAAAACAATATTTATTAAGTCTGAAAGAGAATGAAGAACGTTTCAGGACTCTCGCCAACTCTATATCACAGCTGGCGTGGATCGCTAATGCTGAAGGATGGATTTACTGGTATAACCAGCGATGGTATGATTACACAGGCACTACGCTAGAAGAAATGCAGGGTTGGGGCTGGCAAAAAGTGCATCATCCAGATTATGTAGATAGCGTGGTAACCTTTGCGCAAAAAGCATGGACTGAAGAGGAAGCGTTCGAGTTGACTTTTCCATTAAGAAGAAAAGATGGCATCTACCGTTGGTTTCTAACCCAAACTTATCCTGTGAAAAACTCCCAAGGTCACATCGTCCAGTGGATCGGTACGAATACAGACATACACGATCAAAAAACTTTTACTGAAAAATTGGAAGGACTGGTAGCAGAACGCACAAGAGAGCTTCAGCGATCAAATGAAGATCTGCAGCAATTTGCCCATGTTGCGAGTCACGATTTAAAGGAGCCTGTTAGAAAAATTCAAACCTTCAGCTCCCGGCTTGAAAATGAGCTAAAAGCAATAGGCACAGAAAAAAGCAAAAATTATTTGCATAAAATTCAGAACTCCGCTGAACGTATGAGCCAAATGATTGAAGGCGTACTTGCATATTCTACTCTTAATGCCTCCGAAGAACAATCACAGGTTATTAATCTAAATGACGTTATCAAAAACATTGAGGGTGACTTAGAAGTTGCAATTCATCAGAAGCAAGCGACGATAAAAAATGATGTATTGCCAAATATTGAAGGATCTGAAATTTTGATATATCAGTTGTTCTATAACCTCATCAATAACTCATTGAAATTCTCACAACCTAACGTTCCTCCTTTAATCTCCATAACATGTCAGGTTCCCGATGATAAAGGTAATGATGCGGTCAAGATCATTGTAAGCGATAACGGCATAGGCTTCGAACAAGAATATGCTGATCATATATTTAACAGTTTTACACGCCTAAACTCTAGAGATAAATTTGAGGGAACGGGCCTTGGCCTTGCGCTCTGTAAGAAAATTGTCGAAAGACATAAGGGTACAATTCAAGCGTCAGGTTATGTCAATAGAGGCGCTTCCTTTACAATCGCGTTTCCAATGCGCCAAATTAGTCGACAATAATATTGTCGCTTAAGCGGTCTTAAGAACTGAACGAATTCTAGTATAAATAGTGACTGCTCAGAATCCTCGTCACGATCCCCTATTGGCCGCTCCTATTTCATTGTATTGGGAACCTTTGCTTGTTGCCTAAAGTTTTGCTTGAAAATCAAACTAATGCTAAAACAAGGCCTGCTGGTTCTCGTCGATGACGATCCAGAAGATCAGGAACTAATGAACCACACGTTGAGGGACTTGGGTTTTGGTCACGAAATAAAAATGTTTAATTGTGCTGAAGCTGCTTTATCATTCTTATATGAGTCGTCCGAGCAACCCTTTCTGATTGTATCAGACGTCAATATGCCGAAGATGGATGGTATCTCTTTCAAAAAGAAGATTGAAGAGTGCAGTATTTTGCGTTCTAAATCCATACCCTTCATCTTTTTGTCGACATCATCCAAATTCGTGAAAGATACGTGGGACCTGAACATTCAAGGCTACTTTGAAAAGGGCAACTCGTTGCAGGAGCTTCACGATACCATGAAAATCATTTTTGGATATTGGGAGCGAACCAAGCACAAGAGAAATCGAAATGTGGCGGATACTAGGAACTAATCCGCCCGTTTTTCGAGCCACACAATAACCTTTAACTCTGTTTTTCCAAGAATGTTTTTTTAATACTTTTTAAGCGGTCTTGCCTGACTGTTTAAACAGCTTGCGGATAAGGAGCCTATATGGTTATTTAGAATAGACGGCTGTTAAATATTACTGCAGCTAAACTAATATAGAATGATAGATAGCAAAAAAGGACTAATAATTCTCATTGACGATGACACGGATGATTTGGAGTTATCGGTTTCAATAATTAAGAAGCTTTCCATCCAAAATAAAATCCTACCATTTGATAATTGTGATGATGTCTTTGACTACTTGCTGGATCCCCAATATGAAACGCCTTTCATGATTATATCAGATATTAACTTGCCAAAGGTTAACGGCATAGAGCTCAAGAAAAAGATAGATGAGCATCCTGTGCTGAAAGCGAAAAGCATTCCTTTTATCTATTACTCGACCTCCGGGCAGAAGCGAACTATTGATACAGCGTTCCAACATCATGTGCAGGGTTACTTTGTAAAAGGAACTTCTGAGGAAGAAATAACATCATCCTTCAAGCTCATACTTGACTATTGGAATAGAAGCAAGCATCCTTGATAACGTAAGGAAGATCTTTGCTAATTGTTAATGATTATGGTTAATAACTTTCCTGATCTGCTCACGCAGTCCGTAAGATCACCGGTTTTGTTCAAGCACTAAGCCTTTCAAGCCAGAACCGAATGTAAGCTGTGCCGTTTAACCTGCCTCTATAAAGATATTCTCTATAAGTTACAGTATTGGTTCCAATCCCTCAGGAATTTTTAGCTTCCAACCATTTATTGATTTTTAGAAATAGATTTTCCTTCTCGCCATGAAATCGGTTTAAGAAAGTTATATCACTTTTAAAATCATTCGTTGAATAGGATTTAACGATCTTTCTATTGAACCATTTTTACTTCATTTGACGGACAACAAAGCACATTGATCATAATAAAAGATCAGGACCCTGAATTGTACTCTGCCTTTCCTCACATGTATGGTTCTCGCATTTTACGTGTTTTTATGTATTCATTTTTTTACTAACTTTTATAATCCAATAATATCTTGGCGAATGATACGCACTTCCGATAGTAACACACTTAAGATTATTTCTTCAACTGTTCAAGAGTTGTCACTTGCGCGGGACATCGACACAGTGACACGTATCGTGCGTACCGTAGCGCGGAAGCTAACTGGAGCAGATGGAGCCACTTTCGTTTTGAGAGATGGTAATCTTTGCTTTTACGCTGATGAAGACGCTATTAGTCCTTTGTGGAAGGGGAGCCGATTTCCAATGAGCTCGTGTATTAGTGGTTGGGCCATGCTCCATAAAAAATCTGTTATTATCGAGAACATATACAAAGATGATCGCATTCCACATGCTGCTTACAAGCCTACTTTTGTAAAAAGCTTAGCGATGGTGCCCATTAGAACAATGGCTCCTATTGGGGCAATAGGCAACTACTGGGCCTCCTATCATTTGCCAACAACAGCCGAAATTGAGCTATTGCAATGCCTCGCAGATATAACTGCCGTTACAATTGAAAATGTCTACGTTTATCAGGAACTGGAACAACGGGTGAAGAATAGAACAGCGGAATTGGAAGCAACAAACAAAGAGCTGGAGGCATTTTCCTATTCCGTATCCCATGATTTACGTGCTCCCCTTCGATCGATTATAGGTTACTCGGATATTCTAAAGGAAGAAGACGTTGACAAGCTCTCCGAGCCAGGGAGAAAGGCTTTGAATGTTGTTCAACAGAACGCTGGCAAAATGACGACTTTGATAGAAGACTTGCTTCATTTCTCTTCAATGGGCAAAAAAGATGTGCAAAGGGATTTAGTAGATAGCGAGCGTCTTGTCACCCAGGTTATCGAAGAACTACGTGAGGCAACAACAAATGTTGAAACGAAAGTCGGACATTTGCCTTCCGTCGAGGGCGATGAAAACCTACTTAAGCAAGTGTGGATAAATTTCATTTCGAACGCTATTAAATACTCTTCAAAGAAAGCTTTTCCCGTCGTTGAAATTGGTTCATACCACGTGGATAACGAAGTTGTCTTCGTAATAAAAGACAATGGCGCAGGTTTTGACATGAAGTATGCCGACAAGCTTTTTAATCCCTTTCAAAGATTACATAAATCAAACGAATTTCCAGGGTCAGGTGTCGGGTTGGCATTGGCTCATCGAATAATTACCAGGCATGGCGGACGTGTATGGGTGGAAAGTAAAGTTAATGAGGGAGCAACTTTCTATTTCTGCTTACCTGCATCCAAGAGCTAGTCATGATAGTTAATACGTCTGAAGGTATCTTGATCTGTGACCAATTAGGATATTTTTCCTGACGACCTGAATGTTGCAGGATAAATTGTTAAACCTTTGTTCTTCGAAGCGTAGGGATGGTAATCCATGGGGACAACACAACAAACCATAATATCGTGATTGGGCTGCGGCTTGGAAGGGCTGTCGTTGCAAGAGGGTTAAAAGGCATTAGCGATCATGACGTGTTTAGTGATGCATCTACCACTGCCACTCAAAAGCAAGGGAGAATCTGCTCATCGTCGTTTTTTCCGCACTCGTTAATTTAGTCATTCCCATCCAGACCTGTGTTTGAAACAGTTTTTGCATAACCTAGGGCTTCAACAATTTCCCCGTTTCTTACTTTCATCAAGTTTACACCACGCACGGCATTTGATTTTTCCGCTCCCCAATGGTAACGCCATTTTATTGTTGCTCGATCTCCATAGACGTGAACCTCCTCCAAGTCGAAATGTGTATTCGGATCAAGCGCTAGAGCTGACCAAAATTCATAGCAAGCTGTGAAGCCTTCGTACCGTACTCCGTCTGGGCACTGGATACTTTCCATTACACACTCTTGTGCAATAAGCCCATCAAGATATTTCGGGTTATGCTTCTGAAAAGCGTTATTAAACTGCTCCATGATGCGGGTAGTTTCATTAGTTGTTTGTTCCATTTTACTGATATCGTCTGTTGGTTTGTTTAATTCGTTAGGTGAAAGTTGAGCGAAGACCGGCAATGCCCAACAACTGCCAACCACTGCAAGGAGTGCGAATCGTTTCATCTGTTATTTTTATTTGCCAATGCAAAGTAGATCGTCCAAGATCAAAAAAATTGATATTTTGCGACAGAAATGAAAATTTTATCCGTTCACATCGTTCCATTTTATTAACTATGCTGTGGTGCGAGGCGTTTCTCGCGAAAAGCTTTTACTTCAGCTCGGTAGAATCCCCTGAATGCAGATACGAAAATTTCAAACTACAATTTTCAAACTTACTCAACCTTATATGTTCCGAGGTCAAGGACGATAAGCTTGGGTTGCATGTTGGGAAAAGTCTCAATTTCCTCGCCCTTGGCGTGATTCATCAAATTTCACTCAAATCAAAGACAATTGAGGAAGGCCTTTATTACTGTCACTCCTTTCTCCAGAATACATTTCCTTATATCATAATAAAAAACAACATCATTGGTACCAAGCGCAAGGTGGAGTTGTCTATCAAAGGATTTTCAAAACAACATTCCAGAGTTATTTTGGAAACGGTAGTGATGGTCATGCAACGCGAGTTGCAGTTGATGTGGAATAAGAGGGTGAAGGTTGAATCTACGTCGCCCTTCTGTGATGACCAGTATCCTGATACTTGGCGAGAAGGAAAAACTTATGCCATTTTTTTTATCAATAAAATCGACAGCAAGTTACCAGATTACTCCAGCATGAAATTGGATCTTTTGCTTCCAGCCTATTTGAGATTCCTCGAAAAGCTTAAAGGCAAAAAATCCTTCGTCAGTAGAGTGAAGGTAATGACGTTATCGTTGGCTTCCCCTTCATTGCCGAAAGCCTCTGAGGTTGCAAGTCAATTTAACTGCAGTATCCGAGTATTCCAACGTATGCTTGCTAAAGAACAAACTACGTACAGGCTACTGCAGGACGAATTGAAATCTGAACTGAGTGTGCTGCTGCTCAAGCTTGATGCATTTAGTGTAGGCGATGTCGCCGAGTTGCTCGGCTACTCTGAATCTGCCGCATTTGTGCGGACTTTCAACAAATGGTATAACGTGTCGCCAGCCAAATACCGTAGACTAAATTCTAACTAACACATAACAGAATTCTTAATATTGAAGAGGCTTCAGAGAGCGTCTAAAATAACTCAATTGAGAATTACGGTTCGTTTTTAAGTCGCTAAATGTGATCCATCATCTGGAGTACTTCCAGAAGTTTACAAGGTCATTGTATAGAAGAAGTAATTACCACCTAACTTGCAGCAAGACACATATCTCATCCCTTTTCCGAATTGCATCTCTGGTAGCGTATTCTTTCTCTCGTCAGTAACTAACAAAATTGTATATCGGGAAGAAAGGTAAACTCAACAAACAGTCTCAATCGCCAGGCCCTTAATGAGTTTTTGTCGTGTGGTGTGTGTGCTAGATACAGTTGGGGGCGATGGAAAATGCTTATTTTGTATAAGCTCCATTTCATATTAAAAATACTTTGATGACCAGAGTCTTTAGCAGAGATAAGAAAGGTGAAATTATTTCGTTCACTACCCAAAGTCGGAAGGGTCAGTTACGTGGATTCGTACCGATAGAGAAGTTACTAAGAGACAAGCGATTAATACCGACTAATGCGCTTAACCAGTACGTTGAAAGGTATCAGTTTGGGGCAGGCTACTTTATGATTATAAAAAGAGGACGCAAAACTTTATGGAAAAAGCACCTGGCGAGAACCAGGTGAGACAGGAAACACTACCCTTTGACAATCATCAATTCTTTGCAAAAGATCTTGATGCACAAATAAAATTCAATGTGGACGGGCAAGGCAAGGTGACAAGTCTCACTATAATTCAGAACCGTGAAAAGACTGCTGTAAAGTAAATTAATGTTCCTGCATAATACTCAACAGTTATATTTTAACTATAAAGAACTTAATAAAGAACATTAGCAAAAACAGATTACTTGCTCAATTCCTACTTTACATAAAAGTCGTTAGCGTACATCAATTGACTCTCGTTGATGTCTTCCTTAATACTTGGAAAGCACTAAGCATGGCTCCTGAATTCTACATTGCTCATGTGCTCGGGATGGAAATATTTGAAATTTTGCACCAGTACTAATTGAGGCCATTAGCTTACCATTGCCCAGAATGCAATTACTTGCCCCCATTGTTGAAACCAGATAGTCAGGAAATCCAACCCCATCGGCTATGTTGTTGCATTGCATTTTAACGCCTATGTTTTCTTTTAGCGGACGATTGGATATTCTCGGAAATTGGCGACATATACCTTGAAGTCTTATCGCTGACTTGTCTTCCTATAGCCCCGAAATATTTTTTAGATTCGCTGGGATTGATAATAATAACGTGTATCACATTAAGACGATGCAAGCTTAGTATTGTAATTCCTTAAGAGTGCAACGCGATGTTCGTCTCCCCAGTTATCTAAAATTTCAAGAATAGGCAATACAGAACAACCTAAACTTGTAAGACGATATTCAACTTTAATAGGTAAAGGGTTAATAATTCGCTTCTCGATAATGCCGTGATCTTCCAGTTCTTTAAGTTGTGCCCGAATTAATCGGGGGACTTACTACTCAAAGCAGAGCTTAAATGGACACGCGGTGGTCACTTAAAATCCCGATACCTTCGTGTTTTCAAATCTTAATGAGCATGATAGCCTTTTCAGGGCACGTGCTCACGCATAGGCCACAACTGTGGCATACATCGGGTTTACAACATATGCTTTGTCACGCCCATGAACTAGCGTTTTTATTTTGGCGACAAATTTTAAATCGCTGAATTGCTTGTCAGTTATTGCGCATCTCAAACACATCATAAGGGCACACTTCCACACAATCATTTTTCCCCTCACACTTGTTCAAATCCACAACTGGAACAACAGCTTTTGGACCTTCTTTGCAACCAATCTTATGCTTAGCCATGAAAGTCAGTTTTGAAGTCAATTTTTGTAATCAAACAATGCCAACACTTAATAGAATTTAGCCTGCAACCTTCCCTTCCTATGATTAGGTTCTCGAGGTTAATAAGACTTTATGCCTTTCTTAGCCAGGCCTCAGCATCCGCCTCAGTATGAAATTCATTAATTTCAACACCGTCTGTTTTGTTTTCATTTTTCATTTTGGAAATAGACGCGATCGCAAAAATATCCTCGGGTAATACAAATGCCATTTTGTTTATTCCTTTTCGGACCAATTCTGAAACTTTTTGCACGATTACCGACTGCATCTCGGCCGTAAGTACCTTCATCGCCCTTTGATTAATTAATAATAATTTGACCGGTTTATTTTGAAACGCGTCATCTATTGCTCGGATATCTTTTAAACCATCTTCATTTTTTATGAACCCCTTAAATCGGACGATCAACATTTGTTCTTCTGTCCAATACAGTAATTCTGTTTTTGTTTTTGGATTAATGGTACTTTCGTTGCTCATGGTAGCTATATGGTTCATTGGTAAGTAAGTGGTGGAATCAATATCTAATCAGACCCGATAAATAATGGTCAAAAAGCTGTTGTTGGGCGCTGCTAATTTGTTTTAAGATCAACAAGGTCATAAAATTTCTGGCCCTCCATGTTCGATGTTGCCGAGATGTTTATCACCGGGATTCAACTGGCCGGGACGCTGTAGCAGGTACTCAATTCCTTCCGCTTTCGTCAGTAGCGGCAGAACACTCATCAGCTTAATAAACTCTCCTCTGTGCATCGCTAAATTTTCCGCCCCTCTGCTTGTCAGAAACAACAAACCGTTGAACTGTCAACTGCATTTTATTTACATTTTTTCAGACTATGACAAGTTGTTTCCTATGATGAAACTTCGTTCACTGAAGGCCGGAATTGTTGCCATACCTTCATAGAAGTAATTGATTTCATCTTTCTTGTCCATCAGGCCAAGGCTGTAAAGAACAGGGACGAAGTGATCGGGTGTTGGCGCCGCGAGTTTGCCTAGCTTATGACTGGTCTCGTAGTTTATGACGTTTTGAAAGTTTCCGGAATCGATCTGTTTCTTAATCCATGCATCGTATTCCGGCTCCCATCCGAATGGGGTCATATCGCCAGTGCGGAATTTCTGACTTGCCAGTGGTATATTGTGGATCAACGACCCGCTTCCAATGATCAACACGCCTTTATCTCTCAAAGCCTGCAATTGCTTACCAAGCTGATAGTGATATTCCGGTTTTGCATGGTAGTCGATACTCATCTGGAAGACGGGTACGTTTGCACCTGGAAATAGGTGCATCAACATTGGCCATGCTCCATGGTCCAGACCCCAGTCGGTTGTCTCTGAAACAGAAGGAACAATTTTCTTAACTTCTCGCGCTATATCAGGTGCTCCCTTCGCGTGATATTTCACCTCGTAATACTCTTTAGGGAACCCATAGTAATCGAATATCTGCTCCTGCTCTGGCGAAATGTTTACAAACGTCCCACGTGTATTCCAGTGGGCTGAAACTACCAACGCAGCCTTTACTTCGAATTTATTCTGTAACCCTTTGCCGAGCTCGAAAAGAGAATTCCAAAAAGCTCGATCATCCTTTGAAAGAGGAATGTCCATTGGACTTCCATGAGAAGTAAACAAAACAGGCATTCTCTTACTTTGCGTAGGAAGCGTATCTGTGAAGTTTTTAAAACTACTTAATGTGCCCATTGAAGTCAATGCTAGTGCTGTTCGTAAAAAATCTTTGCGGTCCATATTATGCTTTCGGATAGATCGGAGCTTTTTTAGAACGGCCCCATGCAATTAACACTGCTATAGCCGCGATAATTATATTCATTCCTATTGCTTGCGTTTCTCCCCTGGATACATGAAACACTAGCGCGAAAATCATTACAAGTGCAAGTCCGATTGCAGCCAGTGTAGTCAAGCTTGGTTTAATTCTAAGTGCAGCTGGGAGAATCAACCCGAGGCCACCAAGGAGTTCTGCAGCGCCAATAAACCTAACCAGAAACGCAGGAACTTCGGCTGCCCATGGTAAACTCGTAGCAAGCTGATCAATTGGTTGAGATAACTTCATAAATCCTGCCATGATAAACATCGCAGCTAATAAGCCTTGTGCAACCCATAAAATAATGTGTAATGCTTTAGAACGTTGAATTTGTGTTGTAGTAGCCATAATTGTTTTGTTTTGTATTAAGTCTAAGTGTATGTAATTCATTTATTGAACTTCCGGCTCAGCTTCTTCTATGAGTGCTGCGATGTCAAGAAACCTGTTGGACTTCCTTAACTTTTCCACATCGACATTTCCGCTGGTGAGAAACTTCCAATAGCTTGGGTCACGATCCCATGCCAGTTCGATTCCGTTTCCATCAGGATCTCTTAAGTAAATCGCTAGGTGTGTAGTATGATCAGCTGCACCTGTGATTGCGTAGTCCAAGTCTCTAAGTCTTTTCACCACTCGCGCCAGCTCACACTTCGTTGGGTAATTCAACGCGAAGTGATAAAGCCCCGTATTCTCCTTAGCAGCGGGGCTTTGGCCCTCGGTATGCCACGTATTTAATCCGATATGATGATGATATCCGCCAGCAGACAAGAACGCTGCAGCTGCATGCTTGAATAACAAATCAAATCCCATGATCTCCTGGTAAAAATGAATCGAACGGTCAAGGTCAGCTACTTTCAAGTGGATATGCCCGATTCTCATCGCTGCTGGTGCCTTGTATGTTATATTTTCCATATCCTATCTCCTTCACTTCTACTAAGACAAAATTACTTCTGTGCTATCCCTCAATCCATTGATTACAGGCAAGAAATTCCGTTGATCCAAATCAATGCTTTCCGGCATGGTTGATTATACTCAAGATCGAGATTGCTGCGGCAATGAATGCTATAATGGCACCGATTCCCATCAGCATGTTTTGCCTGTGCGGCTGTTGTTCAAATTCTTTGTTTTGCATAGGTCAAAGGTATTGTTGCTCAATAGCGTACGCATTGATCGCAGGCAAGAAATTACATTGATTACAATCAAGATTTTAAGTCAGCGGATGAATTCAACTTAAACGACCTCAAGTACTTTCTAAAACTTGAGCCCTAATGAAGCATGCGGAATCGTTCCCTCCGCTGAGTGACCTACCAGCAACTGGAATAAGATGGACTTACGTGGAAGAATATAAAGCCCACCACCATAACCATGGTGGACCTTGGAGGATTTCTCTCCTTGGGCCCATACCCTACCAAGATCATTGAATAACATCGCCCCACAGGTAGCTGAAAAAACCTTTGATGTAAAACTGGAAATTTCTCTACGGATCTCGAGGTTGTGATAGAGCATTTGGTTACCTGCAAATCGGAAGTTTCTATAACCTCTCAAGTTGCTGTTTCCGCCAAGATACATCAGCTGAAAAAACGCAGGATCACCTGCAACTATACCTCCCCCAATGCGGTTAACGAAGGTGAATTTTGATGTTCGAGGAGTAAGGTTGAAAGTAAAAGATGAAAGAATATTTCCGGAGAAAACTGGCTCATCCAATACTTCCTGGGCAGCAGACACCTTTGCAAACCAATGCATCCCTTTTGTTGGTAGTAAAGCGTTGTCTTGATTATCGAAAGCCACTTCAGCCAAAGCACCAGCATAGACTTTTGTGTTAAACACACTGCGCTCTGGTTCTTCGATGTCATACACGGAGAGTATTCGTTCAGAGTTCTCGACTCGCCATGCTTCATAAAACTGACCCATAACTCCAAAACGGATTTCCCAAAAGTTATTTAAAAACCGATGCAGGGCGATTTGAGCATTGACCACGTTGTAACGTGACCTGTAGTATTTAATAGGTTGGGCGCCAGTTCGTACAAATTGCGTTTCGTTCCCGATACCAAAAAAATTTGTTTTATTGCTCGGAACCTGACCGTCTATACCGAGATTGACATCATAACTTCCAACGCTATGCTTCCAAACCCCAGCATATTTAAACAATAATGATGCAGTTTTTAATCCGCCTCCCACAACCATTTTATGTTGTACTGGAAAACCATCTGCTTCAATATTGCCTTTGGTAGCTGTAAAGCCACTTCCTATAATTATTCCATCATCAATATTAAAACCTAGCCGCACCTTGGGCGTTAGCCAATCGTACTTGAAGCGCTGGGTACGTAAAGGAAAACGCTGGCCAGCCTTCGTTTCATGATGTTGTTTAGCAAAACTTTTCTCTGAAATGTCAGCAGACAGTACAGTTTGGGCAATAGCTTGAAGAGATAAGAATCCCGGGGCAAAAATGAGAACTAACGCGCGCAGCATACTTGAATTACTTACTGCGAAGCTAATGCTAGATAGAAGGATCAACGTTGATTAGAAACAAGAAATTGCATTGATCCAAATCAATGACTTTAGATTGGTCAAGTGGATAGGATCACAAGCGCTTCTTTTCAAGTATTTTTGTTTTTTGAAAATATTTTGACGCTCTTATTGGGCCGCGCTATCAGTTGCCAAAAGGAGTTAGAGGATTTTCTCAGGAACATAATCTAGACCGTACGCGATATATGCATAAGGATCTTTTTTCCTGTACGTCCCAAAAATGCGTTCCCAAATGGAAAAGATGTTGCTGTAGTTGGAGTTCGATTCCGTTACATCAAACGAATGTTGAATTTTGTGCATATTCGGAGTAACAAAAACCGTTGTAGTATTTTATCAAGCCTAGAAGGCAAGGAAACATTCGCGTGCTCTAATTGCGCATGTATAGTAGAAATGGTGACATAAACCAATAACATCCATAATGGCAAGCCACGTATCACAAGTCCGCTAATATTGAAAAAATATTCATCATGCCTTCGAGTGGATGCTTTCGAAACGTTGTCGTTACATCAATATGATTGTCCGAATGGTGAATACTGTGAAAATGCCAGAGGAATACACTCTTACGAAAAATCAAGTGGGGCAAATATGCCGCCCATAGATCCAGGACTATTACTGATATTAGAAGTTGGCACCAAATCGGAATGTCAATTATTGAAAAGACCTACTTCACTTTTGCTTGCCCATTCAGCAACGTGAATTGTCAACGCTGTGATGCGGCATTCAGTCCGAAAAGCACGAGTGCGAATCCGATCTTAGTCCAAAAATGCTTTCTCGAACCAATTGCTAGTGGAAAGAAATTATCAAGACCATAAAAAACAAAAAACTTAGGAATAAAAGTATACTCGAGAATTGCTAATCAATCATTGGAAAAAACATCGGTTAGTCCCAGCCCGCGAAAAGCGAGCTGGGACAAGTTAAAATCTATCACACTTTCTATCGCACGTTCACTAGACTTTACCTTCATGGTGTTTATTGTCTTCATTTTAATAATGAAATTAAACTTCTCGTCATTGTCATACCGCTTTTAGCAGCTCTTTAACAGCGTCCCGTAGTGGAGTTGTAGGACGGCCGATGAGTTTTGAAAGGTCACGACTGTCGTCAAATAGGTCCCCTTTGGAGGTACTGACATCAATCCCCGCAAACATTTGTGCTACACCCTCTGGAAGGCCAGCTTTTACAAGGGCTTTTGCGTATTCATCTACAGGCAAGTTTGTATAAATAATGTTCTTCCCGGTTTGTTTGGAAATCTCTGCGGCCAGATCAGCTAGTGTAAACCCTTCATCACCTGCCAGTTCATACGTTTTTCCTTGATGGCCGTCAGTGGTTGCAACTGCTACAATTGCTTCTGCATAATCCTTCTGTGGTGCAGAAGATATTTTTCCTTTGTCTGCACTGCCATATAATGCACCGACACCCAATGCATTTGCAATTGACCCGCCATAGTTTTCTGTATACCATCCGTTACGCAAAATTGTAAATGGTATTCCTGCATTTTTCAATAAATTTTCCGTAGCGACATGCTCACCTGCAATTCCGAGCGTAGTGCGATCAGCATGGAGCAGACTGGTATAAATAATTCTCTTCACTCCGTTCATCTTCGCTGCATGGATTACGTTTTTGTGTTGTGGCGCTCTCTTGCCAATTTCACTACCTGAAATAAATACAAGCGTATCGATTCCTTGTAGTGCGCTAGCTAAAGAGTCAGGCTTTTCATAATCTGCTTCTCGAGTCTCAACGTATAAATCTGAAGCCTTTTGCTTAGAGCGTACGACCGCGATGATATTTTTCGCATCCGTTTTCTCTTTCAATTTATTTACCACAATACGGCCGAGTTGACCAGTAGCACCAGTTACTGCTATTTTCATTTATTTTGAGTTATAATTAGTTAATATTTAATCGAATAAGGCTGACTTTTACTTTTTCTCGTTCAATCCGTAAACGAGACCGTCAGGTCCGGTGAAGTGACGAAACTTGTATTTCATTTCTTTCACATCCATTATTTGTCCAAGCATCTTGTAGCTGCTTTTTCCAAAGCTTTTGAGGCAGCTTCGATGTCTGTCACTCGGAAGCCAAAAGCTATATCACCATTGTATTTGTATGCGGGAACCTTGTCTGACAGATAGATCTCGATGATTGAACCATTTCCATTGCATACACTCTAATACCATCCATTTCCATCATTGAGGTTCATTACATTTTCAAGCATATTCCGATAGCTATCAAATTTCTCCTTTTTCAAAGTGACTGCATGCCAGTAATTCCCTGGACTTTAAAATCTCCCAAAGTTGATTGTGGATTTTGTTGAGATTTTCAGTTGCGTCCTGGCTGAAACTTGTACTTGCATACCCTACCAATAATGCAAGCGCGAATAATACTTTCTTCATTTTGAATTGTCTTTCCCGACAACACAAACGTAGCCCAAGGACCACCAACGGTCATTGATTACACGCAAGAAATTTCATTGATTTAAATCAACGCATTAAGCAGCTGCTGATTCACTGAAAGGAATATTGAAGCAAAGCCCGTAGAAGCTTTTTAAAAGTGGGCAAACAAAAGTTGAAAAGTTCCTGTTCCAGGTTGACTGGCTATTTTGACGAGCTCATTCTCTTTCTTACCCGGCTAAGTGTCTCTGGTGTGAGTCCCATGTAGGACGCTAACATGTGTTGAGGCACACGTTGTACAATATCAGGATGTAGTTTATTTATCTCTTCATAGCGATCCTCCAGAGACATGCCCATCATCGAAGCCACTCTTCTCTCCGAAGCAATATATGCGTTAGTGAGTTGTTTGCGTGCGTGAGTTTCTAGCTTAGGAACTTTGATGTACAATTCTTCCATTGCAGGCCTGTCCGTTAATACTAGTTCGGAGTCCTCAAGTGCATCGATATTAAATTGTGAAGGCTCTGCGGTTAACCAACTATACAGGTCACTAATAGTCCAGCCTTCAATTGCAAACTGTGTGATTCCTTCACCGCCATGATCGTTTATAAAATATTTTCTTAATGCACCTTTGGCGACAAAAGCTACGTGCTTACAAACATCACCTTCCTGAAGTATGAATTGTTTCTTCCGAAGCTTTTTCTCCTGAAGATAAGGCCTGATGATTTCCAACTCCTCGTTGGTTAGGGTTACTTTCTTATTGAACCATTCTAAGTATATATCAATAGGAGACATGTGGCTTGGGTTAGACGAAAACAAAGTTAGTCGAATATACGGCCTGCCAAAATACTGGATCATGAGCGTAATTGACTAAGAATAAGTTGTTATAAATGTTTCAATGTTAGCAGGTGCAACTTAAACATAGAAGGTCACTTCTCAGATACCAAAGACGCATAACTAGTTTGGTGAGAAAGTATGAAAGATTACATCCGAACAGGACGTTAGAGACTGAATGCTGTCTATAGTCGCAGGAGTACAATTTAAATGAATCCGTTAGATTCAATCTGATTGACTCCTTTTATCGTTATAACTTAACTTGCATCAGGATTAGTTCTTTAACATACAGCAAATTGAATCACTTTTGAGTTGCGACCAATTCGGTTGCCCTCTGATTAGTATTTCCAGAAGGATTAGTATTTGATAAAAAAACAATGAATTATCGAACCGGAGAACCATTATAATAGTTGAGTTAATGAGGTCTATTCAACCGGTTATGAGGGAAATAAAAACGGACAAACCAAAAAATTTTTCGATTTGTCCGTGAAGTACACAATAGGTCCAGAATATCGAACTATTTCGTGGAAGATTTGTCGAAATTTGGAATTTTAGATACTTTATAAAATAGCATGAGCTAGGCTATTTTATTGTTAGAACATTAGATATGTTACACCGAACCGGAGGAGTTAGTGTGAATGTATGCCAGAATATATTCAGTAAATTTTGTATCTGTAAAGCTGCTTCTATCCATTGAATATTCATACAAAATGATCTTCCCATTTCTGGTTGTCCGTCTGAATGAAACTAAACAGGCTCAGTTCGCTCCATTACCTTTCAGCAACTTCATCACTACACCACAACTTAGTCCGTCACCGCTATTTCATGCTATCCTCGCATAGTGATGGTTTCGCAACTCATCATATCAATAGCCACTTCTCCTGTTCCTTACAAAACTTGATGATGTTCAAGACACATCACGTTGGTATATAAGCCATATGTCTTATATATCCTTATTGTTTCTAAATGTACCACTGGGCGCTAAATTTATTCGGAATCCCTGCCCTGTAATTAAATCCACAATTAACGAACTTAAAGTTACCATACCCACCAAAGCAGGATCAGGCAAGCTAATAGTAACGGTCACTGTTCGTGCCCAAACAAGTGGGGAGGGCGAAAACAAAACACTTACAAGTGCATTTAACCTAATGCTTTCAAGGATAGATGCCCAAAGCCGGCAGATTCAGAAGCATACACAAGAACTTGAATTGAAGGTAGCCTAGGCTAAAGCATACTTTTCTCAATTTCCAAAGTATATTTATTATCAATTTGTATACATTGAACGACCAGGTAGTAAATATATAATACAATGGATTTTAGAGCATATGAAGCAGCGCCAGGTATAAGTGTTATTGTTCTTCCCGACTCACCTGCCTTTACCCATGTAGCAATTAGTAATGATTTTATTCGCGTTTCTAAAATGAGACGTGAGGATGTAATAGGCAAAGGTCATTTCGAAGTTTTCCCTAAAAGTCCTGACGATCCTAATTTTACTGGAGAACAAAACCTTAGAGCTTCCTTCAATTATATTATTGAATACAAAAAGCCTCATGAGATCCAAGTTCAGCGATATGATATACCTAACGGAGATGGTTCCTTTAGCCAACGCTATTGGAAGATCAATAATGCTCCCCTCTTAAGTGAAGCAAACGAAGTACTTTACATTATTCACACTGCATTAGACATAACTGAACAGGTGAAAGCCGAGCAAAAGGTAGCGGCTATTAAAGGAATTGAAAAGGCATATAATCTTTTCATGAACGCACCAGTCATTATCGGGATCGTAAGCGGTAACAATTATGTGATCGAACTTGCCAACGAAGGCATGTTGAATGTTTGGGGAAAAGACAAAGAAGTCGTTGGCAAACCGTTGCTCGAAGCCGTGCCCGAGCTAAAGGATCAGGGTTTTATCGAGATCCTCGATGAAGTAAGAAAAACAGGAAAGCCTTTCCATGCATTTGAAAGTCCATCTAAACTATCTCGTAATGGAAAAGAGGAAATACTTTATTTTGATTTTGTCTATCAGCCATATTATGAAGATGGTGCTAACGGACTAGCTACAGGCGTAATTGGGGTAGCTCATGATGTTACAGAGCAAGTTCTTACACGTAAACAAATTGCAGAAGTTACAGAACACATGAATTTTCGCAATGCCCTTTTAGAAGCTCAAAACGAAGCGACTCCTGACGGTATGCTGATTGTTGATATCAATGGAAAAATGCTTTTGCATAATAAACGCTTTGCAGAGATCTGGCAAATGCCCCAGGAGATACTAGACAACAAGGACGATGACGCAGCATTGAAACATGCAATGACTGTGCTGGCAGATCCTCAAGGTTTTATCGATCGCGTTTCCGCCCTCTATAAGCGTTCACGAGAAAAAAGTTATGACGAGATTGTTTTCAAAGATGGAAGAGTAGTTGAACGCGTGGGAGCGCCGATTGTCGCGGAAAATGGGTTGTACTACGGCTGGGCCTGGTATTTCCGCGATATTTCAGATAGGATAAAACAAGAACAAAAGTTCAAAAACGTAGTAGAACAAGCAGCGGACCCAATTTTGATTTTAAAAGGTGAAGACCTTCGTTTGGAAGTCGCCAACCAAGCGTTGTTCGACCTATGGCATGTTGGATCTGAAGCGCTCAACAAACCATTTGTTGAAACTCTTCCAGAGATGAAAGATCAAGGCTTTGTTCAACTACTGCGCAACGTTATGTATACTGGCGAGCCTTTCTTTGGCCATGAGGTGCCTGCTGTTTTTAAACGTACCGGGGGAAAAGAAGATATTCGATACTTCAATTTTAGCTATCAGCCCTATCGAGAAACGAATGGCGAGATAAGTGGAGTGCTAGTACTCGCCAACGATGTGACCGGCCAGGTCTTAGCAAAGCAAAAGTTAGTGGAAAGCGAACGCAATTTCCGAAATATGATCCTTCAGTCGCCCGTGGCAATGTGCATTTTCAAAGGGGAAGAGTTTTTAGTAGAAGTCGCCAACGAACGAATGTTTCAGTTAATGGGTAGAAAAAAAGAAGATCTTCTACACAAACCATTGTTCCGTGCACTACCAGAGACGAAAGAACAAGGTTTTGAAGAAGTGTTAGAAAATGTTTATAAAACCGGCGAAAGATTTTTAGCCAATGAACGTGCTGTCTTTCTAGTTAGAAATGGCAAACTAGAAACAGTCTATGTGAATTTCGTCTTTGAACCATTTGCTGAGGATGGTGGATCAATATCTGGAATAATGGTTGTAGCTATAGATGTAACCGAACAGGTGATGGCTAGAAAAAGGATAGAGGAAAGCGAAATAGAATTACAACGAAGGGTTCAAGAAAGAACGATTAAATTAGATCAGACAAACAAAAGCCTGCAACAATTTGCATACGCAGCATCACACGATCTAAAAGCACCAATACGAAAGGTCAATACGTTCATTCAAAGACTAAAGGAATCTCTTGCAGGAAGACTAGCCGACGAAGAAGAACATTATTTCGTGAGAATAGAGACAGCTACCCATCGTATGACTACCCTTATTGATGATGTTCTCACATATTCTGAGGTAACTCTAAAATCAAACACTTTTGAGCTGGTAGATCTAAACGAAGTCATCAATTTGGTTCTAGCCGATTTAGATCTTGAAATCGAACAAAAGAATGCTAAAGTTTCTGTGGGCCCACTTTTTACAATCCAGGGTCAACATCGCCAACTCCAACAGGTTTTCCATAATCTGGTAAGCAATGCCTTAAAATATAGCAAGCACGGCTTTTCACCAGAAATAAAGATTGAAGGCAAAAGAATGATAAAACAAGAAACGGGGTTTCTCTCATTTTTGCCGCAGGGAATGGAATATTTCATCCTAGACATTAGTGACAATGGAATAGGTTTCGAGCAAAAATATGCCGACCAGATTTTTGATGTCTTCACGCGCTTACATAATGATTCTAAATATACCGGAACTGGCATAGGTCTTTCTATTGTGCAAAAAGTCATAGAAAATCATAACGGCTTTGTTAATGCAGAAAGCAAACCAAATGAAGGGGCGACTTTTAAAATCTATTTACCAATAACCAAATCAGGAAATAACAATAGTGTGGTATAACGTTCAATCGGATAAAATTAAACGAAAGGAAAAGGGCGACAAGAGCCCTTCATTACAGAATGAATAATATCCTTCGCAGGTCATGATGACGTCATCAGAATTGAGCCTCAAGGAACTTGGAGCTTCTTTCATTTCTTTATCAGGACAATGTCATCCTGCCTGCCATGGATTATTAGGTCCTGGTAATATCCAATGAACTGTTTGGTACAATTTCGTTGATCACTGGTGTGTCCAATATGGGCAACGGCGCTCTTTTGGTTCGGTGTTTGAATCGATGGATCCTTTTAGGCTCGTGGATTTCTTCAAGGACGAACCGTTAAATTGTCCCTCAGTCAACACGGCTATAGCAATTCGAATTATATCTTACTAGGCCATATCATCAAACCTTCTACTGGTACTACATTGATCGAATATGAAACAAAATTGCTTTCAGCCTTTATGCTTGAAACATATCTCATCCTTTTTGAGAATAGCATGTCTGGTAAAGTATTCTTTCTCTTGTTCACGGCTCGTAACCTTTGAGGCAATCTATCACTAGTGTGGGAGATCGATATCGATGTAATGAGAAGTGGTTTTTGTTTTTTCTTTATCTTCACAATCCTCTATTAAAGAATCTTCTAAGTCCAAAAATAAATTTCCCCCATTAGAAAATGTATTACATTTTTGCTGGAATTTATATTTGGTAAAGGAGAATACTTGAAAATTCATCCCTTCATCCTTTGATCGTCATAAAATCAGGAAGCATCGTTGAGCTTTTCTAATTGTTGAGCCCATTTCTCAATTAAGCTAATGAGGTTTTCCAGGTTAATAGGTTTGCTGATGTAGTCATTCATTCCAGACTGCAAACAAATCTCTCTATCTCCCTGCATGGCATTTGCAGTCATGGCAATAATAACGGGTTGATAATCATTTTGCTGTCGAATGGTGCGTGTTGCTTCAAGTCCATCCATTTCAGGCATCTGCACATCCATGAAGATGATATGGTATTTTTTACTTGCCGTCGCATGAAGCGCTGCGATCCCATCACCAGCAATATCGACCTTGTAGCCCAGTTTTGCCAGAACACGCTCGGCCAGTTTTTGATTTACAGGGTTGTCTTCTGCAATAAGGATCTGTAACGGGTACTGTTTTGCAAAATCGTCGTGTAATTTTTTCTTAGACTTCAATTCTTCAGGCAACCGTTTATTCGGGCCGATAAACTGGTTGATAATATGCTTATGAAGTGTGGCATGCTTCACCGGTTTAGTCAATACGGACGAGAATAAGTTGGAATGAAACTTACCACGCTCGTCACCAACTGAGCTTAGCAATATCAAGGGAAGGTTCGGATAAGATATCTTTACTTTCTGAGCCAGTTGGACTCCATCCATTTTTGGCATCTGCATATCGGTAATTAACAGATCAAATGCAGCGTCCAATGCGAGCACCTGAAGTGCTTCATCAGCGGATACTGCCATGGTAGGCGAAAGCATCCACTGCTCAAGCTGATTTTCTAGGATTAGCCTATTCGTTGCATTATCATCCACTACAAGCACTCGTTTACCTTTAAGTCCTGCCAGATTCATGTGGACGTAGTTCAATATTGGCTCCTCACTTACCTGAGTGGACAGCGTGAATGTGAATTTTGTTCCTTCAGCTTCTTTGCTTTCTACGCTGACGCTTCCGCCCATGAGGTTGACGATCTTTTCACAAATCACCAATCCTAGACCCGTGCCACCATATTTGCGCGTTGTAGAGGAATCTACCTGAGAAAAAGCTTTAAAGAGACGATCAAGTTTATCTGCCGGAATACCGATGCCCGTGTCACGTACATCAAAACGTAATTGTGTATAGTTATCTTTCTGGCTGACTAAGGATACACCGACAAAAATTTCACCTTGTCGTGTAAATTTAATTGCGTTCCCTACTAGATTTGTGAGGACTTGTCTCAGTCGCAGGCTGTCGCCAACTATCTGGAGAGGAACATTGTAATCGATCTTGTAAATCAGGTCGAGACCTATCTCGGAAGCTTTCCCTGCGAACAAATCCAGCACATCTTCAATACACCCTCGTAGATCAAAGTCTTTTTGCTCCAGTTCCATTTTACCTGATTCTATCTTCGAATAATCGAGTACATCGTTAATAACACCCAGCAATGACTCACCGCAGTTGCGGATGGTATGAGTGTATTCTTTTTGTTCTTCGTTTAATTCTGTTTCGGCTAAAAGTGATGCCATGCCGATAACGCCATTCATTGGTGTACGGATCTCGTGGCTCATGGTAGCCAGAAAAACACTTTTTGCCTTATTGGCCTGCTCCGCTTCTTGCCTAGACCGCTCTGCATCTGCTGTAGATAAGGCCAGTTGCTTTGTGCGTTCCAGTACCTGTTGTTCGAGTTCTTTTCTATGCTGTTGGACTCTATGGATACGCACCCGATAAAAGCCTATGAAACTCGCCCCGATCACAATCCCAGCCAATAGCTTGAACCACCACGTAAGCCAGAACGGTGGAGTAATCATCACTTTTATACCAGCTCCTGCTTCGTTCCAAATGCCATCATTGTTGCATGCTTTCACTCTAAAGATGTATTCGCCCGGGTCAAGGTTTGTGTAGGTTACTGACCTTTGGTTACCAATAAAATTCCATTGATCATCAAAACCCTCCAACTTATAGGCATATTGATTTTTTTCCTTTAATAGAAAGTTCAAGGCAGCAAATTCAAAGGTAAATACCGATTGGTCATACCGCAATGTCACTTGGTCTGATTCCGATATATGCTTTTGTAGGATGCTCTGCTGATCAGGCAGTACTGATTTGTTAAATACCTTAAAATCGGTAAATACAATGGGCGGCACTGCATCATTATCTTTTATACTGTCAGGATAAAACGAATTAAAGCCATTTATTCCACCGACATATAATTCTCCGTCTCTTGCTCTCAAACATGAATTTTGTGTGAACTCATTTGATTGCAGGCCGTCCTCTTCGGTATAGGTTCTGAATGTTTCATTATCCGCATCAAATTTCGATATCCCGCCAAGGCTACATACCCAGATATCCCCCCTGGCGTCCGTGAGAATGCTTTTAACGACATCGGTAGGTAGACCATTTTTTTGTTTATAGGATTTGAACCGCTTCGAGTTCAGGTTGTACTGGTATAAACCATTATAGCCACCAATATAAATGTTTCCTTGGTCGTCTTCTGCGATGGTATTAATGCGCTCAGATCGAATACTTTCGGGACCGCCATCCGGGTGGAAAGGGATTACAGTGTTGGAAGCAGGATCAAGTTTGTAAACACCATTATTGAAAAAGCCCAACCAGATCCCTTTTTGTGAATCTTGAAAAATGGTTTGGACAATATCATTATCCAGGTTTTTCTGCTTAAGAGTATAAGGGACAATTGTATTGCTCTCCTTGTCAAGATACCACAGCCCTTGGCTTGTTCCGATCCATAAAATGTTTTTGTCGTCTTGTAGCAGACTCCAGACATCATAATCTGCAGAATTTGATCCGTCGCGCTTTTTAAATTTATAAGAAACGAATTTTTTTGTTGTACGGTCAAAGCGGTTTAATCCCTTACTCAACAAACCAATCCAAAGATTTTTATCCTTATCTTCTAATAAGGATAGAACAACATTGTGGCCTAGGGCTGTTTTATCTTTTAGATTATGCTTGAAGTGAGAAAAGCTATTGGTTGCCCGATCATAAACATTAAGACCTCCTCCATCTGTACCAATCCAAATTTTTTCTTCTCTATCTTCAATCAGACTAGTGACGTTATTATTGCTTAAGCTATTACTGCCAACGCCTTGCTGAAAGGTTTTAAATTTCTCTTTGTTAACATTAAAGTAGTTGATGCCCCCCCGATGAACACCTACCCAAATGGTACCGTTATCATCTTCATAAATCGCGGAGGCCGTAATATTGCTGATGCTGTTTTTATTGATCGGATCGTGCATATATCGTGTGAAAGTACCTTGCTTACGATGAAACAGGTTAAGTCCGCCATTCATAGTCCCTACCCATAGATTTTTATTTTTGTCTTCGAGCAGGAAATAGGTAACATTATTACCGAGGCTTTTTTCATCTTTCGGATCGTGGACATAACATTTGAATGTGCCTTGCTCGCGATCCATAAGGTTTACGCCAGCATCGGTGGCAACCCACAAATTTTTCTGATGGTCTTCCACAATGGAAGTAATGTGGTTATTACTGAGACTGTTGCCCCGAGATGGATCATGTAAGTAGGACTTGAACACTTTTTTATCGCGGTCGAACAGATTCAATCCTCCGTCAAAAGTCCCCACCCAAAAATTTCCTCCTCTGTCTTCGTAAAGGACAGTAACATGATTGTTAGCTAAACCATGTGCTTGATTCTCGTTGTGCTGGTAGGATACAAATATTTTGGTTCTGCGATCCATTAGATGCAACCCGTTTTGCGTTCCGATCCATAAATTACCCCTACTGTCTTCATAGATATCATCTACGCTGCCGATTGCTATAGAGTGTGGGTCAAGAGGATTATTTACAAACCTGATAAATCTGTCTTTAACGCGGTCATAAAGATTGAGTCCATTTTTAGTACCGATCCACAAATTATTTTGCTTGTCGCAATAAATCTTGTTAATAAAATTATTGCTGATAGACCCGGAATCAGAAGGGCTAAACTTGTATACAATAATGTTATAACCATCGTACTTGTTTAAACCATCTTGGGTGCCAAACCACATGAAACCCTTGTGGTCTTTGGTAATTGCTACGCCATAACTTTGTGATAAACCATTTGTGCTGTTGATATGGCGGAAAACGAGATCCTGATATTGTGCTTTGCTGTTATTTACTATAATTAACATCAAAGCGAGGCAGCATGTAAGAAAGGGGGAGGATGGATGGCTCTTCAAAACATTCTTTTTCATATTTTTAAAATCGTTCTTTAGACTAGAGGTTTGACTAGTCACTTCATACACCATTCCAAATAGCACCCGTAAGGTAGATATTAAGGCATGGGAAATTTTTTCAATAGCGCTGTATTGCTTACATCTAAAAGTTTTAATACGAATGGGTACAAGCTCGGCAACGGCTAATTATTTATCCGTTGCCAGGTCAGTGGTTTAATTTATTACCCTAGAAATAGGAGGTAATGATTTATGATGTTCCGAGTTGACGGCCTCATCGCAGTAAGAAATGCCACTTAAAAACGTCAAACTGTTAAGCACAGGAGGAAGCACAATTGGTTAACCCTATAAATATTGTAATTTTGATTCTAAACTAAGGTCACACACTGTACACTTAATGTTCAGGGAACAAAGGGAAAACAGACCTACCCTACCAAACACATACCATTGTTTACTATTTTAACTCTCGAAAGTTTTAATTAGATGCTTTTCACTCATCATCATGAATTAATTCATGTTTATAAAATCCTGCATCCGCACTTAGTTATAACTGCATACTTAAAGGTAACATCGTTCTCTTTTATTTTCGTAAGATAAGGTCAATAGTCACCAACGGCGATTCCAACTTCAGAAAATACCGCATTCAAGCGATTTCGCCAGCTGATCAGTTCTCGTTCACGTTCCTCCGGGCTGAGCCGCGCTGGTCCATAGATGACTTGAGGTGCAAGCACAGTATATCCTGTAAATTCAAGCATGCCTCGTTGAATCGGTCGGAGGATACCATTTATATCACCTTGTAAGCCATTTCTTTCATACGCTCTCGCCGGCCCACCAGTGGTAATAGAAAGAAGAGCCTTCTTTCCTTTAAAAGCACCTGTCTCATACATCTTACCTTGTCCATAAATCCGGCCCATCGCAAACACGCGGTCGACCCAGCCTTTCAGAATTCCGGGCACACTGAACCACCACAGTGGAAACTGCCATATCATCAGGTCGCACCATTCCAACTTTTCGTGTTCTATGGCAATAATGGGTGCGAATGCATCTATGGAAGTTGCATGAAGTTCTTCCAGTTGTTGTTTGAAGAATAGTGGATCCTGAAGGTGAGAAAAGTTGCTCCTTCCAGAAATAGCATCGAAATTCATAGCGTACAAGTCTGATGTGCGTACATCATGGCCTTTCGCCAGTAAGGCTTTACAACCCTCTTTAAACATTGCTCCGTTAAAACTCTTTGGTTCGGGGTGCGCATAAACGATAAATACTTTCATGTCATGATCTTTCTTTAAATGGATAGCCAAAATAGAATAGCCTTCACTATTTTTGAAAAAATCATCTGATTGTAAGCAACTAACAAAATTGTATGTCGGGAAGAAAGGTAAACTCAACAAACAGTCTCAATCGCCAGGCCCTTAGTGGGTTTTGTGGTGTGGTGTATGCGCTAGATATAGTTGGTGGGCGATGGAAAATGCTTATTTTGTATAAGCTGGGTCACGGCAGAAAGCGCTTTACTGAATTACGGAGCGAACTTCCTAATATCACTGACCGCATGTTAACTTTACGATTAAAGGAGCTGGAAAAGGATCATCTTATTATTCGTACTGTTTACCCGGAAGTACCTTTACGGGTAGAGTATACGTTAAGCGAGTCGGCAAAAGTATTAAGCCCAATTTGGCATTCGATGGAACAGTGGGGTGACTCACACCGGAAGGAATTTGAACACAAATAGTAATCATTTACGACATTCTTTGACTCTTTCAGAAGTGTACGCAGCATCGGCTTTATACTCGTTGATAAGGCGGTTTCCACTGGTGCTGTTGCAGTCTGGCTTCATAACAATGGCTAACTGCAGTTTATACATACCTCTTTACATGATTACCAATGGAACCACGGGGTAGAATATCAATTGAATCCTTGAATTAATTGGGTCGTTACTAATTCTATATCTGGAACTTCACCGTATTGCGCGCAACTCGGTGCTGCACCATAGTCGGTGTTATTTCTTCATCCTGCAATAACACTTATACATTGTTTGTTGGTAGTTTAACTTCTTGGCCTGTCACGCTACTGTCTTCTGTTTGAACTAGATATTTTATAATAAGAAGTACAATTATTGGTACAACCCATAACCCGACTAAGGAATACCAATCGCTTATAATATTTCCATCTTTTGCGATTAATACTCCCTCTCCTAGCGGACCTTTTGAAAAGAAGGTATTAAAGGTGAAATTCCAACCAAGGTGAAGACCTATAGGCATAAAAATTGAATTTGTTTTTGAGAATGCTAGTGCCCATGCATAGCCCATCAATCCTGTTCCGATAAAAACAAAAAACATCGGTATAACACTACCAAATATCCCAAAAGAGAACCAATGATAAATTCCAAATGCTATTGCGGAAATCACAATGCCTTTTTCTGACCCAAATCTTCTTATAAAAATGAAAAGTATAGCTCCTCTAAAAATCAATTCTTCAGTCAGTACGGATTTAAAAATCCCACCAAAACATATTTAAAATAATATTCGCATTTGATTTCTGATTTAGAACCAAATTTGAAGAGTTCAATAGCGACTCTAAAAATTGAACCCCAATACAGAGTACGGAGGTAATCAAAAACCCAATTACAAACTGTTTGAGTCTTTTTATGACGGGTAAAAATCCAAGTGATAGGATAGTTTTCCTCTCAATTAGATAAAGTAATATTGAAGAAAAAATTAAAGCCAATAATATTCCTATCATTCGTTTTCTTGTTTCTAAAATTACCGCTTAGCGTAGAGCCTGCCAACTAAGATAAAAAATATCTCCCATTGGCAGTGCCCGCTCCATCCAACCGTGCTAAAAGTTTTCCTTTACACCGCTTTACTTATAGTGTTCATCCCTCAGGATTCACTAGAAAGAATTGGGGCAGATACTTTTTCAATATCCAGTAAGCTTTATACTCAACAATTATATTCTTATCAGAAGAAATTCTTAGGCCTCAAGGAAAATGGTATTGCCTCAATAGTGATGGCAATTCACCCAATTGGTCATCCGCTCTCCCTGTTGCAATGTTTTATCAGTCCTGATGGTTATTAAAATAGAAGCTGACACTAGGTTATAGTGATACCTGATTTTGACGGATTAACCAGATTAATACCGTCAAACCAATTGTAAAGGCAAGGACTGAAAAGCAAAGAACTGGCTGAACGGAGAAAGGATTAAAAAAATAAAGGAACAGCAAGGTCCATACGATCGCCATTATGAAAATGGCGTTTACCACCCAATTGTTATTTACTTCCTTCTCACCTACTCTTTTCCCGTAGGTGTTAACAATCAAATTCCTTAATTGGCTTGAATATTCTTCTGAAGGACACATCAATCCATGCTTTTTAAGAAGGATACCGAGTTGGTCCTCTTGTTTTTGGTGACGTTTCATAACAGGTTTTTGATTTCAGTATTTAACAATCGTTTCAATTCAATGTGTAGTTGTTGTCTTCCTCTTAGTAATCTCATTTTCACGGCAGACTTCTTCATATCCAATATTTCGCAAATTTCCATTATACTCTTTTCGCCAATGTAGTGAAGGGAGATTATCAAATAGTCCTCTTTGGCTAAATTACGAAGCGCCAGCTCGATGTACTTTTTTTGTTCTTCATTTTTAAGCAATTCAAATTGTTGGTTTTCGATTACAACGCCTCCCCCCGCTTCATATTGATCAGATAAATCCACAATCTCAATTCTTCTACTCCCAATTTTCGTAAGCGCAGTGTTGTACACGATTCGGTACAGCCAGGTGGAAAATTTCGACGCTCTTTTAAATTTTCTCAACGAAGCAAATGCTTTCATAAAAGAATCTTGTACAACCTCTTCCGCATCCTCTTTATTTAATACAATTTTTATGGCAACCGCATATGCAAGATCTCTATACTTATTGACTAGGTATTCCAGGCCAGCGCGTTCGCCGAAAATTGCTCTTTCAAGCAAACGGTCTTCCTGTTTATTTTCCTCCTTTAGCGTCATCTCAGCTTTAGACTATTTTTTTAAGAAAGTGGTCACTATTTGTGACCACTTTAAACTTATTCAGGTCTTATGGTGAAATTGACTTAAATGCTAAATATATATTGATATGCAAGATACTACCGCCGATCTGTTCCTATACATGTCTATTACATTTGCGCTCTTTGGAATATGCTACTATTATTTAACTACGCGAAACAAAGAGCGGATGGCAATACTTGAGAGGCAATTACCTAAAGACTATTTCAATGACAATCGCAACTATCTACCATTTATTCTGCTACTCGGGATAGTCAGTGTTGGAGTTTCATTGGGAATCCTTTTAGGCGCTCTATTAAAATCATTACAAATTTCAGTCCTCAGCGATTTCATATTCCCATTCTCCATATTCCTGTTTCTGGGGATTAGTTTGATCGTTTCCTATTTCATCCTTAAAACCATTCAGAAGAAGCTATAATCGGGAACAAAGTGCAGATGTAACAACTATAGCCACTCCTATTTGTTTTTTCACTACTTAAATTAAATACAATGCAAAAATCATTGGTACTATTACTATGTCTTTTCCAAGTCATTGGTTCGCCTTTTGATGGCCTTACGCAAGACTTGGGAAAGCATTTCGATCTGTTATTAGAGGCAAAACTGTCAGATGAGAGCCCGGGAGGCACAGCCCTTGTTGTGAAAGAGGGAAAGGTCCTTTATAGAAAATCTTTTGGTGTGGCCGATCTTGAATCAGGCATACCAATGAATGCAGAGCATATCTTCAGAATCGGCTCTATCACCAAACAATTCACTGCTTGTGCGCTGATGCGGTTAGCCGAGCAGGGAACATTATCATTGCAGGATAGCATCATCCGATTCATTAAAGATTATCCAACGCATGGTAACGCCATTACAATAGAACACTTACTGACACATACCTCGGGCATAAAAAATATTACCGGAATGCCGGCTTGGACTTTGGAAGTGCAGAGAAAAGATTTTACGCCAAAGGCACTCGTGGATTTCTTCAAGGACGAACCACTGGATTTTGTTCCTGGGTCAACCTACCGTTATAGCAATTCAAATTATATCTTACTAGGGCATATCATCGAACTGGCTACTGGTACAACGTATATAGAATATTTGAATCAAAATTTTTTTCAGCCTTTGGGCATGGTACATACCTCATATGACAATTTTTCAGCAATAGTAAACAACAGAGCAAAAGGTTATAAGAGGAAAAGTGGGCAATATGAGCATGCGGACTTTTTAAACATGACTCAGCCTTTTTCTGCAGGTGCCCTGCTTTCAAATACGCATGACCTATACACTTGGTATAATGCTGTGATGAATAATAAAGTGATCTCCAAAGAAAGTCTTGAAAAAGCGCAAACGCCTTTCCGCTTAAGCAATGGTGAACTGACGAACTACGGCTATGGCTGGGAATTGGGAAACATTCAGGGAAGTCGTTCTGTGAAGCATGGAGGTAAAATCAATGGTTTTGTAACTTACTCTATCTATCTGCCTGACGAAAAAGTATTTGTCTCGATACTGTCAAATTGCGACTGCACATCAGAGCTTGAAACCATCGCTTCAAAAATTGCGGCAATGACAATTGGCAAACCTTATGACTGGCCATCCATCCAACTTAATGAAAATGTCCTACAGCTGTACGAAGGCGTATACCAGTCCAAAACAAAAGATGAACAAATCGTATCACTTGAAGATAAAAGACTCTTGTATTACTCCCCCAAAAGAATCAAATCAGAACTAACTCCATTTGCGAAAGACAAATTTCATATTAAAAATACTTTGATCACCATAGTCTTTAGCAGAGATAAGAAAGGTGAAATTATTTCCTTCACTACCCAAAGTCCGGAAGGGTCAAGTACGTGGTTTCGTACCGATAGAGAAGTTACTAAGAGACAAGCGATCAAAATACCAGAGAACACGCTTAACCAGTACGTTGGAAGGTATCAGCTTGGGGCGGGCTACTTTATGATTATAAAAGAGGACGCAAAACTCTATGGAAAAGCCCCTGGCGAGAACCAGGTGAGGCAGGAAATACTACCCTTTGACAATCATCAATTTTTTGCAAAAGATCTTGATGCACAAATAAGATTCAACGTGGACGGGCAAGGCAAGGTGACGAGTCTCACTATAATTCAGAACGGTGAAAAGACTGCTGCCAAAGTAGATTAATGTTCTTCAAAATTATACGCCTTATAGGTTTTATAAGGTAAACCCTTAACTGCTATCCGTAAGATTTTACCTGATTCATTTTAAAAATATCCTATTCACTTTTGTAGTACTGCAAAAACAATGCTTGATATGAAGATGGTAGTGACGAGCATTTGTATTAAATGCACAGAAAATCCTGAGCTATTAAAAATGAGTCAAAAACACTGCATCATCTATTGCGCCTTTTTTTCCTTGATTTACAAAGCTTGCCTTATTCATTAAGCGGACAAAGTATGTTTTAAAATTTGAACACTTAAACGCGGATGCAGCCTTTCACAAAGCACAATACATGTATTTTTCAAGACAGTCGCGGATTTACGTGGTTCGGAACTCGTGATGGCCTCAATCCGCTACTCCATCTACCAATCAGTTTTGTTTTATAATGGAGGACAGAGGAAGATCTAGTAAATAAAGGCAAATAGGAAGTAAACATCTACAGCACTTTTAGGAAGGATTAAGATCGACGCTTTAGTAGCTGGTATACTTTTACTACATGTATATTTAAACAATTAAAAATATCAAGACAACAACACCTAAGAAAAAGCCTGACCAAAGGACCGCCACTATGTAAATAAGTGCGAAAAGCATGAGGTGAAATACGAACCAAAACGTAAAAAACCCGCTAAGAAATTCTGAGGCAAATAGAAATAATTGTAAGCCCGGCGACCCGGGCTTTTTCATTGCTGTTGATGGAGGCGCATGTTTTATAGGTTTCAGCAGGAATTGGTCCCGATAATCAGATGAAAGGAAACATTATAACAACGTCATCAATCCACCCTTCAGAACTTTTGAAGCTACAACGAATTACCACTAATAAGTCAGTGCCGATCTGAGTAAAAGTCAATGACAATTTTGCGTGGTCATAAACATTTTAAAGCAGCTCATTTATTTCACTAACCTTACAACAGCCATCTTCGAAAATACCACGCCTCTAAAAGTACACCCCTAATAATCGAATACTTTTTAAAAATCGCGTTGAGCTCGTGGTAGAAGAAGCTATGGTTCTTTTCTGTAATAGAAGCCGTACCGGTTTCCTTCATCTGGTTGATAAGACCCGCATAGTGAACAAGGTCGACCGGTGAAATTAATAATTCTCTTAAGTCCCTTTTCAAAAATTCCTTCTTGATATTGCTTAGCTCCTTGTTGAACTGGATTTTATAATGCTGGGATAGCTCCTCGTCTTTTAAAACATCCTTCACAAGCTCATTTCTTAAAGCCCGTATTAGGTCTATTATCTTTTCAACACTTAGCGTTGATACTTCCTTCATCTGCTCAAGTTCCTTCATAATGTTACACTGACAAGTTAGGACGAAATTAAAAAAAACAACTGTTGTTTATTTCAATTAAAGCTTTAGGGAGCCCATATTTAACTTAAAGTGATGGATTCTAAAGAACTGGAAATGAACGCTTGGAACTTCGTTGATTAAGTAAGTAATGGACAAATATATTTTTCTCATGTGTCTGTGTGTTAAGGCCGCGCCACACTATTTGGCGTGAACGCCTCTTTATCAGTGAGAAGACTTTTCACAACCACAGGTTAAACATAATACGCAAAGTAGGCGCGAAAAATACCGTCGGTTAGGTAAAATATGCTTACGAGCGTGGGTGGGCAAGTTCCATTCCGCGCAACTGACTTTTATGATTTAATGGTTGGCTCACGAAAATAAAGGGAATACCATTTTCTTTAAATTGACTCGCATAATCTGCCTGCAGTTCCTCAAGGGGGTGAGTATTCACATGGAGCAAAAGCCTAGCAATCTGCCATAGAATTAGAATGGTTACTACAAGCATTTCATGATCTCTCCAACGAACCTTCATCATTAATAATTTTAGTAATATTAAAACACATTAATGACTCTTTACGTCAAATGTGATAAAGCCGCTGAAAATGTGACGAAAGTGATCTGGTAAATAAAACATTTATTCCTTACGAGTAGACCCTGAAACTAATACTTGATGTCCTAGGCGTTGGGTTGGCTCTTTTTCTTGCTTTCTGTATTGGATTGGAATGTGAGCCATGTTGAACTTGCCGGTCCTTCGATTTGTTTCCGACAATTCAATAATTTCGTTTTCTAATGATGGAGATGCTAATTGCATTAGTATGACTATCGGTTAACCATAAGAGCTATTATTATCTTTGGCTAATCGTCTTCGAAGCGACCCAAATAAATAAAGTTTTACTGAAGTGGTTTTTGATAAGTTGGATCGCGATCTCCAAAGATCTACAAACAAATTATGAATGCTATCTTCAACTTGGGCAGGATCACCGCCATAATTATAAAATATCTTAAAATACCCTTCATAATATTTGGCAAAAGCGACATGGTTTCCGCCCAGCAAGCCCTCCCAATTTTCTAAATCTCTTTTTAGAATATAATCTTCCTGCTGCACAATTCATATTATCTAATAAGTAAATTAATTTCTAATGAAATCCTAGCATCACTGGTTTAATCACTTCTGTCATTGCTTACAACTATGCAAACTCCAGTGAAATTAGTAGACGAATTTCTTTTAGCAGACCCTTACAATAATTATGTTTAATAAAATTAATTCTGAAGTTTTTGAAGCGAGTAATTTTCTTCACTTTTAGGCGGAAGAAAAGTGCGGTCTAAACAGTTTCAAGAATTGGCGTTAGAATACTTTCAACTCATTTAGAATTTAACAATAATATTAATAAAACCAAGATGAAAAATGTGCTTTTCTTTGTATTCATTTTGATATTTAATGATTGTGTGGGACAGGCAAGAATTATATTAGATACTGACATCGACTCTGACGTAGATGATGTACAGGCGTTGGCAATGCTCCATTCTTATCAAAACAGAAGGGTTGTTGACTTAATAGGAGTTATCGTTACCAGCAACGATTCGAATTCTTTTAAATGTGTAGATGCTATTAACACTTTTTATAAAAATCCAGATATCCCCATTGGTTTTCTAAAGACGCAAAGCAATTTGCAACACGTCTCAAAATACACTCTAGCAATAAGTAAACACTTCCAAAACAACATAACATTTGATCAGACGGTTGAGTCAGCAAAATTATATAGGAAATTACTCGCAGAGAGCCCTGACAATTCCGTGATTATTGTAACCATTGGCCACCTTACCAGCCTTCAGAGATTACTGCAATCTAATGGTGATAGTATATCATCTGCTACAGGAAAAGAATTAGTAGAAAAAAAAGTGAAAAAATGGCTATGTATGGGAGGGCAGTTCCCTTCCGGACAGGAAGCAAATTTTTATCGACCCGACGCTCAGTCCACCCGTTATTGCCTCGAGAACTGGAGCAAAGAAGTTACGTTTTGCGGCTGGGAAGTTGGAAATCAAATTATAACAGGCGGTGAATATTTTAAGAAAAAATTACAGGAGAACAATCCAGTTTATAAATCTTACAAATTGTACAATGATTTTATAGGAAGGCCCGCTTGGGACCAAGTCGCTGTACTGCTCTTAGACAAGAAAGCAAAGCTTTATTTTGATTTTGAAACCAACGGTCATGTTAGTGTAAATCAAGATGGAAGCAACTTTTGGATAAACAAAAAGGCCAAGGATAAAGATCACGCGTTTGTGAAAATAAAAAATAGTATTTCGCCAAACGCCATAGCCAAATACATTGATGACCTTGTTATCTTGAATCAACCATGATCCTTAAAACCTTTTTTACTAGTTTTCATAGACTATACTAAGCCCGAGAAAATCATAGAATGGAATACTCCTAAACTGTCCATGAGGATTGATGCCCGTGTAATGTCTTAAATAAATTCCGAACCGGGGCTCGTTATCACTTCTGTGTTGCAACCGCCATCCGACATAAGTGTTCACACACAATCGGCCTTCTCCAATTTCGCCTTTATATTGTATAGGACTTAAGTCAAAAGGATAATTGTATTTTACTCTATTCATAACTTCAAGGGAAAAAACAAACATTGCCTTTTCACCCGCTAAAAAGCCTCGAGAACGCTGATGTTGATATTGGAAGTAAGTTTCTATCGATTTATTTGTTTTTACTACCAGCGAGGTGTCACCCTCCACAGGGCGTATACTATACCATCCCTTAGATGGTCGGATTAAGAACCTCGCTCCTACTTTAAATGAATGATTATTTTCGACAGTACCATTGGGATCGTTAAGCGTAATGGCAAACTCGCTAACTTCATATGAAACATTCACCCGCACAAGAGGAAGGGAATCTTGTGCCCGGTATAAAGTTAATTCATCTCCTAAGTGGGTACTCTCATGAAATAGCGGAATAAACTTTATAGATAAATTTCTAATTAATCCTCTATTTATTTCCCTTAAATAATTCAGCTCACAAACACCAAATCTATAATCGGTATTTAAGATCGGCGCAGTGGTTTTCTCGAAAAAGTCAAACCATATGTTAGCAGAAATAGGTATTGAAAGAGAAAATTTAGACTCGTTTCCTTTTTTTAATATTCTACTCGATTTATATATCGGTACCTCAACGGCTAAATTCGTCTCATTATAAGGAACAAATCTCGCTTTACGGGTTGATGAAATGTTATACTCTTTAAGATTTAAGCCGAAACCAACTTGAATTGAATTTAATGGAGCGTAAATATCAGAAAGGAAATACTTACCGAAATCTCTCCTGCTAAAAAAATTTCTTTTAGCTACCTTAGTTGTATCAGATGCCGAAGAAGATAAAGAACAAAGAATGAAAGAAAGCAAGAAGGCAATTATAAAAAAGCGTTGTAAACGTGCGGGTTGTTCTTTACACATATATAATCATTACCCTTAAAATTAAAGGCATTATATATTGCATAATTAAATTTTATACCAAAGCTCCTAGTTCTTATACGAAAGCGCACTTATCTTTTCACAATGTTATTGTTGATAAATGCATTAAAAAAATGATCTCTATAATTTTTACCAATCGCTATTTCATAATCATTGATGTAAATTGAATTGTTATCCACGGCGTCAATATGGGTTACATTTACTAAGAACGATTTACTAACTCTTACTAAATGATGCTGTGGCAATTGTTCATGAATCACTTTAATATTCATGGCAGTTATGATCTTTCTTTCCTTGGTATGTAGTATAACGTAATCTTTTAAGCCTTCTATATATAACAAATCACGTAATAATACTTTAAAGTATTTCCTCTCTGCTTTTACATAAATAAAATCTTTTGAGAAAGACTCTATTTTGCTTGTAGCGTTATTAAGAATCAAGTTGTTGTACTCTACTGCTTTGGCTATTGCTTTTTGAAATCTTGATAATTGTATAGGTTTTAACAGGTAATCTATTGCGTCTACCTCATAACTTTCCAGCGCGTATTCCGTATGCGCTGTTGTAAAAATGATTAAGGAATTAGCTGTTCGTTGTTTAGCAAACTCCAACCCGTTTATTCCTGGCATTTCTATATCCAAGAATATTAAGTCTGTTTTATTCGAGATTAAAAATTGTGAAGCAGAAAAACAATTGTTAAACGAACCTATATTGTCTAGTAATATATTATGCTTAATCAGTAGTTCAATAGCCTCCCTGGAAAGTGGCTCATCATCAATAATAATAGACTTCATCGGTTGATATTTATTTTTTCAAGTAGATGCATGGAATACCCTGCCTCAATTAACATTCCTTCAGGTTTCCTTTGCTGAGTAATTTTGACGTGCTCATATTTTGTTTTTAAAGAATCTGCAACTCAAGTTCCAGCTATCGAACTGTGGATAGGAGGTTTTCGGGGCTTTATAGTTCTAAAGCTAAGTGCACTTGGTATTTATCAATTTGCTCATTAATATTCAAGGTATATTTTCCTGCAAAGAGTAATTCCAATCTTCTTTTCACATTTGCTAAACCTAAGCCACCATAAGCCTCATTAACGTTTAATGCGAAATTTGGTTTTGAATTAATACAACTGAAAAACAAGCTACTCTCCACAATACTGACATCTATATACACATATGATCGAGATAAAGGATCAGCACTATGCTTAACTGCATTTTCAACGAATGCAATAAATAAATATGGGGGAACAAGCGTCTTAGAAATATTTGTAGTCGTTGTAATTCGAAAATCAAAGAAGTCTCTTCGAATTTTCTCAAGACTCAAAAAGTTGTTTAGAAACTTCACTTCTCCATTTAATAACACAAGTGGCCGGTTGCTATCATAAAGCTGGTACCTAAGTAAGTGAGATAAGGAGTGTAATACAGTTGAAGCCTTTTCCGGATCCTTGGTGATCAGAACATTTGCGTTATTAAGGGTGTTAAATAAAAAATGCGGGTTAACCTGATTTTTTAAATGATCTAACTCCGATTGCAACCTTAAGTTCTCTAATGAATTAATTCTTTCGCCATCTATAATAGAACGTTGAAACAATTTTATTGCAGTAGAAGCCGCTATGATAACACTGAAAATTACCAAGAAGAAGAAAAAGTCACCCGACGAATTTGAAGCAACTTGAGAATCTATTACAAAAGGTTTTAACAAATTTCTTATGAAGAACGCAAGAAAATAAAATAGGCTAATAATAACGACAATACTTATTACATAAACAAAATAATACCCCTTAAATAAAAGTTGAGGAACGAAAAAATACATGTTAACGTAGGGAAGGAAAACAAGAACGAAGAATAAGAGTAGTTTAAGGTACACCTCGCCTTGAAAGGAGTAGCCGGTATTTCCCCCATATAAGGTTAATAGAATAAAAAATATTAAAAGAATATGTCTTAAAACCCTACCCTTACGATACAACAAAAAGTATAGGAATGGATTGCTTTGAATTGATTTGACTCTTTTCCCGCCTGGAGCACTCATGTGTAATTAAAAATAATTTTTTTAGTCTTTATGTTTTAGGGAAACGCCTTTAGATGAACTAGCGAAATTATCTGAATAATTATAGCTATTGAGATAGTATTTTGATGTAATCACTTATGTTGTTATTAAATCTACATTGTAACATTTACCCAGTCATACCCCTCTTACGTGTAATGGTGTGCCAATTTTGGTCCTTTAAAATTTCAGATTGAAGTATATACCAATTAAAAATTCTCTTCAATGAATCTAGGAGCCTTCCCTTCCTGCAGAAACTTCTGTTTCAAATTTTATTAATCTCAATCGAATCATCATCAGTCACTTTTAGTTACCGGTTCTCCTTTTCTATGTACAAAGATGGGGAATAGTATTGTCTTCTTCCTTAACTGCCACTTGCTTCAAAAATATTATAAGTAGAAATGGCATTTCGTATGGAGTCTAGCGGGTTTGGTATAATAATCAACATGTTATATTGTATTACTCTTACAAAGATCATAAGCTGAAAACCCAACTACTGATAAGACGATCTCATGTTTTTACTTGAATTTATGAACGCAGCAAAATACAGTTGTCCTTATACATAGTCTAAACCAATATAATGGTGAGATTGGAGAAGTTCGATTGTATGTTGGACCCTACGTTGGATGGCGATGGCGATACAAGAAGAAATCCGCCACGCTTTAGAATTTATCTTAAATATTTAACCGCCATGACCCCATGGACAGTTTAGAACTGTCCCCTTCTAAGGTTTAATACGGCGTAGCATTACCTATGAGAACCTAATGAAATACTATTTTATACAATCTAGCTTTTTAGCAGTTTCTGGTAGGTAACCCGTTTTGAGCTAGACGCGGAAATCATTAAGGCGTAGCCTATTGGTGTTAGTCACAATTCTGGGACGATTAATCACAACCGACTCTCATGTCTAAAACAAGGAAGGATTTATCAGGTCAAAATTATATCGTAAGTATCAGAATAGCTCCTAAGCGAGATTAATTCGTTCTTCTTGCGAAAGGCAATGAATTATTGATTAAAATAATTCCTTGCATAAATTTTTCTACTTCACGGAGTTCAACCAATTTTTTGCTTCATTAATATTACCAAAGGTCTGAATAGGCGAGTCTTTAGATAGTTCAATTGTTTTTTGTATCGAAAACTTCCCAAATACATCTGGAGAGTAGACCCAGGCAAAAGATTTTAAGCCGGCATTGATAAGCTGCGGAAACCAGTAATCTGCCGCCCATTCTGAAGTCGCGGTAAACGTGCCTAAAACTTTTGTGTTGTCATTTAAAATTTTTTCACACCCTTTGGTCTTTACAATCTCAAGCATTTTGTTACATCCTGCCTTAATTCCTTCTACAGTTTGATATCCTTTCCAATTAGCGTATATCCAATTGTTGTTGTTATCAAATTCGAGTGTTAGAAATTTCTCCTCAAAAACCATTGTATTATTCATAATTAAATTTTTCAATTTGAATACAAAAGGGCACCCAATTGCATAACTCGTTCATTATAATACGACTAAATAAATATCTCTATCAATTTTTACTTCAATCGAGACGAGTAGTTCGAATTTGGGAAATAAACTTACCAACGGCGTAATTGACCCTTATGTTCGTTTCGGAAGTGGGCCTTTCCACTAACAAGTTCGACTTCTTTACATTCATCCTTGGTCGGGATGTCGGTTTGCAAAACAGATGCGATGATTATTAATTGTTTCTTGACTTTATTGCATCGGAATCAATCGTAGTATTAGATCTGTTTTAACTCCTTTAAAATTGGGCAAAGATGTATGCCACTCAAAAACATTTTCTGTTAATTTAACTATCACCCCATCTTCATCATCACCGCTAACTGATTTTGTTAGTCTCAACACTGTATCATTATTTACAATTTGCCATGTACCTGCTTCTCCCAATCCATGAGCTAAAGTAAAGGTGTACGTCTTATCTTCACGAAATTCCCATTGTGAACTAACGTAATCTGTTGTATGATCAATTTGATCATTAATTATTACCTGATCCACCTTCCATACCTTTGTAATTAAAGCATCTGAAGTTGTATTTGCGGAATCCTCTTCTGTACAATTTGAAACAAGAAATACGAAACAGACAACTAGTAGGTATAATTTAAAATTCATAAAAATTCTATCTTAACTTTTATCTTTTAATAAATGACTTTACTACTGAATTTTCGCCAGTATTTATATGAATTATATAGTAACCTGCAGGTAGTGAATTAACCATTAGAACAGCACTCCATTCTCCGTGGTTTCGCTGCATAGGAACCTCCTCTATCAATTTCTTTCCTACGGTATTATAAATAGAGGCCTCTACATCAGAGCTAGCAGAAAGAGGTGAGTAAACCACACTAATCTTGTCCCCAGCGGGAATAGGAAAAATTTGTAAGGGTATACTATTCCTTTCCATTTCGTTGTCAGTTAATGTTGATTCATTAGACGACCCAGTACAGCCATTTACTGTTACTTGTACAAAATATGCACCCATAGAAGTTATTTCAAGTGTAGGGCTTGTTGCACCAGGGATAGGTTCTCCATTTTTAAACCATTGATTACCTTCGTGCCTACTTGACTGTAATGAATAAGATGCTAGCCCATTTGAAAGAGCAGGTGTTATTTCAACAATTGGAGTAACACAGGCTGTGAAGGTCTGAGATACGCGACAATTGTTTAAATCTTTAGCGGTTACAGTAAATGTTACTTGCCCGGGCTCCGAAGGTATACCTGATATCCTGCCACGAGGATTAAGGCTTAACCCTAAAGGCAAGGCGCCATGTGAGAGCAAATATGCGTACGGTTCCTTGCCGCCCGAAACAATTAAGTCGTGTTTATAAAGCTGACCTTCTGCAGGCGTTGGCAAAGTTACTTGAGGAAATAAAAATGTGTTACACGATACCCCTACAGGTAACGTAATAACTTCTGCATTCACACAATTCCTGGCGTCTTGTACCTGCAATTTAAGTTCAAAAGCGCCTAAGGTGGAAGTTGCGCCTGATAGCAAGCCTGAATTATCAAGTGAAAAACCTTGCGGAAGAGTTCCACTAATTATCTTAAAAGTATAAGGAGCTTTTCCTCCTTCGGCAATTAGCGATTGACTATAAGCTTTTTCTGGTAGAACTTCGGGGAGGACATCTGGGTCTATTGTCATTACAGAACAGTTTTTGTTACTTACCTGTAGAGAATATGATTTGGTAATTACACAATCTTCTGCATCTGAAACCTGGAGAACAAAGGATGTAGTATCTACCAGAACAGGAGTACCGGAAAGAACTCCTCCTGCACTTAAAACAAATCCCTCAGGCAATTCTCCTGATATTATACTAAAAGTATATGGTGCAGTTCCTTCTACAGGAACAAAAGCTTGAGAGAATTCAGTATCTAGATTTGCAGCGGGAAGTTCTTCAGGTGTCACTCCAAATGCAGAACATCCCGCGTCAATGAACATCTGAATACGAGCGATACCATTACGATCTATTCCATAGTACGTTTTGAAATTCCCTCCTATCAATAATTTACCATCATCAGCCTGCTCTGCCATAGCCTCTATGGAACCATCAGCACCGCTTCCTGCATTAAAAGTATTATCTAAAGAACCATCGGTATTCAATCGAACTATTCCTGCACTAAAACCTCCGGTAACCATGATTTGCCCATTGGATAGCACATATATCTTAGATACATTCATTAAGCTTAGATCTGGATTAAATCCCGTATCTAGTGATCCGTTTGTATTGATTCTAATGAATCCCGATACAGGCGTGCCGTTATATTTATCAAAACTTCCAATAATTAAAACTTTTCCATCTGCCTGGCTAGCAATGGAAGATATATAGCCAGGCGCATCTATAGTTCCAGTTTCTTCACCCGATACAGGATCGTATACTGACTGCTTGGATGTGACACTGGCACCAGGATCAAAAGACTCATCAAGCATTCCATCAGAATTAATTACGACAAGACGATTTCTTACAATTCCGTTATACTTATCGAAAGAGCCGGCAAGCATCAATTTATTTTCAGGCAACAGTGCAAACATAGAGGCATATGTTGACTTATCAATAATATTGCCTGTTGGCTCGCCTGTGTCTGGATTGTACTCAGGAGTAGTATAGGTAATACTCTTTACAGCCAATGAATTGTCTAACTGACCAGTGCTTGTAACTTTCGCTACTCCTCCAGTAACCGGAGCGCCGTTGTATTTATTGAACGAACCTTGTATAATGATGCTGCCATCTTCTTGCAAATTTTGTGAAGCTATCATTCCATCGGTGCCTGTTCCGGGGTCAAAAGTGGCATCAAGTGATGCGTCGGGGTTAAGACGCGCAATACCTGGCCTTGATATACCGTTATAAGTAGTAAAGGAACCAGTGATTATCACTTTATCATCGCTTTGAATGCTCAATCCAATAGGTGTAGCATCTGCTCCGCTACCAGGATTGAAATCATGATGTTGTAAACCGTCAGAAGTAAGTCGAACAAAACCGTTATAAAGTATATTATTGTATGATGTAAAAACACCCATAGCATAGATACTTCCATCGCTTTGCACTCTAATAATTTGAGGGACCCCATCGAAGCCTGTACGTTGCCTAAAGCTTTGGTCTACTTTACTATCCTGATCTATAGAATTGATAATTAAATTCGAAGCAACAATTATTTTTCCCGTAAGTGGTGATAATTCGATATCTAATGTACCAGGGAAAGAAGGATTGAAAGTATTATCTAAACTTCCATTGGCATTAATGCGAGCAATAGTTATGCGACTTGCTCCATCATAGGTTGTAAACGTACCACCGATTAAGATTTTCCCGTCGTGCTGTTGTGTAATTGTATGAACGACATCACCAAACGTAGTGCCTGGATTGAAGGTATTGTCTAATGTGCCATTAGCATTAACCCTAGCTAAACCAGCCCGTGCAATCCCATTATAACTGTAGATACCACCACCAATTAATATTTTTCCGTTCGGCTGTATAGTGGTAGTATAAACAGAACCGCTTATACCCTCACCAGTGTCGAAAGAATTGTCGATAGTGCCATTGGCATTAAGACGGGCAAATAATGTACCCTGTGGACTTATGACAATTATTTTACCATCACTCTGCAGCGATGAAGGTCTACCAAATAATTCCGGAGGAGTAAAACTCCTGTCGAAGGTGCCATCAACATTTAGGCGCCTGATGCCAATATTCGTCCCGCCGATTATCTTATTATCACTTTGCACTAATATTCCTTCCCATCCAAGCGCCGAAACTTCTTGAGGTGAAGAAAATGTTTTATCAAAAGTTCCATTAGCATTTAATCTTATTAAACCATTAACATTAAATCCACTATAAGAGCTCTCATTTATCCCTACTAATATTTTCCCGTCCCCCAGTAAATTAAAGTCTGATATACCACCAGCTACAGGTTTCATTGAAAATGTCTTATCATGACTTCCGTCGCTATTAAGCCTGGCTAAATATGTTTGTCCTGAAGAAGTAACAAGGGTATGTAATATTTTCCCATCCGGTTGCACAATTATTTTAATGCTTGTTCCAGGTGGGGTCCTAGTCATAAAACTGCTAAAAGTGGGATCATTTGCACCAGGCTGAGCATACAATGAAAATTGAACAGCCACGAAAGCAAGAACCAGTATCCTTGTAACTGAATGATGCTTCACTAAATGTAAATTTGAATCCATATGGTTTTTAATTTGCAGTTGTAATTAGTTTTCATCAACAATTAGAAAGTCAAAGCCGAGACCCGAGGAGCTGGGAAGTCCACCAGAAATAAATAATGGGTTCTGATAGAGCAAAACAGGGTAGTAAGATTCTTGTTCCACTAAATTTAGCATCCATATCGAAGCGGTAATATTGTCTACTGATAAATTACTTCGCCACAAAAGTTTTACACCACTGTGCGCATTAAGCAATGCTAGATTTCTGATGTCACTATGAAATTCAAATTCAGTTATCTTTTCAACTTCAAGCGCGTTGTCTTGCACTTTATAAACGCCAACTTTTCGGCTTAAATCTTGTCTAATGGCTTCCTCTAACGTAAGTAGATACAAACTTTGATCGGTGTCATTAAAAGAAAATGCTATAACCTGTTTCGTCGCTGGCAATACAATAGATTCGGTACTTCCATCAACAAGAGAAGTGCGATATAGAATGTTCTTAAAATTCAGGTAATTATTTGAATAGAAATTAATTTCACTAGCTGCGAATAGGTTACTCTGACTAAGATCACGCATATTGTCCAATAAAGTAAGCGTTCCTTCGCCAAGAGGAGAGCCAGAGAGAAGCACACCCGTGCCTGTACCTTGGTTATTGTTGGCAACAACAAAGAATCGGTTAGAATAAGAATGATCAATCAGAAAAACAGGAGTATAGTGCGATAGAAATTGATCTGGCTCATTTTCAGTGTAAGAATACAAGGTGGTGAAGTTGTTCCATCGCTCAGTATCTACACTTCCAAAATTGTAAGTTTTAAAACTGCCGCTTTTATCGTACTTAAAAGTTGAATAAAGCAGATCATCAGATTGTTTATTCATGGCAAACGACAACGAGAAAATGCCATTGTCTTTTATCCAAAAATCTGAAGGAAGTTGCCTAATGTTACGTTCAACGGCACGCGAGGAACCATCTGCATTGACACTGATGATACTCGCAGTAGCATCGAAAGAGCTTGTATATTTATAAACAGGCCCATAAAATAATTTGCCAGGATATCCCGTGACATGAAGGCTTAAAGAATTGCTGATATTACCCGATACAGTAACGGTCACTTGTTTGTTTTCACCATTTGGCAAACCTGGAATTGCTACTGTTATAGATGATTCAGTTGCGCTGATGACTGGTGCACGAACGCCACCCACTCTAACTACATTTTTATTGGGCTCACTGGAAAAATGAGATCCAACAATGGTTAACGCTCTACCAACTTCAAGGCTAGCAGCGGAAAGGTTGTTTAAGACTGGAGCAATGCTATTTGGGGCAACTAAAAATAGATTACTAAAGGCACGCTGCGTACCTACCCTAATCTCTATAGCACCACTAGTAACCTTTGAAGGAACAACGACTTGTATCACAGAGTCATCTATCACTTCTTTCACACTTGCTTTAATACCATCAAAAAACACAAGATTGTTGGATGGTTTAGAAGAAAAACCTTTACCATAAACAGATACGATTTCTCCGAATGCAGCAGATTCCGGACTTATCCTCGTAATGGCCAGCGGGGCAGTAACTTCTTCTTCATCATTATTACAAGCAATAAAGGCGAACATGATAATACCAAAGAGTATTTTTTGCCTGCCCAATAGCGTTGTCAAAAATCGGTTATACTGAACCATATTCAATTTTTTATATATATCGTGCATTTGCAAATTACAAGTCATCGATCGTTAGAAAGCCTATTGCATTGTAAGACATAAGACCAACCCGGTCAACTATACGAGTTCCATTTGTTTCTTGGCGATCCGGTATTATAGTTATGTTGTGATGAATAACTACAGGGCCATAAACACCATTTGTATTTTCCCTGAGATTAATCATCCACAGATTCATAGGAATGGTTGTTGCAAGTATGGGAATATCCGGAGCGGTGAAATAGATCCTTACAGACTCCTGGTCATCTGGAATGGTTAAGTTTGATGCTTCCGGAGGAATATTGTTGCATAGCAAAGAAATCTCTCCTGAAAGTTCATCCCACTCATAAAGCTCAATTAAACCCTTAAATTCCTTTTCGTATAAAATGTATAATTTCTTGTTGAAATTACTGTATTGGATCTTTGTTATACCACTTCCAGAAGTGACTGCGGGTAAAGATGAAAGATCAATAGCTTCAAATTGAATTGCGTCATCTAATGATGATTTAAAAACTCGACCTCCATCTAATACATAAATATATTGCTTGCCTACACTCATCGATAAAGGGTAAGTGAAGGAATGCAATGATGCTTGTGCAAAGTCAATATCATTGCCTCGATACAACAAAATTTTGCTGCCATCATTACCGAAAAAGTATTTGTCCCCGGTGAAATTATGAATTATTATAGGCCCTTGAGGATGAAAATTTATAGTAGCAGGTTGATATATGGTATCCATACTCTCCCATTGCCAATTGTATCGATACAACAATTTTGAATTTTGATTGACGGAATAAAAAGTATCACCTGAAGCATCATAAGTTGTATATGTGATGGGATAAAGTAAATTATTCTTTGTCTCTGCTGTATCATCCGGGACTGAAAAGTAAGGTCTCATCCGGGTATCAGAGCCATCAGCAGAACCTGAAACAATAAACTGACTAAAGCCATCTATTGGATTATTATTATTAGGGATTAATGCCCAATGCAATTGTGAGGTAAAACCCGTAACACTAATTGGAATACTGTTACTTACTGTTTCTCCAATGCTTACTGTAAGGCTTAGGTTATCCCCCTTCACGCCTGCAGGAACAGTGAGGATGAGCTCAGAGGCGTTTGCTCTTAACAAAGGAAGACGAAAATTTCCGATGCGAGCTACGTTACGCGCTGAGTCTCCTCCTGTAAGAAAATTATTTCCTGACACGGCGAATGTTTGCCCCGTTTCAAGCTTTGATGATGACACTGCTAACAATACTGGAGCAGTTATATTCTCTACTACTGTAAATATCGGTCCTTCAGATCCAAATTCATCAACGGAAATGGCTACTGGCCCAGTAGTAGTATTTTCAGGCACCACTACAGTTACAATGCTATCTCCTTCTATGGTCAACAACGTAGCTGATACTCCATCAAAAGAAATCTGATTGTCATTCAAATTAGGAGAAAAATTATGACCGGCCACAGTTATTATATCACCTACCATTCCTTTAGAAGGGCGTAATTGTACAATTTCGGGTAGAGGCCTTACAATCTTATCTTCCTCGTCCTTACAAGCGGAAAGTAGCACAAAGAAAATTGTGTATATTTTTATACTTCTTCTTAATACGGCGTTGTTCATATTTAACTATATATGTGTATGGATATTCTTCTTATTAACTAATATTACTTATCTCGTGATACTGCGTCCAAATATGTTTTACGGACAGAGGCCTGCTCCATATTGTAATACATTCCTCTTTTTCCCTCATCAGTACCTAGTAATACAGTGCTAATGGTTGGAGCAAAACCAGAGGCAGTTTTGGCTAGAGGATAGATGGAATAAAAGCCAAACAGATCTGTATTGCTCATAAAAAATGTAAAGTCCTTTAAGGGTTTATGACGTGTTGCCTGCGATTCCCCTCGTGGGTAAGCAAAGAATACGTAAGTTGGAGATTGCGCAGCAGTCGTACGAGTTGTATCTTCAGATAAAATAAATTCACTAAAATCCAGGCCAACATAAGGGACTACACCGTTGGTCTCGAAGCGTTGCAGGTTTGACACCACCAACTTTTCCGACGATAATGGTTTCAAAAACCGGATATCGAATTCAGTCACTGTTTTTGAAAGCTCCAAAACTTCCTTACTATCCACTTCTTGCATGTAGATATCTATTGACTCTGTAAGCACATCTACACTATTGTCACCAGTTAACGGAATAGCATTTACAAAACGTATGTATGCATGTGTTGGCTCAAATACAGCAGAAGGATCTTCCTGCAATTTCAATAAACGGCAATCCTTGGATGAAGTATCGAGAGTGAAAGACCTTAAGAGAAATAAAGAGTAAATACCGTCGGGCTTAAAATAAAATTGTTTATTGATGAACTCAAATGAATCGAACGAATAGCGAAATCTGTTAGTTAAATTGGATTTTAAAATAGGCGTAAAGGAAACACTGTGCATGCCCGCGGGAAAGACAGCCCATTTGTAATAGTCGATATCATTACGAATGGTACCTACCGGAATGCGGTGTGTAAGATTTGGGAAGCTGATAGCCCGACTAGGATTTTCATCACCTTGCCTGTACGGTTGTCCATTAAGTCCTACGCTACTACCAAGTACACCAAACTCATTATTATTCCAACTGTTGGCACTGTAGTCGATAGGGCCGTTATAATCATACGCCTCTTCCAAAGTCCCTTGAGATTCCACTACCAGACTACGGCCTAGCGAGAAGTCACCAAAGCTTTCCAGTACTCGTGCAGGAGGTCTTGATACCGTATCTAAGTTTGGATTCCCATAGAAATGACCATCCCATGTAAAGGCACTTAAGTAATAAGAATCACTGTTGTATCTAAGATCAAACACCCGTATCCAAGTGGTCGTTGTTGAGGAAGGGCCAACTTCTGATTCACAAGAGGTGAATAGAAATATCACGAACACATATAACATTATCTCTTTATAAATATTTTGATGCTTCATAGTCATTCGATTTTTGATGGAATTGCAGTTCACTTATCTTAAATTTCTTTAAGTTCCACGAGCCAATCACTGGCCTCATCTGCGGTTGTTTCAGGTGATCTATTGATCTGACTTATCGTTAATTGTTTAGAAAATGGATATAATTCCGGCGTATGATATCGCCCGCTAAGGAATAGCGTTCCCACATAAGCTCTATTCCTGGCGTTACCCGACATTAGCCTGCCTGAAGATGACAGGTTTACTTCAAATAATTCTTCAGAAGTTCCGTGTTTTACAACTCTTAGTACCGGAACTGTTTCTGTTATATCATTACCTTTTTCAAGCCTCTCAACAGGAAGGTCAATGATATTTGTTACAGCACTGTATGAAATATTCGAAATTAAAACTTCTTTCGTTTTGGCATCGATCAAATCAATTTCCCCGAGGTCCGGACTAAAGTGGGCGATGTTCAGACGAAGTACATTAGCAATGGGTTGACGCTGTAGTTCCATTACATGAAATTGATCTTGACCAGCTAAATCTTTGTAATATAACGCCAGGTACTCTCCTCCTCGTCTAAGCTCAATTTCTGAAGTGCCAAGTACAGGATAAGTAGCCGATGCTGGCGTTAGCTTAATTTGTTGCTTACCCGTAGCATTAAATACATATCGGGAGATACTATTCGACTCAAAAGGTTTATTAAATGCTCTGGCACCATTAGCCAATAAATTCAGCCCTACATTGGGATAACTGTTAATCCATCCCTCGTTGAAACCGCATAGATTTATATATGCATAATATTCTAAATCAGGATACAAAGTCACTGGCTCTATCAAGCGTGCAGATAAATCAGAGTCTTCTATAAAGTAAAACTCATAGGGAATCGGCTCAAGAGGTATAGGAGTTTTCTCCACAGTCGCGCGCGCTACATCATTCACCAGACCAACGGTGCCACTACTCAATACAGTATATGATTTACCTCCTTCAAGATTAAAGGGAAGCGTAGATGAGTTGATTGGATAACCATTTCCGAACCCATTATCCGGTAATCCTATGTGAAAGTAAGTGGTTTGCGGAGAACGGATCTGATAACCGGTACTTTGATAAAACAACAGGTTATTTTTATCATATGCCTCATCCAACTGTGTAACTGGCAGCTTGAAAGGAGTAGCATTTAAGATGTAAAAGGACCCTTCATATAGTTGTTCTCCTAATAGTGCATCATAATTTGCAGAGTCGATGAAAGGAACAATTGGCAATGACTGGACGTTAGCACTACCCAAAGCCGCTTCATCTGGCGCAACAGTAACCCGGCGTATAGCAGTTCTATCATCCAACGGCGGGCCAGTGAGATCATTCAATACCGCTATTCGCGCACTTTCTACTTTGGCTTTTAACAATAACCTGTCGGGGAATAGAAAATTTGAATTAACACGCTCATAATCCGGTGTAATAACAATGGTGTTGTTACTTCCTACACCACCCATTTTTAATTTCTGCGTTAGCAGAACATTGCCAGCTAAATCTTCTATTGTAAGGATAGTATCCCCTATTACTTCGGCAACCGCTTCCTGAGAAGCAGTGAGTTGCCTGTAGGGCACATCCTCAGCAAAAGTTCTATTTCCTACTTTAATATTTAAACTTGGTTGTTTGAAATGAAGATTTAGAAAGCGAATCTTTGATGCAGTGATCTTTACTGTAGGACTATCATCAAATGGCTTATACTCATCCTCGCACGCCCAAAAAACAATGAACATACTGATAATGGCGGAAAACCTTACAATCTCGGAAATACTAATTTTATACATGTTAAAAACTATGTTTAAGCACTATCAATTGCACTTTATTCTCTTCGTTATACTCTGTGGGTGGAGTACCTGCTAAGACAACGGTGTATATACCCGGTCCAACCAGGTGGCCTTTATAACCCAGTGGATGTACTCTTGGTGGATGGAAAAAGAAAGGATACTCATGCCGTGTTCCAGCGATTGCATCTCCAGGTATAAAGGGACTATCTGTGACCCTATTGGCTTGAATTACCAGAGGTGCAGTTTCTAAACCAGCTGAAGGATAGGGTAAGTAAACTACATAAGGGAGATTTGTCTCGTTCTTCAATTGCTTTATTCTTACCTCACCGAAAGCAAGATTTGATGCATAAGGAGCGCTAATCAGTGCTGCCAATTCATTCCCTTCAGTAGCTTCAATGGTAGGAATTACCTGTGTAAAAGTTACTCTACCTGCACCGGGGGAATAATTTAAAAATCGACAAAATGCCTCATTACCTGATCCGGATTCCACCATCGGCGTAGGCAATACCTCTAACGTTGGCTTGCCTGACTTCTCTATTAACACCACCGTGAGATATTCATAGTGTTTAACGTCTATCTTTACGCTAAGCTCAACTTCATTTACTTTGACTTGAAGATTATTGGTTCCGCCCTTAACCATGTCTGGGGCAGACATAAAACCAAAGTTCTTGATAACAGAATAAGTTCTTTCTCCATTGGCAAGTGGTAGAAGTTCAACACGCTCGGTGGCTGAATAAAGATTAACAAACGAAATGTAACCCCGGGACTCTATTGGTAATCCATAGTTGGCGTTCACAGCAATGTATTGCCTCTCATTTGTACAGAGTACAGTAAAACATTTTCCAGCAGTACCCTTTAATAAAGTCGGAATTTCATAAAGAAGGCTTCCGTTAGTTCTGCTCGTAAAGAAGCGATAATCACCAAATGGCAATTCGATAAATGGTCTTTCCTCAAGAATATTCAAGCTGACAAATTCCTTCATTGCAGTTCCATCTCTTCTGCTAATATCAATTTTGCCTTGTGTCAGGTTTACAAAACGTACTTTAAAATAACCACTAGCTGGTGCTGGCTCATCATGTGTTATTCCAAGTCTGGTAACTTGTATAGTCGACGAAACATCTTTCCGATTAAATACAAGCGTATTGATTGTTTCAAATTCTGTTGGCAATAGAAACGTTTCAAAGATTCGGTTCTCTATCTTTAATTGTTGGGAAGGTGTAGATTCATCCGATTCAGCAAGTGTAATCGTAAATGTACGATTAGTAAGGGAATCAGGAATATCATACTGTAAGAATCCACTTGTAGTTCTGCCACCCTCCAAAAAATTTTCTTTATCTACCAGTTTTCCATCAACGTAGATAAGCACCTGAGCTCCTGGATCGGTTTCATCCAGAAAAAGAAGATTGAGTTGCTTGGTTCTTTGTACCGGTTGAGGTACATACTCCGGAAAATCCTCGGTTGTACAAGCAGTAAGTATTAAAATCGCGAGTGTACTAAACCATACGTTAAAGCTCATGTATTTTATCATTGGCATCTCTCCGAATATTAGATTTTAAAATGTATAACTCACACCTAGTGCAAAGTTGCGCCCGGTCGTAAATTGTCTTCGGTAGTACGTTTTATTTTCAACACCATATTCTGTACTACTTGCTGTACGTTGGTATACATAATCTGTTCTGCTGTCCAAAACATTTTTAATGAAACCCTTTAGCTGAAATCGCTCACCAAAAGTTTTTGAAAAGATAAAATCAAATTGCGCACCCGGATATTCATAAATATTTGGCGTACCATCTGTATTTATTTCTACCAATCGTCTGCCTGAATAATTAAAATAAAAAGTTGTGATAAGCTGTTGCTCTATAAAGCGATACCCTAAGTTTACATTAAAAATTACATTAGGCTGATCAAACAAAGGGCGTTTTTTACTTTGTGTTCTATCATAACGTGAAATGATGTAGTGCTCAGCAGTAGTGATCTCTGTTTCGCTATAGGCGAACATAGCATTAGTACCTAATTTAAAATTCTTAAGGGAAGGACTAATAAAATCTAAGTCTCTCACTGCTTCTAATTCAATACCGTATAAAATTCCTTCAACAGGATTGTTGCGAAAACTTATGCTGGAGATAGGAATAAGATTTACAAGGTTAGGGGATTGAATAATGTGTTGATTATTACTTGAGAGGAAGATTCTTTCTAAACCATTCTTGATTCTTTTTCCAAACAAAGAAACCGCCAGAACTTCACCTGCTCTTGGGAAGTACTCCCACCGGAAATCAAGATTAGTATAAATTGCATTCTTAAGCTTACTGTTGCCTGTTACATATGATAATTGTGAAGCATCATATGTACTGAAGGAAACTAATTCAACTATCTCAGGTCTGTTGAGTGTTTTGCTTGCTGCAAAACGAAAATTTATATTATCATTTAACTTATAGGTAATAATACCTGAAGGTAACCATTGCATTTCCTGCTGATCGACTGTAAATTCATTCAGGTATTGCTGTAATGTTGCTATGCTTTTGCCCACTGAAGTCGAATCCTCGCGTGCACGAGTATCTGTGTCTTCAACGCGCATCCCTGCTGCCATTTTTATGCGAGATAGAAACTCCAAATCGATCATAGCATAGAGGCTGGTTACATGTTGATGTGCATCATAATGGCTTCCTCCTTGGCTTGCTTTACTTCCTGACACCAGATAATAATTATATCCGGGAACAAATAATCCTCCATGGCCACCTTCTGCTTCAGCGATTCCTACACGTTCTGGTATAAGCCAATTGTTAAGGTCGCCTCTTACTGTATTTAATCCACCGCTAATTGATTCCAGATAAGTAAAGATTGCATCGCTGTTCCTTTCATTGGTTGGTGTTAGTAACTGGTTTTCAGTATATGATCGATCTCGGTTTAAAAACCACAAGCCAGTTTTAAAAGAAGAACTGACACCTTTTTTTGTTAAAGGGAATAACAGATCGAGAATAAAATTACGGTTATCCTCCTTTAGATTGCGGTAATACCGTGTAACTGCAGCATCATAAAATTCCGGGAGAAAGCGATTGTTTACAACTGTCCCGTTTGTATCGGCTAATAAAAACGAATTTCTGAAATCAGGCAAATCAGTTAAAGTACCGGATGTACTAAAGTTCCAACTAATCAGCGGACGATACCCAAATATTGACGGTTTATGCTCACCTCTAAATTGAAGTGTATTGAACGTACGGATAGATGTTGATAGTTGATAGCTGTATAGATTAAAATCCGGTGCTTTTGATGATAGCAGTACACCACCACTTTCAAAACCTCTATTAGTAATGTAATTAGCAGAGGCTTCATTGAAACGATTAATCTTATATGTGACTACTCCAATGCCTCCATACTGAACCGTATGTGATCCAGCGTCTTCTCTAAATCTAAATCGGGAAACCAGCTCTATATTGTTTGGGGTAGTAGCTCTTGACTCTACCTGATAGCGATTGTTGGTTCCATTTGTCACTTGAGTTACATTACTAAAGTAATTAACTCCTAACAACACCCCAAGGCGCTTTTCACCTGCGACATTAAACATGTTACTAACATTTAATGAATATATCTGATTAACGGGTACTTTAATTGGAGCCGTTGCCAGATATGGGTCAATTTGCTCCTGAACTCGGTTGATCTCTGTGGCACGCTCTGCTGCAGACGAACTGTTACGTCCTTCACGAATTTTATTGTATAAAGAGGTATATCCAAAACTGCCTACATCAGTAGTCGAATTAACAGTTGCAATGTCCCTAAATTCTGAAGTAAGTCTATGTTTATAGGCATGTTCCCCAAAGGCGCCAAGTTTACCATTAGGAAAGAGCATAGCCATGCCGTCAACGCCGACCTTATCATTCCCTCCGGCCTGAGCACTAAAGTTTACTGAAAATGTATCTGGTAACGAACGAATCTTTAACTCTACCAATGCGCCTGAAGCATCACCAGCGCGATCAGGTAACATCGTTTTTTGAACAGAAATGTTATCAAGCAATTGCGCCGGTATGATATCTAGCGGCACAGCACCACTGCGCAAAGGATCAGCACTTGAAAGTCTTGCGCCATTCAATTGAACAACAATATTTCTCTCTGCTAAGCCCCGAACTGAAATATATTTTCCATCCTTTACGGAGACACCAGTGACTTTCTGAAGTGCTTGCGTGGCTGTGATACTCGCTGTTTCTTCTATACTTTGAAAGCTGATCGCATCTTGTACAACTGCTGACTTCTTCCGCTCATCTAAAACATTAATGTCAGTATTCACAATTCGCTTAGCTTCAACTTGAACTTCCGATAACTGATTCGAACTTTCAATGAGTCTGACATTAATAAGTTTGTCTTCACCTTCAACTAATGAAACAATAACAGATTTTGTTTCATAGCCGATATAGCTGACAATTAAAGTATATGTGCCTTGCTCTATCCGGTCAAGACGAAAATTACCATCTACATCAGTGATCGTACCCTTGCTCGTTTCTTTAATTAATATGTTGGCTCCTGGGAGAGATGTATTCGAAGTTGCGTCAGACACCTCACCACGAAGCGAAGCATAAGCTACTGGTTTAGATGGCGGCCTTTTCTTTAACGTGATATTGTTTCCTTGCGTGAGGAAACCCTGTAGATCCGTATCTCTAAGAAGTTCATTGAGCGCCTCTGTAAGTGTTGCAGATTTTACCTCAACGTTAACGATTACATCAGGAACTAGGGCTGCATTATAACCCGCACCTACATAATAAGCTTCTGCTAGTCTGTTTAATGCGGCCTTCAATGTAATACGATTAAAACTGAGATCCAGCCTAACTTCAACCTGTTGTTTGTATACAAGGGAATTAACGCTAGCACTTAATTGTGCGGTTGAAATATTGGAAAGACAGATTAAAGAACTTAAAGTTCCAAAAAATGTGAATACGTAAAATCTGATCATTATGCTAATGTTTGCTGTACTGCCTTTTACTGAGAATATAATTTTGGTTTTCCTTTTTGTATTGTAGTCCCATAAACGCACAAATTTCACTAACAACGTATGGAAGCGATTGATATTTAAGGGTTGCTGTTAATGGAAGATTCTTTATAGCCGAATCATTAAGTATGAGCTTTGTTCCATAAATAAGACTAAGTTCTTCTACTACGTTGGAAAGGGGAACTTCTCGATATTCAATTTTCCCTGTGGACCAGCAAAGAAAATTATTGACTTGGTAAGATTCATGCACTGTTATTTTTGTACTACTTAATACACCAACATCACCTGCGCGTAATCTTATAGCGCTAGAATTTGCATTATTAGGAGCTTTAACAGCTACCACGCCGTGAGTCACTACTACGGTAACACTACTGTCATATGATTTTTCCTTTACGTTGAAAGATGTGCCTAGTACTTTAATCTGTGCTTTGGCGGTAGAAATTATAAATGGTTTAGAGGGGTCTCGTTTAACATCAAAGTATGCTTCTCCCTTTAAAATAATTTCTCTCGTATTATTTCTACCAAAGTCCTTAGCATATTTAATCCTTGAGTTCTCATTGAGTTTAACAACAGTTCCATCGCTTAATATCACTTCAGTTTGGTAACCTTTCGGTGATAGAATATCAGCATAAATAACAGGGAATAATAAATTTGAGATATCTTTTCTACTTGTGTATAATAACGTGCTAGCAACAACAAACAATAAGACAGATGCAGCAATTCTTAAATACTTGTTATTATAAAATGGTATATGGGGTTGTTGTAGGGTCCGCCTTTTGTGAATACTTTCGGCAAGTTTTTTAAAGATTCGTTCTGACGTTTGAATATCAACTTTTTGTGATGAAAACTCTTCTCGGGCCACTTCATCTATAAAATTTTTTAATTTATCCTTACCCTCCGCCGTGCTAAAGTATTGAAGTAACGCTTTGTTTTCTTCTACGGTGGTTGTATTATTTAAAAATCGTCTCAGTAATTCTTTATCCAATTGCTTGTGATTTGATACTAATACAATTGTCAAGCCTTATCACTATGCTCTTGCTTTGAAGAAAAGCAAATGATAACATTTAAGAAACACAAGAAATACTTAAGTAATATGATTGGCTGCGGCTATCCGAGGAAGACCAGATAATACATTACAAGTACGCTGAGAGTTACATCTGCATTCTTCATCATAAAGTCTTTTATGAATTTGATTGCTTTAACCATATGATCACTTACTGTGCCTTTGGAGATTCCTAGTTTTTTCGCCACTTCTTCATAGCTCATGACCTCAAGTCTGCACATTCTAAAAACCAGTTGTCGTTGTATTGGTAGTCTGGAAATTGCTGCGTATGCAATAGTTTCATACTCATTGTAAATCACCTCGTTCTCCACAAAATTCTCGAAACGAGGTGCATAGAGAACGATTTCATTCTTTATTTTTAATTGCATCTCTGCCCTGGTCAGTATGTTAAGAACAAGATTTTTAGTGATTGTGTATAAATACGACTTAAAGGAAAGAGTAGTATCAAGTGAATTTTTTGTTTCCCATACTTTTAGAAAAACATCATGAACAATTTCTTCTGCAAGCTCCTTTGATTTAACAAACCGCAAGGCAAAAAAGTAGAGCTGTCCATGATACTCTTCATACATTTGTTTAAAAGCTCGTTCGTTCCCTTTCGATAGTTCTTCAACCCAAGTGATTTCTTGCTTCATATCCGTATTCAAAGATTCGAGCCAAAGTTTGGTAATACCCGTTAATACTGAAACAAAAGAAGATTATGATTGTGTTATGTGTGTAGTTTCATCTCATTATCGATGAAGCATTTTGCTGAGGATATTTAGCTTATTTAAAATATGAGAAATAGGAAGATGAGATAATGATCTACCGAGCATAGTCACGGAGTTGGAACGTTACTCAGCAAGTCTCAATATTCGCTTATCATCATAACTATTGCTCATTTTACCCACCTGCAACTTGTTACAATCTCAAAGTGACAGCGTCTCATCTGCTAAAGGAAAAGAATTAGTATCTAGGAAGGTAAAAAGATAGTTATATATGGGCTGACAGTTTCCTTATTGCGTGATATACTTATGAGAGGGTTTAAAAGATTTCGTTATACTCAACAAAAGAAAGGAAGATTATAACGGCTATGAACATTATAGTCATTTAGGATCAATTACCTCCCCACCACTCTATTTGTATCAATGATTAGGAGATTGCTATTGGCAAATCCTACCGTGATTATTTTTTTGAAACTTTTATTCCAAAAAATATTATAAGTAGAAACGGCATTTCGTATAAAGCCTAGCAAGTTTGGTATAATAGTGCAACAGGTGTATTGTAATACTTTTAAATTTAGGGGGTAAAAGATCACATGCGCGCAAATAACTTTAAACGACTTCATCTACATTTTTTTCAACTATGACTTTATCTAAGATACACAGCATCAATTACCTCGAGCAGTATAGAAGTTTCCCTTTCTACGATTGCTAAGTATAGTATGATTTATGAGAACTAATAAATATTATTTTATACAATCCAGCGTTTATGTCAAATTCTTGTCTTAACAAACAGTTCTTGATAGGTAATATAATTGAGCTAGATGCACAAATCATTAATGCGCAACCTATCTGATTTAGACACAATGAAAAATAAAAAACGTGTACTGATAATAACCTACTATTGGCCCCCTGCCGGAGGCTCCGGAGTACAACGACACTTAAAGTTTGTAAAATATCTCAGGTTATTTGGATGGGAGCCTATCGTGTTCACGGTCGCTAACGGAGAGTATCCAGAACTCGATAGTTCGTTAATAGAAGAGATCCCACCCGATACCTTAACGCTGAAGTCATGGACCCTAGAACCATATTTGCTGTTCAAGGCACTCACCAAAAACCGCCAACAAGTTGACGCTAATCTTTTCCACAGTGGCGCGAAGAAAGGAGTGGTTGGACGTGGCCTGTTCTGGATCAGGAGCAATATCTTTATTCCCGATGCTCGCATTCTATGGGCAATACCTTCGTTCTTTAAACTGTCGGCCTTCCTGCAAAAAGAAAAAGTGCATGCAATTATTAGCACAGGACCGCCCCATACCGCACATATAATTGGACGTCTTATCAGTCGGCGATTCAACATCCCGTGGTTGGTAGATTTTAGAGACCCTTGGACAAAAATCGATTATTTTGACAAACTCAATCTATCTAACATATCTAGGGGGATTCATGAAAGGCTAGAGCGGAATATTTTGCGATCAGCGGATTGCGTGGTAACAGTTAGCCCTTACCATGCTAATGAGCTTAGCAAGATTTCCAACAGCAAGGTCAATGTGATTACTAATGGCTTTGACGAAGAAGACTTTTCTACTTTATTCAATGCAGATGATAAACGATTTAGTATCGTTCACACAGGTATGCTGAGTGAATCACGAAACCACGACGTTTTCTGGAACACTATTGCCGAGTTAGCCCTTGAGAACGGACAATTCCATGATGCACTAGAGATAAGGCTATATGGAAAGACAGATGCAGCTGTACGCCAGTCAATTCCTGCAGTGCTTGCCAACAAGGTTTTTATTTACGAATACACAAATCACACTGCGATTCCAGCAATCCTTCGCAAGGCTCAAGTTCTTTACTTACCCATCCATAACTGCGCGGTTGATATAGGTTTCTTACCTGGAAAATTGTTTGAATACTTGGCAGTACGAAGACCGATACTTTCTATTGGACCCTTGAGCGGTGACACGGCCTCGCTCCTTCGTGGCCTCAAAGCAGGCGAAACGGTAAGTTATGACCAAAAGGTAGAATTAAAAAAATATCTTTTAGATCGCTTCCACGCCTTCCAGCAAGAACTTCCTTATATAACGAATGCTAATTTAGATCAGTTTACCAGAAGAAAGCTGACCGAGAGATTGGCGGACTTGTTGAATCAAATTTCCAACTGACTTGAGTATGAGAGTAATCGCACCAACGCCAATCCATTTTGCATTACTCGGCTGTGGACTTATTAGTCAACGACACGCTGAACAGATGCGAAAATACGGCGTGCTTAAAGCCGTATGTGACACCGATATTGACAAAGCAAAACAAGTCGCGGGAGATGATCCCTCCATTAACATCTATGACTCAATTGACAAATTATTGGAGCGCGAAAAAATGCTTGACGTTGTAGCAGTATGTACTCCCAATGGACTTCACGCACAGCATTCATTAAAAATTTTAAAGGCAGGGATCCATGTGCTTTGTGAGAAACCTATGGCCCTCACATCACACGATTGTGGGGAGATGATTAAGCAGGCAGAACGCTTCAATAAAAGATTATTCATTGTCAAACAAAACCGTTTTAACCCACCAATTGAAGCGTTGAAAAAAGTGATTGATGATGGTCTTCTTGGTAAAATATGTTCGGTGCAGCTAAATTGCTTTTGGAATCGTGGGGTAGAATACTATTCGACCTCCACATGGAAAGGTAGAAAGAATTTAGATGGCGGGATTTTATTTACACAATTCAGTCATTTTATTGATCTGCTCTATTGGTTAATAGGCGACGTCCAGTCGGTATATGCTTTTTCTAAAAACTTTATTCATACGGAAGTTATAGAATTTGAAGATAGTGGGGTCGCTGCTCTGAAATTCGTTAATGGAATTCTCGGAACGATTAATTTTACAATCAACTCCTATGACCAAAACATGGAAGGATCTATTACTATATTGGGTGAAAACGGAACTGTAAAAATCGGCGGACAGTATTTAAATACAGTGGACTATCAGAAAATAAAAGGATACGAGCTCAAAAATCTACCCAAAGGAAACCAAGCCAATGATTATGGTAAATACAAAGGATCAATGTCGAATCATAATCTTGTATATGAAAATATTCTCGACGTATTGCTCAACAACGGCGCGGTTTCGACGAATTGTTTTGAAGGGTTAAAGTCAGTAGAGATCATTGAGAAAATTTATTTAAGCGCATATCAGAATCAACAGCTTTGGAAAGCCTAACGCTAAGACACTATGATTAATTCAACCCCTCTATGCAAGATCCAAATGATTGATCTTCATCAGGAATACCTTGCATTACAAAACGATATTGATGAAGGAATTCGACAAGTGATTAAAGGGGCTGCATTTATTAACGGGCCGGCTGTGGATGAGTTCGTGAAAATGCTCGCCAAGTACCTCGATGTAAAATTTGTAATTCCCTGCGCGAACGGCACGGATGCTTTGCAAATCGCTTTGATGAGTCTGGAACTAGAAGCAAAAGATGAAGTCATTATTCCTGCAAATACTTATGTCGCGATTGCAGAGGTAGTTGCGCTTTTGGGCCTTACACCAGTCTTCGTAGATGTAGACCCGACATTGTTTACAATTAACATTGATGAACTCAGAAAAAGTATCACGCCGAGGACAAAGGCTATTGTGCCTGTTCACCTTTATGGACAGTGTTCCGACATGGAAACCATTCTGGAAATTGCTAGTTCATATAACCTTTCCGTTATTGAAGATACAGCCCAAGCACTTGGGGCATCTTTCTCTTTCACAAATGGAGAAATAAAGAAGGCGGGGACTATGGGATTAATTGGAACTACCTCTTTCTTTCCAACTAAAACGCTTGGTTGTTTCGGTGATGGCGGCGCGATATTTACGAATGACTACTATCTGGCTACAAAAATGAAAATGATTGCGAATCATGGACAACTACGAAAATACCATCATGAAGTAATAGGCGTTAACAGTAGACTCGATACAATACAGGCTGCGGTATTGAACGTTAAACTGAAATCGCTGGATAAGTTTAACACAAATCGGAATGCGCTGGCGTCACGATACGACATGATGCTATCAGGCATGTCGGGAGTAAAAATTCCAGTAAGATCAAAGAATTCGGAGCATGTCTTTCACCAATATGTTATTAAAACAGCCTTCCGTGATAACTTAAGAGTTTATCTGGAAAGTCATCAGATATCGTCGATGATTCACTATCCTGTGCCATTACCATTGCAAAAGGCTTATAACAAATTTAGTCGATGCAATACTCCAGTGGCAGAAGAAATTTCAAATTGCATTCTTTCACTACCATTGCACTCGCAAATGAAATTGGAGGAGGTTGATTTTGTTGCTAGCACCATTAGGGATTTTTTTCGTGAATAAACCAAGCTAACCATTGATATGAATGAAGATCCAATTATGCCTCACGTTGGCAACAAGCTACTTCAAATTTATTTAGAGACGTTTAACGGATATTAGCGTTACAAGATAACCTAAAACTATATCGAACAATACGTTAATTATCGTGCTACGCTTTTTGTTTTGCTAAGAGTCGTAACTAGGTGTAATGGGCGGAGGAATATTAATTCTTCATCGCTTATGCATTTTGTTATCACTAGTCCTGCTAGCAGCGAGGACAATTTAGTAAGGCCTTTATTATTATCAGTCTTATTTACTTAGAAACCTTTCCTTACTTGTCGAAGAACCTAGTAGACGGTTCAAGCGATATGTGAACCTTTCGCTTCGTCCGTTTTTATAACAAACCTCAAAAATAATTCTTGGATACTTCTTCCTCTGTTGCATAATGCAAAGCAGCCCCCGTTAGATATTTTGGTTTCAAGCAAGTATAATTTTATCTTTTCATTTACTTTTTATTTCTGTTATCGTCTTTGTTATATGGTTACTAATATATGTAACGTAAGCATATACTTAAGAGCAGTGACCTTTCCGCATACACAAAATACAGCAAGCACGTAGATTGACTTAGGTTCGACCCACCTAATCCAATCCCATCTTCAGGCATCTAAATGAGTGTAAAACGCAAAGAAAGGTTTATTATCATCGGTAGTATGATACTTGTTGTTTGCTCTGATTTTAATGCGCGCAGAACTTGTTGTTGCAAAAGGGTGACGGTGAAAAGAACACCGTATTATAAAAAATTCATTTGATCTAAATTAGTTGTTTATGACATCCTTATTATTTCAGCGCGTTTCCAATCTTGAATACCCAAGCATGATCACAAGGCATTGTTGTAGGATTCATTGTTGGCGGTGTAATGGTTGATCCCGATGATTTAACGTCACCATTAAATCCCAGCAGTTTAACACTTGCAGCTTTTTGAATGCCCGGTACTGTAAAATTTTTCTGCGGATATTTTGTGAACAGCACATAAAGGTCATTGCCCTTAGCAGTATAAAATACAGATGGATCTTTTTGTGCAGGTGCCTTATCCCATGCACGCGTTTCGTAAATGGCTTCACCATTCACCTTTAGCCACTCGCCCATGTCGCGAAGACGTTGTTGCATAATCACTGGAATTCGTCCATCGGCAGTTGGGCCAATGTTTAGTAACAAATTTCCACCCCGAGCTACCTTATCAATTAATATTTTAACCAGCTCTGTTGACGAGGTGTAATCTTCAAGATTTTCATTTCGGTTGTAGCCAAAAGAAGAACCAATTCCGCGACACTCTTCCCATGGATGTTCAATCTTTTTATTAAGCGAATTCTGATCATGAACAAGATCGTACTCAGTGGTATATATTCCGCCGTGAATACTTCGTGTTTCCTTTCCCCAGCGATCATTGACAACGACGTTCTCCTTAACAGGTGATTCATTATAAAGCCATGCAAGAAACTCAGTGCTTTTCCAGACTTCCGACGGATGGTCCCATTCTCCGTCCGTCCATAGTATATCAGGATTATAACTTACGACCAGGTCTTTCATTTGAGGAATCATGTGGTCCTCAACATACTTCGCAACATCTTTTTGGTAGAGTGGATTAAACCACTCATAGAGAGAGTAATAATAGCCCATTCGCATTCCTTCAGCTTTAACTGCTTTCATCAAATCACCGGCCAAATCACGGTGTGGGCCCACGTCTTTTGCATTCCAATTCCAGGCTTGTTCGCTTGGCCAAAGTGTAAATCCTTCGTGGTGCTTTGAAGTAAGGACAATGTATTTTGCTCCTGAGGCTTTAAGAATTTTTGCCCATTCGACTGGCTCAAACATTTCGGCTTTAAAATCCTGTACAAAATTCTGGTACTGAAAATCTTTACCAAAAGTTTTGTTATGGTAGTCTCTGAATAGCGGATGTGCTCTATCTTCTGTTGCCATCAGTCGCCACCAATACCACTCCGCATAGCATTCGTAAATGGACGCACCATCGCGCGGAAGAGGTCCCCACGCAGGAACAGAAAAAACTCCCCAATGAATAAAGATGCCAAACTTTGAGTCTTCGAACCATTGAGGTATGGGCCTGCTGTCAATCGAAGCCCAGTTTGCCTCATACTGTTGTGCTGTTGCAGCTAGGCAGGCTGCTACAAGGCAGAGCGTTATAATTTTTCTCATGGATAAAATTTAATTGCTGAATTTACTTATTTATAATGGCAAAGACTTGTCCCCGTATCCTTCCATCTCAAATATTTTTGCCATCCTTTCCGAACACCTAGCGATGTCATCTTGTCGTATCCTTCTTTCACTACTTCCATAGCGAGCGTCCATGTCAGCTGCAGGTGAACAACTTCCAACAAAAAGGTATAAGCTGTTTTATCAAACAAGCAAAGCACCTGGCAGTCTTTCACCTTTCGTTACCTGATTTGAGTGTAGTGTAGCTTTTCGTGAGGCGCGAGTGACGTGGCTGAATATATTTCGGGGAATTCGGATAAGCGTGACCTACACTGATAACAAAATGTTTATCATCTCCTCGTAGTGAACCATTGACCCAAAGTCTGTGTCTTCTTCGTGACCTTATATATTGTAATTTTCCGCGCTTTAATAAGAGGTAATGACGGGATTACATCCTTTCCATATACTATACGCATTATCCATAAGGCTCATTCGAGTGGAGTCAGCTCAGCGAAATTGACACTACTGTGGTTTTTGTGTTTTTATAAGTTTCTGAAATGCACTAACCATGTTGTGCGAGGTGTCTGCTTCGTTAATGGCGAAATTAATTCTGGATGTATACGGCATGATTTTTCCATCTTTGTAATATTTAATAATCTTTGCAGCGAAATTGCTTTCCATAGAAACGTAAAGCCATTTTCCTCTAACTTCTACTTCCACCGTCATCGGGCTGATGTCCGATAAACTAAATTCATAAACTTCTTCTGCGCCACTGCCTTTTACATTTACTTCGGTGCGCGTGAACTTAACTTTGTTCACCTTATCCGCATCAACAGCCTGAAGGGTTTGCTTAACGGTAGTTTCATCGAGGGAAACATCTTTAATATTTTTTGTGATCCATCCAAAGATCCCGGCAGCATCGTTTCCAAATGGTTCTTTATAAGAAGCTTTACATTTTTCAACAGCTTTGTCAATGGCAACTGTTGCTCTGCGCGCATCTTCAACATTCAGCATGAAGATCCTTAGGGAGTTGTCATATGCTCTAAACTTGTCGTTCTCTGTATTCATGATCAATTTTTTGCCTTCATTCATTTTGATCTCGATAAACAGACGATCTCCCGTTACATTGATTTTGCTTCCGATCGCGTTCACATCAATCCAATTTAATTTATAAACGTTTTTTCTTGATGTCTTAAGTTCCTTTTCAACTTGTGTGAACTGGCAAAGACAAGTGGCTTCAAGGAATTGTGAAATTTCTTTTGTCCCGATCGTAACGTTTGTTATGAGCGAACTCAATTTTGAAAGCGCTTCTTTTTCAGATGCCGGGGATGGAATATCGGTTTTAACTTTATCAATCGCCAGCGGGCTCGCCAGGGCTAGCACAGTTTTTAAATCACGCGCTTCATCTACACTGTTTGTATTGACGATCAGGTTGTTGATGTACGGCTTTACTTCGCCATTGCGCGAAACAGAAATAAATTTTGATTCGTGTAGTGTTTCAAATTCCACGCCAAGGCGATTTCCGTTAATTTTATAATTGATCTGGTTAGGATTGATGTCAGCTAAATTCAATGTATAAATTTCTTGTACTGAATTATTTGCATCTGCTTCCACGACAGTCAATTTCACCGTGCCAACTTTATCTCCCTTTACCAAAGTTTGTTTAATTGACTTCGTTCCCAGTGTAACATCTTTCACATTTGCCACGAGCCAGTTTACCATAGCATCATAGTCCGATAACTTCAATCTGTTGGCCATTACTTTCTCAGCCGATGGAATCGCTTTTTTAATAGTCTCACTGATCTGTCGCGCATTTTCGATATCCTTAGCGATAATCACGGCTTGGTTATCATACATCTGCACCTCGTTGTTCTTGTAAACCTTCACCAGTTTTTGCTTATTCTTCACGGCCAGAACGACGGTGATTAGGTCTTTCTGAGTAACTTCGCGAACTGCGTAGGCATCCAGATCTGATATATTCACTTCGTATTTGTAATTAATGCGATTGCCTTTTGAATCTACTTCATCGTAGCTGAATTGAATGACGGCAGGTTGAATTAATGTATAGCTCGGCTCATAGGTCTTTGAAGATGCCTGAACAGTACCAATTGCTTTTTGCAACGTGGTGTTCATCTCACTAATTTCAGGACTCTGAGCAGAGGCAAATGAAAAACAAAATAATGCGATTAACAGAATGCCTGAGCGTTTCATAGGTGCTTAATTGCCCAAAGATATTTAACAGCCGGGTACAATCGTATTTGTTGGTGTACTTGGATTGAATTTCTAGTAGCATATTTTCGAAAATGCTACTTAACAGGCTTGCAGACTCAGCGCTGAGTGAAAAAACATGGTTGCCGCCGACTTTAAATAAAGGCGATTGTGTAAGCACCTCGTTTTTAAGATTTCGATTTACAAAACCTTCACTAAACAAGCAAAAATAACCAGTTTGTGTGCTTGTTGTAGGGCTCCCAGGCATACGGCATGGATGGATTCATAAAGGTGATGGTATTGCCTTTTATAGTTATTTTTTTATTAGCTAATAAAACTACACCTTCGCCTTCTAAGATGAGCGATACTTTGTAAAAGTCTCGTCGGTTTGGGGGTAAAGAGGTGGCATCGCATGCAAATTCTTCTCTGCGATAGACATTGAACTGGCCAGTGGCGGTAAAATCTTGTTGATGGCGAGTATAAAATTCGGATAACCTTTCTTTTGCTTTCATGATTTTGAGCTTATATACAAATTCCCCTTATGGAAGGCATGTGAAAATAGCATAGTTGCTCTTTCGCAAAGTTATGAGAATCAAATGAAATGGCTTAATGCGTGCCAAGACATCATATGTAATGTTGGTTCCGTCTCTTGGCGCAAAAGGAGCTCAGCGATTTTCTTCATTGGTCAAATTTAAAAGCATTAGCGGCTTGAAAGCATATGCTTTTCAAACCGCTACAATTTGTTAAAATTCAGAAGCCCCTCGCCTATTGCTTTATCCAGGTAAGCGCTTATTCGATATGAGTGAATAGTTTGTTTACAATCTTCCAATCGTTATTGATTTTAACTAATGATAGATAGTCGTAATAATTATATCCAAGCATCGGAACATGCAATTTGGCCATGGCAATTTTGCCTTGAATGTCTACCCCTATTATGTTCATTTTGAACGTCTCGTTCAATTCATTGGGGCTTTTTCTGTTTTTAACTCCTTCAATATATTCTTCTACACTTTTCAAATAGTCAACCTCTTTGACATCACCGTAGATAAATACGTTTTCGTGGAAACAGCTTGCAAGTTTGGCTACATCTCCATAAAATATGCCTTCAAAGTAGTTAGTTATTAAACCTTCTATTTCTTTTACGCTTCGGCTATACATAGTTTCGTTCAGTTAAATGGAATGTCCAACGGTGTGCCCTCCGGCTACATTAAGGGTTTCTCCGGTTACAAAGTTTGAAGTAGCCAGGTAATAGGCAGCTTCTGCAATTTCATGCGCTTCTCCGATGCGGTTCAACAAATGTAATCCTGCTAAGCTATCAGCATCTTCGATACCGATTTTTCCCTGCAATGGACTTCTTATTATCCCGGGAGCAATGGTATTTACTTTAATATTGTTTTTTCCGAACTCTGCCGCCAACTGCCTGGTTAAAGAATGAATTGCGCCTTTGCTTGTTATGGGGGCTGTTGCCGGAAATCCGCCTATGGCGTGTTCTACTAAAACCGTCCCAATATTGATGATCGCGCCACCACCTTGTTTTATCATTTGAGGAATAACTGCTTGAGAAGTGAAATAGGTTCCTTTGAGGTTAACGCTCAAGTAAAGGTCCAAATCTTTTTCTTCAACATCTAAAAAAGGCTTAGGCGAAAATACTCCGGCATTATTGATTAATACGTCGACTGTTTGGAATTTTTCTAAAGCCAAGTGTACAAGTTGTTGACCGGTTTCCTGTTTACTAATATCTCCAACTAAATAAACGGCATTTGAAGGCGAGCCTAATTCTTTAAAAGCAGTTTCCAGATTTTCTTTGCTGGACGAATTCATCACTACATTACTTCCCCTCTCAATGAAGTATTTGGTTATTTCTTTACCAATTCCGGTCGATGCTCCTGTGATAATTACTGTTGTGTTTTTCATGATTTTTACTTTTTAGTTCCTGAATACTGTTTTGCGTTAACACCCCAATTCTCAATTGGTATTTCTTCAATAACCACATGGGTTGTTTTAGCATCCTTATTGAGTATGTTAACGACCAACTGTGTGGCGCCTTCAATCAATAGCCGTTTCTGTTCCTTTGTTACCTGTTCATCGGTAACCTTAATGTTAATGTATGGCATCGTTTATTAGTTAAATAGTACGATACAAAGGTGCGATGGGGAAGAAAACTTGCGAAGGAGGTATATCACTTCTTTGAAGTGAGGTAGGTCACTTGATAGATGCTGTATAAAAATGAATCAGGAGTTTAATCTGCTAAGTGTTTCTCTGGAAACACCTAAATAGGCCGCAATCATTTTTTTAGGAACGCGCTGCAAAAGTTGTGGATATTGTTCATGAAGTAATTCATATCGCTCTTTAGCGGAATTTTGTAACAGGGATAAAATTCTATTTTGGAGTGAAATACGGCCAATCTTACTCTTCTTTGCCCAAAAACGCTCCATTTTATGCATTTGGGCTGTTAGCTTTTCTCTGTGTTCAAATGTGATATATAGCAATTCACTATCTTCAACGCAATCAATAAAAGTTTTTGACTTGGTTTGTTTTATGAAGGATTCATAATCAGTGATCCACCAGTTTTCCAATCCAAATTGCAGGATATGTTCTTTTCCATTGGCATCGATAAAACTGCTTTTTACACAGCCTTTTATTATCCAATATTCTTTGTTGACAATCTCTCCCTCTTGAACGATATATTGATGTTTGCGTTTTTTTACCGGTTCAAAATGACTCAAAACAAAGTTGAATTCTTCATCAGTAAGGCTGATTATTTCTTCAATATGTTGCCTGAGGGGATGCGTCATTGTGTTGTTGCTAACGGTTCGGGTATGGCGAAGCTGGACTTAATACAATTGCCGAATTTAGTACAAGTTCAATTAATTACATCATCAATTAGGTATCTGCAAATCTTTGTAAAACCCTTATCAGCATCCGTTAATTCGTGCTTAGTACTTGTTTGGTTATTCGTCAAATTTCTTGAATATAGAACTTGCAATATGTTCCCCAAAACCCAAAAGTATTACTCATAGCATATTTTATAGTTCTATGTTGAGCCTTTCCGAGTGTCACGTTGAATTTATCTGCAAAACTAGGCTCTACCTGTTTGTGTATTTATAGTTGGTGGAATAATGTTTTCTTGAAGGGCTTTGATGCGTGTTGGCATTAGGGTTTATTCCAAACACTTTCTGCATCGCTTTTAGTTCGCTCAAATCCCCTGTTGGTGTTGAAGTTGCGTGCGCATTAATGTAGTCGATCTCATTTGCATTATTTCGGCTTCTTCCAAAGCTAGCATCATCTCCAAAACTGCTTCACCGCATTATTGCCCGAATTACACTCAATGGGTGAAATCGCTAGAACATAACTTATCAAACTACTGTACGAGCTATAAGCGCGCAACTAAAGGTTCGCATTTGGCTTCAGAATCTATTTATACTGTTGCAGATGTGTCCACTTATTCCCATAGTTAATAAAAATAGATAACTCTATCTATTTTTGTGGTAGCTTTGTGGAAACATAAATTAATGAACCCAAATAACAGCGTAAAAGAACGGATACTGGACACGGCGTCTCGCCTGTTTTATCAACGGGGATTTAACTGTACCGGGATTAACCAAATCATCGCTGAAGCGAACATAGCCATAGGGTCACTATATAAGCATTATAGATCAAAAAATGATTTGTTGTACCATTACCTACAAGAGCAGGAAGCGGAGTACTTCACCAATCTTGACAAATATCTAAAAAACGAGAAGCAACCTGTGCAAAGGCTGCTTAAGTTGATAGATTACCGCATTGAATTACAGGAGAAAGCTAATTATTCAGGATGCCACTTTATTAAAATCAATGCGGAAACAGGACGTAAGGATGAACGGTTGGTGCAATTGGTTGTCGGACATAAGCATAAGCAACGTGACTATATTGACGCAATAGTCACCCAAATCAGCGAAACTCAGAGTCTTCAAATAGATAAAGACAGTTTAGTAAATAGCATCTTTCTAATGATAGAGGGAGCCGTAGTGTCAACAAGTATAAACGGAAATACCGATGACCTGAAGGCAGTAAAAAAAGTGATTGACCAGCTATTCTAATTTTTCAATTAGAAAACCAAGATTCTATTTATGAAAGATAAGAAGAAACGCATATCGTTATTTATCCTGTTGCTGGCACACCTGCTCACCATTATCGACATATTTATTGTAAATGTGGCTATACCCTCTATACAGCAGGGGCTTGGGTCTACTCCTGCAAAAACGCAATTGGTAGTAGCCATTTACATGATTGGGTTTGCTTCATTTCTAATTATTGGAGGAAAAGCGGGAGACCACTACGGCAGAAAAAGTGTTTTTCTTTTGGGCATGTTTCTCTTCATGGTCAGTTCTGCATGGTGTGGTCTCGCCGAAACAGTTGAACAATTGATCGTATTGAGGTTTTTCCAGGGAATAAGTGCGGGCTTAATGTCTCCTCAGGTATTATCTTACATACAGGTTCTTTTTAAAGACCATAGGGAACGCACTTATGCTATTGGTTGGTACGGGATTGCAATCGGCATTGGAACAATGTTGGGGCAATTTCTTGGAGGATTTCTGGTGGAACTGAAACCGTTAGTGATTGACCAGTCGTGGCGGTATATATTTCTCATTAACATTCCGATTTGTGCAATATCTTTAGGATTTGCAAGCAGATACCTTGACCAATCAAAAGACCGGTCTTCCATGCAAATGGACTATACAAGTGCCTGCATATTAAGCTTAGGTCTTGTCATGCTTGTTTCTGGTCTGACCATCGGACTAGAGCAAAGCAATTTTATGCTTATAATACTTCTACCAGCTTCATCAATGCTTCTTCTATGGTTTGTATTTAGACAAAAAAGAAGAAAAGACCTGAACAAGCAAGCACTGCTTGATTTGGCTATTTGGCGTTTTAAGAATTTCAATATGGCAGTGGCAGCAGTAGCGTTGTTTATGCTGATGCTGGATGCTTATTTTTTTGTACTTGCCATCTTTTTACAGGACGGGTTACAATTATCGCCCATGCATGCGGGGTACTTTGTCGTATTCCAGGGAGGCGGTTTTATTGTTTCGTCATTGTTTTCAGCAAAACTGGTTTTACATTTTGGTAAACAGGTGCTGATCTTTGGGGTAGTATTGATTGCGTCTGCTTTAGTTTTACAACTTACCCTCTTTTATTATCATAGGATAGATTTTTTAGGATATATGGTAATGGCAATTCATGGTTTGGGTGTAGCGATGGTATTACCATCATTTGCCAATATTGCACTGAAAGGGTTACCAGAAAACATGATTGGCAGCGCATCAGGTGTCTATTCGACGCTGCAGCAATTGTTCGGTGCTTTAGGAATAACATTAACAGGCGGATTATTCTACTATGTGGTCAATGGGAATGACGGCTTTACACATTTCTACGATGCCTATATGTACGGGACATATATTCATTTGTCTTGTCTGGCAGGCGTGTTACTTATATTAATACGTTTACCTGAATCAATATTGCCAAAAAAATCCAAGAAAATTATTACATATTCATAGAGGAAATAAGAATATACAATTAATCACTGTAAACAACACGCCACTATTACTCAATCACTGCAGTGAAACCACCTGCCGGCATCATATCGACCGATAATGAATCACCACCCCTTAATGTCATTTCCCGATAACCAAATGCTTTAGAGTCTCCGGCATCTGTTATTAACCCAACCTTATACTGCTTGTTCTTATCAAGAAACGGGAGTGGCTGCAAAAATTTTTTAGGCTTCATCTCTCCATTTATTCCTCCGACGAACCAACGTGTTCCCGATCTTCTGGCAACTGTAACATCTTTTCCGGGATAACCACCTACTAGCCTTGTCTCATCCCAGACAGTTGGAACAGTTTTAATAAAATTTTGTACATACTCCGGAAGCTTATCATAAACGTTAGGAAAGTCAACGAGATGAACCACACCTGATTCAAATACAACCAGTAAGGCTAACTCATGCCCACTGCTGGTAAGATGAGGATACTTCTTATTGCTCAGCCCTAGTGGGGTATAATCCATGGGGCCAACAACATTTCTGGTGAAGGGTTGAATTGTATTATGCCATGGAGCAACTTTAGGATAGCTTTCGCGAAACATATAATTTTCTTCTCCAGCAATTGCTTCCATACCAACCAGGTTGGGCCAGGTGCGTTGCCATCCACGCGGAAGTGTGCACCCGTGAAAGTTTATCAAAATTTTATAATCAGCAGCATCGCGTAGTATGTCAATATACTGTTGAATAATGTGTTGCTTATCGGATTGAAAAAAATCTACTTTAATTCCTTTAACACCCCACGCTTGTAACTTTGAGAATTCTTGCTTTCGAGTCTTTGCATCCCATAAGAGATTTCGAGGTGCTTCTGTTACCGTGTTGTGTGGACCACCTGAATTATACCATAGCCAAATGCCAACGTTCTTTTTGCTAGCATAATCAATGAGTTGTTCAACGGTGCCGTTCTTCATACTGTCCCAGTTCGCATCCGCAAGAAAATAAGGAATACTCCATCGGCTCGCAAAATCTATAAAGGGCAGCATGCTTTTGTAATTTTTCGGACTGTCAGGATCCGCCCACCAACTCCAGGACACCAAGCCCGGCTTCACCCATGTCGCATCTTTAACCTGAGATGGTTCACTGAGACTAGTAACCAGGTTGGATTGAACAATATCAGCCAAATAACGACTTACAATTATAACACGCCATGGTGTTGACCAGGGAAGTGTGCGAGACTGTGGTAAGGCATTGCCCGTGCCCATGGCTTCTTTATTATCAGGAAAGCCAATAGAATACAAACCATTCTGAGCTTGCTGTTGCAAGCGCGATGCGCTATAACTTCCGTCAAGGCTTGCTTCTGTCAGTAACATCCAAGTATTAGATACTTCAAACAACCCACCAAAACACCAGCCTTCTTTTTCTGGCGAACGTTCTCCGATAGGGCTTCCGTTAGTATAGTGTCGTTCATACCCGGGGCTGTAAGTGCTGATGCTATCATAAGGTTGCAGCCATGATTTGCCATTAACTGGTAATTTGAACCCGGTATGTTCATTTAAGATTTCGAACACGCCATTTTTTTCTCCTGGAAAGTGATAGCGAAAAGCTACACCATCATTGTAAACACGAAAAATAAATTGAACTTCGGCACCATTTGCGTTTTTAAAATTTTGCTTTAGCTCATTTGCTTCTGTACTTACCCGTAATTGTTTACCACTTGCAAGCGTGTAGGTGTCGGTGATGCGTTTTGGTCCTTGTACTTGTTGTGGAATGAGGTTAGTATAAAACTGCTCGTCCTTTCGGTCGATGCCCAGAGGTGACTCTTCAACAATGAGCGAATCCTGATAATGAACAGTATAATACGACCGACCATCTTTTTGAAATGTCTTCAGTTTTAATTTTCCGTTAGGAGAAGATACAATATTTTCCTGTGAACCACTGGAACAACCGAAAAGTACAAAACACAAATTGAGTACGATTATGGGTGGACAGAGATGTAAAAGTTTACGCATAATATTTTTTAGAATGATAAGAATTTAAATTGTTTGTATCACGATGAGCTGAGCAAAAAGATATGGAATTGATTAATTAATCTGTGTCCCTGTAGTTGAACATTCAACTATCGCATACAGGTGATATTTGTAGATTCTTTTCGGAAGGTAAATCATCTTGAAAGCGTTTAAAGAATGAAGTGAACCAGCGAAACGAGTTGCCACGTTACCCATCATTATTATATTGGATAATAATAGGCGGGATATTTGATAACTACTTTATGGTGATGCAGGATTGAATTTCACGCCTTCCATTTCAGCAATAAGCATCGGCGAGTCATATAACGGCAGATTCTCAAAAGTACTTCCTCCACCATTCTGTAAAAACATGTTTTTAGAAATCTCATAGACTTTCCCAGTCATTAAATCAATGAGCACCGGCTTCTCGAATTCTAAGTCTTTAAAAGTGATGTTTACTGGAGTAGTGGCGAAAGCGTTTGTTACATTAGCGTCGTCCATCCATAAAGCAATGAAATTCTTCAAGTATTTTTGTGCTTGTATCCATAGACTGACAGTGATTGTTTGAATTCACTCTGGTACACAAAGTCTGATCGCAGGATGAGGTCGTTATCGAAAATTGAAGCAATATTTTGTATGGCATAATAAGCAACCTTAGGCCTGATAGCTGCTTTTGTCGCGTCTGATTGTATCAATCCCTTGGTGTTTAATACAGCAGTTTCTGGATTACCCCAATCATAATAAATATCAATAATAGTAAAGACATCGGTTTCAATATCATGCCCGAAATCTCCCAACACTCGTCTCATATTGTACTTAGCTTGCGTGTATTCGGTCCAGTAGTATTTACTCAAAGCAAAACTTGGAATATACGTCGAAGGAGCTCCGTTTTCACCCTGGCGCAACTTAATTACGGATGAATATTTCTCGAGAACTTTACGTAATCCTAAAACACGCTCATATGTATACGCATCTTCCGGGCGCATCGTATAACTATGATAGGTGATCCATGTAAACAGGCCGAGCTTATTGCTTTCAGAGATGATTTTTAGAAATTTATCAAGGTAAACAGTATCACTATTCGATGTAAATGCAAGTCCAGCAATCTTGGCATTGGGCTGAAGCCTTTTTATGATTTCTGCCGTGCGGATATTTAAGTGTGCTGTTGTTTCGGGTGTAATTTCTTGTGCCGGATGATCTGGCTCATTCCATATTTCCCACTCTTTAACTCTGTCCCGATATCGTGTTACCAAAGCTTCTACCCAGCGGTCCCATGCTGCCCATCCCTCTTCAGAAGTCATTATTGAATTCAGCAAATTTATATCGCCACCTCCTTTATAAATTGGATTTCCGTAAGATGGTTGTAACCAAGGTTCTATATTATGAGCAATTGCATAATCGATCACTTCATCAAGCCATTTCCAATCGTATACACCTGGAGACTTTTCGCACTTTGCCCATCCTGCCTGAAGCCTGATTTTTTTAACGCCCAACGGAGGAAGATACTCCTTGTAATTTTCCCAGACTGTGTAATCACGATCCAACGTTTCACATCCGACAGTGATCCTGGATGATTGAATTTCCGCAGTGCTTCTCGATGTTAAGGTGCCAAGGTATTTCATTTCGATCTTCAAAGGAGTTTTTACTCTATCATTTGATTTGTCGATGAATTGTGCATTAACTGACAACGACACCAATGAAAATGCGAACAGAAGCCTCATTAAGTTCCACATGAGCGGGGTATATTTTGAAAATATAAATGCTTTCATAGTAAGGGAAAACTATTTTATGTCAATTAATGATCTGTCTGTAATAACCACGGGAAAGTCAGGAACAGGAATATTTGAGAAGGTATATTTATTTTTGCCAGTATTCTTATAAGAGGAAGTATCCAGTTCATAGACTTTTCCAGTAATCAAATCTATATAGACTGGTTTCTTGATGTCAAAATCTTCAACGCTGATAGTGATCGAATTATTCTCAGAATCATCTTCTACAGGGGCGATCCGTGCCATCCAAAGGTTTAAAATATTTCCTTTGTCACTGTTTTTTTTGTAGACAAACGCTTCCAGGTTTTCTGATTTTTTAATTTCAACTTTCTCACGTTGAATATTTCCCGAGAACAAAGTATTGACGTGCTGAAACGCATAGTAGGTTTGTTTTGGTCTTTCGATAGAAAGGTCGGGCCTTGTTTTCAAAATACCTTTTGAATTATAACCTTTCATGTGATCAGTATTTGCATAATACATGTCAGACATTTGAAATAAATTCGTGACATCAATATCGTGCCCCATATCTCCTAATGTTCTACGCAAATTCCATTTGGCTTGCGTCAACTCACTCCAATCATACTCGGACATCGCCCCGACGGTCTCCCCTTTCTTTACAGAAGGAGCTCCGTTTTCCCCTTGCCAAAACTCGGCTCGAGGATTGGCTTTTAGGATAACTTTTCTTAATTCCGCTACACGTTTGTAAGTATCTTCCGGCCTATACATGTATCCATGAAAGGAAACAATGTCGATAAGATTAGTTTTATTAACAGATTGCAAGTGTGACACGAAAGTATCTGCATACGAAGGCCAATCCATGCAACATAAAGCAAGGCCGATCAATCTTGAGTCAGGTTGGGCACTGCGAATAACATCGGCAGTTCGTTCATAAAACGTAGCATAATCTTGGGCGGTGAATTTTTTACTTAAGTCAGGCTCATTCCATATCTCCCATTCGTTCACGCGATCTTTGAAATGATTTACGAATGCTTCAACCCACTTATCCCATGCAGCCAATGCTTCCGCAGATACCGGTATTCCACCGGCAAGAGCTGCCTCACCACCACCTTGATAAATAGGATTACCATAAGAAGTTTGCAACCACGGCTTCACACCTTGGGCAATGGCATCATTTACAATACTATCCAACCAGGCAAAATCATACTGTCCTTTTACCTTCTCAGACTTTGCCCAACCTCCTTGTAACCGGATGCGCTTGGCACCGAGTGGACCAAGGTAAGATTTATAGGCATTGTAGTCAGCATAATTTCTATCCAGAGTTTCACCGCCTATGGACCATCGTGAAGTTTTGATTTGAGATGCATGCAACGTTTTTAAGTCACCGAGAACTTTCCATTCTTTTGGAAGTTGTGCAGAACTTATATTGACGAACGCAAGGAAAATTGCTACACAAAGCAACTTGAGTCCTACACCTCGAATAGATTTTCGGGATTGAATTCCTACCATCATTTTTGTACGTTTATTTCTTTTAACTTTTCAATACACAATCTTTTCACCAATTCACATATGAGCGGCATTCTCCAAATATTTTTGGAATTACTCGAGAGGAATTGATAGGGATTCGCAAATACCTTTGATGTGACCTACTGCAAAAATTTTTCCGGTAACCTCATACCCTACTGACATGCCTCCACTAAAAACGCCTTGTGCCTCACCATACATTGCGGGAACATGGTCTGGACGCAAGGGGCCATCGAAGCCAGCATTATAATAATGGCCAAGCATTTCAGACATACGGGTCGAGCCGTTATCAGGAAAAGTTTCTCTGAACTTATACTTGTTGCCTTCAATATCCCTGAGATGAATGAAGAAAACTTTCTTTTTTTTTAACCACTTTTCAGAAATTGATTTGATATCCTCACCCATCGTTTTGAAAGTTGCCTGGCAAAATGTTATGCCATTATGATCGCCAGGATATTTCACTAATACCTTTTCAAAACTCTCTGCTGTCGTAAAAATTCGGCCAACACCTTTTAGCGGACTCAAAGGAGGATCATCAGGATGTAAGGCCATTTTTACGCCAGCTTCCTGTGCTACTGGAAGTACAGCATCTAAAAAATAGAAAAAGTTATCCCATAATTCTTCTTCTGATATTCGCTGATCTTCTGGCACTAATTCATTTCGGATATCAGCTATGTCAAACTCACTGCACCACGCACCACCTCTTTCTTTTACATCCGTCCTTGTTCTGAACCATCCTATTACCGCCATGAAGTTGTAACATAGCAGGGGAATTTCTAACTGCCCCATATTTCGCAGCATTGCCTGATAGTTTTCAATTACTTCATCACGGTTTGTTAATCCTAATTTGATAGCACTCATGTCAAACTGATCTCCCTCAAGTCCGTAGAGATTGAATCCAGCGGAATTAAATTCTTCCTTAATAGATTTTAACGCTTTGAAGTTATAAGGGCCAGGTTTCCCTGAGAGGTCAGATGCTGCTTTTGTAATCGCATAATTAACGCCAATCTGTTTTGCAAGTATCCATTTTTTTTCATCATACTTAGCAGGAAGAAGCATTGTGAGTTTCATGTCTTACTTTTTATTCTTGTCCTTAAAAATACCCGCCCTTCTCTGTGATATCGCGAACACTTTGTCCTTCATATACCCAACCAAAAATCACCTTTTCATTTTCTTTGATTTCCTCTGCGCGCAGTAGTACTTCGTAAGCAATATCACGAGGCACTACCAAAACACCATCAACATCGCCGAGCACAAGATCACCCGGCCTGATGAATACATCACCGATAAGAACAGGAACCTGGTAATGTGTAATTAAACAGCGTCCAAGACTACCGTTAGAGGATCTGTATTTATAAAAGACCGGGAAGTCTGCTTCTAATATTTGAAAAGTGTCGCGAATGCCACCGTCAATACATGCACCCTTTACTTTTTTACTTTTTGCAGTAGCCGTCATAACCCCTCCCCAGAAAGTAGATTTTATATCATTGCTACTATCCCACATCACAAAAGCATCCTCACCTATTTCTTCCAGCATGTTGGTGCGCACATCCATTTCTCCGCGGATCAATGTGTTAGATGCACTCTTAACTGTAAATGCGAAGCCTGCAATAGAACGATATTCACGCAACGGAACGATGTGTGATGGCAACGCCTGATTGAGAAGTGCAAATTCGCGCAGTACATCGTTAACCGCCCCAGTGTAGAGTTTCTCATAGCGCGATAGTAATTCCTTGTCGGGAATAGGGAATGATTTAATTGAAACGCGCTCCCGTTCTTCAATTAATTTTTCCAGGTTCATCATACCTACCTCCTTTTTGTATTGATCAACACTCATATCATGTATTGTTAAATCTTGTATTCTTATTTTTTAGCTGTAGTTAAACGCCTGAAGAACTTATGAATCCGCCATCGATAGGAATAATAGTGCCAGTTACAAAGCCTGCTGCCTCATCATCAATCAGCCAGTTCATACAGCCGACGAGCTCCGGGGCCTCTCCGAAACGTTTCATTGGCGTATGCTTTATAATATTATAGCCACGCTCGCTATATCCGGAGGGTGTAAGCAATAGCTTTTTACTTCTTTCATTTAAAAAAAAGCCAGGTGCAATGGCATTGACACGAATGTTTGCAGGAGCAAGGTATGCTGCAAGCCATTGCGTAAAATTAGCTATTCCCGCCTTGGCGATTCCATAAGCACCTACCCTGCTGAGAGGCCGATAAGAATTCATAGAGGCGATATTAATGATACAACCTTGCTTGTGACGAGCCATCTCCTTACCGAAAATGAAGCTTGGTATGACAGTACCCATCGTATTGACCTCGATGACATTTTTAAAGTCTTGCATACTAAGGTTAAAAAACCCGCGATAGTCTGGATCTGTGTTATCCAGTTCCACTTCGTTAAACTCATTGGTTGTAGTAATGGCGTTAGATTGATTTCCTCCAGCGCCATTAATTAACACGACACATCGCCCCAGTTCTTTTGAAATTAGTTTAAACGCTTCCTCAACCTTTTTTTGATCGGCCACATCAGCACTTACTGACAATGCGGTTCCTCCATGTTCCTTTATTTCTTGTTCAACCCTCACCAGCTTCTCCATATCGCGGCCAATTAATGCAACGCTCATGCCTTGCGCTGCTAGTGATCTCGCCATTTCAGAACACAGTGTTCCGCCTGCACCTGTGACTACTGCTACCTGGCCTTTTCTTTTTAGAATCATTTTTGAAACCAATTTTTAATATTCGAATATGAAATATCTTTTACAAGGCGGTCAAGCGCTAAAGCATCGTCAGGTAATTCTCCTAACTCAACCCATTCTCCAATAAGATTGCAGCAAATACGTCTGAAGTATTCATGTCTATAAAGGGAGAGAATACTCCTGGAATCGGTCGTCATGCCGATAAACCTGGAAAGCAAGCCATAACTTGAAATGGTCATGAGTTGCTTTCTTATGCCATCAATGTGATCATTGTACCACCATGCAGGACCAAATTGAATTTTACCTGGCACGTTATCTTCTGCAAATGAACCTGTAATAGAAGCGAACGCTTCATTATCTGCAGGATTTAAAGTATAGAGAATTGTACGCGGCAATTTACCGTCCTTCTCCAGTGTGTCCAGAAAAGTTACCAAGCTCTTAATATCGCAGGTATTACCGATGCAAGTAAATCCTCCTGCAGGTCCTGCTAAAGTTCTTAACCTTGAGCTTGTATAACGTTGGGCACCTACATGTAACTGCATCACCCAATCACGCTTGCCATATTCACCACCTAAGAAAAGTAGCAAGTGAGAACGTAATTGATTTACCTCCTCACCACTTACTAACTCACCTTTCAAAATTTTATAAAAAATTAATTCAGCTTTTTTTTCTGTTGGAAGGCTAAACAAAAACCCAGAATCTAATGCATGATCTGCTAGCTGACAACCGTTACTATCGAAGTAATCGATTCGATTTAGTAGTGCTTCTTTAAAATTATTAAGATTTTTAACTGGAACCCCGACGCTTTCCGCGATCTGTGAAAAATATGCTGATGAAGTACTATCAAGCGTTAAGGCTTTGTCGCATCGCAATGATGGATATACCTTAAAACCAAATTCTTTCTTTTGCGTTATTTGATGATCGGTTAGCTCATCCAGCAATTCATCAGAGGTGCATATAATTTCCGCGTTACACTTTTGCACAATTTCGCTAGCGCCATAGCCGTGTTCTGAAAGTAGCGTATTACAATGTTCCCATATATCTCTTGCATTTTTCTCAGTCAAAACAGTATCGATATCAAATACTCTTTTAAGTTCAATTGATGACCAATGGAAGAGTGGATTGGATAATGTATAAGGAACAGTTTTGGCCCAATGCACAAACTTTTCATACGGATCTGCATTACCGGTGATATATTGTTCCGGGATTCCGTTGATACGCATAGCGCGATGTTTATAAGGATCATTTTTTATCCATAGATCAGTTATGTTTTCGAACTTATGATCTGATGATAGATGATGCGCATTAATGTGATTGTGATAATCGATAATGGGAAGAGGCTTCGCAACTTCATGAAAAAGTCTTTCAGCAGTTTCATTATGAAGCAAAAAATTGTCATCAAGGTATTTTTTGCCACTATCAATTAACATTTTCATCTCTTTAAGTTTTAGCAACGTAAGCCAAAGATTTCTTCTCCTTCTTTTTACGGTTAAAAAACCAGAAGATGACAGAAAAGACGATGCACAGCACGCCTGCTGTTAGAGAAGATTTTCCGCTCATAACACCAAGCGAAGGAATGCTCATGATAATAAATAAAGAACCGGTCACAAAAAGAGCCACTGCATAAAGTTTATTCATAGATTGTTGAAATCCATAATCCTCAACAGGCTTTTCAGACTCTTCTATAGGCGTGTTAATTTTTTTGAAAAAGGCGTTGATCCGCTCAACATATGCACCATCACCTTGTTTTATAATACCAGAGATCAGGAAAATTCCTACGCAAACCAAAATCTCAATCAGTGTCGCCATCTCCCAAGACAATGATGGAATACCATTTAGAATCAAACCTAAGACTACACCAACAATCACCGTAGCCAGTGCGCCCCAAGGTTGAGGTCTCTTTAATATGATTCCAAACACAAGGGGAATGGTCATTGGAATAGCAAACAAACCTGTGAATAATTTGTTAGCTTCAAAAGCGCCACCAAAACCTCCAACGAATAGTGCGCCTATGGTAATAAAAGCGCCCAGTAAAAGGGTCATTCCTCTACCAACCCAAAGTAGTTCTTTATCATTGGCGTTCCTTTTAAATAAACGCTGATAAATGTCTTTTGTAAGAACTCCAGCCGTGACGTTGTACTCTCCACTTAATACAGACATTGTGGCGGCAAACATCGCTGCAACCATCAAACCCATAACACCTTCAGGGAGAAGTTTAAGACAAACGCTGACGTATGCCATTTCAGGATTTGCCAGCTCAGGAATAATTGCTTTTGCAGCAATTGAGGGGAATAAAAATATTATGGGAAACAGAAAGAAGAACACAGCGGTAAGTAATGCTTGTTTTGTGCTGGCACTTTCATCCCGAACACTATAGAAGCGTTGAATAAAAGTCCAGTTACCGCTATACTTTACCAGGATCATCAGATAATAAACCAGGATAAAAGTTGGTGTTCCTTTTGCTCCCTGGAACCATGAGAAATGGTCGGGAATTGTTTTAACAAGGTTATCAAAACCACCTGCAGCGGTAATTGTCAACGGAACCAATACCAACGTTGCAACAATCAGAATTACAAATTGAACTACATCGGTAATAACAACTGCCCATAATCCCCCCGCTATTGTATACAAGGCCACTATTATCCCGCAGATTAGAATTGAAGCTTCCAATGGAATACTAGTAGCAGCTTTTACGAAAAGTCCCAAGGCATAAAGCCTTACCATGTTATCCAATATTTTAAAAAACACACCGCCCCAGGAAAAAACTTGTCTTGCCAATGGACCGAACCTTGTTTCCATATATTCTATCGGTGTCACCACACCGGCTCTTCTCCACCTTTTAGCAAAAAATGCAGCGCCAATCAAAGCAGGTAAAACAGTACTCCAAATTAAAGTCAGGGCAATTAGGCCGTCCTGATAGGCAATACCTGCGTAGGCAACAAAGATAAAAGTGCTGAACTTGGTCATGAAGTTGCTGATTGATCCGGAAATCCAGGGAATAGCGTTTCCCCCTTTGAAGTAGTCCCCAATATTTTTTACAAACTTTCCCAGGAACAGGCCGATGCCCGCCATTAAGAGCATGTATATTGTTATTGCAACGTAATCCAGGGTAGCTAAATCTCTTACCATATCACTTCAGTTGAACCCATTTCAAATTAATTTTCCAAGGTTATAATGAATGTATTCGCCGTATTCTCTTTCACATGCAGATCAAACTTTTGAACACTTCCGTTCGATTTACTGGCCACTACCTCATATTTTCCGTAAAAGCCTTTGAAGTTAACAGTACCAAGCTTATTCGTTTTCGTACGTAAGTCCTTGGTCATCCAATCGGTTTTGATAAGTTGCAGCAGTGCATTATAAACTGGTTTGGGATTGTAATCTTCATCCAGCAAACCTCCTCCCTTTAACCAAATATTTTTATCCGATAGTCCCCACCAGTTAATTGATGCAATAGTAGGATGTGCAAACGCAAGGGTATAAAACTGCACAGCAAATTCTGCTTGAGCTTCTGCTGTCCATGTTCCTTGTCTCCAATTTCCCGTAATTTCTTTACCCGAAGATTGAGGGATGAACTCTGTGATATGAATAGGTAAGTTTAATTGTTTGTATTGCTCAAGGGTAGCGTAAAATTCAACCGGTGAAAACCACATCTCTCTTGGTTCATGAGCCTGCATTCCGATACCGGTTAATGGCACATTGCGCGCTTGAAGCGATTTTACAAACTGAAAAAATCTTTCACGAACAGCGGGAACAGCAATTTGATTAAATTCATTTAATATGAAAGTAGCTTTTGGATTAGCCTGGTAAGCCCAACGAAAGGATTTTTCAACCCAAGGTAGCCATTGGCCGACATCAAATTCAGATATATCATAACGCATACCTTCGCCTATCCTTCCGTCACTATTTGCAGTGTCGCGCAGCACAAAATCCAAAGGAACGGTGTTCACGGGCTCGTTTACAACGTCCCATATATCAATCTCACCTTTATAGCCACCAACTGTGTTCAGGATCCGGGCTTCATAAAGTTTATATGCCGTATTGTACGATTGCTTTAGTAACCAGGATGGTGTACCTGCTATATGCGTCCATCCAAGTGTATGACCTTTCGTAGTGATTCCGTTCGCAACGCACCATTCTATTACCTCTTGATTATTTTGCCATTTTGTTTTACCCTGTTCGCTTTCATAATCCGACCAATAAAATGGAAGCACTGCCATATTAAACAGGGCTTTAAACTTCTCCTTGAAAACATCATCCTTCGATTCGTCGGATTCTCCGAAGCGCGCTAAATCGAACCCTGTATTGCCAAAAAGAAAATCTTGTGAAACTTGGTTTATCACTACTGTAATGTTGTTCAGTGGAGCTGATTTTGCGCCTACAACTTTGATTACAACGTCTCCTTTACGATATCGCTCAATATCAAGTTTTGCTTTAGCTAAGTACTTTTGTTCAATTTTTCGATGATCATTGACTTGTGCCAAGGCATCTGGATACTCAACGTTAAGTATGGAAAGCAATAGAGTAATAACTAAGAATATAGTAAGTTTAATTTTACTAGTAGAAACATTGCACCTGGTCATCATAATTCGATAAGAGCACATTGCATTAGACCAATTAAAAACACATCACCCTGTACCATCTAAATTCTTTTAGTCAAATTAGCCTTGGATCAAGGCGAAAGACCACATCAAGTGGCCTTTACGCATGATCACTTTACCAAACCAAATCTTCAAACACTGCTATTACCTTTCAATTTTTAACAAAGAATCACCTAATACCCTTCATTCTGATCGCCTTCTAAAAGTGGGTTTAAGTCCGCCTCACGTTGAGGAATTGGATACAATCGGTGATATACTTGAACTGGAAAACCTTTTGCAACCATCACATCCAGGTATCTTCCTGTTCTTACTAAATCAAACCACCGATGTCCTTCAAATGCTAATTCCAGCCTACGCTCTTTTTCAACCGCAATTCGAAAATCAGCTTGGCTTAATCCTGTTATCGCAGCTAATCCGGCTCTTGCTCTTACCTGATTGAGAAAAGGTTCAGCAGCACCTGTCAATCCTTGCTCACTTAATGCTTCGGCGTACATTAATAATACGTCTGCATATCTTATCAATGGGAAATCAGAGTCAGCATCCCCAGCTTGTGGTCCCATTTGATTATACTTATAAACGTAAGGCTCATTAATAACAACGGACGCTCCATTGGTAAAAGATGTGCGAAGTGTTGCATCTTTCCGCAAGTCTCCTGGCTCATAAGCACTGATGATGTCGGCTGTTGGTTTCATAAATCCCTCCCCTGTTCCGGTGGTACCAAACAAGGGACCAGATGAACCCCATGGGGTTAATGAAGACCATAAAGCACTGCCTTGACCTACTAATCCTGATTTGTATTGGACACTCCAGATAATATCTTTATTGTTAGCATAAGATGTTGCCGGACTAAAGGTTTGAGCATAAGAAACTGCTGTCAGATTGTACATATTCGCATCAATGACTTCTTTAAGTTTTGGTGCTGCCAGATCCCACTGACTGAGCGTCAGATATACCTTGCCCAACAACGCCTTTGCTGCCCAAACGGACGCCCTACCTGCCTCCCCTGCGGGAATGGTAACAGGTAAACTCATCTCAGCAGACTGCAGATCACTGATGATCAATTCGTAAACCATGTTTGTATCGGTTCTAGGTATTACATTCGCACCATATGGATCATTAATTATCGTTGTTATTAATTGCACATCACCAAAGAGACGAACAAGATTAAAATAGAAGTAGGCTCTCATGAACCGCGCTTCAGCTTCAAACCGCACCTTTGATGTTTCAGCTAAATTTGCATTGGGAAGATTATCAAGGATAGCGTTGGCCCGGCCAATACCAGCATAATGTCCTGTCCAGGCCGCACTGATAATAGTATTAGACAGTGAGAAATCAAACTCTTCTATTTCAAACTGGCTAAGGGTTGCAACATTTTTAGTAGTTCCTAAAGTAGCATTATCTGAAACCACTTCAGTAAGGTATAGTAGTGAAGGTTGTAGTGCAGATGACCCAGCAGTATGCGAAAGTGATGCTTGATTAGTTGTTGAGCCGGACCCCCCGTTTCCGTACAATCCATTACTTTTTAAGGTTGAGTATAAACCAACCGTTGCATTTGTAAAATCGGCTTCCGTTTTATAGAAATTAACTGTGCTTCGAGATGTTTGCGGTAGTTCGTTTAAAAAATCATTGCAGGACACAGCGAATAGACTAAAAACAACCAGTAGAATATATTGATTTAATGCTATTTTCATAAGCTTACTTTTTAAGGATTAAAATGTGATGTTTACTCCCAATGAAGTAACGCGGCTAAGCGGATAGGTACCAAAGTCTACCCCTAAAACCGTTTGTGACCCCTGATTTGCGCCTGCATTACCAACTTCAGGATCATATCCAAAGTAGTTGGTGAAAGTATGGAGATTGGTAACAGAAGCATACACCCTGGCTTGTGTCATTCTCAATTTATTGACTATCCCGGAAGGCAGATTATATCCTAAAGTTATATTACGGATGCGCCAGTATGATGCATCAAAAATATACAATGAACTGAAATTGGTATTACCGTTTTTACCACCGCGAATAGCACGACCAAATTGGCCATACTTACTGTTTCCTGGTTCTTCCGGTGAACGCCATCTTGCTTCATCAATAAACTTTAGGTTATTTTGTACACCGGAGTTATTAATTGCAAAAAGTGCAGAGTAAATTTCATTTCCATACATACCGCTCGTCATTATGTCGAGCGTGAAATTTTTATACGAGAAAGTATTATTAAATCCAAAATAAAAATCAGGATGTGGATTGCCGATAATTTCACGGTCTAAATCGTTAATCACATCATCACCAATAACATTTTTAAATTTAATATCCCCAGCCCTTGCATTTGGTTGCACACCGTATTCTGCAGCTTCTGCATCTGTGTTAAACACTCCTAATGCACGCCTTCCAAAAAAGACACCGATTGGACCGCCTACCTGCGTGAGGTTTGTATTTCCACGACCTCCTGTATTCCCAAAAATGCGCGCCCCTTCTTCATTCATTGAAAGAACTTTATTGCGATTAAAAGTGATGTTAAAATTGGTATTCCATTGGAATTCTCCCACTAGGTTGCGGGTTGTAAGGCTGAGTTCAAGCCCTTTATTCTGCACTTCACCCACATTTACAAATGCGTTTGTAAATCCTGTGGCTGAAGGCGTCTGTATGTTAAATAGCATATCCTTATTACGCTTATCGTATAAATCCGCAGTAAGGCTTACCCTTCCTTTTATTACTGACAAATCCATACCAACATTTAACTGCGTTTGTGTCTCCCATTTCAAGTTAGAATTTGCTAACGTTCCTGGCGATAATCCTGGCGTTACAGCATCTCCTATTACGTAATTAGCGTTTGATAATAAACTTATTGCCCGGTAATCGCCAATAGCATTGTTTCCCGTTATGCCATAGCTAAGCCTGATTTTTATATCTGATATGAAGCTCACACTTTTAAGAAAATCTTCTTCGGACACACGCCAACCAAGCGATGCAGAGGGAAACGTTCCCCATCTGCTTTCATTTCCAAACCGTGAAGATCCATCACTTCGGATTGTAGCGGTTACAAGGTATTTTTCACGAAATGAATAATTGATACGTCCAAGGAGAGAAATCAATGCGGTGCGCGACATGTTTTGATACCCACCATTAATAATTCCCCCTGCTATGTTTGGTATAAGGTCATCTGAAAAATTTCCAGCAGTAACCTGTACTTGATTAAAAGCATTGCGCTGTGCGGTAAATCCCCCTACAAAATCAAGGGTATGTTCACCTGAATTTTTTCTGTATGACAAAGTAGTCTCACTTAGCCAATTTGTATTATCAGTATTTGTTGCTGTTGCACTTGCTGGTCCCGTATTGGCGCCTGAATTTAGCGTTGAAGGATTCCACACACTAGCCTTATAGTAGTTTAGATCAACACCAAAAGAGGTACGGAGTTTAAGGTCTTCAATTATTTCATATTCAAGATATGCGTTGCTCAAAAAACGAAACTGCGAAGATTGCGTTTTTAATTCATTCGCAATCTTCACAGGGTTTGGAACGCCTGTGGCGGCCTCGACCGGAGGTAAGGTACTAGCGTAGGTGCCGTCATCATTATAAATAGGAAATGAAGGATCGATGCCTACTGCGGCACTAATAATTCCTAAAGCACCATAGTGACCTGTGGATGGAATTTCCTTGAGGGCAGTATAGCTTGGCAAAATACTAACTCCAAAATCAAGTTTTTTAGATAACTCACCATCGAGGTTTAATGAGACATTATATCTTTCTAAGCCAGAATTTATAATGACACCTTCCTGATCGAAGTATCCTGCGGAAAGATTATATCGCAATGCATCTGTGCCTCCGGAAGCTCCAAGCTGGTAATTTCTGATTGGTGCAGTGCGAAATATGGCATCTTGCCAGTCCGTTGTTTTTAGATCAGCATTGGTTAAGTTAACAGGAATATCGTAATTTCCACCGGGACGCGCGGCATTATCATGATTGATATCTCCATTTGGATTATTGTCAAGATAACCTGCGTTGCGTGCATCAATAACAAACGATGAAAACTCCTGCGCATTCATCATTTCAATTTTCTTTGCTACATCCTGAACACCTTCATAGGCATTAAATTGAATTGTTGGTTTACCTGATTTTCCCCGTTTCGTAGTAATTATGATCACTCCGTTGGATCCTCTAGATCCATAAATAGCAGTTGCAGATGCATCTTTTAATACATCAATTGATTCTATATCATTGGGATTAATTGTATTCATCGGATTTCCAATACCTACGCTATTAACAGGAAACCCGTCTATTACAAAAAGTGGTTGAACGCCACCAGTAATTGAACTCACGCCTCTAATCAATACATTTACATTTCCACCTGGAGCGCCTGACGTCGTTGAGATTTGGACACCTGCTATTTGCCCTTGCAACGCCTGATCTACACCTGAAACCTGTACCTTTTGAATATCCTGCGCGTTGACAGAACTTACTGAGCCGGTGAGATCTTTTTTCTCCTGAGTGCCGTAGCCAACCACGACCACTTCAGAAAGTTGCTGAACATCCGGTTGCAACGTGATGGAAACTCTAGTTCGATTACTCAAAGGTACTTCTTGAGTAAGGTACCCAATAAAGCTTGCTATCAATGTACCAGAAGGATCCTTAACTTCTAATGTAAAACTACCATTAGCATCTGTCGTGGACCCAATATTGGTTCCTTTAACCAGAATGTTTACACCCGGTAAATCATTACCAAGTTCATCTGATACCTTTCCTGTAATGACCTGGCTTTGCGCCTGAACAGAACCACTTATCACCAAGATTAAGATTGCAAGAAGGCTCCTAAAATTTTGCTTGCGTAAATTTTCCATCATATAAATCTTTTAAATACTCTATCTATATAAAGTTAAACTTTATAATACAATAGTATATTTAAAAGATTGTTATTGCAAACGATTTCTTAAATTTTTCCGGCCGGGATAAATTCTCCTTATGAAGCTTATATCGCGCATTTAATACTATTTTGGCAAATTGTTTTATTAGATGAGAGTATGATACAAGTAATAGACAGGGCTTTGGACATTTTAGAATTTGTCGCCAACAGGGAGAATGGTGGATTATCTTTAAAAGAGATCTCAGAACATTTATCACTTAACCAAGCAACTTGCGCCAACATTATCAAGAGCCTAACAACCCGCAAATACCTCGAGCACATTGGACCAAAAAAAGGTTTTCGCCTGGGACCGATGTCAGTTTTTCTCCTCGGCAATTTTTCTTTACGACCACTGCTTGTGATGGCAGCAAAAGACATTATCGATAAACTATCAATAGAATTAAATGAGAATTGCCTGCTTGGCGTGATTCATCATGATAAAAGGATTCTTGTTTATTCTACTACAATAGACCATGACTTGAGTGTTAAAAATAAGCCAGAGCGGAGTATTTACGAGACTGCATCAGGAAGACTACTCCTTGCATTTTTAAATGATGGCGAGCTTGCTACGTTCATAGAAAGAGCCGGACTACCCAGCGAACAAGTTTGGAAAGGAGCACATACGAGAGAAAAACTTCTCTTTGAACTTCATGCTGCCAGAAAAAATAAAATAGTAATCAGTCGAACAGCAAGTCATGTAGTAGGGGTGGCGGTACCTGTATGGAAAAATGAAATGGTTGTAGCTGCATTAAGCACATATCTTCCAGAAAGCAGGTACACAGGAAATACAGAACATGATATTGAAGCAAAATTAAGATTTGCAGCGGGCGAAATTTCGGAACGCTTAGGTAAGGCTTAGACATGGCCATCGCCTTATTGGTGGAACTACGAAAAGCTGTGAACATAATACCATATTTGGCGGGCGAAAGATACATCCCCCTTATTGTAAAAAATGTTAAAATTCATGTTAACAGGTGTCCTGCTGGTTTAGACTACTACGTCAGCGTCTTTGGCGCTGTGGTAGGAAGTTTAATAGTCTTGTAAGATAAGCCCTTTCATGCGGTCGTCATAGCAAAATTACCGGTGAGGGTGCCAAACAACACCGTCATTGGCAAAAACGCCAGTTAACGGACATACGCATGGAACATGGCAACTTAATCTGTTTGAGGACTTGGCGAGTCGTTCGATAATAATGGGGAGTACTTATTTCAAAGAGACCTCTTAGCGGTCCCATCTTTTTTAATTGCCCGCGTTAATGGTATGCTTACCGCTTCTGTTAATACTTTAATGGTCAATCCAGAATCACCGGCAGATTGCCCTTGCATTTTTTCTGAACGATTTCGCCTAATATCTCTTGTTGGAACCATGCCATCAATAAATTCCGATTTGTACTATGATCCTATGGTCGGCACAGATTGAATGTCTTCTGGCGGATGTCGATCACTTCTGTACAGCATCAACTACAGCTCCTACTGTGATTTGCTCGCGATCAATTGATATACTCAAACAACAATACAGGAGTTAATGGTGTCTTCACCGGTTGGAAGTGCCAATTACAATCGGTCATCGATCACAGCATTAATCACTCCCACGCATAATAGTGGCGATTGCAGGACTTTTGTGATACGTGGAATTTCAAGTATCTCTAACACCTCACCGACGGTAGCTGCAAGTATCTTCATCGCCTAGTCTAAACGTTAGTTAAGATTGCAGCTTATCATTCTCTTGATTCATATCATGGGGTCCAGCTGTAAACTACATCTGATTTTTAAAGATGCTTTGGAAGTTCCAAACCTGCCAGCGATAATGAGTAACTTGCATCACATCCTGAGCACTTGGTCATTATGAACCTGTAGAGAGCGCGACTGGAATAACACAAGTTAATTTAATTTCACTGGCGTCTGTAATGAATGCGTTGAGTCTACCTCCAAACGGCGCAAGGACTTTGCGAGCCGCATAATAATGAAGAAGTAACGGATTTCTCATTACTTGTGCATATCCCCGTTCATCTGAACCATTCATGTCGATTAAGGTAGTCATCTCTTTTGTAGCGCTGCAGCAGAACGTTATTTGTATTGCCTCCTGCATTCGAATCGCGGCGATCGCTACCTGCTTTGATTCGGCGGGTAATAATCGGGCAAGGAAGAGGAGCAAATTTTCAACGAGATCTTTAAAAATCGTTTCCTGCACACCCTTCAGTTGAATGCCACTGCAACTAAAATCTATTTTCAAAAAACAGAAAAGAGGTTTACACATAAGCTCGCTTAACCATTTTCTCACGTCGACCTGGCTCATGATTCTATCATGGTCGTAACACGAGGTGGCTTTTGATAGATACACGAGGTGAAAGAGTCTTTCATCGAGTTTTTGAGTGTGCGTATCGAGGAGTTGTATGATAGCATCAGAATCTGTATTTGGATTCCGAGAGGTAAGCAGACGAATGAGTCCTTGTATGGTTGCAAGTGGCCCCCGAAGATCATGTGACACATGGTAAATGAATTGGTCTATCTCATTGAAAGATGCTCTTGCTTTCTCTGAGCTGATTACATCGATCTTTCTAAAGTTCAATAGGTATACCGGTAATGTAACTTCTTCAGTTTGTATCCGGTAGCCTTCAAGGATGAACCTTCTTCCCTGACAATCTTTACTAAACAAAGTACAGCTTTGCCTTGACAAATACCCGTCGCAAAGGCGTGCCTTTAATTCCGTAACTACATCTTCATTGCCGGTAATATAGTTAAGACTTTTCCCTTTGAGCTGTTCCAGCGAGAAGTCGAGCTCGCATAGCAGATCGTGACTCACCAGCTGTATTTGGAAGTCAAGGTTGGTCACAATCGTCTCGGAAAGCAAGGCAGATGCCTTTGATAAAAAAGCACACAATGAAAGCATCGTAACATCCAAGAAATGGATCTCCGAAGGCAAGCTAAGTAAGCAAAATAGTGAATGATAGCAGTAACTAGTAACTGGCTCATCTGGGTTATTAATTGAGCTCGCTGAACTGATCAGTTCTTAGGCGGCCGAAACGAACTGACCCTCTAAGCGAACGAGAAACGCTTCCTTTTTTCGCTTAGATACATCTATAACCTTATTGTCATCCATCATAACATAACCCCCATCACCGCGTACATATTTTTTAACATGGCCTAGATTGATTAAAAACGAATGATGTATCCGAAAAAAGCCGTGTGCTCCCAAAGCATCCTCATAGTTCTTTAATGTTCGACTTACGACATGAATTGTTCCATCCACCATTGTTATTTCAGTATAATTGCCTGATGCTTTACAATAACAAATATTTTTAATGTAAGTGAAAATGAAACCGTCAAAAGTCGGTATGGCAAGTTTGAATGTTTCGATCGACTGGATCAGGACCTCGTTCGTTTTGTCTTTGCGAATCAGCTTTCGATTCATTTCCTCCAACCTCCGTTCCAGCGTAATATCCCGCCACGTTCCAATTGAATGAAGTACGCATCCGTCACTATTTCGCAGAAATTTAATCAGATCATGAATTACCATATATTCGCCACATGGTCCTTTGAACCTGTACTCATGACCATAACAGGAAATACTAGGATCCTCCAGCGCCCGTTGATAACCATGAACGGCATAGTCCCAGTCATCAGGATGGATATTGTCAAGCCAGAATGTCTTGGGAATATCTCCTTGCGGCACACCAAACTTGATCTTATTTCGCTCGGAGGCAAACCAGTGGTGTTGGTTTGTTGTATGATCTATTATCCAAACAGCTTCTGAAAGCGTGTCAAGCGCAGAGAGAAAAAGATCGGGAGCTGCGATAGTGTGTGGCTTGAGTGGGTCACCTTGATTGAAGGAGTCTCTCATTGATATTTTACTTTGAGTAAGGCAAAAAAATGTTTATCCAAAGAACCCTTGACCACCGGAAATTCAGTGGAAGCAAAATGATAGCAGTTGCATTCACTACCCAAACATAGGTCCATGTCTCGGGGTTTATAGTATAGCGAAGTAACAAGTAAACCAAGGCAAACAGTATCAACTGGATAGCATAACTAAAATACATTGCGCCGAAATAAAATGACGGCTCCTGGATAAATTCAAGTCCACAATGCGAGCAGATAGAATTCATTTTGGCAAACTTTGAACTACAACAAGGGTGAGGAAACATATGTCCTTGATGGCATTTGGGGAATCGCTGATAGAGGATGCTTTTAAAAGTTGATGAATGATACGACATGGTATTTGGATTTATAAGCAAAACCCGCTTTCATCCCTTAAAGTGCAGTACAATCTATCGATTAGGCAGTACGATTTATGGTTTCTTTAAACTGCTCAGGAGTGCTACCTGTGTGTTTCCTAAAAAACCGGATGAAGTAGGAGGTATCATGAAAATGAAGCTTATTGGAAATCTCACTTACATGAAGGTCTGAATAAGACAAAAAACGTTTTGCTTCAAGAATCAAACGTTCTGATATGAGATTAGTCAATGTTTTGGCTATTGACTTTTTTGTAAGGGAATTCAAATATGAAGGTGACAAATTCATCAGGTCCGCATAATCACGAGGCTGTTTTTTAAATAAGTAATGCTTGTCAATCAGTTGTTCCAACTGACGCATTTTATATGAACTCACGTCCCTCTTACCATTGTCCACTGGTTTATAATTTCGGCTAAGCTTAAGCAGAATAATTTCCAAATATCCACGTAAAATTCTTAAACTGTATTTCGCCCCGTTTGAAAACTCTTCTAGCATGCAACCCATGATTGTGGCCATATATTCCCGATCATTACCAGTAAGTTCAATCCACGGCCCAGGATTAAGAGGGTGAAAATAAGGCAAGTCTATCCATTCTGTGTCAATAGATTGCATACGGTAAAAATCAGGAAGAAAAAAAAGAATAAAGCCTTCTGTACCATGATCCAGCTTCCAACTGTGTACTTGCCCTGGTGTCATTGCAAAAACACTACCTTCAGTAACAGGGTATTCTATAAAGTCGATCATGTGCGTCCCTCCACCCCTGGTGAGAAAAAGAATCAAGTAGAAGTCATGCTTGTGCGGATTGTTCATAAATGCATGGTTATTTAGATGGGTTTTGAGGTCTTCTATATAAAATGAAGAATCCTTCGCTTTGATGCTGAAACTATCAAGCATATATAAAGGCGCAACATGACTTTTGATGTTCCTTCTCATGAGATAACGGTATTTGCAAGATAGAGAAACAAAATATTCTTTAATACCGGTTGCTAATTACTCTAGGAGACTGGCTTTCAAAAAACTACTTCAACAACTTGCTATTAACGCCAGTCTTTCCCCATGGACTTTCTGAAAGTTCTTTCAGCTCCCGTCATGATTCTGCAATACACACGACTTGCTTTTGTACGCATCTGCTTTAGACCGAAACCATTTAGTCAAGGAGCAAACGCAAAAGAAGATTTTTACACCTAATCGCACCAGGAACGGCGCTTTAACACCATATGGGTTTGGCTGGTTTTCTCAGCAATACAAGGGAGATTGGTTTTATTGGCATTACGGGCAGACTTTAGGTGAGTCAGGGGTCATAATAAAAGTTCCTGCGCGGCAACTTAAATTATTGGTGCTTGCTAATTCAGATAAGCTCAGCCAGCCTTTTCCCCTTGGTGATGGCGATTTGATTACTTCCCCATGGGACAGCTTTTCTATAAGCTCTTCACTGATATTGGTAGGACGATTGCTATTATTGATTATAACCAACCCGCCGCTAAGATTCGCAATTACTTAAATAAGAAGGACACCGGTAATCTCAAAGATTTCTACAACAAAGAAATTATTGCACAAGCTGGTATGAACAACATAAAGGGAGATACAGCAAAGATCGGGACATCTTGCGAGTTCCTTTAAAAAGTTCTCTCAAGGATGAATTTAGAATTTTACTTGCACAGAATTCCATTCTCCCCCATCGACATACTTAATCATTGAAGAACTTAAAAAGTTTACAGCTTAATGCACACTGCCTTTAAATCAAAAAGTGCATTCCGTCATTTCAACCAGAGAACGGAGGACAACTATTAACCAGTATGACCCAGTCATTGAGTCATTATGCAAGTCATTCATGTTGTTCAAGGTTTGCGAGATGTTTGCAGTTTGCCGCTACCGGGATTTCCCAATGGTATTTTTGTTGCAATGAGTAATGATAAAACTTTCCACTTTTATGACTGGGTAGGTATTATCTCAAATGTGAACCAGCCTAACACCAATGAAAAAGCTCCTTGAAAGGAGCTTTTTATTACATTGCTGGAACAGCTTTCGATCGCTTTTCACCATTACTGGTTTGCTTGTCATTGGTAAGACCATTGATAATTTTATCTGAAAAATCTTTCATACTCGTCTGAACTGTATCAAACACTTGTTTTGCTTTTTCAGTCCCCAATAAACTTGACAATGTAATGCCAGCAGCAGCACCACCTAAAGCTGCTAAAAGAACCTGATTACTTTTCACAAAAGGCCTTAGCTGCTTCTTATAAAATGATTTCTTTCCCTTCTTTCCCATAATTTATTATCGTAATGATTCAGTACAAACGATTAAATAATTATACCCTTCTTAGTTAAATTTCTTCTTTGGAAATTAATGTTTATCGTAAGGAAACAATAAATCACTTCTATAAAATTTAAGTCAGTAGTTCTATTGGTTGACATCCCCTTCTCAGCGAATGAATAAAATAACTCACGGTGATAATGCGATCTGAGCTAGGACATCGAGAAGCTTTTGCCTCCTTCATCTTCTTAGTTAGTCAGTGAGCTTAGCGAGATTGGGCATCAATGTGCAGGTTTTGATTATTCTCTTTGCATGAACCAATCATTTAAACATACTGGTAAAATATAAAAGAATCGAAGCGGGTCTTCCAGATAAATACAAGTATCCTTGGAACATATTCCCGCATTATCCGATCCCCTTTGACAACTCAATCAAATCTAATTTGTGATGCACAAATTGGAAAACATCAGACAGTCATCGGAATAACTTCGAGTAAAGCAAATTGGGCTTGTGCTATGTTTTAGTTGAATGTAAAAGCATACTAGGAAATGTTGGTTGGCTTTCAACACGCTAAAAATGGATACAACATACATACGCGATTTTGGAGAAGACTTCGGCGTATAAAATTTCTTTTATTTCCCAACCTTTAACATGGTAAACTTCAGCAGCGCTCATTTTCGCCTGATCAAAGTTATTACGTGGTAGTCACTTTACTTCAAAATTTGGTGACCACAATTTAGTTACAACGTAATACACTTAGCGTAACTTAAACAGTTAGCAGCAACCACGGAAATTAGCATTGAATCTAAGACATGCCCCTAGCGTTAAAAGTCGATGCCGATGAAACTTCGTTTCTTACTGTTGATTGTATTTTTAGAAGTAATCTCCTTCGCGGCCATCTCGCAAAAAAAACATAATTTTAAGTTTGATCACTTAACTGTAAAAGACGGGCTTTCACAAGGAAATACGCTTGATCTTTTTGAGGACACATTTGGCTTTATATGGATAGGAACAGAAGACGGCCTTAATCTTTATAATGGAAATCAGTTTACCATTTTCAAAAAAAAACCCGATGATTCCACCTCGCTCAGTAATAATAACATTTTTTGTATTACGGAAGACCCCAATGGAAATCTATGGATTGGAACTCAAAACGGGTTAAACTTATACGATAGGCGTTTAAATAAATTTCAGCGTTTCGAACATGATTCTCTGAACGCTTCTTCTTTAAGTGATAATGTTATTTACAAGATCTTACTCGACTCAAAGATGAGGTTATGGGTTGGTACAGCCAACGGCCTTAATTTGTATGACCCCCTTACTAAAGGCTTCAAACATTTTTTCCACGAGCCCTCCCAACCAAACTCATTGCCAAATAGCGATATTCAATTTCTTATCGAAGATCGACTGCAAAATATATGGATTGCTACTACAGGTGGTTTAAGTGTACTAAACGCTGACCGGAAAACATTTCTGAATTTTACACATCGTCCCGACGATGCAAAAAGCTTAAGTAGTAACCGAACCATTACTTTATTCGAAGATCACAATAACCAACTTTGGGTTGGTACTTTTGATGCTGGATTGAACAGATTGGACCGGTCTAACGGTACATTTACACGCTTCACTTCAATTCCAAATGACCCGACAAGCCTTTCAGATCAATTTGTACGCTCAATCGGCGAGAACCAGCAAGGCGAGCTTTGGATTGGGACAGATGGAGGATTAAACTTATTAGATCGCGAAGCAAGCACCTTTACCCAGGTGCTTGCTGAAGAATCTAATGAGCACGGACTTAAAAGCAGCTTAATCACTAAGGTGATGTTTGACAAAAACGACCGCATGTGGGTGGGAACACGTTACGGCGGCCTAAACATATATGATAAAGGGAAAAATTTGTTTAAACATTTCAAATACAGCAGAAATGATAAAACTGGGCTTAACGGGAATAACGTCAGTTCATTTGCAGAAGATCCATTTGGAAATATATGGATAGGAGTCGACAGAGGAGGGCTCAATTACTTCGACAGAAAGAAAGATAGTTTTTATTCCATAACTCACGATCCAGACGAACCCAATAGCTTATCCGGCAACAAAGTTCTGGCAATTGAACCTGATAAAGGAGGAGGTTTATGGCTAGGGTATTGGAAAACGGGGCTGGATTATTTTAATCCGAAAACAAAGGTATTCAAGCATTTTAAACATGATGCTCAAAACCCCCGAAGCCTAAGTGATAATAACGTCTTTGACATATTAAGAGATCGAAAAGGAAATATATGGGTTGCAACTTTTGGAAACGGTATAAACAAATTCAACGAAGCAACGGGTGACTTTACGCGGTATGTAAACAATAGCAACGATAATAATTCCATTACAGGTGGTTCCATTATTTATTTGCTGGAAGATCATTTAGGAAAAATCTGGATTGGTAGCCGTCAACAAGGCCTTGATATGTTTGACCCCGAGACTGGAATTTTCACACATTACAAAGCTGCGGACAAAAAAGGATATCTGTCCGAAAATTCGATCTTCTCGTTGTACGAGGATACTCAAAAAAACCTGTGGATTGGAACAAACGGCGGAGGTTTAAATCTTTTTGATCGAAAATCTCAAACGTTTACAGTTTTCAGAGAACGTGACGGATTACCTAACGACGTGATTATGGGAATTCTGGAAGACAACGAACACAATTTGTGGATTAGTACAAGTAAAGGGTTAAGTAAATTCAATCCTATACGCACGACGTTTAAAAACTACTACGAAGGTGATGGATTACAAAGTGATCAATTTAGCCGATGGGCATTTTTAAAACTCTCGACAGGTGAGCTTCTTTTTGGTGGAACAAATGGTTTCAACATATTTAATCCTACGGAAATACGGAACAATCCGTATGTTCCTCCAGTTTACATAACCGATTTCAAATTGTTTAATAAATCTGTTCATATCGGAGAGCAAGAGCTGTTAAAACAGAATATTATGCTCACAGATAAAATTACCCTCGATTACGATGAGAACTTCTTTTCTATTGAATTTGCTGCACTCAATTTCCGTCAGCCCGAAAAAAATCAATACAAGTATATTTTAGAAGGCCTTCAGACGGAATGGGTTGATGCAGGGTTAGAAAGAAACGTTAATTATACTAATATCAATCCGGGTGAATATACTTTCAAAGTTCTTGCTTCGAACAATGATGGTGTATGGAATATGAAAGGAGCCGTATTAAGAATAGTAATCACACCTCCTTTCTGGGGTACTTGGTGGTTTAGAATACTCACAGTTTTTTGTTTTGCAGCAGTCGTAATTACATACTATAAGATTCGCATGAATGCGATTCATACTCAAAAAAAAGAACTCGAGCAACAAGTAAAGGAGAGAACATCAGAAGTTGTTCAGCAAAAAGAAATCTTAGAATCCCAATCAGAATTCTTACAAAAAGCGTATAGTGAACTGTTAGCTCAAAAGGGTGAAATCCTAATTCGTGAAAAAGATGCGGAGGATGCAAGAAAACATGCTGAACAGGCAAATCAAGCCAAAAGTATTTTTCTTGCCACCATGAGTCATGAGATCAGAACACCGATGAATGGTGTCATTGGAATGGCGTCGCTTTTGTCGGAAACCCCACAAACAGAAGAGCAAAAAGAATATACCGAAACAATTAAGACATGTGGTGAGAGCCTACTTACAGTGATTAACGATATCTTAGATTTTTCCAAGATCGAGTCGGGAAACATGGAACTGGAGCATACTGACTTCGATCTACGTACCTGCATTGAAGAGGTGCTCGATGTGTTCGCTAACAGAGCATCTCAGATTGGACTTGATCTTGTTTATGAAATCGATTACAACGTTCCTTCTCAGCTGGTAGGCGATAGCTTGCGCCTACGACAAGTCATGTTAAATTTAGTAGGCAACGCCATCAAATTTACTCATAAAGGTGAGATCTTTATAGGAGTTCGTCTATTGAACACAATAGGAGATCAAATTGAGCTTGGCTTTGAGATTCGCGATACAGGTATTGGAATATCTAACGAAAAAATTGATCGCCTCTTCAAGGCTTTCTCCCAAGTAGATTCTTCTACAACGCGTAAATATGGCGGGACCGGTTTAGGCCTTGTTATTTGTGAAAAGCTCGTAGCTTTAATGAAGGGTAGTGTTACCGTTGAAAGTCGATTAGGACATGGAACGGTATTTACTTTTACCATAAAGACAAATGAAAGTAAACAGTCCTCCAAAACCTTTGTACACCATAGCCTAACGGCTTTGGAAGGCAAAAAAGCATTGATCATTGATGATAATACTACCAACAGAAGTATCCTTAAAAACCAGTTGCAGCAATGGAAGATGGTTATCACCCTGGCCAGTTCTGGCGAGCAAGCATTAAAAGTCTTACATCAAAGTTCAGATTTTGATCTGATCCTAACCGATATGCAAATGCCGGAAATGGATGGAATGCAACTATCCCAACAGATTCGTAGCCTTTATAAGAATATTAAAATTATTTTACTCAGTTCAATTGGCGATGAACGGTCTAAATTGCATACCGAACTCTTCTCGGCGGTCTTAACAAAACCAGTCAAGCAAAATATCCTGTGTAAACATATTCTTTCTCAACTCACAGGACAGGAATACAAAAGATCCGAAGATGAAACGACACTTGATCGAAAATTGACCGCTGGTTTCGCGTTAAAATTTCCCTTGAACATCCTTATCGCAGACGATAATCCTGTTAACCAGAAATTGGCCGAACGCGTACTCACCAAACTGGGGTATACGCCAGCCAAAGCCCTTAATGGTCAGGAAGCATTGAACTCGTTGGAGCAAAATTCATTTGACATAATCCTAATGGATATTCAGATGCCTGTAATGGATGGACTGGAAGCAACACAAAAAATCCGACGGCAGACTAAAGACCAGCCCGTTATTATAGCGATGACTGCCAACGCAATGGCTGGTGACAAAGAAACATGCTTGCAAGCCGGTATGGATGATTATATCAGCAAGCCGATCAAACTTGACCTTGTTATCAAAATGTTAGAAAAGTGGTACTTATATCGTAACGCTGTTTAAACGCCTTGTTCCCAAACTCTCGTCAGTTATTGGCTTATACTCATCAAGGGATTTTTTTTTGCTACCTCTTCTACCAAACAGGATTATTTTCTTTAACCCATTGCAATAGAAAGCTTTTTCCCAAAATACAACATCAAAGTAGTTTACTTGTCGTTTCTTGATACATTCAAGAATGTATTGTTTGGGTGTTAACGCTGATATTGTAACTGCCTGTAAATTTTTTACGTCTTCTTCTAACTCGATGAACAGCGAAAGCGATGTCTTGAGTGAGTCAACTTTTATGAAAATATTTTTATATCCTAAATGCGTAAAGCGGAGTGTATCATTGGCAAAGTCGTCGGGAACAGAAAGATGAAAGTTACCATCATTGTCAGTCACCGTTCCCCAAGTTTGCTTTCCAAGATAATCGAAGAAATAAACATTTGCCAAATAAATTGGTTGACGAGATCTCTTCTCAACAACTGTTCCAGTAGTAAACTTTTGACTTAACACTAATGATGGCAAAAACACCAAAAATAGGCTAAGTCTCACGCCCAATATCCAAATCCTTTCTAACATCGTAGAACGAGTCAAGGTAAAGCCAGTTCCAGTATCTAATGTCATTGTCATCAAAAACCCAATATCACATTCTTTCCAGGGTCAAGACCGTAACGCAGAAGTTTACTCTCAGAATCATGGAATACGTCTATGCCCATGTCTCTGAACATTTTCATATGCTCAGTAAAATCACGATGTAAAATTACTCCAATCTGTACCGGGTAAGGCCGCTGTTCCATCTCTAAAGTGCCACCAATACTAGGACTTAGTAACATCAGTGCTGAATAAATCAATAAAACAGCTTATACTTACGGATTAAACGTACCGAGCCAGATATTCAAGCCCAGGTATGAGACACAAATAAAGCACAATTATGATCGACCTGAAAGAAACGAAACGTGTTAAAGAAGCATTATTAAAGGAACCTGCGAAGTATCAAGCAATCATTGAAAGCACTTCCCTTGCCATCTGCATTACCGACAAGAAAGCAACCTTTGTTGCTGTAAATAATAGTTATCTTCAGCTTTATGGATATAGCCGCGAGGAGCTGCTCGGAAAGTCGTTTACAGTAGTATTACCAGAGGAGAATAAAAAAAACCTGGAGATGTATCACGCTAAATTTTTCACCGATAAATACGAAATCATCCGGAAATGGGTTGTTAAAAATAAGTCAGGCCAGCTCATGGAGATCTTTGCTGATGCCGGATACAATGACCATATCAATGGGCAACCTAACAAAGTAACTCTAATTCAATTTATGAAGAATGTGGACGAGGTAACAAAAGAAAAAGGATTTGCGCACACATCCGTGTAAGCTCAATTGAGTTTGGATTTATGCCCGATCCAACAAAAGAAGTTGGAAAAGACCTCATTGAGCATCCTATTTTCCGCGAATGTTCCTATGATTCTGTGGTAAATATATTTATTTTACTACTATCAATAATCATTCAATCTTGGAAGCGAAAATAACTCTGCTTTGAAACGGTCTAGTCTATTAAAGCCGTTAATGCCTGGTGCAAACATTAAATTGCGTAAATGGCAATTCAATTTTTCCTCAACATTTCTAACTTTTAACGGTACGATTAAGAGCAATAGTTATCTTTCTGGCATTAGCCAATTGATATAAAATTTAAATTCCAGCACATTAGTACTTTAGTACTTTTGGGCTAAATGCTAACGAACAAATTTGTGCATTATGTTGGTAAGCAATAAGTTGCTGTCGGCTGTTGTCTGACAAGGGTCTCACGGTGGAAGGGAATGAAAGCATTACCGTATCTTGCAGATCACACGGTTAGATGTTTCACCAATCACTATCGACATGACAGCAATAGCAAAGAGCCAGCTAATGATAGCCTCTCTCTCGAAAGACAAGTTTGTTGAAAATTGTGCTCAACAGGAAATCGATACGGACATTGAAACAGACCAGAGTGAAATTCTCTGGTGCCTGCAATTCACAGAAAAGATTTTTCCCGAATTCGTCATTATGCTTCAGAATGCTCGTAAAAAAACGATGGCTTATGTGAGCGAGAATTTTACTGCAGTATTTGGTTATCCGCCTCATCTGGCGAAGCAAATCAATAGTTTGGATTATTTTTCTTTAGTGCACCCTGATGATGTGTTGCCCGTTGCTGCCTGCTATCTCGCGATCGTAAAAGATACTGCTGGAAAGAAAATGGATGCAGACAAGCGGTTTGCTATGCACTATCGCATCCGACACGCTAAAGGAAACTACATTTATGTCAAAGATGAAAAAATGACTATGCAGAGCCGCAACGGTAGGAAGATCGGCTTGATCAAGATGAGCGATGTAACAGCGTCATTGAATTTTCCAGGTGTAAAACTTGAATACTTTAAATCCCAAAACAGTCGTTTTGTAAAAATAGATGAATACTTTCCAGGAAATCAGAAAATAAAAATCACGGCACGTGAGTCCGAAATCATTCGTCTGCTGAAGGAAGGTTTCAAAAGTCAGGAAATTGCAGATCGTCTATCGATCAGCATCAACACGCTGAAGAACCATAAGTCTCGAATTTTTAAAAAAGCCAATGTTCGCAATAGCCGCGAACTTCTGAATTTCAGACACCCGAAAGATCTTGATGCGACAAGTCAACCTGGCGTAAGAGGCTTCTGATGCCTGAAGAAAACTAAGCGTTTACCATCAATCGTTTCCTTCTTGAGCAGCTGCATGCCAAGTCTGTGTGCTACCTTCTGTGAAGCAACGTTTGGGTTATTCGTACTTGCATCGACATAGGTCATCTTTAGTTTCGAGTAAGTGAAACCTAATACGGCTCTTGACGCCTCAGTGGCAAAGCCTTTACCAGCATATTGAGGAAGTAATGCATACAAGAGTTGCAGACTTGGCTCATTGAAAATTCCCACAAACCGGCTAACCAATTACGTCTTGGCTCGTTTTTTCTGTGACGAACATGGCAGCTCTCAGTTCGTCCAATACATCTGCGCTCCTACCTTCGTGTTCGTAAAAGACAGCGAGATTGTAATGCGCCTGCCCTAAAAGTTTTTTCTTGGGCTTTTTACTGATGATAGCAGAACGCAATTCAATTTCAGCGCGATAATCGTGCTGAGCAATAAGAGAACGGATTGGGGCTAATCCATTAGAAAGGTGCAGTAGTCTCTTTCGCGAGGCAGTTCCCGGAAAGCATTTGCTAATTAACCGGCTTTGTTTTATAAGACGTTAGTATTCAACTTAAGGATAAACTAGTTGCTTATACTGTAGTAATACTTTCATTATACTATACAAATCTTTATAGGTCGATGGTTTTTGGAATATTATTGCACCAGATTTTTCAAACTCTGAAAGTTGATGACGGGTTAAAGCTGATGTATAAAGAGCGAACTGGGTGAACTTTAAAGTTTTATTCTCTCTTAATGCTTTAAGGCATTCTAACCCCGAAAGTTTGGGCATATAAATGTCCATTATTATTAGTTCCGGTAAAGTATTCCCCTGATTCAATGTTTTGATGGCTACAGTGGGATCTGAAAATGTTAGGCAAGTAATGTGCGGATTAATAACGTTGACAACTTCTAATCATTTCTATATCATCATTGTCATCATCGATTAATACCAACGTTTCAACCATTACCTTTCCTTGTTAACCCCCTAAGTAATGATCACAAAATCTATACCGGTCATAACGGATTCTCTATGCGCAATAAAACGAGCGCTGGCACTGATTTTGTTTACCGAGCCTGCCATACAGCAGGACGTGAAAAAAGGCAACTGTTTTAGTTTTAGGAAGGACTACGATAAATACGTTTTAATTTAAAACTTGAAAGGGCGCTATAATTTGTGCCTCGTTTGATTTACGGGTAAGTAATCAGTTAAACAACTCGTCACTAACCTTTCAACAGCCATTTGCGAAAATACGAACATCGCTAAAAGTACACCCTTAGATTAAATTGAATACTTTTTAAAAATCCCGTTGAGCTCGTGGTAGAAGAAGCTATGGTTCTTTTCCGTAATGGAAGCCGTACCGGTTTCCTTCATCTGGTTGATAAGACCAGCATAGTGAACAAGGTCGACCTAAGGTGTCCCCTTGCTTAAATATTATGGTGACCAAGTAACACGCAGGATGATCTGTTTCAGAAAATTAACACTCGTATACTTTACGTTCACGGCCTATGAACACAGCACGCTGAGGGACCTAGACGAAAAAGTTACCACAACACCTATAATGAAGAAGATGATATCGAACTCAATTGTATTCGATAGCGAAATATAAATAACAGTTATGAAAATTTGCAGAATCCATATATAACGGCATAGTTCGTTTTCTAAAAAATGGAAGCTCAATTGAAAGAAAATAAACTCAGTGAAACAAACTCAAAGCATCAAACTTTAGGATTGAAGCCTCGTCAGCTCCGATAACTTTATTTGCGTTGTTGAGAAGTAGTAGTTTGAACTGTTCAATAAAGTCAAAGTTGCCTTCATCCCAATACCTGTTAAGAACTTCACAAGCTTCTCTCGATGAAGTAATCTTGAGCAGTCAACTTTTGACTTGTAGGATTCGTGGAGTCTCTGCAGTTTCAAACCTTGTTTTTTAACCGTTCAGTACTTTTTTACACAAGCCAAATCCTAAGTCAGTTCCTTCTTATCGATCTTTGTATTCAACCAAAGCGTAATACTTACAGAATTTTAGGGGATTGCCAGACATTAGCTCTGCAAGAACATGCTAATCAATCTTGCGTATCCTTTATTTTACTTTCATCTCCCTCGCCCACTTGATTAATTCTGGATAAACAGCAGCCAAGTCCTTTTTCATATCTCGTTTATAAAGAGCATGTAATTTGCCGTAGAACTCTTCAAACATTGGAAATCCACGCGAGCGCATTAATTCCATACGCTCTTTTTTAATAGTTGCAGAATCGTTGCCTGTGTAGTGATCTTCGATGTAGAGAAGAAATACTGCATGAGTCATATACTCATTAAAGTACCCTGTACCGTCAGAGTAACTCTCCGCCTGACTACCCCTAGTAATCCATTGAGCCGTCCCAAAGTATAAATCGAGATCCCTTTGATAAGTTTCTGATATTGGATTAATATAGTTGTGATCAATTTCTGTGAACACAATGCCACTGTAGAGTCCTTCCCTTTCTTTTATTGAATACTTTGTGCTATCTAACAAATTTGCTGCGCATACGAACATAATACACTCATTGAAATCATCACTTTCAATTCTTTGCGTGCTATGAAAACCATTTACAAGTGGAGAGATAACTATCCGGTACGTGTCGTACCGATTTGGAAATATGCTTTCACACCATTGCCACATTTTGTTAAGCGGAAGCAATTTGTTCGCCTCGGTAATTCGGCTAGCATAAAATGTTTCATGATCTGCATAAAACCTTTGGAAGTTGCTTTGTTGTGCAAAATCTTGCCAAAGATTGTGATCATCCAAAATTGTGTTTCCTTCCTCGAAGAATTTATACGGCCCGGAAACAATGATACTATCTCCTGAAAAACCGTAGTTGTATGCTGATTCACGATACATCCTGTATGTTGAGCTTCCGGGCTCATAGATCTTATTTGCCATAATCATCAGTCGATGCGATAAAAATTTAGCGAAATGCTGCTGAACATCTTTGTAATAACTGCTACTCAAATCAAATGTGACTCTATCACCTTTGCCCTTTTCAGTTAATGAGAAAACAATGTTTATAAGTTCGTACACAGGTTTATTTTCAAACACTACCACGCCCGTTTTCCTGTTTTTTATATAATTCTCCGAAAACTTTGGATCAAATGGTGCGATGAAAACGATCTCTATTGTTTTAACAACGCTTTGATAAGAAATTTCAACAGGTATAACATGCTTAATAGGGTCGTTGGGCGATGAAAAGGAAAGTTTTTTAGTCCGCGTCCCAACTTGAACCACTACTGGCTGGTGAATGTCGAAATGGACGTTTAGCTCATCGCCAGACCCCCACTCACGAAAAGACAAGTTTCCCTTAGCATTCAGTGCTGGGATCTCATAAAAAATTGTATCGCTCTCTAGTTTTAGCGGCAAAAGAATTTCTTTCATGCCCTGGCCAATACTATTGAACCAACAATGGCACAATACGACCAGTGTAACTAACCTGTGAATTTGTTTAGAGATCTTTTCCATCACGCTATTTTAATGAACACGTCCCATAAAACCTAACTTAAATAAAAGCGCAAAAAACATCTTAGTGAGCCAGCCCGTCAGTGAAGTCGACCCCGTTTAATTATCATAATTATTTTCCTTACCGTAGTCGGATAGGTACGCATTAATAAGCTTCCATGGACCAGTGGTATATTAATCAACAGAATAACGTTAAGTGAAGACGTTGTTGGTGCGGACAAAGTAAGCTCCATCCTTAAAGAACGGCAGGCGAAATAAATCGTTAGGAGTGCTTCCTCATTTCCGAAGATTGAATTTCAAAGCATACCATCTGACATCTGAAATAAAACTCATCAAGCTTACTCCCCTTTTCATTTGTTAGTTCGTATAAACACGAAATTAATAATGCAACGACTACCTAAGAGTAAAGGGCATATTGGACGCTTGAAAATTTGCCCCTTGATGGTGTTGTCATTTGATATGCACCTTCGATCGGAGAATGTTATATTACATAAAATTGCTGGTTAAGCCTTCAGGAAAAAAAATGAAAACGCTATGGCAAATATGTTCATCACCTGCAAGCTCACCAACAATTTTTTAATTTAGGAAATTAAACTCCCAGCTTTCTCCTCGTGAAACTCTTCTTACCTTTGTCGAGCCAGCCCTCGCCAGGTTCATTATTCACATCCTTCTTCTTCTCTTCCTTTTCTCATGTGCTGGACTAAAGTCGATTGCCAGTTTATCGGAATATGATGTTCGTCTAAACTGCAAATCCTTCCGGCGCAATACAGCGGTTAAAACAGCATCTGAAAAAGCACGTTGTAAGCAAGTGAGTAATGGACGGGTACCTCCAGCAAGAATATCAAGTATCCTTAACAATGAAGTTAAGATCAGGGAAAGCAAGGCTGAGCCATCCTTGCAAATCTGTTTACTGGAACCAAACGAGCTGTTTGCTTTGTCATCCTGGGCTCATGACATTTTTATAAAATTTTTATAATCTCGTGGCTAGATTGATTCCGTGTCTAACATACTAATAATTGATGACGAAGATACTTACGCAAGCTGCTTGCGAGGATTGTTGAACTGGAAGGATATTCTGTTTTTCACGCGGAAACGGCTAAAGAAGGAATGAAAATACTTTTAAAGGAAAGTATCAACGTTGTCATTTCTGATGTAAAGCTTCCTGACGGAAATGGAGTTGAACTTGCAGGAAAAATCAAAAAAGAATATCCACGATCGAAGTCATTTTGTTAACTGCCTACGGTATAATTCCCGATGGTGTAAGATCAATTAAGAATGGTGTGTTCGACTATCTTACGAATGCACATCAGGAAAAGACCATTCCCTCTTCTTAGCAAAGCGACAGAAAAGTCGTCACTCCAAAAAGATCAAATTCTTGAAGCGAGTTGCTTGAGAAACTCAGAAAGAAGGATCTGCCGGACAAGTCAACCTGTCTGCAAATTTACAACCTGTTCTTATGCGGCTTGCAACAGTATAGGAAAGGCCACCAACGATGCGGAATTTGCCTTTACGCACGCGCTGTGAAAAATGGCAGCCGATTTTAACCAGGGCAAAAACATTTTATCGATTTAATTCCTCGCAGTAAAAACCAGATTGGCTTACCGCGTTTATGATTTCATCGGATGAAACGTCCTTCGACACAACTCTCAGAATATGATCGCAGTCATCCAAGTCAAAATTCCAGATGATCGTTTTCTTAAGTTGCTCCAATTGCCAGGAAGCAATTTGAATGTCGTTTTGGGATTTGACGGAGGTTTTAAATACATGCACCATACAATCAATTTGATAGTTACTTTAAGTTGCTCGAATAAATTTTTAAATTCATTCTTTACTGTTCTGTTGTATCCCTTCAGCATCTCTATGGATTTTCGCTTATCTATTTTTAAGACTGACAATACATCATTGATAGTAGGGACTAATCATTACGTATACAATTACACCGCTTATGGACACATATAGCCAGATTGGAAACGTAATTCGTGTTAACTTTTTATGTCGTTCATATTCCCCTGTTAATGCTCTGTAAGCTGTATAGAGAATAAACGGCAATACAATTGCTGCCAAGACAATGTGCGAGATGAGAACTACTAAATAAAAATATCGCAGCGGTCCGTGACCTTCGTACGCCGTGCTATCGGCAAACAAATGGTGACAGATGTAAGACAGTAGAAAAATAATGGACAGGACAATCGCGGTGAGCATAATATGGCGATGCATCAAAAAACGTTTTCCTTTAACGGTAATGACGCCGGCAACCAGCAAGATTGAAACAACACAATTAATCATTGCGTTAAGCTTTGCAAATTGATGCACGTTGAATCCCAAATTGACTTCGACCTTGATTTTGCTCAAGATCACAACCGCGATGAATACGATGATGGAAATGGCCCCTATACAAATGGCGGCAATCCTGTCTTGTTTTTTAAGTACCGGTTTAATTTCAATCATGAGCCTTCGTGCTATTAATTAAAATGCATTGAAGTCATCGTTATTCGATTCGTCAGAATCTTATGATCGATGTAAAATGTTCCAAAGGGTATAAAACAGGCTAAGATCACTTTCCAGGTCGTTGATGTAAACTTCCATTTTTGCTCTACACCTACGGTCATCGTATTGAGAAGGAACAATAAAAATAAAGCTCCGTGAATCGGTCCGATAACTTTGTTTATGGATGGAATTTGATACATGTATTTAAGTGGAACGCCGACAAAGATCAAGGCCAGCAACGAAGTTCCTTCTAGGAAGGCTAATATCCTTAGTCTACCCACTTGTGTTAATAATAAATTTTTCATCTAGCTGTAGAATTGTTTCGCTTAATAGTTAATCGATGGACAAATGTAAAAACAAAACATACTAGTTAGTATGTTTTAATTTAAAAAAATTTAACGAAGGCCGTCCAAGTAATTTTTCAGCTCTTTTAAATGACTCTTATAACACTCGGTGTTATTGTTGAGTTTGCCCAAGTTACGAACACCCCAATAACCCGATATAATAAAGTCACAGACTTGTTGTGGATTAATAGTTTTCTTGTAGTAACCTGACTTGATACCGGATTTTATAGTATCGGTTAACAGATTTCTCATTCTCGTGTTCAGAACGGTAAGGGCTTTGGTAAACCCTTTGTGCCATGGTGTCATTTCTTGGGTTAAGTTGCTCACAGGACAACCATATTTTGCCACTAGCGAAGGATTTTTGAAAAGCAAGTGATTGATCATGTCGAGAATGACTTTGCTTGGATCTTTAGGATCTTGGAAGCTGTCTTTAAATTCGTCGACGTTGGATTGCGCCAATATTTCGTTGATGATTGCCAATCCCATCTCATCTTTGTTTTTAAAATGATAATAGAATGCGCCCTTTGTTACTTTAGTGGTGGCAATGATGTCGTCGACACTTGTTGTTTGATAGCCGTTAGCATAAATAAGCTCATAAGCCTTCTCTAAAATTGCTAATCGCGTAGCAGCTGCTTTCGTCATAGAAAGATACTGGTTGGTAGGTTTTCGTCAAAAATACAAATTTTTTTTGAGTAGCATAAAATGCAGATTACAAGCGCTTTCTGATCGCGATTCCTCTTGTTTCGACAAATGTAAAGGATGGTAATTTTCAAATTGTGCGATTCCTAGTATACATTAGCACCGTGAAACGACTGATAATTTGTGTAATACTATTAAGCATGGCACTTCATTGTGCCAGTCGTCTCGGTTTTCTTTCCTTGATTTATAGCCAGCGTCATCACATCGCATTTTCCTTGGGGCTGATTGTAGAAGTACCCATTGCAATGTGTAACAGCGAATATGATTTTAACGAGGAGCTTGTTATTCAGGAGGATGAAAATTTCGACGCTTCATTGCCACAGATGCTATCAAGGGCGCAAGAGATCCATTTGTTTTTTACTAATTCCATTAATTCGATGGGCGAGTCCAGGCCGGGCGTTTATTTAGTGGCCAACGACTCCTTTGTCATCGTCCACAACTACAAAACTCCCACCCTTCCAATCTTTCATCCGCCTTCTTAGGCGGTTCCTTTCACACCAATAAAATTCTTTTAGCAATCGAAGCATGCCTTCTCATCCCTCTACCGGGATTTGACGAACGCATTACCTTTTGCAAGTACTTAAATGATCCCCTCTTTCTTGCAAAGCATCATTGAGGTGTTGGGGATTTAACGCATTCGTTAAAGGTGTTCATTGGAAAAAAGTGGCTCGAAGTTATCGGGTAACGCGATGGAATTGGCTCAATAAGAGGCTTGTGTATTCTTTAAAACTTAACTTATTAAATCATGAAATTCATATTCCAACTTTTGTGTGTTGCATTCATAGTGATCTCCTGCAACAACAATGAAAATAATGAGGAGCTAAAAATTTACGAAGAATCAATGGTGGTCCACGACGAATTAATGGCCCGAATGGACAAGTTGATTCGACTACGGCAAAAACTCGAAACTCGACTTGACTCGCTTAGTAAAGACAGTGTGGCAAATGCTTCAATTGTTCCCAAGGTGAGGATGGCTATTGCAAACCTCCGCCAAACGGATGACAGTATGATGGATTGGATGCGAAACATTCAGGACGTACCAGGGTTAGACGCAAGCATGGATCATGCGCATCACGGTGGTCACGGAAAGTCTGCGCTGCCTAATGAAGCGTTGACCGTACAAATACTGAAAGACCAGAATGCCAGAATCAAAGAAATTAGAGAAGCACTGGTCAAAAACATCGAAGAGGCAGAACGTCTTCTAATTCAGCCATAAATTCTGTAAGCCATTCGGGGACGAAATTCATGTTGCTTCAGGCGGCAACCCGCCTGGGCTATCCCAAGGTTTTGCAATACAACTTCATTTTAAAATCCAATATGAAAATGACAAAAAGAATAGCAGTGCCACTAGCATTCATATTAGCGCTTCTTGCTTGTTGTTCGGGAACGACGCGAAAGGAAGGACTTCCAATTCTTGGTGAACGCCATGTCGGTGGTCAGGATACGGTCTACCACGTGATCGCACCCTTTCAGTTCGTCGACCAGGACAGTGCGTTTGTTACTAACGATACATTTAAAGGCAAGATTTACGTTGCAAATTTCTTCTTCACATCCTGCAGGACAATTTGTCCTATCATGAAAACACAGATGCTTCGTGTGTATGAAAAGACGAAAAGTATGCCTGACGTCTTGCTCTTGTCTCGTACGATTGATCCTAAATATGACACCGTTCAGTTGTTGCATTATTTTGCGCAACGCTTAGGCGTAGAGAGTAAGCACTGGCACTTTGTAACAGGAGAAAAGGACTCGATTTATAAGATTGCCCAAACAAGTTATTTTGCTTCCGCCATGGAGACGAAGGAAGAGCCTGATGGGTTTATTCACAGTGGTGCTTTTTTACTGATCGATAAGAAAGGTCGTCTTAGGGGAACTTACGATGGAACAGTTGAGGCAGATGTGGACCGTCTCATCGGCGACATTGAGGTATTGCGAAGGGAGAAGTAAGAAATATCGCCATGAGAATACATTTATACTTCATTGAACAAATCGCTACTAGTCGAACCTGTTTAACATGGCAACGTTTGCGCATAACGTTGGTCAGTATTGTCCTATGCCTTGGTGTAATGCCATTGTTAGCACAGATAAGCGGAAAAATTTATGACGCTCAAACGAAGGAACCGCTTGTGGGTGCAACGATTGCTAGCTGTAACGGCAAGTTTGTATCAATGTCGGATATCAACGGACATTTCATCCTCAAGGTCCAAGACACGTCCATTACTAAAGTAATTATTCGTTTTGTTGGCTATCAGACATCAGAAGTTATCGTTTCGCAAGGTCGTGACTTGGTTGTGCCGTTGGAAGTTGCCACTGAAAACCTGCAAGCAATTGTAGTTACGGGAAATCGTGAAGCTACGCTGCGCACGGAGACTCCGATTGCTATCTCAAAAATAACTTCACAGCTCCTTGATGAAACAAAACCTACTTCAATTTTTGAAGTCATTAACAAAACACCAGGCGTGATGATGGTCAACTACAACAATGAACAGCACGCGATGTCTATTCGGCTCCCTTTCACTACTAGCTCCTACTATCTGTATCTTGAAGACGGGGTGCCTATACGTCCGATGGGTGTATTCAATCACAATGCACTACTTGAAATGAACCAGTTCACAGTGAGTAGTCTTGAAATTGTGAAGGGGCCTGTCTCTTCCATTTATGGACCTGAAGCTGTTGGCGGTGCACTTAATTTCATTTTACAACGTCCTACAGTTGTACCAACAGGCCGCATTGGAATACAGGTTAATAATTCTGGGTATCGTCGAATTCAATATGGAGGCGGATCGATGATTGGAAAGTTCGGGTTTTATGTGGGAGGTCTTGCGTCAGAACAGAAGGATAGTTGGATGACTTATTCGGACTACACGAAGCAGTCACAGTACGCAAGGCTTGAATATCACTTTAGACCCAACCTTCGAATCACCGCTACATTATCTTGGACCGAGTACGATTCACAAACCAGCGGAAGCGTAGACAGTATCGCTTTCTACAATCGCCAATATGTAAGCACGAATAACTTTACATATCGAAAAGCACACTCTGTACGAACGCGTTTGACGTTGGATAAAGATTGGCAGAACGGATCAAAAACTTTCGCTACTACTTTTGCGCGAGACAATACTCTCGGCCAGAGCCCTTCCTATCGGATTCGTTGGGCGCGGGGTTCTGAAACGGCAACCGGAGAAATTAATTCTAATGACTTCCAGAGCATAGGCGTAATAGCACAGCATAGCCAGCATTTTAATTTTCTTCGTGCTAAGCTTATCGTTGGTGGAATCTATGATAATTCTCCTGTTCAATATCATGCACATCAAATCGAACTCGCAGCGAAGTTGCGTCCGGATGGACAATCAGTTGAAAAGTATTCGCTGATTAGGGAACGTCCCGATATTTTGTTAGGCGAGTACGATGCGACCATTCATAACCTTGCAGGATATGCACAATTTGATTTTAGCTTGACAGAAAGGTTTAGGATATCGACTGGACTTCGTTACGACAACATGTCATTTGACTATGCGAATAACCTTGACAAAGATCTTTACACCGGCAACCCAATTAGTGGAGATCAAAGCTACGGAAGGGTGTCGCCAAAGTTTGGTGTAACCTATGATCTAGGTCGATCTATTGGGGTGTACGCAAATTACGCGCAGGGTTTTTCACCCCCTGATCTTACAGCAGTGTTCAGAAAAAGAACGACCCCCGCTCCCAATGGTGATTTGTTCTTCTACAACATCAAGCCTGCAACTTTCAATAATGTTGATCTTGGAGGATGGGCTGCTTTGTTGCAAAACAAATTGTACCTGGACCTTTCGTTTTATGTATTAACGGGTAACAATGAATTGCTTAGTATTCGACTTCCTGATAACTCGACTGATTACCGTTCAACTGGCAAAACATTGCATCGGGGAGTGGAGTACGGTTTTACCTACAAACCTTCACCACAATTTCTCTGGCGTTGGGGCGGGTCTTATTCCCTTCACAAATTCAAAGAATTTATCCTAAGCGAAAGAGAATCCGATGATTTAAGGAATGTAAATGGAAAATACATGCCGACTTCTCCTAGGTGGATTTGGAATACGGAATTGTCATACTATCCTGATTGGTTGAAAGGGCTTCGTGCATCGATCGAATGGCAGCATGTTTCAATGTGGTACCAGGATCAAGTTAACAACTTTAAATACCCAGGCTTTAATTTTCTAAACTTCCGAACGGGTTACAGCTGGCAAGGCGTTGAACTGTTTACGAATATTATGAACGTTACTGACGCGCTATATGCAACGAGTGTTACGCGTGGTAACGGTGTAAACGACAGGGCTACCTTCAATGCGGCAGCGCCCCGAACATTTGTTTTCGGAGTTCAATATCATTTTCCAGGTAAGAAGTAAAAGACATGAAAAAGAATATTGTACTGAACCAGTGGCTATGGAAATGGCATTTTATAGCAGGGTTGATATCACTGCCTTTCGTACTACTGTTGTCCGTAACTGGATTTATTTATCTGTTCAAAGAGAACTACGAAGTAGCGAGTCAAAAACACATCCGCAAAGTCCATATCTCGGGTGAAGCGGTTTCTTATGAGCAACAGTTATTGATCGCTACTAGGTCAAGTAAAAAGAAGCCTAATGCGATGTTATTGCCAACCTCGGATAGTCAGGCTACTGAATTTACGTCTGGAAAGTTTGGCCACAAAAGCAGCTACTTTGTAAATCCATATACTAGCAAAATTACTGGGTCGATCATGGGGCATGATACCCAGATGTATGCAGTGCGAAAACTACATGGAGAACTTCTGATGGGAAAGCCGGGTACGCTGATGGTAGAACTTATAGGAAGTTGGTTAGTTGTTCTGATCTTAACAGGCTTGTATGTATGGTGGCCAGCGGAAGGTTGGCGACTCAGCGGATTTTTCCTACCGCGTTTTAACATGGGTAAAAGAACAATGTTCAGAGATTTGCATGCTGTGACCGGGTTTTGGATCTCGATTTTGCTTGTGACGATATTGGCCGGTGGTTTACCGTGGACAGATGTGTTTGGCGCAAACCTCAAGTGGTTTCAAACAGTAACTAATACTGGATATCCTGCAACCTGGGAGAATCGATCTGTCAAATCGGAGGGTACTGGCTCACCGTTTACCGTCGACCAGATGGTAGGAACTGCCAGGAGGTTGAATCTTCCGGGGCAAGTGGAAATCGAATTTCCAAAAGACGCTGAAGGCGTTTTTAGCGTCTCAAATACGTTCTATCTAGATTTAACACAGCAGAAAAAAATTCACTTCGACCAATATACAGGAAAGGAATTGGTGAGACACGATTGGGAAGATGTGGGAATCATGATGCGTGGAAGAATGTGGTTCATGGCCTTTCATCAAGGACAACTCGGAAGTTGGAACTGGTGGTTGATGGCAATCACTGCGGTAGCGTTAGTCTTAATGAGCATGTCAGCAATGTTCTCCTATCTTTTGAGAAGACGCAATGGATGGGCCGTGCCAAAGGTGCGGTCATCATTTAGGGTGGGATACGCTATTGTGGTTGTACTTATTATGTTAGCCGTAATCTTTCCAATGTTTGGTATAAGTTTGTTGCTGATCTTCCTTGTGGAGAATGCCCATAAGTATATCCAGGGGAAGGGTATGCCGCAATCTTAAGATCAGTAGGAAGAATTATCATGGAACTGGTCGTTTGAAAAAGACAAGGTGTCAAATAATAGGCATTCTGATTTTGTCATTTTGACTTTTGGCTTTTCAGTTTGATCCAACGAGAAGAAACAATTTATTTTAAAAACATACTAAGTAGTATGTTTTAAACTATCTTTGCTTCAGTAAATAAATAATCTTATGCATCAAACGCTATTGACTCTACATTCAATTAACCGATGGTTTGTTTTAACCAGTTTGATTTACGCAATCGTGATGGCGTTTAATGGTTATAGAAAAGACTCGCCTTTTTCCAAGACAAACAATGCAGTCAGGCATTGGACCGCAACGATATCGCACATTCAATTAATATTGGGAATTTACCTATATATGATAAGTCCTATTGTAAGATTAAACATGTTTCAAGAGGAACCGGGGCGGCTTGTTAGTGAACAAACATTCTTCCGTTTCGTTCACATTTCCTTGATGCTTACTTCAGTAGTCTTGATCACAATAGGCTCAGCAAAAGCCAAACGTATCGAGACAAGCAGATTGAAATATAAAACAATGCTTATTTGGTTTTCCATAGCGCTATTGATCATTTTAGTGGCGATCCCTTGGCCATTCTCTCCGCTGGCAAACCGTCCTTATTTTAGGACTTTTTAAATTGTGTAAATCAAAGGTGATCAACGCAATTATTAAATCACTTTATGAATTTTGAAAGAAGAAATATTTAAGTGGGCTGTGAGAAGTTGTAGAAATGTTATTGTTCTCATTCTTTTAGTTGGAATCGCACTGTACAGCTCGTCGTGCAATTCCTCCGAGACTATTGCCAATAATATTGACTTCAAACCAAAGCTGTCGGACTACAGCCTCTTTAGTGAACGCATGTCGGATTTAAAACCTGCGTCCGGGATAGAGATTTTAGAACTTGCCTCCACGTTGTTTACAGACTATGCAGAGAAACAACGCCTCTTGAAAATTCCTGAGGGAAAACAAGTTGTCATGGATGGCGACGGTTTACCAATATTTCCCGACGGGACCCTGCTGGCAAAAACGTTCTATTATTCCAAGACGAAAAACGGTGTAAGACAGATTATCGAAACGCGGCTACTTATCTTCAAGGAAAACACCTGGAGCGCGGCAACATATCGTTGGAATGAAGAGCAGACGGATGCGGAGCTGTTAACAGAAGGCGCGGTTGTACCAATCGATTTTACCGATCAATTAGGAGGACATCGCTCTATCCAATATGCAATACCAAGTCAAAACGATTGCTCGTCTTGTCATCGATCAAATGATAAGCTCACACCCCTTGGTCCTAAAGTCAGAAATCTAAACACTGTGGTTAAGAGGGAAGGAACGAGTCAGAACCAATTACTTTACTTAATCCATAAAAAAATGTTGAAGTCAGCAGATATAAGCCAGTTCGCAGCATTGCCAAGTTACAGCGATTCCACAGGAACAATCTCGTTGAGAACTCGGGCATATTTTGAAATGAATTGTGCTCATTGTCATCAGCCGTCAGGGTTAGGAGGTAAAACGTCCTTAAATCTGGAATACACAACCCCTTTCAACGAGACAGGTATTAATTACAACAAACAAAACATACTCATGCGGATGAGTACAATGGGTGAATTCCACATGCCTAAGAAAGGGACAACTATTGTTGATGACGAGGGACTTGCGTTGGTTAAGGACTACATACTCAGTCTCAAACATGAGTAGTGAACATAAAAAGATTTCAAGACTTAATCGGTTTATTTTAACCAATTTGTTATAAAGGTTTGGGTAGGATAAATTTTCTTTCTGCTGTGAACCGAACCCATTTGGTTTGTGATGCCATTTGAGCAGGATAATTTTGAAAACTCGAACTCAACGTTCCACTATATTTTTTTCCATTGATATCGATTTTCATTTTTGACTAAAGCAAAAGCCAATTTGGCTAAATCATTTTTTCGAGTGCTGTTTACTTTTACGTTACTAAAAAAAACAAATATGAAAATTATAGTAACAGGTTCATTGGGGAACATCGGCAAACCTCTGACCAAAAAATTAGTACAAGAAGGACATTCGGTCGTCGTGATAAGCCACGATCCCGAAAAGCAAAAGCATATCCAAGCATTAGGAGCAAAGGCAGCAATCGGGACACTTCAAGATGTGGACTTTTTAATAGAAACTTTCACGGGCGCAGATGTTGTGTATGCCATGAAGCCACCGTTTGATATTTTCGACAAGTCACTCGACGTTGATGAGTTTTACAAGAACATTGGTATGAATTACAAACGCGCCATTTCGGACTCTGGCGTTACGAATGTGGTGCATCTAAGTAGCGTCGGCGCCCATAGTGACCAAGGAGTAGGAATGCTTCGCTTTCATCACGAAGTAGAAAACATCCTGTCAAGTTTGCCAAAAGAAGTCAATATTAAGTTCATTCGGCCGATGGCTTTCTACACAAATATGTTTGCATTTATACAGACGATTAAAGGGCAAGGTGCAATTATTCAAAATTATGGAGGCGACGAAAAAATACCTTGGGTGTCGCCTATTGATATTGCGGCAGTAATTGCGGAAGAGATAGAGAAGCCTTTTGATGGCAGGGAAGTTCGTTATGTAACTAGTGAAGAGGTGTCGCCAAACGAGATTACAAAGATTTTGGGTGATGCTATTGGCAAACCTAAATTACTATGGATTCAGGTTACGGGCGAACAATTTTTAAACAGCTTGATACTGGCAGGAATGAGCCGTGCTATTGCCAAGGGGTGGGTTGATGCCATCGCTAGTATAAGTCAAGTTAACGGAGTACTGTATGAAGATTATTCGCAGCATAAGCCGGTATTTGGTCAAGTGAAGTTGAAAGATTTTGCCAAAGAATTTGCTAAGGCTTTTTCGGCTTAAGAGGGCATCCATTTCAATTGCAAGTGTACTATTTATTGTACTTAGATTAGCGGTAAACTATGGCAGGCATAACGACGCGTAGGATAAAAACAATTTCAGAATTTCACCGTGTAACGGGTCTGCCAAGGCCGGAGCATCCCTTGGTTAGCATGGTTAATGTGGAGGATATAAAACAGCCGCCGGAGCTCGGAAGGGTAAACTGGGTGCTCGAGTTTTTTCAGGTATCCGTTAAGCGTGGTGTATATGGAAAAATAAAGTACGGACAACAGGATTATGATTTCGATGAAGGCGTTATGTTTTTTATCGCGCCAAACCAGATCTTTCGAATTGAGGCTGATCCAAGTGGTGTACTACAACCTTCTGGTTGGACATTGCTCGTACATCCGGACTTTCTATGGAACACGTCACTAGCAACCAAAATCGTCGAGTATGAATATTTCAGCTACTCTGTCAATGAAGCATTATTTCTTTCAGAGAAAGAAGAATCGACGTTAAACAACATAGTGCAAAATATCCGGCATGAGTATCATTCAAATATTGACAAGTTTAGCAAACAAATTATCATTTCTCAGCTTGAGAGTTTACTGAACTATGCTGAAAGATTTTATCATCGGCAATTCATCACGAGGGAAAAAACTGCACACCATATTCTTACCAGGCTGGAAAAGATATTGAATGATTGGTTTAACAGTGATGATTTAATTGTCAAGGGATTGCCTACGGTTCAAATTGTCGCTTCGCATCTAAATGTTTCGCCCCACTACCTAAGCAGTATGTTGAAAGTGTTAACTGCGAAAACAGCTCAACAACATATACATGACAAGTTGATCGAAAAAGCAAAAGAAAAATTATCTACAACTCATCTTTCAATAAGTGAAATTGCTTATCAACTCGGGTTTGCGCATCAACAGTCCTTTACAAAGGTGTTCAAGTCGAAAACAAAACTTTCGCCACTAGAGTTTAGGCAATTATTCAATTGATTTGATCTTGATTAAAAACATCTCTGTGCGTAAGGCTACAATATATTAATTACTTAAATTTACATTTTTGGATTTTAGGCATTGATTTTATGTCCGGGGTCAGTTTCTTTTTCAAGATGTTTAGATTAGCCGAAAGCTTTTTCTGAACGACCTTCACATATTCCTTCTTCCGATTCCCGCCATAATTACTACTCATAATTTGTTAGCCAAGGACGTTGTGAAGATGTGTTCACTTGTCCATCTGGAGTAGCCTCTGTATACCGTTTCTGTCCGTCAGTACAGAAGTTTATAGTCTAGTTTCCTTCACTGTTTGGATCGCTCCAAACCACCTTACGACTTACTAACTAGCTGCGCCAATAAAAGACTTTCACTCTCTGAATATTCAATATCTTTCGATACCTTTTGCCCATGCCGCACGCACACAATACATGCAGCATTGCCTGTGTCGTGCTAGTTTACTAACTTGTGTTTAAGTGACGGTTTGTAAGTAGGACAGTAAGTGCTATGAACACAGCAAGCTGCATAAACCCTCCGTTGTGGATATTTTACTGACGCCTCAACAGAATCAAAACGAAAGAAAATGAATAGACAGATAATTTTAATCATACTTGTTTTACTCAACTTGACAAGTTTGCAAGCACAAAAGAGTATTCTATTTGTTACATCAAATCAACATTTCTATGGAAATACGAATATCAACGCTTCCAATCATTTCGAAGAAATTGTAATTCCCTACAATGTTTTTACAAATGCAGGTTTTTTAGTCGACTTTATTAGTCCAAAAGGAGGAGCGATTCCAATTGGTTATATCAATACCTCTGACAGTATTCAAAAAAGATATCTTTATGATGGTTCATTTATAGATAAGTTAAAACATACGATGAAGCCAACAGATGTAGTTGCGGATAATTATTCAGCTATTTATTTTAGTGGTGGGGGTGCTGCAATGTATGGAATAGCAGAAGATACTATTATTCAAAAAATAGCAAGGCAAATCTATAAGCACGAAGGTGTTGTTTCTTCAATTTGTCATGGAACGGCAGGTTTAGTCTTCTTGAAAGGTGAAAACGGAAAATCTTTGTACGAAGGAAAAAAAATAACCGGTTTTCCTGATAAGTTTGAAAATAAAAAAATGGATTACTATAAAGCATTCCCGTTTTCAATTGAAAAAGCTATAAAACAGAATGGGGGAAAATTTGTACACTCAAACAAAGAGAGAACTAGTTTTTATGTTGTTGATGGCAGATTTGTAACAGGGCAAGACCCAACTTCGGCAACATTTGTTGCAAGACAGGTAATTGAATTATTGAAGACAAAATTGCAAATCGCAAAAGACACCATTGTAAAAAGCGACTTTGACCAAATAAGAGAAGTATTGCTTGACTATATCGAAGGAACAGCCAATGGACAACCTGAACGATTAAGAAAAGTATTCCATCCAAACTTTAATTTATATGCAATATCAAAAGACACATTATGGACGCGGTCTGGCGAACAGTATATTTCGAATGTAAAAGTTGGCGAAAAATCAAATCGGATTGGACGTATTATTTCTATTGACTTTGAAAAAGATGCGGCAATTGCAAAAGCTGAAATTGTTATACCTAATTGGAGAATTTTTATCGACTACTTCCTATTATTGAAATACGAAGGTGCTTGGAAGATTGTTCATAAGAGCTATACTTGGAGAGAATTCCCAAAAACACAAAAGAAATAAAAACATCGCTAAGAGCAGCTACCCAAAAAGGCGGTTTTTCGTATTCCAAAGACAGTCGTGTAGGATGGGAAGTTTAGTTTTCATATTAAGTTTGGTGGTAAAACATCCGCCTTCAGATAGCTGCACCGTTGTAGGTAAGGCGCTTAGATGGAGAAAAATAACCACGCTTAGAATATCACCAATGGGCATTGATTTAAGGTTTGATTAAAGAATGATTAACCTTGAAGGAGACATCAGAAACAAAAGGACATATGACAGAAAAAAAGAATTTCAATACTAGTAAAGCACCTCGTGTGAGTACGGTATTCCATTCTGGCGGAAGCTGGCAGTGACCTGAGCAAAGTCGTAAAGACAACCGTATTCATGGTAGCTGGTAACGATTTTGCAGTTTTAAATAAAGTTTATAGCGAGTTCTTTGGCGACAACTCACCTGCACGTAGTACCCACAGGTCATGCCATTCCCTTCGGGATTTTAATTTCCGTTGAATGCATAACCCTAAGGTAGTAAACTATGCGCTAAAATTCACCTACATAATGCTAAGCAATGTACGTAGGACAGTAAGCGCCATGAACAAGGCGACGCTGCATACATACACCGTTGGTGGAAATTTTGACAACTGAAGCAAATTCATATACAAGCATGAGAAAAAGAAATCAAATTAGAATCATTGGTGGAGGAATTGCAGGTTTAACAGCTGCATTAGCCTTACAATCAAAATCTATGGACTATCAGCTTTTTGAAAAAGATTCTGAAATAACTTATTCTAATGTAGGTTTTGGGATTAGTGCAAATATCTTTCCCATTCTTGAAGAATGGAATATTTTAAATGAAACTAAACTAATAGGAGCTGAAATAAAAAAATTTTATTTTGTAAATGAAAAGCTTGAGCATATTAACTCCTTTAATATAAAACAACCGGCACTGTCTGTAAATAGAAAACTATTTTACAAAATAATAGAAGAAAGGTTATATATAAACAATATTTTTTTGGGTTTAAATAAAAATATAGATGACTTTTCTGAAAACGAAATTGTGATTTCAGCTGAAGGAATTAATTCTCGATCAAGACAAATATTATATCCAAATTTAGGTTTAAGAGATTCAAAACAAATATTATGGCGTGGGATTAGTAAAATCGAGTTAGATGAAAAATTTAAAAATTCTTATTTTGATTTTGTCGGAAACAACTTAAGGTTTGCTATAATTGATACAGGATGCAATACTTACAGCTGGTATGCTATAAAACAAAAAACTTCGAATGAACAGCCAATACCTGATAAGAATGCATTGTTTAAATTGTTTAAAAATTATCATCCCATTGTTAATGAGGTTATTCTCTATTCAGAAAATGTCTATTTTTCAGAACTAAAAGATATCGACCCAAAAAGACGAAATCATTTGCGGTGGTATAAAAACAATAATATACTTATCGGTGATGCTATTCATCCAACTACACCAAATATGGCAAATGGTGGCTGCTTAGCTATCGAAGATGCTTACCTTCTATCTCATCTATTAAATGATGATAAATTAGAAACTCCTGAGGTTTTTAAAAAATTTCAAATACTAAGAACAAAAAAAGTAAATTCAGTAGTAAATCAATCTTGGAGGTTTGGTCAATTATTACATCAACAAAACAACATACTAAACAGTGTGATAAAGTTTGGAATGTACATGACGCCTGATTTCCTATTTAATAAGATTTACTCTACAGTATTAGTAGAAACAAAATCAATTAAATGAAAGTCACCAACAAAAGGTGCGCAAAAGGTGCGCTTGCTGAGGTTAGAATATCTTCGCAGGTCATTAATTATACTGGCGATTAATGACGCAAGATCAGATAAAAACCAAACCCTTCGCCTAGCCAATCGTTAGCGGTCATTGTAAAAGGCATCACAGGCAATCCCAAAATTACCTGAAACAAAACAAATTATTAGAATGTATTCAACTGACAAAGTTATACTTGAGCAGCTTACAGAAATTGATGCTGACTTCTTTTATGACATCTATTCAATCCACAGTTGACAATAAATTTTGACCAAAGTACTTTTTTGCCAAATGAAACACCAACAGAATTCACCAAGAGAATAATTCACTTGTGAATTTATCTTTACGATCAGACCGAGAGAAAATCCAACCTTGATAATTGGTGACTGCGCTTTACACCACTGGAACAAAGAAAGTAACGAAATTGTAATTGGTGGTTCATTATTTCCGGAATACTGGGGAAAAGGTTTGATGCAATCTGCATTTGAATTATTGACCATAATTGCCAAACAAGACTTGGGCATAAAGGTGTGACTTGGACAAACTAAAATAAGAAATCACAGAGCAATAAGACTTGTAGTAGAAAAAATGGGGTTTAAAAAGCACCAAGTGGACGAATGACACTATAAATGCGAAAAGAACTATGACGAAAGAAAAACAACGAACCGCTAACAGCACATTTGCAATAGGCAGGGTGACGTTCTATGACATATTTGTGGTAACAGAAAGTGTAGTTCTCCAATGAACATCTAGGCTGAAAGACTCCCCATCCCTATGTGCAAAACGTTGCACAATAGTTTTTATGATGAGTAGACCGCTAACACAAAAAGACTTCAAAATAAAAGACCTATCAAAAACAGAGAGAACTACTGTTGTCGTTCATGTTTTGGTCAGCCTTGGCCAAACGGCGCGTATATCACCTGACAACACTATGAGAAGCAAAGTGATACTTGATTACTCCGGTAACCAACGGATAATCCATCGATCGGAGAATGTTATATCTCATAAAATTGCTGGTTAAGCCTTCAGGCAAAAAAGAAAAACGCTATGGCAAATACGTTCGATCACCTGCAAGCTCACCAACAATTTTTAATTTACGGAATTAAACTCCCAGCTTCTTCCTGGAGACAATCTTCTTACCTTTGTTAGGCGAACCCTCGTCAGGTTCATTATTGACATCCTTCTTCTTCTCTTCCTTTTTCTCAGGCGCTGATACCTCCTTTCCTTTGTCCGGTCTATTTTCTTTCTTTTCATGTTCCTGATAAACTTTCTTCAGGGACGAATCATAAAGATTAAGGCCCTTGAATTGTGGATTGGCTTCGATGAACATTTTATCATCTTTGTCGCCTTTTACAAAAGTCACTTGATGCAGGTTGCCTCTCTCGAGTGATTGCATCAAACGTTCTTTGGTTGTAGGTTCGGCAAGCTCTTTGATCGGGTGTTTGCTCAGCTCCTTATCGAGATCATATCCATAAGCCTGATGGATCATTTTGAACTTATGGTTACCGTTGTCATCTTTTTTATTGAAGTCGATCTGAAGCCAGGCGTTGTAGGGTTGTCCTTCAGAGTTAGTCAAATCCTTGTTGACAGACCTGCCATTGAGAAGATTGTAAGCTTCCTTCGCAGTAATGCCGGCATTCTTTTTAATATAGAAAGTCTGCGCCTTTTCAGGAGAGTCGCCTTCTGGCTTAAACGATGCATTATACCTGTTGAAGAAATACATGTCCGAGGAATCGGATTTCCGGAAGTCCAAAGTGTAGTTCACTTTGTCGCGTGCATACTCGTTGACGGTCCGCAGTTGAAATTCCGGTTTACCGGATGCAAGTTCCTCTGCTAACTTGTTATTGAGTCCCTCACCAAAACCAAGGTACTTGAGACCGTCTTTTAAATACTCAAAATTTTTCTGATTCATAAAGCATGATTTAATTGTTGTTTATTAATGGTAGTCTGTTAGCTCTCACGATTGCCTGATTATCAATATCGATTCTTAAATTCCGTCCTCCATTCTTTTCGAATAGTTCAATAGCCAGGATCTTAGCATTGGGAATAGTAAATTTTGGTAAGGCATACACGATATCACGGGTTGAATTCCCATCTATCAACCTGGTATCATTTCGGATATAGACAGGGTGCAATTCAATTTCCTGCGCAGAAGTTCTTTCTAGTTTTTTCTTATCGCGAATAAAAAATCGTAGCGATTGAATATCATATCCAATGTTAGATCTGTTACTAAACTGAACTTTGTAAAAGATGATATCATCATGAATGTATATCTCTTTAAGCGCGAGCTTTAGTTTTAATTTTCTGTCCTTAACAATGCTGCCTGTCAGTTGGTCCCTAAGTATCCAGTCACTGGCTATCTGCAGTTCCATGTCATTTTTCTTTCCAGTGAATTGGGTGACTGCGTTAGAACATAACCTGTAGATCTGGGTCAATGGCTTATCAGAATAAGCAATGTAAAAATGATGCAAGTTTCCATCGCTGGTTATTATGCTAACGTTCGTTTCAGGAAAACTTCTTCGCGCTGCTTTTAATTGCAAAACATTTTCAACACCCTTAACCTTCTGAGCAATTACATCACTGCTACCTCTATCCACACTAACAATTGGAAATTGAAAAACCATACTTGTGGTCTTAGAGAATGTGACCTCAACTGTATCGATCTGCTCTTGTGCAAAACCAAATTCGGATAAACATGTCACCAGTAAAATAGAAATTAGATTTTTTGTCATAACGAATGGTTTAGTATGTTATCTATTGTTTGTGTCCACTAACAAGACCTTGTATCCGGCCTTTACTGTCACCCTTATTAGCCTGGTCTTTTTACTCATTAAACTCTTTACAGTTTCAATTCCGGCACTGGCAGCCTGAACACCAATAGAAGGATCGAGCGTGTTCAATTGAACATCCTGAAGAGCCAGATTGGATGACTGCTTGGAAACGTCTCGCGCGATCGAGCCTGGCACATGCACGCCCTCAAGACCATCGAGATCAAATACAGATAAAGAGATCGGAAATATTTCCTGACCATACCTAATGGAATTAATCGTGATGTTCATCCTCTCTCCGTTCAGCGCGCATACTCCATAAACAAACTGGTCCTTTGGCACAAGTGAACCATTGACATATATGTCTTTGACCAATTTTATCTTAACAATAGAACCAGAGACCAGTGTTTGTTCATCGTAAATCTCAGCTTCAAAGGACTTCGGCGCATTGCTAATCGAACCCGTTTCATTCAGGCTGTAAAACCTATTGGGTTTATTATAAAAGGCAATGCTGGAATCGATAGTAGCTATGTGTTGATCAATGATGTTCACAGTCGGTTCTGCGCCTGCTGAAACATTAAAGGTCTTTTCAATACTACTATCACCAAACTGCCTTAGCCGTTCCTTAACCCGTTCAGGATGTTGGATATCCAATATCTTATCCAAAACAGATTGTATCTCTTTCATTTCTTCATCTTCAGCACCATTGGATTGCATCATTTCCATCATTGTTTCAAGTCTCTCAACATCCTCAGACAATGCTACCTCCTCTCTTCGAATGGGTTCTCTTTCATATCTTGGTTTCCGCTCATTCTCCACTGGAGTGTTTAGATTCTTGTACAACTCGGAAAGCTTCTTGTTAACCCGCTCTTCATTTTCATCAATCCAGGGATCTTTTTTTCCTAAAGATGTATTGACGTTTCCGCGAGGATTTTTTATTGTGTCCCGGCTCCCTTTCAATGGAGGCGATTTGAAATACGGATCATTTCGTTTGGCTTCGTTATACTTTATTGAATCACGTTGAGCCTTCTGATATAAACTGAGTTTGTCCCAATCATTCGGATCATTATTAAATTGAGCATTGGGGAGCTCAGGATTCAAACCAGCCTTGTTTGCTTCCGCGGTGCTTGCTGCTGTGCCTTGGCCCCCACCTAATGCCCAAAATATCATTGTGAGAAATGGCAGAACCAAAACAGGAAGTGCCATTACGAACTTTCGTCTTTGAATAAATTTTTGCGAATGCGGTTTCATAAGTAATTTTTTAGTGTGAATGTTTTATTCCTTTAGTCCGGGCTGGAATAAAATGAAGCTCCTTCTCGTACTTCGCTAAGTCCTGCCTCGATATAAGTTTCCAACCTTTTGACTTTTGATAGGCATCCGTTGAAAAATCCAGCGACCGATTTATGTATGAATTACCCTGATAATCAACGGCCAGATACAACGCTTCAAATTCGCCATTCATCATCCCCTTGAATTTTCCAACTGGAATTAACTGGTCCGCTACATTGGCCTTTGTGTCTTCTTTCACAAAAATGTCTTTTGGTGTACTGATGCTTTCAATTGAAATCTTCTTGTTGTTCTCCTGACCTATCAGGGCTTGAATGATAAGCATGACGCTTACCCCTCCCATCGCAATGCCGAAAATCAAAAGCGCTGCCGTTTTTTTTCTTGAAGTCAATCCGTTGAATACAGAATTGGCATTATCAATCTTCATCTCAAAAAACGTTCTTGCTTTTGAAGTGACCCACACTTTGAACTCGTTCATTATCATTATCTGTTTTCACTTTTTAAGTCTTTGTTTTCTACTGTATTCCAGCGTTCAATCAAAAGCCCGTGAGGATTGTTATCAGATCGCTGAACATTACGCAAATACCCTTCCGTGATAAGACTTCTCGTCACAATGGAAGTGGCACGAATGATTTTCTGGATCGCATTGCACCGGAAATAGAATGGATACTGGTCGGTATCAATCCTGATGCTATCGACTTTAATTTCCTGGCTTACGTTGCCAGAAATAATGTTTGCGTAATAGCTATTCTCACGAAGATTGTCATACTGTTTTTTTGCCGATGCATCCGCGAGATACAGAGCTTTAAGAATATTAGCCTGAATCACTTTGTCATCCGGATGAAGTGTAAAAAAATAATAATGAAACATCCTTACATGGTCGCGGGCCTCCACAGGTATGTTATCCTTCCTCTCCGCGGAGAAGGCTTCAATTGCTTTTCCATTCGCCAGAATGTAGATCCTTGCCTGCGTTTGCGTTACCATTTCATAACTTTTATAAATGGAATAGGAACTAATCGCAATACAGGCAACAATCATTGTTATTGAAAACCATCGAATGTGTTTAAAGGCTGTGTCGATATTTTTAAATTGCTGAAACATATTGTAGGTGGTTATTGACCCGAAAGTTTATTGTGCATGTAGCCATTTGCTCTGTCATGATTCGGCATTTGTGTTCGTCCACCCGAACTCCTTTGATTTGGTGTTACAAGAGATGCGGGACCTGCCGTTGTTTTCGAAACTGCAGATTGCGCTCCACCGGAAACAAGGTTTGTAGTTTTTGAGAGCAAAGCATTGGCACCGCTTGCGTGAACTATGTAATTGGCTACACTTGGCACAGTAAAATACCCAACCATGCCAATGAGCATGAAAATCAAATAGGCTGTATCGGTGGAATTAAAAAATGTATCCCCGTATTGATTCACTTGCTGAATGTCCATCTTCAGCATATTCTCCTGGATCTTACCAATGATGCTTCCAAATATGTTGGCCACCGGAAGCCACAGAAACACGTTAATATATCTTGCAATCCAGATGGTGAGGGTGTGATGCAATCCATCGTATACGGAGAATCCAAAAACAATTGGCCCGAGTATAGCAAGCACGATCAGGTAAAAGGTTCTGATTGTATTGATACAAAGCGCTGCAGCTGCGTATAGCACATGAAGAATTTCAGACATCCACTGCTTGATCGAATTACGAAAATTGTATGAAGCCTTGGCCATGGCGAACTTGATATCGTTACCGATACCGAGCAAACCTTCCTCTGTGTCCTCCGGATGCGTGTACCTGTACCATTTGTCAGCATCACCATCACCATTGATGCCCACATACATTTGCCAGGCCGGTGTCTTCTTTATTGCTTCATCTTTTTGCTTTAATAAGTATGCAATGGAGTTATTTGAACCATCCACCATCGAAGCAGTGCCTGTGACCGTGGGCTTAAGTATCGAATTGATAATTGCCAGCACTGAAGGAAACATGAGGATTGCAAGACCTAGCGCAAACGGACGAAGCAATGGATAAAAGTCAACGGGTTCGGCATTCGCAATGTGCCTCCACACTCTTGAAGCTATGTACCACAAAGCTCCAAAGCCTGCCAGGCCTCTGCCGACGTCAATCAGCTTCGAGCACAACGGAATCATTTCTTCGTAAAGGCCTTCGAGCACACTTTGAAAGCTGGCGACTTCTCCAGACAAGCCCTGTGCAGACAAAGCATTAGGCAAAAGCTGTCCTGCAATCACCAGTAGGGTGATATTGAATTTTAAATTTTTCATTACTGTGTTGATTTTACTGTTCTACTTCATACAACTTCTGGATCGTTGTCACATCACCCTTTTCTTTGGCTCTTTGCATTGCCAGTAACCGTGTACTATTGTTGAAGTACCGCAGAAATGAAAGCTGGTTTTCCATATCCAGGAATATTTTATCAATGGCTTTCATTCGTTCGTCATCATTCATTCTAAGCTTAGAAGCGGTTACGATCATTGTTAGCGCTTCGAGATTCTGGAGGCTTTGCTTTACGAGATAAGAATAAACGGTTTCCAGATATCGAAGCTCACCCTGTGTCAGGTTCGGATCATCGCGAAACCTGCTATAGGCGCGCTTGTATTCCTTCATGAGCACTGCCTGATAGCTAATGATCGTAGGAACTCTTTTATAGTCCCGAACTGCTGGGTTAACCGCGAGTAGGCCGTCAAGAAATACCTGATGGAGCTTGTAATTCCCTTCTGCGATGTCCTTGATCCTGTTGTAGCCTTGAGTAAGAATCTTGTATCCCTTGTACATGTTATCAAGGATCTCTTCAAGCTGTCTTAACTTCTCATAGTTCAGCAAAAGTTGAGTGGCCTCCTGCGTCTGACTCAAAATCGGATTTGGAAAAGCGAGGCAAACAAATATTACAACTATCGTTTTCATAATTGAGCGTTTAATTTTAAACCTGATTCCACTTCGCTCATTTCACTCTTTCTTTGCATGACCAGCATTCTTGTCGAATTACAGAACGTTCGCGTAAAGGAATATTTATCCTTCATGTCATTGTAGATAAGATCAATTTGCCTGACTCGTTCGTCATCCGTCATTTGCGAAGCATCATCAGTGATCACGGTGTTAAGAGACGCAATTACCTTTTCGCATTCGATAAGTAAATTGTTATCAACTGAACCAATGTATTCAACTTCATCAAGCGAGAGAGAAGCGCTGTTTTGACATTCAGCATTCAATTTTTGAAGATCACGAATAACAGCCTCCTGATAGATTATTATCAGACTGATCTTAGGACTATTACCGATGGCGGCATTTACAAGTTTTAATGATCCGAAGTAAGTCGCATGATCATTGAAATTACCGTCCTTGATATCACCAATCATGTTAAGGCCCTTCTTCGCTATATCATATCCTTCTTTCATGTACTTGAGATAAACCTTTAAGGCAACGATCTGCTGAACCAGGTATTTTTTCTGCGTCTTCTTTTGCCGGAACCATTCATTCCACGTCTGTGCACAGGCATTAAGGCTTATTATAGTTGACATCAGTATTATAATTACCGTCTTCATATTATTCTGTTTGAATTCCATATAACCGCTTAACTGTCTCTATCTCATGCGCATCTTTGGCACGGCTGATGCTTAGCCGGATATTCTGAGTGTTGAATTGTTTCAAGTCATAATAATTCCGCTCAATTTCTTCTCCGCACTTATTTATGATTTCAAGCCTTTTTGCATCTGACATTTGTGTTTTAAAAGAATTGATCACCACAAGGATCTGGTCTAAATTCCTTACACTTTCATTCATGATCCCGGTGTAAACCCGATACATGTATTCAAGCTCTTTCTTCGTAAAGTGATCATCGTTCTTCATGAGGCCCCATACCCTTTTGTATTCTAAAACAAGGCGCGCCTGCCGTTCAAGGATTTGTTTGATTCGCTGGTATCCGGCAATAGTGTTCCTCACCTTCCAAAGCTCATCGTAATACTCCTTGTAAAGTTTCCGCTGTTTTTCGGTCCATTCGGCAATTTCAGTCAGCTTTAGCTCATTGAGCTTATTCTCCAATACCTTCTGTGCATTCTGCAACCAGATCGTTTTGTTCTGGAGCCGCTGGATCATGAGATCTACGGCTTTGATTACTTTTTTCACTCCCTCCTGGATGATCTTGGTAATTGGTATGGCGGCTTCCGCTCTTTCTTGTGGAAGCGTTGAAATCATAGCGGCCAACACCATTGGAAAAAATATTCTAGCAATTTTCATAATCTTACTTTTATACGGCTTTCCCCGATCTGATAACATTTGCGAGTTCAGCAATTCCTTTTCTTCTATTGCCACCCCAGCGATTAGTGTACTCCTGTACCTTCATCTTTTCAGATTCCTCTGTCGTGTAGGCGAGATATTCTTCCAATGAAACCTCGGTTGCATAAACTTTCGATTGAACACCTCCGAGGCTTATGAAAACCTCCTTGTACTTTCTCTTTGGATCGTTGTTCTTATTGATCGAGAGCACGAGGGCCTTTTCCTTTTCAGTTAAACCCAGCAATTCCTGTATCTGACCAAATTTGTTCTGGTACTTACTCTGGTCGAGAAGTATTTTGCAATCAGAGTTGTTGATGATGGCCTGCTTTACGATAGGCGAACTAATAATATCATCAACCTCCTGCGTCACCACTATTGCCTCACCATAAAACTTCCTGACAGTTTTAAACAGGTACTTGATGTACTCAGCCATACCCTCTTTTGCTATCGCTTTCCAGGCTTCTTCAATGAGGATCATTTTTCTGATTCCTTTCAGCTTCCGCATTTTCGAAATAAAGACCTCCATAATAATGATGGTCACAACCGGAAACAGGATCGGGTGATCTTTTATGTTATCCAGCTCAAACACAATGAATCGCTCCTGCAATAGATCAAGGTTCTCAGTTGCATTTAAGAGATAATCGAATTCGCCACCTTTGTAATATGGCCTGAGCACATAAAGGAAGTTCTCAACATCAAAATCCTTCTCCTTAACCTTATCCTCTTTTAGAATCCGGACAAAGACATCGCGGAGGAATTCATAAAACGTATCGAAGCAGGGAAATAAATTGGGATGCGTCTCCAAGAACTTGTAATAAGTCTGCAACGCTATGGATAGGGCCACGTACTCAGACCGGTTAAATGTTTCATCATCCTTTTTCCACAATGCAATCAGCAGCGTCTTGATACTTTCCTTTTTCTCAGTATCAAGCGAATCTCCCCTCGAAATATAAAACGGGTTGAACTTGATCGGATTGGTTTCATCGTATGTGAAATAGTATCCGTTCACGAGGTCACAAAGACCTTTGTAGGAATGGCCAACATCCACCAGAACAATATGGGTTCCCTGTTCATAATACGAACGCACCATGTGGTTAGTGAAGAATGACTTCCCGCTACCAGATGGACCAAGGATGAACTTGTTTCGATTGGTACAGATTCCTTTCTTCACTGGTTCATCTGAAATGTCAACATGCACCGGTCTCCCCGTTAAACGATCACCCAACCGAATACCTACTGGACTGAGAGAAGATTGATAGTTAGTCTCAAGATTCAGAAAACAAGTAGCCTGTTCAGCAAATGTGTCGAAGGTGTCATTCATTGGAAAATCTGCTTCGTTGCCGGGAAGGCCTGCCCAAAATATTTGTGGTGCGCCAACAGTTTCCTGTTTAGCTGTGGCATCCATTTGCGCCAATGAGGACGAAACCATAGTTTTTAGCTCCTTCAGTTCTTTCTTATTGTCAGTCCATGCGAGCACATTAAAATGTGCCTTTACCGGAAGTCTCTGATCTGCAATGATCTCGTTCAAAAAATCATTTGTTGCATCCCTGCTGATAGCATTCTCTCTAGAATAAGCTGCCAGTGACTGAAGGCGTAACCGTTTGCTCTCAAGATTTTTAATAGTCCTTAGAACATCTTCAATGAATATGTATTGGTTGTATACATGGTTGCAGCTCAATAACTGACCAATAGGTGAAGCAAATCCGACACTGAACTTTGTCTTATCAGTAGAGAACCTGTCATAGTTGATCCTGGATCCACACATCCCCGGAAGATCTTCGACATCCGATAAAGCAAACAGCTTGCATTGCTCATCACCGATAACAATTCCATCCTTGAAAGAGATATCCTTGATCATGGGAACCGCGCCATGCGATTGCAGGAAACAATATTGTTCGAGCAGACCAACCTGGTACTTATTTCCAGTCAACCCATCATCCTTCACTCTTTTCAATTTCACGAAGCCACTGTCTGAAAGTATCCTCTCAAACTGTCCTGCGCTATCAAGAAATTCCTGAAGCCTCTGCGGATTTATTGTTTCATCCGGAGCAATGCTATTTCGGGTAAGGCTCGAAAACATGGACGTTGAAACTTTACGGTTCACAGGTTTCCTCGTGAGCATAATGTAACAGGTATGATCGAGGTAAGGCCTCTCGTTAAAAAATCTCTCGCTTGATTGAGAAAGAAATGATAAAACCTTATCCTCGAACTGCCCTTCAAACTTCCTCGAAAGGAACCAGTCCTGCTTGTGAAAAATCGAGTTTACAGGCAATACTTTGATAGCCTTTATCAACGTCTGGTGTAGTGATTCATACTCGTGATCAGACATTGTAAAAATTTCAGGAAGCTGAACTTCATAGGCTAGTGTCACGTCTCCATGCTTGGACAGAATACAATCATACTCAACCTTGTAAACAGGGAACACTTTAAAAAATGGTGTTGACATGCTATTGTTGTTTGAGATTGATGACTATCTTTCTGCTATTGCAAGTGATGCTTTTAGGGACACTGCGCTTTGCTGCTTCCTTGAGCAGCCCATATTGCCCGTACTTCGCACTAAGACGATAGACAAACGCAAATAATCCTGACCCTAAAGCCAGGGTTATTCCAAGGCAGACGAACATGTTAACTCCAGTGATATACATCACAGCAAACATGATGAGCAACAACACCAGCCCAGCTCCGAGGTAACCGATATATTGAGCCTTCAGTCCTTTGAACTCAATTGGCTTGTTGATGCCTTTGTTAATCCGATAAACACTTGTTGCCATGGTTGTAGATTTACACGCCAAAGAATGAACTCAGTACAGTAGCAACAATCACCAGGAAAATGCAGCTACCAAACCACGCTGCAGCAACCTTGCCGGTATCCGGTTCGCCTGCGTTCCATTTCTGATAAACTTTCACTGCCCCTATCAACCCAACCACAGCGCCAATTGCATACATGAGCTGAGTACCTGTATCAAAGTAGCTGCGGATCTGTGTCGCGGCTTCATTGATCCCTGCATTTCCATCCTGCGCATAGGCAATCACATTCGACATCCCGTACACTGATAAAGCAATTCCTAATGCCCTACCTTTTCTCGCCAATCTTTTAAGGTTACTTTTCATACTTTATTTTGTTTTATTGATTATTGTTCTGAGTATCTGTAGGCCACCACGATGTGATCTCTCGCAGATCAACTTCGAATGAACATTCAGTTTTTACCTGATCGTGGATATAAACACTTATCGAATCCTGATATTTAGTTCCAACCAGATGAGGATAGTTTGACAATAATGACTGGAACATAGGAGATCCATCTTCCTTCGATCCATTACTTTCCTTCACTACCCCGGCGAGTACTTTTACTTCATGAAGCAGGTCTGATACTGACCCAATCAAAAGGGTGTGTTCTGAATTTTCATGGATTCCATTCGAGTTTTGGGAAGGTTCGATAACCAGATCTTGAGCACTAACTTCTTGCTGATGTTTTTTTGGAGGATCTTTCTTGATTGCGCCCATGAGAGTGACGTAATTGGATGGTTCATGAAGAGGCCCCTCAGATGTTGCCTCCCGCTTCTTAATCTTTGCAATCAGATCTTTTGAATAAAAAAGTAGAGTTGAGACTACATAGTACGTCCCGACCGCTATCACTGCGGTATTTAAAAACTCACTCCAGGAAATTGAACTGAACATAGCTTCCGTGTTTGATTACGGAAGCAAAAGTGAAGGCTATAACATGTGATTATTCACATGTTGGTAGGAAGGGGGGAAAGATTTACTGCATGATCCGTTACGTTCCCCTCATCATACTGCTACATCATTTGCTTTAAGATTTGTGGAGGCGTAGATTAGCAGTAGTATAAGTATGGTTATAAGCCAACGAACTGATGAAATTCGATTGATACAGAAACACCATCAAATTGACTTGATAAAATATTCCCTATAAGTTGGGATGTTAAACCACCACTCCAGAGGAGTGGACATTTTTATTTTGATTTGACCTTTATCTGTTTCAATAGCTTTCATGGGTTTATCAGTATTATATAGTATGAAGAAAATACTCTTTGTTTCTTTATTAAAATGAAAATGTTTCATCGCATAAAGGCTTTTTTAATCCGCTTCAAGCAATTCAAATGAAAGACCGTTGATTTCAAAGTTTTTTTGCTCTATTATTTTCTTGCTCTCAATATATTTACTACACGTCCATTTACCATTAAGTCTTTTTGTATCATATAAATCGCGGATGAGCAAGTCAGCCTTTTTTAATTTTTCTTGCAAAGCATCAATCTCGTTATTTGGAGATTCAAGTTTTGTTTTTTCCTCTTGCAATAATCTCTCATTAACTTTTTGGGCGTTAATCACCTGAACTAGTTCATTTGTTTTTATTCTAAAGTTTTCTTCATATTCATGTACTGTTGATCACGGAATACTTCTTCTTTCGTAAGTTTCAGATTTCTCTTAGTTCCTTCTACCTCAATAAACGTCTGAGGATAAATCTATTACCTGTCTTAATACAGGCATAGTTAAAGTATATACAAATGCAGCAATTAACGGGAAAATTAACGCCTCATTACCAACTACATTTCTTTCAATAAATTGAAAGAATGAATCATATCCTTCTCGTTCAATTTGTTCTCCATTATACATTAATAGTCCTATCGGTTCACGCCATTTGAAAAGCACCCATGATAAAAAGAAGGAGGAAATGAAAGGATTTGATAAACGGTCTTTAATGTTTTGCCAAATTTCTGACAGCTTATCCATTTAATTTGATGTATATAGCCGTTTAAATCGGCGAATTAAATGGTTACAAAATAGTTAAAGCTGTATTGATTGCGACAACCTGTTTGTTGGATGAATAAATCGAAACAGAAATTTAAACGCGTTGGTTATTGCGCATAAACAAATAGAGAGTTACATTTAATTGCCCATCCAGATTATTTCGACAATAGAGGTTTGATTACGACATTTAATTAAACCAATATGAAAAGTTTTATTGTTTCTGTACTGTTTGCTTTTTGTGCCACAAGTGTTTACCCCCAAATTAAAAATGAACATGCTAAACTTGGGTTTGTAAGTCACCTCGTTTATTTGAAGATTAATAGTGAACTGAAGATCCCATCACTGATGGAAGAGGAAGCCTACAAAAAGGATGCTAATATTCGAGAATCGAAAGATCAAGCTTACAACCTCTTGAGAATTTTTACTGATCAATTAATTTTTCAATTGATGGTTGATATGAAGAGTAAAAATAGCCAAAGGGCCTTTAAACTAATTGATCAGTCATTCAAGAGAGCAGGTAATGAAACAGGTTTGAAGAACAATAGAACTGCCTATTACAATATCATTAGTGAAATCCAAAAAGAGTTTGATACTTTCATTATTTCCGATACTAAACCCGGTCTTAGTGCTGAATTGTGGACAGCAATAGCAGAACAAATTACTACTGTTATAACTAGTGCAAGAGACCATCGTGAAAAGAAGGTTGCAGCAATTAGCGAGATTCTTGATAAACTTAGGTTCAGAGATATTTCGGAGTTAGCAAAGAAAAAAGATAAAGATGATGATAAAAAGTAATTGTTTTTAAACATTAAAAAATACGTTATGCCTTGGATGCTACGGGATTCTTACGAACATAATTTGAGACAAATCAGGCTATATCAGTCTGAGGAAGATCATCATGTAATTAGAATGACTGCTGAAGTAGGACTTGATACTTTTAGTGCCATTTCTGACGGGATATTTATCGAAATTGTTTCGCCTGATGGAAGGTTCTTTGCTTATAGAATCCCTCGAGAAGGAGATATATCGGCATTTAGAATTTATAGAGAATAGAGCTACAGATTCTGATGTATAAAAACGACCAATGCATCAGATAATGAATTGCTTTCTGAAATTAAAATGAGGACATACATTACTTGTTGGATTCAAAGCGAGGCAGGTCAACAATTAGCTAATCATGTTACTTTCAATTTGAATGTAATACCACGATGATTTACTTTTTTGTAATTGACATGTATACTTTTTTTTCCCTATCACTATTAATGATTACTGACAAACAATCACAGAGGTACTCAAAACTGTCGGGTTTAACCAATATTTCAGTTACACCTTGTGATTTGAAATCAGCAACTATATTTGGGTTCTTACTCCCCGTATAAATGATTACACGTTTTACATTAATGATTGATTTGATTCTAGCTAGACATTCGACACCGGTAACTCCACGGGTGAAATGCATATCGAGAAAAATCAAATCTGGTACTGAATCCATTCCATTTATTATAGCTATGCAATCATTATCATCGGCAACTATGCAATTATAATCTGGTGCTATTTTCTCAACTGCTTCACAAAAGAGTGTTCTATCGTCATCATCATCATCAATGATCAAAATATTCTTCATTACAATAAGGGGATATTAAAAAGAGATTACCGCGTAGCATAACCTCTTATTCGTAAACTAGCTTTAAGTATATAATTAAATGCATTTCGATAAAACTTATGCCTAAGAACTTTGTTTGATTGTACATTTGCTGCTTAATATAAACTGGCTATGATACTATACGTAGATGACGATAAGGACGATCAAGAAATCTTTAAAAAAATTGTAGCTCATATTAATCCTGCGATAGTTTGCCACCTTGCTAGTAATGGCTCTGACGCTTTGAACCTGCTTGAAAAATCAATATCACCAGCTATAATTTTTTTAGATGTCAATATGCCCCAAATGGATGGGAAGGAACTGTTAAAAACCATAAGGCAAAATTCAGCATATACCGATGTTTCTGTTGTAATGTTTTCAACATCTTATTCAACTCAATATGCGAACAGAATACAAAGCGCTAGGTCCAGATTAATACATTCAAAAACCCTCGAGTTTTTTTGAAGCGATAGAAAGGTTAAAGCCGTGGATTGGAAAATCTACAGGTACACTTTTATAGTATGCTATAAATGTACAAGTATTTGTATTCTCACTAAAGGTCTTTGCCAGCTGGGTAAGACCTTTTTAATGAGTTTTAAACAAAAAAAGAATTTCTGAAAGGAAGTTAGGTAAAAGAAAGATTTGTTATAATTGAACATTAGTTATGTGTAAAAGGTCTTATCTACGTGGGGTTGGTAAGACCTTTATTTTTTACCGCTGGTCAATGTTAGGAATGATTCGGAGATTAATTATTTTGCCTTGAAGACAGTTGGTGGCGCTATTCACTATACACTTTTACGATATGATCACAAGGAGATTTCCGAACGTAATTGGCAATACTTATACAGCGACCTTCATATTCCAAAGGACACAATCTATTGCATCGAAATAGATAAGGTTGGTTTTGTATTAACAACAAGAAATCTATCCTTTAAATATGTTGACCACGACTTTCACGACAAAAGAATTATTGAGGTTAATCATTACTGATGCTTAGGTAGCTAATAAACTAAGCAGGTAATTCTTTATACAAATTATCAATAAAATCTTTTATTAAGACCCTTGAATACCTTAGTATTTCAAGTATCTCTTTTGATGATTTATTAATTTTAATCACGTTCCCTTGGACAGTTTTTACTGCAGGTTTAATTAAAACTTCTGGATACTTCTTTCCTTCTCGCTCGACATAGCCTCCGACGGGTTCCTGTACAGCACCTTCTTCAAAGTTCCATATTGGTAAATGATGGCCATCAATAGTACTATTCACGAAAGTTACCGTACTATTTGTAACTTGAAGATGCTTTATTGTACAAGAAATAATTTGGATATTTTTAGAATTTAAAATTCTTAATGACCCTATCATAAAACCAGCTACCATGCCGTTGACTCCTTCATCGATTATAAGCTCTGGCATCGGAGTATATTCTTCGTCTCTGATACCATCAAGAAATATATTCTCGGTTGTGTAAAAACCCATCCCCGCTTCCCCTTGCTTTAGCTTCACCGGGGAGCCAACTACAAAGGACGTACTTCCGTTGATCGATTGTACTATGTCATCATGTTTGACTTCATTTGCAATATCTGCAAGGTTATATACCGCATTCTGTTTTGGATCGTTATACTTTTGAAGCCTATCTATCATCATGAAGATGTTATTGTAATGCTCATGCAAAACCTTCATTACGTCATTTAGCTTTGCCAGTTGTTCTTTGCTTTCTGCATAATATGGAAAGTAGCGCTTTTTATTCAATTTCTCTTTAGGCACTAATTCTTGAGGCGCAATTATCAAATCAATAATATCGCGATATGCATAGTCTAAAACACTCCTAAGCCCAACAAACACAGATTGTATTCCTAGCTCCTTAAGAATAGGATCATCGGTTGAAAGATGTGGAGTATAAATTTTTTCAAATTCTAAAATTTGTTCTTCTACCTGTTTGATCAGTTTATCAATTCTTGGTTTGCGGGACATGGAGGCTTTTTTAAATTGTATAGGAGTGTGGGTGCTATGACTTTCAAATTGCAACCCTACATACTTAAGTTGAAGGTGTAACGCTGCTACAACTTTAAAAGTTACTTCACTTTAAAAGTTCTTTTTAAAATAATAAATGAAAGAAATGCTCTAGTCTAATACGCCTCTACAAATATTGTTGCTTCCTCGCAAGAACTATGATGTGGGAGGTCCGTGAAGACTATAAGTCTGTTTCGTTAATTCTCCTTAATAGAGATTGCTTTAGCGAATCTAAAAATTTTATTTGGTTAACCTTTCTCAAACGAATGTCTTGGAAAACTCTATAATAATTTCCCAAAGTTACGTTAAAGGCATTTTCAAACACTGCGGCTATTTGCTTGATGTCTGCAGCTTCCCTGTTAAATACTCCTGCGGCATGCAGGCTATATATTAATTCAATAAGATCTATCTTTGACCCTGTCCAAGTTAACGGAGAGTTGTATTGAGGCAAAGAGGGTTCTACAATCCTTTCAATAGAACTTAAGAGATAAACTTTAACCCGTTCGTTGCAAAGTATTTTTGATACCCGAATGTCCTCCTGAGTTGAAAACCTCTCATCAACTACACCACTTCGTTTTGCAGCGTTAACTCTAATAAAGTATTTCTCATCCATGTGATCGGCATTTGTAAGCATGTAGTGGTAAAAAGCCTGATGATGATTCATGAATGCTTCAAGCTTTGCGAGTTGTTTCCTATAATATTTAAGCCTGGCCTCATTTGTATTGTAAGCTTCGAACATTTGGATTTTGAATAGGCGTTGATGGTACCAGAGTGCGCTCACGAAGGATGGCTTAATTGTTTTGAAGAATTCAATCTCTTCATTTATCCTTTTGAATTTATATTTAATAAGGAACTGCTTGAGTTCCTGAATATATCCTTCGACTATTGTTATGATATGAGAAGTTCTAAGAAGCACATCCTGGTAATCGGCTGTAACCGTATCAACCTCTGCATTCATTTTGATCTTCAATTCCTCTGTATATTGCTTCAGTTCCATAACATCTCGTTTTAAGCCGCATTGTTTGATTTCTCTTCAACAATCATTCTCACTTCATCTTTTATTCGGAAATAGTTTTGTTGTATCTCCTCCTGGCTAACAGTCCTTACCGTTGGAATCTCGCGGTAGGACAGTTCTTCATTTTTAATTGATTCGTGGTCATTCAATATCTCTGAATGAAATACCTTCAAATCGATTTTCTGATCTGGATCATCTGCAACCATACCCACAAACTCACCGGAAGAAAGTGATGCTATCTTGGACGCTGGAATAGCCAAATCGAGTTGAGTAGAACGGCTAACCGAAGTATCAGAACTGTTAACCGATATACTCTCTCTTTGCTGAACGATCTTGCCAAAGCGTTCCGACAATAGCTTCGCTGTCTCACCTACAACCTGCCCGCTAATTACATTGCCAACAATGTTCATGATCACCTCTGCCTGTTCACGGCCGTAGTCTTTCTTAAGCTGACTATAATCTTGTACTGCAAGAGTTGTTGCTACCTTGTTGGCTCGGGCCGTTGCCATCATGTTATCTATTCCGTTAAAATAGATGGTAGGGAATTCATCAAAGATCAGGGTACTCTTTTGCTGGTGCTTCTTGTTTACCAGTTTGATCACCCTACTTATGTATAAGGAGAGCACCGCACCATAGATCTGCTGTTTCTGCGGATTATTACCCATACAAACAATTTTAGGATCTTTGGGATTATTGATGTCAAGTGTAAAATCATTGCCAGAAAGTACATAGTAAAGCTGCGGAGAGGACAACCGCGCCATACCGATTTTTGCGCTGGCTACCTGGCCTTCCAACTGTTCCATCGCTTCGTTCCTGTATGCGGATTCAAATGGATTGATCAAGACTTCAATCTCAGGTTCTGTACGCAATACTTTGAAGAGCTTGTGGTAATCAAGTTGCATGAGTTCGATCACATGGGGCAAAGTGCAATACCGGCCTTCATCATGTTTTCGCAGAAACCAGATAATTGCTGTGACAAAGTTTATTGGAGATTCAACAAAAAAGTCACCTTGTTTTTTGATCCAGTCTCTATTCAAACCGAGCATTATTGTCCGTGAGGATTCAGTTGCATCAGTAATATCATCCATCGTTGCAGGGTCTAGAGGATTGCACCGATGGAAAATTTGATCAAAATTGATCACAAAGAAAGAAGGCTTTATTTTGTAATTATCCTGGTACTTCCGCAATGCGTTGTAAGCAATCCGCGAAAGGTCATCGTATTTAAAATCGTAAATAAACATCGCGAAACCCTTCATGATGTGCTGCGTGATAACATGCCTGATCACAAAATAGGATTTACCGGCTCCAGGCGTCCCAATCACCAGCAACGACCGGAACGGATTAATAATATTGATCCAGCTCTTTTTTGGGTATCCCTTCAGAATGTACTGCGCTGGCAAATTGATGCTGTATTCATTTTCAAGTAATCTCTCCTCTTGCGGAAATGATTCGTTCTCCTTGTTGAAAATGTCTTTGGCAAGCTTGAGCTTAAGGTATCGCGAGAGCCGCGTTCCCCCAGTTAGCATTAATAGATATCCAGTGGATGTCAATAGCATATAAATTATAACTTGTTCCTTCACAGAAACGGCAATTCTAAAAACATAATGATCCAAGAGGAAAAGGATCATCCCTAATCCAATAATTACAGCCGACGCCGGAAGGCTAGCCTTATCATCCTTTTTGCCTTTAGCTCCGATCAGTGAAATAATCAGCAGACTAAGTGCAATTGCCTTGGAAGTGTAAATACTATCAAACAGCCCGGTCTTTATTAACGATACCAAAACCCTGTCAACAGATTCGATTGTTAACTTCCACATTTTAAGTACCTGGTGGCAGAAATAATAAAAATGAAAAACCAAAATGATTATGCTACCCATTCGGGTGAAGTCAATGATTTTTCTTAATGCTTGTTCGTTCTCTCCTGTATGTGCCATACATAATATTTTTAAAGTGATCTCCCTTTACGTTTTTTTCTTCTTTTTCTCATAAGTGACGGATCAACACCCTGCCTGTTCTCTTCGGCTGTGATAAGATCCTTAATAGGGTTGAGCATACTGCTTTCGGAATAAGCTCCTGTAACTAACGATGTCTCTGGAACGGAAGGCTTTGAATTCTCCTTGACTGGATTAATTTGGCCCGTCTTAGGTACTGCAGTTTCAGTAAGGCGTTCAATTATAGCCTTTGCGCCATACTGCTTACCGAGGTCACTGCCATTAAACACTACACGTTGTTGCTGATCGATAAATGTGAGCCCGTAGATCCGCCCCTGATCATTCTGTCTGAATACAGTTATGATATTTTCATCCTGTAAAGCCTTGACGAAGTCTCTAAGCCGAGGATGAGAGCCATATGAAAATACAAGATCAATTTTATCCTGGAGTCTTTTCTTTAGCGGCCCTCTCAGTGCTTCATTTAGCTTGAACTGCTTCTCGAGGTTTTTTAAAGTTGGCTTACCAATAATTCTGCTGGCCTTGATTGGCACCCCCACCTTATTGCCTTTACCATCCAACAAACTGTATTGAAGTCCTTTTTTGGTAAACATCACGCTTTCCTCTTTTCCCCGGTCAGCCATAACATTGTATTGCCCTAACACCGCATTCAATTCAGGTAAAGAGGTATACTTGTATTTCCTGCTGATAGTGTTGACTATCCTCGAAATCGTTTTGCCAGTCTCTGCCTTACCGTACAACGCTTTTTGCAATTGTTTAGGGTCTAGCACGCTATTAAGAAATTGTTTCTTGCCCTCTGCTTTAATCAGACTAAAATCTTCCTCAATTTCTTTCCTTGCTTTTTCCGAACGGATGCGACCTATGTCGTGAAGCTGAATTCTTTTTCCATTATCCTGAATACTGGTCGAAAGAATATGCAGATGCGGATGACCTGAATCGAAGTGCTGATAGACAAGATAGGGCTGGCTGCTGAATCCAATTTTTTCCATATAAGCATCGGCAATCCTGCTTAGTGTGCTCTTATCAATTTTTTCTTCAACAGCGAAGTTTAGTGAAATATGAACCACATTGGTTTTAGACTTCCGGTTACGGCTTATTGCTTCTGCAAACCTTTGCCTCTTTGCTTCGAAAGTCAATTCGTTAACATCAGCGCCAAACATGTTGGCAGCTACACAAACTGCGTCTCCATTCCTGACTTTGCTCTCATTATAGTTCAATGCACCCAGCATAGATTTTCCGGTTCTTATCCTTGCAACCATCGCTTTGTTATTTCGGATACCATAATCAGAAGTTTATCCACCTTGTTCTCCACCCGTTTATATTCTTCCGAAACTTTGAGTGCATGGAACATTTTCTGACTACCTGCATCCGCTGAATGAAATGACTTTGTTATTTGATTGATGTTATTACCGATCTGGTTTAACTCTTTGCGTATACCGGCTAACTCAATAGCAGTGGCATTCAGAGAAGCGTCTGTATAGTAGAACATTATCTTCTCCTTGTAAAGAATCGCTCTTGCTAACTCACTAAGGGTTTGACAATTTGTCTTCTTTCGTTTTTCCTCAAGCTGACTATAAAAAGCATCGGATACCCTTACTCCAATAAGCCTGGTTAGTTTTTCAGCCTGCATAAAATATTGATTTAAGAATTTTTAGAAGGGCCGAGTTCCGAGGCACTACTGCTCCGAATGAGCTGGGCGAATGAGGAGAAGATCCATTTGTGTTAACAAATGTACATCTTGCTATTCTCGAAGATGGGATAGTTTTCCAGTAACAAGATTGCCGTTTTGTAAAACTTTTTGTCAATACTTTAATGTAAAGTATTTTAAGCACGTCTGTTGTAACAACTCTGGGGCTATTTGTAATAGCAGTCCAAGTACTGATTTTAATATGCATCTTTTTTATTAGGTTGTTTGAGCAAAGGAATGACAGCACGTCAGGAAAAAACAGTTACAACCCCTTAGGGACCCCTCTAACAGACTCAGTTACAAGATGAATAATTTCAGGTGCTTGCTTCTTTTTGTACTTATTGGCCAAGAAATATGGCCTTCTAAAGCTTTGCGGTTGGGAGGGGCCGCCATGGGGGCTCATCACACCCCAACTCAATCTTTTCATCCTTAAGTCTTTTATGGAAGAGCTCACTTAACTGCCAAACCAATAGTGTCTGCATCAACCATATGAAAAGAGTCAGCACTGGGTCTTTAGGTTTTCGTGGGCTCTTGTAGAGATATAAACCAATAGTCATATTAGAAGAAGTTAAGAAAGAAGCTGACTACTGCAGAGAATTTCCCTGTGTTGCTGTATCCAATGACGAGAAATCAGGATAAGGAATTGTCGTGGGTTGATACTTCACCCTCTTGCAAGATGTATTGATGTTTACGAAGTTTTTTGTAGATAAACAATGACTTTAGAATTTCTACCTCTTGACCCGTCAGATGGACACCGCGTCTGGCAATATTAGCAATCAAAAGATCCCACATAGGCATGAAGATACTTCCCCTTTTTCAAAGTTAAAACTTGATATGAGTATTGCTCACTCTTTTTTTTAGAGTTGCTCACACTTCCACTACAGCACGCTAATGTTTATATTATGTTGCTATCCGGAAAATTCAAGTTGAAAGAGCATTACCTAGCTACGAGAGTAAAGTAAGACCTTCGTTCCTCACGATGAAGAAGATCGATAATAAATCGACACTTACCAAATACAAATTAAAGAAGCATACATTATTTGTTGGAATGAAAGTAAGAAGGGTCAACAACTTACTTTTTTATAATTGACATGTCTACCTTTTTATCACTATTAAAGATTACTGATAAACAATCACAGAGATATTGAAAACTGTCAGGTTTGATCAATATTTCAGTTACACCTTGTGATTTGAAATCAGCTATTATTTTCGGGTTCTTACTGCCTGCGTAAACGATTACCCTTTCTACATCAATAACTGATTTAATCTTAGCGAGGCATTCGACACCAGTAACCCCACGGGTGAAATGTATATCCAAAAAAATGAAATCTGGTACTGAATCCATTCCATTTATTATAGCTACGCAACTATTACCATCGGCAACTATGCAATTATAATCAGGTGCTATTTTTTGAACTGCTTCACAAAAGATTGTTCTATCGTCTTCATCATCATCGATGATTAGAATATGCTTCATTTCGATTATGGGGATAAATAAAAGAGATCACGCCTTTAGATAACCTCTTATTTGCAAACCGGATTTAAATATATAATTAAATGGACTTGGATAAAACTTATCATGCAAATCTTGTTTGTCTGTATATTTGCTGCTTGATATAATACCTACTATGATACTATACGTGGATGATGATAATGACGATCAAGAAATCTTTAAAGAAATTGTAGCTCATATTAATCCTGCGATAGTTTGCCACATTGCTAGTAATGGTTCTGAAGCTCTGCACCTGCTTGAAAAATCCATATCACCAGCTATGATCTTTTTAGATGTGAATATGCCCCAAATGGATGGGAAGGAACTTTTAAAAACAATACGTCAAAATTCTGCATATACCGCCGTTTCTATTGTAATGTTTTCAACATCTTATTCAACTCATTATGCAACAGAATACAAAGCGTTAGGTGCAGACGGATACATTCAAAAACCTTCAAGTTTTTTTGAAGCGATAGAAAGGTTAAAGCCGTGGATTGAAAAATCTACAGGTACACCATTGTAGTATGCCATGGATGGAACAAAGTATATTATAGTCTCGCTAGAAGGTCTTGCTAGTCACGCAAGACCTTTTATTTACGCTGGTCAATGTTATTAAGGATTCGGAGATTAATTACTTTGCCTTGAAGACCCCTAGAGGAGCTATGCACTATACCATTTTGCGATATAAGCATAAGAAATTTCTGAACATGATTGGCAGTACTTATATTCCTACCTTCATACTCAAGAATATACAATCTATTGCATCAAAATAGATAAGCCGGTTTTTTTATAAAGCAAAATTTATCCTTTCGCTAAGTTGACCACGACTTTAGATCATTTCCGAAAGTTGTGACGGTCTCTTAAGGCGGGGTACGTTTTGAAGGTCGTTCTTGTTTTTTACAGAAATAATGCGCCCATAATAATTTTACTCATCCCTCCCTACCAAATAGCAAATGTGTGAAGGAAAAAGCAATACTAAGAAGGGTTTCTTATTATTATATATAGCGGACTTGGGACCAAAGAGAATAATGCGGCACAATTAACTTTCGCTTCTAAGCGTCTCCTTGGGTGACCATCAAAAATAGTGTAAGGCTTGAAGCATCAACAGTACTGTGAGGCAAAGCAGCGAGTACGTTCGGATAAGCAGTCAGTAATAGAAATCATGACGGCTTTGTTAAAGCGGAACACAAGGTGTTGCTTTAGGATCTAACTACTAGGGGCGAATTCAGAAAATAAGGGCATTGTGGTACTAAGTGCTATCGACGCATCTTAATTGAAAAAGGGCTACAAAAGCCCTTCATCAGCGAATGAATAATATGATTCGCTCGTCATGATGATGTGATCAAGAACTGAAACTTCAAGAAACTTTCCTGCGTCTTTCATCTTCTTTGTTAAGTCCATGTCGGCCTGACTGGGATTGAGATTTCCTGACGGATGATTATGTGATAAGATTATACCACATGCGTTAGCTTTGATGGCTGCAACGAATATTAAACGCGGATCTACGACAGTATGAGTGGTTGTACCGGTTGATACTTCAAAAAGACCGAGGACTTTATTTGCTCTATTAAGAAGAAGAACTTTGAACTGTTCAACAAACTCAATCTTGTTTTCATCCCAGTACTTTCTAAGAACATTTTCACAATCTCTTGAGCTTGTGATCCTTGGACGCGAGGAAGCTTTTACTTTAGACTTGTAGGATAACTGTATCTCTGCTACTTCAAATAATGTTTTTTCATTTGTGCTTTCCATAATCATAAGATTTAAATTATGGTGCAGCACTCACGAAGGGTTGCGGATTGTCAATAAGGAGATGGCTTTAATGGGGGTTCCTGGAATGACCTCAAGGAATGGAAGGGGGAAACCGTTCATGCCGTCGGATTGTTGACAAGCCTTGTCTTTGCAACCGGGAGTATATTAGCGCCAGAATTTAAAACTTATGTAGAAAGTACTGAAATGATATTTTGAAAAAGCAGGATTAATGGTTTCCCTCCGTTCCAAATTGTAAATTGAATTAATACTCCAATGTGGTGGTAAAGGAATCACAAGCAGAGACCTACTTCAGACGACAGCGACCATGTCTCTCATTGTCAAAACATTTAAGACTAGTTAATGGATTTTTCGAAAAAGAAAAATACAACACCGGATGGAGTATTTTAATTTAAGCACGGCCACAAAGTTCTGATTTTCCTCAACAATTTGGGAAATTAGAGTAATCAAATAGTACTAAAAAAGCCATGCCAATAATTATCTTTTAAGATAATTTAATTTTTAAAGATTTTTATTCTACGCGTATCTTTGCATAAAGATGCAAGCTATCATCACCATTTTTAAAACCGAATTTGAAGGTAAAGAACAGGTGAAGGAAATACTTATTGACTTAACAGAAGATGTAAAAACTGTTTCGGATGCATATATTTTTTCCCCACGTGCTGGGCGCTTATTTGATTTGTTAAATGTCCTTCGACGCAACAAAATCATATATGGTACTCATTTTAACTCAACTTCGGAAGGACCTAAAGACAACCAAACATTACCGGATAGTTAGTGTAAGTGGTCGAAGAAAGATAAAAGTCATTTATATTTCGAGCTGCGATGAAGATATTCAGTTTTAAAAAAGGCAGTCTATTTAATTCACTAAGCATCTGATTAATCTCCACTAAAGTGTGATCTAAACTTTAAGGTCACACACAAAATATCGTCCACCAATGATCCATACCGTGCGTGGGCTGTATTTACCAATGAATGCAACCATCCAACTGTGTTACATCTACTGATATTATTGTTTCCCGCTTTTCTCAAATCCCCAACTACTTTAAACGTCAAGCCGCTATAAGCGGATTATGAAAGTACAAAACATAATATAACCTAGGAGGCATTGGAGAACGGAGAATTTGGATTTCGCATACACCAAAGCTAAAGGGATATCCGCGACATGCACCAAACGGCAAATAAATAAACACTACTTAGAAGCGTGATATATGTAAGAATATCAACTAACTGTGTAATGATTTGAAGCGACAATAATTGGACGTTTATATCTTGATTCTCACAAGAAGCGTTTGATCACCCTTTTATTTTAAAACCCATTAAAATGCACGTTTTGGCTGTAGATGATGACGATCGCGAGCTTTTTGAGCAGGCATTAAAACGGGTTAATCCTCAAGTGCATTACAATATTGCTACCGATGGTATTCAAGCGTTGGAATATCTCAACAAACAGTTCGATACACAACCAGACTTTATTTTCATGGATGTAAATATGCCAAAAATGGGCGGCAAAGAATGTCTCGCCCTCCTTAAAGCAAATAACAACTTCAATGGCATTACCGTTGTAATGTACTCAACAACTCAATCCAGGGAAGAGATCGCAGCATTTACGAAAATGGGGGCTATGTTCTTGCAAAAGCCGTCAAACTTCAATGAACTAGTTCATTCCTTAAAAAAAATGTTAGGTAGCAAATTCCAAATATCCTAAGTTTCAGTTTGGATATTAAAAACCAGGCTTGCTATTTCGCTGTATTCTTGAGAAAAGTGTCATTCAGCTGTTCTCGATAATTGTTCCACTTCTATAGGGCAAAAAAATGTCGTTTCATTTCCGGATTTTTGTTTTCAATTGCAAGGAATGCTCTTAGTACAAATTCTCGATCGAAACAACATTGATTATAATCAGGTAGCCACCATTTATAAACAGGCACTAATAGTGGCAACCGAAAATTCATACCTTCAAGGGGCACATTCTGGGCCGAAATGAATGTTCTGTATAGTTGATCAAGCATTAATGGATGCAACATTATTACGCTGCAACGCGGGAGATAATAAGAAGATTTCCGTTAATGGGTAGTGACGAGGAACCACTGCTCAGGAAGGGTCAAAAAATTGATGGCAACTGTTGAAAAATTTATCAACGGGCAGGCAAATATCACTGCACCGAAGGGCTAACCTTGTTCTACATTAAATAGTGTGGCTTTAAGTTGTTCAATCTGTGCTTCTAACTCGCGCACCCTGATTGAATACATTCTTGCAGCACTACTTCTGCCATACCTCCGCTCTCGCTCTGCAATTTTTGCCAACAAGTTTCGCCGTTCTTCGATTATTCTAAGGGCCGTCCATAAGGCAGACCCAGTAGAAACTTCCATACCCGTCAGCAAACCGTCCTCAGTAAAAGAATGCCCCACATGGCACCTATAACGGCTGATCCCGTTGTTCTTGATCTCCCAAAGTGCACCACCACAATCAGGACAACTAAATGTACTCCGGTCTCCATCAATTTGCTGTATGGCGCCAAAGCCGATCTGAACCTTCTCTGCTATTTCAGCTTCCTTCACAACATCATCAGGCACTTTAGCCTTAATTTTTTGTTGTCCATCACGCATCGCCTTATTCAGTGCCTGTCCCATTTCCTCAACGGGAAGAACATAGTCAGGTTCTAACTGTTGCATTACTGCCTGCGGCAAGTCAGGATATTTTGCTTCGTTAGGGTCTTGAACCATACAGATTCCGCCAGATCTTTTAATCGCCACCATTCCTGATGCGCCATCTTCAAGCATACCGGTGAGAACAATGCCCACGGCCTGCTGCGCGAATGCAACGGCGCCGGATCTGAATAGTGCATCAATAGATGGCCGGTACCTGTTTTCCATGGGACCCTTTCCAATTAAGATCTTTTTCTTTTTTACCAGCAGGTGGTGGTCAGGCTTCGCTATATAAATATGATTAGGCCGGATCAACTCGCCGTGTTTCGGAATTTTGCAGGTATAAGATGTTTGTTTTTGGAGGCGGTTCACAATCATCTCACCCACGGCTTTTTTTGAATAGTGCAGCGCAACGAATACAGCGATATTCATCTCTTCCGTGAATTGTTTTATCAGTTCAGGCAGTACTAAGGTCCCCCCTGCTGATGTTCCAATCATCACGTAAAATTTTTCTTTAAGCATTATCGCGGGGGCTATAAAGCCATGCCAACAATACAGACCTTACCACTACGTATAATTTCTAAATCAAATGCTATAAACGCAAGAATTAAATAATTGTAACAGAAAGAACGAGGTGTTGCTGTTACAATGAAAAGCCGTATCCACTGTCTGATAAATAACGAGAAACAAAAATAACAAGCTTTCTTTACTCTAATGTATTTAGTTTTACTTACTTTGTATTAACTAATTATGTTAGTTATAGTATGTGCTGAAATCTTCATTTTAATCAGCCAATAACTGATGAAGTAAGAACGACATTTTACATTACCCTTATACCTATAATGAGGCAGAGAAGTTAAGAACAAATACAATAACATTAAAAAGAAAATAAGATATGAAACAGATCAAAACAATAAACGGCATTAAAGTAATTGATGATTGGTCCATGGACCTGGTTCCAGTTCAACTGCAGGACATACTGGAGGAGCACCGTGCTGTATTGATAAGCAAGTTAGTGAAGGGCCTTAATACTTACATCGCTTCAAAGTTCAAGCAGCGCCCTGATGAGCTACAGCTTGAAAGAATTAAGGAGCATCTTTTCCGGCTTAGTCATTCAAAAATCAATTTAGATAATTATAACAGAATATTGGAAAAGGTCTTGAACAACGAAAATGTTCATTTAGATTCCGAATTGTTTTATATCGAGATTGACAGTGTAATCAATAGTCATTTGAATGATAGCGCCTTCTGCAATCTTGATCCGTCCGAACCTGTAACTTTCAATTATAGAGATCTTATTCGATTCAACAGGAAGCAGCTTGTATTTGAGATGCAAACTATCGAAGGTTTGAAAAAACATATCAATAGGATATATGGTGTGAAAGAAAACGATCAAGCTAAAATAATCTATCTCTTGGAGGAGTTAAGAGAGCATTTTAAAAAAGAACCAACAGATTACACTTGGCTATACGAAATGTTCAGGGAGAATAATTTGGTAGACGTAGAAGAAGGTAATTTGATTTTGTTGGACGAAGAAATTAGTAAGTTATTAGACAAGCACTACAATGCCAGAGTTCACCCATTATCACCTAAGGTCGTTTGTTAATTTAGGTTTTAGATACTTACTTTATTACAATCTGGAGCGTTTCGCTTTGTTAGTTCCCTTGAGGAATAAGTAAGACATAGACGAAGATTATTTCCGGGAATAAACATTTTAAACAAGACAAATGACAAGAGCGGAGTTTGCTAAATTTATTAGAGCACTACCTGGTCCTGCGATTTGGTTGTACGACGACGATTCAACAATTGTAAAGTACACCAGGGAATGTCTGATTAACGACCGATATATAACAAATGAACATATTTTTGAGTTTTGAAAAAGCTTCTGATGTTGAGCGCATGTTAGGCGATTCATGAGTTTATAGAAGGTGATAAAAAAGCGTTTTTAGAACATTGGAACATCTACGCCAAAGGTAGGACCAAAGGAGACTTAAATATTTTTAAAGTTGAACAACCCATCATGACCTTTCTCGAATTTAATAATACTCCAATAAATGAACGTGCAGAGTACTTGTGGGAGAATGGGAAATTTATTGAAGCAATCACAAATTCCTATCATCAAAGTGTAACTTTATACAGCCTTCATAATTACTATGTAGAATTATATATAAGCAGTGAGACTAACAAGATTGAGTCCATTCAGGCAATTCAAGATGATGAACTTCAAAAGTTTTTAGGAAGGATTAAGATCGACACGTTTTAGTAGCTGGTACGCTTTTATTACCGGTATGCATAAACGATAAAATTATGGCAACAACACCTAAGAAAAAGCCGGGTCCAAAGGACCGCGACTATGTAAATAAGTCCGAAAAGCATGAAGTGAAATACGAACCGAACCGGAAAACACCTGCTAAGAAATTCGGAGGCAAATAGAAATAATTGTAAGCCGGTCACCGGGCTTCTTCATTGCTGTTCATGGGCACATGTTTTATAAGTTTAGCTCATTTATTTCACGAACCTTTCAACAGCCATTTTCGAAATAGCTGAGGGTATTTCCTGCGGCAATTAGAGTTTTGCAAAACCATCCTGCCATCAAGCATAAACTTCCCCGATAGGCGGCTCAATTTCTTATCCCCCGTACCGTTGAGAAATTGGTAGATCAGGTCTCTCATTTGTGGAAAGCAATACAAATGTCGACACGTTTTATCGCTGATTTGAAGCTATTGGCCGATTTACCTAAAAGAATTAAGGAATTTGATGAAATAAAAAATGGTCTACATCCAAGATTTGACACGTGATAAATGCATGCAATAAGCAATCACTAGTAGGGTAAGGCTGTTCTCTACTAGTGTTATTGGTGCTGGTACGCCAACCTCCGGAAACAGCAGGTGAAGTTTGCTCTGTAACGATTGAAGATGAATATGATTTTTCCAAATTGATAGTATTTCAAAAGCTGTTTGAAACCTACAAAAAAGATGTCCTTAGTGCTAATTACTAATGGTGGAAGGTAAGCTTCATATTTCCAAAGCCCCTCGTCCATAAGCGTAGCGCGCAACCAAGAGGATTGCAGATAGCTTCAAAGAATTGAATGTTATTCAGGATTTTCCTGAAATTCTTGCTAAGATTTTAGCACTGGCTATAGTACCGGATTGGATAATGAAGAGTTGGCGGCGATCATCAAAGTAACTTATCAGTTTGCTTGACACCACACATAGTAACCTCATCAGATTTTCACAGTCGTTCAAGCATAATAAGTAAGCCTTATAATTTTCGCAATATGCCCCTAAATTTGTCGTAACTCCCCCCTTTAAATTTTGAAAGATAAAATCATCTTTACCAGAACGTAAATTTCTAAACTGCCATTCAATGAAACTTGACATCTATATCAACTATCCAGGACATTGCGAAGAAGCATTCCAATTTTACGAGCAGCATCTTGGTGGAAAAATAACTACGATGATGCCTCACCAGCAACCACCTCCCGGTTTCCCTAAAGAATGGAAGAAACCGATCCTTCATGCAATAATGGAGATAGGTGGTACTGTCGTTAGGGGTGCCGACGTCCCTGATGCGCAACCTATGCGTAGTGCCTATCTTACGCTTATACTTGATACGCCACAAAAAGCAGAACACATCTATAACTTACTTTCTATTGACGGTGAAATTTTTTATAAGATGGAGAAGACCTTTTTTGCAAATCGATTTGCCCAGCTGCGTGATAAATTTGGAACGTCATGGATGCTTCTTAATGAAAATTAGAAATCGTTTCTTTCATATTTGCGTTCTAAAATCCGAAGACTTAAACCGGTAATGGTGATTTCTTTTAGCTATATCATAGCCTGCACCCTTTGTTCGTAGTTGAAATGGTAAGCCACCGAAAATACCTACTCTGATATTCGGGAGATATTGTCGTTGGGCGTATAAGGCGTGCTCATCCATTGACAGCTTACTCCCGGGCAGTATTCCTGCTTCAATCTCGAAGTGTTTCCTTATATTCCCTGTGCAACAAGATGTTGCCTTAAACGGAGTGCTGCGGCTTCTACTTCGGGAGAGTAGATAACATCATACTCAGAAAAAGTTGGAATCTGCTGCAAGCCTACATAACGCTGTGTGAGATGGAAAGGAAGCAATACGTCGTCCACATTTCGATCTCCTAAAAAACCTGAGGCTGAATTAAAGTCTGTAGACTTTGCGTTCCAGGTTGACGACAGCATATAAGTTTTATTGTGGAGTAGACCTCCTCTACCGTATTGAGTAGCGGGTCCAAAAAACTTACCAAAAGTGTAAACATCATCAATATATCGTTTGAAGCTCGACGGTATGGAAAACCAAAATATGGGAGTTTGAAATATTATGAGGTCTGCTTCTAAAAATTTTTGCTGTTCCGATGAAACATCGTAGCCTTTGTGAATAATGGTCGTTAAAATTTTATAGGTATCTCGAAGTTCCTCTTGAATCGTTTCGAAAAGAAGGGCATTTAGCCGACCTGATGCCCCCGGCTTACGGATCTCTGCGCCATTTATAATCAGTGCTGTTTTTTCCATTTTAAATTTTCTTCGACTTTTAAGTTAATTCCGGAGTGGCTGTTTTGTCATACTTTACCCGTTTGACATTGTAAAGGTCAGCGCAGTGCTTTACTTTTGCAAGTAGTTACACTAATGTAAACTAATCACATAGATTAAAGTGTAGCTGGTTACCAATACATTATGGAAAAAGAAAAAATAAAAAAATTTAAAATAAGTGAATGTCCGGTACAAAGCGCCTTGGAAATGGTAGGAGGAAAATGGGCATTCTCTATTATTTATTCTTTGCTCGACGGGAAAAAGCGTTTCAAAGAGTTGGAACGTTCTATAGAAAACATCAATACCCGAATGTTGGTAAAAGAGTTAAAGACCTTGGAAGCTTACGGAATAATTGAACGTAAAGCATTCGCGACAGTTCCGCTAACTGTAGAGTATTCGTTAACTCAGAAAGGGTTGGATTTTCATCCGGTTTTGGATAACATTAGAGGATGGGCAGCTAGATATATAGATTCTTATTCCTGCGAATCAGCGGCAGTTAAAGAATAAATGCCGCTGATTATTCGTCTCAGATCCATCTAGTAATCAATACCGGATTGAGTCTCTAATTACTGTTATTACCCACCCTTATAACTTCATCTAAGGGTTTGAAGCTATTAAAAATACATTAAAGCCTTTGCTTATATCTTTTATAACATTGCAAAACTTTATGCCCGTTAGGGCCGACCCTAATTTTAAAAAACTTTACCCCTACCGTAGCAGGGGTATTTTTTTTAGGATGGCAATATTATCGACGCCTTAATTTCTCCTAGCTTTTCGATATAAAGTGAGTCTGCAACTGTGCCACAGCCTGAATTATGACAGGATTTTTAGTGGAAAACTCATTACGCTCGTCATCGGTAATTTTAAGCACGTAACCTTGGTAGTGATTACCTCCGGTTTCGTCTGCGTCCTTTTCTAAATCCAGCCTGAATGACTCCAATGTACTTATTGTATGTAATAAGCGGTCACGCTGAATCTTTTTTAAATGAAGCGTTTCTAGTAATTTGATTGTCTCATCCAAATTCAAAATAGTTTGATTCCTTCAGCTGTTGATGAATTAGGATTCACAGGTAATTGCGGTTCTTTTGATCCTTCTTCTTTAAGCTCTGTTGGTTCTTCCTTCGCTTTTGGTTCTTCCTTCGCTTTTGATAGTGCGTTCACCGGATTACCTGCCACAAACTTTGGTGTCCTGTCTGCTTTAACGGTTTTTACTTGTCCGTTTTCTTTTACTTGATTTTCCATGATACTTGTTTTTGGTGATTATTAATAGATGAATTGATAAGCGATGTAAGAAGGCCTATAAAAGGCCTTCATCTGCGAAAGACAGATAACCCTCTGCTGTAATAATATGGTCAAATACTCCAATGTCGAGGAGTTCGCCACCATTACGAAGTTTTCGGGTTAGATTAAGATCCGCCTGTGAAGGTGTTAACTGGCAGCTTGGGTGATTATGTGCCAGTATTATTTTGGGCATCTTTAACAACTTCTTGTAGTAACTTACTACCTAATCCAGTATGTTGAAAGTCTGGGTCAACTCCAATAAACCACAAGTATAACATCGGTCCCTGAGGTCGTATCCTTTTTATACCCTTTTGGCGGTTTATGACCCGAGTCAGGTTGGAAAAGCCAATGGTAAACAAAGCCAACTTAAGATCTAGGTAAATTGATCGTACGTGAATTTTTTTTGATGGGGATAAAGAATCAATGCACAAGCCCTTTTATCATCAGACAACAACACCTTTCCAAACGAAGAACAGATTTCATATGAGTAGTCCATTAGTGCCCGAATACGCTTTATCCTGGAACGATCTTGCGAAATAATATAGTTTACACTTAGGTTGTCAATAAAAGATCTAGTGAGTATGTCAACAACTCTAATTTTATCAGCAAAATTTCCTTCGTTCATAAGCCTTACTTAGATGTATTTGCCCCTAGCTTCAATAATTTGACTTTTCAATCATTATGGACATTTTTAAACCTTATGGCTTTCATCCATGCCTTCTGCTATAAGTGCTTCATGTAAGCTACTATATCTTTGGATGCTAAAAATCTGGCCTCCCTTAAACTTAAATGCCGTTGCTAGGAGATGTTTATCAGCTTCTGCAATGGCCCATGTCGCTTCCTGTGCTGCAATTACACAATGATGCTTATAATAAAATGCAGTGACGACCATTCTGATACCAGACTGTTTTACCCACTCAAGCATTGCCTGAATTCCAACGGCTGTTCCCTTCGGCCCAATCAGCTTGACATCAGGAGTGACAATCGGATTCATCTGTTGTTCGTCTCGGGTATTGAGGGCTTGATGCCATTTTATTACTGCATCTTTTTCCTGCTTTTTCATCTATCAATCATTAAGTCGTGAATTAATATCGGTGAGAATTTTGGCGAGTTCATCAGGTCTTGATAAGAATGGTGAATGACTGCTGTTTAGCGTATAAACCTTTTCGCACAGAAGAAGTACCTGCATTTTTCTTTGTGTAGTTATCCCTAAAGCTTTATCATTGATTGTCTCAATGTAGAATCTTCGAACGTTTTGCGACTTCCTCTCAACGGTGGCTTTTGAGGACATTCTACCCTTAGGTACTATCGGCTCTGGGTTTAACCTCGAAATTGCTTTCTTAGCGACAGAATCAGCGCAGTCGGCATAAAACAATTCCTTTGCCTTCCTGGGATCTACCGTGACAATCCCTTCTTTTTCATTTATATTTAACGAAGATTCCATAATAGAAATGCTATCCTTATTCATGATCTCGGGTGGCGACATATCATCAGGAAGCATAAACGCAGACAAATAGATCAATGCTTTTATCTTTTTAGGATACCGTTTTGCGAGCTCTGAAATCACCATTCCTCCAGAACTGTGGCCGACGAGTATTATCGGCTCTTTAGCATTTTCAATTTCAGTAGCTATTACATCACTGAAGTTGTGATATTCTTTACCGTTACCAGCATTGTCGGGTGAAATTACGTCGAACCCACGTTGTTCTAAAATCGGCTTAAGCTTATACCAGCACCAAGCCCCATGAAATCCACCATGAACTAATATTATGGGGCTTTTATGCTTCTCTTGGTTTAATTGGCAAGCTTCGCTAAATAGAGAAACCAGTATTAAAAACAGGAACAGAGACTTGATTATTCTGGTATTCTTAATCATTTGCTTTACCTTTTAAAAATGGAGTGATCATAGTTTCAAAGGCGACTTTAAGGTTTTCATCTGTTACCGATAATTGTTTTTTATTCGGTCTATCTTCAACTAATGAAAAGTTTATAATAGAATATAACGGGCCAAATATCAAAGCCCACACCATCTCGGAAGGCAAATCCGGAATAATAACCTTACTTTCCTGGTTGGCGAAAAAAAGAGTCATTGTGGTTTTAAATTCCTTTGAAACTTCATGTTCAACCTTCATGATTAAAGGTGAATGGCAGAATTGCTCAAAGAAGCGATAGCGAATTGGATGTTGAATGGCATATTTATACCTATTTTGCCATTGAATTAATAAACCTGGCGCGAAATCCATCTCTGAACTAAAATCTTTAAGAATAGCTTCCGCCTGCTCCTCTGCAATTTCTGCAAATAGGTTGCTAATCAGATCTTCCTTATTCAGAAAGTAGATATAAATGGTCGACGGTGAAATATTTGCTGCCTTGGCAAGTTTTTTCATACTAAAGCCATCGAAACCTTCTTCTACTATCATTTTAATAGCCTTTTCCTTTATAGACTTAAGTTTCTCTTTGTCTCGTGATCGCATACCACAAATATAAAACGAACCTTCGTTCTTTTAAAATATTTAAAAAATAGTTTATTTTGATAAGTTATGGATTCAGCTTTAGCAGATTACATTGACACAGCCCTTCCCAGTACTTTAGCTTTTCGACTGTTTGATGCTGCCTTTGCCTTTCGTCGTATAGGAGGTTCTCGTCTGCCTGATTTCTCGGCCACAGAGTTCACTTTATTTAATTTTGTCTGTATTAATTCAACAACGTCATTTTTAATTTTCAGGTAATTCTCATCGATATCTTGCTGCGTTATCTTGACCGAGGTAGAAATATCCCGATAGTGTGCCTCTTGCCGTTTAATTTCTTCGTGATCATTCTGTATCTCACAATGAAACATTTTTAGTTCGATCTTTTCATTAGGGCTATCTGCAACTCTGCCTACAAATTCACCTGAGGAAAGTGAAGCAAGTTTTGAAGCCGGAATAGCATAATCCATTTGGGTAGACTTGCTTATTGACGTATCTGTTATTGGACGAATTTTACGACAAAATGGGTGTAGAGGGTAAAAGATACCTAATAGGGACATTATTTCCCGAAAAATTGGAGTTTAATAGAGTGGGTTATCGAACACCCTTGATGAACAAAGCTGCGGAACTAATCTATCTCAAAACAGAGTTACGAGCAAAAAAATGGGGCAAAAATCATCTAAAATGACTTCGCCCCATAACGGGTCCATTTTCGGTTATTCTTTTGAATACTGATACATACCGCACATTCAATCATTTCAGTCTAAGACTTAAGTTCTGTCGCTAACCTTATTGCGGTGGCAACTTGACGGGAATTATAAGAAGTACTATTGAACAATCATTCTCTTGATGTCGCTTTGTTGACCTGCCGTGAGCTTATAAAAATAGATACCGGGACTCAGTTCCTTCTCGGTTTTTAAGTTTTTTGATTCTAAGATATAATTGCCTGCTTTCAAAATTGAATTGTAAGGGCTGGATACTTCACGGCCATATTCATCTAAAATCATAAGCGTAACCCTGCACTGTTCATCAATAGTGAAAGGTATTTGCGTACCGGTACTGCTTAGAAATGGATTAGGATAATTTTGCTTTAAGGAAAATGTTAATGGCTCAAAGTTAATCTTTAATGTCTTTGGAAAACTTGCCTGGTAAATTCCGTTACCATGCGTTGCAGCAACAACTTTTCCATCCAACTGCCTTGCCTGAACCATGTAAACGGGGACAGTTCCTATATCGCGTACATTTGTCCAGCTTGTGGCATCGCCATCTAAGAGACTCGTGGTAAAAAGACCAGTACTTGTACCAAGAAAATACTTTATATCTGTTGATGTGTGCAGCAGACTTGCCCAATATACCGCCGGCCCATCGCCCGAGCCATCATTGTTTTGTTCAAGATTTCCACCGACACTTGACCAACTACTTCCTCCATCTGCTGAAGCGTAAATACTGTTCACTTCATAGTTAGAAAAAGTGACCAGTATGTTATCTCCATCAAATGGATCTACGCAGATGCTGGAGATATATCCAGTTGGATTACCAAAATATTTCGGAAATATTGATGCGGTAATTTCCGTCGTTGCGGGATAATCTGAATTTGCGTTTATGGTTCTGTACAATCTGCCCATGGTCGTGCCATGATATAAAATATTTGCCGGCACTGTGGAAATCGCCAGTGCTGATATTGTACCATTGGTAGTTGTACTCTCAATATTTACCCAGCCATCCATTGTAGTTTTATCAGAACCTGAGCTGATTCCTGTAAGGTTGTCATTACGCCAAACGGTAGAACCTCCTCCCATGTACATAAGATCAGAGTTAGAAGGATCAAGTATAAAGGGATTGATAAACAAATAACCATGACCGGCGCTCGGGTCTACCCGCCCAAAACCAATATACTTCCCGTTAGAGTCAAAATCCTGGCGGTATATGCGACCATACTGCGATGACACATATATATGCCTTCCATTGTTGGAAATGGCGCAAAAAGAGCCGTCTCCGGCAAGAAGCGATTCCCATCTTCCAATTGATGTACTATTGGAGGTTCCATAAGTCCCATTATCCTGCATACCACCAATAAGCGCATCATTATCCTGAGCCTGGTTTATCGCAATTGTATAAAATTGTGTTGTATGATAATTAGCATTTAGGCTTTGCCATGCCGGATAATTTTCCAGGTTACTACTTGTTAGGCTTACGCCACCATCGTGGGCGGAGAGCATTTTATTATTATCTGTATAAAACAACAAGACATGTTGATCGGGATGATGGTTGGGGTATTTTGATAAATCATTTTTTTGCGGGTCATACCCCCCAACCCAGGCGGTATTTTTTTTTGAGGTAAACCCATCTGTAGAACGATACAGATTTATACCTCCTAGAAAAACAATATTCTCATTATCTGGCCGCACTTTTATATACATACAGAACGATAGCTGCGAATCATAATCACCGATATAATAATCGTAATCGGGAAGGTTGGCAGAGAGATCTGTCCAGCCTTTACTGATTTCAAAGCTTGCTAAAAGATGTACTTTGCTTCCAATAGAACTTAAGTCAGCCAGTGCGTAGATCTTATTTTCATTGCTCGGACATGGTGCAATTACTACGCGGTTGAAAGTGAAAGGCCACCACTCGGGAGATACGTTTTCCCAAGTTTTACCATCAGCAGAACGGTATATACCCGCATCTACCCCTAATGAGCCATTAATGTTGCTTATAGTTGCATATAACGTTCCGTTACTTGTAATGGCAATATCAGTATATCGACCGGAAGGATTGCCAGTACCGAGTACCATTTCCCAGGAGTCACCCCCTGTCATGGATCGGTATATACCACCGGATGCAGCTACATAAATCTCGTCGAGATTATGGTTATTTGTATTGATCACGATATTCCAAACATAATCGAACGGGCTGTCATACAAATGTGGATTACTGGTTTGCGTGCTCGACAATACACTCCAGGATCGTCCACCGTCCATGGATTTAAATATGCCATTGCCTCGCAACAACCCGCTTTCAAGGTCAGATATACTAAACATCTCACCTGTGCCATAATACCAGGTCTGTTCGTGTCCTGCACGGGTATCCTGCGCTACGCAACTTACGCTATGCAATTGATTCGGCGCAGTAGTTTTCACCCAGTGCTTTGCGCCATCTTCTGAACGCCACATTCCACCGCTTACGCCGCCGGCTAGTATAGTATTTTCCGAACGGTCGCTTTTATCAAGGGCAAGCGCGCGGGTTCTTCCTCCCAGGAACGATGGTCCGGCAAAGTGCCACGGAGGTTTGGGGACTTTATCTTTAGCGGATCTCGCTTGTTGTTTAAAACGTTCCAGCGACGCGGAGAAGGCAAGTTCTCTATTGTAAATATTTGGAGGCATTTTATGGGTAACAGGGTTTGCATGCCGTAGGCGATAGTACTCGCTCCTGCCACCCCAGTTCTCCTCCTCCCTTTCTGAGGCGGGTGACTTCTTTACAAAAAGCTTTAACGATGGAGCATCAAATTCATACTCAACGCTACTCACCCTCAGAAACTTCATTCCCAATACGAAGCTAACAAAAGCCACTGCAAAAAAGCCAAATACTGCAAACTTCATTATCAATGATACTAACTCTTTGCTCTTTTAAAAGACTTGCTAATAGATCTAAACATGGAAAGGTTTTTATCATAGTCATCGCTGGCGGTTCCTACCAGCAGATAGTACTTATTACTATCAAACAAAATGACTTCATACTTCATGCGACTGTGTGTTTCACTGGTATCAGCCCTGTAGCCAATTACTTCATAGCCTTGCAAATTATCGATTGTCACTGGCAGGATATCCTTTTCACTGATCTTGCACTCAGCACATATATCTTTCAGCTGTCCGACCGCAAACTCTTCGGTTGGTTCTATGCCAGCATAGGTTGAGGAGGGTCCTGCAAAAAAAGAAAGTTTAAAAATGGCATTATCGTTCCATTCTCCGTTCTCTGTATACATTACAGAAGGTCCCTGTAGTGTCTTGGCGAACTGAAGGGATCCAGGATTAAGGGCAAATGACATTAAATTTTGAACTGGTAAATTTTTCTTGATTCGGGCACTTAGTATTGCTTTTTTAATTTTAGTTGATACTTCTTTTTCGTCTTGGCTAAGATAGGTGCCGTTGATAGTAAGGGTATGTCCTGATAATGGCAACACCAGTATCCACTGCATAAAATTCAGTCCTTGCGAGGCGCGTGCCGTATTGAACAACATTCCAGCGATGCTATCAACTGTTACAGATTCGTGGCTAAGCTGGTTACCACCTTGCCTTAACACTTCTTCAGCACTGTACCCATTTACAATGGTTTTAAAATCTGTGGTCGACTCAAGTATCATGATAGATGAAGTGAGACGCTTGTGTTTAAATCCCCCTATGTCAGCAACGGAAATAAATTCTTCTGGTGGAGCGAGCTCCACTGGCGTGCCTGGTACAGAGATAAATTTATTTTCAGATTGATCTTGATGATCAGAAGAACAAGTAATCAGCGTTAACCACAATAGTACAAAAGCTATATTTTGTAGATTAAGGTGTTGCATCATGATAAAATCATTTAAAAGCGGATAATTCTTAAACAGAGAAGAAGGGCGTGCTGTTGCGCACCCTTCCTAGCCAGGCTTTAGATTAATTTATTTTTTAATCACGCGTATTACATCACGCTTTTGTCCATGTTGGGAGGTAATGTAGTAAAAACCTCTTTTAAGTTCTGCACCAAAAGAAATCTTCACATTGGTTTTCAGGCCTGAACGTGTAGTTACCACATGTCCATTTGCGTCCTGAATGGTAATCGCCAAGTTCTCCTGCCTAGGAGTCGTAACTTCTATGGTGGCATCATTGTAAAAGGGTGCAGGATAAATTTTTGTGTCACCGCTCCTTGCTAGAACTACGTCAGCAGCGCAACTTGTTACGGTTGCATAGATTGCTTTTCGATATAAAAACAGATCAGGAACGTTGCTGTTGCTAATTTCCGCTAGATAGGTACCTGAATTTTCTATTGTAGCATTCGGTATCACCAGCAAAGGGCTTGATGAAGACTCGCTGATAAAGCTAAAGTCACTTTTAAACCATACGTAACTATTGTTGGGTGATGGTTCGATGACATCAGCAGACAGTATCAATGAGTCTCCTTCGCATACGTAAACTACCTGTGTAGTTCCTACGCTATCCTGTGGTGCATATGAACCCGGTAATGTTTTGCTAATGTTCGGCTCGATATCGGCAAATGTTAATTTATTATTACTCACAACGAGTTGAAAAAGTGATGCTATACCGGACAGATTGGGAAGGTTTTCAATTTTATTTCCTTCAATGTTAAAAAGATAAAGACGTGTTAAATTATTAACAGATGCGGGCACCGAACCAGTAAGTTGATTATTTGCGACATTGAAATAGACGAGGCTATCTAGTAAACCGACAGACGAAGGTATAGTCCCTGAAATCTGGTTGTTAAGTAAGTATACCTGTTTAACATTGCCAAGGAAACCAATTGAAAATGGGATGGAGCCTGTAAGCCTATTGTTCTCAAGAAAAAGATCAGTAAGCTTTTGCAACAATGCTATGCTTACGGGAATTGTTCCACTTAATTTGTTGCTCGCCAGATTTAATGTTACAAGGTTACATAGCAAACCGATTGATGCGGGAATTGTTCCACTCAATTGATTGCGCGATAAATTAAGCACTTTTAACTCTCGTAAGTATATTATCGACAAGGGTATGCTACCCGTGAGATTGTTTTCGGACAGATCAAGATTTCTAAGACTTTTCAGGTTGCCTAACGAAGCAGGTACTTTACCACTGATGGCGTTACCAGGTAAGCCTAAAAATGTGAGGGCCGTTAATTTTTTCAATTGATCAGGAAGCTTGCCACTTAAGTTGTTGAAGGGAAGGTATACTTCTGTAACCCTTCCGCCTGTCACTGTTATGCCTTGCCAGCTTGCAACCGGACCAATAAGCCAGTTTTGGGATGATGACCAGCCTGCTCCATTGGTGCTGTTATATAGTGCCACCAGTGCCGTGGAATCAGTTGTGCCAACTTGAGCAATACTGTGTTGGAAGAATCCTGCTAACAACAGCAGGAAGAGGCCTGCTGTTTTCCGTAGCAACGAGACTGCATTTCGTTGTAAAATTTTTTCGTTTTTCATTGTGTTTAAATGTTTTGAGAATATGAATAAGCCTGGCTATTACTATTTTGGTTTTTGAATTTTAAACTTAAGGGGCACGCGCAAAGATTTGACACGCTGCGAACCACCACCTTTTGATGACTCTTCAATGGCAAGGCCTCCAAACCCATCAAGAGTAGAGGCTATGGGAATATTTGAGTAAACCTCTTGTATTGAAGATTCAGGGTTTGTGCCTGGAATAACGGAAAAATCATACTTTGCTCTATAGATGTTATAGGTCACTCCGTCTTCTTCAGACTGGATCCAGTATATATAACTATCTTGAATATCTAAAGCAATCCCTTCTAATGCCAATACTCCCAGATCTTTCAATTCAGTAAGCGATCCTGTACCATCGAGATTACCGGAAAGAATTCTATAAGAACCAGCATCAGTCATATCCAATAAAAATATTTTACCTGATGCAAAATCAATCTTAATATCATAAGGTATTCTTAACCCATCACTCGAATCAAATAAAACGGAAGGTGTCTCTGATCCATCAGCGTTCGCACTGAAAATGGTCGTAGCTCCAGTAGTAAAATTTATATCTGTTAAATAAAGTTTATTATTATCGGGTAAATAGGTAAGACCCTGCAGGTAATCCAATCCATCATTTGCATCAAACAATAGTTCTGGTGCTCCCGATCCTTCAACATTACCTTTATATATGCTTGATAAATTCGACCAAAATAGAAATCCATCTGAAATGTCTAAACTAAGATCTGTTATGCCTGATCCAGTTTCCTCAACATTATACAATTCTACTTTTCCCGTATTATTCAGATTACTCTTATTCAGTTCGCCAGATTCACCTATGTATACTTTATTAGCTGAAATATCGATTACAAAGTTACTAACACTTCCTCCATTAAGTGTAGTATACACAGGTGTAATGGAGGGCGGATCAAAAGTAGCTTTCTGAAGACGTACGGCAGTTGAGCCGTCTGCCAATACAGCATAAAATACATTCTTAACTGCCACAGGCTTTTCTTTAACAGTGAATGAGAAGGGGTTGGATACATTATCGAAGGCCGTAATGGTAACGTTGTATACCCCGGGAGATAAATCAGGAATAAACGCGCTTACTTTTTCGGGAAGTGGATCGTTGGGATTGGATAGTTGTGCCACTGTGTTTCCAAACTTTACGGTATTGCCGGATTCGGTAAAATCAAAATCAGTCCCTGTCAAGGTCACAACCGCTCCAGGGGTGCCTTGTATCGGATTTATATTAGCGATAACTGGCTGCGCTTGAACTTGTATAACCTTATCATCATTCGACGTTTCTCCTGACTGTGAGACCCGAACAGAATATTCTCCGGGATTAATACCGTCAGAAGGAACTACAACTTTAATCTCATTCTCGCTAGCTTCTGTTGGACGCGTACTTGCAGCAGAACCAAATTGAACATAAAGGTCTTCTGTGACATTAAAGTTGCCGCCCTTAATGGTAAGGGTAGCGCCGCGCATTATTTGCCCTGGTGATACCGATGTAATAACAGGGACTGCTTTTGTAGCAAGCGTAAAATCAGGACTAACGCCAACCTTGCCCTCTTTGGTTACGGTAATTGCTCCATTTTCTGCACCTTCCGGTACTCGAACAATTAGCTCATCTTCGGTAGCGGAAAGTATAGCAGCGATTTTATCTCCAGTGAACCGTACTTCATTTTCTACAGCTACCGCACTAAAATTTTCTCCTTTCAATACCAACATGCTGGTTACAGGCCCTCGATCCGGTTGAAGCTCATAAACAAGGGGAGTGCCTGCAGCCGAAATTGCAAAGACAGGCCCGTTGGCAACACGATCACTTACGGTTACCCTTACAGGCCCTGATGTAGTACCATCTGCAACAACTACCTGTAATTCTTTTTCTGTTGATTTTGTTACGGTGGCCTGTACGCCATTAAACGTAACTATATTTTCTTCCGGTTTTATACTGAATTTATAGCCCGATATTTTTATTCTGGATCCTGCCACACCGGAACGGGGGAATAAATCTCTGATCGAAGGGAAAACTTTTAATACAATGGGTGAAGTAACTTCGGTTGTACCATATCTCATAGTGACTGCCCCATCTATAGCATTTTCAGGTACAGCTACGCGAAGATCACTGGGAGTGCTTTCGGGAAGTAAATCTGCTGTAGCATTTACCCCTGAAAAAGATATGGTTACTGTCCCCAGCTCATTATTCAGACCACGACCTTTAATCGAGATAGTCTCTCCGACTACTGCCTGCTCGGGTGTGATTGAAACAATTTCAGGAGGCCTGATCTTAAATTCCGGTCCTGCATAACCCAGGATACTTATTGCACCGTCCCTGGTTGAAGTAGGAATAACTACACGCAATGCAGTAGAAGAACTGCTTACAACGGTGGCTGTTTGTCCAGGGTTTTCCGGGTTAAATTTTACATTGTTCTTATCCAGTTCGAGTCTGAAGTTTTGCCCGCTGATGAGGACAGTATCACCAATCCATGCTGTGGGTGGTGTGATGTTTTCAATCACTGGCGCCGCAATATTTAGGGCGGGGCTGCTGGCTGATTCCTGGTCAAGGATAGAAACATTGATGGGACCAGAATGTGCACCATCCGGTACTTGTACCTGGAGCCTTGTTTTAGAGGATGTTGGGAAAGGCTGTACTATCTCCACTGCACCAGGAAATAAAACTTCATTATAATTATATCCGGGACTAAACCCCTCACCGATGATCGTAATTGTATCACCGATTAAAGCCTCTGGGGGCTCAACAGAAAATATTTTTAAGGGTATAAATTCGTCCTTTTCCTGGCAGGAAGAGATTGTACAAACTGTTAGTAGCAGGATCATTCCCGCTGCAGTAATTCTTTTCAGGATTGATGTTGAGTAGAGTTTTTGTCGCAGTGTCATGGGTTAAGTTTTAATAATATAAAACAACCTCTGCCTTACGGGGCATGCAGTTGCTTATGAAATCAGTCCAGTTGTTACTTTACTTTAGATCATATAAGTTATTTGAGACTCTAATTTGGATAAGGTGCAGTCTGAGGATCATAATTAACCCACGTTCCACTGAAGTCCCATCCGTTGTCATCTGCCAACCTGCGTGCACCACGGAAATATGTTGTAGCAGTTGCTGTTGTTGAATTTGCTGTGAAGGTTGTACTTAAAGCATTTGCATTTGTACCATTGGTAAGAACAATAGAACCACTTGCCGGTGTCACGCTTGGATTCGCCAAAGTCCATGCTGAAGAAGTCAGTCCACTCTGACGGATCATACCCCCAACTGTTATCGCTGATGAAGTACATACTGTAGCGTTGTTACAAAGGTTTGTAGCACTTAAAGTCCATACGTTATTCGGGGCAGCAGGTTCAGTAAAGCATAGAGAAGCGGCTACGTTAAAAGGCTTCACGGCAGTATTGTGGGTTAATTGCACACCTGCAGGCGATGCCACAACTGAAGCATCAGCAAATGCCTGGTTGCGTGGCCAGCCAGTAATGATGCTGTTATAAACATCAATACCTGTATTGCGTCTCAAGTGTAGACCATCCTGGAATTGTGCTGTGCCAGGCGTATTTACGACTGTTCTTGTACAAGCAGGATCGTATGGGCCAATCAAAGTGAAATTGCTGAACCTGGCGGTAGTGCGGGTCGCGTTTATTCCATCAGCATCAGTATCAGACTCAAAACCATTAGATTGAGAGTTGTCTGCTATTGCAGGGTTACGAATCGCAATCCCATACTGAACATGACCTTTATAACCCTGATCGCTGTCAAAGTCATCATCCTGATTGCTATATGAAATCAGGTACTTAGCATTTACAGCCCCGCCAAACCATTCGAAGGCATCGTCACCGCCAAAGGAAACCTGAATGTGATCGATAGCTGTTCCACTGCCCACACTGTATAATGTCAAGCCATTTTTTTCGCTGTTTGCTACAGAAGTTTGTGGGATGCCTCCATATTCTATGCGTACGTAGCGAAGTACGCCGGAATTATCGTTATCTGTTGTTCCACCATATTGGGGCGCAGTAACGCAAGCAGGGTATCCCTCTGCATTCACATTAGCTCCCTGGTTATTGGTTGCTCTTCCCATAATGTTTAATCCACCCCAATCTTTTGATGCGCGTTGATTAACTGGCTGGTTTGAGGTAAACACAATCGGATTCGTCGATGTACCGTTAGCAAGTATCCTAGAACCCCTCTCAATCGTTAATGTACCCCTTGACGCTTTGTCACCACGCACCACTACACCTGCCTGGATGGTTAAAGTGGCGTTGTTGTTTACGCGAACATCACCATACAAGATATATGGATTGCCTGCAGGCGTCCATGTGGTGTTGGCTGTGATGTTGGTTACTGTACACTCTGTCGCCCCTACTGCTGGGCCTACAGGTGTTGCTACGGATGGTACTTTTGATGGCTTTGCTGCATCTGTAGTGATTTGATCATCATTACAAGCGTACAAAAGCGCTGCAAAGGCCACTGCTCCAAGTGCCTTCGTTGCATAATTTGTGAATTTGTTTTTCATTGTGTGTTATTTAATTTTGCATTATATGTAACTGGACTGCATTCCGGTTTTCATTGTGTGTGTGTACCCCGCCTCCAACGGGGTACATTTTGTCACAAGTCCTTTGTTAATCTTATTTATTCTCAACTTTTGGTATCCCTTAGAAAGTGAAGTTTAATCCTATTGTGTAATAACTTCCGGTCTTAAACTTCTGGAACATCCAGTCTTTGTTTGGTAGCTTGGTCCGCACATTGTCATCCCAATACTGATTCCGGTCATAATCACGGTAAAGCCTGCGCGGCTGATTCAAAACATCCTGAATGCCAGCTTTCACTTCGATATACTTAGAGATACGCTGGCGAAGTGTCAAGTCAAGCGTGTGCCTTGGCAATTCATAGGTTTCAGGAAACAAGTATGAGCCCGCATAGATCAGGCGTTGCCCAAGTATATTGTACAAGGCGGCCAGTTTTGTTCCCCAATTTTCTTGTTCAAAATATAATCCGGCATTTACCACATATTCTGCTGTTCCTTCTAATGGCCTTTTAGCAACCCGGAACTCATTAAAGTCATTGGTGATATTGGGTACAAGGCCATCTTTAAATTCCACTTCGCTTTTCAGGAAGGCGATATTGGAAATGATGGAGAAACGCCTTGCTCCAGCCCATGGTAGAAATTCTAAATTTTTCCGTACTTCAGCTTCGATGCCATATACTTTGGCTTGAGGAGTATTGGCATACCTAATCTCTTCCCGGTTAGCAAAATAAACATAGGGCTCAATAGCGTTATTTAATTCTTTATAGAAAATACCTATTGATATAAATTCACTTTCGGAGGGGTAATACTCCCAGCGCAAGTCAAAGTTTTGTATTGTGGCATCCTTGAGCGAATCATTCCCTACGGTCTGATTATTCAATCGGGGATCATTAATAACAATAGGAATAATTTCTCTGTAATTAGGCCGATTTAACGTTTTGCCATACGCGGCGCGAAGGGCCATCTTTTGAATGAATTTCCAGCTCACATTAACAGATGGCAGCCAGTAATCCACGTACTGATCTACCAACGTTGGTGAATATCCTACATTGGTGAGGTATTCACTTGGCGGAATTATCAACTTCAACTCCTGCCCTTCATACCTTACCCCACCGTAGATATTTAACTTTTCATTTAATAGAGGAATGTTGATGGCTCCATAACTGGCATTGATATTTCCATCTATATCAAAGACACCTGAAAGATATTCATTATCGAAAATGTAAGCTCCGGCGCCATCTTGGCTATATACATCAGGTCGGAATGCCAAATCTGCATTAAATTCATTAAACCTATTGCCTTCAAATTCAGATTCTCCCAGCGCTACATAAATAAGCCTTGTATCATTAATTTTGGATTTGTTCTCATTAAAAAAACCTGCGCGTAGAAAAAATCCTCTTTCAAATTTCTTTTCATAGTCAACAGAGAAGGTGGCATTAACCTCCTTCCCTTTAGAGTAGAATAGAGAGTTGACAGTTGAAAACGGATTAGCTCCGCCATCGGTAAGATACCGAGGTGCCGCTGGATTAGTATTGCTATTATTTTCAAAACGATTGGGAATTAACAACATCGTACGTTGAGCCGGCACATCATCATTTGCGAAATTATAGCCTGCCGTCCATTTAACGCTGTGGCTATTGGTACTTCCGAACAGATGTGAACCTGCTATCTGTGTTGCGAGAATTTCACGGCTCCGGTAAGTATAGGTGATCCTGCGAAGGTATGAGTCTATGTCGGACAAGAAATCGCTACCATCCCGCACAAGTGTCTCATCAATACCAAGTCTGTTATATAGACCTTTTAACTCTATGGTATGGCGTGGATTAAAGTTGATGTTAATGTTTTGCAAAATTCCCCAGCGGGCTGTAACCTGGGTAATTGTATCTTTATATGACTCTAAATCCTGCTGACGACCATCTGGACCCGCGAGCAAGAAAGGTCGAAAATTTTGAAATATAGTTTGTGTGGCCTGGGTAGTATTAATGGAAGTGAGATTGCTTAAGCGAATTTTACCCATGTGCCATGCATCGTAATAATTGATACCTGCGCGGTAATCTAGCCCTGCATTTTGCTTTTGCAGGTTCCATTTGTTATAAAGTTTTTTTCCCCACTCTGCATTGGCGGCAAGCTCTTCTGCAGTGTAAGCTGCGTTGTCCCTTCGGTAGGCAGGGCTTGCTAGTCCACCACCTGGAATAGCAGCGGTCGCAGGAAAGCCATTAGGCAGGGCTCTGGTCCCATCATCTTTACCCATCCAATCGCGTTTGCCACCATTATAGGAATTGTATTTTTCAAGATTTGAATCCGGTCGATACCAGGTAGAAACGTTAACTTCAAACTGCCGCGCTATTGAAGTGTTTTTTGTTTCAATTTTAATGATCCCTCCTGAAAAGTCGGCCAGCAACTCAGGGCTTGGACTACGGTGTACCGTCATCTTATCAATCATGTTGCTCGGCAGCATGTCGTATGAGAAGGCACGCCTGTCGGCCTCTGAACTAGGGGCAACCATACCATTAAGGAATGTGAGGTTGTAACGCTCCTGCATGCCACGGATACTCACAAAATTATTCTGTACTGTAACCCCTGGCAGCCTTCTGGCCACTTCGCCAGCATCCTGATCGACACTCCTGGAAATCTGTTGCGCGGATATTCCTGTTATGATCACACTTGAAGTGCGAATCTCATTGACCAAAGACACCTCGTTAGTCTCCACAACATTACCAGAAAGTGCTCGATTGCCAATGATCTCAATATCCTGTAAATGTTGGTTAGAGATTTTTAATTTAAAGTCAACTCTTTGTACCTGGCCAGGCGTCACTTTAACATCTCGTAGGATAGAAGTTTCGTAACCAACATAAGAGAAGGCAAGTTGGTAGATACCCACAGGTACATTCAACATTGTAAAATCACCTTCCGTATTTGTAGTGGTGCCGAGTGAAGTTTCAAGTACTTTAATCGTCGCCCCAATAAGCGGTTCGCCCGTTTCAATATCGGTTAGTCTACCTTGTATTGATCCATTATCTGAATTCTTTTTTGGAGGCGTTGTATAGACAATGATGTTCGACTTGAACTCTCTATAGGAAAGCCCCGTTTTTTTTAATATATGATCCAGTACATGCGCGGCAGAAACATTACTAGCTTCATAATTAACCTTAACGTTCTTTGGCAGGTCTTCGTCATTGTAAGTGATCCCATAATTACACTTAGTACCGATAATAGACAGCGCTGTTGCCAACGAAGCATCTTTAATTGATATAGATATAACAACTTTGCCTATATCCTGAGTATTAATGGAATAAGCATTTAGAGGAGCTCCGAAAACTTGGGAGAGGATCAGCCCCAGAAATAATAACATTTTAAAACATAAACCTTTGTTAACTTCTTTTTGCATACTCTTTGAGGGTGTTTTTATTATTAATTTCTATAGGTTGTAATTATTGCTCGCAAGATTCCAGCGCCCGTATTGTTACCGACTTGCCTTCCAGGGAATATTTCATTTTATGAGTCAAGCTTAAAGCCTCGAGCACATCAGTGAGCGGTGTGCGATCTTTAAAATTTGCGGTAAACGTGCATGTTATCTTTTCTTCAGCCATAATTGTGATTCTCACGTCATACCAACGCTGCAATGCCTGGACAACTTCCTCCAAGGTCGCCGTGTTGAAAACAAGCTTTCCATCCACCCATGCCTTACTTGCATCAATTTGCACGCTGTCTTCTTTTACAAATTCAGTACTTTTAAAGAAATATGTAAAGCGTTGATGGGGCGTTAGACTTGCCAATTCTTTTCCCGTGTCTGTACTATCCGCCATCTCCCCTACCGCTACTTTACCTGTGGCTACAGTGACTTCAAGTTTATTCTGGCCTGCATAAGCCTTGATATTGAAAGAGGTTCCAAGGACTTTAGTAAAAAGGTTTTCTGTGCGTACAATAAAGGGCTTCAATGCATCTTTTTTTACTTCAAAAAATGCTTCGCCGGTAAGCTTGAGTGTCCTGGTATCTTCTCTAAATTCCTCTGGATAAGTGATAGCGGATGATGCGTTTAACCATACTACTGTGCCATCAGGCAACTGTATTTCCATGCGCTGTCCTGCACTGGCTTTTTGAGTTATATAGGTTACAGGATCAATGTAATTTACCATTTTATCCCACTGTGTATAGGCTGTCAGGAGCGCTGAAATTAGTAACAGAAAAGACGCCGCAATTTTATAAGCCAGCCATTTGTTCTCGGTACGGACTCCTGTTATGCTTGCCCTTAATCTGTCATACCGTAGTTGAGACTGCTTTTTATTACCATTATGAATGTGCCTGCTCTCAGTATTCCATAACTTGTTCATCAGTAAAGAAACCTGATGGTCATTGTCAGGATTTTTCAAATAATGCTTAATGAGCATCTCCTCTTCGGGAGTACAGGTGCCATCAACAAATTTTTCAAAAAGTTCCGGCCAGTCGTTTCGGTCAATGTTCAAGGTCTCAGGATTTGACATAAATACACCTGAAACTTACACGAGGTCTACTGGTAATAATTTATTAATATGGGTAACAAAATGGCATTTTGAGTACGTTGCCATTCCCGGGCTGCGGGTATTCTTTAAAAAATCAATGCTAGCAAGCCAAGAATGGCAGTTTGAACGTCAATATGGACAGCGATATATTCCCGGATTGTTTTCAGTGATTTTATCATCTGATTCCGAACTGTATCTTTTGAAATCCCCAAGCTTTCTGCAATCTCCTCATAACTTTTACCTTCAATTCTACTCATCTTAAAGATCGATCTTCGTTGCGCAGGCAAATTTTCTATGGCACGATTTGTAACGTGCAAGTACTCCTCCATAAGCATTCCGTCTTCAGTAGCGTTAGTGGATGTAACAACGCTAAGACTATACTCTTTCTTTAATGCGGTAAATCTACTCTCCTGCCGGAGATGATTGAGAATATTATTTTTTGCAATGGTAAAGATGATTGCACTTAAAGGAATAGAGGGGTCGATATTTTCACGATGCTCCCATACTTTAATAAATACATCGTGCAATATTTCTTCAGCAACCTCCCTAGATTTTGTAAGCTTGACAGCATAAAGAAAAACCCTTTGTTCAAACCGCATAAAAAGCTCTTCAAAGGCGCGTTCATGGCTTTTCTTCAGGAGTTCAATTAACTCATTTTCGGGTAAAGCACGATACATAAAAAACTATTAAAGAAAGGTAGGCCAAGATTAAAGTATTTTTTTTTCAATCATACACCCCCAAGCATTAAATAAATGTTAAAGCTTTGTGTAAGTGATTCTGAAGCTCACCTAGTAAATTTGAGAACATGCATTTGCATTAAAACCTTCAGTGAGCATGTTGAATAATTTGAAAAGGATCTTTCACCAAAGATTGATCTATAATAAAGTAGGGATAGGAGATAAAAAGAACTTGCTTCATGTATCCGCACCTAAAGAACGCTTTATTTCCGTAATAACATTACAAAGACATAATGAAGCGCGATTGACAAACAGTTCAAAGCAAGGTTTAAGTAAATTTGATACATGCCCGCATTGCTTAAAGTTAACAGTAGAGGCGCCTCTAAAAACATATCGCAACCTCTACTGTTCCAGCTGATTCATTTATAAGACCGTAACTGTTTTTTCTGTGGCTAAACTTGTGTTTTTCGTCGTGATTGTACTAACATAATTCCATTCCGCTTTAACTTCGGTGCGTGAAAAGGTTGCCAGTACAAAACCGCGTTTAGACGCATTCACATATTCAAGATCATCTACTAACAAGGCGTTAGTTTGTTCGAAACCTTGAAGTGTAGCAGGATCAGTTCCGAAAATTGCTTCAAATCCGGGCGAAGATACCGAGGGCGTAGCAAATTCAGCACCTATCATATTCTTAGACGAATCGGATAATTTAGAGTACCAGGCGTTATGGTGTCTCCAGCTAGTGAAATGAGTTTCTTCCCAGATGCAGATGCAAATACTACTTCACGTTCCACCGGATAACCGTCCCATGCATCAAGATTATAAGGTAAAACAGTTTCTACTCTTGCTCGCTCTTCATTACTCACAGCTTGCCCAGCGAGAATTTTTATTTTTATACCTACTAATTCAGTTACAACTGTATTATACTGTGCAAATACCTCAGGCGTTGCATTTCCGGAAGCAATTTGGGCAGTGAGCAAAAGCAATTCAGCAGGGATAAAAATTTTAGCCATCAAGACTTGACTCCCCAAAACCTGCCAGCTTGCCGTGTTGGATGATAATGTTGACAATAGCCATTGGCGCTGTGCTGTTCCTAACATTGTTCTGGTAGGGTCTTGCCAGTCCTGCAGGAAAGCTGAAGCGTCCAATCCAGTTTGCGAAAGATAATTACTATAGTCGAGCTGTTTGTCTCTGCCGATAATCCGAGTATCAAGCATTATCAGGTTTAAAATTCCTGCAAAATCAAAATTTCTATAGATTACAGCGTTGTCAATAACCCTCGCAGGAAGGTACTCATGCCAGACCTGTAATGCATTAGCTTTACGAGTAGTAAAATCGCCTTCGTTAGACTGATGATTCTCGGCGCCATCTTCGTATGCATTATTGGCGATTTCATGGTCATCCCAAACACAAATGAAAGGCTTAAGCTGGTGTGCCTTCTGCAATTGTTCGTCACTTCGATATTGCCGATAGCGAGCTCGGTAGTCGTCAATGGTAAAAATCTCTCCCTCAGGTTTGTGTTGTCTTTGTAAAGAAGTTGTGTTCTCGTTGGTTCCATAGCTGCCTATCCCATATTCATATATATAGTCACCAAGGTGAACAACCACGTCTGCATCTGATTCAGCCACGGCACCATAAACATTAAATAATCCTGCTTGAAAATTTGAGCAAGACACTACGGCTAACTTCACCTTTGAAACCTCACCAGACGTTGGAAGCGTCTTTGTTTCACCTACTACGGAAGTAGCACCGCTACGCTCATTGCGGAACCTGTAATAATACTTTGTATTTGACTGCAGGCTATCGACGTCTACGTAGACGGTATTATCGCTTGCAGAATCAATTTCGACAGATTCACTCACAACCATTTGGGTAAAACTACTGTCTTTACTTACATCCAGCAGTATGAGAGGCTTGTCGGTTTCATTAGAGGCAGCGCTGTACCTCGTCCATAATATTACTTTATCCTGGGTTGGATCAAAGCTTGCAACACCTTCAAAAAAACCGAATTCACCCTCTGGGTTAAAATTATCTGTATCATCATCACATCCAGTCAATATTGACGGTAAGGTTGCTGCTCCAGCAACTGCTGTTATTGAATTACGAATGAAACTTCTTCGGCTAAGCTTGCGTAAAATTTTTTCCATCTCTAAATATTTAATTGATGTGAAAATTATAGGAATAAAGAATGAAATGGATTTACGCTATGTCATCGTTTTATTATGATTTAGATGCGAAAAAAAGTCATAGAAAGGATTGTGGTTTGGAAGCATTTCAATAATTTTTTTCATCCGCCTTTCTCTTGTCTTGTTTTTCTTTCAGTGGAGGCGGAATCTAATGGAGAAAAGATTAGTCTTATTGAGACCCATAAAACCGCTTCTGCCTTTTCATTTTGCCCTCATGATTAATATTTGGACATGTCCAGTATTTATTTTGGACCGAATACTTTTGCGCTTCGGAACAAAACTTCTGCACCAAGTGTAAGCAGTGATGAATGGTAGCAGTTTCATTCTCTTTCCAGGCTCACTCTATCAAAGTTTGAAATTCCAGAATTTAATGGATAATATTGTATATAGTTACAGCTACTAATAGGCAATTTTATCCATGAAGAATACTACACGTAATAGCGGAGAGATTGCAAAAGCTTTCATTAAAAGTCGTGGTGGCATTATACGCACATCTGACGCGCTGGGGGCTAAAATTCATCCTCGGACATTGTACCAGCTGCGTGACCAAGGCATCATTGAAGAGATTTCCAGAGGACTTTATAAGTTTTCAAATGTAGCGCTATCGCAACCCGACTTTGTAACGGTAGCCTCAAGGATCCCGGCTGGTGTGATCTGCTTGGTATCGGCGCTGTCCTATCACGGTGTCACTACCCAAATTCCCCATCAAGTTTTTGTCGCCTTAAGGCAAGGCCGCAGACCTTCGCGACTTGATTCTCCACCTGTTTCTATCCACCACTTTTCACCTGAAGCCCATTCGGCCGGCGTTGAGATCCACAAGATTGATAGTGTGCAGGTAAAAATTTACAATGTCGAAAAGACTCTTGTAGATTGTTTCAAATTCAGGAACAAAATCGGGATGGACGTATTTCTGGAGGCTATCAAATTTTACCAATCACGAAAGAAGGTTCGCATTAACCAGCTAATCAACTTTGCAAGGATATGCAAAGTCGAAACCGTTATGCGGCCTTACATTGAAACGTTGACATGAGCAGAGTCACAAAAAACATTGCTGCGTCAGTGCGCGAGAAATTGCTTAACCGCGCTAAGGTTGATCGACGACCTTTCAATGAGATGTTGCAATACTACGCGATGGAGCGTTTCCTCTATCGTTTCTCAAAGTCTGAATATGTAAAAGACTTTATACTGAAAGGAGCGCTGATGCTGCGGGTGTGGGAATCTCCGCAATTTCGTGCCACAATGGATATAGACCTGCTGGGCAAAATTAAAAATGGAGCGGATGGATTGAAGATCGTGTTTGTAGAAATTATGAAAGTGATGGTTCCTGACGATGGATTAACATTTTTGCCGGAGACCATTCACTCTGAGGGAATAACGGAAGATGCGGACTATGAAGGAATAAGAATCCGGTTTGAAGGCCGGCTTGGCAATGCCAGGTTGTTCATTCAGGTAGACATCGGCTTTGGCGATATCATATTCCCAGGTCCAAGGCAGTCAACGCTTCCAACAATGCTTGGATCACCAGCACCGGTACTTCAGGCTTACACACGAGAAAGTGCTATTGCGGAAAAATTTGAAGCTATGGTCACCTTGGGTCCGGTTAATAGCCGAATGAAAGATTTCTATGACATATGGCTCCTGTCCCGGCAATTTACCTTTGACGGTGCAACGCTTGCCGAAGCAATACGATTAACTTTTAAACAAAGAAAGACAGTATTGCCTGAAGCAGTTGAAGCGTTTACAGCCGATTTTGTTGACGCTAAAAAATCACAATGGGCTGCTTTTCAACGTCGACTTAATCAACAACATGTACCTGACGCGTTTGCTATAATTGTTAAACAGATCGACCTGTTCTTGATACCTTTGCTGAAGTCATTGAAGAATGAGGGCGAAGTTGCAACAAAATGGAACGCGCCTGGTCCATGGGTGAATCATTGAATGATCATTTTCTAATTCCCATATTTAATAAATATTCAAGCAGTAATGTGGGCATCGGTTTGGGAAAAGAATCACGGAGATAAAAAAAACCAGTAGTCAGGCTTTTCTACAGATCCTTTTTCTATTGACAGCTTCTTACGTCATTTTACAATCACGGAGTCAAGAGGGCTTGTGCAACTCATACCATTCCTGTCCTCTGCATCGCTTAAGCTAAAATTTAGTGAAAGTATAATGTAAACACCCAAGAAAGGGACTACCATTGCATCGCTGCGGTTTATCTGCATAATAATTGCAAGTCACCAAGCGGGTTTGGAAAGTCCGCTATTATAATTACAGCTCCTAGCTTTATTTGCTATGTTGAGATTGAAGTGTTTTGATATTTTCTACGTTTCATCTTAAAAAATATAGATCATCACAGCAGCGATCAAAAACATCAAGCCGATCAACATTAAAATAATTGATGGTAGATAATCTCTATGATAATATTTTCGCTTCATATCTCTGATCTAAATGTATCAATCTTAATCCTTCCCAAAAACTTCTGCAACTGATCATTCTGAATTTCCTGAATTGATTCAATTTTATTTGTCTCGTTACTTATGTATACTTCTACATGTATTGTGAAGACGTAAAGTGACGCTTTGATTATAGTAGCCAGTTATTGCCTCGATGACTTTGCATTCTCCCAGAGGTATTTAGTACATTCGTTAATTACCTTCAAATAAAAAAAGCAGTACACCCATCTGATGCACTGCTTTTATAATAGTACGGAAAAGACCCTCTCTTAAACCGTACTAGTATGTAATACGAATATACTGTATTTAGCTATATTATGAAATTCCTTGCAGTCTATTTAGTGTTTATCTTTAGCGGCTTTTGAAAGAAAAGCTGCTCGATTAAGTGCGTGGTATTGGTGGTTGTTTACAAGCAGAAACGGTATTTTAAAAAAATCTAGAAGGTACGCTTAGGAAATCTATTCCTTTTCACCTCGCTTTCTTTTAATCAAAAAGATTAATAGTTTTAGACAGAACAATTGACCAGGGAGTAGCTACCTACATACGTCCAACTATTTTACGCATCGTAATTTCTGTTTATACTTATCACCGTATTTCATAGTCCTACGATATCTAAAAGAAATTAAGAAAAAGAAAAAGCGAAAGCAAAATTAGGGCTGTTGTAGTAAAAAGATAAACACAAACTAATGTCAGAAACTTCCCCATCCATTAATACTTCTAGCGGCCAGTAGATAAAAATTTAACAGCGATACACCATTTCATTTTAGCTTACGATAATAACGATCTTTTGATTTGTCTCTGTAAAGCCTGCCTAAAGTTATGTCAACGTATAAAAGACCAGCGCTTAAAGCATGCTCTGCTTGCAATGATTGTGTCTTCATGTCAAAGCGTGCAACGAAAGGACGCATCGGTCTGTTATCGCTGTGCTCCATGCTCATCCAACCTTCCTGATCGTAGTCATTTTTGCGCCACTTATGGTTGCGGACAAGATAGCCTTTGTAAGATTTTTCAATGAAAATGGAATCTCTTACCTCCCGTATTCCGACGGGTCGGCCTGTTTGCAAATTTGAAATTTCAAAACTGTATGCCCTGACATAAACACCAGTTGGCTCATTTGCGCTTTGCTGGTTTTGACAACTCATTACGATTGCCATTACCATTAACGGTCTTGTTTTCATATGATTTTATTTTATGTTTTGTAGTATCTTTTGGAGTATTCTTTTTACACCATCTTTGGTGCCACTTTCATTGTTATAATACTTAAGCTTAAAACTTTCTGGGGAAATGTGTTCGGATCTTTTTGTTGCAACCCCTTGCGCAAAATGCCGCATCAGGGCAGAGATGTTGTTATTCTGAATGAGCTGGCTTTCTACAAGCAAGCGAAGGAAGTAGGCCAACTGAGCCACTGATACGTCCAGTACTAATTTTAATTGCTTGGCCGTATCCGATACTCCCCCAGCATCCAAGCGCAGGTTCTTACGCAGTTGAATAAAATGGATCTCCGCGTCAAGCCATTCGAGGACCTGTGCCCGCGTGGTGGCTAGTTTGTCATTGTGAATGAAGCCAGGCCGCTCACCGTATTGTAACACTCTCTTCTGATGTTCATAATAAACTTCAAGGCAGTCGTTAAAGGAATCTGAAAGTGTAGCTTCTCTTTGCAGTGACCTCGTGTAATATGCAATGTAAGCTGGATCGTTAAAATTATACTTAAATAACTGTACGTGTACATGCTGTATTACCTTTGAAACATCACCTTGAATGTTGATGGTATTCAAGAGGGCCAGAAACAATTCAAAGACATATACGTGGGCGGAGTATGTGGGCTGGTCATCCAGCTGTAGACAATGGTAAGGAGAAATGCAAATTTCCATAAGCTCCCTGTCCACCCCTACTTCTATCAAACCTGATTTCAGTTGTGAAGCCATCACAGATATTTCTGAAGTCTTTGCTTGTATATCCGTAGAAAGCTTTTTATTAAAATGATTGTAATCAACGTTAACAAATGTGTATTCCATATTAATCCGACAGTTTCAAGTTTCTGAAGAGAAGAACCTTTATTGTTCTTTTACCTTAAGAAACAGTTCAACATCTGACTATACCAGTCACAAGCGTACTGGTACGGGTGTAAATGCCTCATAACCAGTGTAAAAATTTTTCCATACCTTTTAGGTTCCCACTTTTATAAAAAAAAATGACACACACGCATAGGGTTGCAGCGAATTTTACAGAGTTGTACAGTAGCGCAAAACAAAAAAATTGGCTTGATAACACGAGCTTGACATGGAACCTAAAATTCATCAGGTACTTTCAGCTATCCGACATCTTTCGCAGGATCTAAAGGATGCAATTCAAAAGGAGCAGGTTCCTTTGTCCCTTCCTAAAAATTATATGTTGCTGGAAGCTCCTCGAATTTCTGACCAAGTTTATTTTGTTGAACAGGGGTTTGCCATGTCGTTTGTTTATATCAATGGAGAAAAACATGTCGAAGGGTTTTTCATGGCGGATCAGTTCATATTTTCTCCAAGGAGCTTTTACGAACAGGTCCCCTCTCACGAATTCATTCAACTGATGAGTCGAAGTGAGGTTTTGTGTTTTTCCTATTCGGCGGTGATGCGGGTTATGCAACAATTTTCTGATGCGCACTACTTTTACAACGTCATCGTCAATACGTATTACGACCAAGCGCGCCAATGCATGCGGGACTATAAACATTTAACTGCAACTGAAAGATATCACAAGTTGCTTGTGCAGTACCGAGGTATTGAGCAGATCATTCCTCAGGAATATATAGCATCGTACCTGGGTATCACTCCTCAATCACTGAGTAGAATAAAAAGACGCGAAAGACCCTGACCTTTGCTTGTTGATTTCTGAACATAGGTTACTCATCTTGTAATCATTGGAGCTTTCTTCAGGCTGTGGGCTTGACTAATTTCAACTCACCAAGAAGAAAGACAGATGTTAAAAAAATATTATATCGAATTTATATCTCCACTGTTCATTTTGTTGATGGTATATGCAGCTGTAAGTAAATTATTGGAATATTCGACCTTTTCGCTGCAACTCGGACAGTCACCTCTGCTAAGTCCCTTTGCACATGTTGTTGCACCCTTAACCATTGCGGTAGAAATCATAGCAGCTCTTCTGTTAATGATGCCAAAGGGGAGAGAGACCGGATTACAACTTACGTACGCGCTGATGGTTATGTTTACGTTTTATATCTGGACCATCCTGCATTTCAGCAACGACATACCTTGCGCTTGCGGTGGCATTCTTGAGAAGATGGACTGGGATGCTCACCTGGTTTTCAACTTTGTCTTTACAGTCTTGGGATTATTCGCAATTGTCTTATATCAAACCGGTAAAAACAAAACCGCTTCTACAGTACCCGTACAATTAGATCCCAAAGCAACTGTTTATACAGATGCTAGTCATGCACACCTATTCGGTCCTTTCGCTACCACCTCGTCCGGTAGTGGCTGCACATCACAACCTTGCACACTACTTATTTCTCCATTTTATGTAAAGGGCCAATTTATTCGCGGTTACAAAATCACCTCAATCATAAAAGATGACGAAAAAGGCAGGGTAATGCGCGGCGTATACCTTCAGGGAATTTTGCCCAAACAGTGTATTATCAAGGAAGGCAAAACCAGCGTGTACCTGAACCAGAATGGCAAGGAAACATTGAGTAATCTTTACAAACAATTTAAATTACTTGCCTCGCTGCATCCATCCATTCCCGTGCCGAAGCCTTATGATTTTTTTGAAGATGGTGGCAATGAATACCTTGTTATGGGATATATCAAAGGCGTAAGACTGCATGAAGCATTAAAAGAACTTTATGGCGATAGCACATTTGGAAACCTAAAGGTATTTAAAAAGAAAACGCTTTTAGGCTACCTACTTGACCTCGCTACTGCGCTGGATAACCTTCATATCATGGGATATATTCACAGGGATGTTACTGCCTCCAATATCCTTGTAAGGAAAGGGAAGATTTATTTGCTTGACCTGGAATTAGCGTGGTCTATAAACAGTGACTGCCCTACAGCAGAGGGCGGTACAGATGGATACGTATCTCCAGAACAGCAAAGAAATGAAAGGCCTACCGTATCGCAGGAATGCTTTAGCTATGGGGCTATCATGTTGTATACTCTTACAAATACCCACCCTGCCAAATGGAAAAATAAAGACAGCAAAGTTTTTTTTCAAGGGCTGGAATCTGAAGGCATTCCTCTCCATATCATTCTTTTGATGATGAGCTGTTTGCATAACAACCCAGATCAACGCCCCGCTTTTAAGGTGGTGCAGGAGCAATTACAAGGTTACATAGAAGGGTTTAAAATGGAGCGCACGAATAAAATATTTATCTAGCTAGTAGATCAGGAATGAAGTTGCTGAAAACCTGTATAAAAAAGTAAGCATGTTTTTACTATTTAAATTTAAAATTTATGAAAGGCCAGAGAATTTATTTAAGCCTCTTTGCATTTGTATTGGCTGTAGGAGGTGCAGCTGCGTCGAAGATGATCGATATCACCACACATGGAAAAAGGATTTCAGGTCCAACTGTATACTCAACGGTAGAGAGCAGTTGTGATAACGATCTTCCTTCAGGGCAACAATGTAGAATTATGGTCGGGGGACAATCCGAACCAGCGTTCCAAGTTGCCAATCAAAGTAAACCATTGTACAGACCTTAGTCTGTTAAACATGAAACTGGTGAGACATTCACCAGTTTCTACCTTCTACTGTCATCAACGTAGCTTCCCAGGACACTCCCGTTGTTTAACGAATGTTATAATACCTCTTTAATTACAATTCCTATTATGAGCAAAGCACGTTTGAAACGTATTCTCCTTCTCACCTTACTGGGTATGCTTCCCGTTTTCACCCTGGTGCTTGTTAGTGAAAAACAAAAAGGATACGACCCTGAGAGTTTTCAACGTAACATCGTAAATGCAAAAATGAAACGTCTTGGATCACTGGAACTTTCCGATGGCGCTTACTATGTTGCGGGCACTATAGACTCTAGCGTCTACCTCACGGAGAACAAAAACGGAAATTTGCTCGCCTTTACACCAACTCTTCAAAAGAAGTCGATTAATCTTACTATTGACGGCAGTATTTGGACGCAGGGTATGCGGACCTACATCGACTCACCGTACGTTTACCTGACCGACGGAATAACACCAGCACTCTTTTATGGAAAAGTAAGTAATTGGATATTGCGTCCCTATGTTAACGACAGCGTATATTTTAAATCTATTGTACCATTGAAGCCTTCTTCATTTGTCCTCAAATCACAGAGCAATATAAAGAAGCGCGATATACTCCTGCTGCAAAATACTAATCCTTTTGAACTCATCCTCCATGATCAACTTTTGCAAAAGCAAATTGATGGCAGCTTTTGCACTGATGGCATGATGCACTTCTGCAAAAGTCTTTCAAGATTTGTCTATGTCTATTACTATCGCAACGAATATTTTTGCACGGATACAAGCATGCGTCTTCTTTACCGGGGTCACACAATTGATACCGTCAGCAGGGCACAAATCACCCTTGACACCCTTCATTCAGGTTCTGTTGCCATGACAACCCCGCCTTTATTGGTAAACCGGAAAAGCAGGGTAGCCGGCAAGTATTTACTTGTAAACTCAAACCTGCGTTCCCGGTCAGATGGTTTTTGGTTATTTAAAACATCCTCTGTTATCGATGTGTATGATTTGGCCAAAGGCAGTTATACGCACAGTTTTTACATACCTGATTATAGAGGGAAAAAGCCTAGTGATTTTATCATTGCAAATAGCGTCCTGTACGTTTTATATCAAGAGGCACTTGTAGCTTATACTAACTTTCCGGTGCATCAACAATAACCAATACTTCAACCTCCCGGTCTTCCAGGGAAAACTGCAGACCATACTTCTTCAGTGCCTGGTTGAGGGACTGATAATCTTCAATGTTTGCTTCTAACTGAATGTTTCCCAGCCCTCCTTTTAATCCTGTTTCATCTATCAGAGGATATGGTGAAACCTGATATGTTGTTATCGCAACCAGTATTTCCAACGCTTCCTTTACCGTATAGTGGTTCACTTCAAATTTGTTATCAGAAACTAAGATGTGGTCATCTCCAGATTTGTAAGCAATCAGGGATGTATCTGTAGCGGTCAATACCAGGCATTTCCGTTTGCGTTTTTCAAAACGAAAATCGATCTGGAAGTAGTCTTTCAGGTCCCCTATTATCAGTTGTTTCATCCTTGGAATAGGAAGCGCTTTTCCTGCAATACGTTGATAGGTATATATATTCTGAAGTTGAAGCTCGCCATCAATCTTTCTTAATAATTTTTCAGGTTGTTTAACCTCTAATACCGTCTTGCCAAAGGGATACCAGTTCTGTGCTCCCCATCTATTTGGCTCATCTTTAAACAAAAACCGGAACATGGATACAATGTCAGCGTTGGCAATGATGGCGTACGTTGGGGTAATGTCTATATCTCCTCTTAACTCAGGAAAATATCGGGCAAAAACAGCATATCCCAATAGATGCTCTCCATTGCCCCCGTTGCCGTTGATGAAAAGTGGTTTTGAAAAATCAACTGCTGTACGTTGCTGATCCTTCTGCGGCATCTGAATATTCTTTCCCTCCAGGATTGCCTTGATATTGGTACGGGTCACCAATTCCCCTTTCGTCACTGACATGACTGAACCTTCAGGACTTATCCATACCACATGCGGATAAGTGGTATGCGGGAAGAGCTCACGCATTCCTGCGTCTCCACATGATGCCGGTAATGTCATGTTTACACCTGCCAGTTTTCTCCGCCTTTCAAAAATCTGTTTGACCTCCTGCACATCCTGCTGAGGGTTAATCAGGATGATCTGGATTTTATCATTGAATTGTTTCTGCAGCTCAATAAGTTTTGGAAACGCTTCGATACAAGATGCGCAGGAAGAATTCCAGAATTCCAGGATCAGGAGTTTGCCGTGAAAGTCAGAGAGGCTTGGATCTTTACCTTTAAAATTGAGCAGGTTGACTAATTTATAATCTGGTACCTTGGCACCTTTTCTGATCGCTGCCTGCTGCGCTTGTACAGCGAGGCAAAATATTGAACATAGTAGTAGTGTACCAATAAAATTGGATGTCTTCATAACGTGTTTTTAATTTTAGATCGTTTAGTACCCTAAATTTTGCGGGAGCAGGTTAGCGTTGTTTTGAATCTCAACAGCAGGAACAGGATATAGTATATCTGAAGGTTCCCACTGAGAACCCTTGATACCAGCAAGTACTTGGTCTGCTGTTCCCGTCCGTTTCAGGTCCAGCCACCGATGCGCCCACTCGGCAAAAAATTCCCTTCTCCTTTCAGTGGCAATGAGTGATAACAAATTTTCTTTACTGATCGCAGGATCTACTTCCTGTACCCTTGAAATGTTTGCCCTCTCGCGGATGGTGTCAAGGTCAGCTATTGCCTGGGCCAACATGCCTTGCTGCGCCAGTGCTTCTGCCCGGATCAGGTACATTTCTGAAAGGCGTAACACCATCGAATATTCTTCCAGTGTTGTAGCACCGTTGCCGACTTTGTACTTATGGGGATAGTAGTATGTTGTACCTGCAACGATAAGGCTATCAATCCACGCTGATCTTCGCTTGTCCATTTTTTCAAACGTGTCAACCACTCCCTTGCTCAGGGAAACAGTAGATGGAATGGTAGTGAGAATGAATACCAGGGCTTCCTGCGTATTGGCGCCCGCTCCTGGCGGCATCAGTTGCCAGATAGCTTCTGAACTGTTCTTCAAAAATACGTCAGCAGGTTCTGACAATGCGTACAAAGGGTTTTCAATTACGAGGGATGCATAGGCGGCGGCCTGATCCCACTGGCTGAGGAAAAGATGAGCCCGAGCACGCATGGCTATGGCAGCATACCTGATGGGTCTCACCCTTTCTCCTTTAGAGAGGCTATAATTCGGTGGCAAGAGCGTTGTTGCCTCTGTCAGGTCTGCAAGGATCCTTTGGTAAATTTCCGGTACAGGGGTACGTGAAAGTGACCGGTTTTCCCGGTAGTCAGTTCCTAATACCAAGGGCAGTTCGCCGAAAAAATTAACGAGGTAGAAGTAACAAAAGGCACGCACAAACAAGGCCTCTCCCTTTAATTGCTTGCTTATTTCTTCTGTTACATCTGAAGCATTTTTAAGGCCTTCAAGGACTGCGTTGGCGTTGTAGATATACTTATAGGGCTCAGTCCACAGGCTTGCGTACAGGAGGCTATTCGAGGCGGTCATCTCGTTGCTCGAAAATTCAGCTGAGGGGCCAGCGGAAAAATCCAGAAATTCATCCCCAGAAGTACCGGCCAGTACTGTCACACCGGACACACCTCCCCCAGCAAAACCAGGACTGTTAATCATTTGGCTGTAAATGCCAGTGACTGCGGAGATGGCTGTGGCGTCGTTGCTGAAAACCGTTTGCCTGCTCACTTGGGTAACAGGTGAATTTGTTTCAACAAATTCTTCACAAGACTGCAATGCCCTGCAACAGATGAGAAAAATAAGTATGGATAATTTTTTCATAACGATCAATAGTCAATGGGTTGTTTATAGTGAAAGTTGCACGCCTAGGGTCAGTGTGCGCAGTGGCGGTAGTACGGCAGCACTTTGATTTTCCGGGTCCAGTCCTATGTAGTTGGTCCAGGTGAACAGGTTCTGACCCTGCATGATTACTCTGCAGTCATTGAGGTGTGCCTTTCGCAATAACGATGAAGGAAGTTTCCATGAGAAGTGAATGTTCTGCAACCGCAAAAAGGAGGCATCAGTAAAGCTGATGTCGCCGGAGCTTCTCCCATTGTTGAAAAGACTTCCTGCCATCGATGCTTCCTGTTGGGTGAAGCGTTGGACAGATGCCGCGTCACCCTCCTGTTGCCAGCGTCGCATCACTTCCACTGGCTGATTGCCCATGCTGCTGTTGAGGATGCCAGGGGCAAAAAAGTTAGAAGAGTTCATATAACTTGTACCCCGCTGGCTTACGAACTGCAGCAAAAAACTGACTTGAAAATCGCTGTATTGAAACTGATTGTTGATGCCGCCATAAAATTCCTGTGTAAGATCATACAACCCTTGCAGGTCGGCAGGATAATCAGTGCCACTTCCGTTGTTGTTAACATCCTCGAATGTATATAGCCCTGTCTGGGGATCAACGCCTGTGTAGTGGTATGCTTTACGAATAAAAAGAGACTCTCCTACCTGATAGCGGTAAGCGTAGGAAGAGGCCTCAAGGTCGGGATACGTGACAAGGGTATTACGGGGTAAAGTAAAGTTGATGGAGGCATGCCATTGAAAATGGGTTCGCTGAATAGGGGTTGAATTTAATAAAATTTCCCATCCGCGATTTTCCACGGTAGCGGGAAGATTGTACTGTACGGAATTAAAACCTGTCAATGTCGGTAGTGAATATCCAACAAGTTGATTTGACGAGCGATTGCGAAACCAGCTCACTGATACGTTGACTTGGTCTTTCAGGAATCCGAGTTCCAGGCCGGCTTCATATTTTTTATTCGTTTCCCAAGAGTAGTCCGCATTTGCCAGGCGGGCAGGTATCAGTGTGTTTGCTTCCTGGTACGGCGCATAGGAAGTATAAGTGTCCATAAAACCATAATCACCAACCTGGTCGTTACCTGTAATGCCATAACTTGTTCTGAGCTTGCCAAAGGTGAACCAGGAGAGGGACTGGATAAAGTTCTCTTCGGAGAAAATCCACGCTGCCCCTACTGCTCCAAAGGAGGCAAAACGTCTGTCGGGACCGAAACGACTTGATCCATCTCTTCGCCCAGTCAGGTTGAGGATATACTTCTCCTTCCAGTTATAATTCAGGCGGGCGAACAGTGCTGCGTATTTGTACTTGCTGTCAATGTAGTCTAGTACCTGGAGGTAAGGAGCTGCCTGGAGGTTTTTCAGCAGGACGTCACTGGTAATCAAATCTCCAAGAATACTTTCTCCTGTGCGTGTAGTCTGAAGAAGGGTTGCACCCAGCAGTGCATTGAATTTTCCCTGACCCAGATTCTTCTCATATTCCAGCTGCGGTTCGATGTTCCAGGACGCGAGCTTGTTTTCTGAAAAGATTGACGTACCGGTATTGATGCTATAGCCGGGGTCCCAGGAGCTGATGGGGAATGCGGAAAATTCCTGCATATCCATCGCGTTGTATCCCAGGTTGCCTTTCAGTTGCAGGGAAGGCAAAAGCTTGTAGCTCAAGGTGGCGCTGGTGATGAGATTATTGTTTCGTCCCTCATAGGGGCGTTGTAGGACAGAATATGGATTAAACCATGTACCCTTTTCCCAATTTAGGTTGCCGGCGGAATCGTAAACTTCCGGGGAATTAGGGGCAAGGGTTATGTATGAAGTAATGTCCTGTTTGACCAGGTTGTTGCGGTCCTGAAGGTAGCTCGTGGTTAAGCTGATCTTAAACTTTTCATTTGAAGAGGTATGATTGAGGTTAAAATGACCAGATATTTTGAGATCAGAAAAATCACCCGGAAAAACTGTAGTTTGTTTGATAAGTCCTGCTCCTATAAAAAACTGTGTCCGACCTTCACCGCCTGATAAAGATAGCTGGGCATTGTGTATATGGGCTGTACCACCGATGAGTTCTTCCTGCCAATCTGTGTGACGGGTTGTATCCCATAACATCAGATCACGTGCATTGGCGACAGTCATCGTAGTTTCATCATTCCTAAACGCTTCTTTTCTCATTTGCAGATACTGTCGGGTATCAAGAAGATCCATTTTACGCGTCACATTGCTGAATCCCCTGTAGAGCTGGAGATCAAACAGGGTACGTCCTGCCTTTCCCTTTCTGGTGGTAATGAGTATGACACCATTGGAACCGCGAGAGCCATAGATGGCAGTAGCATCCGCATCTTTAAGTACTTCGATGCTTTCGATGTCATTGGGGTTGAGCGCATGCAGCGGGCTGCTGCCGGGCAGAATTTGTGCGCCGGCGCTGGAAGAAAGTGTGACCGATGGAAACGTCATTCCATCGACAATATAGAGTGGCTCGTTGCCATCCGCCCGAAGGCTGTTTTGTCCACGCACACGCACGGTGAAGGCACCTCCAGGCAAACCTGTTTGTTGCTGCACATAAAGCCCGGGGATGCGTCCCTGTAAGGCCTGCAACGGACTCGTTACTGCCTGCTTTTGAATTTCCTTTGATGTGATGCGCCCGATGTTTCCTGTCCTTTCCCGGTCGTTGACCTGCCAGTACCCTGCCTGGACAATTACTTCATCGAGGTTTTGAATATCCTGTTGCAGGGTGATGTCGATGCGGGTTTGTTCGCCAACCAGAACTTCCATCGTTGTATACCCAATGAAAGAGAATACCAGTACGTCACGTTTGTCGGCCTGAATGGAAAAGTTGCCTTCCCCGTCGGTCGTTGTTCCAATCGTGGTACCACTGACCACAACATTGACTCCTGCCATTGGCTCTGTCGTGGTGCCGTCTCTTACCAGTCCCTTAATTTCAATTACATGAGATGGCCTCGCGGCGTCCATCTGAAGAGATTGATTTTCCTTGAGAGGGTTATGGACCTTTTTTAATGTTATAGACCCTTCCTTTTCATGTACAGTAAATCGCATGTTCCTAAAGGAAAACAACTCCTGGAGTATAGCGCGAAGGCTTTCCTGGTCAGCCTGAAGTGAAACATCCTTTTCTTTGCGCAGCTGGTCAAGGCTATAGATAAATTTTAAGCCTGCCTCTCTTTCGATGATATGCAATGCATCAGGAAAAGGCGTTGATACAAGGTTAACGGTAATTTTGCGGTCGAGCAGCTGAGCGTAGTTCGTATGCGCAACGGCCATTGTACAAATGGTGAAGGCTGTCATTGCCTGTACTACACAAATTCTCATAAGCCTCCGGATTTTCGGGGAACATAAAATTTTCATAACTTTCTCATGTTTTGTTGGATTTCCTGGATGAAAGAAGACAAAGCACCCTCGCCTCAACCCCTGCAAGGGTTGTGTTATAGAAGAGGGATATAGCAGGAGTGGTCAGATCACTCCTGTTTTTTTTCAGGTAGAGTTGTAGGAAAAGCAGGGCATTCGCTTGTTGTTTAGTTAGTCACAACCCTGGCCGTGGAGCACGTAGGTTTTATCAGTCTTACTATAGGTTACTTCCAGCACTTCTCCAATCATGTTTAATGATGTTTCGAGGGACTGGTCAGTCAAGTCAGCGGTGATATGACACCGTCCGGCCGTTGGCTCTTTCAATTTTATGTCTACATCAAATTTTTCTTCAAGACGTTGGGCCACGTCTGCTAAGGTCGCATTGCTAAAGTCCATGACGTACTCGGTATCCGCGGTGAGCGCACTTAACTCTTTATTATCCATGGAGGTCTTAGAAAACTTTCCCCGGGAGTAGAATACTTTCTCCTTTGGCATAACTTCCAGCCCAACGGAATCAATATTGGAAGAAAGGGATACTTTACCGGTAAGGACATTCAGTTGCATGCTATCTCCCATAGATCGAACACGAAAACTAGTGCCGAGTACCTTGAGGGTGACGGACCCTGCCTGAATTATAAAAGGATGGGAGACATCCTTTTTAACTTCAAAAAGCGCCTCTCCATCCAGCTCGGTGTACCGAACACCATCGACCTTTTCATAATAATTAATAGTGCTTTCGCCACGAAGCCATACCAGGGAACCATCCTGGAGGATAAGCTTTTGTGTTCGTTGAGAACGGGAAGCTTTTCCTAGCTGCGAGACATACCAAATCCCAAAGGAGGCAGTGATCAGTATCAATAGGCCTGCTGCCATTCTAACCCATAGGGTATGCGCAGGTTTCTGTTTGGGAACTGTCTGTACCTCCATGTCGATCTCCAGGTTACTGGTGATTTTATCAAACAGCTTATCCTCATCATCCTGTGACAAAGTCAAGTCTTCCTTTTTTTCCGTCTGCATAACCTGGAGCCATCCCTCAATTTTAAGGCGTTCCTGCTCGGACACCTCACCGGTAAGGTAACGATTGAGTAACTGATCAAAATTCGATTTTTCCATAACCTAGCTATCCGCGTTTAGATCTTCTCACTCACTTTTCCTCACATGGTAGAAGTCTCCTTTGCTTTTTAAAACCCACAGTCTCTTTTCTTTTTTTACAAAAAACAAAGCCCATCCTGCTGTTCTGTTAAAACAACTTCAGGATGGGCTCCGCAATGAAGGTAGGAATAGCGTTAAAAATTCACAATGGAAATGTTATTATTCTTCCCATGAAGTATGGATCGAATAGTCTTAAGTGGCAACTATTAACGATTCAATATTAGCCGCTTGTTTTATAGGGCTCGGCAAAGATGCTCTTCAGGTGTCGTATGGCAGTCACCATATAATTCTCTACGGTGCCTTTGTTGATGCTCATGCGTTCGGCAATTTCGGTGTTGGAAAGATTTTCATGGAGTCGCAGTTTCACTGCCTGCTGGCATCGCTCCGGCAGTTGTAACAATCCTTTTTCAATTCGCTCGACAATGTGCAAGCCTTCCCGTTCTCCTTCCGGATGGGTATCATATACCGCCTCAAAGAGTAGGAAGTGCTCTTCATATTTATGCTTGACCCGGCTGTGTTGAAAATACCGGATGACCTTGTATTTGACCGTTGTGAACAGGTAAGCACTAAGTGTCTCCACATGCCCCAAGTCTTCCCTCCTCCTCCACAACGACTCAAAAACATCTTGCACAATCTCCTCGCAATCCTCTTTGCGATCAATACTTTTTAATGCATACCGGTACAATTCTCCTGCATATGACCTGTAAATTATTTCAAACGCCTTTCTGTCTCCCTGTTGCAACCGGGAAATTAGATTAGTATCGCTTTGATTTAAGTACAAGTTCATCAATTAAATAAGAGAAACCAGACACATAGCCGGTTAACTAGCATCTTGAGACTACGCGTCGCTACAGTTAAGCATAAGAAAGGTAGGCTTTTTTTTGATTGCGGTAAATCTGACCGCAGTTTTTATTTTGATTTGATACTTCTTGCCGCAGAAGGCAGCAATGAAATCCCGCGATAAAAAGCGACTACAAAAGTTCCGAGAGAACTTAATAAGACTTAGAAAAGAAAAAGGACTAAGTCAAAGGGATTTATCATATCTATGCGATGTGGACTATTCCCGAATCGGAAAACTTGAAATCAACGAGAATACCAATTTAAATTTAACTACGCTTTTTGAATTAGCCAGAGGATTAGGTATACATCCAAAGGAATTAATCGATTATGATTTTGAGTTCGCGAAGAAGTAAAAAGTATTTACGTTTCTCATCCTTGTAGTGGCGTTAGTAATGAAAACTTTAATAGAGGGTATGGACTTTCTTGTCTTGCTATCACTCGCTACACGACCGAAATAGGCTTGTCTTCTACATTGACATTGCATTTTACGAAGATGTGAAAAAGCTAACTGCTGAAAAGTTCACTTTTGTGAACTTTATTTAATTTAAACTGTATTTATGAGGAAGTGGCTCCAGGTGGATATGCTTGCGCAAAATGGCTCGTATAGGAATCGGGCCTTGATCTTAATAATCTCCAATTAAAAGCTCATTCTGCAAATCTCGCGCAACGGAGCAAATTCGCGGTTTTTGTTTTGGACGGGCTTAATTCTGCTAAGACAAAGCCGGCTATCCAGCTTGGCTTTCAGTGACCACAAGCTTTTTCCTTGCCACATGCCGCTTTCTAACCGAAACCACTGAAATGAAGATTCCCTTTCACGTTTGCATCTTATTTTGTACCCAGCTTTTTTTAAACCGCAAGGCAGATGAAAAAAGAAAGAATACCAAGGGAAAGAATTCCCATTCGTAGCGAAAAAGTTTTTGAACATCCTGAAAAGAACAAAGCTCCCTTCAAAACGTATTTATATACACTTGGATTATGTAATAAGGATGAGGGTACAATCAGGATTGGCACAAAACAGTACCATCTTCAAAAGGGCAGCTTGCTTACGATCGGTCCGGGAATACCCTGTCAGTGGCTGAGCGGTGGTTACCATTTGGTTGATACCCTGTTTTTTTATGAAGATCTTTTTCTAAATACATTCGATAGCACCTTTTTTTACTCCCTTGAGTTTTTTTGCCCCGATGCGCACAACATAATGACCCTAGACCCAACTGGGCTTCTGGAAATGAAACACTTGTTTGAAGCGATAAGCCTGTTGAAAGAAAAGCCCGATGTATTGCCCGGAATTATTTTTTCCATTTTAAAGCTGGCACAAAAGCAATATTGGAGACAATATCTGCACCCTAAGAAAGAACTTAGTTCAAAAGAGCGTGTGACTGCCCGTTTTAGAGAGCTGGTGGCAAAACACGCCACAGAAAATAAAGATGTTTCCTTTTACGCCAAACAGCTGCATCTAACCCCCAAATATCTGACAGAAGTTTTATTACACACAACTGGCATGAGCGCCAAAAAGTGGATCGACCACCATGTTATGCAGCAAGCTAAATATCTCCTAGCACATCAGGGATTATCTATAAAAGAGGTAAGCTTTCAATTAGGATATGTAGATGCTTCCCATTTCGTGAAGTCGTTCAAAAAACATGAAGGAGAGCGGCCTAGTGATTTCAAAGCGCGCGCAATGAACGCACTGTTATCTTAATTTCTGTTCTACAATGAGCAGGAAAAATTACCATTCTTGCCGACCTTTGTACACGGCTAATCATGTTTTCCCCCTATAGTTTTGTGGAAAAATCAGAACTATGAAAAAGATTGTTTTTTACAAAAACGAACGGTTAAAAGAAATTGGTCATTTATTAATCAGAGTAGTGTTTGGTGCTTTCTTAATGATCAACGGCTGGGATAAACTCACCAATTTTTCTTCTTATTCTTTAAACTTTTTTGATCCTTTTGGCCTTGGAAGCGAAGCATCCGTCGCCTTGGTTGTGTTTGCGGAATTCGTATGTGGGCTTTTTCTTATTTTAGGATTGCTCACGCGAATAAGTGCACTTCCCGTCCTCATTACTTTTATCATTGCTAGTTTCGTCGCACATGCACACGACGGATTTGCCGTGCAGCAAACAGCCCTTCTCTATCTTTTCTTGTCTTTCTATTTTCTCCTGACGGGTTCGGGGTCCTATTCATTAGATGAAAAAATATACAACCCCGGCAAAAGATTCATAGAACACTGCCCCATTGCCAAAGGGTAATAGGGTAGAAACTCGTGCAAATTTAAAGAGCATGCCGCATGAAAAGAAAAAAGTATACCCAACCGGGTGTGGTGTTGTTTTTCCTTACTTTACTGAGCGATTTCGCCTATACTCAGGCATTGCCAGTCGAGTTGGTGTTTGGCCATCACAACTATTACTTCCAGCAGTCCTTGAGTAAGCAAATGCAGGACAACTCGTCCTTTGGATTCTTTCATACCTCTTCAATTCTGATTCCTTACGATAAAGAGAAGGGGAACGAACTAATGAGCCAGTCGTATGCCACCTGTAAGATAGATCGTCGCTTCACTGCAGGAATTGGGACGATATACGTCCCTTTAGGCCGGTTTCGTCCATCTGCTTTCCTGCAATTTTTAAAACAAGGTAAGCGAACTACACTGCTAGTTTTTCCAAGAGCCGACCTCTGGGGACATCCATCATTTGAACTCATGGGATTCGTGGAGTATCTACCGGCCATCACACATAAACTCCAGCTTTACACTCGGGTCCAATTGATGACTACTTGGACTCTGTCGGAACATAGCCGAAGTTATCAGTACCTACGGCTCGGCGTTCATCTCGGCAAACTACAATGCGGCATTGCGATCAATTATGATGAATATGGAAAGAATAAACAGCCACGGTCCAACTATGGAGGTTTCGTAAGACATATATTTTAACCGTATCTGGGTTATTTATAAACTGAGCAGCGATGCGGGCGGACGGAAAGCCAATTCCTAACCTGCACAAACCCTGATCCGTTAGCGGTAAGGCAAAAACGATGCAACAATGATAAAATCAGCGTTAAATGTAGGGTATATGGCAGCCTGTGACCTTCCTCTATTTACCTCGCATTCGCTGGGTTAAGACCGAAACGTAAGTTTTCAAAGTTGGACGATGCTATTAGACTGCACAGCAACTATTGGTCACTTGCAACTCTTGTAGGAATAATACTACTTATCAAAAGTCCGATTGTTCAATACTTCTGGAATTATGGGGAACAGGCTACTTCCAAAATTGATATTGCTTTCTTTTCCTATAAAACATTTTTCCCGAATGCTATTCTAAATAGTGATTCTCACAATGGGTTCAGCGCTTGCTAAGAGATGAGACACAGACGAGCGAAAATTCAGACGATGCTGATATACTACAGCACTGCGCTGCTAATCATTGTCCTCGCCATTCCATGGCCGTTCTCCCCAATCGTAAACCGTCCTTTTTTTAGAACATTTTGACCATGAACAATTTCTTTATTACTTTGTTCGCAAGCTGAGGTTAGCAGCATTCCTGGAAGGGATTTCATTACTATTCTTGATTTTCATTGCTGTTCCTCTGAAGCACTTCCTTCATGAACCGAAATGTTCAATTCATCGGGCCAATACAAGGTGCATTATTTCTTCTTTTCGTTTTTTGAACTATCCAAGTTGGAATAGAGCATAGGTGGAAATTTGCCCACATTACATGGAAAGTCTTGGATGCATGCTTCATACCGTCCGGAACCTTCTATATTGACTACAAATCTTGCGGAATGTTTCAGAATAATTTATGATACTGATATTTAAAAGTCTGTATCTAACTCCATTTAGATCTTCTGTAATCTAAGGAGATCAATCTATAAGCGTCTTCACCATTTATGCTTCGCATATAAATAAGAAAGATTCTCCGAAGAAAGAAAATGATTGTTGATTGGATGATTCATGTGATGGTAGGCAGAGGGTGTCATTCTTGTAAATTGACGAAAGTCGCGAATGAAATGTGCTTGATCGAAATAGCCGCATTCGTAGGCAATACGCGTAAGTGAAAGCGTATTGCTGTTGAGATAAGCAAAAGTCTTTTGAAACCTAATAATTTTCGCAAGCAGTTTTGGGCTGCACCCTACTCTCTCCAAAAATATTCGTTGTAGATATCGGGCGTTAATGTGGCATGTCTTTAAAATTTCATCGACGCTTAAAGTTCTACTCTCAGAAAAAAATTTGTCGATGGCATAATTCACTATTTCAAATTTTGTATCGTTCCTACCCTCTATTATTTTCCTTAACAGTAGATTTTCAAGGACGGAAATGGAATGATGCAAATTATTCTTGTCTTGTATTAGACAGTAGGCTTCCTTAAATCCTTTGCCTAAAAGGTCTTCCGCTGCTACTGAACAATTATTGATTTCATGGAGCGGAGTTTTTGAGAAAAAGCAAAAAGTGTGAGGATAGAATCGAATACCCAAAAATCTATTTTCACCTTTGCATGAAACATAATATGGCGAACTAAACTGGCCTACAATTTCTACTTCTGGGTTCTTATGAAACAAGTCCCCATTGAAGGACTTTTGGACGTCAGTACTAATATTGAATATCACCTCAATAGAACCATCAGGAAAGGTACAATCTTCGAGTACCCGGCCCTCTACGCCCTGATAATACCAAAAACAATTAATGTATGGTTCCAATAACTTAGAAGGTCTTACTTCGAGGTAGTTCATTCCCAGCTTTATTTTATAAATCTAGGATAAATTTTAGAAAGGGAACAACAACGAAGAATCTCCTATTACGGTGGTCTTTACTTCAATATTTTGTTCCTGATTTCTCCCCATGTAATTAGTTTAATGTTATTTTCTTCAAGCAACTCCTTGCATTCCTGACTTGTAAAAAAGTCGAAATCATTTTGTCTCCATGAGGCTCCCCAATAGACATAACCAAGAGTCACTGCCTTTGTCTCGTTATCATCATATGCAGGATGAATTAAGAGGCACGAAAGCCCCGGTTTTAAATCTTTAAGAACACTACGATAATAGATAGATAAGTTAATATCATAATCTTCTTCCATTGCCTGGTATAATTGATCAACTACGATATCTTTCGAGTTTAACGTAATAGTTTGCAGCACAGGCTCCTGTCTGGTAAGGAGAACAGGAACTTTAAATTCTCTACCCAGTTTAACATAAATATCCAACAACTCTTTGTTGCTGCGGGAAGCGTACATATGCGCGTCAAGATGAGTAACATCAATTCCATTATTAATGGCCTTCTTGATTTGATTTCTTAGCTCTATTTCAACTTCCTTTCCCTTCGCGTACATCAACAAACTATCAACCGTTGAGAAGAAATAACCATTTTTATTCACCAATGAAGGTACTAAATGTAGAGAAGTTACAGGTGACCATTTATAATACTTCCATTCACTTGTCAGGGTGAGATGTATACCAAAATCTTTTCCTTTTTTTGTTTTAGCGTAGTGAGCAATTTCTGCAAACCATGGACAAGGAACCATAATACTCGCTGAATTTACAGTACCAGTTTCCATAGCCTCAATGGTAGCTTGATTTTCTGAGTGGCAGACTCCCAGATCATCCGCATGAATAATAAGCAGCTTAGTGTCAGCAGAATAACCGAGCCTGACAGCCATGTTATCGTTCGATTGGGAGAAGGAGTCTGAGATTAATAAGAATAGAAAAAGCAGAAATATGTATTTCATAAGTTTTTTGATTTACTGTTAAAATCTAATGCAAATTAAAAAGGCTACCCTAACATGAATTGTACAAAAGCGACAGCGCTGATTTTTGGGACGATGTATAATCAATTAATACAAAGCAGGAGCCTTTACCGGCCAATCGAGATCTGATAAAAGGTTAAGGCAGCGATTATAAATGGGATACCGTTGTCATCATGTATGAAGACACCGTTGCGTATACGCATACAAACAGCATTGCGGCAAGTAGTAGAAGTGGGTTCATTATCATCTTCATGTGTATTTAATTCGTTAAAATATATAAGTGGGTTAAGCACGCACCGCGATGCCACACAACGGATCAATGAATCAACGGATCAATTCACCGTCAACACAATTTTTCCCTTTGCATTTCCGGCTTCTAGGTAATCCATTGCTTTATGAATTTCATAGATTGAGTAGCGCTTATCAATCACTGGTCTCAATTTGCCCGCTTCAACTTGCTCCTTAAGGTATATCAGGTCTGCCTGCGTTGTTTTGAAAATCAATTGAGAAAACTTTCTTCCGTTTTTTTCCGAATAAAATGAACCCAGCAACATCGGCTCGAAGATTTGTCTGTTCGATCCACCAACACCCACATACTTTCCTTGCGAAGTAAGGGCACGTTTGTAATCGGACAAAGGAACATTACCATTCGCGCCAATGATCAAATCATACTTCTTTCCATTACGCGTAAAGTTCTTCTTCAGGTAATCAATCACGTGGTCTGCTCCAAGCATCTTCGCCTGGTCTGTTTTAGTGGTGCTGCACACTGCGGTGACCTCTGCGCCTTCAATCTTCGCGAGTTGAATCAAGTAAACACCGACACCACCGGAAGCTCCGTTAATTGCAACCTTTTGCCCAGACTTTATCTCTCCCTTGTTTCGCAAAGCATGCAACGCTGTGGCTGCCGCGAGTGGAATAGACGCGGCTTCTTCAAAGCTTAACCCCGTAGGTTTGAGCACCACCATGTTCTCAGGCGCACAAACATATTCTGCAAACCCTCCGAAGTTGTGGGCGGCAAGATCCCCAAATACTTCATCGCCTTCGCGAACTTTTGTTACATTTTTTCCAACCTCGTCAACGATCCCCGCAACGTCAGCTCCGAGAATGTTGTACTTAGGTTTTGTCAATCCAAGCACAATCCGATAAAATTTTGGCTCGCCTCGCATAATGTGCCAGTCGGCAGCATTGAGGGATGTTGCTTTGACCCTGATCAATACTTCATTCTCCGCAGGAACAGGTTTTGGAATTTCATCAATGGTGAGGACCTCGGGCCCGCCATATCGATTGATGGTAATTGCTTTCATTTTTCAGATTGGTTTAAATTGCACTTGAATACACCTTTTCCGATTCGGCTTTCACTCCTTTGATCAAGAGATAAAACATAAATGAAAATTCAGAGATGGTTGTTACGAACGTTGCGTAGGAAAACACATCCGCATATGAGGGCGCCACAATATTCGCGATGAATATCAGCACATACCCAAAACTTCCAACCATTAGCATCATGCCAAGAATTCTTGGAAATAGATTCGACTTGTAAACGCAATATCCCAGCGGGAATAGCCACAATCCCCAAAAAACCTCGACCACCTGTATACCCGTATTCCGAAGCTTGAAGAATATCATTGACAATGCATTTAGCTGCTCTATGGTGAATGCCTTTAGGAAGGTATCATCGCCAAGCATAATAAACGGAGCCAGCTCAAAAATTCCATATACAAATGCAATGGGTACTGCCACAAGCACGAACGCGAGCATCGTTAAGGCTTGAAGACGGTTCACTGCTTTCAAAAGTCTGTACAACAAAATACCAACCATCACAAAACTCACCTGGCCGATCAGACCACTAATTACTCCCAGTCGGAAAAGTGTTGGGTGAGTTGAAATATTGTGCATCGTAGAAGCTACGTCATCTACCACAATTATTTGTGAGGGAACGTACATGATTCCGAATATTCCTGTAATTACGAGCGCCAGATACATGATCCCGGCCGCACGCGCTGTTCTTTTATTTGAGTTCATAGTTTTAATAGTTTAAAGTTTTCAATTCATCAGAATGGTCAATCTGCCTTTTGCTTTGCAGCGTCAGCTAACTCCGGTGTAAGTCGTTGTCCTTTCCCACTGATTGCCGATACATTGAAAAATCCTGCAGCAATTGTTTTTGAGTCTTTGTTTACGTTTAAAATATTGGTAGTTGCATTGGAAAGAGGCATTGAAAACAGTTCTGCAAATCCCCCAGGTCTTGTGATTTGAAAATAAACACCAAACAAGAATTCATAAGCTATCGGATCGATGGAATGGATCTCAACGTAAACGGAGTCGCCAACAACATACGGAGGAAGCCTCTCGTTTTTCTTCTCGGGATTTTCGTCAAGTGGATTTATGAAATCTTTGCGGATGGGAATAATGAATTGCTGACCATCCACGGATTGCCCCGGTGTAAAGCTCGCATCATAGGTCATATTCAATTCGCCAGGTTTATTGAGCTGATGCCCATTCTTCCAGGCTTTGATCCAATAAGTATCACCAACACCCGCAGGCTCCACCGCTTTAAATTCTGCTGTATAGTAATCCTGATTGACAAGCAGATCTTTTTTATTAAATGAGAATTCAATGGAGTCGATTGAGGGAACTCGACCTAGACGAGAAAACGCCTCAAACGTTTCGCCATCAACCGAAACAGTCAACCGATACTGATGCCCAATGGTACCGAAAGGAGTGGATGTTGGATCCCTATAATATACATCGTCTCCTTCTTCAAAAGTAAAGACCTCTCCACTGGTAAGATCGTGGACAACCACTTCAGCATTATCGATTTTCTTCGGAATGCTGCTATCAAAATAAGGCTGAGATCGCGTAACCGAAATAGTTTGCCGTTTCATTTCCTGATTGAGCCACGCGTCAACAACAATTATTTTTTCAGCCTGCTCGAGTTCCGGATGAATGGTGGTTTCGCATCTTACAAAGACGAATGCCAGAGTTATAAAATATAAGTATCGCATAGAATTAAAATTTAAAGTTGTAAGTGACGGCTGGCACCAGTGTGCCGATTATTGAAAGTTGCTTTGCGGATGTTGTTGCCGGAGCATCGTCTGGCTGTCGATCTGCACCTTGAGAGAAATATATACTAAATGGATTCTGACGCGCATAAACATTATAGATCGATACTACAAGATTGTCTTCTCCCCTGCGTCCTTTTCTTCCGCGCCAGATGTTATCGAAAGTCACGGCCACGTCAAGGCGATGATAATCCGGAATTCTATAGTTATTGCGAGCGCTTCCGCTGATGTATGGAATCACATATCCCTGAACCACAATTCGATCCGTGGGGAATGTGGTTGGTGTGCCGGAGATATAACTGAAGTTGGCGGAGAGCGTTACGTTCTTTTTAAGATCATAGAACGAGGCAGCTTTGAAGTTGTGTCGCTGATCAAAACGCGCAGCGTACCAATTGCCTTCGCGTTTAACATGATCAGTCCCATAGTTAATTCCGTCAACTTTTAATTCCGATTTACCAAGTGTATAGCTGATCCATCCGGTTAGTCTACCTGTATTCTTCTTCGCGTAAAGTTCAAGGCCGTAAGCACGACCGATTCCACTCAACAACTGTGACTCCATAAATTGATTGATGAAAAGATCTGCACCATCAATGTAATCGACCTGGTTCTTACTTGTCTTGTGATAAACTTCCGCAGAGGTTTCGTATTGATTGTTTTTTAAGTTGCGGAAATATCCCAAGGCCACCTGATCTGCAAGCTGTGGTTCTATGTTGTTGGAAGACGGTTGCCAGATGTCAATGGGAGTACTTGCTGTTGTATTTGAAATCAAGTGGATGTATTGCACCATTCGATTGTAACTTCCCTTGATTGAAGAATTGTTTGATAACTGATACCGAAATGAAAACCGTGGCTCAGGATTCTTAAAACTCGCTATTTGTTCCCAGTCTCCTTTTTCAGAAATATTTCGCAATGGCTTTTTAATTCCTGGGATCGTATCTCCATAATGGAAGACTGAACCACCGAGATACCTGAAATGGCTAAAGCGAAAACCGTACTGAAGTGTGAGTTTGTCTGTGAACTTGTGATTGTCGCTGATGAACAGGGAAGCTTCCACTGCTTTCCGATGATCGAGACTGATGTCGGTTATTACGCCTTCACTAACGGATACTGCATTCGCAGGACGGAAATCATACAAAATCGCCTCACCACCGAAAGAAACTTCGTGGCTGGTATTTGGAAACCAGGTGAATTCAGGTTTGAAATTATAGGTTCTGATATCGGACTTCCAATCATATTTATCAAGTTCATTTTCACCGATTTGAAAACCGTAGTCGTAGTTGCTGTGGAACAACGTAAGGTTTGAAAACAACTTATTTCCATAAAGGTGATTCCAACGAAATGTTGCCGTCCGGTTTCCCCAATCGAATCCCTGGAATTTATCAAACCTAAAAACATCTCTTCCCGAATATCCAGAAACGAAGATCCTGTTATGTTCATTGATATTGAAATTGGTTTTTGCAGTGATGTCGTAGAAAAAGAGTTGTGCGCCATCCGGGACAGCGTCCGTGACGGCCTTGGCTAGTACGTCAGCATACGACCTTCGTGCCGCAAGGATAAAAGAGGATTTGTTTTTCTTGATAGGCCCTTCGACAGAAAGTCTGCTGAAAATTGTTCCAAGGCCACCTTTTACATTGTACTCTTTATTGTTTCCCTCCTTCATTCGTATGTCGAGTAACGATGAAATTCTTCCGCCATATTGCGCGGGTATTCCACCTTTGTAAAGTTTAACATCTTTAATGGCATCCGGATTGAAAACTGAGAAGAATCCAAAAAGATGGGATGACTGATAGACAGGAGCCTCATCAAGTAAAACAAGATTTTGCCCCACACTTCCACCACGGACATTAAATCCGGAAGCACCCTCGCCAACGGTGCTCACGCCAGGGAGAAGCTGAATGCTTTTGATGACGTCAACTTCGCCAGCAAACGCAGGAAGTTTTTCGAGCGCTCTCACATCCAATGTGGCTGCGCTCATCTCGATACTCTGAACATTCTCATCGAGCGCTTTGTCGGTCACTTCAATTGCCTGAAGCATTTCTTCGGAAGAAAATAATTCGAGGTCTAGCCGTACATCACTATTAAGTTCAACTTCTTTCACCTGGTCACTGTAGCCAACATAGTCAATTGCTAAATGGTAGGTGCCCTTCGGTAGGGTGATCGAGTAAAATCCATACACATTCGAAGTTGTTCCTGTTGATGCTTCGGTTACAAAGATCGAGGTGCCAATAAGCGCTTCGCCATTGCCTGCGTCCTTCACGTAGCCACTCACCGTAAATGGGTTCTGACTAAAGCAAGTGATAGCTGCCAGGTAGCAAAACGCTACCGGTAATAATCGTTTCATAAATTTATTTTTTAGTTTTTTGGGTTTTACATCACGATGTGAGGTCAGGGATTATTGATCCATTCGACCAGGGCGTCCCCCGTTCGAAAGGTCAAAAATCGAATCGTGTTATCTTTTCCTTTTAATTTGCAGCCCTTTTCAATGCTGACAGTCATTGAATCGGATTGAAAATTCCGTAAGGTAATTTCACTTCCCCTGCGCCCCCATACCGATCTCAAAAGAGGCATCGTGATCCTCACTTTAACGATCGGCTTGGTAACTAATGAATCGACATCAGGTTCAGAAAAATACAACGTACCATCTACTACTTTCACCAAGGGGAAAACGCGAGTAGAATCTTTCACAGCAACTTCTACCGAATACTCCATGCCGGAAACTACATCTGCGTGGTAGTTCGCAGAGAAGTCAAGTTCATGAAACTTATCAACTGAGATAATCTTGAAATTCCAGTCGTTGTCTTCCACTAAGAGCGACTGAATGTCATCACGTACGATGATCATCGTGATGAAGATCAGCACTGTGATGATCGCCACCGTAATAAGTATTATTTTTTGACTAGTTTTCATTTTCTTTTTTCAGTTGATGTTTATGAGAAACATGTAGCTGGCGCTTCAATGAACAGGTCTTTCATAAATTAACCAGTAGAATCTTTTTGATTTTCTGTGTTTTCCCGTGACTTATACTCCTGATAATACACGCGCATGTCGTCAAGAGAAAGATTCAACAAATCCATCGTCTTGAAAAAACGAGGCAATTCAGTGTACACAAAATTCTCTTTGAGCAATCCAATAGTTTTTTCCATACCGTCTTCTGCAACAAAATATCCAACCCCTCTTTTGTTGAAGATGATTTCTTTTTCCTGCAGGTAGATATAGGTTCTCACAACGGTATTTGGATTCACTTCAATTTCAACGGCCAGATCGCGCACGGACGGAATTCGATCAAGCGCTTTCCACTTTCCGAGCAAAATGTTCTCGCAGAACGTGTCAGCAATCTGTAGATAAATAGCCTGGTCGTCTCGAAATTCCATGCTATACCTCTTTTTCCTTTAATCCCAGGTATGTTATAATCCAGCACAACGGTGCAAGTGTCCACCAGAATAGAAAATTAAGAATCTGCCAACCGGTGTGGCCTTCAATGAAATCGAGTATTTCACAGTGTCCTGCTGTGCACTCGTGATCAATGAGAAAAGAACCTCGCATAAGAAAATAGGAGACAATACCAATGATCAGTGTGAACAATACCAGCACAAATACTGTCTTGGCAAAAACATAACCCTTGAAATGCGCAGCTGCTACGAGAAAAATTCCCTGCAGCACGAAGTAGTATTGGATGACCGTCATTGAAAATCCCCCGAAAGGCTCAAAAGGCTGAAACTTAACAGGGCCAAACAGCAACCCGGCACTCGGATTCACGATCAACGTGTAGAGCCAAAAAACAAGCGTATAAAGGATCACCCAACCCACCGAAGTGAGGAGCCACATGCTTAAGAATTTTTCAAAGGTCGATGCCGGAAGCGTGAGGTAATTTGAGCGTCTTAAGGAGCTCGACAAATCCATAAATGCAAGGCTACTCAATATGAAACCACCGATCATCATTGAAGCAGCGTAGTTCTCATGATGATCGTAGACAAGGCGGATATCACTGACGATGATATCAAGCAATAATCCAAAGACGATAAGCATTCCCAATGTAATCACCAGCATCATTCCGATAGCTCTTCGGCTGCGGAATAGTTCAAGCTTCAGCAACAACCAGAATCGCGAGCCCACAAAATAATTCTTCAATTCCATAACTTATGCGTTAAAAACCTCTTTGATTTTCTCCCTGCTATGGATCACAGCATTAAAAAGAATCTCAAGATTTATATTGGTTTCCGCCCCGGCATCGTTTGGCCTTACAACAGTATATCCGCCAAACGTTGGTTCTGCATAAACAATATTCTTTATTCCATCGATATCTTTTTCTTTCGACACCGTGAGCTTCTTCGAAATCGTTTCATAGTGTTCAAAAAAAACAACCTGTCCTTCATCGAGTATGATAATCGGGTCAATCAAATTTTCCATGTCGCGAGCCTGATGTGTCGAAATAATAAATGTTCGGTTTTCATCGATTGCATTGGCAACAATTTTTCTAAACTGGCTTTTAGAAGGAATATCAAGACCATTAGTAGGCTCATCGAGTATCATTACTTTACAGTCTGTCGCTAAGCCGAATGAAAGAAGGAAGTTTTTTTTCTGGCCGTATGACAGCGTTGATAGTTTCTGATTTTTATCAAGGCTGAATCCGTGCAGGTATTCATCAAAAAGAATTTGATTGAATCGCGGATAGAACCTGCGATGGAGCATTTGATATTCACGCAGGGAACTCGAGGGTAGAAAAAACTCCTCGTTAACGATGAAGATTTCACGAAGAAAATCGGGATCTCGTTGTTTCGCCTTGAAGCCTAAAACCTCTACGTTTCCTTTTGCCGGAAAGAGAAGACCAGCTATGAGCTTTAAAAGTGTTGATTTTCCCGCACCATTTTTTCCGAGCAAACCGTAGATATTGCCTCCGGAAAGCGAAAGATTCAGGTTGTCAAACACGTCCCGCTTCTCACGATAAGAAAACGCAATCTTGTCTATTTTTATCATTCGTGTCGTAGTGTACTATATTGCTAATGCACTACAAACATAACGGGATTTTGTTGATTTGGTTGTCATTGCTTTAAATTTTTCTTTACTAATTATTTTCCATTGTGTTACATAAGATGTTAAGGGAATTTGGTGGATCCAAAAGATTTGAATAGATATTAACTCAAGATCAGCAGAGGGAAGGATATGCAAGAAAATTAAGGCCCGCCTGAATAGACGGGCCTTTTTTATTCTCTAAAAAAGAAATTACTCCTGCTTTGAAGAAAAGCGGAGTACCTGTATCAATGGCTCGACACAACGAGATGAATATAAACCTAGCAGTTATTGGGGTGCTAATTCTTGATTCGAAGCAAGAGAAAAAACTTATGTTTAAAGTCCTGAACTATTGGCTTGTTGAAATCCGAAAATTAAAGCGGTCACTGCCGCCTTTTCTTTTAAGGAATCAAAGTCTGCTCGAAATTTATAACAATAAGACTACTGATCACGAAGACTCGTCACCGGGTTTGCGACTGCAGCGTTGAATGATTGCCAGCTTACGGTTGCAATGGCAATAACGAGCGCGATGAAACCTGCAGCCAAAAAGATCCCCACTCCTATCTCAGTACGGTAGGCAAAATTCTCTAACCAGCCAGACATCACGTACCAGGTTAACGGGATCGCGATGACATAGCCGACACTGACGAGCTTTAAGAAATCCTTGCTTAACAAGCCCACGATGCTTCCAATCGTAGCACCTAATACTTTACGCATGCCTATCTCTTTAGTCCGCTGTTGCGCAGTGAAGGCTACCAGTCCGAACAAACCAAGACAGGCAATGAAAATTGCCATTCCAGCGGCAATGGTGAATAACTTCGCAAATCGTTGCTCATCTCTGTATTGTCTGTCGAAAGCCTGGTCAGCAAACTCATACGCGAACACATTTCCTGGGAACATTTCATGGTAAACGCGCTGGACATTGCCAATCACCTCCGACACGTCAGCCGGCTGCACTTTTATTGAGATAACGCTTCCTTCAGTGGCAAGACCAAATATGATATTCTGACGTGACTGGTGTGCAGACGTCCAGTTAAAATCTTCATATACACCGATGATGCGGGAAGCATTTCCACCGATATCAAGTGCTTCACCGATCGCCTCTTCTTCCGAGGCGAAGCCCAGCGACGCCACGCCTGTTTTATTCAGGATGACCTGCCAGATTACCGAATCATCCGACACCTGGCTAAATTCTTTGCCGGCCAAGAGTTTCAATCCATAAATAGAAGCAAAGGTTGTATCAATAAAAGTAGCAACGCCCTGGATGGCACGCGCAGGATCATCGGTAGATTTGCGCATGGAGGCACCGTTCCAGTTGAAACCGGTACCTGGCACTGTAGTTGACAGTGCGCCCTTATCCACTCCGTTTAAAGTCTGAATCTCCTGTATGAATGAGCGCATCACCGTAGCGCGATCCGCCTTTTCAGGCAGCACACGTGGCGCCTGAATGGTAACAACGCGATCTAACGACAGCCCAAGATCCATTGAACGCATGTAGTTCAATTGCTTGTACACTATAGCAGTGCCCGCCAGTAGAAAAATTGAAGCCGCAAATTGGACAACAACAAGCGCGCGTCGAAGCCATAGATGACTTGCCACATAACTTGACCTTCCTTTTAATACGCTTGCAGGTTTGAACGATGAAAGCACAAATGCCGGGTATAATCCAGCCATCAGCGTAGCAATAACCATCGTAAGTCCGAATGAAATCCAGAAGGAAGGATCAAGCCAAAGCTGTATTGATAGATGCGTTTCAGCTACATCGTTAACTACCGGGATAAGCGCAGTTGACAATGCAAAAGCGATTAGTGCGGCAACAACGTTTGTAATAGCCGACTCCGCGAGGAACTGCATGATGAGTTGCTCCCGGATTGCACCCATAGCCTTGCGCACACCAACCTCGCGCGATCTGTTGACTGCACGTGCTGTAGCGAGATTGATATAGTTGACGAGCGCGATCACCAGTGTTATTACTCCCACTACAAGGAAGAAATAAACCGTCCGATAATTGCCTGCGGCCTTGTTTCCAACACCCATTATTTCCGCATTCAGGTGTACATCGGTGAGCTTTTGAGCCTGAAGCACGATATTCCAACCTTGTTGTTTGTTTATTTCTCCCCGGTGTTTGAGATAAACAGCGGTCATTTTCTTTTCCAGCGATTTTACTTCAGCTTGAGGATCCGTCTGTACGTATGTCACGAAATTGTTCCAGCTCCATCCACCTTCGGGCTCTGTAGTGTATCCATCACCGTTCAGCAAATCAGTAATTGGAAGTAGTATTTCGAACTGAAGATGTGAGTTAATAGGAACATCCTTTAAGACACCTGCAACGGTAAAAGCTTTCTGAATACTTCCGGCTACTTCCAGAATTTTACCTTCGGCAGGTTCATCACCAAAGTATTTTCTGGCCGTACGCGCAGTGATAAATGCATTACCAGATGTTAGTGGTTGATTTGATCCGCTTTTTAAAAATGGAAAAGTGAACATCTTTACAAATGACTCATCTACGAAGAGAATTCCATCTTCCTCAAATACCCGCTCAGGGTTCTGCGCGTTCGTGACGATAGCATTTTCAGTCCCAACCCTTGCGATATTGGCGATCTCTGGGACATCGTTTTTTAATGCGGGGGCAAGGGCTTGTGCAGTGAAGGCGTGACCCGAGCCCATTGGTTCACCTTCCTTCGCATAGGCTTGCAACACGCGGTAAACGTGATCTTTATTGTCATGGAACTTGTCGTAGCTGTATTCGAAGGCAACGTACTGGAAGATCAACAGGCAGCACGTCATGCCGATAGCGAGGCCAATTATATTGATCAGAGAGAAAACTTTTTGGTTATAAAGATTACGATAGGCGATTTTGAAGTAATTCTTTAGCATGCTTCTAAGTTTAGGTAGAAGGCGTTTTGCAACAAGCTTGCCATTATGAAATCTTTCGTTTACGTCAATTAACGCGGTGTACGCCAGAATCGGCCGTTCGAAACCGAATGGTGTTATCCGGTATCGGACGATTGGTCGAGATTGATATGGCCCAGTGTTTTTGGATGGGCTTAGAAGCACCTACTGCTTTTCAATATCTTTCATCATGTGCTTTTGAGCAAGCGTCTCCTTTGTCTGATATGAAACAATGCAACAGATCGCCGTCATGATCTTATGACAAGTAATCCTGATGGGTCCACCGTGTACCGAAAACAATGATCGCATGTTACCTTGGCGTATCAAGGAGACATTAAGCCGTATGATGTCTCAGTAAGTGTGATATCAATCACCGCGTTGCACTTTAGATTTTTGTTCGTTAAAAAAATTACTAAGGAATATAGAAATCTCGGGCATAGCGGATTAAAGGTGCCGGTGCTCAGTCTTGGAACAGGGCACTTTTGGAGGCACTACAGACTTTTTCAAGCGGTAGGGTGCTACTGACGTGAATCAAGCCGTGAAGCTAATAGACATTTGTCTAGAACGCGGAATTAATTTTTTCGATACGGCAAATGTGTATTCGCTTGGCGCATCAGAAGAAATCTTAGGACGCTCTTTGAAAGGAAAAAGACACAACGCAATTATATCTACCAAAGTGCTTTTGCGATCGGGGGGTGGTCAAAATGATAAGGGCTCGTCTCGGTATCATCTAATTCAAGCAGCTGAAGCAAGTGTAAGGCGATTAGCGACCGATTTTATCGATGTTTAGTTATCAAATTAGCAGCATAGGGCAGACGTAGGTCCAGTTGCATTGAGACACACAATGATTTGCCGTTAGGTCCCATGATTGGTTTTACATAAAGTCCTTCTTACTTTCAACGTCTTTGCTGCAAGTTCTTTTTATCTGCCTTCTAGGATAGGTTCCACTAATGGCAACGGACATCGATCTCGATATCGATGAAGCCATGGCAGTGGCTTATTATTTCAAAATATCATGCGTTTTCAAGAAGTTATCCGTGGCTTGTCGAATTTGCATCCGAGAGTCGTTATCGTAAAAAAAATGGCCGCGATCGAATGACTTCCAAATTACATCAGCATCTTGTGCAGTAAGCGCATTGATGAATTTTTCGAATTCTGAGTAGCTCACCATGTCGTCGTACTTCCCGTGGAAAGCAAGAATTGGTATGCTCATGTTTTTAACTTGATTTAAAGGAGATAATTGTTCCGGTTTTGTTTTAGCTTCTATTGCGTCTCGGCCTTCTATGGAGTATGGAGCAGATTGAAGTATTAGATAGTTTGGTTTTGGATTAGGTCCAGATAATTGGAATGAGATTTCACTGGGCTGTATTGCTGCAGTGCAGGCTGCAAGGTGTGCTCCAGCAGAGAAGCCGGCAACTACTATTCTTGTTGTATCAATGTTCAATGTCTTGGAATTTGCCTTCACCCACGAAACGGCTGACAAAGCATCTTCGACTGATTGTTGAATATGCGTGCCATGAACGTTCCGTAGTCGATACTCGAACGCAATTGCGGTAAATCCTTTAGAAGCAAAATCCTCGCAGTTCCCATAGCCCCACTCTGGTGAGCCCATAGACCAACCACCTCCATGAAAAAATACGTATGCTGGATTTGTCGGGGACGTATTTAAGCTTGGACGGAATACGTGAGCTTCAAGCTCAATGCCGTTAATATGACGGTAGACTAAGATTCCATTAGGCTTACTTCTGGTTGCCCATGCTTTTTCAAACATGCGTGTAACGTCCTTTTTAATCGCCTCATCCTTACAGTCTTCTTGAAAACGTTTCAGGGAAGTCTTAATAGCCTTTGCGTTATAGTTTGCTATTAAATGTTTGAAATGCTGCTTAAAGAAAAAATTCTTGACCTTGGTATTGACAGCCAATTTTCTGAGACCATCATACCTCGAGTTGATTCTTTCGGTAGGTCCGGCTTCAAGGCTCAGGAATTTATACTTTCCTGCAGCTTGAACATCCAAGTAGTAGTTGAAGAGTCTGACAAAAGATTCAGAGGATAAAAACTCTTGGTGATCTAAGTCGTCGTCGACTATTGTTTCATAGAAAAACCTGTGCACTCCCGCAACTTTTGATGTGTGGCGATTATAGTTATGTGGATACAAAAGCTTATAGTATTTGCTTCGAAAACGCACTTCTGCCTGAAGTATTTCTTTTAATCTCGGAGCATTCGCCAATTGGATGGATCTCTCAAGCTCTTTCAAGCTTCTGACCTCCATAGTTTGAAGAGAATCGATTGTAGACAGGAAATTAATGAGTGGCTTACTGAAGATCGCCTTATTATTTTGATCGAGAAAAAAAACGTGATGCTGTATTTTCCCTTCATATTGTAACAAAGCACGGTTTAATTTAGCGTTGTCGCCATTGAAGGAAATCGGTTTGGAGGTGAGGTCTATATTAACGCTATCACGAGGGGCTAGATATACCTTGATGTTTTGATTTTCATGAACAATTGTTAAATAGTCGGGTCCGTTTAACGGCAGCGATGCGTAGAAAATCCCATCTCGCGTTATTGGGATACTACTATTCCCGATTTTGACCTCAAGAGACCAAGTGATTTTGACCCTTCCTGTAACGATAGCAGGATCGCCAACGGTTCCTATTCGTGACCCAGCAAAAGTTAAAGGTAAAATTGAAAAAATGAAAAGCGCGGTAAGGAAGAATGGATGCATATTGTTGGCTTGAGGTTGGTTACTGCAAAATTGTCGAAAGGTTACAGGCCGGCAGCAATGCTTTGCAGGCTTAAACCGCGCTCGTAATAGCCTAAACCACTACTTAAATACTCTTTACTTAACGACGCGATCCAGTGCTGCACAGCCAAGGACCCAACTCACTTTACGAACAAAGGACCCTATTTCCCCAGGAAATAAATTTTAGTTTCAATGCAACCTGGCCTTGCTGGACCAGTCACTTCAATAATCTGAAATTCAACGGCTATGGTCAAAAGTTACTTCAAGATCGCGTGGAGAAGTCTTATCAAGAACAAAGGCTATTCCTTAATCAATGTGGGGGGGTTGGGCGTTGGCCTTGGCGTCGCTATGTTGATCGCACTTTGGATCTATGACGAAGTTGACTTCAATCGCCCACATAAGCACAGGTCGCGGATTGCACGTGTTCTGAAAAACTGGACCATCAATGGAGAAATTTCTACCCTAGGTAGATTGCCTTTGGGTCTAGTTGACGAGTTGAAAACCAAGTACGGTAGCAACTTTAAGCATGTTGTGATGGCAAATGAAATCGGTGATCACATTCTTAACGCAAATGAAATAAAAATTTCGGCTGGGGGCATCTTCATGGAAGCAGGGGGTCCGGAGATGTTAAGTCTGAACGTGACCAACGGTTCGACATCGGGCCTTGAAGATCCCCATACCTTGTTGCTTTCTCAATCTGTGGCAAAGGCGCTTTTTGGAAACGATGATCCTGTTGGCAAAGTGGTGCGAATCGATAACTTGTCGGAGATGGACGCCAAAGTTCTCGGCGTATATGAGGACTTGCCGTACAATTCTGATTTTGCCAATGTCAAATTTTTTGCTTCATGGGAAATGTTCGCTTTGGTAAATCCGTGGATGGCGGAAAAACGTCACGATTTTCAGGATAATTTTCTAAACATCTATGTACAACTTCAGGAGCGGGCCAATTCTGAAAAGGTGTCCGCCGAGATCAAAGATGCAATTTTAAACAACTCCTTAAATACTGAATATGCTCAACTAAACCCCCAGATTTTTTTGCAACCGATGACGGATTGGCATTTGCGGTCTAACTGGAAGAACGGAGTAAATGTGGGCGGTCTTATCCATACCGTGTGGCTGTTTGGCGTAATTGGTGTATTCGTCCTGGTGTTGGCATGTATCAATTTTATGAATCTGAGTACAGCCCGCTCAGAAAAAAAATTTACGGAAGTTGGTGTTCGGAAAGCCATCGGTGCAAAAAGAAGTGAATTGGCAATCCAGTTTTTTAGCGAGTCATTTTTAATCGTAGTTGTTGCCTTTGCGCTTGCTATAGTTTTGATTGCATCAAGCCTTAATTTCTTCAATGGAATATCCGGTAAACAAATGGAGATGCCTTGGACGAATGTGTATTTCTGGCTCGCGGGGCTCATGTTCATTTTGTTTGCTGGTCTTCTCGCCGGAAGTTATCCGTCGTTGTATCTATCGTCTTTTAGCCCGGTGAGAGTTTTGAAAGGAACCTTACGTCTCGGTAAATCAGCGACAATACCTCGGCAGATTCTAGTGGTCGTACAGTTCACTGTTTCCGTCACTTTGGTCATAGGTACAATCGTTGTCTATCAGCAGATCGATTTTGCAAAAGATCGACCCATTGGATACGATGGAAACGGTTTGCTGTTGATCGAAATGAACTCCCCTGAGTTTCATGGAAAGTTTCATGTGATCCAAACAGAGCTGACACAGACAGGCGTTGTGAGTGATATTGCAGAGTCCTCAAGCTCTTTAACCGATTTCAATTTATCAAATGGTGGATTCGAATGGAGGGGAAAGGACCCTGGATTCATTGCCGAATTCGGAACCGTAAGTGTTACACCTCAATTTGGAAAGACGGTCGGATGGCACTTCACGAACGGTCGCGACTTTAGAAATGACATGGCAACTGATTCAGCCAGCATTGTAATTAATGAAGCCTTAGCAAGAATCCTGGGCTTCGAAAACCCTGTAGGAGAGGTTGTCCGTTGGAACGCGGGATGGAGAAGCAGTTATAACAGATTTACGGTCATTGGCGTAATTAAGGATATGGTGACTTCTTCCCCGTACGCACCTGTTAAGCCCATGGTCTTTCTATTGGGTCGCCATACCAATTGGATCAATCTCAGGATCAACCCAGATGTTTCATTAGGCGAAGCACTTCCAAAAATCGAATCCGTATTTAAGAAAGTAACACCAAACGTCCCTTTTGCTTATGAATTTGCTGATCAACAATACGCACTTAAATTTGCTGATGAAGAGCGAGTTGGGAACCTTGCCTCAATTTTTTCGGCACTCGCAATTCTGATAAGTTGCCTCGGCTTATTTGGACTCGCGTCATTCATGGCACAGCAGCGTAGTAAAGAAATCGGGATCAGAAAAGTTCTCGGTGCCTCTGAGTTTAAGCTGTGGAAAATGTTATCGAAGGACTTTCTAGCGCTCGTGATTATCTCCTGTCTTATTGCAAGTCCCAGCGCTTACATGTTTCTCTCCAACTGGTTACAACGGTACAACTATCGTGTAGAGATTTCGTGGTGGGTATTAGTTGTTACCATGCTTGCAGCCATTTTGATCACCTTATTGACTATAAGTTACCACACGCTCAGGGCCGTGCTGACAAATCCCGTGAACAGTTTGAAATCGGAATAGAGTAAAGTAATTGCTCGTAATCATGGATGTCGTTTCTAGACTTGGAGGAATCACAATAGAGCACAACGTGCTGGTCAACGCAAGAGTAAACTTGAGCACAGAAAATTATCCGGTCGATCCAACGAAGCGTCTAAAGTCGATACTCGTCAAGGAGACGCATGGATAGGTGCACCCGCAACGATCCTGCCTGGTGTCACTGTTGGAGAAAAATCTATTGTTGCAGCTGGAGCAGTAGTGAATAAAGACGTTCCTGATAACACTATTGTCTGAGAAATTTCGGCTAAGATTACCAGAACTATTAGCAGCTAGACATCACGTCCCGCTGAAACCTTATGAGCAGATTTTACCGATTTTTCCATTTTAGTCGATTGGACCCGATTAGTAGTACCAAAAATAACTAACCCACCTTGGTAACACAGTGTGAATATTCATCTTTTCTCCAATGCATTTTTGAATTATAATAAAATGAAAAGTGCATTATGAATACAAATGAATTATTGACGCGAGAGGATTTACAGCAATTCCGAATGCAACTGCTAGGCGAACTGAAAGAGGTCGTACAGCAGTCGAAACAATCAACGAAGCAATGGCTTAAAAGTTCTGACGTGAGAAAGATGCTTGGCATCTCCCATGGCACATTGCAAAATCTCAGAATCACAAGGTGCCTGCCTTACACGAAGCTTGGTGGTATTATGTTCTACAGATACGAGGACATTGAAAAAATTCTTGAAGCTGGCTTAACTTTTAAAAAGTAGTAAACATGGAAACGATATCTAGTTTAGCTATTTCATTAACAGAGTGGCCTGTGACGAACGTTTGAAGCCTCTTCACGTAGCGTTATATGTTGCGTTTTATCATGAGTGGATCAGAAACAGATTTCAGCAATGCTATTGTATTTCCAGACGGCAATTGACGAAGACTTCTCGTATCCGTTCTAAGTCTACTTACCACAAAACCCTCTCGGAGTTGGTAACCATGGGTTACATACACTACCATCCATCTTATCATCCGGCAGAAGGCAGTAAGATAAGCCTCTTATTAGAGCGATCCAATTCACAATCAGCTGAAGAACAAGAATGAAACATGTACTAACGCACTAAAAGACAAAACAATGAAAAAGAAAATATATTTTATTACACAAGCTAAAGGGGGTGCAGGCAAATCAGTGTTGGCGTTCATGCTTGCAGAGAAATACAGGGAAGCTGTGATACTCGATCTCGATGATGCCACTACAACTTCCTTGAAGCAGCTTGCTTATCGTAATCCAGTCAAGGTTTCATTCCTTGATTCCACAACAAAACGAATTGACAGAGGTGCTTTCAATGGCCTTTTTGAAAGTATCATAGAATTGAGCAAAGAACTATTTATCGCCGACCTGGGCGCCAGTGTCGCTGAGCAATTACCTAAATACTTTGCAGTGAATGGTGTGAATTTGATCGCCGACCTCCTTCAAGCCAGTAACATTCGATTACAAATCGTATGCGTTGTTGGTGGTGGAAACATATTCAGGGCAACCATGGAGTATTTATTGGAATTAGTAGAATCCACCAGAGGACACCTTGATATAACAGTTGCGCATAATGGTTTTTACACATGCTCAGAAGATCAGCTGCAAGTCCTTCATCATTTCATCAGCGATAACAATCTCTCTCTGATAAACTTTGACCTTGTAAAGGATAAGGGTGAAATCGCGATGAGGACTGTAGAGAACGTTTTAAAGAATGGGAAGGGCACAAACGGGCTTAGTCCTTTTGCAGCTCTCTACTTCAAAAAGCCAATAGAAGAATTGAATCTTTAGTAATGGAAATGACAGACCAGGAGCGAAAGGATTTGCGTTCTTACTGCGCTTTCCTTCACAAGGAGTACGGCTTTCAATTTAGCATCGATAATCCTGCACTTCCGACTCTTTGTGTTATCCATAAAGAGATGCTAAGGAGTATTGAGAGTAATAACAAGATGACATCAGTGATCAAAGATGCTGCATCAAAATTAAATCCTACTGTATTTAATTTCTACTCCGATAATGCAGCATTTAAATTCCAATTAGGGGTTGCAATCAAATGGATTTCAAGTGGACTATTGATTCTATTGTTCATCGCAGTAGCCGTTTGGCATTACTCGGTGGTGCAAAATATTGATGAAGCAAACAACATCATACAAGCTTCCAGGTACATGGACGAGCTTTTCAAGGGTATCAGGAAAAATAAGGAAGGTTATTTCTTCATTGATTTTACGGCAGCCAAGGGAGACACAATCGAATATTTAAAGGAGTTTCATAAACTGGATGCAAAGACGATTAGGGTGTATATAGGGAAAGAAGCAAACTAGATTTTATTTCAACTGATGGACAAGAAACATATTGCCGAATTACTGATTAAAAAGAAAAGAGGTGTTTACAACATGATTGTGAAGATTTATAGTGAGATGATTGAATCAATGCCGTTAACCATCGCAAGCGAACTTATCCAGGAAGAACTTAGGAAGGAATCAGAAGCTAATCTTGTACTCAACTATTTCAGTCTTGTCCATGCAGTGTACAGGTTAAAAAAGAAAGTGATTGTGAAGCCAGAAGCAAATTCAGACTCAACTCGAAAAGCAAATTCAAGTTCGCAGAAGTGGAACTTTAAGGACGCAAATGAGGAAGGTAGTAGCCAAGCCGCTCCAGGAAAATTTAAAGTTGGATAATTAAGGTAAATCTAAGGCAATTAAAGGCAATCAAGATCAATTTAGGGCAACCAAAGTCAATTAAGGAAAAGTTAGGTCACATAACCACAATTAAACACAGGTTATGTCAAAGCACCACCGTACTGAGTGGGTACGGAGCAAGATGTACAAATGCTAGCGCATTTGAAGGAGAAGACAAGCCCTCGGAACTCGGGCTTCTGGGAAACTTAAAATATTATAGCCATGACGAGGAAAAAACTGATCAATAGGGACGAGCTATTAAAATATAAAGTGGGCGTGCGCTTCGATGAGAAGACATACAACAAACTGAAATCACAGCTGCAGCAAAGCAATGCCTCAACGGTTGGTGAGCTGGTGCGAAAAATCGTAACGAATGAGAAGGTGACTTTCTTTGTTAAAGACGTCTCTATGGAAGAACCGACAGCGGCATTAATAAAAATGCGCAAGGAGATCAATGCAATCGGAGTGAACATAAATCAGCTGACAGAAATTTGTCACACAACAGATTCGGCTGAACAAAAAATTGACAACATGTTGAAAGTGGCCGCACTATATAAGCAGATGACCGACCAGGTTAGTGAAGTTTGGAAGCAGGTGAGTGAAATGTCATTGAAATGGTCTGCAAAGTAAGAAGCGGAAAGAATATTAAAGGCGCGCTCAACTACAACGAAAACAAAGTGAAAGAAGGCGTAGCCGAGTGCATTGCCGCAGCTAACTTTGTTGGAGAGCCTCAACACTTGAGGTTCTTCGACAAGCTTGCAAGGTTTGAGCAGTTAATCGAAAAGAATGCGCGTGCTAAAACAAACAGCGTTCACATTTCGCTGAACTTTGATGTGAGTGAAAAGCTGAAACAAAACAAGCTGAATGAGATTGCGGCAAACTACATGGACAAGATTGGTTTTGGTGATCAGCCTTATTTGGTCTACCAGCACAATGATGCAGCACATCTGCACTTGCATATTGTAACGACCAACATCCAGGAAGATGGTAGGCGGATTTCAATTCACAACCTTGGTAAGAATCAATCAGAGACCGCAAGGAAGGAAATTGAAGAAAAGTACGGACTTGTGAAGGCAGGATCAACTACCAAACAAGAACTTCAAACCATTTTGAATAAAGCGGTGTATGGAAAGTCTGAAACAAAACGAACCATTGATAATATTGTTGGCGAAGTGATTAAGCGTTACAAGTTCTCATCATTGACTGAATTCAACGCAGTGCTTCGCCAATACCATGTGATGGCCGACCGGGGCAAGGAAGGCATGGTGATGTATGAAAAGAATGGATTGCGATTTAGCCTTTTAGACTTGAAAGGAAACAAGGTTGGTGTGCCGATCAAGGCAAGTGCATTGTACTCCAACCCAACGATGAAGACACTCCAGAACGTTTTTGAGACAAGCTCACTTCTAAAAGAATCTTATGAAGAACGCCTAACGAAAATCATTGACTCATTCTTCCATGCTACCGACAAGCACACCAGAGCTAATTTTTGTAGTTACATGAAGCTTTATGAAATCAATGCGATGTTCCGGGAAGGCAAAGACGGAAGGGTTTATGGATTGACTTTGGTCGACAATCGGAAATGCGCAGTATTTAATGGAAGTGAGCTTGGGAAAGGCTATAGTGGACAGGCATTAATGAAACGGTTTGAGATAAAGCCAAGTGTAGTGATGGCTAGTGAAAAGGAAAGGCGTCGAATTACTTCGCAAGGTCCTGAATTGCCGCAACTTCAATTCCGCGATCTTTCTTTGCCGCACTGGATACATGACATTGCAAAAGAATTCCTAGACGTGATGAAAGCTGAGAAGTCGGGACAAGAGCCGATAGACCCCTCCTTAAAAAAGCCGAGGAAAAGGAAAAAGAGAAGGGGGATGCGCCTATAGTTGCGAGAAATTTGGCCAAACGGCTGCAAAATGCTACTTTTCGTGTTAAGATTCCTTGTCCCACCAGATCCGATTGATCACCAGCCCACTAGGAATCCTCAATTTAATGAATCCTATGCATTAGTGTTTTTCGAAATATTCTGGAAGCACTAAATTTTCCAATTTTTTATATGTCTGACGAACACCGTAAAACCCTACAACGACAACTTTGGAACGTAGCTGATACCCTTCGAGGGAAGATGGGTGCTGATGAATTCCGAGACTATATGCTTGGTTTCATCTTCTACAAGTACCTATCTGAAAAGATGGCCTTGTATGCGGATGATTTGCTAAAGGGTGACAAGATCAAATACGCTGAGGTCAAGGAACATACAAAAGCAGCCAAAGACATACTAAAGGCGGTTAAGGTAGAAGCGCTGGAAAAGCTTGGGTACTTTCTAAAGCCTTCGGAGCTATTCCATAAACTTGCTGAGAAAGGAAACTCAAAAATTGAAGGCGAAGATGATGAAGCTGAAAGCGCTTTTATTCTGGACGATTTACAGAACATTCTAAATCACATCGAGCAAAGTACACTTGGAACGGATAGCGAAGAGGAATTCGGTGGGTTATTCGAAGATCTTGATCTCACATCTTCTAAGCTTGGTAAGACTGAAAAACAGAAGAACGAACTAATCGCTAAAGTACTAGCTCATCTTAATAAGATTGACTTCCGTTTAAAGGATACCGATGCCGACATACTCGGTGATGCCTACGAGTATCTTATTGGCAAGTTTGCCAGTGGGGCCGGAAAAAAGGCTGGTGAGTTTTATACTCCACAGGCGGTATCTACGATTCTCGCTAAAATTGTCACTACCGGAAAAAAGAAACTTAAATCGGTATATGATCCAACGTGTGGTTCGGGCTCATTGCTTCTTCGTGTAGCTCGGGAGGTAAAACAACACAACATTGGAATGTTTTACGGACAAGAGATGAATCGTACTACCTTCAATCTTGCCCGAATGAATATGATTCTGCATGATGTTCATTACTCGCGATTCGACTTGCAGCAAGAAGACACTTTAGCACATCCCCAACATGAGAGTGATATGCGTTTTGAAGCTGTGGTCGCTAATCCTCCATTTTCTGCGAAATGGAGTGCAAGTAATAAGTTTTTAAGCGATGACAGGTTTAGACCGTATGGCAAATTGCCGCCTTCTTCTGTTGCCGACTTCGCCTTTGTCCAACATATGCTTCATCATCTTGATGACAATGGAATAATGGCCGTTGTGTTGCCTCATGGCGTCCTCTTTCGTGGTGGAGCTGAAGCTTCCATCCGTAAATATCTGGTCGAGCAAAAAAACTATATCGATGCTGTAATTGGGCTTCCTTCCAACATATTCTTCGGAACGGAAATTAGCACCTGTATTCTAGTGTTCAAAAAATCACGCGGGGCAAATGGGGAAAATATAATTTTTATTGATGCGAGTCAGTCGTTAGAGACGGAAACTGGCGAACAGGCCTTCACCAAGAAAAATATCGATGACATCATTGAAATTTACCGATCAAGACGCATTAAAGACGGTTACAGTTATCTAGCCGCCCTTGATGAAGTAAAGAATAACAAATTTAACCTTAACATACCTCACTATGTTCGAACTCAAGATATAGATGCAAAGGTTAACACTAATGTCGTTGCTAAAAATCTGCACTCATTTATAGACGAGAGCGAAAAAGTTGATAAAAAGTTAGATGCTCTTTGTAAAGAGCTTGGAATTACTTCTCCATTTAAAAAAAATATCATTCCAAATATTCTGAATCAAAAGCTAAGATTTAAAGATGAAAGAGGAAAACACTTTCCGAAATGGATAAGCATGCCATTGAGTGAATATCTTTTTGAAGCGAAGTCGAGAAATTATGAGATGACGTTTGGAAAGAATGAGGTATTATCTGTTTCTAGAGAGTTTGGCATTGTAAATCAGATACAACATCTTGGAAGATCGTACGCGGGAAAATCTGTCGCCAATTACCACATAGTTCAAACAGGTGATATCGTGTATACTAAAAGTCCGTTAAAAGGAAATCCTTATGGTATCATAAAATACAATGACGGTCCAGCAGGGATAGTATCAACATTGTATGCAGTTTATCGATGCAAGCCTAGCGTCAATGGAAAATATCTTGATTATTATTTCCAGCTAAAAGCCAACACAAATAATTATCTAAAGTCCCTTGTTAACAAGGGTGCGAAGAATGACATGAAAATAAACAATGGTGTAGTTTTAACTAATTATATAACAATACCTTCAAAACAAGAACAAGATAAAATTGTTGAGTTTTTCGTATGCCTAGATAAGAAAATTCAGTTGGTGAAAGGTCAATTGAATCAATTGTTAGAATTAAAGACCGGATTACTTCAAGAAATGTCTGCGGAATGAGTCGCGAACCGGAACAAATATTGGAAGACAGCCTTGTGAAGCTATTAGTTGCTTTGGGATATGCCTTTGTTCCGATTAAAACTGAAAACGATTTGGTTTTAAATCTTAAAAATCAACTTGAGCACTTCAACAAGACTAAACTATCTGATCGCGAATTCTCTAAAGTACTCAACTATCTTAATAAAGGTAATGTATTTGAGCGTGCGAAACTTCTACGGGACAAATACCAACTCACCCGCGATGATGGCAGTTCAAACTATCTAGACTTTCTTAACACCGATAACTGGAGTCGTAATCTTTTTCAGGTAACGCAACAGATCAGTATCGAAGGAAAGTACGTAAACCGCTACGATGTTACACTGCTGATAAATGGCTTGCCTTTGGTACAGATAGAATTGAAGCGAAGAGGCTTGGAATTGAAAGAGGCTTTCAATCAAACAAACCGTTATCAACGCCATTCCTATTCGGCTTCGCATGGACTGTTTCAATTTGTCCAGCTTTTCGTCATTAGCAATGGAGTTAACACAAAGTATTATGTAAACAATCGCAAGCAGTCATTCAAACACACATTCTTTTGGGCAGATGAGAAAAATCGGAACATAACACAACTCGAGCCCTTTGCAAATGAGTTTTTAAATCCCGCACATATAGCTAGAATGCTTACGCGATACGTTGTAATGAACGAGACGAGTCGTGTTTTAATGGTGCTGCGTCCTTATCAATACTATGCGGTGGAGGCAATTGTTGATCGAGTTAAGAATAGCACAGAAAATGGTTATATCTGGCATACCACGGGATCAGGCAAGACCTTAACGTCATTTAAGGCTAGCCAGATTCTTACCCGGTTACCTCAGATACACAAGGTCGTGTTTGTAGTAGACCGTAAGGATCTCGATTACCAGACTGTAAAAGAGTTTGATAGTTTCTCAAAAGGGAGTGTTGACGCTACAGAAGATACACAAATGCTCGTATCTCAATTCATAGGCGACACGAAACTAATCGTTACTACTATACAAAAGCTAAATACCGCTATCAGTAAAAAGCACCACCTCTCGAAGATGGAATCCTTACAGGATAAGCGTATCGTTTTCATTTTTGATGAATGTCACCGCAGCCAGTTTGGCGAAACCCATAAAAGAATAAAAAGCTATTTCCGTGATCATCAACTTTTTGGTTTCACAGGAACTCCAATTTTTGTTAAGAACTCGGTTAGTAAGGATTCGCTAAAACATACCACGAAAGAGTTGTTTCATAAACAACTACACAGCTATGTTATCACAGATGCAATTCGGGATGAAAACGTTTTACGATTTTCGGTCGAGTATATCGGCCGCTATAAAGAGAACGAAGGAAAGCAGTCAGACATTGATATCAAGGTTGAAGATATCGACACGAAGGAAGTTTATGAATCGGATAAGCGCCTCGAAAAAATCGCTGATTACATCATACTCAATCACAATCGAAAGACATATAATAAAAAGTTCACGTCCATCTTTGCGGTGAGCGGCATTGAAGTACTGATAAAGTATTACGAGCTATTTGCAAAAAAGAAATCAGAGGGCAAGCATAATTTGCGCATCGCCACAATTTTTACTTATGGCGTAAATGAGGATGACCCGGAAGCGAATGACCTGATATTACCAGAGGAAGGAGAGCTATCCATGGCAGCTGAGCCGAAGATTGGATACGAAGCCACTCACACGCGAGATAAACTGGAATCCTTTATTGCCGACTATAACGCAATGTATGCAACAAGCTTTAGCACGAAAGATTCTGAATCATTTTACAACTATTATAAGGATATCTCCAAACGTGTGAAGGATATGGAGAAGGAGGGTAATGATCCTGAAACAAACATTGACATCCTGCTTGTAGTGAACATGTTTCTGACAGGATTTGATGGCAAGTTTATCAACACACTTTATGTCGATAAGAATTTAAAGTATCACGGACTAATTCAGGCTTATTCACGTACAAACCGCATTCTTGATACCAAAGCACAAGGCAATATTCTTTGCTTCAGAAATTTGAAAGGAGCAACAGATGATGCAATAGCACTTTTTTCAAATAAGGAAGCAAAAGAAGAGATTTTCCTGGAGCCGTATGAAGAGTTCGTCAGAAAATTCAATCGGAAATATCTTGATCTCTTACAGATCGCACCCACTGTTGATAGTGTCAACGATTTAGCCAGCGAAGTAGAAGAACTGGAATTTATTAAGTGTTTCCGTGAATTGATCCGTGTTATGAACATTTTAAGATCGTTCACGGATTTCAATTGGTCAGACTTGTCAATGACGGAGCAACAGTTTGAAGACTACAAGAGCAAATATCTTGATCTGCATGACAAAGTGAAGTCATCGAAGGAAGAGATCCAGAAAGAATCTATCCTGGACGAAGTTGACTTTGAACTCGAACTTATTCACCGCGATGAAGTAAATGTTGCATACATCCTGCAATTACTGACGCGTCTAAAGAAATTGAAGAAAGTCGAACAGGAGCGTCAAAAGAAAGCTATTGTCGACTTGATGTCTTCAGAAGTTCAGCTCCGAAGCAAGAAGGAGTTAATAGAGAAGTTCATAAACAAAAATCTCCCAGACATCGCAGATCCGTTGGACATTCCAGAGCACTTCGAAGCATTCTGGAAAGTTGAGCGAAACAAAGCCTTCGAAGAATTGTGCGATGAGGAGAAGATTTTGCCGTTGAAACTAGAAAATCTGATTGGCAATTATCTCTTCACTGAACGTAAGCCGTTGCGTGATGATATAATAGATACCCTTGAGTTTAAGCCAAAAATCTTAGAGCGTCAAACGGTTATTCAAAGAGTCTCACAGCGGATCTACAATTTCATGGAGACGTTTATTAGCGGAATGGCGAGTTAGTCGCATTAGTATACATTTTAAGATAGACAAGCCTATGGATCTGTTTGCCAAGGAACACGACAATAAAGAAAGGAAATTTGAGAAGATACAGTTGCGTAATGGAGAAGTGCTAGTAATGCGTAACTTCATCAAATACGAAAGTTCGCTCAACTATCTAGATGTACTAGCAAGAAACATCAACTGGAGACAGGAAGAAATTAAGCTCTATGGAAAGGTATACCCAGTCCCTAGAAAAACAGCTTGGTACGGCTACCCAGGTCTCAATTATTCTTATTCGGGAATTAAATGCAATCCGGAACCGTGGACAGCGGAGTTAATGGAGATTAAAAAGGACATTGAGTCGTTGCATCCGGGTGAAGATTTTAACAGCGTTTTACTCAATATGTATAGAGATGGAAACGATAAAGTCAGTTGGCACTCGGATGATGAAAAGGAATTGGGAAAAAATCCAACCATTGCTTCTGTTAGCCTAGGGGCTTCGAGGAGATTTGATCTTAAACATAAAGACGATCCCAACGAAAGATTGGAAATAGAGCTTACCTCCGGATCATTGATTATCATGAAGGGAGAGTTGCAACATTTTTGGCTACATCAAATCCCGCAGCAGAAGAAGATTGCTAACCCGCGAATCAATTTGACCTACCGAACTATCAAATTATAAAGTGGACCTCTATAATTCCATAGTAAATGGATTAAAACGCGTCATGCCAAAAGGCATGAGGATAGAGGAATATTTAACGTCACTTCAGAGCCCAGTCAAGAAACTTAGGCATGCTTACAGGAGCTACCCGGTATCAGTTCCTTACGACAAAGAAGATATTCAGGCAGCATACCTGACTACTTACATGCCGCACTATTATCAATTGATATACAAAATATTACTTGAAGACGCACCAGATATTTTCCAAACGAAAAAGCTCGTCAATTTGGTCTTCATTGGTGGCGGGCCAGGTTCTGAAGCATATGGTGTCATTAAGTACATTATAAATAACTGCAAGGACACAACACATGTCACGGTAAATATTTTTGACATAAATGCGGCAACCTGGAACTTTAGCCATAATGTAGTCACGAAAGATTTGCTAGCTAGTTTGACAGACGGTAAGGTGGATGTTGATTGGAAATCTATTGACTACGATTTGACTTCCCTGGACGCTTTAAAAAAGCATAAGCCGACCTTCGCTAAAGCCGATCTTATAGTTATACAAAATTGTATCAATGAGATCGCCACAATTGATTTACCATCACTTGAAAAATGTGTTACCGAGATTTTCCAGACCTCAAAGGGAGACGGATATTTATTGATAGCGGATTTAACTTGCGGTGTTCGACCAGTCTTGAAGCAGTTAGAATCACTGCTAATAAAAAAATTCAAACCACATTTTATAAAAAGCACCTTATCTTATTCCACTACTCCCACTCTTCAGTCCGTCCATCATCGGCCAAGCGAAATTATATCGCGTAATCTTTTAAACGGGTCAGACGGACTAATTCCACGAAAATGGATTCACTACGACTATTGTTTTCTGTCAAAGGAAGAAGAAAAAAATGAATCCGCTGACGAGGCTCTCGGCTTTTATTCAATTTATCGACCACTTGATTTTCGGAACCTTGACGCGAATGGATATGTTCACTCTAAGACCTTCGTTGGAATAGACTTTGGTGCATCATCAACTCTTGTCAGCTGTGCAACGCTAGTAAGCGATAAAATTGAAGTAAAGACTATTCCAATTCGGCAAAGGGATAAAACAAACACAATAACTCGTGCGCCTATTGTGCCTAGCGTTATCTCTTTTGTTGCAGAGAATGGCAAGCATTTGTTGGTAGGAAAGCATGCTGCCGAGTATAAGCCGGAATTGCAGTATGGAGTCAACTGTTGGTATGGATTTAAGAAAGATCTTGTGAGATTGAACCAGATCAATTTCGAAAACTCACAACTCTTCTCTAGTTCATCGCATTCAATTAAAAACGGCTCTGACGCCTTACATTTGTTCCTTCACTATATCAAAAGGGAAATAGAATATTACGTTAAAGAAAATAGTTTACCCGGTGAGTTGGCATATTCAATTAGCATCCCTGCTGGTTTCTCTTGGAAAGAAAAACAGGTGCTAAAATCTTGTTTGTTGAAAGCGGGAATTGATTGCACAGACACACCATTCATCGAAGAGCCTAACGCTGCATTAATTAACTATTTTTTCGAGCATGATCTGAGGATCACAAACATTGAACAACAAATAGTTGTTTTAGATTTTGGCGCTGGCACCGTAGACGTGTCTGTACTCGCGCTCAAAAAAGATGAAGAAGGTCTGACTTCTAAATTGCTTTCGGTTGTAAGGTTAGGCGAGGTCGGTGGGGATCTTATTGATCAAATGATGGCTCAGAGCATTATCGAAACGCATGGTAACTCTGAGTTTAAAAGAAAGGAAAACCAAGCCCGCCTTATTGCACTATGCGAAAGACTTAAAATTAAGATTTGTCAAAATATTCAATCAGACAAATATGATAAATATAAGCTGCCAGCTCTTGCTAAATCCACTGAGAGAGTAATTATAACTAGTACCGCCTTGATCACGCGTCTTGGATTGCCGTCAGTTGAATTTACTTATAGCGACTTCTTTGAAATAATGTCTAGTTATTGGCAGGGCGAAGATTCTAGCACCGGAGTGCTTGACACAATCGAAAAGGCCTTGCGGGACGCAAATTTGAAAGTAGGTGATGTAGATAAAGTAATAATTACGGGCGGTGGTGGTCGCAATCCTTACATCAAATCTTTCATTGCAAAATATTTCGCAACTTCTGAGCTAGTAATTCAAGATAACATCCAAGAACAAGTGTCAAGGGGAGCTGCCCTGCATTCCTTCGTAGTCAACAGTTTTGGAAAAAACATTATAACCCCGATCGTAAGTCACGACATTTTCGTAGAGGGAGCAAACAAGAAAATAAAACTTTTTAAGAGTGGAGAAATGATTCCCTCCCCCGATGTCGAATTCGACATTGATATAGCAACAAAGAAAAAAAGCTTGATCTGCTGTTACTCAGTGGATAAGTCAAAATGCATCTATCTAGAAATACCCGCAAACATTTCCATAAGAAAGCTGATTTTTTTCATTGATCCTGATCAAGACTTGAAATGTGAGATCGTCTGCCAAAATACCGTTATTCAGGCAGTCGTTGCTAATGAAATTGGAAATTATGATTTGTTCAATCTATAACTGAAGCATCATGAAATGGATGATAACTGAAGACAAGCTCGGACGTGATCAGGTAGAGGCGATAGATGAAATAGGAAAAATAAGAGACAAGCCCGTGTGGATTAAAGGTCACGCAGGAAGCGGAAAATCTGTTTTGCTTCTTCACGCGCTAGCCGATTACGTAATTAAATATCCAGCGAAAAGCGTTTGCGTTGTTGTGTTCACCAGAGCATTGGTTGATTTACTGCAAACAGGTCTAACTCAAATCCCAAAATTGCGCGGGAAACAAATTCCTGTGCTGACAATCTATGAATTACGAACGAAATTATCTGGGAATGTTCGTTATGACGCGATATTCTGTGATGAAGTCCAAGACCTGCCATTAGAATTCATTACGTTGATGAAGTCTGCAACAACTCACCTGATTATCTCAGGTGATGCAGAGCAGTCGATATATGATTCCGTGCCTTCATTTAATTCTTCTCCAGCATCACCCGCGGAAATTACCCAAGCAATTAAACCAATTGAAAGGAACCTCGGAGTAATCTATAGACTTACGCAATCAATTTTGAATGTGTTAAAGCGGGTATTTCCCGCAATGCTTGCAGACAAACCAAACATTGCAAAACAAGACACCGAAATCAAGTTATATGAGGCGTCTTCCGAACATGAGGAGATTACATTCTGTTGGGATGAAGCTAAACGAACGAATAGCCTCAGAACCTCTGAAATTTGTGCAATATTAATTAGCGGACACAACGCGATAATTAACTTTGTGTCAAATGTACTTAAGCACGAACGAAAAGCAGCTTGGACGAGAGTAAATAACGGAGATGGGAAACCCAACTACGGATTGTTAAACAAGCATCTGGAAAGTCAGGGCATTCCGTTAATGTACATTGGGAATAATTATGGGTCGTTGACCCAAGCCGACAGCCGAAGTAAAATAGTAATTATGACTTATCATAGCGCGAAGGGATTGGATTTCGACTATGTATACCTACCATTATGTGGAAGTAAAATGTATATCCACTCCAAAATAAATGAGCTGTTATTGGTCGCGCTTTCCCGCTCACGAAGCGGCTTAATGATAACGTATTGTGATGATCTTTATCAACCGCTGAAAAAATTTCTGCAAAACTTGAGTCCCAAGATAATCGGAGAATCAGCTAACGAAGACGAAATTCTTTTTTGACAAGTTATGATTGTAGCCATTGAAAGAAATAAATTCAATTATCTCTATAAATACAATGAGGTCTTGATTGACAAGATCCACCTTGGGGATATTGATGTAACACAACTAAGCTTCCAACAGGTCGGACGTGAGAAATTAGTATCCGATTTTGATCAAATGCTTCCCTCCTTTGAAGAGGATCATGAAGTGATTTTACTTAAAGTTGACGACAACAAAGTTCAGCTAGGTGATCGTTGCGCCATCAACTTTAATGCGATATTGTCCATATATCCATTGACTAGCCTTGCCTCTAAGTTGCTCGAAGGCCGGCTAAATTCGAATTTCAAAATTGAATCTCCAATATTCGAGTCTATAGTTGAATCGGTAAAACTGAAACGTAGTCTCCATACTAGGCTCGAAACGATAAAAGTCCTAGCGCAGTTTTTTAGCCTAGGAGTTGATGTGCATGAAAGTTCACTAAAATTGTTGTATGATGCTGCAGCTAATGTGGTCAGTCAGAAAAGGGAGTCAAACTATTTTGAGCATTTACTCTCGTACAACAAAACTCCAAGCTACGTTCCTGAGGGTAATGTAGAGTATTTGTGTAAAATTGGTATCGTGGCCATGCGCACACTCGGTCAGAATGAAGATAGTATTGTAAAAGGGCCATTCTATAAATCATGCCTTGCACACAAAGTGTTAATCAATAAGGGCAACTTGTTTGACGCCTATAAATCAGTCACGCAGCTACCAGATGAAACTTTTCAACTTAGCTTTAAGAAAATTGAGGAGGCCATCTCCAAGGGGATACCAGGGGTAGATGTTTTTAAGATTTCTTACTTTTTTATTGCGTTTCGCAACATTTTAATTCAAAATGAAAAAACGCTTGAGAAAATTGAAGGCGACATCTACCGCCTTGTGGATGAAGATCGAGAGTGCGCAAAATGGGTTATTGCTTTGTTGGGATTTGCCTTCTCTTTTGAAAACTTGTATGAAAGTATTCATTTACTTACGCAAGCCCCTCTTCTCAAAGAACAACGGAAATTAAATAAGCGAAAGACAGTCAATATTAACGTTGCGGAACCCGAATTAGAATCATTAAAAAAGAACCCTGAAGAGTTGCTGCCCAACAATCAAACGCAGGCCGAAGTGGATAAGTCCTCAATTTTGGACAAGTCGGAGTCAAATAAAGAATCAATACAAGAAGCAAAATCAGATAAGCCATCTGTAACAACTGATGCTAATCAACCTTTACCCTCCAGCGAAACGCAAGCCGTCAAGTTGAATAAAAAGATATTGATTCAGAAAATTCAGACCCTGTTGGAGAAAAAAGATGCGAAAGCGTGGGCGAAACACCTAGAGGAAAGGTTCATGGATTTCGATGAGTTATCGTGGGAAGATGTGAGATTGAGTATAATGAAATCAAAGGCAAAACATTTCACCAAGGATTCCAATCAAAAATATGTGAAAGGATTTTTTGATGAATAGGAGCAATTCAAAATGAAAGAGGTTTCAATCGAAATAGCACTCAAGAATTACTTCGAAGCAGTAAAGAGTCTTCGAGACCAAAAACTTCTGATCAACCAAAAGAACTTTACTTGCCTAGTTGGTGAGCGGCTAGTGACCAAATATTCAGCGGCAAGCGGGCTACAAGTGGTATTCAAAAGGGTTGGGATGTCCCTTCAAAAGCGAAGTACATCCAGGTTAAAGCTCACAAAAATAAATTTTCTACAATTGAAAGCGAGTGCACTAGAGAATCGATGAACTTATCACAATCGTATTTACGCCCCGATTACACGGCAAGATATTGTTCGCTTATTCCGATGACGGGATGAATATGCGCAAAATGCTTTTTTATTTAGCTGACAATCACAGGCGAGTAAGATCCCTGTTTCCTGTACTTTCCGCGATGTAATTAGCAAATTTTGTTAATTGTTCCCTGCCAATCACAACAAGTTTTTCATATGCGGTTCTGTGGCATTTCCGGTATTTGACTTTTTTTCCGCAAAAGCAATCGTGCGTTCTATCTGGTTTTTGCATTGTAGCGATTTTGAAAAGCATGTTGATGGTGGCTCGAACATCACCAACTGTTTTTAATTCCGTTTCAAAGAACTCAAGTATCCCAACATATCCATGACTGTATTCACCTTTGGTGTAGTACCCCTCTTCCCTCCGGTGGGTCTGATTAAAAAAGTAGGGAAGGACCTCGTCCCCAATGAAGTTTACGAGTCTAATTCCATTACGGCATTTTATCATTTCCAACGGAGGAACCGTTAGACAACAAGTATAGGAATCCTCATAGATATGCCAGTCTGCGATCCGAGGAATTTTTCCGCCAACCTCATATACATCAGGAAATTTGAAGGGAAATCCATCAGCATGATGGATCTCCACTTCATAGCTTTCCCAATAGTGCTCGGCTTTGTCGACAACATCGATCTCACCTCTAATGAAAACTTTATCATTCTGTCCGGTGATTTGCTTAAGTTTTTCGAACCGCTGTAATGCTTCCGGAATCTGATTACAGAATTCCTGATAGCTTCCCATCATCGTGCCCACGGTTTTCCAGTTACGCCCGCGGCTAGAGTTGACGTTTTAACATTAGTACTAATTTGATCCTTAGCCAAATGGCAAGGAAAACGATCACCGAAGCTCTTTTGCCAATGTTCACATGCGTTCTTCTCGTTTTCTTCTTCAAGGGCTTTCTTTGCATTGTCAATAAAATAACCGAGATATTTCATGAACGCTTCCTTGTTTTTGTAGCCCTTGAGAAGGTCTTCACCCTCTGGCGTGGTTGGGCGCAGGCACTTGAAGTCCCGCTGAAGTTCTGCCTGTATGTTTACGAGCGTTTCCTTCAAAGCGATATCATCACGCTGGTGAGGAGAGTAATGATTTGCCGCAAGGATCGTCATGATTATTCCACAGGGCATCTCTTCTCTGCGAAGATCGGCCCAGCTTTTCATGTATCGAACAATCCTGCGCAACTGGTGATCTGCTTTCCTGATATCTGATGTCCATTTCTCAAACTCAGGATAGAGACGAGCTTCCAATAGAAATCCTTTCTGGAAGCCGGAGTTTATTTTGCCTTCGAACCATACTATAAATTCGATCGGATGACTCAGTATCCAGCCGCGGTTTTTATCAGCAAGATCTGGCGCATCAAGACTTGAAGCATAATAGATAGGGATATCGATGTGAAAGCCACTCTTGTATTGAACGCGCACGCAGGTTGACTTGTCGATGATTTTTTCGATATCATCATGACCTCTGTCAATGGCTTTTATAACCCACTCGTGGAACTCTGCCGGAGTTGGTCTTGAGCGTCTATCTAAATTACCAATAAAGTAAAGTCCATCATCGAGGTCGTAGTCATCTCGCACAGGTCGGATGATTGTATCCATAACAAATGAACCCTGGCTTTGTGATTCGAGATGAAAACGAAATGCCACCTGTTCCATCACAATTTGGTAGCCGGATTTAAGGCGTGAGCGCAGGTTGTCACGGACCAGTATCAGCTCTTGCCTTTTCGAATCCGATAAACGGATAATGCTGTTGTACTCCTTTAATAGTCTGTCAATGTTCGCCATATATATTCTGTTTAAATTTTATAATTCTTTTTTTCTTTGAAGAACGTTTCGATTGTCGGGTCTTTCTTTGCCAGTTCTCCACGATCGTTTCCCTTTCCCCGTATAAAATTGATAGCCTTGTCTGATGCGATATCAAGTTGAACTAGGTGCTGTTGCTCGGCGGAAATGTTCTCCGAGGGGATACGGACATATTTGATTTTGATGTGGTTGAGGTCGCAAAGTTTCGACATCATGTAGTGGGTAAAGTGACTCTGGCCGATAATCGACGTGTCGAACAGATCATTTCGCCATTTGATGAAAGAGCGATGTCTTTTTAGTCCGATAGATTTTCCGGCTGTTGAGTTGAGACTACTAATTGAGAGTACTTCGATAGAGTCAAATTCGCGGCCTTCACCAACGAAGTAGGTGAGAGCCTCGATCACACCGACAACGGTAGGGTTGTTCGCCCAGACGCCGCCATCAATGAATTGCTTGTTATCATAGTAATCGATCTCCGACAACGGGAAGTACGTTGGCGCTGCCGAAGTTGCAAGGGCTACATCGACACAGAGTGCTTTATTATCTCGATCGAGCTCCCCCTCCTTATGATCGTACTTAAACACCCAGGGACGAGCATCTGTGAGCGAATAGCTAGGAATGCAGAGTAAGTTTTTTACGTCAGCGATTTTCTTCTCTTGAAAAATGCCCTCCAGTGCTACTCTGAGAGCTTTGTCGCTGTATTTTCCTCGCCAAAGGGTTTGCCGGATGATTCCGCCCAACTTTGTCCTTTTGGGAAAAATTTTCTTTCCCTGCTCCTCGTACAACTTGCTGATGTCACCAGCTGGTATATTTAAGGCTAGCGCGAGAGCAATCAATCCACCAGTGGACGTTCCGCATATCATGTCAAAGTAGTCTGAAGTAGAGCACTTGTATTTGTCTTCAAGATGCTCGAGGACTTTGGCGGAGTAGAGGCCTTTGATGCCCCCTCCGTCAATTGTTAGGATTTTAAATGGTTTCTTGTTTACCGTCATTTTTGCTTCATTTTTATTTAAATTGGGCCTATACCCGCGTTTAGTTATATCAGCTTTCGCCTCTGCTACCTTATTAACCGGGTTTTCGAAAAAATCCCCCAGAAGGGTAAAAAGGAATTTTTCCGGTAAAGACTAATGGCACTAGGACCCTACTACGACGCAAACGCTAAGAAAATCAAGTCACTAACAGACGATGATTGGCGAGTAGCTATTAAGAAATGCCACGAGCATGTTCGGTGGAAGTTGAGGCAAAGAACATTATATGGCGCACACGCGCCTCAGCGGTTAGGAATGGACCCTATCGATCACTATGTGAATCTTGCACATGAAAAAGTTATTGCGGGGGAGTGGGAGTGGAAAGACAAATTCACTATTTCTGAGCAAATGATCAGGATAGCGGACAGTCATATATCGACGGAGGTCGAAAAGTCCAAAACAAAAAAGGCAGAGTCAGTCAGCATTCGCTTCACTGACGAAATTGAATTGTATGAAGTTGAGGACGTCTTTGATGACACACAAGAAAAGGAATTTCAAGATCGGTTCGATGCAGTTGATAGAGCCGCGGCCGGCGACAAGGAACTAGAACAATTATGGGAATGTGTCAAGACTGGCTACAAACGTAACGAGATTGCAGAGTTGATGAGTTTAAAACCGCGACAACTTGATAAACTCAAGGAGCGCTTAGTTGAACGGGTTAGGAAATTAGCAACAGCTAACAAGGAGAAATGAAAAACAACACAGCTCAGATTTTGACTAACCTCTATGGATTGATGATGGATATCAATTACCATAGGGAAGACCTCGATGTACTTAATGATCTGAAAACAAAACCTGATACTTTCGTTGAAGACCATTTAACGCGGATCAAGCGTGCAATAGCGAAAAATAAGGCAGCGGCTCAACGCCAGAACATCGACCTTGCTTTGGATCAATTAAGACAATTAAAAGAGCGGGGGTTAGAGGAAATCCGGAAGCTTCTCACCACACAAGAGCAAGCTGAATACGCCCAGTTATTTCGAAAATTCGAAGGCCTCTCTAAAGAGGATGAAGCTTCCATACTTGAGGATAAGCAGCTGTTAAAATTGCTAGAGCGCATCAAGGAGAGTGAGGATGACAACAGGGCATAAGCAATCGCTTATAGCGAGGAATTTTTTAAAAGAAATCGGATGGGTCCAGCCGGGTGATCTTTCATTGGATGAAATGCTGAATTTTAAAGGTGCTCATATACGCGAATGTGACCTTGAAAATTGTGAAGGCAGGATCGTACAACATCAAGAAAACGCAATTATTCGGATCAACGCCAATATACATGAAGGCAAAAGGAATTTTGTTCTCGCTCATGAGTTAGGACACTTGCTACTCCACCCAAATCTGATGCCTGTATTCACCGATACATCACTTACTTTATCAGACTGGTATAAAAAAGGACCACATGAAATCGAGGCTAATGCGTTTGCAACTGAGCTATTGATGCCGTTTGACCTATTCAAAAATAGAGTAAAAGGAAAAAGGCTAAATATTCAATTGATTGATGATATAGCAGGCTATTTTAAAACTTCACTAACCGCGTCCTTCCTCAGATATTCACTACTTGGTGATTTTCCATTGATGGTTGTATTCATTGACAATGGGATAGTTGAATGGAAACAAGCGTCACAAGATTTCCCATTCCCATTTCTCCCATTGAAAAACAAAGTCCCAGTATATACAGTAGCGGGAGATTTTTTTTATAACAGAATTGCATTTGGCGATCAACCAGAAAAGGTGGATGTGATCGAATGGTTCCCGGAAGATCATAATGCACAAAAACTGAATACCTGGCAGATTTATGAGCAATGTTTTCAGGTCTCCAAAACCGGAATCATTTCCTGCTTATGGACATTCTAGATATAGAAAAAAGCCGAAATACAAAGGAAATATAACTTGGTTCAAGAAGTTTAATGACGTTTTAGCTCGAACTTGATGAACGTATGCTTAAGAAGAAAATAACCAGTGAGGAAAAGTCAAAACAAAGCAGGCTTCCCGACCATGTTCGAGAATTCCTTCGTCTCATAAATAAACTTTATAACAAAAGAATAGTTCTTGGTGCCTTTGGTCTCTGGATGATTCTTTTAATTCTTCCTGAAGGTTTTGTAGCGGATCATTTAAATCTGCGCCGCGCTCTAGAAAACGGTTCATTTACAAGAGTCATTCAATCATTCATTACAGCTTTTGGGTTCCTTGTGACAGTACTTGTTCTTTGCTATGGCTTCCTGCGCGATCGGTTCCGGCGGTTGGCATTAGGTGAATTTCTTGACAACAGCTACACTATAGTGCTGATCTCGTCATTCATATCTATTTTCATATTTAATATACTATCATCCATTTATATCGATAGTCACGGATTCTCTCATACTTCGCTTAACTTCGCTTACTTTTCATTGTCTCTTTCGATCGCTTATTTTATTATTTTCTTGCCTCTTGCTTTTTATTCTATTTGGTATGCAGACTCTCAAGTGTCGATCCAGAAATATACAGAACGGCTCCAGCTTAGCAATTTTCCGAAGTATCCATACAATGAAATCACGATCGAGCCCGATGAGCACAATCCGCTTAACGTGCTTGTCAATCTCTCAAGAATCTTCGTCGACAAAGAAGATTACCATAGCGCGAAAGCATTAATTTTTCTTGTTCAGCAAAAAATCGAATCCCTGATCGGAAACTCACACGACAGGGTCATGATTGGCAGCCTGTTTACTGGCCAGAAGCTTATTTGGGAATCGATCATTAACAAGGCCATCCAAAAGAAAGAATACGTCCTTGTAGAGAGAGTATTTACAATGGTTCGACTTTACCATTTTCATTTCTCTCAAAAGAAAATTCCACTTCTCTATCTGGAGGAGCTAACATTTTACACAGAAAATTTGCTGGAGCGAATGATTAAAGAAGGTTCTGGTAGTACGGTCGAACAAATTTTAATAGATTTTGAGAAAATACTTGAAGATCACTACGACAATTCGTCACCAAAAGAAGATCAACTCTGGGATCTCATGGATTACTATGGACAAAATCCACCAGCCCGTGACCCTGTTACAAACTGGAATCAGCTAGACGCTGTTGAATTACAATGGCAAAAGATAGTTCACACTATTCCCAATGTCTTTTCATTGACGTTAACTAACTCCATGCAGACAAAAAACCTTACTGTTTTTCGCAGGGCACTCGGATCTGTAAGTCATTTACTTATGGTTGTGATGAATTCGAAGATGGGACAATTTCAGAAGGCATGGATCTTACGCGACCTGTTGGGAGTACTCCATGTTCATCAAATTGAGGGCCTTACAAAAGGTTTTGTTACTGAAACCTACAACATCGAATGGGTGCGTTCTCATCAGATGAAGATAATGGTTGAAGAAGATCTATTTTGCAAAAAACAAGTCCTGGAGTCAACGTCTGAATTCTTTATAGAACTTTCAAATATTGGCAAGCTTGACAAAGAGGTACTGAATGTCCTAAGCTCCTTGGGCAGAATGTGCGCCAGCAATTACTCTTTACAATCATGCAAGAATACCTTATCATATATTTTGCGATTTTTCAAACATCTGCAGACTGAGTTGGAGAAAGACAAATCGCAAAATCTTGAATTATATATTTTCTTGCGAGAGTCCATATCGTCTTTCGTTAAATTTCACCAAAAGCCGTTGACGGGGCTTTGGAAAAAAGTAGGGGAAAATATGCAGACAAATATCGATAATGCTTTGATTGAATCACTGGAGAAAATTTTGCAAACGTTTTCCAATGACCAGTTGGATCAACGGGTTGTTCGAATTAACTGGACAGAATAGTTGCCACAATTCCATTCAATCGTACCATGAGGTCCAACCGTGCGGGGCAAGTCCAGAATATTTCAGTACATTTACTCCCACATTACGAATTGAACTAAACGAATCTATTTGTAAAGGTGGGAATTCGGGAAAGAGAATAAACATCGCTTACAAAAAATTGATATCCAACGAGTAGGCTGAGAGTTCAGACTCCCTCCTCCTTTGTGAAAAAAATACGTCAAAGCAAAATGATGAGCAAAAAAAAGTTTACTCTTGCGTTGGCCAGCACGTTGTGTTCTATTGTGATGCCTCCAAGGTCTAGAAACGAACATGCATGATTAATGAAAACATTTTTCCTAGCTTGGTATGCTTACCAAAATTCCTGTGCAAGGGCACAAAGAAAGTTGTGCATTTATAGATTTTCCTATCAGTGATTTCACTTTGCCGGTCACGCATCTCATCATAGTAGTGGAAGTTCAATGAAGGAGATAATCGCTTTGCACGGAAGAAGTTCCAGGGTCTGCCGATTTCGTCACCGCGGATTATACCTCCTGCAGAGCATTTGTCTGAAAACAGTTAGGGTTCTTTTGCGTTGTCGCATCGGTTTACTTTTAACTTCCGCTGGTCTTAAGTAATCGGATTTGTGGTGTTGACCCGCTTTTTTGTCGGCGACTTTACACACGAGCAATTACATTATTCTATTCCAATTTCAAACTGTCCACGGGATTTGTCAGCACGGCCCGGAACGTGTAGTAACTTACAGACAATAAGGTGATCAAAATGGCTACAATCATAGTAACAACTAATACCCGCCACGAAATCTTACGCCGTATTGATACCGTTGTAACCAGTTGGAGAGAACCATGTAAGCAATGGGACTTGCGATAAGACAGGAGATAATCACGAGCGCGAGAAAGTCCTTCGATAACATTTTCCACGGGTTAAACTCAGTGGCACCAAGAACTTTTCTGATCCCGATTTCTTTAGTACGCTGCTGTGCTATGAATGACGCGAGTCCAAATAAGCGAGCAACTTATCAGAATTGCAACGCCGAAAAAATTGAGGCGGTTCCCAACTCGCTCTTCAGCAGCAAATTCATGAGCAAAAGGGACATTTGGGTCCTCTCTTTGCAAGTGACATGGAAGGTTGGTTGTGCAGCAGCAACAGGATCGCGTCCGTATTCGATGTTGAAAAAGCAGAATCTGTACAACATGCTAATAGGCCGCAGAACGACCCGACGGTCATTCTAATAGCTCATGAGAGGTTAGAGTTACTTAAGTAAGTAATAATCTTTTGGATTAAACTCTGCTAATGAAATTCGTTATATCGATACAAGAATTGTAGTCATAAAAAGCGATGTGCAAACTGGTGAGCAAGTTATGGAGCCGCTTCTAAGATGTTGAAAAGTGGAAGAGTAGGCGTACATCTACCTCCCCCTCTCCTTTTTTTGGCTATTTAAAACGTCACTGTATGGTCGTCATCACCTGTTTAGCAATACTTTTTTAATTTTAAGAGCGAAAATTGAGTTTGTTATATTATGATTTTATTACGTTTAACGTCTATAGTGAATAAGTACTATAAACCATAGGTAAATTGTACTACTAAAAAAACATGTCGATTACTTCCTATTCATTATCTTGATTGCTTGCGTCACGAGTAGAATCGAATGGAAGGCTTTTTTGATAATGAAAGATTCAGGAAGCTATTACTTTCATTCCCAGCCAAGGCAATCGAATTTCTCTATGCGCATTACTATCAATCGCTGGTGGCGATTGCAAAAACACTTACGCACAGCGTGGCCGCTGCAGAAGACATTGTACAGGAAACCTTTGTACATGTTTGGGAAAACGCCGCAAAACTCAGCCAATACCATGAGCGCTCCATACAATACTTCCTTGTGAAAGTTGTGAGGAACAAAGCCATTACCCATTACAAAAAGACGCTGACTTTAAATGACCTGATTATAAAAGCAGAATATTATAATGCGCAAAATACAAACGATCCTTCCGCTGAAGCTGAACTCATCAAAGCAGAAGTCATCGAAGACATCAGAAATTACATCAAAACGTTTCCAAGAAAGGAAAGAGAATGCCTTCTCATGAAAATTGATGAAAATCTTTCCACAGAACACATTGCCTTGCGTCTCAAGGTTACCAAGAAGGCAGTAGAGCGTAGTATTACCAGCGCTTACAAAAGACTGCGCCGGTTCGGCTTATCACAGGTGTCCCTATAAATTATCTTAAAAAAAGCTGGCCCTTACCATAGGGTAAAGAACATTCTTTGTAGAGTATAAGTAGTATGTACTATGCTCTATGGAAAAAACTAGTCTTATAGCTAAAATACTTTCTGGTTCTGCAACCGAGGGGGAGAAACAAGCCTTTGCGGAATGGATGAATCTGCATGAGGAGAACCGGGAAGAATTCAAGCTGATTAAACTGCTGTACCATCAGAGAAAAATGGAAAACGATGAGGACTCTTTTTACGAGGGGCTCAACATCATTAAGGATCGATTTTACCTCAGGCAACGAAAAGCAAGGTTAAGAAAAAACGCTTTTGTTTTTACTTTCTCTTCCGTTTTATATTCCATCATCCTTGTCTTGAGTTATTTCTATTCCTCCAACAATTCAAAATCCAGCTATATAACTTTTGATCATGCGCTCCTCGGCCATGTCATTCCCATCATGGAAGATGCCTATGGAATAAAAATCGAGGTCGAAAGCAAAGCAGTACTTGCATGTACGATAAAGGGTACGTTCTATCAAGATCGCAATCCACACAAAGTCCTGCAGTTACTCACTCAGGCCGCAAATCTCTCCACCGAGAAATTTGAAGGGAAGTATTTGATAAAAGGAAACGGGTGCATGAAGTATTAACAGAATTTACAATTACCTATGGTTCGAAAAGCGCGGAACGGAAATACTACAGCCAGTGCAGGGTATGAATTAAGAAAATTAGAAAGTTTGATCCTCCAGGAGCAAAGAACACCAAAAGAAAAAAAAGGCTGGCATAAGCTACATCTACTTATTAGAAAAGAGGTAGATGCAATAGCGAAAGCTTTCCTCGATCAGGCAACCCGCTCGGAGAACGAAAGACAACTGGAGCGGTATGTCCAATGCCATCAGCAAAGATTGATAGTCTTGCTCGACCACCTTTCACAACAGCTTGAGGATACCTCACCTCCAAAAGAACAACAAAAATTTTTTGAGACGGTTTACTTGCAGCTTGAATCCTTACTGCAACTCCTGCATGAAAACTTCACTTCATATATTAATGGCCAGGCAAAATTACCGACAAGAATGGCCACGCTCTTCCTGGCAGAAATTAAGAACAAGGAAGATGGATTGAAGCATTTACTTCTTCAGAAGAATATTTCAGAATCGCTTGCCGCAGTATTGCTCAACCTCCTGAGGAAGCTAGAACACGGCAGTATCAGTTATCGCAGCGTTCAATACATGCAAGAGTTTTTATCTGAACTCGTACCGCTCCTCAAGGAAACTGAAGAAAATACTACAACAGAAGAAGCGCTTCACAACCTCATATACACTTTTAATTTAAACGCGACTTCTATGGTGACGTATTTTTCGCAGCATGTTCAATCTATGCTTAACACGCTCTTGACAACTCATCAACGGATTGAAAAACTATCCTATTACTTAAAGACAGTCAACCAGGTGTCGGCGAAACCAGGATTACAATTTAATCCTTTCTCCCCTTCACTTAAAGATCAGCTGAATCAATACGTGCGGGAGGAAATTTTATATCATGAAAAAGTTGAAGCCATTACATGCAGTATCAGTAAGACCGAAGTTGATGCTGAGGCGACTTTCAAGATAATGTTGCAGTTGTCCGTATCACAAGTGGCTTACCTGTTCAGGCTGTTGGTTGAAACGAGAATTATTGCAAATCAAAATCTTACCCAGCTCCTGCAATTCCTATCCGTACACATGACAACCAAAAAATCAGAAGCATTATCCTATGGTAGCATCCGGTCTAAATATTATCATGTAGAAAATGGCACAAAAGAATCTGTGAAAGAAATGCTGTTAGGATTGATTAGACATATGGATAACCACTGAAGGTGTTTATTTCTCCAAACTGTCTAATTTCACTTCCAGCCATTGAATATCTCTTTGATATTCCACCAGTACAAGGTTGTACTGACTCTGAATGAAATGGTCGATGTTGTTTAAATGTTGTTTTACCTCTTGCTTCTGATCAACTAAAATTTTCAACTCTGCAATCTTCTGCATGTAAAAGAACTGATTGATATGATGATGGATCATGATGTCCTTACTCGTCTTTAAAAGGCGGACGAGATCTTCCAGTTGTTGTATACATGTTAGAAGTTTTGCATCATCCACCATTGTTTTACGGTTATCTCAAAATAAAAAAGACTGGCTACCTTTCTGCTTAACGTAAAATTATAAAGCGTTGTTTCATTGGTACACCGGCCTTTCAATGCGCTGCTGTATCTATAAATGTACATCAATGCGAAATTCCTTTTTATCCGGCAGGCATAAACTATCATTACAGGCCATATATTCTATGTATCCTCTTATTACTGTTGATGTCCTTGCAAGCTTTATTTTTTGTTGAAAAGAAACATGGGATGCATACCACGTTACGTTCATGTCAAAAAGCTGATCGAAATACCGCGTAGGAATACCGTGCTCAGCGGCCCTTCCGGTTATAGCGTATTCTTTACTTGCATAGAAAGTGAACGTGGTGGGTACTGGACCGCCGTCTTCCAGAAATTGAGAATATAAATGCCACCCATTTAATATTTCTGATGAGAATGAAAGTAGAATTTCACCTCCTGATGGCAACAGCTCATAAGTAATTCTCCACTCGACAGGTGTGTCTTGAGAAAGACAGCTATGGCCAGGAAATAACAGCGCAAAGAGTATAATGGCAGCGGAAGGTTTTCTCATAATATTCAATCTCCATTGTATCATGACATGATGGTTTGAAAACCCATAGTAAGTGAATGAAATAAAAGTTAACCTTCAATATTTTAAACAATTGTATATCCCTACTGGTGAATGGAAGTGCCGCATACTACCATTACATTCACGCCAGATCAAAATAAAAACCTTGTGCTAGGTTACAACGGGAACAAACAAGTTGAATCGTGGTTGCAGTACATGCAAAACATTGTACAGGGAACAGGTGCGCTAATTTCGAGTATGGATGATCAGCTAATTTTCCTTGAGGCAAATATGGGATCAAGCAACACTCCATTGTATGACGCGATGCTACTTTCACCCAAGCTTACATTTAAAAACAAGAGATTATACTACAGGAATTGGTTTAGGATGGAATATTTATCAAAAAGGAAGTCACAACTTTACCTGGAAAAATGGAGGCAATGGCAGTTACTCCTCATTCATGGGTTTTGATAAAGGCAGCGGCACAGGAGTAGTGATCCTTGTTAATTCATCGTTGAATCCAGAAATTTTCTCAACTGATATGGATTTGAAATATTAAAGGCGTTAAATAAATTTTAATGAAATCACGAAGTCAACTGAGTTAGCGGAAACTAACCTATGAACTATTGCATCTCAAGTTTTTATTTAGTCCATGACAATTACAGGTGTGACCGATGGAATTTTGGTTTCGTATTAAAATTTCTCTTTTCGGGGGAGCTTACACCATGGCGAGCACGAGATTGAAGCAATTGCCGTAGACAATGAATTAGGATATGTTTATTACTCAGACGAAAATGCAGGGATAAGAGAATATTACCCACATCCTGACAGCACAAATGTTGACTTAGCATTTTTCGGCACCTCAGGTTTTACCAGTAATCACGAGGGTATATCGATTTATAAGTCCTATTCATCACGAGGATACATCATTGTTTCAACAAGCGAATCAATTCCGGATTTTCACCAGACAAGGCAAAAGCAAAAATAAACATGATCACGTGGTAGAAAAGATGGTAAAGACCGTTGCGATTGAAAGTGATGGCAATGAAGTTGGCAGTTTGCCGCTGCCAGGATTTCCCAACGGTATTTTTGTTGAGTGATGATAAAACTTTTTAATGTGAACCACCTAGCACCAATGAAAAAGCTCCTTAGAAGGAGCTTTTCATTAGATCGCTGGAACAGCTTTCGATCTCTTTTCACCATTACTCGTTTGCTTGTCATTGGTAAGACCGTTGATAACTTTATCCGAAAAATCTTTCATACTCGTCTGAACTGTATCAAACACTTGTTTTGCTTTTTCGGTCCCCAATAAACTTGACAATGTAATGCCAGCAGCAGCCCCACCTAAAGCTGCTAAAAGAACCTGATTACTTTTCACAAAAGGCCTTAGCTGCTTCTTATAAAATGATTTCTTTCCCTTCTTTCCCATAATTTTTTATCGTAATGATTCAATATAAACGATTAAATAATTATACCCTTCTTCGTTAAATCTCTTCATTGGGAACTAAAGTTGATTGTAAGGAAACTACACGTTGGTTAGATAAATCGTTATGGCTAGCAGTTCATCATACTCTATTGGTTCTCGTAAATAAGTCTATTTCATTTCTCCCGATTTTTTAACGGTAGGGTGAAGATCTATTTACGTACAACATTTTATAAATCAAGTTTATAAAAAAATTTGTCATAGAGTCTGTACATATACCACCGTAGATTCTTTAGCAGCCTTTGGCGGGCACTGCTTGTACATACAGCAACATACTTGGTAATTGATGTAGAATTAAAAGTTCCCTCGATATGGATTCCTATGCTAGGACTACATTATCCGTGATTCCATTGAGCAACGTTATTGCATTAATGACGGTTGCAATGTCAGTCAAATTTTGAAAGTCAAATTCCACAACTTAGAACCTTCCACTTTTATGACTGGGAGGTATTATCTCGAATGGGAATGAAACTCAAAGCTTTCATCTTAGCTTTGCCACGAGTAAAAAAGGTTCGTTTAAAATTAACTATGAAACGTTTAAAGAATAAATAAACTTGAGATGAATACAGCGCGGAGGCGCATTGATACCTCTATACTACTAGTCTGTTAACTAATTTTGCATAATGGTAAACTCTAGACAATTCTTTTCAGGTCGTAATCCTTAACAGGAGAAATAAGTAACGGAATTTTTTCTACCTCTACGTCATTGTCATCGAGGCCAAACCATTGTTGCTCGGAAACTGTTAAGCGTCTTAAAATGAAATGAAGATGCATGACGACCCTCTGGTAGGCCGGCAGTTCATTCTCATTGGATAGAAATTTCTGCATAGCGATAAAAGTGAAATCGCCTGTGATCTGCTGGTCACTCAATGATTGATATTTGCTGGTGACATCAACCTCACCATTTTGAACCATGCTTGCAACGACTTTTTCAAAATATCTTCCTATCAATTGTTCAACCTTAAATCCTAGCCTAAAGGTAATTCGGACAATATCCTGGGGAACGATGATGTCCACTTGGTACTCTCGGGTGTAAGGATCATTCGTTGTTTCTACATGAATGAACCAATATATATCCGCACGTTTAGGGCGCTGCTGAAGAATAGAGTAAATAATTTTGTTTTCTATTTTTTCGTTACTATCTGATTTGGTCATGTAAACCAGGTGTGTTGCATATTTTGGTATTGTTTGATCCACACTCAACTTTTTCAGTAGTGGTATGTACTTGTTAAGGTCCGTATATTCAGTCAATTTATCTTTGATCGAAGATGCTTCCTTCCAGGTCCACATTACAACCATCAATAAAATACAAATGATGAGCGACACATAGCCACCATGCATAAATTTCAGAAGATTGGCAGCCAGGAAAGATAATTCAATGCTTAAGTAGACCAGTAAGAAAATTATAATAAAGAATCCTGGGACTTGCTTAATTCTTAGATAAAAAGTTAGAAGTATTGTTGTCATTAACATTGTAATGGTTATTGCTAAACCATATGCAGCTTCCATTGCAGCGGATTCTTTGAAATAAAGAACGACACCAACACAACCAGCCCATAACAGCATATTTACGGAAGGGACAAATAGCTGCCCTCTTACTTCTGAAGGAAATAATAAACGCACTTTCGGCCAAAAGTTTAACCGCACTGCTTCACTTACAAGCGTAAAAGATCCCGAAATCAACGCTTGGCTGGCAATGATTGCAGCCAGTGTGGAGATCAAGATACCCGTCATCAGAAACCATTCTGGCATCATTCCGTAAAAGGGGTTTATGTTTAAATATTCGCCTTCATGCGTCATTAGCCATGCCCCTTGTCCGAAGTAATTCAACAACAGACAACCTTTCACAAATGCCCAGCTGACCCTGATGTTGCTTCGCCCGCAATGGCCCATATCTGAGTACAATGCTTCAGCACCCGTGGTGCATAAAAAGACGGCACCCAGAATCCAGAACCCATTAGGAAATTCCGCCAACAACTGATAAGCATAGAAAGGGTTAATGGCTACTAGAATTCTGGATTAGATGAGATGCCGACTACCCCCAAGATCCCTAACATTGAAAACCATAGGAACATTACCGGACCAAAACTTTTGCCCACAGTGGTAGTTCCCAGAATCTGCAAAGCAAAAAGAGCCGTAATAATTAAAACAATGATGGGGATTGTAGGGATCTCAGGATAGATTATCCTTAAGCCTTCAACGGCGGAAGAAACCGATATTGGTGGAGTAATAATTCCGTCAGCAAGCAACGCACTACCGCCGACTATGGCAATCAGTGCCAGGAATCGCCCCCTTCTTCGTACCAGTGTATACAGTGAAAAAATGCCTCCCTCTCCGTTGTTGTCAGCGCGCAAAGTGATAATTACATACTTCAAAGTTGTTTGTAGTGTGAGTGTCCAAAAGACGCACGATATCCCCCCGAAGACAAGCATTTCGCTGATGGCATTTTCACCAATTATCGCTTTCATTGTATACAGCGGCGAGGTGCCGATATCTCCGTAAATAATGCCCAGTGCGACAAGTAGTCCCAATGAGGAGACCTGATGATTTAATGACTTACTTTCTTCCATGTGTAGTGAACAGTTCCAAATTGAAAATATAATTATGATTAAGCACACCAATACAAATGCTCCCAGCCTTTCTGACCTTGAAATATTTGAAAGGATTGGCTACCAATTAATTACTTTTTACGGAATTATAAGACGTCTTTATAAAATCTTAATAGATTCAGCCCACATCTTTATAAAATCTTTATATCCTAAAACCTACTTTTGGCCATGAAAAGCAAGAGGTGAAACAACTCATTTTCCATCCCCCAAACATCCGACAGCAGTTCATCATCAGCGCTATTGTAGTAATCGGAATTTCAAGCGTTGGACTTTTGATCCATAATCTTGTTGGCTACCGAGTCATAGCTTTAATGTTGCTGGTAGGTGTCTCCATTCTGGCAATGACTTGCGATATGATTCCGGTTCTTGTTTCGGCCTTCCTCAGCGCACTTATATGGGATTTCTTTTTCATTCCACCAACTTTCACATTCACAGTCGGGACATCAGAAGACCGAATACTTCTATTCATGTATTTCATTATCGCGTTGATTAATGCGGTGTTAACCAATCGGATCAGGCGAATGGAAAAGATGGTGAAAGAGAAAGACGAAAAAGCGAAATCAGTAAAGTTCTACAATACTTTATTGAATTCGTTATCCCATGAGCTCAGAACACCAATAACCACTATTCTTGGGTCAACTGATAATCTGCAAACTGATTCTTCTAAATTGTCGGATGTTGACAGAGCTGAATTGCTGAAAGAAATATCCGTGGCTTCGATAAGACTTAATCAACAGGTAGAAAATCTTCTGAACATGTCAAGGCTTGAATCTGGGGTACTTCGAATCAAGAAAGACTGGTGTGATATAAACGATCTTATTTACAAAACCCTTCAGCGGCTCGAACCGAATCTCATAAAATTCAGGCTGGTAGTGGAAATACCTGACCAGTTACCGTTGTTCAAACTAGACTTTGGATTGATGGAGCAGGTTCTATACAATCTAATCTTAAATGCCACACAACATACCTCAGAAGATACTTTAATCACAATTAAAGCCGATTGTGTGCATGACACACTTGTCTTGATCATTGCTGACAACGGTAAAGGCTTTCCAGAAGAAGAAAGAGAGAAAGTATTCGACAAGTTTTATCGCGTGAAGGGTTCACCGACTGGTGGGACCGGGCTAGGCCTATCCATCGTGAAAGGATTTGTTGAGGCGCATAACGGAACTATTCGCTTGGAAAATCTCCCTGTTCAAGGATCAAAATTTACCATTGAGATTATGACTGAGAAAACGTATGTAAACAAGATCAACGATGTCGAGTAGCCAGTCAATTTTAATAATCGATGATGAAGTGCAGATCAGAAAGCTGCTCACTATTACCCTCCAATCGAACGGATATAAAACACTTGAAGCTGCGACCGGCAAAGATGGGATTAATCAGGTATCTACCAAGACTCCTGACCTTGTATTGCTTGATCTGGGATTGGGCAATGAAAGCGGTCATGATGTATTGAAGCATCTTCGGGAGTGGTTTACCAATCCAATAGTAATTATATCAGTGCAGACAAATGAAGAAGACATTGTCAAAGCGTTAGATAACGGAGCAAATGATTATCTGGTTAAGCCCTTCCGCACAGGAGAGCTCTTAGCAAGGATCAGATCTGCATTAAGGAAAGCGAGCAGCGAGCTAAACGTTTCAATCGCATCATTCGAGAACCTTTCAATCAACTTCGCCACGAGGATAGTTAAAAAAGAAGATGCGATAATTAAACTAACGGCTACAGAGTATTCACTTTTATCGCTGTTCGCAAGAAATGATGGGAAGGTACTAACGCATCAACATTTGCTGAAGCAAGTTTGGGGACCATCTCATGTCAATGAGTCGCAATATCTACGAGTTTTTGTTGCACAGTTGAGAAAGAAAATAGAGACTGATCCCAACCGCCCTCAATACATTATCACTGAGTCTGGTATTGGCTACCGCTTCACAGGCAATCAAACTTCTCTTCAATAGTTAAAGAATGGATACCGCGAGTAATAAACATCACAAGCTATCAGTAGCCGGAATCCTGGTTGCACTTGGAATCATTTATGGAGATATCGGAACATCTCCCATCTACACGATGAAGTTCATTGTTGGCGATCGTCCCATTACAGACGACTTGATTCTTGGAGGACTATCCGCTGTATTCTGGACGCTTACATTAATCACATCAATAAAATACATTTACCTGGCGCTGAATGCCGACAACAAAGGGGAAGGTGGAATCTTTGCACTGTTTGCGCTTGTCAGAAGGTACAAAGCAAGTTGGGTTATATATCCTGCGATTATCGGATGCTGTACCCTCGTGGCTGACGGATTTATTACGCCAGCAATCAGTGTTTCGTCAGCAGTTGAAGGCTTGAGACTTATTTATCCTGAAATTCCAACAACGAGTATTGTCATTGTAATAATCTTTTGTCTTTTTGTGTTCCAGCAATTTGGGTCAGCGGTTGTAGGGAGAACCTTTGGGCCAATCATGTTTGTGTGGTTTATCATGCTTGCACTCCTCGGCTTAAATCAGTTGATACACGATTCTTCGGTATTGAAGGCACTAAATCCTGTTTATGCATTCAATCTCATCATAAATTACCCGAATGGATTTTTGCTGATGAGCGCGGTGTTTCTTTGCACCACTGGAGCTGAAGCACTGTATTCTGACTTAGGTCATTGCGGCAAAGACAATATCAGAATGAGTTGGGCATATGTGAAAACGTGTCTGTTGATAAATTATTTTGGGCAAGGCGCTTGGTTGCTGACTCAACACGGTGAACACCTCGGAGAACGAATACCGTTTTATGCCATCATGCCGGAGTGGTTTTTAATTTTTGGAATCATTATCGCCACGATGGCAACCATCATTGCAAGCCAGGCGCTGATCTCCGGAACGTTTTCTTTGATCAATGAAGCAATGAAGCTCAAGCTTTGGCCGGCATCCCGTGTTCGCTATCCAAGCGAGTCAATGGGTCAGATGTATATCCCAGCGATGAACTGGATTCTCATGTTTGGAAGTATACTTGTGGTTGTAATATTTCAGGAATCTTCCGCAATGGAGGGTGCTTACGGTCTTGCTATCACCGTGAACATGCTGATGACAACTTCGCTGCTCGTCTATTATTTCACAACGGTTAAGAAATCAAAGTACCGATCTGTGGTTCTTGCCACGGTGTTCTTCACGCTGGAAGGTATGTTCCTTGCATCCAACCTTCATAAATTTGAACATGGCGGATGGTTCACATTTGCAATTGCATTGGTTTTCTTTAGCCTGATGTTTATTCTCTTTCAAGCTCGCAAACTTCGCCAACGTCATACCGAATTTGTTGACTTGCGTCACTATGAAGCAATGCTCAAAGACCTTTCGGAAGATCTCTCTATTCCTAAAGAAGCAACTAACCTAGTTTTCCTTGCAGTTGCCGACAGCAGAAGGTATATCGACTCAAACATCATATACTCAATCTTTAAAAAGAGACCAAAAAGGGCAGATGTGTATTGGTTCGTTCACGTTGAGACGGTTGACAACCCGTTTACAAGTAAATACAAGGTTGATACAATCGTTTCAAAAAAAGCATTCTTCATTAGCATCCGCCTTGGTTTTAAAACTCCTCATCGTGTCAATACACTTTTCAATAAGATCATTCATGAAATGGCTGACAGCGGCGAGATCGATCTGACCAGTCCATATCCCGCACTGCACAAGTATAGCATGATGAGTGACTTTAAATTTGTATCAATTCACTCTTGGGCATCGGCCGATAGCGAGGTGTCGACCTTTCAGCAATTTATTATCACTGGATACCGATTGATCAAATCCATAAGCTTGTCAACGGAAGAGATGTATGGGCTTGAGGCTGCTAACATTGAAGTTGAAAAAGTGCCGATACAAGTTGGCCCTGTGGCGAAGGTTAGAATTAAGAGGGAATATGAAGAAAGACGGGTTTGAGTGAACGGCAACTAAAAACCTTTTTGTTTTAGCCTCATCTCCGTTATGATGATCGTAAAAATAAGCACCGCTATCCTATGCGAAGACGGTGATTAAAGTCGCTGTTGGTTGCGGCAAAACAAAAAACATAATCACCTGTATTGGAACGACTCCGACAGAGCATTGAAACAGTAAATCTGCCGAATACTCGTTGGCGTAATTCCAAGCTTTCTGAGATGACATGGATCTTTTAGTTCTGTATCCAATGAAATCATTGATTTGTTTCGGATAGAATCTTTTGAAGCAATAACTGGTCCCGATGACAGACATTGCAAAAAAAACATTGACCAGAATCATATGGTGTATTGGTTACACTGCTTTAAGTTTAAAAGAAAATGTGCTTCCCAGACCGACTTCGCTCGTAAGGTAGATTTCCCCCCGCTGCGCTTCTATAAACTCCTTTGAAATCGCCAGACCAAGGCCGGTGCCCGTTGGCGTCCCAGGTATTTGGAAGAACTTTTCAAATATCCTTTGGATGTACTTGGGTTCAATACCTGGACCTCTATCCACGACTGTAAATTCTACATGGCCGTTGGCCTTTGTACATTGAAGACTTATTTTTTCATTCTCCGGACTGTATCGAATGGCGTTTGTTAAAAAATTGACGAGTACCCAAGTGGTTTTATCAACATCGGCTTGTATCTGCGGAAGCTCTTTCGCTACATGAACATCAATTCGAACATGCCTTCTCTCTGCCTGAAACTTCACTGCTTCCAGAGCAAGACTGACTACATCTGCAGGGGCAGTGTTTTTAATATTCAGTTTGATATTCCCTGTTTCTACCTGAGATAAGTCCAATAGCTCATTGGTGATCTTCGCAATGCGCGTCACCTCATCTCGCAATGTATGGGCAATATTTTTCTGTTCTTCATTCAGTCTTCCAACCCTGTCGTCTTGCAGAAGCCTGACTCCCATCTGAAGGGAAGCAATTGGCGTCTTTAATTCATGTGATATGGTTGCGATGAAATTTGTTTTTGCAAGATCAAGCTCTTTGTATGAAGTGACATTTTTCAAAAGAATTACTTTTCCAATTTCCACCGTGTTATTTTCACCGGTAGGCTTCAGACTTACGTTGATATTTTCTTTTGTAAAGTAATTTTCTTTTCCTTGCATTACAGCCTTAACCAAAGGTGATTCTTTCGGATCAACCTGTTTAATTAGAGTTCGGAAAAGATCGTTGTTCAACGCGATGTCTGGTGCATATCGATTCATGATATCATCGCGCTTCAAATTAAGGATTTCGAGTGCCTGATCATTGGTAAAGATGACCTTGCTAGATTCGTCCAGCCCGATGACAGGATCGGACATACGGTTGATGATGGTCTCAATACGTTTCTTTTCAAAAAGGACTTTCGCAAGATTGCTATGCTCATATTCATCCAACTTCTCAGCCATCAGATTAAATGCCTGCGCTAACTCCTCGAATTCATCTCTACGATCAAATTCAAGGCGCTCCTCATAATTTTTGTTCGCAATGGCTTTAATGGCTTGTGTTAATTGCGCGATCGGATTGGCGATATATCCGGGAAAATTGATAATGAATGTGAAGGCCGCGAGTGTGCAAAATGTGCCAATTAATATCAGGTAAGTTCCAGCGTTACTTGATGTATTTTGCGTTCGTGCATTCTTCCTTAAGATTGCTTGCATATTTACCTGTTGGATAGCGAGGCAAAGTTTTCTCATTTTAGCCAAATCGCTACCATTCGGTGAGTTCTTAATTGATTCAAATACCGCACGAAGATCGTGAGTCAGTTCTCCTTCACCAGCTTCTGTTACATTGTCTTCCTGTAGCCGCAAATTCTTCTCAATCTCCTGAAAGGCCGTGGTTGAATCCAAGGTTACAAGGTCGCACTGTTCAATAATTGCTTTCGTATATTCAAGGGTTTCATAATTATCAGTAAGAATATTTTCTGAATCTCTCGACAAGTTATTTACATAGTATAGTCCCGTGCCTCCCATCACAATAATCATTGCGAAAAGAAATAAAACGCCAAGCGTAACCTTTGTTTTTATACTCATGATAGGATGACTAAGTCAATGTCAGAATCAGATAACTTATTGAGAAGCTGGTTAAAGGTATTTGTTTTCAAAATAACCTGCCACAACCTCAATCGTGGTTTGCCTATACTAACTGTCGTGATCTGCTTTTCTTCAGCCACAGTCGCAATAACAGACGGTATATTATTACTTTTTACCTGAATCACTTCTGCGCCAAGTTCTGTAGCTAGCTTAAAATTGTTGATCAGGTGTCGTTGCTTTGATAGCTTGATCCTGTTGGCGTTCTCGCTAGTCGTCTGTACATACAGCACATACCATTTTGAATTGTAGTATCCGGCAAGTCTCGCTGTTTTCCGAATAATCATTTTGGAGGTGTCTTGATTGCTGCTGATGCAGGCAAGAAAACGCTCGTGCCTTAGCTTTGTGTTTATTGTTACTTCTGTATCAACTTTTCTTTCAACCTGTGATGCAACTTCTTTGAGTGCAAGTTCTCGGAGTTGCAGAATCTTGTCTGACTGAAAAAAATTATTCAGCGCCTGGCCGATCTTTTTTTCGTGATAGATCTTGCCATCCTTTAATCGTGCAATCAGCTCATCTGCGGTGAGGTCAATATTGACAACTTCATCGGCCAGTTGAAGAACACGGTCTGGTACGCGTTCCTTAACTTCAATTCCTGTAATGGTACGGATCTCATCATTCAAGCTTTCAATATGCTGAATATTAACAGCACTGATCACGTTAATGTTCGCCTCTAGAATTTCGATAACATCTTGCCACCTTTTTTCATTCTTGCTTCCCTCAATGTTGCTGTGTGCAAGTTCATCGACAATGACCACATCAGGGTGAATGTTTATAATTGCCTGAAGATCCAATTCCTCGAGCTCTTTGCCTTTATAGAAAACGTTTCTTCTTGGAATTACCGGAAGCCCTTCCAGAAGATCATGAGTCTCTTTGCGATTATGTGTTTCAATATACCCAATCTTTACATCGACATTGTTCTTCAATAAGCTGTGCGCCTCCTGCAACATTCTGAATGTCTTCCCGACACCTGCGCTCATGCCGATATATACTTTGAACTTGCCTCGTTTTGACTTTCGTATAAGGTTGAGAAAATGCTGTACTGATTTTTCTTTTTCGTCCATACGTTAAAATGAGACCGCAAGAGATGTAGATATAAAGGTATTGGTTTTAGTCTTGCCATCATTTGCAAAGACCCTATCCTTACTTGTTAAATTTCGTACTTCAAGACGCCACAACGCGTTTGATAGGATCTGGTAATCAAAATTGGCAGAAGATCCGATTGTCTTGAAACCATTGGGTGTGCCTGTCGAAATGATTACTCCATTCTCATCCTCATAATACTCTCCTCTGACAGCTAGCATAAGTTTTTCCGACAAAGCAAATCTTGCTATGACTACAGGTGAAAGCCATTTGTTTGTTGTATTTTTCTCAGGTGACTGCTCTTCTATTCCATAATCAAAGCCTAGTGTCAAACCTACTATGTCGCTTATCTGGAAGATTCCATAAAAGTTGTGGAAGTAACGCATTTGTCTCGCACTATCAGGTTTGTCCGTGCCGATAAATGTGCTGCTGTTCAACGTAATCCTGTCATTTGGCTTGAATGTGATTTGCGTTCCGAAAGATGGCAATGAATTCCCCTCAACTCGTTGAATACGTTGCCATCCATTCAGTACCAATCCTGACAAGAACCATTTGCTATTTTCTGAGGTATATGAAAGTTTTACGCCAGCTTCATAATATGGCGTATTGTCTGCGAGAATGCTGCGGGTTAAATTCCAGCAATCTTTTCCAATGGCACTTTCAAAACCGATATGTGAACCAAATACTCCAGCATCAACCCAAAGATTTTTTGTCGCTGATAGTTTGACACCTGCGTTCGCTTCCAGTATGTTTTTCAAAACCCCAGGTTCAGCGGCAAGATTTGCATTTGCGTATGTTCCCGTCATTAAGGCAAGATTCGCTCTTATATTCTCTGTAGTATATGCCCCCTTAATAAAACCAAGATTCAAATTCACTTCATTATGTCGGTTGTAAGAATAGATGAAAGCAGGTCGCGTGTTGCTTGCAGGTTGGTTGAAATCATACACGTAATAAGTCTCAAGATATCCGCTGATCGTGAATGGTGGGGGCTGACTTTCTTCTTGAGCAAAACCTGAATTAAAAAAAATCAACAGGGCTATTATGACTATTATACTTTTTTTCATTTCGTCTGATTGTTAAGATTATTTGGTCAGTTTATCCAGGGCAATGTTTAGGTGAAGCACGTGAACCCAAGACGTGCCAAGGCCAAGCATCGGTTCTTCAATATAACTATTCACAAGGTTTTCAATTTTAGAAACATCAATTTTCCGCATTCGCGCTATCCGTGCAATCTGAACCTTTGCAGACTGTGGCGAAATATGTGGATCAAGTCCACCACCGGAGGCTGTTACCAGATCGACAGGAATTTCCGATTTCTTCACATCAGGATTATGCACGAGAAAAGTATCTATTCTTGCTTGCACTTGTGCAAGATATTCGGGATTTGTCGGACCTTTGTTTGATCCTCCGGTAGCCGCAGCATTATAATCAACTGCAGAAGGCCTGCTGTTGAAATAGCGGTCATCCTCAAATTTCTGACCGATCAATTCGAAGCCAACTACTTTTCCATCTACTTTCACTTCTTCTCCTTTGCCGCCATTAGGAGCAACTAATTTTGCGACACCAGTGATCAACAACGGATAAAGTACGCCAAACAAGATAAGTGTGGTGGCAGTCAGTTTTATTCCTATCAAAAGATAATTTTTCATGGTTTTTTTTTTAAAGCATAGGTGAAATCACGAGATCAATAAGCTTTATCCCAATGAAGGGCACAATGATCCCGCCTAGTCCGTAGATAAATAGATTCCGTGCTAACAATGCGCTTGCTCCAATTGGTTTGTAAGCAACACCCCGCAGCGCCAACGGGATAAGTATTGGAATGATGATTGCGTTGAAAATGACAGCCGAAAGAATAGCACTTTCCGGACTCGACAAGTTCATGATGTTGAGGGCTTGCAATGCAGGAATCGAAGTCATGAATAGTGCGGGAACAATAGCAAAATATTTTGCCACATCATTCGCGATGGAGAAAGTTGTAAGCGTACCTCTTGTAATGAGGAGCTGCTTTCCGATCTCAACGACTTCAATAAGTTTTGTTGGATCATTGTCAAGGTCAACCATGTTGCCCGCTTCTTTTGCCGCTTGTGTACCGCTATTCATCGCTACGCCAACATCCGCCTGAGCTAATGCGGGAGCATCGTTTGTCCCGTCTCCCATCATCGCAACAAGTTTTCCACCAGTTTGTTCTTTACGAATGTATTCGAGCTTGTCTTCCGGCTTTGCTTCTGCGATGAAATCATCAACGCCTGCTTTTTCAGCGATGTATTTTGCTGTTAACGGATTGTCGCCAGTAACCATCACTGTTTTTACACCCATCTTACGAAGGCGTTCAAATCTTTCCGTAATACCTGGCTTGATTATATCCTGCAGCGCTATCGCACCAAGTACATTTCCGTTCTCAGTCACAACAAGTGGTGTTCCACCGTTGCTTGAAATATTATCAATCGTGATTTTTAATTCCGTAGGAATTGAGTTTCCATTTTTCTCAGCAAGTTTTTTTATTGCATCATAAGCACCTTTCCTGATCATTCTCCCATCCAGCTCTATTCCGGAGGTACGGGTTTCTGCCGAGAACTTAATGACCTTTGCGTGTGGAAGATCAAATGACAAGTTACCCTTTGTGCCGATTGTTGCAGGATGTTTGTACCCCTTTTGAGCCGCCAGCTCAACAATTGATTTTCCCTCTGGAGTATCATCTGCCAATGATGCGACGGTAGCACATTCAATAAGCGTATTCTCATTTACACCTTTCGCAGGATAGAAACTTGTTGCTTTACGATTTCCGATAGTAATGGTCCCTGTTTTATCAAGCAGGATCGTGTCAAGGTCACCTGCAGTCTCCACTGCCTTTCCAGATTTAGCAATCACATTCGCTTGCAATGCTCTGTCCATCCCAGCGATGCCAATAGCTGAGAGTAAACCTCCGATGGTTGTCGGGATAAGGCAAACAAAAAGCGCGATCAATGCACCAATGGAAATCGGAGTGTTGGCGTAATCACCGAAAGGTTTAAGCGTTACCGTTACCACCAGGAACACGATGGTAAATCCTGAGAGCAGCAAAGTGAGTGCAATTTCGTTGGGTGTTTTCTGACGGCTTGCTCCTTCAACAAGCGAAATCATTTTATCCAGAAAACTTTCACCGGGTTGCGTTGTAACCAGCACTTTAATTTTATCAGAAAGAACTTTTGTGCCACCAGTCACTGAATTTTTGTCTCCACCCGCCTCTCGGATAACCGGTGCAGATTCACCGGTGATCGCACTCTCATCGATGGTTGCAATTCCTTCAATGATCTCTCCATCTGTAGGAATCAGGTCTCCGGTCTCACAAACGAAAACATCTCCTTTCTTAAGCTGACTTGAGGCCTTCGTAGTTATCACGCCATTGTCGGCAATGACTTTCGCGGGCGTTTCTTCCCTGGTCTTCCTTAGCGAATCTGCCTGTGCCTTGCCTCGTGCTTCTGCAATCGCTTCCGCAAAGTTGGCAAAAAGCAACGTGATCAATAGCACCAGGAATATGATGACATTGTAAGCAGGCGAACCTTGATCGGTGTTCGTGAAAGAATAGATCATGACAAAAAGCATGATCGCTGTTCCTATTTCAACACAGAACATCACGGGGTTCTTCATCATGAGTCTTGGGCTCAACTTTACAAAGGATTGTTTAATCGATTCGCGAACAAGTGCGGGCTCAAACAATCGTATATCTTTTTTAACTCTTTTAGTCATAACATTTCTAATTTAAAACATGGAGAAGTATTCGGCCAATGGGCCGAGCGCCAAAGCGGGGAAGAATGAAAGTGCCGCAATGATGATGATCACGGAAAGTAACACAGCTATGAATGCCGGACTTTCGACTTTTAATGTTCCAGCGCTTTCAGGAATATATTTTTTAGATGCTAATGATCCTGCGATGGCCAGCGGACCGATGATTGGTATAAATCTTCCGAACAGCATACATATTCCGCAGAGAATATTCCAGAATGGTGTTGCATCACCGAGGCCTTCAAACCCCGATCCATTGTTCGCTGCTGAAGAAGTGAACTCGTACAACATTTCACTGAAACCATGGTATGAAGGATTTGCAAGCCAACCGATATCAGCGTTTCGTGCTTGTATGTGTGATGCAATTGCATTGCTCACAAGAATGAGAAAAGGATGAAGGATAGCTACAAGTGCAGCAATCTTAACTTCACGCGCTTCGATCTTCTTCCCAAAGAGTTCAGGCGTTCTTCCCACCATCAACCCTGCAATGAATACCGCGATGATCACAAATACAAAGAAGTTGATGAAGCCTACACCAACACCACCGTATATTGCGTTGATCATCATGTCGATGATGTATATTCCACCAGAGATGGGTGTCTGGCTATCGTGCATTGAATTCACCGATCCGTTTGACGTAGATGTTGTTGACACACCCCACATCGCGCTAGCTGCCGGACCAAAGCGAACTTCTTTTCCTTCCATGCTTCCCAGAGAATTGTCAATTCCCATTTTTGTTATCATTGGGTTTCCCTGCGATTCGAAATAGACAGTGATCGCCACAAACGTTAGAAAGACTAGCGTCATCGCTCCAAAAAAGGCATAGCCTACTTTAGGCTTATTAATGTAGAATCCGAAAGCAAATACTAAGGCAATCGGAATAATAATGATTGCAAAGTTCTCTGCGAAGTTTGTGATGTAATCCGGATTCTCGAATGGATGTGTTGAGTTCGGTCCGAAATATCCACCGCCATTTGTACCAACTTGTTTAATGGCAACCATGGGCGCTACAGGACCGCGGGCCACGTTCACTGTATCACCTTCAAGCGTGATTACCTGTTCCGCACCGTCAAACGTAGATGGCGTGCCTCTAATTAGTAGCACTATTGCTATGACAATTGATATGGGCAAGAGAATGCGGGTACAGCTTTTCAAAAATAGTTGGTAGAAGTTACCAAGATCGGACGCCTGCCGTTGCGTAATGCCTTTAAATACTGAGGCCATCGCGGCAATGCCAGTGGCTGCGCTCGCAAATTGCAGGAAGCAAAACACAAGCAGCTGCGTAAGATAGGTGGCGCCTGTTTCCCCACTGTAATGCTGGAGGTTGGTGTTAGTCATAAAACTGACTGCTGTATTGAATGCAGTCGTTGGTGCCATGTTTGTGACTCCATCCGGATTCCAGAAAGGATGAAAACTTTGTGTGAGCAAGATCACCATGGCCCACAAAAAGAAAATAAGATTGAGCATCAATGACGCCTTCAGATTTTCTTTCCAATCCATAGAACTTTCGGGATTGATTCTGCAAATCTTGAACACTGCATTTTCAAGAGGCGCCAGGAAATCTAACCAGGTCTTCTCACTTTTAAAGACCTTGACACAATATCGCCCCAGTGGAATTGCTAGCGCGACTGTAAAAGCAAAGAGTACAACTACTCCCAGAATTTCTGAATTCATTTTGTGTAGAGTTTGATATAGGTATTTGTTTAGCTTAGAACCTTTCTGGTTTCAGCAACGCGTACAAGAGATATACAAAGACAAGCACGCTGATAATTAATAATACAGTCATCATAGTTTTAAATTTTATCCATTACTTCGATTAGTCGGAACAAAAGCCAGAAGCATAGAAGCCCTAACAAAAACATTATTACGATCAGCATAAATTTTATGGTTTAGGTTTTATATGTTATTATGTTCATAGTTCGATCAAAAGAAATAATTTGATGACACTGAGTAGCGCCATGGTAATGACTATCAGTAAAAGAATAGCTACGTGTAATTTTTGTTTTGTAGTAAGCCCGGTTCTATTTAACTGCTCTGTCTTCATTATAATCCGGAGGACTATTGCAGTCCTGTATATTCGTCTCGAATTTCTCCCCGCATCAATGTGTTCCATCCATTTTCTCAATCCTGCACTCTCATCAGGCGATCGTGATAAAGTGAATAAATAAAAAAACATCACCATTCCGTTCTTCACTGTTTCATTGCCCTCTTTAAATAATTTCAACGTGAGCTTTAAAATTCTTTCGAGCTTTTAAACTTCCTGCTTCACAAAGCGCAACTGACGCGTCGGCAAATGCTTGAATAGATTCATAATATTGATGCGTATGTAGGGATCATTGATCTCATTTATAACTTCACCATCCGACATCACCAGCACGATTCTCTCGGTATTTATATCCATACATTATATTTGATTCGGCTATTCACCAAATCCGTGCTAGAAGAAAAGGGTTGTTGAGAATCAAACACTTACGTTGATAGGCTTGTTTTAAACCCTACGGAATCCGAAGAGTGTTTTCTAAAACTGAAATTTTTCGCGAACAAAACTGGCATAATGGGCAAACGCCGCATGGTGCGCTTGTTGGCAAGGGGGGCGTCGTATCAATAAACATACACTATGATATGAGTGTACCTTTAATTTTCATTATTAGTTAGTAGTCTTATCTCTCTCTCCGGAGTTCGCATTGCTCAGGAATGAACGAGCGCTTGTCTTTAGACTGGGGAGATTCTAAGGGATAAGAGGACTCGGTATATTTTGGATCATACCAATATTTGAAAGGCAACAAATAGTTGACATCCGAACAAGAACAGTTGACCTAGAACGACAAGAACAATTACGAAAGACAGCGTCACGATAAAAGTAAATGCTGTATTATGGTTTAAGGTAATTGAGGCAGCGAGTGCTGTAATCAAAGTGGCAGATTTCAACAAAGCTGTTTATCAATTCAAAGTGACAACCTTGAGAAATATTATCGGTCAGCATCTGCTTGATGAAGTTTTGAAGGAACGAGAAAAATCAAAACCCTTCAGCAAATTGTCGATACGGCAACAGAATCGTGGGGAATCAAAATCGAAATGGTGGAAATCAAAGATGTTGAAATACCCGAATCAATGCAACGCGCCATGGCCCGAGAAGCAGAAGCTATCAGGGAAAAAAGAGCAGGGATTATTAAAGCTGAAGCAGAATATGAAGCATCTGAGAAGCTTGCTCTTTCCGCAAAACAAATGCAGGACAATCCGATATCACTTAAATTAAGAAGAATGCAAATGCTTTCTCAAATTGGTATTGATAACAACACCACTACGGTCATCCTAATGCCTTCCGAATTCCAGAACGTAACCAAGAGCTTCACCAATTTTGTGAATCTGACCTAGAAGTAGTCATTGTTATTATGAAGTGGTAGCACTGAAGTTACCATCTCACAGATTATAATCCTTGATTTTTTGATAAAGTGTTGTTAAACCTATACCCAATAATTTAGCCGCTTGTGTTTTGTTTCCTTCGACATGTGCAAGTACCTTTTTTATATGCTTCTTTTCAATGTGCGCTAGTTCAAAATGATTGGACACATCGTCAATACAGAAATCAGAAGGAAGTACGGATGCCTTTAACTCATCGTCAGAGAGAATAACGCTTCTTTCAATTACGTTTTTTAGTTCTCGAATATTTCCTTTCCATGGGTGGCTTTTTAAGGCCACTAAGAAATCCTTCTCCACGTGCGGAGCCGGCTTATTCATCTTTAAAGAAAACATTTTGATGAAATGATGCGTGAATATTGGGATATCGTCCTTTCGGTCACGCAAGGCAGGTAATGAGATCGAAAACACGGAAAGACGGTAGTACAGATCATTTCTGAAATGTCCGGACTCTGATTCCTGTTCAAGATTTTTATTTGTTGCTGCCAGAAACCTAACGTTCACATGCCTAGCTTTGCTTTCACCTACACGATAAAACTCCCCTGTCTCTATCACTCTTAAGAGTTTTGCCTGCAGCTCGATGTTCATCTCTCCTATCTCATCAAGAAACAACGTTCCTTCATGAGCTTCCTCCAGGTATCCTTTCTTAGTTTTAGTCGCTCCGGTATATGCACCTTCGGCATGTCCAAATAATTCATTTTCTAAAAGATCTTTCGGAAAAGCGCTGCAATTCAACGCTACAAATTGTTTCGTCTTCCTGTGGCTTTCATAATGTATAGCCTGTGCAAATACCTCTTTACCTGTTCCGGTCTCCCCTAAGAGCAAGACAGTGGTATCGGTTGGCGCAACCTTACTTGCAAGGTCAATGCATTGCTTAAGCCCCTTATCTTCACCTAGGATTTTATCAAATCCAAATTTCTCTTCAAGCTTAGACTCAAGACTTAAAATTTTCTGCTGTAGTAACGCTTTCTGAGTTGCCCTGCTAAGCAGCGGAATGATCTTTTCCTGATGTTGACCTTTAGTCAGGTAATCAAATGCTCCATTCTTGATGGCTTGCACGCCATCCTGGATAGTGCCAAATGCTGTAAGCACGATTACTTCAATGTCAGGATACTCCTTCTTGATGCGAGCTGAAAGATCAACTCCGTTTCCATCTGGAAGTTTGACGTCTGTAATGACTACTTGAATAGATCCCTTGGTCAAAGCTTTAAGTCCGTCCTTAACAGTTGCTGCCTGGATTACAAAGTAGCCCTCCAATTCAACAACTCTCGAAAGGAGTTTACGAAGGTTTTCTTCGTCATCAATAATTAATACTTGGTTCACGAAGCAAATTTAATTAGGAATTTATAAGATGTTATAAAGAAATACCTCGGCAGAACAATCAGATTTAGCTCTAGTTCTTTTAAAACAGGCCTATGATTCGCCTGTTGAACACACCCTTAAAGTGGCGGGATGAGATTTTGCAAATGTATTACCGAAGGAGTAAGTCAAGGCAATGAATGGCGTGTGGGCCACCTAGTCTTTAGCGTTCTCTGACGCCAAGTCAAATCTAACACGCATGCATTTGATGTCGTGGTTTAAAAGAAAAATCTTGAGCAGCTATAACAATTGAAAGGTGCCATCAGGCTTTAAAACTACCTTAAAAGAATAATTTTTGTGCAATGTAATCTCCTCTAACAGGCGATAAAGTACTGCGGAAAAATTGATCGATTGAAAATTGGACTTGGCATTATTAAGGATTAGGTTCAAAGCATCTTGAAGTAAATCGATCTCATATCCATGAGACCGTGGGACCGATTGAATAAACTCTCGCTTACCGCTGCCCCTCTTAAGTTCCGAAAGGAGACATCCCTTGTATATTTTTATTAAATAATCTAAAGATCCAGGGTCATTTAAATTTCTCTGGAATTTTATTCTTATTGGATATTGGACCATTACATTCTATTAACGCTGTAGCACCTCTCTTTGACTACAATCAATACGTTAGTCCTTTCATGACAATTTATGCAGAAATCTAGTTGCCTAACGTCTCACTTGCGTACAAAAATAGGAATACTCACTATGTTCTTCTAAATATTTATGCCAGTTTAAATTGATAGGTTTTTTTTTGTTTGCGTAATCAAATTAAAACCCATTGCGGAAAGCTGTTTATCTTTCGCATTCGTTTTTCCTTTACATGATTAACCTTAATTGCCCAAGGGAACTCGTCTTATAAACGGAGGTGTCATCCTAACATATATTGCTTGAGGATGATCCAGATGAAGCGGAATTGCTTTTAGAAGCGCTTCAACCGTATACTTCCGAATCGTCACATTCTATCACAGACGGCATTAGAAATAATTCGTTCAACCGCATTCTCTTCCTCAAGTGCACGTACTTCCGGATCGACCGTTTACACCCAGGTTAAAACCTTCCGCAACTTTGGCTAGTAGCGTGGTTTCCATTTTGACAATCATATAGGAGAAAGGGTTGTGCTTACGACATAATTCTATGTAACCCTCTCGTTCGGCTTCCCGAAGAAGGCTTTAACCTTTCCTCTGGAGAAAACCATAGTTTACCTTTTAACATAGTTTCTTTAAATTTTACTGTTACAAATCTGTTTTCAGATTTCTGTGAGGTCATTTCGGGGGCTAATAAAGGGTGAATTCGATGAATCGTCTGCTATCGAGACAATTATCTTTTCGAAATTTTAAAATTTAAGAAACGAAAATTATAAGTTGATCGAAAAAGTAGATATTTGAAGCCCTTTTTGGCTATTCGCTTAACCTTGAGAACCTATGGCTTTATCTTTAAAGTATGCAAGAGCTAGCATGTCAATGATTTTTTTTTCGGGAAGACACGTTCTTATTATTGCTATTTTTATTCTCTTTCACTTTTCTGCATTTGCACAAGACAATCCACTGGCAAAGCTCAAAGCCCTAAGTATTGAAGAACTTATGGATCTTGAGGTAACCTCCGTTAGCCGGGGACCAGAAAAGCTTTCGCAGGTTGCTTCGGCAATACAAGTCATTACCCAAGAAGACATTGCCCGCTCCGGAGCTACAAATGTCCCTGAAGCACTGCGCCTTGCTACTAACCTCCAGGTAGCGCAGGTAAACTCAAGCGCTTGGATAATCAGCGCGCGCGGTTTCAATACTGTGTTCGCGAATAAACTTCTTGTCCTGATCGATGGACGTTCTGTTTACACACCTCTTTTTGGTGGAGTTCTATGGGAAATGCAGCACGTGTTGCTTGAAGACGTTGAACAGATTGAAATTATTAGCGGTCCAGGTGGAACGATGTGGGGTGCAAATGCAGTGAATGGTGTTATCAATATCATAACGAAGAAAGCAAAAGACGCCCAGGGGGTTTACGTCTCCGCTTCTGGTTTTCCATTTGGCGATAACAATCAGTTGAATACCGAGAAAGAATCATTTGCCACTCCGGGTTTTCTTAGGTATAGTCTGGCAGCCCGTTATGGAGCAAAGATCAACGAAAAAACGTTTCTACGTGTTTACGCACAAACCGCAGAACGAAGTGCCAGCTTTTTAAGTGACACTGCCCGAAACTCTGATGATTGGAAAGTAACCCATGCAGGTTTTAGAATGGGCACTTATCCAACGAACAAGGATTTCATAACCGTTCAAGGTGATGTATACCAAGGCGTCAAAGATCTGGATAAGACACGCGCTGCTTTCGATGGACAAAACATTCTAACGCGATGGACACGCACCATCAATGACAGGTCGGATTTTGTCTTGCAGATGTATTACGACCGGTACTATCGAAATGATCCGAGTGGCTTTGCCGATGAGCTTTGGACTTATGATCTCGATTTTCAATACAGGTATAAAATTACAACTGGTACGGAGATACTTTCAGGAATAGGGTACCGTCACGTTCAAGATCATGTTATGAATAGAATAAACGTGGGTCTTTTACCGAACTATAGAACGATGCCAATGTATACCGCATTTGTTCAAAGTGAAACATCAATTTCAAAAGTATTTAAGCTGACCATTGGATCAAAATTCCAGCATAATTTCTTCACAGGCGTTGAGTTTCAACCTAGTGCCAGGTTGGCCGCTTCTTTGAATGAAAAAAATGTATTATGGGCGGCTATATCAGAAGCTGTTCGTACACCTAGTCGCCTCGATGTTGATTATTATCTTTTCCTGCCTCCTGATCCTGCAATTGTCAAGGGCGACATTGACAACTTCGTGTCGGAAAAATTGAAAGCTTATGAGTTAGGGTACAGAACACAACCGACTGGAAACATATCCGTGTCACTTTCCGGATTTTATAACGAGTACCGAGATGTTTATAGCGTAGAATCTTTACCTGACCAGACATTGGAGATTATGAATGGGTCGGCGGCGGAAACATGGGGTGGAGAGTTTTCTGGTCTTTATCAGCCAAGCGAGTCTCTAAGATTAAGAGGAGGCTTTACCTATTTTGATAGAAGTCTCCGACCGAAGCCAGGCAGAGATCACGACCCCTCATATTTGATGAACGATGCTAAACATCAGTTTCTAATCCAATCGATGTTAAACCTAAGCGATCATATTGAATTTGATTTGGTCGGGCGATATTTAGATTATATTCCTGCCTCATTTGCAACGGCGCGTGTGTCAGAATATTTCACATTTGATGCAAGACTCGCTTACAAATACAAATTTGTAGAAGTGGCCCTTGTAGGTCAAAATCTTTGGTCAGAACAGCACAGTGAATTTCAATCGGGGTTAATTCAAAGAAGCGTGTACGGAAAAGTAACATGTCGTTTTTAAGATTTTTTCTGAACAATAAACGGTACATCGGAACGCTAGTCACGTTCACCGTTCTGCTATTGTTTAATAACTACGTTGCAAGTTCTCAAGCCCCTACAGAACAACAAGTGAAGGCGGTGTACATTTACAACTTCATTAATTTCGTAGAGTGGCCTAGGAACGCGTTTAAGGAATCAGCAGATTCATTTGTGATTGGCATTGCAGGATTGGAAACATACTCAACAGCTGTCGGAGAATTAGTAAAGGGCGAAACCTATAAAGGCAGCCCGATAAGCACATTCGGAATCTCATTTCCGGCTTCTTAGATAGACAACTGTCCGAGGAGGGCATTTATGACCTTGAGGAGTGGCTTCAGCAAGATCAGGCGCACCGTGAATATTTTGACAAAATCAACGAGAATTATCATGCCACTAAAATACTCGACCAGTTTAATCCTGAACGAATAGATAGAGCGTGGCTTAAACTTTCTGAAAGAATAAGTGAGAATAATCCTACCTCTAAAAAACAGGCCGTTATCAGCCAACACTACTATAACTTTCTGCGTATTGCCGCATCCGTCTCATTAATACTTGTTTCGTCATTTTTTATCTGGAAATTCTATCCCGTCACCACGCTTTCAGCTAAGCGCATTGTTGTACAAAATCCCAAAAGCAGAAATACAAATATTGTTCTGCCAGATGGCACTATAGTTTGGCTGAACGCCAATAGCACGATTGCCTATGACAATGATTTTGGAGTAACTAAAAGAGAGGTTGTTTTGACTGGTGAAGCATTCTTTGATGTACGAAAAAATGAAAAACAGAATTTCATCGTCAAGACAGCACAACTTTCAGTACGTGTAAAAGGAACACGATTTAATGTTCGTGCTTACGAAGGTGAAGAAAGCAAGACAACACTTGAGGAAGGCGAAGTTGAATTATTTCTTCCCGATGAAAAAGTATATCAAATGGCGCCAGGGGACCAAATCACGGTGAATGATAAGGAAAGAAAAGTTATTGTTGAAAAGGTGAATCCCGCTAATTATTCCGCTTGGAAAGAAGAAGAAATAATTTTCGACAACACACCTCTCTCTGAAATCATTTTAAAACTCGAAAACCGCTATAAAGTAGACATAGACATCAATGATGTAATCGCTAACCGCGAACGATTAACCATGACAATACATCAGGAATCAATGGAAGAAATTCTTGAGATGATCCAATTATCCTCAAGACTAAAGTGGAAAAAAATCAATAACAAAATTTTGATCTATGAATAAATAACTATCAAACCTAAAAACTATTAACAACCCAAACATATGAGAAACCTTTATCTAAATTACTCCCGACGACTTCCTGATATGTGTATCGCGAAGTTTAAAATGTTCATGGTCATTGCAGTTTCGGCAATGTTGCTCAGCACTTCATACGCTTTCGCCTCTGGTCAAAACGATCCAGTCATTACATTAGAATTAAAAGATGCTTCAATAAAAGAAGCACTGCGTGAGATCGAAAAACAGACACGATACAATTTTGTGATCAATGACAACAAAATCGAATCTGTTCGAAAAAGCATCACGATAAATATCAAAGATGACGATATCAAAGCAATTCTTGATCTCGTACTTGATGGTACAAAGATCTCCTATAAGATCAAGAGAAATAATATTACCCTCATACCACCTTCGGATGAACCAGACATGGTTCAAATGGCCGACTCTGGGGGACAATATTTTGAAACAACTGAAGAGGCTGGTAAGGTAGCAGTGGCAGAATATTTTCAGCAGCCGCCTGCAATCGTTGTCACTGGTAAAGTGACCGATGAAACCAATGCTCCACTGCCAGGTGTAAACGTACTTGTAAAAGGAACCACTATTGGTACCGTTACAGATTCAGAAGGAACGTTCACACTTGATATCCCTTCGAGTGAATCAGTTTTGGTCTTCAGCTTTATTGGATACCTCAGCCAGGAGGTTCCTGTAGCTAATCAGCAATCTGTTAATGTGCAATTACTGCCGGATATTACAACCTTATCAGAAGTTGTAGTAATCGGTTATGGAACTCAAAAGAAATCAGATCTTACTGGCTCCGTTGGAACTGTGAAAGCAGAAGAGATACAAGAAAGGCAACTTCCATCAGTTACTCAAGCATTAGCAGGACGCGTAGCTGGGGTTCAAGTAAACGTAAATTCAGGTCGTCCAGGGGGGCAATCAAATGTTAGAATCCGTGGTTTTAGCTCAATCAATACTTCAAGCAATCCATTATACGTTGTGGATGGCGTGATTATGCCTGTTGGAACCCTGAATGATGACAGGTATGCTCTAAATAACGCAATTGACAATATAAACCCTGCAGATATTGAAAGGATAGAAGTATTGAAAGATGCTTCTGCAACTGCTATCTATGGGGCAAGAGGTGCTAATGGTGTTGTTCTTATCACTACAAAAAGAGGAAGCACTACGGGTGGCAGAATTACTTATGATATGCAGCTTAGTGTTCCTACAATCGGGCCGAATAGGGTTGAGATGCTAAATGCGAGAGAATTCATGGAAGTAGATCGAATCGGCTTTGCAAACATGGAAACCTACGATACAGCAAAATGGAATGCAGGTACTCATCCTGACAGACTTTCTACCGACGCATATATAGCAGCTCATAATGCTCAATGGAAAGGGACACCTTATCAATTATTCGACGATGCCGGCAACCCGTTATATGACACAGACTGGCTTAAAGAATCTACTCAAAATAAGCTTTCGCAAAATCATCAGCTAGCTTTTACCGGAGGGAATAAGGATAATAGCTACGGCCTTTATTTAGGATATCGTGATGACAACGGACTATTGCTCAATTCTTATTTAAAACGCTATTCAGCACGATTTGTAATGGATAGTCAAATTAAACCGTGGTTACGGATAGGTGGGTCGTTGAGTCATAATAATCAAGAAGAAAACATTGTTGATTTCGGAACAGGAGGACTAAACTCTGTGCGTATGATAACTGAAGCACTACCCATTCTTCCTGTTAGATATCCTAATGGCCAATTCTCTCACAATAAAAATTTTCATGACAAAATTGAAGGTGGTCAGAATCCGGTGGATCAAATGACTAGTAACAAATACCTCGTACGTAGCCGAACTACCCTCGGATCTGTTTATGCGAATTTTAAACTTGCAGAAGGGTTAGAGTTTCGTTCAACTATAGGCGCCAACTTACTGGAAAGGGAACGTGACAGATACAATGGCCGTCCGGCTCTTCCAACGCCTACTTCTACACTTGGCCCCAACGATAGAGGCACAGCTAGATTATTCAGCAATCGTGAAACATTCTGGTCATTTGAAAACTATCTGACCTATAATAAGAAGTTTGCAGATATCCATGATATCACTGTCATGCTTGGACAGTCAATGCAGGAAACCAACATATTCAACTTTAATCTTAGTGCAAGAAACTTTGTATCAGATTTCTTCCAAACTAATAACATCGGATCAGCTCAGGATTTCGCAGTTGACTCTCCTCCAGTAAGATCAGATCGTGCAAGGTTTGCGTTCAATTCATATTTCGGCAGGATCAATTATAATTTAAAGGATAAGTATTTATTAACACTAACTGGCCGGACAGATGGATCTTCCAAATTTGGAACAACTAATAAGTACGCGTTTTTTCCTTCTGCTGCAATAGCATGGAGAGTATCTGAAGAACCTTTCTTAAAGGGGAACTCACTTATCTCTAATTTAAAGTTACGTACCAGCTATGGTTATACAGGTAATTCTGAAATAACTACTTATTCTTCTTTAAAATCATTAAGGGTTGTTACGAATGTTGTTAGCAATAATAGAGCACTAGGCGCGCAAATCGACCCAGCGAGATTAGGAAACCCAGATCTCCAATGGGAGAAAACAGCACAGTCAGATATTGGTTTAGAGTTAGGGCTGTTAGATGACCGGTTTACTGTTGAATTTGACCTCTACTACAGAAAGACAACGGACATGCTATTGAACGCTCCTCTTCCTGTAACGTCGGGCTACACAACCATTACAAGAAACGTGGGAAGTTTAGAGAACAAGGGTCTTGAGCTAACATTGAACACGAGAAATGTTTCCACTAATGATTTAACGTGGACTACTACTTTCAACATCGGGATGAACCGCAATAAGGTGTTAAAGCTGGCAAGCCCAGCCCCTATTTTCGGTGTTGGAAACCCCGGCTTTACTAATGAAACAGGTGTTATTAAGGAAGGCGAGCCAGTAGGCTCATTCTGGGGACTTGTTCGTTTAGGAACCTGGGGAACTGATGAAACGGAAGAAGCGGCCAAATACGGACAAAACACCTATCGGGGTACTGGTAAACCTCTTCTACCTGGCGATGTTAAATATCTTGATGTTAATGGCGATTATGCTATCAACGATGCAGATAGAATGATCATCGGTAATGGTAATCCTAAGAGCTATGGATCTTTCATTAACAATGTTAGATATAAGGCGTTTGATTTAACGCTTGATATACAATACGTTTATGGAAACGATGTATTGAATATGACGAAACACTCCGGGGAGGATCGCACTGGATTGGCAAATAGTTATAGAAGTGCTTTAACAGAGGCATGGACACCAGAAAACCAAAATACAGAGGTAGCTGCCATTCGTGATGCGAGAGCGGGATATATAACCAACGTAGATACTCGTTGGGTAGAAGATGGATCTTTTATTCGTGGAAGAAATCTAATACTAGGGTATTCGTTGCCAGATGCTGTTACAGAAAGAATTCGTGTTGACCGCCTCAGAGTATATGCCTCGTTACAAAATTTCTTTTTAATTACGGAGTTCAGTGGGAATGATCCTGAAGTAGCAACATTCACTCAACCTTTTGCTCAAGGTCAAACCTTTTTCGATTATCCTAAGCCAACTACCTACATGTTCGGATTAAGTATTGGGTTATAATCAACACTTGTAAAAACTAAGCCAATGAAACTCATTTTAAAATATATAAGTAAGACGCTTCTAAGTGGAGCGCTAATCGTCGGAGCCGGATGTTCCGATTTTCTTGAAGAAGAAAACCCATCAGCTCTTTCACCTGACACTTTTTTTCAAACACCTGGAGATGCAGAAGCTGCTATTAACGGTATCTATGAAAATTTAAGGTTTCATAATGAAGGCGCTGGTATTTTCTCAGCAAACTTTCAAATGCTAGACGGTTTAAGTGGAACAGCTGAAACGGAAACAGGACAAAATTCTGACTTAAACAATTTCTATAGCTTTCAATACACTGGGTTTACGCTCCATCTAAATAATTGGTGGACGAATTTATATGAAAGCATTACGAACGCTAACCTAGCAATTGAGAGAATACCTACAATACCAGGTATTACAGAAGCAGATGCAACAAAGTGGCTTGCTCATGCAAAGTTCCTTCGTGCATTAAATTACTTTTGGCTAGTGCAGTTGTGGGGCGATGTACCTTTAATGACACAAACTGTAGCGAAATGGGATGATCCTGCAGTGAATGCTCCTCGCGCTCCGAAAGAAGAGGTTTATGCTTTAATAGAATCAGATCTTTTAGCAGCAGAAGCTGCTGGGCTTCCCATGACAAGTAACAGCGGCTTTGCCACTGGAGCTGCGGTCAAATCACTTTTGGCTAAGGTGTATTTGACTACTGCAGGATATCCACTGGTAAAAACTGAAAACTATGCTAAGGCAGCAGCCAAAGCAAAAGAAGTTATTGATTTTGCAAAGGCAAACCCAAGACAAATACGGTTATTTAAGACCTATGATTCTTTGCACACTCCTCTGGTAGAGAATACAGGAGAACACATCTTCATGATACAATATGCTGCCGGTATAGCAAATGCAGGATACCAGTCATTCTTTCTGCCGAATAATACAGATGTTACTGCTTCAGGAGAAGTAGGTACGACAGTTCCAACCGCGGCCTTTTTAAACTCATATGAGCCTGGAGATCTTCGCACTGCCGAGAAAGGATTCTACTTCCAGAGCTATTATCAGAATCAAGGCGTGGGTGCGCCAATTACTTTTGGTAAAAAATATGTCTATAAACATTTCGATGTTATTGCCAATGGCTCCCCAGGCGTACCAGGTACTGGTAACTCTGGACTTAATTATCCACTTATACGATATGCTGAGGTTTTACTTCTGTATGCGGAAGCGCAAAACGAGGTCGCGGGACCTACGCAAGAAGCTTATGACGCATTAGCTTCAGTGCGTGCAAGAGCAGGACTGACTACCCTACCAATCGGTACGTTTGGCCAAGCCACTTTTAGGGAAGCAGTGTGGTTTGAACGCTGGCATGAATTGAGCTATGAAAACAAAACTTTCTTTGACATGCTAAGGCTGCGAAAAGTTTATAATCCAACAACAAACAAATTTGTTGATTTTGTAGGAGCTACGCTGAATGGTTCTGTTCTGCAGGAGAAACATCTCCTCCTCCCTCTTCCTGCTGCCGACTTTAGAAATAATCCAAATCTTGTAGATAATAATCCGGGTTGGTAACCGGTTATTGTTTTGGTTAGGGTATCCCTGCTCTCAAGCTAATTGGGGCAGGGACTTTTTTTATAATCCTAAAACAATTAATAACCAGTGTGAACCACTTATCAAACTCTCATACTATTTAAAACAGAAAACATTACATTGAGTAATATTTAAATCTATGCCCGACTTCCAGATAAAAAAATCCGCCAAAGAGTATGATGTATGCATCATTGGCTCAGGCGCAGGTGGTGGCATGGCCGCATATGTATTGGCCAATGCCGGAATTAAAGTAGTCATGCTTGAAGCAGGACCACTCTATGACCCCGCTAAAAATGTAACACAGTTAAAATGGCCTTATGAATCGCCCAGAAGAGGTGCAAGTACTCCTCACAGAAACTTCGGTGATTTCGATGCTGCCTATGGTGGATGGCAACTTGATGGAGAGCCCTACACCCAGAAAGATGGAACAAGGTTCGACTGGTTCAGATCACGCATGGTAGGCGGTAGAACCAATCACTGGGGCAGAATATCATTGCGTTTTGGTCCAAGAGATTTTAAACATAAAAGTATTGACGGCCTGGGTGATGATTGGCCGATTGCTTACGATGATGTAGCACCTTACTACGATAAAGTTGATCGCCTGATTGGTGTATTCGGCTCACAGGAAAATATGCCTAATGAGCCTGATGGAATTTTTCTTCCTCCACCAAAACCGAGATTGCACGAATTATTTATTAAAGAAGCTGCAACCAAAATTGGCGTACCGGTCATTCCATCGAGGCTTTCCATTCTTACGCAAAAAATAAATGACAAACGCGGCCAGTGCTTCTACTGCTCGCAATGTAACAGAGGATGCAGTGTTTATGCTGATTTTTCCTCTTCATCTGTTTTGGTAAAACCTGCAGTTGAAACGGGTAACGTTGATCTCATCGCGAATGCGATGGCACGAGAAGTTCTCACGAATGATAAGGGACTCGCTACTGGTGTATCCTATGTCAACAAGGATGATATGCAGGAGTATGTTGTCAATGCTAAAATAGTAGTGCTGGCGGCAAGCGCAGGTGAATCTGCACGATTGCTCTTAAACTCAAAATCTGCAACACATCCTAACGGCTTAGCAAATTCAAGTAATGTAGTAGGGAAATATCTGCATGACTCTACCGGTGCGTCTATGGGAGGAATCCTTCCTAAACTTATCGGACGCAAGCGATATAATGAAGACGGTGTTGGCGGTATGCACGTGTATACACCATGGTGGCTTGATAACAAAAAATTAAACTTCCCTCGCGGATATCACATCGAGTATTGGGGTGGAATGGGCATGCCGAGTTATGGCTTCGGAATGGGCATTCATAACACCAATGGAAAGTATCCAGGACGAGATGGCAAAACATCACCTGCAGGAGGTTATGGTGCGTCATTAAAAGATGATTACAGATATTACTATGGCGCTACTTTCGGCATGTCAGGACGTGGAGAAGCAGTTGCGCGTGAGGATAATTATTGTGAAATTGATCCAACGACAGTTGACAAGTTTGGTATTCCTGTTCTTCGTTTTCATTACAAATGGAGTGACTATGAAATACAGCAAGCCAAGCACATGAAAGAAACGTTTGCTGAAATAATTGATACAATGGGTGGCGTCGTCACCTTCGGACAAGGTACAGCAGAAAATAATTATGGACTAGAGGCTCCTGGAAGGATCATTCATGAAGTAGGAACAACAAGGATGGGTGACGATGCAAAAAGATCAGCGTTAAACAAATTTAATCAGGCACATGATTGCAAGAATGTGTTTGTTGTGGATGGTGGTGCATTTGTGTCACAGGCAGATAAAAATCCAACGTGGACGATACTAGCCCTTTCCATGCGTGCATCTGAATACATGATCGATCAAATCAAAAAACAAAATCTCTCCTAAAATAAAGTTTGAGATTTGACATTTGATGTTTAAAATTAACGAGATGGCTACTATTAAATGTTTTGAAGATCTGGACGTTTGGCAACTAGCAAGAAAATTGTCTTGCGACATATATGAACTAACAAAACTAGGATCTTTTTCAAAAGACTATAGCCTGAGAGACCAAATCAACAAGTCTTGTGGTTCTGTAATGGACAATATAGCAGAAGGCTTTGAAAGGGGTGGCAATAGAGAGTTTGTGCAATTCCTGGCTATAGCCAAAGGGTCAGCTGGAGAAGTCCGCTCTCAAATCACTCGCGCATTCGACCGTAAACATATCAATGAAGAAACATATGAGTCTTTACGGAATGAAGCTTTAACGATTAGCAAAAAGTTAAGTGGATTCATGAATTATCTAAAAGAATCTGACATTAAAGGAATTAAATTCCGGGAACCCGAAGAACCTTACTTGACCTCCGAGTAACTTTAAACATCAAACATCAAATCTGAAATCTTTAACCTTAAATCTCAAATAGAAATTATGGATAGAAGAAAATATTTAAAGACCCTTGTTGTCGGAACTGCCGGGGCAGGTTTAATACTACAAGGCTGCGAAAACGATAAGCCTAAAGCTGCCGCTGTTGAGACCAAAGAATTTACCATCGACAGAACGAAGGCTGAACTGGAGTCTGAAAGAAAACTTCAGGCAGAAAAATTCTTTGATGATCATGAGATGAAGACTATTGCGATACTCTCTGATATTATCATTCCTAAAGATGAAGTTTCAGGAAGTGCGACTGACGCAAAGGTTCCTGAGTTCATTGAATTCATCGTAAAAGATATGCCGCGACATCAGGTGCCTATGCGTGGTGGACTAAAATGGCTGGACATGCAAATGCTCAAGCGTTTTAATTCTGATTTCGCATCCTGTTCAAAAGAACAGCAAATTGAAATGGTCGATTTAATTGCATACCCTGAACAGGCAAAACCTGAAATGGCCGCAGGTGTCGCCTTTTTCAACCTGATGAGAGATCTGACAGCTACTGGTTTTTTCACAAGTGAAATAGGGATAAAGGATCTTGACTACAAAGGAAATCGTCCAAACCAATGGAATGGTGTGCCGCAGGAAGTGCTTGATCAATACGGAATGAAATATGACGACCGTACGTTGGAAATAAGTGTGAAGTACACCTAGTAGTTTACTTATATTATATATTTAAACCACAGGATTGCAAACCCAAACAACTCAAAGCCTATGAAGAAAATTACTTCGCCTTCAATTAACAATACATCTCGGAGAGATTTTATTAAGAAAGCAGCATTAGGAGCAGCAGCTTTTACCATTGTGCCACGCTTTGTGCTTGGTAAAGGCTATCGTGCACCAAGCGATACCCTTTACGTTGCAGGTATCGGTGTTGGTGGAAAAGGCGAAAGTGACCTCGCCAGTTTCGCTAAAAGTGGAAAAGCGCAGATTGGATTTCTATGTGATGTAGATGACAGAAGAGCAGCTAAATCTGTAGCGGCATATCCGAAAGCTAAATATTATAAAGACTATCGGGTGATGCTGGATAAGGAACACAAGCACATTGATGCAGTGTCAGTTTCTACGCCCGATCATAATCACGCAGTGCAGACAATGGCTGCAATGCAGTTAGGAAAACATGTGTATGTGCAGAAACCGCTTACGCATGATATCTACGAAGCCAGGATGCTGACTGAAGCAGCGAAGAAATATAAAGTAGTGACGCAAATGGGAAACCAGGGCGCATCAGGAGATGGCGTTCGTCAATTGCAGGAGTGGTACGATGCAGATTTGATTGGCGATGTACACACCGTTTACTGCTGGACGAATCGTCCGGTGTGGCCACAAGGAATTGCATGGTCATCACAAAAAGCTGAAGTTCCAAAAGAATTAGATTGGGATTTATGGCTGGGTACAGCACCAGCAAAAGATTATGTAGAGAAACTGGTTCCGTTTAACTGGAGAGGTTGGTGGGACTATGGAACCGGAGCTCTTGGAGATATGGGTTGTCATATTATTGAACCTCCTTTCCGAGTGTTAGGGTTAATGTACCCTACAGATGTAACTGCCAGCGTTGGAAGCGTCTATGTGGATGAATTTAAACGTGGTTATTTCCCTGAAAGCGGTCCTCCATCTTCTTACACTATTCTCACATTTCCGGCACGCAACGGGAAGTCTGCTGTAAAAATGCATTGGATGGACGGAGGTTTACAACCAGAACGACCTGAAGAACTTGGCCCAAATGAAAAAATGGGTGACGGTGGAAACGGAGTAATTTTTATCGGATCAAAAGGCAAGATGATGTGCGGTACTTACGGTGCTGTTCCTTCCCTCCTGCCAACATCAAGAACACAAGAGGCGAATGTACCGCAGAAAATAAAAAGAGTACCAGGTAGTGCAGAAGGCCATTATGCACAGTGGGTAGAAGCATGCCTTGCAGGATATGGAAAAATGGAAGTAAGTTCTCCATTTGAAATTGCAGGACCTCTGACCGAAACAGTTTTAATGGGCAACCTTGCTATTCGTAGTCAGGATATCAGAACACCAATCGCAGATAAACCGGATCAGTTCAACTACCCGGGTAGAAACATTAAATTGTTGTGGGATGGTGCCAACATGAAGATTACCAACTTTGATGAAGCAAATCAGTTCGTAAAACGCGAGTATAGGGCAGGTTGGAAATTAAGCTGACGTATTTTGGCTAATAGATTTATTAAGAGGCTCCGGGTGGAGCCTTTTTTATTTTAAGATTCATCAGTACTATTGCAGCTTTTGTCGCGGGTGCAAGGGTTAGCTCTTTTGCTTGCTTTGGATGTGCGGCATTGCGAATAACGGTCAGTATAAGCTAGTGCGGGATTTGGGAGCGATTAACTGTCCGTCCATAGCAAAATTTATTAGGAGTCAAAATACTCCTTTTAGCGATTCAGCCAGGATTAGCTTATACAATGCTTATCTATTTTTTTCTATATCGTATTCAAATTTTAAAACCTTCAACCCCCATAAAGTTAATGTCTGTTCAACTATAATCTTGTTATTTTTAGATCTAGCAACAATTTGTCCTGAAATGACTTAATATATTTAGCCCATAAATTTCCATTCGAGTCGTTTAGCAAAAAGTAAAACCCACTATCACCAAATTTTTTCCCTGACGATTTTAAAATTAGTTCACCATTCTGTCCAACACTAGGAATTAAAATAACTGTGGCATTACCATACGGCAATGGAAAAATTGCTTTAGCATCTACTTCACTCTTTCAAAAGAATCTTTAATTCTTCATAGGTCTTCCTGATGTCCGACAACATCTTTTCTTTGTCGTCCTGAGTCAGTTGTTTTATTTTTCCATTTTCTGTTGTCTTTATTGTCACCCTATCACCAAAGGTGATTTCTGTAATGAAACATTGAGCATTTCCGTGACATTTATAACAGTTGACTTGAGATTTGTGCTTTGAATAGAATTCTGCCCACTTGTCGTTAGACTCCAAAAGCGCAATCATGATGTGAACTTTCTTTACAACTCCGTTTTTTATATAGTAAAGTGTTTCTGTTCCTGTAGCTTCTGCATCGTTCAGACTATTAATCAATACAAGAGAGTCTTTTTCGTAATATGCCGTTACCGATCCTACAAATGTCTTTTCGGTCGATGTCTTTGCTATCAGTTGTCCTCTAGTCCTTAATCTTTCGATTGCCTTTACATAGTTGTCAACGGATTGGGACCACAATTCTCCAAATGCAAAAACTGTCAGTATGGTGAATCGAATTCTCATTGTCCTATGCGGTTTGGCGTGTAACGGCCTTTATATAAAGCCTAGGCGGTTTGATAGCACTTCATTGTCAACCGTTATCAAATAAAGTTACTTGCAGAAATGATCATAACAAAATGACTCGCCTATGATTTATATATATAATGTTGCGCGCAACGCAGTTTATCAAGACCGATTTTCCCAAGTCGGCAACTATTCAAATTTCTCGAAATCGAAGAATATTGCAAACGCTACGTAAATCAAAAAGAAAATGTAATCTAACCAATTCACTTCCCTTTCATCAAATAAATCCGTTCTACATTTACTTGGAGCTACAAGTTCTTTTCCTTGAATTTTAGCACTTAAAAATCACAACACTTGAAATATAAAAAGTAAAACGATCGTATTTCTCAATGGGGTTGACGAATGTCCTCGAAACATTTGCAATGTCTCATCGTCTTTTAGAATAATATATAAATACAAATGAAAAAGTCCAACAGCAGACCAAATTAAAAAAACAGTCATATTTCTTAAGGACTTAAAGCAAAACCCATAAAGAAATAACTGAGTCATCAATCCATATCCAAAAATTATATCTCTTTTTGTTTCATTTTCATCGATGCTTTCAAAAAAGCAAATACTCCAACAGTCAATGCAATGTAAAGTCCTATTGTCCACTTGTCAAATGGTTTTAGTTTCTCGAAATAGAAAATCGGTTTTACCATTAAGTATTTATTTTTTGCTTCCGGCTTGCGCACAACGATTTGTATATGAAGCGTTGCCATAATCTCGCTTCTTCACTGCCCCACGTTCACAAAGTTCTATTCGAAATACAATTTACAAAAAGGCACAGGACAGGCAATAAAACATATACGGTGTTGGGCGTTTTTTAATTACTTTTTTGGTGTCTACTAACCGTTTCAAAAATCTCTGTTATCGATGATTTAACACTCGTCATCAGTAACGATGGCATTTGGGAAGACTGTTCCTATAGGAATCCCGGAATCCCTTCGGGAGAAGAAACCGGAGCGGAAAAGAAAGCATCTGATTTGGCTTGGTATCCACAACGGTGATGCCTATGGGTGCTTGCGCCAGACCGAGTTGTCAGTATATACGACCTTGTGATTTTAATACTTTTTAATACTTTTTATATATCCTTTAAGCACTAGCATAATCGAATCACCAATCTTTGTACCCATGATGTAAATGAATAAATGTCTCGCACGAAATGAGAGAACTAGCCATTACGGAAGACTTGATGATCTACTGTACTAGTAAAACATCCATTCGTATAATAAATATTTAACAGTGATGTATAAAACTAAGAAAGAAGACCAAAGAATTGCAATTATCGGAGCTGGTGTTTCAGGTATTGCTGCGGCAAATGTATGGCAAAAATGCGGGTATCCAGTCACTATTTATGAAGCTTCAAACCAAGTGGGGGGTCAGTGGAATGTGTCTTATCCTGGAGTTCGCTTACAAAACACAGCACCTCAATATCAATTTGCAGAATTTCCTTGGCCTTTTGAAACGGATCGACATCCGACAGGAGGAAATGTGTTGAAATATCTTAATGCAGCTATTGAAAAATTTGCGCTAGATGTAAGACTAGGTTGTAAGGTTACAAAAATGATTAAAGATGATATTGGTTGGAAATTGACCTTTGAAGATGGACAAGAAAGTAGTTTCTCTTATGTTGTTATTGCCACTGGGCAATATCCTGGTGGAGATGAAAAACTAAAACCACAGTTTAAGAATATTGACTTATACGAGGGAGAAGTGATTACCAACATTACCTCTACTGATGTTTTAAAGGACAAAGAAGTTGCTGTTATTGGATTTGGAAAAACGGCTCTTGACTTTTCAGTATGGAGTAGTGAAGTTGCTAAAAGCACCAAACATATTTTTAGAACACCCAGATGGACGCTACCTGATTATTTGTTGGGTATTGATTATACCAGACTATTTTTTGCACGCATTGGCACCGACATGATGCCTTCTTGGGGCTATAGTTCTTTCGTGCAAAATTTTTTACATAAGAAACTATCATTTATCGTAAACTCTTTTTGGAGCTTTATAGCAACATTATTTTTACTTCAGCATCGTAAAAATGCTAAACTAGGATCTATCAATAAAAATGTATTAGATGTAGTAATCCCTCCAAAATCACAATTTGTTTCTGACCTCAGAAGTGCTACTGCAGTAGCTCCTAATAGATATTATGAATATATCGCCCACAACAAAATAAGTCCACATAGGGCTGAGGTTTCATCGTTTTTTAAGAATGGTGTTATTTTGTCTGATGGTAGAAAAATTGAAGCAAATCTTATTTGTATTTGCTGTGGTAATGAAGCACCGACATACAAGTTCTTACCACAAGAATATTCTCAGTATTTAAAAGTAGAAGGAGGACCTGCTTTATATCGTCATCAAATAGACCCTAGAATCCCCAATCTTGGATTTTCAGGATATAATCATGGTTTTCTACATATTGCACTTTCTGAAATCGGTACTTTATGGCAAGTTGCTGTGTATGAAAAAAACCTGCAATTACCTTCAGAAGAAGAAATGCTTGCTTCAGCTAAAAGAGTTGCTAAATGGAAAATGGAACACTCTTCTTATGAACCCACTTTTAAAATGGCTGTAAATACAAGATATCAACAACATTTAGATATTCTATTGCAAGACGTGGGTATTTCTCAGTGGAGAAAAATGCCTAATATTTTTGCCGAGTTATTGTTGCGGTATGACCCTACTGACTATAAAGGAGTAGTAAAAAAATATTTGGCGGACAGCGAAAGAAGAAAAGTAAAAGGTAAAATAAAACACGTTAAGCTTATTGATGCCTAAGGTTAATGGCTCTTCGGACTTTGCTCGGTTGTGTCTATTTACAATTGTTTCTCGAAGTCTATCTTTTAGTTTATATCTCTGCGCCTGATCACCCTGCTTTCCTTCGACAAGAAGAGCCACCGAACGGAGATCTGATTATAGCTTTGAAGAAAAAAGTATTGGCACGAGCCGTACAGAAAATTGCCCAAGCTTAGCTACTGCATTATGTTAAAAACCGGACTAAAACCGTTTGTTAAAGATCATGAGCGTGCTATAAAAAGAACATAAAATTAGTAACACAACCTGAAGCATACAGGCAGCATCCGATAACCGCCCCGCGCTGCACCTAATAAAGAACATATCGATCTCCATAATACAATCTCAACTTGCCGACCACTAACGAAGGTTTCGTGCAACACTGGCTTCACGCTTGGCCGTTCCTGCACGCGAAGCCTTATTTATTGGCATCGGTTAATTTTTGCTTGAACTCTCTTGTTCGATTTCAACGGGGAAGGGTATCCATTTTACTAGTTCTGTACTACAATCTTATTTAGTCACCGTGAAATCTATAGAATATTTTAGTCTGCAACTAGTTATTAACACCATCTAATCATTATAGATCTTTATCTGTAATTGAATGCTCATGCATGCAACCACAATAAGACAGATCAATGAAACTAAATGGAAGGTAAGAATCGATTTCAAGCTCATTGAGTTATGACAGCTTGCGCAAATGTACAGGTAGCTATGAAGGTGATATCACTTTGTTGTATTGTATTTCCAATTCTTGTAAACAAATCGTAGCGCATCATAATATGCAGGAATTGGTTCTGTCATATGGTCTTCATAAGGATAATATTTATACTCGTGTTGAAATGTTTTCAAATTATCATGTTTAAACAGTTTATCGAAATTCAACACATCGTCTCGAAAAGTGCCATCTTCATTCCCTACACTATAAAAAATCTTTTTGTCCCTTATTGATAAATCTGGTAGTTTTTGTTCTGCCAATCGTAAAACATATTTATTACCAAACCATAGTGAAGGGCTTATTGCAATATACGCATCGAACATATCAGGGTGCATAAGCATGCAATGAATTGCTGTAAGACCACCGAAAGAATGTCCGGCAAATATTTTGAAAGGACTGGTTTTATAATTAGCCTCCATGTAAGGCATCAATTCCTGTTGAATAAAGTTAAAGAACTGCTCATTGCCGCCGGATGTCTTATAGTAAGAATCCGCTTTACCGTCAAAGTTGATTAAACTATTAGTAGGCGTGAGGTCTTTTATACGGTCAACACTAACAATGCCTACTACTATTATGGGAGGAATAACCTGCCAGTGCCTTAAATATTCTATATATGCAGAAAGGATGTGAAAATGATTCTCTCCATCTAAGAGATACAACACTGGCAATGCCTTGTCCAAATCTGCAGAATCAAGTTTTGGGACATTAATGTATATCTGGCGGTCTTGATTTTGCACCTGGGAATGTATTATATGCACATCGTTGGCAATATGATTATATAACTTTGGTACTTGAGCTGTTGCCTGTAAAGTGAGAAATATAAAGAATACTATGAAATGCCTCATATCATTAACGAATAGTCCTGTAATAGTAGACATATGCTAGAATGCCTCGTTCAAAATTGTGTGTAACGTTTGCGGATTTGCGTTGTGGGGGATTTTTAGCACAAAAGTTCATACAAGCACAAATGTTTGTTTAACCACAAATGTTTCTACGAAGCAGGTCAGCCCCAATAGTTTTGTTGTCAAGATATAATAGTTAAGCCTGTCAAGTGTGCCTTGCCGTTCTTCAAAAACTCGTAAGTTATTTTGTCGGCTTGGCAGTCCACAAATTTAATATTTTTTAGTGTCTTGCATTTGAAGAATGAGTTTTTAAGTGTCGCACCATTAAATGTTACTTTTGAAAAGGCACAATGTTCAAAAACACAGTCTTCCAATGTTCCATTAAACCTAATGTCGGCAAGCGAAGTGTTTTTGAATGATGTATGTTTCCAAATTGTATTGTCAATAGTATTTTTTTTAAAGTTGCAATTCAGAAACTCTGTCCCTGAAAAATTACCCTTTGAGAGATTAGAATTTGAGATTTCACAAGTTGTGAGTTTACCGTCAATAAAAGAGCAGTCTGTGAAATTACTTTTTGAAATATATGAGCCCTCAAAATTGCTGTCCCGTAAGTCAGAACTTGTAAAGTCGCAAGTATTGATGTTATTACCTTTTAGTAAAAGTCCTGAAAGTTCCGAACCAATAAACTTACAGTTTTTCATATTTGAGCCGTTAAACTTTTCTTTCAAGTCCTTTAAGCCTGAAAAATCTGCATCAACCCAATTTCCGCCTGACATATCCCAATTCCAATCAAACTTTTTCATTGGTGGTTGCTCTTGATTTTCTATTGATATTTTTTCGGGTGTTATGTTTCGTGTTTCTTCAACTTCTGTGCTGTCAGAGAAATAGTTCAGGTCAACTTTGAAGATGGCCGTTAGTTTGTTCAACATTGTTATGTCGGGCATTGATTCTCCACGTTCCCATTTTCCTACGGCTTGTGGGCTTATTGAAACTTGTTGTGAAAGTTCGGCTTGTGAAAGGCTTAATTTCTTTCTTGCTTCGGCAATTTTACTGCCTATATATTTTGAACTTAACATTTTCAATATTTTTAGATGTTACAAAATTAAAATTTATCGCTAGGGTTTATTTATTTCTTTTGTCAAAGCAATTAAAGCATTTGCAATAGCTTTAAAATCTTTGGCAAGTATGTTTTCGTGGTTACTTGGTACTTTTGTAGATATCTTTAGGTGATGATTTTTTTCTAGCATTGGATTTAGGCTTTCTCGCATTGCATTAAATTCATTTTCCTCACCACCTCTACTTTTTCCAGTAGCCAAAACATACCTTACAGGAGTTTTCATTTCCAACAAAACAGTTCCTAAATTTGCCGAAATCTCATTGATTTCAATGTTAATTTCAGCGTGTTTTTTTGCACTCATCCTTGCTGCTAAACCAAAAAATGAAACAATTGGTAAAACCAATTTGTATTTATTGAAAAGTTTGTTAATCCTTTCCTTTGCTGCATCTCCTGTCAAGCCAAATGGAACTGCACTGTCAACAGCAACGATGCCCGATGCAATGTTTGGATTGTTACGAACCCAATGAACTGCAAGGATTGCTCCATAAGACCAACCAACTAAAATTGGTTTTTTAATTTGTCTTGCTTTGATGATTGCACTTAAATCTCGTAGACAAGCATTAAAAGAGTAGTCGGTAGACTTTTTAGATTTTCCACGAGCACGTTCGTCAAATAAAATGTGTCTGTAACCAGAGCCTAACTCTTTCACAACTCCTTTCCAATGTCCTTGGTTAGCATAAGAGCCATTGAGGTAAATAACTGTTTGCCCAGAACCTCCTGTGTCAGTTACAAAAAGTTGGGTGTCTTCTACTGGGATTAAGCCCGACCACTTAGGATTGTTTTCGTCAATTGATTTTGAATTTCGCATCATATTTTATGTTTTAAATGATGCTGCAAAGTTATTGGCTGTCAAAGGTGTAATGCCATATAGTCGGCTACTTACAGTTGTAAAGTCGCTACGCTTGGTTGTATTGCGGAAATTTTTAGTTGTTTGTTTGTTTGTTTTTTGTCGGCCTGTTGATTGCGGTGGTATTGTTTAACATTCTGACTAACGCACCAATGCCTCAACGGCCTTGCATAGAGCACCATTTAAGGCACAATGCATCCGTTAGCTTTCGAAATTAATTTTCGTTTCGGGATTAGGGGGAATTGCTGGTACAGGTTTCCATATGGAGCGTTGCCGTAATCTGGCGCGTCACTGTCCAAGTACAAACCGTAATTAAAATACAAGTTATAAGTCCAGCACTTCATAGGCAATGATGCATATGCGGTCTTGTGGGCATGTGGCTTATAGACCTTAAGTCAATTGTCGGAAAGTGGACCGTTATTGATTGAATTTACTCTTTAAAAAAGTCGCAACTTCTTTCTCCATCCTTTTCAACTTTGTCCCAAACAATACCCCTAATACCACATCAATACCAACAAGACTAAAAAAGAATAAGAAATTTCCTGTAAGTACCGATGGCGGTGTAGCTTGAATCGTTATTTCGTTTTCTCTAACGGATACTTGAGCGCCAACAAAAGGTGACTTGCCAATCAGGATTGTTTTTTGTCCGTCTAGTCCAAATAATTCGTAAGAATAATCAGTCGAAAATTCGTTCTTTAATATTTCTATCAATTCGTTGTTGTCTGGAAGTGGTTTTGTTGCTGTTAGTCTCATATGGTCCTTTAGAGTTTTCTATTAGTCAAGTTGTCAAGTCGTTGGATGCCATTGCCGCACAACGTTTAGCATATGGCTTGTGGCGGTTTTAAAAGCACTTCATTGTCAGTCTAATATGAAGTTTAACGAAAGCAGAAAAGCTTGAATTACCACTTCACCTGCCATAAGCTATATGCATTGATGGCAACTGGCCTTTATTTCTTTTTATAAATCCATCAGCAATTCTATCCACAATCACATGATACTTACTCCAAACATTATATACTTCTATCCCCCATTTCTTTATCATATCTTGACATTCTGTTTCATTAGTACCCTTATTTAAAATGTCCGTGGTAGTAATTTTCCCGCGGTCTAAAATTTTTGGAGGTTTCAAATATTCCCCATCTTTACCGACTTTGTATATATTCAAATAGCCACTAAGTTCTGGAGATAACTGGTAAGTCCAATGTATTTGATAATGAAACATCAGGTGTTGCCTGGTCAAATGGAAATGGTTATTCCAGCGCCCGTGAATTTCTGGATGTTGCAAAGTATGAGCGTCAACCGATATAAATCGATAAAGGTGGTTTTCAGGTTTTGAATAATCAAGTGTTTGGAAGCCAATAGTAAATATTTCAACACATTCATGTACCCCTTTGGTGGTTTCAGCACCACAGAATTGACATTTCCCATTGTCAAGTAATATCACCCCATTCTTATTTGCTATGTCAATATAATCTTGCATATGTTGTAAGGCTTGTTCCAACGCATAGCTATAAGAGGTATGCGTGTAAATACCCACATCTTTGTTCCACGTTGCTTGCGAACTTTAATAGCACAGATGTTAAGAACCTACAATACAGTATATGTATTATAGGTGTTGTTAGCTGTTTCGTTGTTCTACTTTTTACGAGATGTTTCGCGTTATCTCGGTCTTCACATTGCTCAAAGATTATTTAATAACCCGAAATCGCATACTTACAATTTGAGATGTTGAAATAATTTCCAATCGCTTAAGTTCTATTGGCTCAACTTTCAACTTATCAATAAGGCGTAGCCCATTGCCAAAAATGGTAGGATAAACATGAACGACTAATTCGTCTACAAGACCAAGTTCAAGCCCTTGTTGTGCAATGCTATGCCCTAATATTGCAACACTTTTTTCTCCTGCCACTTTTTTAGCTGTTTCAATTGCTTCACTTACTCCGCCCGTGATAAACTTAAATGTCGTAGTGCCGATGATGAGTGGTTCCCGAGCATTGTGAGTTACAACGAATTGCGGAGTTTCTCCCCCACCATATGGAAGAGCTTCAGCAGTCACTTTATTATTTCTAAAATCCTTGTTCCCAAGCACAATTGCTCCCAATCCCTTTAGAATTCGCTCCGCCATGTCGTCACTGTCGTCAGAGGCAGTAGAAAGCCAATCCCAATCATCTTCATTAGATTTAGCAATAAAACCGTCTAGCGACATAGTAACGTGTATTAAAACTTTTCCCATACAACATTTTATTTCCTTATTTCTTTTTGTCGGCAATGTGGTATTACATGACCGCTAACGGTTATGTTTATGACGGCTTGGGTTTTCGAAGTGCGTCATTGTCCCACGTTGCCGAACGAAATTAAGAAAACTCAACTACAAATTTTGCACTGAACCCCAAGCTGGCATAAACATTTTGTTGTGTGCGGTTGGCTTTACAGCTTCACCAACTTCCAGTTCATTTTCTTTTCAATTTGTTCTTTTTCGTCTTCTGTTAACCGAATTACAAATACATCTTGTCCGGTTTGGTCGTGCATATAAAACTGATAGGGAGAGCCATTATTTTTCATCGATGATTCAATGTATTTAAAGAAGTCGGTGTCGTACCAGTCATCGTTAAATTTTAAGTTCAGAGTTCTCAGGGTATCGCTGTCCCAGAAAGAAACTTTAACAGGTCCTTCGTCAGACATCCATTCCTCTTTAATCTTCTCGGGTTTTAAAAATCCACCTGATAGTTTTCCAAACTCCTTGACTGTCTCTGCGTAGACATTATTTCCATTTAAAATATCCGCTTCTAAATCTCTCCACCAAACTCTTGTCTCGTCTAATTCTGCAACATGGAGGTCGAACAAGTCCGAATTTCTCTTAGTATCAAAAATTTCGTTAAACTCATCATAACCGTCAACTTGATATTTCTTCCGAGCTTTCTCAATCAACATTTTTGTCAAGCGTTCATCATCTAAGTAGTTGTAGTTGTCAAAGAGTCCAACTTGTCTAAGGTTAATAGCAGCGGTCTTAAATCGTTCTTCTCTCAAGTTGTCCTGTCTCCCGTTGCATGAAGCAAGGAATGTCAAAGTCAATATTATCGTTAGGTATCTCATCTTTCCAAAAGCCAATGGCACACAACAATAAAGTGTTTTATGCGAAATCTGAGCAAAAAAATAGTGCTTTAATAAGTCATTAGCAATGAAAAGGTAAGATTTGCTTAACTACCAACTTTTATGATTTCGTATAAAATAAAGTTGAACGATGCCGTCAGATCTGCTATGGGTATTCTATGTTGTCTTTTATGATTATCTCATCCAAGTAAAGTGATGTTTTTGATTTTATATTGATCTTTTTCCATAA